>Ga0255091_1000008_pt1 | contig 183791 bp, 162 predicted proteins | sample Colum_Yuk_RepB_8_2_FD_188439 | JGI IMG/M metagenome (GOLD analysis project Ga0255091, IMG submission 188439) | Freshwater microbial communities from Columbia River, Oregon, United States - Colum_Yuk_RepB_8d | ecosystem: Environmental > Aquatic > Freshwater > River | place: USA: Oregon... | reverse complement strand
CTGCCCGGGCACACCGCTGGGCCTGAAGGTGGACGAGCGTGGCTGTGCCATCAAAGCCGCCAAGATTGTGTTGCACGACATCAACTTCGAGTTTGACTCGGCAACGCTGACGGCGGGGTCCAAGCTCGCGCTCGACAAGGTGTCGGAAGGTCTGCGCGGTCAGCCCACCATGAGCCTCATCATTGAAGGCCATACCGACTCGAAGGGCAGCGACGCCTACAACCTCAAGCTCTCCAAGCAGCGCGCCGCCGCTGTGCGGGATTACCTGATCGAGAGCGGCATCGTCGGTACTCGCATCGAAGCCACCGGCCTGGGCGAAAGCCAGCCTACGGCCAGCAATGCGACCGAAGAAGGCCGTGCGGAGAATCGCCGCGTGGAGTTCAAGGTCACCCAGCAGTAAGTCTAGCCCTCACGATCAGCCGCCCCGCGCACCCGCGCGGGGTGGCTTTTTGCTTTCTGCCGTGGGCTTTCTTCAGCGATCCGAGTCAGTAGTGGTCTGGCAAAACCTGATTCGATCAGTGTCGCTCTCAAGTCACCACATCCGGCCCTTTTCTGCCGGTGAGTTCACTCAGGCGCAGCAGCTTGTCCGCAATGGCGACCAACGGCGCGAGGGCCTCGCGGGTGGCGAAGCCGAGCTTGTCGGCGTCGCGTTCATAGCGCTCGAAATACACCCGTACAGTCGCGCCCTTGGTACCGGTGCCCGAGAGCCGCAGGATCAGCCGCGCCGCATCACCGAAGACCACCCGCAGGCCTTGCGCCGTCGCACGGCTGTGGTCAATGGGGTCGTCGTAAGCAAACTCATCCGCCTGGGTCACCGTCCAGGCTCCGAGCTTCTGGCCCGGCAGCGTGGCGAACTGGCTTTTCAGGCCCTCCATCACCGCCTGAGCCTTTTCCGCTGGCAGTTCGTCATAGTCGTGGCGCTGGTAGTAGTGCCGCCCGTACTGCGCCCAGTGTGCGGCTGCCAACTCGCGCATGGGCTTGCCGGTTACCGCCAGCACATTGAGCCAAGCCAGCACGGCCCAGAGGCCGTCCTTTTCGCGGACGTGTATCGAGCCGGTGCCAAAGCTCTCTTCGCCGCAGATCGTGATGCGACCAGCATCGAGCAGGTTGCAGAAGAACTTCCAGCCCGTCGGCGTCTCGAAGCAGGGCACCTTGAGATGGGCTGCGACGACATCTGCCGCACGGCAAGTGGGCATGGAGCGGGCGATACCCACGACGCCGCCCTGGTAGCCCGGGAGCTTGTCGAGGTGCGCTGCGAGCATGGCCAGCGAGTCACCAGGCGAGATGAACACCCCGGCGCCCAAAATCATGTTGCGATCACCGTCGCCATCGCTGGCGGCCAGCAGGTCGGGCGAGGTGGGCGTGTTTGATAAATCCACCAGGTGCTTGGCGTAGATCAGGTTTGGATCGGGATGCCCGCCGCCGAAGTCCTCCAGTGGTGTGGCATTCATCACGCTGCTGGCTGGTGCGCCCAACAGATCGATGAAAAGCCGCTGCGCGTAGGGCCCGGTCACCGCATGCATGGCGTCGAAGCTGATGCGGCCGCCGCGCTTGATCCACTCGCGCATGCGCTCGAAGTCGAACAGCTTCTGCATGAGGGCGGCGTAGTCGGCCACGCCGTCGATCACCTCGACTTCCATGCCACTGAACAGCGAGCTGCCTCGGCGGTCGAGGTCGATCTTGGCCCCGTCACTGATCTTGTAGGCCGTGATTTCCCTGGTGCGGGCGTAGATGCGGTCGGTTGTGGTTTCGCCGGCCTGGCCGCCGTTGGCGATATTGAACTTGAGCCCAAAGTCGCCATCCGGCCCTGCTGGATTGTGGCTGGCACTCAATACGAAGCCGCCGGCTGCCCCGTTCAGGCGGATGAGGTGCGAGACGGCCGGTGTCGACACGATGCCCCCTTGGCCGACGATGACTCTCGCGACCCCATTGGCTGCTGCCATGGCGATGGCGGTCTGTATCGCCGCGCGATTGTGGTAGCGGCCATCACCGCCGATCACCAGCGTCTTGCCTTGAAGTTCCGGCACGCAATCGAACACCGACTGCAGCAGGTTTTCGAGGTAGTGCGGTTGCTGGAACACGGCGACTTTCTTGCGTAGCCCCGCGGTACCGAATTTCTGGTCGGGATAGGGCTTGGTGCTGATTTCGCGCGTGGGCATGGTTCGGGGCTTGCAGGGTAGGGGAGGCGGCACGTTTCAGGCGAACACCGCCCTCCGTGGCCGCTCCAGCTGGTCAGGGATGGCCGAGGCGGAGCGGGTAACGTCGATGCAATGCGCCCTGGACGACAGCAGGAAACAGGCAAAAAGATCGCATATCTTAGATAGACATGAATATCCCCACGCTCCCGCGCCTGCCACCGGCTTCGACCACGACCCGGCGGCTCGCCCATCTGATCGACCTCTACGAGCGCAACTTTGCCCTGCTGGAGCAGCTCAACCCGGAGCTGGAGCTGCCCTTTGATCATGCGGTGTCGAAGTCCTCGACCGACATTCCGCTACATCTTTTGGTGGTCGAACGCTCACCGTATACCGTCGAGTTTCGGCTGACCTACGAGTTTCGCGAAGCAGAGGGCATTCGGCTGTCGCCAGATTTCTGGATCAAGGTCTACCGCGATGCGCGTGTGGCCGAAACGCTGCGTTACACCGGGCGTCCGCCCTGGCTGGCGCAGGACGGGGACAAGGCCGAGGCAAACGCCTACCTGCACGATCAGTGGAGCCGTAACCTGATGCTGTCCAAGTGGCTGGAATACCTGTTGCACCACGGCCACGGTTTTGCTCATGTGGCGAGGCCGCGAAAGCAGGGCCGTACTTGAGCCTCAGTTCGCGCTTCACATGAAGTTGTTGCTGTAACAGCATGAAAAAAAAGGTTTAAGCGGTTTTGCACACAGTTCCTGTGGATAAATCGGTTGATAAGCCGCGCGACCAACGCCGAAAGCCGCATGGTTGCGACGATTCCGGGACTGCGACGATTTTCTGAGCAAGTGAAATACTCTTTTGAAAACAATGGCCTGCTCGATTGTTGCGGGATTCTGACGGAAAAATGACGCAATTCCGTGGCTTCGGTGTCGGTCTGCCCCATGGTTGTGCATAACGTGATAACGAGAATGATGCGACGCACAACCCCTGAGCATCGCGGTCCGCAAGGTCGGACGATCAATGTCCTGTGCTGTTCCGGGCTCGATCCGACGGGTGGAGCGGGCATTCAGGCCGATATCGAGGCGGTGGCGGCGCAGGGTGCCCATGCGCTGGCGATCATCACCGCCCTCACTGCGCAGGACACCCGAAATGTTGCGACGGTAGTGGCGACCGATACCGCGCTGCTGCAGCAGCAATTGGAGCTGCTGCTGGTGGATTGCGAGGTGGCAGCGATCAAGCTCGGGCTGCTGGGCGATGTCAGTCAGCTGCCGCTGCTGGCCGCCTGCATCCAGCGCTTGGGCAAGCCCGTGGTGATCGATCCGATTCTTCGCGCTGGCGGCGGGCGCGATCTGGTCAGCCAGACCTTCGCTACCGCTTTTGGCCAGGTCTTGTTCCCGCTGTGCACCGTGCTCACGCCCAATGCTGCAGAGGCGCGGCGTTGGACGGGCCACAGTGCGCTGGATGAAGCCGGTGCGGCTTTGCTCGCCATGGGGCCGCAGCACGTCGTCATCACGGGCGGCGATGAGCCCGGCAGGGTGGTCAGCAACCGCTGGTATCACGGGCAGTCGGTGCGAGTGTTCGAGCGCGAACGGATCGAGGGGCAGTTTCACGGGGCAGGCTGTACGCTGGCGGCCACCATCGCGGCGCGTCTGGCGCTGGGGGAGGCCGTGGAGCAGGCGCTGCTCAACGCGCAGGAATACGTCGCAGAGAGCTTGCGGCAGGCCAAGGCGGTGGGTCGAGGTCGCCTGGTACCGCATCGCGCTGAATTTGGGGCGGTCTGATGCCCCTGCCACGTCGCGGGTTGTATGCCATCACCTCGGCCGCGATTTGCCGGAACCTCGACACGCTGCTGCGCGCGGTCAGCCAGGCCATCGAGGGCGGCACGGTCATCGTGCAATACCGCGACAAGCTGAACGATGCGGCCACACGCCAGCACCAGGCCCAGCGCGTGCAGGCGCTCTGCCGCGAGGCCGGGGTGCTGTTCATCCTCAACGACGGCCCGGCTGCAGCAGTGGCCGAGGCTAGCTTCGATGGCATGCATCTGGGCGACAGCGACGGTGCGGTTGCCGAGGCACGCCAGTGCTGCCCCGGGGTAGTGATTGGCGCGACCTGCGGGCAGTCGCTCGAACGCGCCTTGCTGGCGCAGGCGGCTGGCGCGAGCTATGTGGCGTTCGGAGCCTTTCATCCCTCGTCCACCAAACCGCTGGCCTTGCGCGCCACGCCAGCGTTGCTGGTCGAGGCGCGTCGCAGGCTACATCTGCCGATCTGCGCCATCGGCGGCATCACGCCGGAAAACGCTGCCCCGCTCATCGCCGCGGGAGCGGACTACCTTGCCGCTGTCGAAGGCGTATTCGGGGCGCCCGACGTCACGGCTGCGGCGCGCGCCTACGCGCGCTTGTTTGTCTGAGATCGTGTCTGCATCGCCTACACTGCGCATCCCCGCCGACGTACCATCGACCCCGCCGCAATGACTGTTTCAGAAGACCTGTTTCGCCGTGCCCAGCAGACCATCCCCGGCGGCGTGAACTCGCCGGTGCGCGCCTTCAAGTCCGTCGGCGGTACGCCGCGCTTCATCCAGGCCGCGCAGGGGGCCTGGATCACCGACGCTGACGGCCGAAAGTACGTGGACTACATCGGCTCCTGGGGGCCGATGATCCTCGGCCACCAGCACCCGGCCGTGATCGCCGCCGTACAGGCCCAGTCCAAGATCGGCTTCTCCTACGGCGCACCCACCGAGGCCGAGATCGAGATGGCCGAGCTGCTCACGGCGCGCGTGCCGCATCTGGAGATGGTGCGGCTCTGCAGCAGCGGCACCGAGGCCACGATGAGTGCCCTGCGCCTGGCGCGGGGTTTCACCGGCAAGAATCACATTCTCAAGTTCGAGGGCTGCTACCACGGTCACGGCGACTCACTGCTGGTGAAGGCGGGCTCCGGCGCACTCACGCTGGGCGTGCCGACTTCGCCCGGCGTGCCCGCAGCACTCGCCGCGCTCACGCTGACCGCCACCTACAACGATCTGGCCTCCACCGAGGCGCTGCTGAAGGCCCACGCCGGCGACGTGGCCTGCATCATCGTCGAGCCGGTGGCGGGCAACATGAACTGTGTCCCGCCGGCACCCGGCTTTCTCGAAGGGCTGCGTGCGCTTTGCGATGTGCATGGCGCGCTGCTGATCTTCGACGAGGTGATGACGGGTTTCCGTGTTCACCACCAGTCCGCCACCGGGCGGTATGGCATCCGGCCCGACCTCATTACCCTGGGCAAGATCATCGGCGGCGGACTGCCGGTGGGGGCCTTTGGCGGGCGGCGCGACGTAATGCAGAAGCTCGCGCCGCTGGGGCCGGTGTATCAGGCTGGCACCTTGTCCGGTAATCCACTCGCCATGGCGGCTGGCCTGGCGCTGTTGCGCGCGTTGGATGACGAGACCATCTACGCGCGCCTCGCCGCCAGCACCACCCGGTTGCTGCAGGGCCTGCAGCAGGCAGCCGATGCCGCGGGCGTGCCCTTCACGACCACCCAGGTGGGCAGCATGTTCGGGCTGTATTTCAGCGCCGGGCCCATCAGGGGCTTTGCCGACGTGGGTCGGTGCGATCTCCAGGCGTTCAATCGCTTCTTCCACGCCATGCTGGATGGTGGGGTGTACCTCGCACCGTCGGCCTATGAGGCGGGCTTCCTGTCGGCAGCACATGGCGAGGCCGAGATTGCCCACACGCTGGCAGCGGCGCGCGCAGCGTTTCGGCTTGTGGCCGGGGCTTAGCGCATGGCCGAGTCCGCACTGGCGCGGTTCCGCGCCAAGCTCAACAAGAGCGTCGGTGGCGACAGCTGGCTGACCCGCGACATCGGCAGCCTGTTTGCCGAGGAGCAGCTCAAACCCGACGCGCTGGAAGAACTCGAAACCCGACTGCTGATGGCCGATGCCGGGGTCGAAGCCACCCAGTGGCTGATCGACCGGCTTGATGTGCAAGTGCGCCTGGGCAAGGTGAAGACCGAGGCGCAGCTCAAGGCCCTGCTCAAGTCGGCCCTGCTCGAACTGCTGCAGCCCATCGCCCAGCCGCTGGTGATCCCGGGTTTCATCAAGCCGTACATTTTATTTGTGGCGGGTGTGAACGGCGTCGGCAAGACCACCACCATCGGCAAGCTCGCCGCGCGGTACAAGCGCGAGGGCAAAAAGGTGGTGCTGGCGGCGGGAGACACCTTCCGCGCCGCGGCCGTGGAGCAGCTCATGCATTGGGGCGAGCGGGCAGGGGTGCCGGTGCTCTCGCAGGGCGCGGGTGCAGACTCGGCCAGCGTCATCTTCGACGCCGTGCAATCCGCCAAAGCGAGGGATTTTGATCTGGTCATCGCCGACACCGCAGGCCGACTGCATACCCAGACGCACCTCATGGACGAGCTGCGCAAGGTCAAGCGCGTGCTGCAAAAGCACGACCCCTACTCGCCACACGAAGTGCTGATGGTGGTGGACGGCACCACGGGCCAGAACGCCCTGAATCAGGCCGTGCAATTCCATGAGGCGATCGGCCTCACGGGGCTTGTCATCACCAAGTTGGACGGCACTGCGAAAGGTGGCATATTGCTGGCGATTGCCCGCCGCCTGTCGCTGCCGGTCCGCTTTGTGGGGCTGGGCGAGGGGATGGAGGATCTGGAGCCGTTTGATGCCGAGGCCTATGTCGAAGCGCTGATCGGCAACTAAAAATATTCAGCACGAGAACAAGCCAGAGATCGATGGCGGACATCATCCATTTCCACCGGGTCAGCCACCGTTACGAGGGCGTGGGCGATGTGCTGTCCGACATCACCTTCACGCTGGCCAAGGGCGAGATGGCCTTTCTCACCGGCACTTCTGGTGCGGGAAAATCCACCCTGCTGAAGCTGATCGCGCTGCTGGAGCGTCCGACGCGGGGCCAGGTGATGGTGAATGGTCAGAACATCGCGGCGGTCAAGTCCGGCCAGATCCCTGCCTTTCGCCAACAGATCGGCGTGGTGTTCCAGAACTTTAACCTGCTCTACGACCGTAGCGTGTTCGACAACGTGGCGCTGCCGCTGGTGATTCGTGGCATCGGCCATGAGGACATCGGCCGCCGGGTCCGGGCTGCACTTGATGCGGTTGGCCTGCTCGGCAAGGAAAAGGTCATGCCCATGACGCTCTCCGGCGGCGAGCAGCAGCGCGTGGGCATTGCCCGCGCCATCGTGGCCAAGCCGCAGCTGCTGCTGGCAGACGAGCCAACCGGTAACCTCGACCCCAACATGGCGCGCGAGGTGATGGAGCTGTTCCGTCGTTTCAATGAGGTGGGCGTGTCAGTGCTGGTGGCCACCCATGCAGTGGGTCTGATCAAAAAGCTGCCCTACCGGGTAATCCACCTCGACAAAGGCCAGCTGAGCACGCGGCAGTCGCCGGAACTGATGGAGAAAACCGTTGACTTCGGCTAAGTCGGCACCCGCTGCCAAGGCCGTCGCCGAGCTGCGGCCCAATTTTCTGTCCCGCTTCGCACAGGGGCACCTGCGCGAAGTGCTGTTCACGCTGTCGCGCTTTTACCGCAACTTATCGGGGGCGCTGCTGACCTGCTTTGTCATTGGCATCACCCTGGCGTTGCCCGCCAGCCTGCACACCATGGTGCGCAACATCAACGCCGTCAGCTATTCCTGGGAGAGCACGCTGCAGGCCTCGCTGTTCCTCAAGGACAGCACCACACCGGCGCAGGCGGCAGCCCTTATTGCCAAGCTCAAGACCCGCCCTGGCGTGGCCGACGCGATCTACATCACGCGCGAGCAGTCGCTGGCCGAGTTCAAGGCGCTGTCGGGCTTTGGTGCGGCGCTGGATCTGCTCGAAACCAATCCGCTGCCTGCTGTCATCACCATCACCCCGGTCAAGGGTGTGGAGCGGCCGGTGATTGACGCCCTGATCGTGGAGCTGAGCCAGCTGCCGGAAGTGGAGGTGGCCAAACTCGACCGCCAGTGGCTGGACCGTCTTTATGCCGTCCTCTCGCTGATCCAGCGCCTGGTGCTGCTGATGGCCGGTCTGCTCGGACTCGCCGTGATCGTCATCGTCGGCAACACCATCCGCCTCGACATCGAAGCCAAGCGGGCCGAGATCGTGGTGATGAAGCTCATCGGCGCGACAGATGGTTTCATCCGTCGTCCCTTCCTCTATACCGGCCTCTGGTACGGCCTGGTCGGCGGGGCGATCGCCTGGCTCTTGGTTTACGCGGCCGTATTCGCTTTATCGCAGCCGGCGCGCGAGCTGGCGGGTCTGTATGGCTCCGACTACCAGCTTCAGGGCCTGCCCCTGGATGCCACTGCCGTGATGTTTGCGGGCGGTGTCCTGCTGGGTTGGATCGGCGCCTGGTGGACGGTGTCGCGGCACCTGAAAGACATCGAGCCGCAGTAGTCGATAGCCCGGCTGAATCGGATCGATCCGATCTTGTTATTTCCGCATTCAGGCCCAAAGGTGCAACTTAAGCGTCACTTAGCAGTCTCATTTTGCGAGTGCTAATCTTTGTTTCTGCATTGGGAGATCAACCGATGACCACCGCTATTGCCTTACGCGCGAACAATCTGCCTGCCCTGCTCACCGGCAGTGTCGAGTCCTACATTCAGTACGTCAGCCGCATCCCCGTCTTGGGTGTGGAGGAAGAGCAGCAGCTCGCCCGCCAGCTCCACGACAAGAATGACCTGACCTCGGCCCAGAAGCTGATCGTCTCCAACCTGCGCTTCGTGGTGCACATCGCTCGCGGCTACCAGGGTTATGGCTTGGGTATGGCTGACCTCATCCAGGAGGGCAACATTGGCCTGATGAAAGCCGTGAAGCGCTTCGACGCCGACAAGGGCGTGCGTCTGATCAGCTTTGCCGTCCACTGGATCAAGGCCGAGATCCACGAATACATCCTCAAGAACTGGCGCATCGTGAAGATCGCGACCACCAAGGCCCAGCGCAAGCTGTTCTTCAACCTGCGGGGTGCCAAGAAGCGCCTCGGCTGGATGAACGCCGCCGAGGTGCAGGCCATCGCCAAGGATCTGAAGGTGAAGCCTGAGGAAGTGATGCAGATGGAGGCACGTCTGGGCAACTCGGACATGAGCTTCAGCGCTACGCCCTCCAGCGACGGCGAAGAGGCCTACATGCCGGAGGACTACCTCGCCGACAGCCGCAACGACATTGCCGCCATCGAGGAAGCCGAGTGGCAGGACGCGCGCGAGGAAAAGATGCGCGGCGCCCTGGTATCGCTCAACACCCGCGAGCGCGACATTCTCAATCGTCGCTGGCTGGCCGACGAAGGCGAGAAAGTGGGCTTGCAGGAGCTGGGGGATGAGTACGGCGTATCGGCCGAGCGGATCCGCCAGATCGAAGTGGCCGCGATGAAGAAGTTGCGTCGCGCCATCGAGACCGTCGAAGCCTGACCGGTCGTTTACACGTGGCCACAAAAAAGCCCGCGCACTGCGCGGGCTTTTTGTTAACGGCGGTATCGCATCAGGCGGGCGGCACGGCCTCGACCGGCACGGCATTGGGGTCGTCGAGCTGGGCTGCGGTTTCATTCTTGTCCAGCGCTACCTTGGCGTAGCCCGTTTTGCCCATCGTCTCAATCAACGTCACCACACGGCCGTAGTCGATCCGAGGCGCTGCCTTCACGTAGACGAGTTCCTTGCTGTATTCCTCAGCCTTGGCGATGAGCTTGGAAGGCAGCTCCTCGAACAGCACCGGCTCCGGTACGCCATCGAGGCCAAACTGAAAGTAATAGCTGCCGGCGTCATCCACCAGCACATACATGGTTGGCTTCGGCTTTTCGTTGCTTTGCGGGGTGTTGGATTTCTTCGGGATCTCGATGGAGAGCTGATTCATCATGGCCGGCATCGAGACCATGAAGATGATCAGCAGCACCAGCATCACGTCCACCAGTGGAGTGACGTTGATCTCGGCCACTGGCGCGTTCTCGTCGCCACCCGTTTTGACACTTGCACCCATCTCGAATCTCCAATACGTGAAGTCCCACCGCGCTGGTGGCGACCGATCAGCAATGATAGCGCGCAGCCCTGCCGACTGGCCTGCGTCGCAATCGCATGAGCTTATTCAACACAAAATCCATGCCGTGCCACCTACAATGCGGCATGCACTCCGCGCGCCCCATGTCAAACGCCAATACCCTGCAGGGCTGGCGTGCACACGCCTGGGCCTGGGTGTTGTTTGCCGCACTCGTCAAGGGCTTGATTCCGCACGCGGCACTCGCCGGTGCGGTGATGACCGGGGACCCTGCACTGGTCTGGTGCGCTCCCGGCAAGGTCGCAGGCAGTAGCGAGGCTGGTGCCAGTGGTGCGATCGCGGGGGCCGAACACGGCTGCGTGTGCGCAGCCTCCGGTGACGGCGGTGTTCTGCCCGGCCACACCGTGTCACCACTGGCACCGACGGTTGTCCTCAAGCCGCAGCCGCTTCTGCTCGCGGCAGCGTCCAAGCTCCGGCCCTGGCCACCGCCGGCCCGCGGCCCGCCGATGCTCTGAAGCCTCCCGCCCGATGTGATCTGCCATCCCGTGCAGATCATCCTCATCGCACCGTCTTCAGAGCATCCCCATGAAATCCCTGTTATTGCCCCTGGCCTTTTTGCTGGCGTCTGCCAGCGCCTCCGCAGCTGGCCCGATCAGCGTCAGCCAGTCTTACAGCCACCCTACGGCCGCACCCGGTGTGCCGGGCGTGGGTTTTCTAACCCTCACCAACACCGGAAAAAAGCCGGATCGTCTGTTGTCGGTCAGCAGTCCGGCAGCGGGCACTGTGGAGATTCATCAAAGCGGCGTCGTCAACGGCGTAATGCAGATGCGCGCCATCACCGACGGTCTGGCGCTGCCGGCTGGCAAGACGGTCGCCCTCGCGCCGGGCGGGCTGCACCTGATGCTGTTCGACCTTCGCACCCCGCTGGTCGAGGGGCAGGAGGTGCCAGTGACGCTCAACTTCGCAAACGCGGGCGCGGTCACCACGGCCCTGACGGTGAAGCCGCGCGATAGCGCGCCCGCCGTCGAGCCTGAAGACCACAGCCAGCACCACCACTCGCACTAGCGAATTTTCCGCGGCGCCTTCGCGCCTGCGCGTTGCGGGCGACTGTGCCCATTCGCCTCGACGAAACCCATTTTCTGGAAGCCCATGAACCTCCCCTTCTCGGCAGGCCGCCTTGCGCCCGTGCCTTTTGCACTCTCCACCGTCGTCCTCGTCTGCACGGTTGTCCATGCCGATGACGCACCCAGCCACCAGCTCGAAACCGTCAGCGTCACGGCGGTGAATCCCTCCACCCAGAACAGCCTCACCGACGCCCGCGCCGAAGTGGCCCGCACCGCCGGTGGCGCCACCGTCGTCGACAGTGCCGACCTGCGTGATCAGCGCGCCGGCACCTTGAGCGATGCGCTGTCGCAGGCGGCGGGCGTATTTGCCCAGAGCCGCTTCGGCGCACAGGAAATGCGCCTCTCCATGCGCGGCAGCGGCCTGCAACGCACCTTTCACACCCGGGGCATCACGGTGCTGCAGGACGGCGTGCCGCTCAACCTCGCCGACGGCAGCGGCGACTTTCAGAGCATCGACACTCTCGCGGCCAGCCACATCGAGGTGTTTCGTGGCGCCAATGCCCTGCAGTACGGTGGCGGCACCCTGGGCGGTTCGGTCAACTTCGTCACTGGCACCGGCTACACCGCCGACACCGAGCTCAGGGCGGAAGGCGGCAGCTTCGGCTATGGCCGCGCCTATGCCGCCAGCGGCCTGGTGCAGGGCAATGTCGATGGCTTCGCCTCGGTCGGCTATTTCGGGCAGGATGGCTTTCGCGATCACGCCCAGCAGCGCGAGTTCCGCTTCACCTCCAACCTGGGCGTGCGGCTCGCCAATGGCATCGAGAACCGCACGTTTCTCTCGGTCACGCGCTCCGACTCCGAGCTGCCCGGTAACCTGACCAAGGCGCAGCTGGAAGACGATCCGCGCCAAGCCAACCCCGGCAACGGGGAGGCCGCACTCGACCAGCGCCGCGACACCAAGGTGGTGCGCCTCGCCAACAAGTCGGTGGCGCGCGTCAGCGAAAACACCACCGCCGAGTTGGCGCTGTATGCCGCCCGCAAGCGGCTGGACCACCCCATCTTCCAGGTGCTGCTGCAGGACAACTTCGACTATGGCCTGTCGCTAAGGTTCGTGAACACCGGCACGCTGCTGGGTTATGCGAACCGCTGGGTGCTGGGCGTGAACCCGCAACACGGCGTGACCAAGGGCGATAGCTTCGTGAATCTGCCCGCCACTGGTGCCCGCGGCGCGCGCACCGACCGCTACACCCAGACGGCCGACAATATCGTCGTCTATGGTGAAAACCAGTTCGGCCTCACCCGAAACCTCACCCTCGTCGGTGGCGCGCAGGCCGTTACTGCCTCGCGCGACAACCTCGACCAGTTCATCACGCAGGGCCAGGCCGATGGCAGCTATAACGTCCGCTATACCGGCTTCTCGCCCAAGGTGGGCGCCCTCTACGCCCTAAAACCCGGCGTGCAGCTGTTCGGCAATGTCGCTGGCAGCTTCGAGCCGCCGAGCTTCGGCGAAACCCCGCAGGCCATCGCTGGTGGCCCGCTCAAGGCGCAGCGGGCGGTCACGGCCGAACTGGGCAGCCGGGGCAAGAGCGGCCCGTTCAACTGGGACCTGAGCATTTATCGCGCCGAGATCCGCAATGAATTGCTGGCCGTGCAGGTGCCGGTGGGCGGCAACCAGACCAGCGGCGTCACGGTGAACGCCGAGCGCACCATCCACCAGGGCGTCGAGGCGGCGGTCAGCGTCAAGCCGCTGGCCTGGGCCACGGTACGCCTCAACGCGCTCTACAACGACTTCAAGCTCGATGACGACGCCAGCTTCGGCAACAACCGCATCCCCGGCGTGCCGGACGTGCTGGTACGCAGCGAGTGGCGTGCCGACATCGGCCAGCACTTCGTGGCGCTCACCACCGAGACGGCGAGCAAGACCTTCATCGATTTTGCCAACAGCTACTCAGCCGACAGCTACGCGATCTTCGGCGTCAAGGCGGGTGGCGCGCTGCTGCCGACGCTGAGCTGGTTTGCCGAGGCCCGCAACCTTGCCGACGAGAAATACGCCAGCAGCAGCGGTGTCATCCGCAATGCCGGTGGCAGGGATCAGGCGCAGTTTCTGCCCGGTGATGGCCGCAGCGTCTATGCGGGTCTGACATGGACGCCGTAAGTAGCGCGCGACCGGGCCTGCGCCGCTGGCATCGGCGCATCGCCTGGATGGCGCTGATGGCCGCGTTCACCTTTGCGCTGACGGGGCTGCTGCATCCGCTGATGACGCGCCTGCAGCCCAAGCCCGCGCAGTTCAAGCCGCCGGCGGTGCCGCGTTTGAACGAAGCGCTGCCGGCCCCCGCGACGGCGTTGTCGGCCGCAGGCATTGCCGAGGTCTCGGGCCTCCGGCCGGTGCACGATGGCAACGGCTGGCTGTGGCGAGTGCAGGCGCTCGACGGCCGGGTGCGCTACCTCGACCCCACCACCGGTGCCGAACCGGTGGTGGATGCCGAACGCGCACATGCCGAGCGGTTGGCGCGCTGGTATGCCGGCGAGAGCACGGCCGACGTCAGCGAGGCTACCGTGCTGACCGCCTTCGACGGCGACTACGGCTGGATCAACCGGCTGCTGCCGGTATGGCGGGTGCGCTTTGCGCGCGACGACGGCCTCACCGTCTACGTGAGTACGACAGACGACCGGCTGGCCACGATCTCGGACACCCGCAAGGCGTTCTTCCAGCAGACGTTTCGTGCCGTGCACAGCTGGAGCTGGCTCCCTGCGCCGCTGCGCAATGCCTGGATCAACACCCTGCTGGCTGCCGTGGCCGGTACCACGTTATTCGGTCTGACACTCGCGCTGCGTACGCCGGGTGGGCGGCGCTTCAACCTCCGGCGGCTGCATCGGCTGGGTGGCATCACGGTCTCGCTGGCGGTGCTGGCCTGGGCTGTGAGCGGCTTTGTGCAGACTCTTGGCAATGCCGAGCGCGAGCGTGCGGATTCGCCGCAGCGCCCGCTGCGGGTGCAGAGCGCTCATTTGTCTGCACCGCTCCACCAGCCGCCCGATGCCGCCAGCGGTGCCACGCTGGTCACCCTGCACAACACGCCGGTCTGGCGCTGGGCGTTGACGCCGCCCGAGACCACTACCGGCCGCGGTCTGGCCATGGGCGAGCACCAGCACCACGGCCAACCCGCGCAGGCTGCGGCAGCCGTGCCGATGGCGCGCTACATGTCGGCCCTGGACGGCCAGGAGATCACCGACGGCGAGATCCGGCACCTGTCGGAGCTGATCACCCACTTCGGGCTGCAAGGTCGCACTGCTGCCGCCACGCCAGTGCTCAAGTTCACGCCCGACTACGGGTTTGCTTTCAAGCGCCTGCCGGTCTGGCGCCTGGAGCAGCCCGACGCCGAACACACGGCCGCCTACCTGGATACCAGCAGCGAGCGTTTGGCTGCCACGGTCACTGACGGTGAGCGCACGGCTGGGGCTTTGTTTGCCTACGCCCACAAGTGGGAATGGGTCACGCCCTGGGCCGGCAAGGACTGGCGCGATGGCCTGAGCGCCTTCTTCGCGTTTTTGCTCATCGGTGTGGCGGTGGGCGGCACCCTGCTGCGACGCCGGCGCAAGCCCCGAGTCAGGCGCTCCGGGTCTTCGTAGGCGAAGCTCACCGCCATCGCGCCATCCTGGCTGTCGCCGCGAGCTATCTCCTCTGGGGCCAGCCGGTCGTGAAAGGCCTCCGGGCTGGGGCCGTCGTGGTGATGCGCGGCCTGCGGGTCTAACCCGTCCGAAAGCGCTTCACCAAACGCGAGCGCGAGGCAGCGCGCGGCTTTCGAGTTTCCGGAGGGTGGAGCGCTTCGCGCGGTACGGTAGTGTCGGTCGCAGTTCGCCGGGGCAGGGGCCGCAAAGGCCTGCGCCGGTGTAATAGCCCCATTTGCCGGAACGACGCCCCGCATGTTTTCCACCCCATTCACCCGCACGATGCGCATCGGCCTGCTGGCCCTGCTGTGCACCGCTTGCGGCCAGACGCCCAGCTCGGTGCCCGCTGGCCAGCCGCGCGTGGTGACCCTGGCACCGCATCTGGCGGAGCTGGTGTGTGCGGCAGCGGGCTGCGAGGCGCTGGTGGCCATCACGGCTTACAGCGACTTTCCGCCGCAGATCAAGACGCTGCCGGTGGTGGGTGATGTGGCGCAGTTCAATCTGGAGGCCGTGCTAGCGCTCAAGCCCACGCGGGTGATCGCCTGGGATGGCGGCACGCCGGCCGCCCAGATCGCAAAGCTGGCCACCGTGAACGTGCCGGTCACGTTGTTGCGCATCGATACCCTGGACGATGTCGCAAACGCCCTGCTGCAACTGGGTCGGGAGCTGGGCACCACGGCCCGGGCGACGGCCGCCGCCAGCGACTATCGCCAGCGGCTTGCCAGTCTGCGCACGCGCTACGCCGGTGCCACGCCGCTGCGCGTGCTGTATCAGATCGAAACCGCGCCCGTGTATTCGATCAACCACACCAGCCCTATCAGCGAGGCCATCACGCTTTGCGGTGGCCTCAATGTGTTTGCCGATCTGCCCACGCTGGCGGCACCGGTCACCGACGAATCGGTGCTGGCTGCCCGCCCGCAGGTGGTGATCCACGGTCTTTCGGATGCCGCTGCCGTGACGGCCTACTGGTCGCGATTCGCCAAGGCCAGCCGCGAACGGCCGCAACTGGTCGGTATCGATCCGGACTTGCTGGCACGCTCGGGGCCGCGCCTGGTGCAGGGGGTGGAGCAACTCTGCACTGCCTTGCAGGCGGCACGGTGATTGCCTTGCCCACCCACAGTCGTTAGCTTTCGGCGCAACACTCCGGGAATCAATCATGGCGCTCGTGCTGGTGCGACACCTCCCCGTCGCGCTTGAAAAAGGGATCTGCTACGGGCGCACCGATGTGCCGCTCTCGATCGAGTCGCAGCGGCAAGTGCCGGCCTTCGCGCGCCAGCTCATCGACGAGCACGGGCCCTTCGACACCGTGTTCACCAGCCCGCGCCAGCGCTGCCGTTTTGTCGCGGAGGCCTTGTCAGTGACCTACACCACCGAGCCAGCCCTGGCCGAGATGGATTTCGGCCGCTGGGAAGGCCAGCGCTGGACCGATATCCCGGCACCGGATCTCGACGAGTGGACGCGCAACGTCGGCAGCTATGCGCCGGGTGGTGGCGAGTCACTGCAGACGATGGCCGACCGACTGATTCCCTGGCTGGAGAAAACCGTGGCGACTTCGCAGCGGCTGGGCCACACCGTGGTCGCGGTGACCCACGGCGGGCCGATCCGGGTGGCGCTGTCGCTGGCGCGGCAGCTGTCACTGGAGAAGGCGATGGATATCCCCGTCGGGTTTGGCTGGGCGGTGCGCTTCGGTTAGGGATGACCGGCGGCTTTCGTCAGGCCGCAACATCGGAAAGACAAACTGGGGACTGCATCCAGCGCCGGCCCTTGGCCCGCTTCTGCCAGCCACGGCCAGGGACGGCTGCCCTAGTTTCCATCTCCAGGAGTCCCGCATGGGCGCCCCGCACCGCAGTCGTTTCCGCAAGCTTCGCAAGCCCGGCCTCAGCCGCCGCCATTTTCTCCAGGGCTCCGCCGCTCTGATCGCCGTGCCTTTGCTCGATGCCTGCGGCAACAGCAGCGGGCTGCAGGGCAGTAGCCTTGCGCCCGGCAACCCCGTACCAAGCCCCTCGCCTGTACCAGCCCCGGCCGTGGTCGCACCCCAGGCCGCGGCTTTTCTGCATGGGGTCGCGTCCGGTGACCCGCTCAGCGACCGGGTGATCCTGTGGACGCGCGTCACGCCGGATGCCAACGCAGTCGCGGCCGGCGGCTTCGTGAAGGTCGATTACGTAATCAGCCTCGCCACCAATCTGGCCGCACCAGTGAAAGCCGGCAGCTTCATCACCGGCCCGGCCCGTGACTACACGGTAAAGGTCGATCCCGCCGGGCTCGCGAGCTACACCAGCTATTACTACCAGTTCAGCATCACGCTGGCGGATGGCATGGTCATCCGATCGCCGATCGGCCGCACCAAGACGGCACCGAAGGCCGGTGAGGCTGACCGGCTGCGCTTCGTGAGTGCCAGCTGCCAGAACATGACCTATGGCTACTTCAATAGCCACGCCGCCATCGCGCTCAAGCGCGACATCGACGCGATGATCTTCCTCGGCGACTACATCTATGAAACCGGCGGGGCCTCGCAGATCGAAGGTCGCAGCCCGATCCCCGCCAAGGAGATCACCACGCTAGAGGACTACCGCCTGCGGCATGGCCAATACAAAAGCGATCCCGATCTTCAGGCCTGCCACCGGCAGATTCCCTGGATCTGCGTCTGGGACGACCACGAGACCACCAACAACAGCTACCGCGCCGGGGCCGACAACCACACGCCAGGCGACGAGGGTTGCTGGGAGGAGCGCATGGGCTGGGCGATCCGTGCGTACTTCGAATGGATGCCGATTCGCGACAACGCCAGCACCGCCTTTGATGCGCCGACGGCAGCGGCCTGCCCGGGTGCGCCGATCTCCGGCTATCTGCCCGAGGGCAATGGCAGGATCGAACGTCATTTCAGCTACGGGGATCTGGTGGACCTCATCATGCTCGACACCCGCCTGCAGGCGCGGGCGGTCCAGAACGGCACGGCCACCGTGACCACCGAGCAGACCATCCTCGGTGCGGCGCAGCGCGAGCGCTTTCTCGGTCAGCTGAGTGCGAGTACCGCCCGGTGGAAGCTCATCGGCCAGCAGATGACCTTTGCGCCGCTCAAGATCGTGCCCTTGCCGGAGGAGATGGGCGGCACCTTCCTGAATGAAGACGGCTGGGATGGCTATCGCTTCGACCGCAATGCCGTGCTCGACCATATCGAGACCCAGGCCATCGACAACGTGGTGTTTCTCTCGGGCGACACGCATGTGGTAACGGCCTTTGACGTGCCGAAGGAGCCGAGCGACCCGATGCGCTACAACCCCGCGACGGGCGAGGGCTCGCTGGCGGTGGAGTTCTCCAACAACGCCGTCGCGAACATCGGAGTGATCGCGCAGGTGTTCCAGGTGAACAACCCGCACCTCAAGTTCGACAGCATCGGCATCTGCGGCTATCTGCTGCTCGACATCACGGCCGAGCGGGTTCAGGGCGAATACTTCTTCACGCCGGTGCCGCAAGTCAGGGAGGCCACGGAGGTGTTCATGCGCGCCTTGCTGACCAACGACGGCGCGAACACCCTCACCCCGGCGCTGACTCCCAGCACGGGCCGGGCCGACGCCGCGCCGCTCGCTCCCTGAAGCCGATGCCCATCACCAGAATGTCCCGCGTTACGGGGCATTCTGGTGGACGTGCCTCGCTCAGGCGGCGGCTTCGCGCGCGGCCTGGGCAGTCTTTTTCGCCTCGTTGGCCTTCTTGCTCGGCAGCGTACCCATGCACTTGCAGATGATGCCGAGCATGATCTCGTCGGCGCCGCCGCCGATGCTGACCAGGCGCGTGTCGCGGTAGGCGCGGGCGACGTTGCTCTCCCACATGTAGCCCTGACCACCCCAGTATTGCAGGCAGGCGTCCGTCACCTCGCGGCCGACGCGACCCACCTTGAGCTTGGCCATGCTGGCGAGCATGGCGATGTCTTCCATCTTCTCCTTGCCGCTGATGTAGCGCTCGGTGGTGTCGTAGACCAGAGCGCGAAGGCTCTCGACCTCGGTCTGGAGTTCGGCGAGGCGGAAGTGCACCGCCTGGTTGTCGAGAATCGATCCACCAAATGCCTGGCGCTGGCGCGTGTAGTCGATGGTCTCGCGGATGATGTTGCTCATGCCGTCGATGCCCGAGGCGGCGCCATACAGACGTTCTTCCTGGAACTGCATCATCTGGTACATGAAGCCCATGCCCTCCTGCCCGATGAGGTGACGGCGCGGCACGCGGACGTTGTCGAAGAAGATCATCGCGGTGTCGCTGGCGCGCATGCCGAGCTTGTCCAGCTTGGTGTTGCGGGTCACGCCCTTGGCATTGAGCGGCACGATGATGAGCGACTTGTTCTGGTGGACCTTGCCCTCGCTGGTGTTGCACAGCACGCAGGCCCAGTCGGCCTGGGTACCGTTGGTGATCCACATCTTGCTGCCGTTGATCACGTAGTCGTCGCCATCCCGAACGGCGATGGTTTTGATGCCCGCTACGTCGCTACCGGCGCTGGCCTCGGAGACCGCGATCGAGCAGACCTGCTCGCCGGCGACGACGGGCTTCAGGAATTCGTCCTGCAAGCTCTTGCTGCCGAAGCGGGCGAGGGCGGGGGTGGCCATGTCGGTGATGACACCGATCGCCATCGGCAGGCTGCCGCAGATGGCGTTACCCATCGCCTGCGCGAACAGCACCTCGTAGCTGTAGTCGAGGCCCAAGCCCCCCACGGATTCCGGCTTGTTGATGCCCAGATAGCCCAGGCGCCCCATCTGCTGGCAGATTTCATGCGCGGGCCAGATGCCGTCTTTCTCCCAGGCCGGGATGTTGGGATTCAACTCGTTGATGACAAATTTTTTGACCCCGTCGTAAATCTCGCGGTGTTCTTGGGTAATGAGCATTTCTTGTTTCTCCATCCAGAAGGCTAACGCGACGATGCTATGAAGAATGGGTATTCGTCGCAAGCGCTGGGCTGTGAATCAACGCGAGAATCTCCAATCTGATGCACGATATGGAAATCATTATTTCTATACTTTCTGAGCCATTTCTACCCGCTGATTCGCCCGTCGGTTTATGTGAAGCTGCGATGTCGCTGCGCAAATCAATAGTGCTGTCCTAAAGCACGTGCCGCTCTCCCAGCGACGAGGAGAAACCGTCATGCCATTCATCCCATTCTCGGGCGCTGCCGTCCGGCGCTCGCTGCGCGGCACGGCCACTCCGGCATTGCTGTTGTTGGCCGCGCTCAGTCCGGTTCTGGGTGGGTGCGGTAATTCCAGAGGTCCCGGCGCTCTCGACAGCGTGCCGGGCGGGGCGGACTCCGCCATCCAGGTGCTTTCCAACCGCGCCGATCTCATCAGCGGCGGCGATGCCCTGGTGGAAGTGCGGCTGCCGGCGGATGCAGATCCCAACCGCGTTGTCGTCACCCTCAATGGCAAGGACGTCAGCAGCCAGTTCGCCCGCCGCGAAAACGGCCGCTACATGGCCCAGCTGACGGGCCTGGCACTGGGCGAGAATCGCCTCAGTGCCCGCATTGGCAATGCAGCGCCGAGTGTGGTCACCGTCATCAACCACCCCAATGGCGGGCCCGTGTTTGCCGGGCCGCAGGTGCAGCCTTACACCTGCAGCAATGCCGACAAGGCGATCAACGCCCAGTGCGACCAGCCGGCGGAATACAGCCTGCTCTACAAATCCACCGACCCCAGCAAGAGCGGCCTGCAGCCGTATGACCCGGCCAATCCACCCACCGATGTGGCCACTGCCACGCCCCAGGGCCAGCCGGCGATGCCCTTCATCGTGCGGCAGGAGCGCGGGTTTCAGGACCGCGACCAGTATCTGATCCTGACCTTGTTCGACCCCGCCAAGCCCTGGACACCCTGGGCACCGCAGGCGCAGTGGAACCGCAAGCTGCTCATCACCCACGGCGGCAGCTGCGGCGTGACATTTCGCGACGGCAACCCGCCGCTCGATGACTACTCCGGCACCATTCCCGCCAATCCGGCGGTCGAGCAGAGCTATGTCACCGCGCTGGGTCTGGGCTTTGCCGTGGCGTCCACCGCACTCGACAACCTGGGGCACAACTGCAGCCTGGTGACGGGTGCCGAGTCGCTGGTGATGGTGAAGGAGCGCGTTGTCGAGCAGTACGGCGAACTGCGCTACACGCTGGGCACTGGCTGTTCGGGTGGCTCGATCACCCAGCATCACGTCGCCAATGCCTATCCCGGCGTTTACCAGGGCCTGATCGTCACCTGCTCGTATCCGGACGTGTTCACGACCGCCGTGCAGTTTGCCGATGCCCACTTGCTGCGCAATTTCTTTGAAGACCCCAGCAAATGGGGCGTGCCCTACACGCCGCAGCAGTTCGCCGACATCGAGGGCTATCTGCTGCATGTCAACGCCGACGTCGCCGACGAGGCCTTCTTCAAGGCCGTGACCAACCCTGCCAACCCCGACTGCAACGGGGTGGCGGCCGGCACGGGGCCGGACAAGCTCTACGACGCCAGCAGCAATCCGGGCGGCACGCGCTGCAATGTCACGGACTACATGATCAACGTCTTCGGCCCGCGTGAACCCGCGGTGTGGTCGGCCAACGAGAAGCTGCTGGGCCGTGGCTTCGGCGGATTTCCGGTCGACAACGTCGGCGTGCAGTACGGCCTGGGCGCGCTGCAGGCGGGCAAGATCGTCGCCGATCAGTTCATCGATGTGAACCAGAAGATCGGCGGTGCCGATGTCGACCTGCAGCCCCAGGCCGCGCGTCTGGCGGGTGACCAGCCTGCCCTGGCCAATGCCTACCGCACCGGTGCGGTGAACGTCGGCACCCATCTCGACAAGGTGCCGATCATCGATGGCCGCGGCCCCGATCCGGGTGCGGCGCATGATTCGGTGCATTTCATGATGATGCGTGCGCGGCTCGATGCGGTGCACGGCGGCCACGCCAACCAGGCGCTGTGGGAAGGCCCGGTGCCGCTGATCGGCGATGCCCTGTTTGCGCAGAACGCCCTGCTGGCCATGGATCGCTGGGTGACGGCCATTGAATCCGATACGGCCGCCAAGCCGCTGGCGAAGAAGGTGCTCGACAACCGCCCGGCCGACATTGGCGATGCCTGCTACTCCGGCACCGGCACCAAGCTCAACGCCGGCCGTTGCCCCGAGGGCGTGGTGCCGTACTACGCCACGCCGCGCCTGGTGGCGGGCGATGCGCTGAGCGCGGTGACCAACAAGTGCCAGCTCAAGGCCCTCAACCGGGCTGACGATTACGGCCCACTGGGGCTGACCGACGCGCAGTGGGCGGCGCTGCAGACCATCTTCCCCACCGGCGTCTGTGATTTCAGCAAGCCCCCCGTGGGCTACCAGCCCACCGTGGCTTGGCTGACGTATCAGAAAGCGAACGGGCAGGTGGTCTACGGCGGCACGCCCCTGGCACCCGCCCCCGGCTATTCCGGCAGCGGCTGGGCCAGCCCCAGTTTCGGGGTGTTTTCACCAAGTCCCTAGCGGGTCGTAGGCCGCCGGTGTGAGAGCCGCTGCCCGGCGTGGCCGAATTCCCGCTGGTTTTTGATCCGGTTGCGCGCGTTGTAGATACGCCGGATTCAACCGCCGTTGCGCTGCAGCCAGGCAATGCGCTGCTGAAACTTGCGCTGCCACTTGGGCGAGAGCGCCGGGGTGTCTGCGATGGCTTGCAGGCGTTCAATGCCTGGGCGGTGGGCGTTCTGTACCTCCCAGAACGTCGCGAGGCTGACACTGCCGCTGGGCCTGGCCATGTGTTCCAGCGGCTGATCAGGCCGCACCTCGCCGGGGCGGAGCACGCGCAGATACCAGCCGCAGCGGCCGGCTTCCATGATGACTTCGGCCAGGCCCTCCACGCCGTAGCGTGAATTGATCTTGATGCAGGGCATGCGGGGCTGGCATACCTCCATCTCTGCCTCGCCCCAGCGGAATACGTCGCCGATGTGGACGTTCTCTTCCGTCAGTCCATGGGCCGAGAGGTTCTCGCCGATGCTGCCCGGCACGAGGGCATCGGCAATCTCGGGAAAGTGGCTGGCCCAGCGCGCGAAGTGCTCGGCGGGATAGTGATGCACCGCCATTTCCGGCCCGCCGTGGATGCGGGCATCGGCCACCTTGTCACCCTGCAGGCCCGTGAGCGTGAGCTGCAAGGGGGACTCGACCCGCTGCTTGATGATCGCGGAGCGACGGCCATCGGGCAGCCGCGAGGGACGGCCGACGTAGACACCGAGCAGCGGTGTGAGGGGCAAGGTCATTCAGCGCGTCGGCAGAATCGAAACCGGGGATCAGGGCGCGGGCAGCAGCGCGATCTCGTAGATCTTCGGCCACCACTTGCCGGTGATGAGCAGGTGCTGGTTGTCACTGCGAAACGCGATGCCGTTGAGTACCGCACCCTGCGCCTCCTGCGTTGCCGTGATGCCGGCTTTTTTCTTGAGCGCCGACAATTCCAGCCAGCCCGTGACCTTGCCAGTGCCCGGGTCGATACGGGCGATGCGGTCGGTCATCCACACATTGGCGAACACTGCGCCCTCGATCCACTCCAGCTCATTGAGGCGGGTGATGGCGGTGTCGCCATCCCTGACTTCGATGCTGCGCAGTACCTTCGGGACGGTGGGGTCGAGCCATGCGAGCTGTGCCGAGCCATTGCTGACGATCAGTGCGGTGCCATCGCTGGTCAGGCCCCAGCCTTCGCCGCCGTAACGCAGGCTGCCCAGGGGCTGGAGTTGCAGGTCGTAGCGGTGCAGCACGCCCTCCCGCCAGGTGAGTTGCCACAGGGCGCCGGCATGCAGCGCCAGGCCCTCGCCAAACTCGGTGGTGGGCAGGGCAGTGGACTTCAGCGTGGCGCCGGTGGCCAGCACTTTTTCAGCCACCTGCGAGGCGCCGTACTGGCCATCGCTTTCGAACAACCGGCCCTCATGCCAGACCAGTCCCTGCGTGAAGCCACGGGCGTCGTGGGGGTATTCGGCGATCAGTTTCCATCGCAGCGTCGGCGCATCGGCGCTCGCGCTGGCTGCGGCCAGCAGCAGTGCCGCCGCTACAATGCGCGCCGTCCAACGAGCGAGAGATGTGATGAATGCAGGCATGGTGAGAAGTATGACGGGCTTCGCCCGCGTCGAGCGTGCGGCGAGCGGCGCCAAGCTCGCCTGGGAACTCAGGGCCGTCAACAGCCGCTTTCTCGACCTCACTCTCAAGCTGCCGGAAGAGTTCCGCGTGCTGGAGAGCGAATTGCGCCAGCGCACCCAGGCCAAGGTGTCGCGCGGCAAGCTGGAGATGGGCCTGCGCTACACGCTCGATGGTGCCGCCCAGAGCGCATTGCATGTGGATGTGACCCGCCTGACGGCGCTCAATGCCGCGCTCGATCAGGTCAACGCCGTACTCGGCGCGACCGCCACACCCGACCCGGTGCGGGTCTTGTCCTTCCCCGGCGTGTTGCAGCAACAGGCCTTCGACTTTGCCGCCTTGCATGCCGAAGCGCTGGCGAGCTTCGATGTGGCACTGGTCGAGTTCAACAAGGCCCGTGAGCGTGAAGGGTCGCGCACCGCCGACTACCTGCGCGAGCGTGCCGATGCGCTGGAAGGCTTTGCCGCGCAGGTCAAGGCGCGTGCGCCGCTGGTGCGCGATGCCTGGATCGAGAAGCTGCGCGCCAAGGTGGCGGACCTGGGCATCGAGGTCGAGCCACAGCGCCTGGCCCAGGAGGCCGCGATGGCCGCCCAGCGTCTGGACGTCGACGAAGAACTCTCGCGCCTCGCCAGCCATCTGGTGGAGATGCGGACGGCGCTTGGCGGCAAGGAGTCGGTCGGTCGTCGGCTGGACTTCCTGATGCAAGAGTTCAACCGCGAGGTGAACACCACCGGCAGCAAGTCGCAGGATGCCGAGATGACCAAGGCGGTGGTCGAGATGAAAGTTCTGATCGAACAGATGCGCGAGCAGATCGCGAATCTGGAATAGTCGCTACCGGAGCGTGCCATGTGGGTTCTCAAAGCATTTGCAGCCGGTTTTATCGCGACACTGGTGTTCCACCAGGGCCTGTTCGCCGTGTTTCATGCGGTCGGGCTGGTGCCTGTCGCCGCGTTCAATCTGGCACCGGTGCCGCCATTCGGCGTGCCGTCGGTGATCTCCCTGGCGTTCTTCGGCGGACTCTGGGGTCTGCCAACGGCCTGGCTGATCCGCCATGCGGCTGGCGCGCGCTACTGGCTCAAGGCGCTGGTGTTTGGTGCCATCGGCCCGACGACGGTGGCGATGCTGCTGGTGTTTCCGCTCAAGGGGCTGGCGGTCAATCCCCAGATCGTCATCGGTGGCCTGCTGCTGAACGGTGCCTGGGGGCTTGGCGCGGCGCTGTTCCTCCGCCTTTTCAAGACCTCCATCGAGGCCCGGCATCCATGAGCATCACCACCCGCAGCACCCACCGCTGTTTTGGCGGGACGCAAGGTTTCTACAGCCACGCCAGCAACAGCACCGGCACGGTGATGAACTTTGCCGTGTTCACGCCGCCGCAGGCCGAGCACGGTGTCGTACCGGCGCTGTATTACCTCGCCGGGCTGACCTGCACGGAGGAGACCTTCGTCATCAAGGCCGGCGCCCAGCGGCTCGCCGCCGAACTGGGCCTCATGCTGGTGACCTGCGATACCTCGCCGCGCGGGCTGAACCTGCCGGGCGAAGCGGAGAGCTGGGACTTTGGCCTCGCGGCCGGTTTCTATCTGGACGCCACCGAAGCGCCGTGGGCGCCGCACTACCGGATGGGGAGCTACGTGAATGTGGAGCTGCCTGAGTTGGTCGAGGCGAACTTTCCAGCGCGAAAAGACCGGCGCGGCCTGTTTGGCCACAGCATGGGGGGCCATGGCGCGCTGGTGAGCGCGTTGCGGCATCCAGGCTGGTGGCACTCGCTCTCGGCGCTTGCACCTATCGCCAACCCGAGCGCGGCACCTTGGGGCGAGAAGGCTTTTGGCGGTTATCTCGGTACGGATCGCTCGACTTGGAAGGCCTATGACGCCTGCGAGCTGCTCCGTCTCGCACGCTACCCGGGCCACATCCTGGTCGATCAGGGCATGGCTGATCCCTTTCTCTCGCAGTTGCAGCCGGATGCGCTGGAGGCCACGGCCCGGGAGGTTGGTCAGGCGCTGACGCTGCGCCGTCACGAGGGCTACGACCACGGCTACTACTTCGTGCAGAGTGTGGTCGCCGATCATCTGCGGCACCACGCCGCAACGCTCTGCACATGAGCGCGGGTCGCGGCCATCTCTGGATCGTCTCCGCCCCCTCGGGCGGCGGCAAGACCAGCCTGACGCGCGCGCTGCTACCGCGGCTCGCGGCGCTGGGGGTGCCGGCACAGATTTCGGTGAGCCATACCACCCGCGCGCCGCGCCCTGGCGAGCAGCATGGCGTGCACTATCACTTCATCGACGAAGCCGGCTTTGTCGAGCGCATCGCAGCCGGTGCGTTTCTCGAACACGCCAATGTCTTCGGCCGCCGCTACGGCACCGCGAGGGCCGAAACCGAGAGCTTGCTGGCACAGGGCATCGACGTGGTGCTCGACATCGACTGGCAGGGTGCGCGGCAGGTGCGGGCGGCCATGCCCGGCGCGCGCAGCCTGTTCATTCTGCCGCCCTCGCGGGTGGAACTGGAGCGCCGCCTGCGCGGGCGTGGTACCGACGCCGACGCGGTGATCGCCGAGCGCATGGCGCAGGCGCGCGACGAGATGAGCCATTACGCCGAGTACGAGGCCTTGGTCGTCAACGCTGATTTCGAGATGGCCCTGCAGCAGTTGGTCGCGCTGTTTGTCGCACCCCGCCTGTCGCTGGCCAGCCAGCAAGCCCATCACAGCGGGCTGATCGCCGAGCTGCTGGAAAATTGAGCGGGCTTGGACTATCCTCCGCGGCCCTGCAAGTTGCCCGCCGAGAGTGTTTTATGGCCCGTGTCACCGTCGAAGACTGCCTGAACGAGATCCCCAACCAGTTCCAGCTGACCCTGGTGGCTGCCAAGCGCGCGCGCCAGCTGGCTCGCGGCGCCGAAGCGCACTTGCCCTGGAGCACCCACAAGTCCACCGTGCTGGCCTTGCAGGAAATCGCCGCCGGCCATGTGACCGAAAGCGTGCTGGACGAGCAGGAACTGCCCGCCATCCAGGCCCCGAAGATGGAACTCGAAGCGCTCGACCCCTCCTTCGATCTCTGAAGATTTTCTGCTGCAAGCAAAGCCCGCCTCGCGCGGGCTTTGTCGTTATTGGCCCCCGCTAAGCTAGATCCATGCTCGAAAAATTCATCGATTACCTGCGCCTCTGCCGCCTGCATAAGCCCGTGGGGATCTGGCTGCTGCTGTGGCCGACGCTGTGGGGGCTGTGGTTTGCGGCCGGTGGCCTGCCGCCGACCAAGGTGCTGCTGGTGTTTGCGTTTGGTGTGGTGCTGATGCGCTCCGCCGGTTGTGTGATCAATGACGTGCTCGACAAGGATTTCGACCCCATGGTCGAGCGCACCAAGGACCGGCCCATCGCCGCAGGCCGCGTGACGCGGCAGGAGGGCGTTCGGGTGTTCGTAGGCCTCGCACTTATCGCCTATGGCCTGACCACCAAGCTGAACACCGAGACGGTGCTGCTCTCCATTCCCGCCGTGATGCTCGCCGCCAGTTACCCGTTGATGAAGCGCTGGATCGCCCTGCCGCAGGCCTATCTGGGACTCGCGTTCTCCTGGGGAATCCCCATGGCGTATTCGGCGGTGCAGGGGCAGGTGGACTGGATCGGTGCTGGCCTGCTGATGGCTGCAAACCTCTGCTGGGTCGTCGCCTACGACACCTTCTATGCCATGGTGGATCGCGAGGACGATCTGAAGATCGGCGTGAAATCTGCCGCGATCCTGTTTGGTCGCCGCGACCTGCTCATTACTGGTCTGCTGCATGCCGTGGCGCTCGCCCTCTTGGTGGGCGCTGGGCTGCGAGCCGGTCTGGGCCTCATCTATTTCGCGGGGCTGGCCGTAGCAGCGGTGGTGGCTTTTGCGCTGCAACACCGTGCCAGCAGCCGTCGCCGAGCCGATGCCTTCACTGCGTTCCTGCGCAGTCATTGGTTTGGCGCGGCGGTGCTGCTGGGTCTGGCCCTCGATACGCTCTGAAGGATTCCGATGCGCCTGCTGATCCCGCTGGCTGCTCTGTGGTTGACCGCCTGCAGCACCTACATCGGCAAGCCCGATACACCGGCACCGCCACTGGTGGTGTCGAGCTTCTCCGTCACGCGCGATGTGGTCTACACGCCCCCAGGCTGGCCGCAGACGCTGCAGGCGGACGTTTATCGGCCGAGCGGCGGTGGGGCCAAGCCTGCGGTGCTCCTGATCCACGGCGGCGGCTGGGCCGCGCCCGATCGCCGCGAGCAGATGGCTTCCATCGCCCAGCGTGTGGCCCGGCGTGGTTTCGTGGTGGTGAACGCTACCTATCGCTTCGCACCGGAATACACCTATCCCGCGCCGGTTGATGACCTGCGTGAGGCGCTCAAATGGATGCGCGCCCACGCGGCCGAACACGCCATCGATCCCCGGCACATCGCCGCCATGGGCTATTCCGCCGGGGGCCATCTGGCGGCGATGCTGGGCGTGCTCGATGGCCCACCAGAAGTGCGTGTGCAGGCCGTGGTGGATGGCGCTGGCCCCAGTGATCTGCGCAAGTACCAGGGCGGCAAGCTGGTGCCGCAGTTTCTGGGCGGCACGCAGGCGCAGGTACCGCAGCAGTTTGCGGCGGCCTCACCCGTCACCCATGTGAGCAAGGACGATCCTCCGTTTTTCTTCTATCACGGCACCTGGGACACGCTGGTGCCAGACGACCACTCGAGTGATTTCAAGGCCTCGCTGGATGCTGCGGGCGTGCATACGGAGTGGTTCAAGATCATCGGCCGCGGCCATATCACGGCGTTTCTGAGCGACGGCGATGCCATCGAGGCGGCACTGGCGTTTCTCGACCGCGAACTGCGCTAGCGAACTGCGGTCCATCGAATCTGCCGCGCGCCCTGTTGCGTAACCTTCACGTCTTTACCTCTAGGAACTCTCATGCGCCTGCTCATCGCCGCCACGCTCGCACTGGCCACTTCGCAAGCCTTTGCCGTCTGCAAAAGCCCCCTGCTCGACAAAACCGAGAAACGCCTGCTTGGCAAGAGCGAAAACCTCTGCGAGAGCTATGCCGGCAAGGTGGTGCTAGTGGTGAACACCGCCAGCCAGTGCGGCTACACGCCGCAGTACGAGGGGCTGGAGGCGCTCTACAAGGCCTACAAGGACAAGGGTCTGGTCGTGCTCGGCTTTCCATCCGACCAGTTTGGTGGACAGGAGTTTGGCGACGACCAGGACATCGCCAAGTTCTGCAAGGCCAACTACGGCGTGAGCTTCCCCATGTTCACCAAGACGCAGGTCAAGGGCGATGCAGTCGACCCGCTCTACAAGGCGCTGATCGCCGCCACGGGCAAGACCCCCTCCTGGAACTTCAACAAATACCTGATCGATCGCGATGGCAAGACCGTGGTGCACTACGGCAGCGACACCAAGCCGCAGTCTGCGGAGCTGACCCGGGCGATCGAGGCCGCACTGGCGAAGGCGGGTGGTTGAACCCGCCCCCGAGACTCAGAAGTGATAGCCGATACCCAGGTGCAGATCCTTGTAGCGGATGTGCCCATCGGTATCGTCCGGCTTGAGCCGGGTGGTGCGGTACTCGCCGAACAGGTCGAGTTGGGGCAGGGCAGGGATCACCGCATAGCTCAGGCCCACGATGAACTCTTCCGAAACCTTGAGCTGGTCGCCGGCGCCGTAGCCGAACTCGCCGTAGACGTGCGCGAGCCGGGTGCGGTAACCGCCGCGGACGTGGACCACCGGCAGGCTTTCGGCGTCGGCCGGGATGCCGTCCGCCTTCAGTTCGTAGCGTGCGTATTGCACTGAGAGGGCGGAATACACCGGCGACTCGTTGGTGGCCGCCCAGCTTTTGCGCAGGCCCGCGCGGCATTGGGAGGAGTCGATGTCGAGCGCCGGTGTCTCGATGGTGTTGAAGCTGCCGTCGGCGATCACCTCGATGTTGTAAATCGTTCTCAGCGCCAGCTTGCCGCCGAAGCCGCCGTTGGGATTTTGCGCCTGACCACTCACCGAGAGGCTGGAGTAGAAGGCCTGGATCTCGCCGCGCGGCAGATACACGGCATCTTCGGCATGGATGGGGCTGCTGACGGCTGCCAGCAGGGCGGCAGTGGTGACGGTGACTTTCAACATGGGTTTCCCTTGGTGGTGCTGTCCGCCTCATGGCCAGTGGCGGCAGGCATTTCGATACGGTCTGGCTGATGCCAAGCCTAGCCGGGATTGCCGCCTTCGTCGCCCGGCGACGGCGATCGCGGCGTGGCAACGGGGGGCCGCAGCAGACGCGGAGACCACTGTTTTTACCGCTGGGAGCCCCGGCATCGAGCTGTCATATTCGCCAGCCGATCATGCGCCTTCATCAAGGTGCCACCCCGGTTCACCAAGCCTGCTGGAAGGAAGCCGTCATGTCTGAACTCGTGCCCAATCCTCGCCGCCGCCGCCTGCTCAAGGCGGGTCTCGCCGCCGGTGCGACGGCCTCGCTGCCGCTGCTGCCCGGCTGCAGGGCGCCAGCAGAGCCCAAGCCCGGCGATGCCGCCTGGCAAAACTGGTCCGGCGGGCAAAAGTCCAAGCCCAAACAATGGCTCAACCCGCGTGACGAATCGGAGCTGATCGCGCAGATGCGCGCTGCACCCGCGTCAATGCGCGTGACCGGTGCCAGTCACAGCTTCAGCGCGCTGTGCAACACCGACGACACGCTGTTCTCCCTGGATCAGCTGCGCGGTGTCGTCCGCCACGACCCGGCCACCCTGCAAGCCACGCTCTGGGCCGGCACGCGCCTGCGCGACATCGGCGAGCCGCTGTGGCAGCTGGGCCAGGCCTTTACCAATCAAGGCGACGTCAACCCGCAGTCCATCGGTGGCGCCTGCGGCACCAGCACGCATGGCACGGGCGCGACGCTGGGCTCGTTCTCGTCGATGGTGCGTGGCGTGCGCCTGGTGACGGCCGACGGTGAAGTGATCGAGGCGAATGCCGATCAAGACGCCGAGGTCTTTCACGCCGCCACCACCTCGCTGGGTGCGCTCGGCATCGTCACCCAGCTCACCCTGCAAAACCGCAGCGCCTACAAGCTGCAGGAAAAAGAGTGGATGGAGCCGCTCGATACGGTGCTCGGCAAGATCGACAGCTACGTGAAGGACAACCGGCACTTCGAGTTCTGGTGCTTCTTCGAGGCCGAGGGTGCCATCGTGAAAACGCTCAACGAGACCACGGCGGAGGACACCCCCAAGCCCTCTTTCGAGCTGCCGGTGGATCACATCCTCGACCTCACATCCAAGATCGCGGACAGCGTCCCTGGCATGGATGGCCCCATGCAGCGCTTTCTCACCGCCATGTATTCGCCGGTGCAGCGGGTGGGGCGCGCATTCGAGATTTTTCCCAGCGCCCGCAACTCGCGCTTCAACGAGATGGAATACGAGCTGCCCGCTTCGAGGGGTCCGGAGTGCCTCAAGGAGATTCTGGAGACGGTGAAGAAGAGCGAGGTGCGCACCCTGTTCCCGCTCGAATACCGCTACGTCGCTGCCGACGACTGCTGGCTCTCGCCCATGCAGGGCCGCGCCACGGCCTCCATCTCGGTGCATCAGCACCACTCGGTGGACTATCGGCCGCTGTTTGATCTGGTCGAACCCATCTTCTGGAAGTACGGCGGCCGCCCGCACTGGGGCAAGCTGCACACGCTCGATGCCAAGCGGCTCGCACCGCTATACCCACACTGGGACGACTACCAGAAGGTGCGCGCGCGCCTGGACCCCAAGGGGCGGATGCTCAATGAGCATCTGAAGAAGGTCTTGCAGGCATGAAACGCCGCACCATCCTGCTGGGCGGCCTCGGCGCGCTGGCCATCGGCGGCGGCTTGGCCGCCCGGCCCAAGGACCATGGCGCGCCCTACAGCGATTACTTCGCCGCGCTCAACGCCGAGCTGAAAGCCAATGGCCCCATGCGGCCCAGTCTGGTGATCGACCTCGATGCACTCGACCACAACATCGACACCGTCGCGGCTTCGGTCGCCAAGGTGCCGGGCCGGCACTTCCGCATCGTCGAAAAATCGCTGCCCTCGCCCAAGCTGCTCGCGTATATCGCGGCGCGTGCCAAGACCCATCGGCTCATGAGCTTTCACCAGCCGTTCCTGAATCACGATGCCGTGATGTTCCCCGAGTCCGACATCCTCGTCGGCAAGCCGCTGCCGGTACGCTCGGCCGCGCTGTTCTACAAGACCCATCAGGGTCTCTTTGACCCGGCGCGACAGTTGCAGTGGCTCTGCGACACCCCGGCCCGTGCCGCGCAATATCTGGAGCTGGCACGAGGCCTCGGTACGCGCATCAATCTCAACATCGAACTCGATGTGGGGCTGCATCGCGGCGGCGTGGCCGACGTGGCGACACTCAGCGAAATCCTCAGGCTCATCGAAGCCAATCCGCAACATCTGCGCTTCACCGGCTTCATGGGCTACGACCCCTTCGTGGCGCTGGTACCGAGCTTTCTCGGCAAGCCCGAGGAACTGCTGGCGAAGGTGATGACCAAATATCAGGCGGCGGTGGATCACACCCAGCGCGAACACGCCGCACTCTGGCGCGAAGGCCTCACCCTCAACACCGCCGGCAGCCCCACCTACAAGCTGCATGAGGCCGAGAGCCTGAGCAACGACATCTCGGTGGGCACGGGCCTCTTGAAGCCCAGCCACTACGACCTCGCCACGCTCGCCGACCACAAGCCCGCCGCCTACATCGCGACCCCCGTGCTGAAGGCCACGGGTGCGGTGAACATCCCCGGTCTCGATGGCAAGTCGAAACTGTTTTCGATGTGGGATGTGAACCAGCGCGAGACCTACTTCATCTACGGCGGCTACTGGATGGCCGACTACGAATCACCCAAGGGCCTGCAGGTCAACGACACTTTCGGCCGCAGCAGCAATCAGGAGATCGTCAACGCCTCGGCGGCGGTGGGCCTGAAGGTGGATGACCAGGTGTTTCTGCGGCCGCAGCAGGTGGAAGGCGTGCTGTTGCAGTTCGGCGATCTGATTGCGGTGCGAAGCGGCAAGATCGTTGATGCCTGGCCGGTGTTTAGCTGAGTCGATTCTTGACTGGCGAAGAAGTGCCTAAGCATTCGGTTATCGAGTCCGGTTCTGGAATTCATGGATTCTGCAGAGTCCCGAGATGTTGCCTAGCTTGAGGGTGCGCTGCGGATAGGCCGCAGCTCTTGGCATCCTGCTTCTTGGTTCGGTCACCAGCCTGACTGTGACTTTCTCAACATCAAACGCGCCGTTCACACTAAATGCAAAGCGGTATTCCTGCTGCCAGCAAAACGAAGCCGGTTTTGATAGGGCTATTCGCTCGGGAAGCGCCCAGTCGACGATGGGCGGGTCCTTTTGCTCGTAGTAATTGATCGGACCAAAGGCCAGCAGTTTGTCCTTCACAGAACTCCTAACGCTCAGAGCATTCCTAACGCTCGCGATAAGGAGAGACGAGTTCTTAATCTCCACGCATGCGTTGGCGGAGAAACGCTCGGCTATGTGGGGATCAAGCGCCGTGCTGAAGCAGCAAACGAAGATGTCGTCCTCATTCGCTGTGGATTCAAACCGGTGGGGAAGGGTCAGTTCTTCGCCGGTTTCAGCCTTTCGAATCTTTAGGCCACCTTCTGGGCGGTGGACCCGAGTTCCTTCGTCGTAGTCGCCACGCACGCCTGCGTCTTCATAATCACGGAAATACGAGAGCGAGCGAAAAAGTAGTTCGCCGCGCTTAACGAAGGCAGCAGCGTATTCCGCAGGCATATATCGGAATAGACGCTGCTTCACTTGGCCGAACAGCCAATAGCTGCAATGAGGTCCCAAAATGCTTTATTAGGCCGCCTGCCGCGCCGCCGTGCCAAGCTGTTGTTTGGATTGAATCCCATAGTCATCACGTCCCTTTACTTTTTTACCTATCTAGGTACGTTCGGCACTTGGTGTCGACACTTCTACTCTCGTCTCGCTGCGGAAAGCTCTGGTGGCGACTGACAGACTGCTTGGGGCGGGAACTCGACTCAAGTCCGTCCCAACTTCTTGAGGTTCTGCGGCGTGAAATACCCCTGCGGAAAATCCGTGCCGAACTTGGCGACAAAGCCCTGTTCGTTGGGCAGGGTATTGATGACATAGCGGCCAGAGAACAAGTCGTATGTGACCTGCGGCGCTGACACCACGGCCTTGTCGAGCATGAGTGCCAGCGTGAAGCCCTCCTGGTAGCGCCACAGGGTGTTGCGCGCGTCGTAGCAATCCACCGCGGCAATGGTCCAGCTGTCTTCGTCGATGTAGAAGCGGCGCTTTTTGAACACGTTGCCGGAGCCAGGCTTGAGGTCGGCCTCCACCACCCACACGCGGTGCAGCTCGTAGCGCAGGTGTTCGGGGTTGAGGTGCCCGGGCTGGATGATGTCCTTGAGCTTCAGCTCGGGCCGCAGCAGGCGGTAGTTGTTGTAGGGGATCAGCATCTCCTTCTTGCCCACCAGCTTCCAGGTATAGCGGCTCTGCGAGCCGTTGAAGAGATCGGCTTGATCGACGTTCTGCAGCGCGTCGGTGCCGTTGACGGGGTTGTCGAAGGCCACGCTCGGCGCCTGCCGCACGCGGGCGGTGCCGGGCGAGTACTGCCAGGCCTCGCGGCCGCCGTCGAGCTTGTCCCACACCAGGGTGATGTTGCCGGCGAGGCGTGGCGGCGAGAGGTCCTTGCGCACGATCTGGAAGATCAGCTCGTTGCCGGCCTCGGCGGCCTTCTTCACATTGCTGTAAATGAACTGCGCGGTCAGCTCGTAGCCGTTGACCTGAAACTGCCCCTCGCGGCTGACCACGATGGTGTTACCGCTCTGCACCACGGAGTCGCCGCGGTAGCGCACGCGGTGGTTGATCATCGCCTCCGCGCCGTTGGCCGGGATGGGGAAGGGGAAGCCCAGCGTCGCGTCGTGGATTTCGTCATCGCCGCTCAGCGTGGCGGTAATTGCATTGGCCTTGGTCGCGTCATACACGGCGTCGGGGTAGGTCGCGGTGCGGCGCGTGGGGTAGACGTTGTAGTAGAGCTTGGGGTTGATCTCCAACCGCTTGGCCGCACCCACCGGCAGCAGTGCGGCATATTGCTTGAGGTTGCCGGCGTCGACCTTGAATCGCGGCTTGTCCTGCGGAAACGGGTCTGGGTAATGCAGGCCGGATTCGCGCTGGTAGTTGGCGAACGCCGGCGGCAGCGTGAGCACGCCGCCCTTCCACGCCGGGATGGTGCCCTCCTTGTTGCCGGCCTCGATGGCGCCCACCGGCGTGAGCGTAGTGCCAAGCTGTGCGGCCTTGTCGGCTGCAACCTTGGCGAGCACAGCGGGGCTGCACAGCAGGGTGCCAAGCAGGACCACGAGAGGCCGCGAGAGTTTTGGTGAGGATGGGCGCATGGGAGGGACTCCTGAAACCGCAGATGTCGTGAAGACCATCAAAAGTCATAGCTGAGATTGAGCTGCACGTTGTCGCGGTCGTGCAGCAGGTTGCGGCGGCCGCCGTCGAAGAACCAGGTGTAGCGGATGTTGGTGGAGAGGCTGTCGCCGATCAGGGTGTTGAGGCCGAAGGTGGCCTGCTTGCGATCCTCGAAGAACTCGCCACTCGGGAGCGGCGCGCGGCCTTCCACATCGTGCGCCCAAGAGAACTGGGGGGCGAGGCGCACGCCGGGCAGCACATCCTCGTAGGCCAACTGACCGAGCACGCGATAGCCCCAGGAGAACGCGGTGGCAAAGCCGTCGGCCTGGTAGGTCGGGTTCAGGCGGGCGCTGGGGTCGGTGCTGCTCTGGCTGGGCGTGGGCGTACCGGTGCTATCGACACCGGCGCTGTGGTGGAACTCCACGCCGGGGGTGGCGAGTTGCAAGCGGTTGAGCCCCGGCATGTCGAGCACTTGCTGCGCGCCGGCTTCGAACAGCAGGGTGATCTGGTCTGCGCCGAACAGGTTGTCGCTGGCACCGATCAGGAACAGCAGCGAGGTGTTGTAGCTGAGTGACTGAAAGCGCTCGTAGCCGCGGATCACCTGGCCTGGCAGCACCTCGGGCGTCTGGCGGTAAAGGGTCTCGATGTAGTCGGGCACCGCCACGCGCTCGCCCGGCAGGGTGACGACGCCAAGGTTGATGGAGTCGCGCGGGAACACCGGTTGCAGAGCCGCGAATCCCACATCGACCGGATCGACCTGGAAGGGCTGGTTGGGGCGGTAGGTCACCTCGCCGGTCCAGGCCACGGAGCCAAGGTTGGTGCTGAAGCTCGCGCCAAAGGTGTGGATGTTTTCAGGGTAGTCGACGAAATACTTGACCGTATCCACCGGGAGCGGCTCGACCCCCAGCGGCGTGAGCGAGAAGCCGCGGCAGGCCACCAGTGCCTCGGCCTGGTTGGTGGACTGATTCGCGCAGCCCTCCTGCGCGGCGATGAAGCTGATGGTGGGCAGCCGCGAGTGCAGTCGCAGGTAGGCAAAGTCGAAGCTGGTGTTGTTGAGCCAGCCCGCCAGGTAGTTGAAGTTGATGCCGTATTGCCCGTCGTCGCTCGCATTGCGCGTCTTGGTGGGGAACAAGGTACGGCTGGCATTGGAGAGCAGGTTGGCATTGCCCGGCGTGCGCTCCAGCATGCCTGCGATGTTGTTGGGGTCTTCACGCGGCTTGCCGAACAGCAGGCCGACGTAGCCATTGCCGGCCCCGATCGAATCGCTGGTGGAGTAATAACTGCCGATGGGGGGCAGGGTCACGTGTTTCCACGCCAGCTGATAGAAGCCAGTGACTGCCACCGCCTCGGTGAGCGAGGTGCTCAGCACCGCCAGCGGCACCCGCTGGAACACATCGCGCAGGTCCGAGCCGGGCAAGAAGCGCAGGTTCACGTCCGGCGGGTTCACGGTGTTGAGACCGTTGAGCACCAGCGTGCTGGTGGTGCCCAGACTCAGCAGCTGGTTACCCACCTTTACCGAGAGCTCTCGCTCGCCCGGCAAGGGGATGTCGGTACTGACAAAGGCATCGAGCAGGTTGACGCCCAGGCTCAAGTCCTTGCGAGCGCTCTTGCTGCGCTGGGTGTGACGCGGCTGAAAGCCGTTGTTGTCTTCGAGATTGTTGGGGTGGTACTCGGTGAAGTCGTAGTTGATCGGGTCGTAGAAGGCGACGGCGCTCAAGTCGATACCGAAATATGGATGTGTGAGTTGCAGGCGGGGTGCGAGGCGGAACAGGGCATTCACCACGTCGCCCTTGTCGTAGTTGAGGTTGCCGTTGTCACCATTGCTGTTGGCAGCACCCGGCAGCGCCAGATAGGCCGCATTGCCGGGCACCAGCGTGCAGTTCACACCTGGAGCCGTGGGCGGCACGATGGGATCGTCTTCGCAGAACTGCTGCTGGCCCGGCAGATTGAGCTTGCCCACGAGGTCGGCGCTGCGTGCCTGGGTGCGAACGGTGGTCCCCGCTGATACCTGCCCTTGAAACGTGCCCTTGAGATCGAGCCCGGAGAGCGAGAAATCCATCGCCATCAAGGGGGCTGAGGCCATGCCCAAGATCATCGCCAACCATGCGCGTCCGGCTGCCGCAGGCAATAAAAAAACGCACGCAGGGGCTGCGGGATGGGTCATGCGAAGGTCTCCTCCAACGGGCATCAGGGGTTTTCCAGGGGCCACTCTTGAATGGCGACCTCCTGGACTCCTGGCTGCTTCATCTCGCTGGATGGTGGCGCCTTGCAGCCTGCGCCTTGACTCGATGCCTGTCGCCGGAAAAACCACGCGATTGAGCAGCCAAAAGCACCCTATCAATGTTTTACATCATGTCAAGTTGTTAGCTAATACCGTTTTGGCAAAACGCGCCAAAGGGTCAGTTTTGCCAGTACACATATTCGTCATCCGGCGATTCCGGCTGATCGAGGGTCTTGTCCACCATCACTGGCATCTCGATGAAACTCGGCCAGAGTGCGGCCTTCATCTCGGCGTTGTGTGCCGCCAGCAGGGCTTTCAGCTCCGCCACTTTTTCGGGCTGTTGAGCCGCCAGGTTGTGCTGCTCGGTCGGGTCTGCATCGAGGTGGAACAGCCAGGTCTTGGCCGGGCGTTGGGACTGCTGGAGCTTCCAGCCTTTCGCCATCACCATCTCGTAACTGCCATCGCGCCAGAACAAGACCTCGTGCGGCAGCGCGGTGGTCTGTGCATTCGTGAGAAACGGCATCAGGTTCACACCATCGATCACGCGATCATCCGGCAGCTTCGCACCCGCGGCGGCGGCGATGGTGGGCATCAGATCGAGGCTCGACACCGGATTGGGATAGCGCTGACCTGCTGGCAGATGGCCTGGCCAGCGTGCGAAGTACGGCACCCGAACGCCGCCCTCGAACAGGGTGAGCTTGAAGCCGCGATACGGCTTGTTCACCTGCGGCAGGCCGATGTAACCCGGCGCGCCGTTATCGCTGGTGAACACCACCAGGGTGTTGTCGTCGAGCCCCTGCGCCTTGAGCGCGGCCATGATGCGGCCCACGCTGCGATCGATGGACAGCACCATCGCGCCATACACGCGCTCGCGGTGGCTCATGGTCGCCGGCAAGGTCTCGTAGTCGCTCTTGAGCGCCTGCAGCGGCGTGTGGATGCCCCAGTGCGCGAGGTAGAGAAAGAACGGCTGGTTGCGGTTGGCCTCGATGACCTTGATCGCCTCGTCGGTGTAGTAGTCCGCGAGATACCCCTTGGGCTTGAACCACCCACCGCCGTTGTAGCTGGCGGCGTAGCGCATGTTGGGCCAGAGGAAGCGGTCGATGGGATCGAAGTCCTGCTTGGCGTTTTCGACCAGGCGGCTGTCTTCCGGCAGGTGCAGGCCACTCTCCATGAACAGCGTCTCGTCGAAGCCCTGGTTGTTGGGACGGAACTCGTCCGTGCCGCCCAGATGCCATTTGCCGATGTGCACGGTGTGGTAGCCCGCAGGCTTCAGCACCTCGGCAATCGTCACTTCCGAGGGCGGCATGCCGAGTTCGTTGAAGGGCGCGATGTCGGCGGCACGCTCGGGGTGTGCCACCACCGGCCGCAGCCGATCCGGTGCCGCGAGCATGGACGCGACCTTGGCCATGTTGCCGGGGGTGGGCGTGAACTCGAAGCCGAAGCGCGTCGCGTAGCGGCCGGTCATCAGCGAGGCCCGCGAAGGCGAACAGACGGCATTGGCCGAGTAGCCGCGGTCGAAACGCACGCCCTCGGTGGCGAGGCGGTCGATGTTCGGCGTCGGCACTTGCGGCATACCGCCGCCGTAGCTCGACACATCGTTGATGCCCATGTCGTCGATGAGAATCACGATCACGTTCGGTGGCCGTGCGCTGCTGGCCGCCTTGGCTGGCCCCTGCTGCCAGGGCACTTCCCGGTGGGGTGCGCGCGGATGCTTGAGATCGGAGATCCAGCCAGTCATGTGCAGCAGGATCGGCATGCGCAGGGCGTAGAGCGCGGCGGCACTGGCGACGACGACCAAGGGGATCAGCAGGCGTTTTTTCATGAGTTTTTCGATGAGGCAGAAGCACTGCGGGCGCAGCGGAAGCCGACGTGCATGTGGGATGAATCCGGTGTGGCGTGGCCACGCGATGTGACCTTGAAGCCGTAGCAAAAGCCAGGGTCGCAAAGAAACGAGCCACCGCGCTGCACCTTTTCACCGACCCGGTCTGCAGGCCAGGGCTGGTGGCGCTCGGCGTAGGGGCGATACCAGTCGCTGGCCCACTCCCACACGTTGCCGGCCATGTCGGTGAGCCCCAGCGGACCCTCGCCGAAGGCGCCGACCGGGGAGGTGGTGCGGTAGCCGTCCTTGGCGGTGTTGAGCAGGGGGAACACCCCGGTCCAGACGTTGGCGCGGTAGCGTCCGTCCTTGACTAGATCGTTGCCGAAAGCGTGCGCGCTGCCCGGTGGCTGGCCCGCGCGAGCGGCGTATTCGTACTCGACCTCGGTTGGCAGCCGCTTGCCCTGAGCGGCGCAGTAGGCGGTGGCGTCGTTCCACGAGACCTGCGTGACGGGATGGTCCGGTGCGGCTGCATCGCCCTTGGGGCCCAGCGGCCGGCCCCAGTAGGCACCCTCAACCAGCTGCCATTGCCCGGTGCCGAAGGTCATCACCGCGCCGCTGCCAAATCTTTCGGCCTCGCTGACGAAGCCGCGCTCCCGCACGAAGCGCGCGAAGGCGGCGACGGTGACGGGCGTGCGGTCGAGATCGAACGCCGCAACTGGCGTGGAAAAAGCAGGGCCTTCGTCAGCACGACCGCGATCACTGCCGATCAGTGCGGTGCCAGCGGGCACGCGCACCATGTCGGGCCTGGCCGGTGCTGCGGAGACGCTGCACGGCAGAGCGCTCATGCACAGGAGTGCGAGGACGACGCGACGACAGCGCAGGGCCATGGACTCAACACGCGGTGAAGCCACGGCGCTCTCCTCCGGGTGTGCCCAGTGCCGGGCTTTGAGTGGGAATACTGATTATCCAAGTGATATTTACACAGTGTCAATCGTTTGCGAGCATGCCGATACGGTATCGCCGATAAGCTGGCGTCGGACAGCCCAAGACCGGTGGACGAAAACCCCATGACGACTGCGATCGCCCCCCATGAAGCCAAGGCGCGTTGGCGCACCGCCCTGTTCACGGCGGTGGTCGTTGTGGCGGCAGCGATCACGGGAGCGGCCACGACGAAGCCGCTGCTGAGCCTGCTCATTGATCGCGGTGCCGTCCACAACGGTCCCTGGCGCACGAGCGCCACCACCGGCAGCGCGGCGGGCAATCCCTGGGAAAAGGCGGCCGTCGCATTGGCTGGTCTCTATGCCCTCACGCCGCAGGAGGCGGTGTACTTCACCGCCTTCACAGACAGCGCAGGTGAAGCATTGCGCGGCGAGTGCCGGTATCGGGTGCAAGGCGCGGCACCACCGGCACGCTGGTGGAGCATCACCGCCTACGACGCGGACCACTATCTGGTGCGGAACCAGGCCGAGCTTTACGCGCGGCATGCCGGCAATCTGCCGATGTCCGCCGAGGGCCGCTTTGATTTCGCGCTGTCGGCTACGGCCACTGCCGAAACGGGCCTTCCCATCCCGGTCGAGGGCCCGTTCTCGCTCACTCTGCGTGTGTACAACCCGGCACCGGCCGTGCTCGCGCAACTGGCCACGCTGCCGCTGCCGGTGATCGTCCGCGAGGGCTGCCCATGAGCTGGAAAAAAGCGCTCTTGCTGTTCACGGTACTGGTACCGGTGTTCAACGTGTTGACCGTACTGGCGCTGCCGACGGTGGTGAATCATCTGGTGCTGGGTCGCATCGTGGCACAGGGTCTCTCCGAGGCTGCCAAGTCTGATCCCCGCCCGGAGGCGCAGCGTCGCAAGGCGGAGGTGATTGCCCGTGGTGCAAGCAACGTCGCACTGCCCGCACCGCGCGCCGATGCCAACGCCCGTACCGTGGTGCGGCCCAGTCCCGATCTGCTCTACACCGCCTGCGTGTTCGATTTGAGCCAGGGCCCGCTGCATATCACTGCCCCCATTCAGGATGGTTATGTATCGGTCTCGGGCTTCAGCGCCGACAGCAGTAATTTCTTTGCGGTGAATGACCGCAATACGCCGGCCACAGCCGATGGCGTCAAGCGCTTCGATCTGCTGCTGACGCGTCGCGAGACCGTGGTTGCACCGGCGGGGGCCAAGGTGATCGTCTCGCCCAGCACGCGCGGGCTGGTGCTGTTCCGCTCGCTGATTCCGGAGGAAGCGGCGCTACCGACGCTGATCGCCGACTACCAGGTCATGCAGCGCTGCGATCCGTTGTAGGCGGCTGGCTCGATCAGGTCGCCTATTCAGGGCCAACGAACAGCCCGATGCGTTTCAGCCGCGGCTGGATGTCCAGCTGCATGGCTTCCACCCCGCCCACGGTCTTGAGCCAGACCCGCACTTTTTGCTGATCGCCGGGCGGCAGCGCCCGCAGGGCATCGAGCGGGCGCTGTGCCATCCACAGGCTGTAGGGACGCGCACGCATCCTGAACAACTGGCCAGCGAGCGGAATCTCGATGGGGTCCATCAGGCGTTTGAAGGTGCGAGCCGCAGGTGCACTGGCATGCGTCCTTTGCACGGCAGCGAGGGTGGCCGTGAGTTGCGGCCAGAACTCGCCGAAGATCGAGCGGAAGACCGGTGCCAATGTGGCAGGGACCTCGTCGTTGGGGAGAAAGGTACCGCCCCGGGGCTGCCCGGGCTGCTGCATGCGATGCACCCACTGCGCAAGATGCGGCCGCTTTGCAATCAGCTCGCGGGCCGGGTAGGGGTCTCGACCGAGATGGGCATAGAGCGGGCCGATGAGGCCAAAGTCTCCAAGGCTTGGCTTGCTGCCCAGCAGATAGGGATGGGCGGCGAAGTGCGTCTCCAGCACATCCAGCATGGACTCGGTCCATTGCTCGATGAGGGGCAGCTGCGCAGGTACGACGCCCAGCCCTTTGAGGAAGCCCCGCAGCTTGCCCGCAACCTGATCCACGACCAGGTTTTTGATGAAGCGCGGCGCGAACGGCAGCAGGTTGTCGCCGCCTTGGATGCGAAAGAAGGCCGCGTAGTTCTCGGCAAAGTTCCAGCGGTAATGCATGGCCGAAGCCGCCCAGAACTCATCGCCCCAGGCTTCCAGCAGAAAGCCAGCCACTTTTTGCCTCGGGCCTGAGGGAACGATGGGGGCCATCGGAAACCGATACTCCAGCCGGTCGATGATGTGCGAGGTGTCTTGTAGCCACTCGCCTTCGGGTGTGACCACGACCGGCATCACCTGCGCACCCACCTCGCGCTGGATGCGCGCCATGTCCCAGAGGCGGATGGTCTTCTCGACGTGCGGAATGCCCTTGTAGCGCAGATAAGCGCGGGTCTTGCCGCTGTAGAAGGAGAGGTCCCAGGCGTAGTGCCGATACGGCTTGTGTGCAGCGCTGCTCACGGGTCGATTACTTCTGGAGGATGGTCTGTGCACCCTGGATGAAGGTTGTCTCGGCCTCGGTATTCTTCTTGCCCTCGCCCAGGCTGGGCAGCTTGAACGGCACCTCGATGCCCTTGGCGCAGGCCGGCCGCGCGATCATTGCGTCACTCCAGCGCTTGAGGTGCACCAGGCCCTCGGTACTCACACCAGACCAGCGGTGTGTACGCACCCAGGCCCAGTTGGCGATGTCGGCGATCGAGTAGTCGTCGGCCAGCCATTCGCTCTGGGAGAGCCGCGTGTCGATCACCTCGAACAGGCGGCGAGATTCGTTCTGGTAGCGGTCGATGGCGGGCTGGAGCTTTTCCGGAAAGTAGCGGAAGAACACATTCGCCTGGCCCATCATCGGCCCGACGCCGCCCATCTGGAACATCAGCCACTGGATCACCCGCGAGCGACCCTTGGCATCGCTGGGCATCAGCTTGCCGGTCTTCTCGGCCAGGTAGATCAGGATCGCACCGGACTCGAACACTGCGAAATGGTCGGCCTCGGTATCGACGATGGCCGGAATGCGGCCATTGGGATTGATCTTGAGATACGCCGGCTTTTTCTGGTCGCCGCCCATGATGTTGAGCGCATGCACCTTGTAGGGCAGCGCCAGTTCTTCCAGCGCAATCGACACCTTGTGACCATTGGGCGTGGGGGCGGTATAGAGCTCGATCATGGGTTCTCCGGGTGTGCCGTTGCGGTCGGGTATGCCGCAGCTTGAAGACCACTTTACATGATGTAAAGTCCTGGTCGCGGCACCTGCGCCGCCGTCTTCACACACTGCAACTTTTGGGAGAACACATGACCAGCAGCAAGGGATTCTGGATTGCACAGATGGTGGGTCTCATCGCCTTTTACGCCTGGGCTGCCATGCACTTCTTGCAGGGCGACGGTGGCCACCGCTCGGTCCTCGTCGCGGCGCTGATTCTCGTGGCGCACCTGATCGAGATCCCGCTGGCCTTCGTCATGCTCAAGGGCCGCAATGCGCAGCCTCTCCGCGTGATCGCCGGCACCTTTCTGTTTGGCCTCATCTGGTGGGTTCCGGCCAAGCGCGGCATTTTTGCCGTGCGCTGAGCAGTGCTGCTGGCGCTCATCTGGGGCACGGCGGCGGTTTGCTACGCCGGCTTCTACACCTGGTATGTCAGCTTTCGCCGACGATTGAGCCTGCCGGAGGTGGAGGCCGGTTGCGCTGAGCTTGAAAAGATCTGGTCGAAGGCGCGCGTCGCGCCCGTCAGGGCTTTTCTGAGCCGGGATACCGGCCGCGACTTCTGCATGGTCAACCTGCTGAAGCTGCATGCCACCACTGTCAGTGGCGAGCGTGGCAGCGTGGTGATGCAGCGCTACCAGAAGCCATTTCTCAAGGCCATCTTCAAACGGGCCTGCCATCCGGTCGCTGTCGGCATTGCAGCCTCGCAGGCCGTCGAGTGCTGGGGACTCGACGGGGCTGATCATTGGACCGTCGGTGCGTTTGTCCGCTACCGCAGCCGTCGCGATCTGCTGGAGATTCTGCTCACGCCCGCCTTCGGTGATATCCATCCTTTCAAGGAAGAGGCGGTGGAAAAAACCATCGCCTTCGCGGCCGATCCTTCGTTCATTCTCGGTGGTGGCCCCAAGCTCACCGTGCCCTTGGTCCTGTTCGCGTTGGCCGCCGTGATGAGCTTCGCTCTCGCCTGACTGCGAGTGCTGTCGCTGCGGTATCAGAAGGCGGCAGTCGGCATGAGCCGGGTGAGGGCAAGGCGGTCGCCTGGCGACAGGGCACCCCAGCGGGCCCGGCAATCGCGCCAGCTGCGGGCCTGAAAACTCTTGGCGACGCTGCGATAGGGCAGGCCATCGAGCATGCCGTCGTAGAGCGCCTGCCCCGTGTTGAAGGCCGCCTCGTTGAAGCGTCGCTGGCCTTGCTCGCGGCAGCGCGCATGCGCCGCAGCGTTCTGTTGCATCAGCGGCAGATGGATGCGGGCGATCTCGGCCAACAGGGGCTGGAGTGCATCATCGATGCGCAGCATGCCATCCGCCACTGCGCGTGGCGCGTCGCTATGCAGGGTGAGCAGCCACTGGTACAGGCGCGGGCTGCGGGCCCGTAGTGCCTTGGCGGTGCTGGGGTCGGCGAGGTTCATGCCGAGCTGGCCGTAGAGCGCGGCATCGGCGAGGGTGAAGCGATCGCCCAATACATACGGACGGGTGGCGAGCAGGGCGTCGAGCACGTCCACCAGCCGCGTGTGCGCGGACTCCAGAAGGGCATGCGTAGGCGGAAAGCCTCGGCGCTCGGGCGGTTGGCGGCTCCGGCCCAAGCCCGTGATGCGAAAGCCAGCCGGCGCCACGCTGAAAAGATAGGGCAACCGCCTGGTCTGCCGCGCACTGAAATGCCGAGCCATCCAGGGCCGCAGCGGACCCACGAGGCTGCGGAACTCCTGCGCGAGGCGCCAGCCGGCGTCGTTGTCGATGGCTGAAACCACCCAGCGCTGGTGGTGCACGACGTAGAGCAGAAACTCGTCGGCATAGTCATCAATCAGCCGCGTGATGAAGCCCGCCACCGGCTCGCTGGGGATCAGCCTTTTTTGCACAGGCAGGCGTTGATCCAGCCATTCTGCGATGGCGGTGGAATCGTAGAGGTTCTCGCCCTCAGGCCCGAACAGATAGGGCACCAGGGGGTACTCATCGTCCTCGGTGAGCTGTGGCCAGGTGAGCGGCAGCCCGCCGCGCTTGAGGCGCTCCAGGCGCAGCGCCGTGCGGATGTTTTCTGACCACGTTCCCTGCGTGGGCAGCAGCCGGTGCGGTAGCCCCGCATGGCGGCAGCACAGCCCGAGTTTGAGCGCGTAGGGCGAGAGTTCCGAGCCCCAGATCAGCCAGTCGCGCGAGCGACTCACGGCGCGCGGCGTCGCCCGACCACCACCTTGTCGCTATGGGCGGGCAGGGCGACCCAGCTGCGGTCTTGCCCAACCAAGACGCCGCCTTGGTAGACGTCGGAGACGCCTCGCAGAAAGATCGAGTCCAGTCGATGCAGTGGCAGGGCGGGTACCAGGTGGTAGTAGAGCACCTGGCGCACACCGGCGGCCTGCGCGATCTCGGCGACTTCCACGGGGGTGGTGTGGTAGTTGAGGATGTCTCGCGTGATCTGCTCGATGTTCGTTGCGCCCGCTGCCTTCGCACCTGCGGTCAGCACGCCCACCAGCTCGGGGCTGATCGCCTCGTGCACCAAGAGGTCGGCGCCCTTGGTGAACTGAGCGAGGTTGGCGGATTTGCGGGTGTCACCCGAGAGCACCGCGCTGCGGCCCTGGTAGTCGAACCGGTAGCCGACAGCCGGTGCGACCGGGCCGTGATCGACCACGAAGCTGGTCACCTTGAGGCCATCCTGCTCGTAGATCACCAGACCCTCCCCAAGCTTTGGCGTGGCAAAGGTCCTGGCAATGCCGCCGGCGCCGCTGGGCGGGATGATGGCAGGGCCGTGGTGGGCGATGCGGTAGCTGTCATCGAGCCCGTAGGCCATGTTGAAGCCCGCCACCACCTGTTCGACACCAGGCGGGCCATAAACGGGCAGCGGTGCGGTGTTCGCGCCATTGCCCCAGCGCTGCATCATCAGATCGCCCAGACCATCGATGTGGTCGGAGTGGAAGTGGGTGAGAAACACCGCTGCCACCTTGCCGACCGGGATGCCAGACAGCGGCAGGTTTCGTACCGCGCCGGAGCCAGTGTCCACGACCACGATCTGCTGGCCGGCGATCACCGCCACGCAGGGGCCGGCGCGGGTCGAATCCGGGATGGGCGAGCCCGCGCCGCAGAGCACGATGTTCAGGCCATCCGGAAACTCTGCGAAGCGTTCGCCGGAGAGGTTCTTGATCACCTGCTTCTGCATGTAGGCCAACACCAGACGATCACCGGCGGGGCCCTTGAGTGTCAGTGCGATGACGAGCAACGCGAGCGCGGCGATGCCGATCTTCTTCCACATGGTGCAGCTCCTCAAGATGGTGCGGTGGCGGTCACCGAGAAGGTGCCTGCTCTGCAAGAAACTTTACACGATGTAAATGTAAATGCAGCATGACCGCCTTTCACTGGCACCGTCTTGCAGGGATCAACAGCATGGATCTGGTTCGCACCATCCGCAGCGCCATGATGCGTCGCTTTGCCGATCCGGCGCGGCGCACGCAGCAGCGCGAGCGGGCCGAGGTGATACGTCGGCGGCAGGGTCGCCCGCATGAGGTGCTGTACTTCCATCAGGTGGACGATCCCTACAGCCAGCTGGCCGTGCAGGCCTTGCAGCCGCTACTGGATCGCTACGACATCCAGTTGCTGCCCAAGGTGGTGGCGCGGCCCACGCCGATTGCGATCCACGACGAGGCCCTGTGGGATCAATGGGCGGCGCGGGAGTGCGCGGCAATGGCGCCGTTCTACGGCCTGATGTTTGAAGCACCGGCGGCAGGTGCAGACCTCGCCCTCGCACGCCGCATCCTGCTCGCCACCCAGGATGCGCGGGTATTCGCGCAGCAGGCGCAGTGCGTGAGCGCCGCGCTGCATCGGGGTCAGCACGCCGCGCTGCAAGCGCTGGCAGTCGGCTTTTCATTGCCGAGCCAGCGTGACGCGGATCTCAAGCTCGCGCAGCACTTCGCGCTGCGGCATCGGCTGGGCCACTATCTGGGTGGCATGTTCTATTACGAGGGTGAGTGGTACTGGGGTATCGACCGCCTGCACTATCTGGAGCAAAGGCTCGATGCCCTGGGTGCACGCCGCGCGAATGCGCCGGCCTCCGGCAGCGTCAGCCTCTCCCGCTGCACCCCCGCCGTCGTGAATACGCAGTCCCGGCTGAAGCTGGAGTTTTTCCCCTCGCTACGCAGCCCCTACACGCACCTCTCGTATGAGCGAGTCAAGGCGCTGAGCGAGCGCTATCCGGTTGACCTGGTGCTGCGTCCCGTGTTGCCGATGATGATGCGGGGCGTGAAGGCCGACCGCCGCAAGGGCGTCTATATCCTCCGCGATACGCAGCGCGAGGCGGAGCGTCTGGGTATCGCCTTCGGCAATATCTGGGATCCGTTCGGCAAACCGATCCTCCGTGCTTATTCCCTGTTCCCCTGGGCGCGTGACCAGGGTCGCGGCTTCGAGTACCTGCATGTCTACAGCCAGGCGGTGTGGGGCGAAGGGGTGGATGCCTATGCGCTCGATGGCTTGCGCAGAATTGTCGAGCGGGCGGGGCTGCGCTGGGATGAGGCGCTGAAGCGGCTCGATCACCGGGATTGGGAGACCGAGATGGAGACCAATGTGCAGGACATGATCGCGGCAGGCTCCTGGGGCGTGCCAACACTGCGCCTTGCTGCCAGTGGCGGCGAGCCGGCGTTCACCGTGTGGGGGCAGGACCGCATCTGGCTGATCGAGGAGGAAATCGTGCGTCGTCTGTCCAGCCCCCAGAACTTTACAATCTGACCATGACCCGCCAGAAGCCCGCCGAGAAACGCGCCTATCTCGCCCGCGACGACCGTCGTCTGGCACTGCTGGATGTCGCTGCCACGGTTGTTGAGCAGCAGGGCTGGCAGGCCTTGTCGATGATCGCGGTGGCCGAGGCGGCCAAGGTCAGTCGCCAGCTGGTGTATCAGCACTTCACCTCGGTCGACGAATTGATGGCCGACACCATGTCGCACCTGTTCCGCAGCCGCTACGAGAACATCCGCAGCAGCATTGGCGACAGTGGCAGCGACCTGGCCGGGCTGATCCGCATCGTGGAACAGCAAACTTTCGACGAGAACCCCGCGCGCGTCAGAGCCCTGTGGCAGATGATCACGGCCACCTATTCTGAAAACGCCGAGACGAGCCGGATGGGCATGCGGCTACGGCATCTGTTGACCAAGTTGTGGACCCCGGTGGTGATGGAGCAATTTGCGCTGAACGAGCCGCAAGGCCGGGCGCTGGCCTGGATGCTCAACATGGCGTTCTGGGGTGCGCATCAACTGGTGCACGATGGTGAGATCAACCGCAAGACCGCGACGGATCTCTTTACCTGGATGCTGCTGCGCTTGATGGGGCCGGAGACAGCCAAGGCATCGGCGGTGAGCACCACCGTGTCAGCAAGCGAGAGCCGCACCCCCAAGACCGCGGGCAAGCCCAAAGTCCGCCGCGTCAAAGCCAACACAGCCAGCAGTTAGGGCCGGTCAGTCCTTGGCACGACGGCGGTGCCACCATATTGCGCCGCCGAGCACCACGAGCAGAAAGGCCGCTGCCAGTGCGATGCGAAACTTGTGCAGCTGCACCTTGAGGGCATTGATCGCGACTTGCCGGTGCGGGTTGAAGTCATCCGGCAGCTTCAGCACGCCCATCTGTTGCTCGTAGCGACCGTAGTCGGCCAGCATTTCGGCGAACAGCGCCGGCGAGTCGGTGCGGAGGTTTCTGGTCTCGCCAGGGTCGGTGGCAAGGTTGTAGAGCCGCCACTGCGCATCGCCCCAGGGCAGGGTGTTGCGGGTCAGCTTGTAGTCGCCCTTGAAGAGCGCCGCATTGCCGCCTACTTCGATGCCCAGCGGCGCATCTGCGGCATGCGTGCGGCTGGCTTCGCCGCTCAGCACCGGCTTGAGGCTTTTGCCGGTGACGGGCACGGCACCCGTCTGGTCGGAGGCACCAATGCCGGCGTAGTCGAAGATGGTGGGGGTGACATCGGTGACGAAGCTGTTGCTGGCGATTTTCTGTCCCGCCACGATGCCGGGGCCTGCGGCGATCAGCGGTACTCGCAAGCCGCCCTCCGAGGCGTGGAACTTGAAGAGGTTGCCTGGCGAGGCGGTGGCATTGGCCCACTCGGGGCCGATGAAGACGAGGCTGCCTTTTTCGCCCAGCGTGTCCAGTTCGCGGGTGTAGCCGTTGTGTGCCATCCAGGTCGAATATCCGGTCTGCGCGATGGGATCGCTCGGCTCGGGTCCATTGTCGGAGGTGAGCAGAAAAACGGTGTTGTCGTACTCCCCGCGCGCCTTGAGATAGTCCACAAGGCGGCCGATGTGCTGATCCATCGCCTCCAGCATGCCGGCATGTACCGCCATGCTCTTGGCGTACAGGGCCTGCTCTTCGGCGCTCAGCGAGCCCCAGGCGCGCAGGTTTTCGTGCGCGGGAGCCAGCGCGGCATCCTGCGGGATCAGCCCCCGCGCCTTGGCCTCGCGCCAGCGCTTTTCGCGCAGCACCTGCCAGCCCTGGTCGTAAACGCCGGCATAGTGATCAGTGAACTCCTTGGGTGCCTGCAAGGGAATGTGGATGGCTTGAAAGCCGATATAGGCGAAGAAGGGCTCGTGGCTGGCCTTGTCCTGTTCCAGGTAGGCCATCATCCGGTCGACGAGAAAGGCGGAGGAATAGAAGTCTGCCGGCAGCGTGGCGGGCTTGTCGTCCTCGAACCAGTCGGCGCTGGTGTAGTACGGCATGTAGGGCTTCTGTTCGTAGTTATCGGCGCCGGAGGCGTCGAGCACGAAGGAGCGATCAAAGCCGTGTGCATGCGGCAACTCACCCGCGCCATGGCCCAGGTGCCACTTGCCGGTCATGTAGCTGCGATAGCCGGCTTCCTTCAGTCGCGTCGCGACGGTCTGCACGCCGGCTTCCAGGTGCAGTGAATAGCCGGGCTTGCCGCGCTGTGCCTCGGGCAATGTTTCCGGGATGGTGGCGACGCCGGTGCGGTGGTTGTCCACGCCGGTGAGCAGCATGGCGCGCGAGGGCGCGCACAATGGTGAGGTGTGGTAGCTGCTGAACATCGCCCCCCTTGCAGCCAGCGCGTCAATGTTGGGAGTGCGTGCCTCGCCACCATAGATACCGAGGTCGCTGAAGCCGCCATCGTCGATCAGCAGCAATACGAAGTTGGGTTTGCGGGTTGGCTTCGCCGGTTCAGCCTGCGCCGGCGCCCGAACCGGCAGCGCGGCAATCAGCAGGGCCAGCAGCAGGGCCTTCATCCGGTGTGCCGGTTGGGTGGATTGGTTCATGGCGCAGATCTATTCCTCAGGCGGCGGCACGGGACTGCCGCTCAGTACGGTTTCGGCGCGGCGCGAGCGGAACAGCGGATAGAAAACCTGCACCTGCCAGCGCTCTGCACCGTGGCGACGGTCGTCCGGTAGGCCGAACTCGGCTGGATAGCGCCGGGTGATCTTGGCGGTGCCGAACAGCACATCCCAGAAGAACAGCAGGTTGCCGTAGTTGCCGGTGTAGTGGCCGATGCCGTCCTTGTTGGTCAACGCGTGGTGCGCGAAGTGCGTGGCCGGCGTGGAGATGGTGCGCTCCAGCAGCCACATCAGCGGCCGCAAGGCCGGGATGCGATAGAGCTTCTCGTCCCAGCGTGCTTCCGAGTGTGCGCCGATGATCACGGCCATCTTGACGATGCTGTAGCCGACATAGGCCCAGCCAAAACCCAGATACACCAGTGCGCCCGAGGCCCAGATGCCGGGCATGAACAGGTAGTAGAAGAAATTGTTGCGGTAGACGACGCGAACACCCATGTAGGCCGCCGCGTGGTGCGCGCGGTGGAAGGGCCACATCCAGGAGGTGTGCGAGAGCCGGTGCCAGAGATATTGCGTGAGGTCATCGGCCACGAGCAGCGTCAGCACCATGGCCCAGATCGGCCAGTGCGCCAGTGCGCCCCGGTGCTCGGGGTAGAAGCGGGTACCAAGCGTGTCCGTGGCGAGCAGGATCAGCGGCACGATAAGCAGCGGTAGCAGAATCGCCGCAACGATATCCAGCCGGTTGTCCTCGCGCCCTGCCATGGGGCTGAAGAAGCGGCGACGGTAGAGCTCGATGAGGGCAAAGCCCGCGAACAGTGCGAGCACTGCGAGGCCTTGAACGGCTTTGGGTTCCATGGAGGTTGCTCAGGCTCTGGGCAGTAATTCAGCGCGTGATGGCGTCCGGCTGCTGGGTTTGATGGTCAGCACGGCGGTATCTCCTCGACGGCTTGACAGAATGTCAATATTGAGCGGGATGTTGGCAGCGGTAGTTCGGCAAGGCAAGCCACCTCGCAGGATCACGGTCGGGAAGGCTTGCCCAGTGGCTGTCGGGCAATCGCCCAGGCATCGACCCGTGCGGCTCCCGCCGCCTTGCAGACGCGCGCCAGCTCTTCCAGCGTCGCGCCGGTGGTCATCACATCATCCAGCAGAGCGATGTGCTGGCCGCTGACGCGAGCGGTCGCTCTGAACGCGCCCTTGAGGTTCTGGCGCCGCTGCGCCGCGGTCTGGCCGATCTGGTCCGGGGTGGCGCGCTGCCGCATGGCTGCTTTGGCCTCGACGGCGATGCCGAGCCGACCGCCGATCACCCGCGCCAATTCCAGCGACTGGTTGTAGCCCCGCGACCATTGCCGTCGCCAGTGCAGCGGCACCGGAACGATCAGCGTTGGCAACGGTTCGCTACAGCGGCTGATGCTCGATGCGAAGGTCGCACCGAGCAGCTCAGCCTGCTGAAAGCGCGCCTGATATTTGAGTGTGTGAATGCCCTCCTGCACCGGCGTCGCCAACACGAAGGCGGCATGGGCAGCGTCGAACGCCCGTGGTTTGTGGAGGCAGGCTGGGCACCGAACGGCTTGGGCGGCGGGCAGGGCGCAGCCGGGGCAGGCGGGGCTGTTCCAGGGCAGGCCGGCCGTGCAGGGCGTGCACAGCAGCGCGCCGGTCGTCGCGCTGCCACAGAGTGTGCAGGCGGGTGGCAGCAGCGCATCGCCGAGTTGCTGACCGTAAACCTTGAGATGGCGAATCAAGTTGACAGCCTCCCCCTGGCTGCGAACACTGCGTGGCACTTTAGGGGAGACCACGCATGGCCGCAGACTCAGGCTTCGATACGCCGCAAGACCTTCGCACCGATTGGACGAAAGCCGAGGTGGAGGCGCTGTTCGCGCTGCCCTTCAATGATTTGCTGTTCCGGGCTCATAGCCTGCACCGTCGCTACCATCAGGCCAACAGCGTGCAGCTCTCTACACTGCTTTCCATCAAGACCGGGGCCTGCCCCGAGGACTGCGCCTACTGCCCGCAGTCGGTGCGCTTCGAGACCGGGTTGAAGAAGGAGCCGCTGATGGAAGTCGAAGCGGTACTCATCGCCGCCCAGGAAGCCAAGGATAACGGTGCCACTCGCTTCTGCATGGGCGCGGCCTGGCGGTCGCCGAAAGACCGCGACCTGGATCGCGTCGAGGCCATGGTGCGTGGTGTGAAGGCCATGGGTCTGGAAACCTGCCTGACGCTCGGCATGTTGCAGCCTGCACAGGCCGGGCGTCTGGCTGAGGCGGGGCTCGACTACTACAACCATAACCTCGATACCTCGCCCGAGTACTACGAGAAGATCATCAGTACCCGCACCTACCAGGATCGCCTCGACACCCTTCAGAACGTGCGCGCGGCCGGGGTGAAGGTGTGCAGCGGCGGCATCGTTGGCATGGGCGAGGCCGAGACCGATCGCGCTGGCCTGCTGCATCAGCTGGCCACGCTCGAAGTGCATCCCGAGAGCGTGCCGATCAATGACTTGGTGCAGGTCGGCGGCACGCCGTTGAAGGGGGCCGAGCCGCTGTCGCCCATCGAGTTCGTGCGCACCATCGCCGTTGCGCGCGTGCTGATGCCGAAGAGTTACGTCCGGCTCTCGGCTGGTCGCACCACCATGAGCGACGAGACACAGGCGCTGGCCTTTTTCGCCGGTGCCAATTCGATCTTCTACGGCGAGAAGCTGCTGACCACCTGCAATCCGCAAAACCAGAAAGACCGCGCGCTGCTCAAGCAGCTCGGTATCACCATCGAAGGCCACACCGGATGAAACTGCTGCCGTGGATGGGGCTGGCCCTCGTACTCGGGGCCCTGCTGCCCTTGCAGGCCGGCGTCAATGGCCTGCTCCGTCAGCAGGTCGGAAGCCCCGTGACGGCGGCCTTTGTCTCATTCGCGGTGGGTACCCTGTGCCTGCTGCTGGTGATGCTTGGTACCCGTCAGCCGCTGCCGATCCCGAGTTCGCAGAACTTCGGCAGCGTCTGGTTGCTGGGTGGTGCGATTGGTGCGGCCTTTGTGTGCCTCATCATCGTGCTCGTTCCCAGGCTGGGCGCGGCGCTGACGTTCGGACTGGTGGTGGCTGGGCAGATGACGCTGGCCATGCTGCTGGACCATCAGGGCTTGCTCGGCAGCGCACGACACGCCGTGAACGCGCCGCGGCTGGCGGGGATGGCAGCCATCGTCCTGGGCGTCGTGCTGATTCGTCGGTATTGATCGATGGACGGCATGCTGGTGCCACAGCGCCCACTGGATGCACATCTCACGGCACAGCTGGAGCGCCTGAGATCGCAAGACCTGTATCGAACCCGGCGCATCGTCGACGGTGTACACGGTGCACGCATCGTGGTGGACGGGCAGGCCTGCGTGAACTTCTGCTCCAACGACTATCTGGGCTTGGCCGGGGATGCGCGAATCGCCGCCGCTGCGCGCACCGCACTTTCAGACGGGGTGGGTAGTGGCGCGTCGGCGCTGGTTTCGGGATACAACCGCGAGCATTCCCGGTTGGAGGAGGCCTTGGCGGCCTACGTGCAGCGGCCTCGCGCCCTGCTGTTTTCCAGTGGTTGGGCGGCCAATCTCGGCGTGCTGCGTGCGCTACTGGGGCGCGATGACAGCCTGATCGCAGATGCGCTCAATCACGCCTCGTTGATCGACGGCGCTCGCCTGTCCGGCGCGAAGACGTTTCGTGTTGCGCATGCGGACCCTCATGCCTTTGCCCAGGCGCTGGCGCTGCCGCGTCAAGGTCGAACGCTGATCGCGACGGACAGCATTTTCAGCATGGATGGCGACCTGGCCCCGCTCACTGCGCTGTCTGGCCTTGCCGACCAACATGCGGCCGCTCTTCTGGTGGACGACGCCCACGGTTTTGGCGTGCTGGGCGAGGGTCGCGGTGCATTGCACGCCACCACAACGCCAGTTTCGGCGGACATCTACATGGCAGGCTTTGGCAAGGCACTTGGAACGGCCGGTGCCTTTGTGGCGGGCAGTGAGGCCTTGATCGAGTTCCTGATCCAGCGCGCTCGTACCTTCGTGTTTTCAACCGCGCCCCCGCCGGCGCTGGCTGCCGCCACCCGAGCCTCGCTGTCCCTGGTCGCCAGCGGGGAGGGCGCTGAACGGCGCGCTTATCTGTCGGCGCTGATCTCGCGCTTCCGGCAAGGCTGCGCTGACCTGGGTGTTGCGCTGTCGCCGTCCAGCACGGCAATCCAGCCGCTGGTGCTAGGGGCGGAAGCGCGTGCGCTCGCGGTGTCGCTTGCGTTGCTGGCTCGCGGTTACTGGGTGGCAGCCATTCGGCCGCCGACGGTGCCAGTGGGCACCGCCAGGCTGCGAATCACGCTCACGGCAGCACACACGCTGACAGAGATCGACGGTCTGGTCGATGCGCTCGCAGCCGTGCTGAAAGCCCCTTGAACCAAACGTTGTTCGTCACCGGCACCGATACGGATGCCGGCAAGACCGTGGTCAGCTGCGCTCTGCTGCGGGGGCTTGCTGAAGCCGGCATCAAGGCCTGTGGCTTCAAGCCGGTAGCGAGTGGGGCAGAGGCGTCGCAATACGGCCTGGCCAGCAGCGATGCCGTTGCGCTGCTCGAAGCCTCGGCCCCGGGGGTTACGCTGGCAGAGATCAATCCCCTGTTGTTCGTGCCGGCCATTGCGCCGCATCTCGCAGCCGCTGCGGTGGGGCATGTGATCGACGGGCAGGTGTTATCGAACGCTCACGCAATCTTGGCGGCTCGGTATCCGGCATTGATCGCGGAAGGAGCTGGCGGCTGGCTGACGCCGTTCCACGAGGGCCTGCTGCTCGGGGATTGGGTGGCCCAGCAGGCCTGGCCAGTGCTGCTGGTCGTGCGTATCCGTCTGGGCTGCTTGAACCATGCCTTGCTCACCGCCGAAGCGATCGCATCGCGCGGGGCTCGGCTGGCCGGATGGGTCGCCAATCTGGCGCCACCGGCCTCAAACGAGGCCGAAGGCATGATCGCGACGCTCAGTGCCCGCCTTGGCCCGCCACTTTGGTGCCAGCAAAGACAGATCGCCGCACCAAAAGCGGCCATCCATTCGCTTTTTGCGTGCTGAACCCTTGGACGAGCGCACCCGGCTGCACTAAAATTGAAAAGCTGTGGTTCCCGGTATTTTCCGGCCTTCGCATTGAGTTGCCCGAGCCATGTCCGATACCCAAATCTTGATTGGGCCGAACGCCTCGCTGTCGGCTTCTCAGGCGATCTGGGTGATCGCGGCGATCAGTTTGGTGTCGTTGACGGTGGCGGTAGGGTTTGCCTTCATGGGCTTCTGGCCGATCCTGCCTTTCGCAGGGCTGGAGTTGGCAGCGCTGGGTTCGGCGCTGTGGGTTTCACTTCGGCGCAATCGCTACCGTGAAGTTCTGGGTTTCGAGGAAGGGCGAGTGTTGGTGGGCTTTGGATGGGTCGGGCAGGGTGCCGCGGCCCAGATCGAATGGCCGAGAGCATTCACACGGGTTGTGCTGGAGTCCGGTGCGACTCGCCACAGTCCGAACCGTTTGGTGTTGACGAGTTCAGGCCAGCGGGTGTTGCTCGGTCGCTGTTTGACGGATGTTGAGCGTGAGCAGTTGCATGTCAGGCTCAAGGGATTGTTGCCGCCGGTCTGGTCATGCAGGACGGTGGAGGTGCCGGGCGAGGGTTCGGCAAAAGCGTCGGGTTAAACCGGCGGACATAGCATCGGGTCGAGGCCCGGTAGGTATCGATTTCCCAATGGAGGTTGCGGCATGTTCAAGTCTGGTTTGGTGGCGCGCGCGGGGCTGCTGGCAATGGCGACCCTGACAAGTGGCGTGGCGATGGCACAAGAAGCCCGCTCCGAATACAACATGCCCCCCGGCGTCACCGAGATCAGCCGCGAGGTCTACAACCTGCACAACGCGGTGTTCATTGTCATGTGCGTGATCGCCGTGCTGGTCTTCGGCGCCATGGCGTATTCAATTTTTGCGCACCGGCGCAGCAAGAACCCCAAGCCAGCGGATTTCCACGAGTCGACCACCGTCGAGATCATCTGGACGATCATCCCGTTCTTCGTGCTGATCGGTTTGGCCATTCCAGCCGCCGGTACGCTGATCAAGATGGAAGACACCCGGGACTCCGAGTTGACCGTCAAGGTCACCGGGTTCCAGTGGGGCTGGAAATACGAATATGTTGGGCAGGATTACGAGTTCATCAGCATGCTGGCATCTGACAGCAACAAGGCTCGCCAGCTGGGTAGCGGCATCGACCCCAAGGATGTCCCGAACTACCTGTGGGAGGTGACCAACCCGCTGGTATTGCCAGTCGGCCAGAAGGTGCGCTTCCTGATTACTGGACAGGATGTCATCCACGCCTGGTGGGTTCACGATCTCGCCGTCAAGAAGGATGCAATCCCCGGCTACATCAACGAAGCCTGGACGAAGATTGACGAGCCCGGCACTTTCCGTGGCGTCTGTGCTGAACTCTGCGGCCGCGACCATGGATTCATGCCCATCGTAGTGAAGGCGCTGCCGGAGACCGAATTCAAGACCTGGCTCGCGCAGAAGAAGGGCGTGGACGTCGCTTCGCTCGGCAAGGCGCCACCGGTCACCGAAGCGGTGCCAGTTGCCACTACCACCGAGACCGCCGCCGCGCCGGCGGAAGTCGCTTCAGCATCGGCAACGGCTCCTGTTGAAGTGGCTGCGGCCACGCCCGCTGCTGCACCGGCCGCCGCGAAGGTGCTGAGTAAGGATGAGCTGATGGCGAGCGGCAAGAAGGTCTATGAGACGCAATGTGCCGCCTGCCACCAGGCGACCGGTCTCGGTCTTCCGCCCAACTTCCCTTCTCTCGTCGGCTCCAAGGTCGTGAATGGTCCTGCGGTCGAGCATATTCAGCACACGATCAAGGGCAAAAACCTGATGCCTCCGTTCGGCAGCCTGTCCGACCTCGACATCGCTGGTGCAGTGACCTACGAACGCAACAGCTGGGGCAACAAGGCCTCGGTGGTGCAGCCCTCTGATGTGGCTGCTGCCCGCAAGTAACCCTTTATTTTCCGCATTGAGTTTTGAGGAGTAACGCCATGGCAACCGCACACGCGCACGACGGGCACGACCACAGCCACGATCACCATCACGGGCCCGAGAAGGGGATCATGCGGTGGATCAAGACGACGAACCACAAGGACCTCGGTACCTTGTACCTCTGCTTTGCGTTCATGATGTTCTTCATCGGCGGACTGATGTCGCTGGTGATCCGCGCCGAGTTGTTCCAGCCTGGCCTGCAGTTCGTTGATCCCGAGTTTTTCAACTCGATGACCACGCTACATGCTCTGGTCATGATCTTCGGCGGTGTGATGCCGGCCTTCACCGGTCTCGCCAACTGGATGGTGCCCATGATGATCGGCGCCGGCGACCTGGCGCTGCCGCGCGTCAACAACTGGGGTTTCTGGATCCTGCCTTTCGCTTTCGCGATGCTGCTCTCCACCTTGTTCATGCCGGGTGGTGCACCTGCAGGCGGCTGGACCATGTATCCGCCGCTGGTGCTGCAGACGGGTAACGCCTTCCCCATGCTGATCTTCGCCATCCACTTGATGGGCATCAGCTCCATCACTGGTGCGATCAACGTGGTGGTTACCATCCTCAATATGCGCGCCCCCGGTATGACGCTGCTGAAGATGCCGCTGTTCGTCTGGACCTGGCTCATCACCGCGTATCTGCTGATCGCGACCATGCCGGTGCTCGCCGGTGCGGTGACCATGCTGCTGACGGATAAGTACTTCGGCACCAGCTTTTTCACTGCTAGCGGTGGTGGTGATCCGGTGATGTTCCAGCACATCTTCTGGTTCTTCGGCCACCCCGAGGTCTACATCCTGATCCTGCCGGCCTTCGGCATCGTGTCCACCATCATCCCGACGTTCGCCCGCAAGAAGCTCTTCGGCTATGACTCGATGGTGTATGCCACTGCTTCGATCGGCTTCCTGTCCTTCATCGTATGGGCGCACCACATGTTCACCGTCGGCATGCCACTGGCAGGCGAGCTGTTCTTCATGTTCTCCACCATGCTGATTGCCGTGCCCACGGGCGTGAAGGTGTTCAACTGGGTGGCGACGATGTGGAAGGGTTCGATGACTTTCGAGACGCCGATGCTGTTCGCCATCGGCTTCGTGTTCCTGTTCACCGTTGGCGGTTTCTCGGGCCTGATGCTCGCGATTACGCCGGTGGACTTCCAATACCACGACACCTACTTCGTGGTCGCGCATTTCCACTACGTGCTCGTGCCGGGTGCGGTGTTCTCCATCATCGCTGGCGTCTATTACTGGATTCCGAAGTGGACGGGCGTGATGTACAACGAGTTCCTCGGCAAGCTGCACTTCTGGCTGTCGGCGATCTTCATCAACGTCACCTTCTTTCCCCAGCACTTCCTGGGTCTCGCGGGCATGCAGCGCCGCGTGCCGGACTACAACGTGATGTTCTCGGACTTCAACATGGTTTCGAGCGTCGGCGCGTTTGCGTTCTTCATCGCGCAGTTCATTTTCATCGGCAACATGCTGTATTGCATGTTTGCCAGCCGCAGCAAGCATCAAGTGCCGGATCGCGTCTGGGAGGGGGCACATGGTCTGGAGTGGAGCGTGCCTTCACCAGCGCCTTATCACACCTTTGAAGACCCGCCGCTGGTGGGTGCCAACGGCGAGCCGGTCAAGCTCGGTCATGCTGCGGCCGCACATCATTGATTCCGAGCCCCGCCTGCCATGAGTCAGCTCCCTGCCAATCCCGATGATCAGGCCCGGCGTAACAAGCGCCTGGCATTGATCCACGTGGGCATCGCGCTGGCGGTCCTCGCTGGGTACGTGCTCGACACGATGTTCAGATGAACACTCCTGGTGAAGGCATGGCGTCCCCGAAGGCTGCGCGTAAGAAGCGCAGCCTGCTGGAGATGTCTGTCTTCACGGCAGTGATGTTCGGGTTCGGCTTTGCGTTTGCCCCGCTCTACAGCGCGCTATGCCAGCTGACGGGCTTGAACGGACGTTCCGAGAGCATGCTGGTGGCGAGTACGCTGCAATCTGCACCGGATCTGAGCCGTTCGGTCACGGTGCAGCTTCTGACGGTGGTCAATGGCGGCCGCGAGTGGCGCTTCAAGCCCATGCAGTCTGAGATCAAGGTCCATCCCGGTGAGTTTGTGACGGTCAACTTCGAGGCCGAGAACCTGCTTGATCAGGATGTGGTGGGGCAGGCGGTGCCAGCGGTTTCTCCTGGCAAGGCAGCAAAGCATGTGAAGAAGACCGAGTGCTTTTGCTTCACCCAGCAGCCCTTCAAGGCGCGCGAGAAGAAGATCATGCCAGTGCGCCTGATGCTGGACCCCGAGTTGCCCAGGGACCTCAATACGGTCACCCTGTCGTACACTTTTTTCGATGTCACCGAACTGGCTCAACAGTCTGCAAAGCCAAAGGGCTAGTTCTGCTGTTTTAATTTCTTGATCTGTTGTCGTTCACGATTTACACCCCAGGGACCCCCAACATGGCCAGCCACGCGCCCGCTGCACCCGAAAACCAACGTTACTTCGTGCCTGAGCCCAGCGCATGGCCCTTCATGCTGACCGCCGGCCTGGTGGTCTTGATTCTGGGTGTGTGGAGCTATCTGGAGAACAAGTCTCTAGGCCAATTTCCCCTGTATGCAGGTGGCTTGTTCTCTGCAGCGGTCATCTACGTTTGGTTCCGCGGCGTCGCGCGTGAGAGCGAGCGTGGTGCATACGGCAAGCAAGTGGACACCACGTATCGTATGGCGATGGCTTGGTTCATTTTCTCCGAGGTGATGTTTTTCGCGGCCTTCTTCGGTGCTCTGTATTACACCCGCACCATTTCGGTGTCATGGCTGGGCGGCGAAGGGGCAAAGGGCGTGGCCAATCTGCAGTGGCCCGGTTACGAAGCTGCTTGGCCCACCAATGGTCCTGCGGCTCTCGGGGGCGCCTTCGAGACGATCAGCGCTTGGGGATTGCCCTTCATTAACACCTGCCTGCTGCTCACCTCAGGCATCACCATCACCATGGCGCACCACGCGCTCAAGGACAACAAGCGCACGGCTTGCATCTTGTGGATGTGGTCAACCGTGGCTCTCGGTGTGGTCTTTTTGTATTGCCAGGCTCATGAGTACATGGAGGCCTACAAGGAGCTCAACCTTACGCTCGGTTCAGGCGTATACGGCTCCACCTTTTTCATGCTGACCGGCTTCCACGGCATGCACGTGACCCTCGGCACGCTGATGCTCGCCGTGATCACGTTGCGTTTGATGAACGGCCACTTTAAGCCCGACTCGCACTTTGGTTTCGAGGGCGTGGCTTGGTATTGGCACTTCGTCGACGTGGTGTGGGTGGGTCTCTTCATCTTCGTCTACATCCTGTGATTGTTCGCATCACGGACGCAAAAAAGCCCGGTTGCACCGGGCTTTTTTATTGTGTGGAAGACGTTTACTGACCGAGGTTGTGCGGCTGTATCCAGCCCATGAAATATGCGAGCGCAAGAAACAACAGCAGACCGGCCTGCAGGCCCACACGCCAGGTCAATGCGCGCACCGTACGACGCTTGTCGCTGCCGTCTTTCAGCATGAAGAACAGGCCGGAAAACAACGCGACGATGATCGCCAGAAGCATCAGGATCAAAGCGACCTTTGGCAGTGTCATGAATGGGAACCCTTGAAGTGAACTGCGGTCATGGTATATCAACCCCAGTTCTTGTCCGCGAGAACATTTGGCAAGCCAGCGCAGGGTCGATTGAGATGAATGTGTTTCGCGTGTGCGTCGGGCGATGCTGCCATGGCTGGGCATAACGGCGTGCTGCTGTCATCGTTTTCGTTTCGCCCTTCCTGGTGGGCTGTGGTGCTGACCATCCTGCTTTCAGCGGGCATGATCGCTGCCGGCTTCTGGCAGTATGGCCGTGGCTTGCAGAAGCAGGCCATGCAGGCCGATCGGGCACGATCCAGTGCGGCGGCTCCGCAGGGGTTTCTGGACGATGTTTCGACACCGGTGCGTGGCCAATCACGGCGGGTGCGGCTGCAGGGGCGTTACCTGGCGGATTTGGGCGTGCTGCTCGACAACCAACCACATCAGGGCAAGCCCGGCGTGCATGCCTGGGTCCCGGTGCTGCTGGCCGATGGGCGCAGGCTCATCGTTGATCGTGGCTGGTTACCTCTCGGCGCGCCGGTGGCGCCCCCCCCGGCGGGCGAGTTGCAGATCGAGGGTCACTGGCGCGATATCCCGAAGCCCGGCATGCGCATGGGCACTGCGCCAGCACGCTGCGAGACGCCGCGCCCCGCGCTCGTCAACTATCCCGATCTTGCAGCAGTGCGCTGCCTGTTCGGCGAGACGACACTGGATGGATTGCTGGAGCTCGACGCTCGGGCCCCTGGCGGGTTCCTGCGCGACTGGGCAACGGCCGGTGCCAACGAGATTCCGCCCGCGCGTCACTTCGGCTACGCGGTGCAGTGGTGGCTGTTTGCCGTGACACTCATCGCACTCTTCATCAAGATCAATCTCAAAAAGCGTCCTGACCATGTCTGATCTCCAAGCTGCACCGATCAATCGCACCCGCTCGCGAATCCAGTTCGTCCTGCTCGGCGTGCTCTTCTTCGCGCCGTTTGTGCTGGCGTATTCGGCGTTCTGGCTGTTCCCGGACTGGACGCCAGAGGGGCGGGTCAACTACGGCCAGCTCATCACGCCGGTGCAGCCGGCGCCGGTATTGGCGCTGCGGGATGCCGAGGGCAAGGCTTTAGCCGGAGACCCACTGCGCAACAAGTGGACCCTGGTGCAACTCATGAACGGTGACTGCGATGAGGCCTGCCGCCGCGAGTTGATCCTCACCCGCCAGATGGTGGCTGCCCTCGGGGTGAAGCGCGAGCGCGTGCAGCGCCTGCTGATCGCCGCCGACGGGGTCGACGTTGCCGCACTGAAGGCTCGCTATGGTGGCGAGCAGCCGGACTTGCAGTGGCTGCGAGACACCCCGGCCAATGCCGCCGCTGCCTTTTTTGCCGGTACCCCGGCCCACTCCGTGATGCTGATCGACCCGCTCGGAAACTGGCTGATGATCTACCCGCATGCCGCCGACGAAGCCGCCGTCAAGGAGGACTTCAAAGGCATGCAGAAAGACATCAACAAGTTGCTGCGCCTGTCGAGCATCGGGTAGGCCAGCGGTGTTGGCGAGCGCTGGCTCGTCATGGCGTCACCCTTAGGCCTGAGCACTCACTCGGAGGTTGTTCAATGACCAAGCCCTGTCATTGAAGGCCTCCCCATCTTTGCCACGTTCTACAATCCCGCCCCCGCGAGTCGAGCCCCCAAGTCATGCTGTTCCGCCGCCTTTCGCTGCTAGCCCTGTTGCTCTGTCTGGTCTTGATCCCGCTGGGTGCCTATGTGCGTCTGAGCGACGCGGGCCTCGGTTGCCCTGACTGGCCTGGCTGTTATGGCCATCTCGGTGTGCCGACGGCTGACCATCATGTGGCAGCGGCCAACGAGGCCTATCCGGAGCGTCCGGTCGAAGCCGCCAAGGGCTGGAAGGAGATGATCCACCGTTACATCGCCACCGCCCTCGGGCTGGTCATCATGGCGCTGCTGGTGACCGGTTGGCGCGGCCGCAAGGCGGGCCTGCCGTGGAAGCTACCGGCCCTGATGTTCGTCTGGGTGTTGATGCAGGGCGCCCTCGGTGCCTTCACGGTGACCTGGAAGGTCATGCCGCTGATCGTCACTTCTCATTTGCTCGGCGGCATGGTGATGTTCGGTTTGACCTGGCTACTCTGGCTGCGGGGCAGGGAGCAGGACAGGCCCGCGCTCGTCGCACCCCCAGTATTCAAGCCGCTGGCGACCGCTGCCCTGCTGCTGCTGGCGGTCCAGATCTTTCTCGGCGGCTGGACCTCGACCAACTATGCCGCGCTCGCCTGCCCGGAGTTTCCTCAGTGCGCCAATGGCGCGATGTGGCCGCAGCAGCCCAACTATGTGGAGGCCTTTCGCCTCTGGCACCCGCAGGGCCAGTATCAAAGCTACGAATACGGTGTGCTGGATCAGCCTACGCGGCAGACGATCCACGCCGTCCATCGTCTCGGGGCGGTGGTCATTGGCACCGCGCTGATCCTGCTCGGACTGTTCTTCGCCGCTCGCGGTGGACATATCGAAGGCGGTCGGCGCTGGAAGGGGCTTGGCTATTCGCTCGTGGGCATGGTTGTCGTGCAGATCGTGCTGGGGATCAGTGCTGTGCATTGGGGCTTGCCACTCGCTGTGGCCACCGCTCACAACGCTGGTGCCATGCTGCTGCTGATGGTGGTGCTGTCCATCAATTTTCACGCCTGGCGTGACAGGCCTCGCGCATGAGCGCGACGGCCACGCCGCTGCCGCCCTCCCGGCTGCGCGAGTATTACGAGCTCACCAAGCCGCGCGTGGTGATGCTGATCGTATTCACCGCCATCATCGGCATGTTTCTCGCCGTGCCCGGCATGCCCCCCTGGGACAAGGTGCTCTGGGGAACGCTGGGTATCACCCTGCAATCAGCCGCGGCAGCCGCAATCAATCAGATCATCGACCGTGAGGTGGATGCGCGCATGGCCCGCACCTGCGGTCGCCCACTGGTCACGGGAGGGCTTGGTGTGACCGAGAGCATCGCCTTTGCCACCGTCATCGGCCTGATCGGCTTTGCCGTGCTCTGGGTTTGGGTCAATCCACTGACGGCCCTGCTCACGCAGCTTGGGCTGGTCGGTTACGCCGGGATCTACACTCTCTGGCTCAAGCGAGCCACCCCGCAGAATATCGTCATCGGCGGCGCAGCCGGTGCCATCCCGCCGGTGCTGGGCTGGGTGGCTGTAACCGGCGAGGTGCATGCTCATGCGCTGCTGCTCTTCGGCATCATTTTCTTCTGGACGCCGCCGCATTACTGGCCGCTCGCCATCGCCCGCAAGGACGAATATGCCGATGCCGGCATCCCCATGCTGCCCGTGACGCATGGGGTGGAATACACGCTGACCCAGATCCTGCTTTACACCTTCATCCTGTTTGCCATCACCCTGTTGCCGTTTGCGAGCGGCATGAGTGGCCTGCCGTATCTGTTTGGTGCCATTGCTCTCGGCGCGACCTTCATTGCCCATGCGTGGCGTCTCAAGTTCAGGCCGCAGAATGGCCTGGCCATGAAGACCTTCGGTTTCTCCATCGTCTATCTGATGGGAATTTTCACGCTGCTGCTCGTCGATCACTATCTGCCGCATTGAGCCGCAGCGACGATTGCTTCAGGGACTTTTGGTGCCCGCGGTTCCGACGGTGCTGAAGACCATCACCAAGGGTGGCATCTGGGTGAAATCCGATGGCCAGATCAGCGGCCCGAACACTGGTGCGGCGCGCAGTTGGCGTCGCGGCGTGCCCAGCAGATCAACCCCGGCGCTGAGGTAGCTCCTCCAGATCATTTCCGTGCAGTAGAGGGTGGCATCGCTATCGATGTCGTACTCGGCATCGAACGGCACCGCGCGTTCGAGATAGCGGCGGGCCTGCTGCGCGGCAGCGGCAGCAATGCTTGGGTCGTCGCTGCGGTAGATCGCCACATTCCGCAGGATCGGTGAGGCCAGATACTCCGCCAGCGGCATCGACGCCACCCGTGCCGACTCCGCGGGCGAGGAATGCAACAGCACCGGCTTGCCGTCTTGAATCAGGATGAGGCCGGCATGGGTGTAGGGCGTGTGCCAGGTATCGAAGTGCCGCACCACCCAGCTTCGCCAGCCCACGCTGCCCGAAAGCATCACATCGCCATCCCGCAGCGCTGGCAGGCTGACCCTTGCGCCCAGCGGTGGAATCATCGGCTGTGCCGCACAGGCAGACAGCAGAAGACCGACCGCGGCGAGCGCGATCTGTGACCAGCCGCACCTCATTCGGGTTCGATCAACTCGCCCAGCAGATCGTGGGCATTGCTCTGGGTGATTTCGACCTGCACTTTCTGGCCGATCTTGAGCGGCACCTCAGCCGAGACATAGACCTTGCCGTCGATTTCCGGCGCATCGGCCCAACCGCGGGCGATGACCGCACCCTGCTCGTCAATCTCGTCGATCATCACTTCTATCGTGGTGCCGACCTTCTTCTTGAGCTTGGCCTTGCTGATACGGGCCTGTGCCTGCATGAAGCGCTTGAGACGATCCTGCTTCACGTCCTCCGGTACTTCGCCGCCCAGCTTGTTGGCGGTGGCGCCCTCAACCGGCGAGTACGCGAAGCAGCCGGCACGGTCGATCTTGGCTTCCTTCAGCCAGCCCAAGAGCTCCTCGAACTGCGCCTCGGTTTCACCGGGAAAGCCGACGATGAAGGTGCTTCGGATGGTGATGTCCGGGCAGATGGCGCGCCAGGCCTTGAGGCGGGCGAGGGTGTTCTCGCTGGAAGCCGGGCGCTTCATGGCCTTGAGCACTTCCTTCGACGAATGCTGGAAGGGGATGTCGAGGTAGGGGAGGATTTTCCGCTCCGCCATCAGCGGGATGATCTCGTCCACATGCGGATAGGGGTAGACGTAGTGCAGGCGGCTCCACACGCCCAGCTCGCCCAGGCCCTTGCAGAGGTCGAGCATGGAGGTGCGGTATTCCCGGTCTCGCCACATCGCTGCTTCGTACTTGCGGTCGAGTCCGTAGGCACTGGTGTCCTGCGAGATGATCAGTAGCTCCTTCACGCCGCCCTTCACCAGGCGCTCGGCTTCTTTCAGCACCTCGTCGATGCGGCGCGAGTCGAGCTTGCCGCGCATGGAGGGGATGATGCAGAAGCTGCACTTGTGGTTGCAGCCCTCGCTGATCTTCACGTAGGCGTAGTGCTTGGGCGTGAGTTTGATGCCCTGTGCGGGCATGAGATCGAAGCGCGGGTCGTGCTTGGGGGGGGCGGCAAAGTGCACCGCTTTCATCACCGCCTCATAGTTCTGCGGCCCTGAGATCGAGAGCACATCCGGGTATTTTTCGAGGATCAGCCCCTTCTTGGCACCCAGGCAACCGGTGACGATGACCTTGCCGTTTTCGGCCATGGCTTCGCCGATGGCGTCGAGCGACTCCTGCACTGCCGAGTCGATGAAGCCACAGGTGTTGACGATGACGACATCCGCGGCCTCGTAGGTGGGCGAGGTCTTGTAACCCTCGGCGCGCAACTGGGTGAGGATGCGTTCGGAGTCCACCAGCGCCTTCGGGCAGCCAAGGGAGACGATGCCGACTTTCGGCGTGTGGGAAGCGGCAATGCGGGGCATGGAGCGGCCAGCGATGAGTCAGGACGACATTTTACCGCCCCGCGATGCGCTCACAGGCTCTGGTAGACGGTGTACTCGAACTCGAAAAAGAGAGGCATGGCCTTGACGTCGGCGAACGGCAGGATCTGGGTCAGGAACACCGCGGCGATCTGGGTCGTCGGATCGGTCCAGTAGTAACAGTTCGAGAGCCCCGCCCACATCAAGCTGCCGGCCTTACGGCCGGTGGGCAGGGGCTTGGTGTTGATCATGTTGAGCAGCCCCCACTGATGCGGATTGTCTGGCGGCAGGTGCATGTCGTTGGTCAGCATGCGGTTGGCGCTGAGCAGGGACGGTACCTGAAGTTCGCCCATCTGGTTGCGGCTCAAGAGCTCCACGGTCTCGGCCTTGAGCACGCGACCGTTCTCGGCGGCACCCCGGTTGAGAAGCATGCGGAGGAACTTCAGGTAGTCGCCGGCGGTGCTGTAAAGGCCGCTGCCGCCCATCTCGATGGGCGGTGGCGAGGGCATTTCCAGGTCGAGCGGGATCAGCTGGCCCTCCATGCGCTGGTGAATCTTGGCCTTGCGCTCGCGCATGCCGGGCGACATGACGAAGCCGGTGTCCTGCATGCCCAGGGGGCGGAAGAGGTGCTCGGCAAAGTACTCGCCCAGCTTCTGGCCGCTCACGGCCTCGATCAGCTGGCCGACCCAGTCCAGGCTCATGCCGTATTCGAAGCGGGTGCCGGGGTCGAACAGCAGCGGCAGGTTCAGCGAGGCGCGCTCGCAGCTGACGGCGCTGGGGATGCCTTCGCGCTGTTGAATGTTCTGGATGTCGGCGCTGAGAAACTCGTAGCCGATCCCCGAGGTATGCGTCAGCAGATGCCGCAGGGTGATGGGGCGTTTCGGCGCGCGGGTGATGGCCCTGCCGTCGGCGCCGAAGCCCTCCAGCACAGGCAGCTCGCCGAGCGCGGGCAGCCGCTTCGAGGCGGGGCTGTCGAGATCGAGCTTGCCCTGCTCCAGCAGCTGGAGTGCCGCGGTGGCGGTGAGCGCCTTGGTCATCGAGGCGATCCAGGCCACGGTGTCGGTGGTCATCGGGCTCGTCTGATCGAGCGCGCGCTTGCCGAAGGCCCCTTCGTAGATCGTGCCGTCGGGCTTGGTGACCATGGCGACCACGCCTGGCACATCGCCAGCATCGGTCGCGCGCTTGAGCACGGCGTCCAGCTTGTCTTTGAGCGACATCTTCTCTCTCCTGATTTTTTGATTATCCGCGCCAGCGAGTCGGCGCTGGCTCAGGCCTTGGCGGGTAAAAACTCCAGCGCCCCGTCGTCGACCGGCTGGCCCAGCAGCATCTTGGTGTCCTTGCCATAGTGGTGCAGCACGCGCCAGGGCAGCTCGCGGCCCTGACGTGGCAGCTGCGATTGCCCGCGCTGCACATAGCCGGAGCCGAGCGAACTCAGGATGCTATCGCCCTCCATCTGACCCTCCGGTGCGCGCGGGATCACCACTGCCGCGCCCTTGGCATCCATCTGCTTGATGAGGCGGCAGATGTAGCTGGACGACAGGTCGGCCTTCAGCGTCCAGGAGGCGTTGGTGTAGCCGATGATCCAGGCCATGTTCGGCACGTCCTGCATGAGCGTGCCCTTGTAGGTCAGTCCGCTGCTGATCGGGCGGGGCTTTTTGTCGATGGTGAGTTCCGCGCCGCCGAGCATCTGAATCTGCAGGCCGGTGGCGGTGATGACGATGTCGGCGTTCAGCTGCTTGCCGGATTTCAGCTTGATGCCGGTTTCGTTGAAGGTCTCGATGGTATCGGTCACCACGCTGGCGCGGCCCTCGCGGATGGCCTTGAACAGATCGCCATCCGGCACCGCGCAGAGGCGCTCATCCCAAGGCATGTAGCGCGGCGTGAAGTGGCTCATGTCGGCATTCGGGCCGAGCTGCTTTTTGACGCTGTTGAGCAGGAAGGCGCGGGCTTTGTCCGGCCAGCGCTTGGAAGCCAGGTACATCATCCGCTGCACCACGATGTTGCGCTTGCGGGCCATGGCAAATACCCAGCTCTTGGGTAGAAACTTGAGCAACAGCGCCGATACCGCATCGTGATCCGGCAGCGAGAACACATAGCTGGGCGAGCGTTGCAGCATGGTGACGTGCGCAGCCTTGTCGGCCATCGAGGGCACCACCGTCACGGCCGTAGCTCCACTGCCGATCACCACCACGCGCTTGCCGGCGTAGTCGAGGTTCTCGGGCCAGAACTGCGGATGAATGCGCTGGCCCTTGTAGGCTTCCACACCCGGGAAATCCGGCAGGAAACCCTGGTCGTAGTTGTAATAGCCGGTTGCGCCCACAAGGAACCGGGCCTTGAAGGTTTTCACCTCGCCGGTGGCCTCCTGGGTGGCGCTGACGTACCAGCACTGCTCCTGGCTGTTCCAGTCCATGGCCGTGGTCTTGAGACCGAATTGCACCTTCTTGTCGATGCCGTATTCCCTGGCGGTGTCCTGGATGTACTGGCGCAGCGAGGCACCATCGGCCATTACCTTCAGCTTGTCCCACAGACGGAACTTGAAGCAGAAGCTGATCATGTCGGTATCGGAACGGATGCCTGGATAGCGAAACAGATCCCAGGTACCGCCGATGGCGTTGCGGCGTTCGAGAATCGCCACCGATTTGTCCGGGCATTCGCGTGCCAGATGGGTGGCAGTGCCGATGCCGGACAAACCGGCACCAACAATCAAGACATCAAACGTCTGGGTCATCCGCGATCTCCTCGCCTGAATGGTTGCTACCCGTAGTGGCCGGGCTTGGGGTTGCTTCTCATGACACTGTGCACCCACAAGTGATCTGTGACTTGACAGTTTGAGACAAAGAATTGACCTTTTGAGACATGACAGCCATGGTGCGGGCCAGCGGGTTGCGGGGTTACGAGGCGCTGATGCGCGAGCTCGGTGCCGACCCCGTTGCCATGCTGCGCCGCTACCGCATCTCGCCAAAACGGCTGCAGGACGACGAGGCACTGCTGCCCCTGCGTTCCGTGGTCCACCTGTTCGAGGCCAGTGCCAGCGCTACGCAATGCCCGGACTTCGGGCTACGCCTGGCTGAAGCGCAGGACATATCCGTACTCGGTCCGATTGCCATCGCCATGCAGAACGCTCCCACCGTGGCGAGCGCGCTGGAGACGGCCTCGCGTTACCTGTTCGTCCACAGCCCTGGCATGTCGCTCACCCTTCACGATCAGAGCCAGCTGGTGCCCAAGGCGGTGGAACTGCGCTTTGAATTGCAGGTGCCGGGCGAGGCCTCGTTACGGCAGACCATTGATGTCTGCCTGGCCGATGTACACCGGATGGTGGAGCTTCTGGCGGGCGATCGCAGCGGTTTGCTGGCGGTGGCGCTGCCGCACACGCCGCTGGCGTCATTGAGTGTCTACCGGCGCTTTTTTGGGGCGCCCGTGCATGTCGAGCAGCCGCATGGTGGTTTGCATATCGCGCGCGCCACGTTCGAGAAAAGTCTGCAAGGCGTGAACCATGCGCTGCGGAAAATCGCGGTGGATTATCTCGCCATGAACTTCGGCAACCCTGCCGAGACCGTGGCCGTGCGGGTGCGGCACGCCCTGCAGCGCACCCTGGGCACAGCCCAGAGTGACAAGTCTTCGGTTGCGGCCCTGCTCGGGATGCACCCGCGCACCTTGCAACGACATCTCGCGGCGGAAAACACCGGCTTCGAGTTGCTGCGCGAAGCCTTACAGAAGGAGTTGGCGCAGCGCTATCTCTGCGAAACACGGATCCCGCTCGGTCAATTGGCGGGTTTGCTCGGCTACGCCGAGCAATCGGTATTCAGTCGAGCCTGTCGTCGCTGGTTCGCCATGCCGCCCTCTGCCTTGCGGCGGGGCGAAGCACCTCGGCGGTCGTGAGCTGCCGAAAGGGACGGCCTTCATTGCCCTCACATCGGCGTCTCGGCTACGGTCGAGATCGGGATAAAAGTAAAAATACTGTCAACGATTCGTGAGCGGACCCGTTGCCTGAGTCAGTTCAAAACTCATCAAAGGGAAAGTCATGCTCTTCAAGCGCGGGTTGGTCGGCGTTGTATTGGCGCTGGGTTTTGGTGGAGCACAGGCGGCGACGCCAGCCACCGGCACCCTGAGCCCGGCGCAGCCGGTGCTGGAGTTCACCTCCGGGCCCAATGCCATCAGCAATGCCGCAGCGGACTGCAGTCTGCTGCCCTGTGACAGCTACGCACTGAAACTCGAGATCCCCGCCGGCTTCACCGCCACGCACCCCGAGGCCAAGATCAGGGTCGAGCTGACCTGGGGTACGGATGTCGACTATGACCTGCAGGCGGAGGAGGGCGGTACGCAGATCGCCAACGCCGGCGCCACCGGCAGCCCCGAGATCATGGAGATCACCTCCACCAAGGACGGCACGCGCGACATCACCGTGCTGGTCGTGCCCTACGCGGTGGCCGGCGGTAGTGCCAGCGGTGTGATCACCTTCATCCCTGGTCCCACGGTCACTGCCCCGCCGAGCGGCGGTGGTGGCGTTGTGGGCCCGGTGTCGCCGACAGTGCCCAATCCCATCGGCCCCGGCTTGCCGCGCTATCAGGTGTATGCGCCGCCCGAATCGCTTTCCGGCGATACCGGCGAGCCTTCGGTGGGTTACAACCCCAAGACCAAGCAGGCGTTCATCCTCTCGGGTTTGCGCACGCTCTGGGGCACCTTCCCCTCGGAACTCACGCCCGCCCAGCCGCTGGCCTGCGATGCGGGCTGGGAAGAGCGGACCTTCATTGGCAACACGCTCAACACCCTGGATCCTATCGGCGTCACTGACTCCTTGGTGCGTGGTCACGAAACCGGCCGCACCTGGATCGGTCATCTGCAGGGTAAGGCGCACATCACCGCCTTTACAGATGACGACGGCGCAACATGGACCCCTACCGAGGGCAACGCACCGGTGGTAACCGGCTTTGACCATCAGGGTATCGGCGTCGGCCCGTATCCCGCGACGGGACCTGGCTCGCTGATTCCGCATCCGCTCTATCCGAACGCTTTCTACTACTGCGGCCAAGACATTGCCTACGCCAATTGCACGCGTTCGGACGATGGCGGCATCACCTTTCAGCCGCCTGTGCAGATGTATCAGCTCACCACCTGCGGCGGCCTGCACGGCCACCCTCGCGTATCGGTGGATGGCACCGTCTACGTGCCGAACCCCGGTTGCGGCGGCAAGACGGCAGTGGCGGTGTCTGAAGACGCCGGCCTGACCTGGAATGTGCGCCCAGTGCCCGAATCCACAGCCTCTGGCTGGGACCCGCAGGTGGCACTTGGCACCGACGGCGCGGCCTTTCTCTGCTACGCCGATGGTCTCAATGCCGCCTACGGCACCTTCAGCGCCGACAAGGGGGTGACCTGGAGCAAGCCCACGCGTCTGGGAGAGGAGATCGGCATCCAGCACATCGCCTTTCCGCAGGCCGTAGCCGGTACGCCCGGCCGCGCGACCTGTGGTTACCTGGGTACTCGCACCAAGGGCAACCCCACGGCGGCCGACTTCGCGGGCGTCTGGCATCTGTATTTCTCCACCACCTATGACGGCGGCAAGACCTGGGTGACGGTGAATGCCACGCCGGATGACCCGGTGCAGGGCGCTGGTGGCATCTGGGATGGCGGTGGCGGCAATTTCAATCGCAACCTGCTCGACTTCAACGAGATGAGCATCGACGAGAACGGGTACCCGATGTACGGCTATGCCGATGGCTGCATCGGCAGTTGCGACAAGGACCCTACCGCCAACACCTTTACGGCCAGCCCCCGCATCGCCCGGCAGATCGCTGGCAAGCCCCTCTATGACGACGTGCAGATCGCTGCCGAGCCGCGTGTGGCAGCCCAGGCCTGCCTTGCCGGTGTGCGCACCGCGCAGGATGCGACGCTCACCTGGCGCGTGCCCGAGAACGGCGGTGCAGCCATCACGGGCTACAAGGTGTTCCGGGGCACTGCCTCGGGGGCGCTCACTGAAGTCGGCCAGACCGGACCGAAGCCGCTGTTTCGCGATCTGAACGTCGACCCTGCTGTGAGCGACTACTACTACACCGTGAAGGCGATCAATGCCCAGGGTGAGAGTCCTTTCAGCAACGAGATCAAGCTGGCACTACCCGAAACCCCGGTGATTGCCGAGAACGTGTGTAGCGCCCCCGGCATCAGGATCGCCGTTGACGGCGCAGACGACGGCAAGCTGCCCACCACCGACATCCTGGCGCTCAATGTCTCCGAGCCGCCCGACATGGAGGGCAAGCTCCTGATGCGCATGAAGCTTTCAAGCCTCGATCCGGTCGCCCCCGGCAACATGTATACGGTGCGCTTCCATCTGCCATCGCAGGCCATTGGCGAAGCCAACGATACCTTCGTCGGCATGGTGCAAGACGGTGCCACCCCCACGTTTGTCTATGGCTCGGTGGATGTCACGGTCGTCGCCCTCACGAGCGCCACGCTCTACACCGTGGAGGGCACTTTGCCTGGCAGCAGCTACGATCCAGACGGCACCATCAATTTCGTCGTGCCCCGCGAGCTCTTCGAGCTCAAGGCTGGCGACCAGCTCGCCAACTTCATCGTCAATGTGCACAGCGGTGCGACCTCCACGGGCAGCCACACGCAGCGTAGCCAGACCGTGCTGGATGAGATTGCGGGCACTGTGAACTATCGCCTGCGCGACGCGGCACTGTGCCTACCCAATACGGCACCGGTGGCGGCTCTGAGCCTGTCCGCCACCCGCATTGGAGCGGGTGGTACGGTGCAGTTCGATGCCCGTGGTTCTAACGATGCCGAGGATACGATCAGCGAGTATTACTTCGACTTCGGCGATGGCAGCCCGGCGCTGACCACCAGCGAGCCCACAGCACAGCATGTCTACGCCAGGGAGGGCTTCTACCGGGCTCAGCTCAAGGTCAAGGACAGCCGTGGACTCGAAAACGAAAACGTGGCCCAGCAGACCCTGGAGATCACCAAGGCTGGCACCGCAAACCCCGATGGAGTGGTTGGTGGCGTTGGCGATACGAGTCGGCAGGGCCGCTTTGGCGGCGCGTTTGGTGTTGCACTGCTGCCGTTGGTGCTGCTGGCGCTGCGCAGGCGCAAGCAGGTCACTCAGGAGTAGGTCAGGCGACAGAAGCTGTGCGTGATTCTTTCCCATTGTTCTGCGGCGATTGGCACTGCACGGTCGATGTGAGATCCGCCAATGCCAGCGCGACCAAGCGCTTCAAGTCGACCTCTATCACGCCGACGGAGTGACAGGGCAACAGCAATAGAAGGGGCCGCTATCAGGCCCCTTTTTTGTGCGTGCGGCCATGGAACGCATCGCTATAGTGAGCGCTCGAAACCGCATTCCGCAGCGCATCAAAAAGGCACATGGCAAAACCAATCAAAATCCTGATCGTCCTGGTGGGCATGCTGCTGCTGTTGATTGTCGCCGCCGCCATCGCCCTGCCGCTGCTGTTCGACCCCAACGACTACCGAGCCCAGATTGCCGACGCGGTTAAAAAGCAGACCGGCCGCGAGTTCGCCGTGGGCGAAATCCATCTCGCGGTGTTCCCCTGGCTGCGGGTGGAGTTGCGGGACGTGACGTTCGGCAACGCGACCGGGTTCGGAACAGTCCCGATGCTCACCGTGCAGCGCGCCGAAGTGGGTGCCAGGCTCGTGCCGCTGCTGCGCGATCGGCGCATCGAGGCCAGCGCGATCACCCTGAGCCGCGCAGAGATTAACCTCGCCGTAAATCGCGAAGGTCTCAACAACTGGCAGGACCTGATGAAACCGGTCGATCCGGCAGCCCCTGTTGAGCAGGTGTCCATTGCACAGCATCTGCAAAAGCTCGACATCGCTGCCGTCCAGGTCGACCAGCTCAAGCTGGCGTACGACGACCAGCAGACCGGCCTGCAGTGGCAGCTCAGCGAGGTTCAGCTCAAGACCGGACGGCTCCATCAGGGCAAGCCATTTGCGGTGACGGGTCACTTCAAGGCCACTGCGACCGCCACCGCGGCCACAGCAGATTTCACGGCCGAGGTGACGCTGGCCGAGAACGGCGATGTGACCCTGGCGGGTCCCACCATCAAGCTCGACGCCGCCGAGAGCGGTGCGACCGCACGGGCCCTGGGGCTCGCGCTGCAGGGTGAGTCGCTGCACTACACGGCCGCCACGCACACCGTGAGCACATCGCCGCTGACCCTGGAACTTGATCACCTGAGTGATGGCCCGGCAGAAAAGCCAGCGCTCAAGGCCAAGGGGCAGTTGGTCACCACGCTGAGCTTCAATCTCGCTAGTGGCGATGCCACGCTGGACAAGACGGAGCTGAAGCTGGATGCCGGGCAGTCCGGACCGCAGCCACTGGCGATGGTTTTCGAACTCCAGGCCGAGCGCCTGAGCTTTGCCAAGGCAGCGCAGACTTTCACCACCACGCCGCTGACGCTGCAGATCGAGAGCCTGGTGATTGGTGCGGCCGATAAGCCGATGCTGATGGCGAAAGGCCGTGTCGGTACCCAGCTGGCCTCTGATCTTGCTCAGCAGACTCATGCGCTCAAGGGCCTGAACGCGGAGCTGCAATTGGCCGGCAGCGCGATGCCCGGCGGCAAGGTACAGACCCTGCAGCTCGATACTGACTTGCAGGCCAATCTTGCGTTGCAGCAGGTGACGCTGAGTGGTCTGAAGCTGGATGGCTTCGGCCTCAAGCTCAGCGGCCGGCAGTGGCAGGTCGGCAAGCTCGGTGGTGTGACGCCATCGCTGCAAGGCGATCTCGACGTGGCCCGCTTCGAGCCCCGCGCACTGCTGACAGCCCTGGGCATCGCAATCCCTGCCACGGCAGACGCCAATACGCTCAAATCCGCCAGTTTCAGCGCGCAGCTCGGCGCGAATCGCCAGAGCGCCAGCCTTAAAAATCTCGTGCTCAAGCTCGACGACACCACCCTGCGCGGAGACATCTCGGTGCGCGACTTCGCAAGCCACGCGCTCGGGTTCGCACTCATCGCAGATCGGCTCGATGTCGACCGCTATCTGCCGCCGGCACCCAAGCCTGGCGCCAGCGTGGGTGCGGCGGCCACCCCGGCGGCGAAGGCAGGTGCCAATGCCACCGAGCTGCCCGTCGATCTGGTCGACCAGCTCAATGCCCAGGGCACGCTCGAAGTGGCCTCGATGAAGCTCAAAAACCTCAAGCTGGCCAACGTGCGCCTCAAGCTGGATGGCGCTGCCGGCGGCACCCATCGCCAGCAGCTGGCAGCGAACCTCTACGGCGGCAGTGCCGACCTTGCCGTCACCGTGGCACCTGGCGCCAAGCATGCCGTGAAGCTCTCGCTCGCCAGCATCAACGCGGGGCCACTGTTGAAGGATTTCATCGATAGCGATACGTTGAGTGGCAAGGGCTCGATGACGCTGGATGTCACCAGTGCCGGCCGCACCTTCGGTGCCGTGAAACAAGCGCTGGATGGCAAGCTCGCCTTCAATCTCGTCGATGGCGCGGTGAAGGGATTCAACCTTGGCAAGATCATTCGCGATGGGCAGGCGATGCTCACCCAGCAGGCCCCGGCAGCCAGTGCGGTGCAGACAACCGACTTTGCCGAATTGCGAGGCTCGGGTGTGTTCGTCAAGGGTGTGCTCAAGTCCGATGAACTGACGGCGAAGAACCCGCTGCTGCGGCTGGAAGGCGCAGGCGAGATCGACCTGGTGAAAGAGACCATCAACTACCTCGCCAGACCCACGCTGGTGAATACCGCCAGCGGACAAGGCGGCAAGGAGCGGGTTGATCTCACGGGCATCGTGGTACCCATCCGCCTCAGCGGCGACCTTTACAAGCCTAAGGTCAGCATTGACTGGCAGGCTGCGCTCAAGCAGCAGGCGGTGACCCAGTTGCGGGACAAGCTCGGCGTCAGCGAGGCCACGGTGCGTGAACAGCGCGAGGCGCTGCGCAGCAGGGCCAAGGAGGAGATTGGCAAGGGACTGCTCAAGCTGTTCGGCAACCAGCAGCCCAAGCCGGTCGAGCCGCCACCGCCAGCCGAACCCGCGCCTGCGCCCTGAGCCATGCGAATCCTGTCCTGCCTGTTGGCTGCCGTCTTTGCCGCACCTGTAGCTGCCTTGCAGGTGCAGACGCTGGAGGTCAGCCGCGAGGCGAGCGTGTATCACGTGGTGGTCAGCGTGCTGATCGAGGCCGCACCGGAGCGCGTGCGCGCCAAGCTGCTGGATGTAAGCGCCCTCCCACTGCTCAACCCCCGGATCAAGTCAGCGCGCGCCATCGAAGAGCCTGACGGCCAGCGCGTGGAGTCGGAGCTGGAGGAATGCCTGTTCGGCCTGTGTCGGCGGCTGCTGCACGTGCAGAAGCTGCAACAGCATGGCGACGAAATCACCGCTCAGACGCTGGCCGTGCAGGGCTCCGGCTTTCGCAGCGGCGCGGCGCGCTGGCAGTTCACGCCGGAGAATGCGGGGACACGACTGATATTCACGGCGACCACCGAGCCCGACTTCTGGCTGCCGCCGATCATTGGCCCGCGCGTTCTGATGGCGCAGCTGCGCGAGCAAACCCTCGTCTCACTGCAAACGCTGGAGCGGCTGGCGCGTGAGTGAGTTTCCGGGGTCTTCCAGCTTTGCGCCGCGCCTGCTGAACTGGTTTGACCAGCATGGCCGCAGTGGCCTGCCTTGGCAGTCGCCGCGAACGGCCTACCGGGTGTGGCTCTCGGAGATCATGCTGCAACAGACGCAGGTCACTGCGGTGATCCCGTATTTCGAGCGTTTCTTGGCACGCTTTCCAGACATCGCAAGTCTCGCCGCCGCGGACAGCGATGAGGTCATGCGGCATTGGGCGGGACTCGGCTACTACGCCCGCGCGCGGAACCTGCACGCAGCGGCGAAGCAGGTGATGGAGCGGCACGACGGCATTTTTCCTTCCACTCTCGAGACGATCGTGGCACTCAAGGGGGTGGGGCGTTCCACCGCGGGCGCCATCCTGGCCCAGGCCTTTGATACCCCCGCGGCGATTCTCGATGGCAACGTCAAGCGCGTGCTCTGCCGCTGGGCTGGCATTGAAGGTCACCCTGCCGAGGCCGCGACCAACGCCGCGCTCTGGATGCTTGCCGAATCGCTGCTGCCCACTGCCCGTGCTGCCGATTACGTGCAGGCACAGATGGATCTGGGTGCGACGCTGTGTACCGCCCGCAAGCCTGCCTGCACACGCTGCCCGCTGGCGACCGACTGTGTGGCGCTGCACAGCCAGCGCACCGCTGTACTCCCGGCGCGCAAGCCCGCCAGAGCACGGCCACGTCGCGAGGCCTGGTTGATCCTTGCTGAAGACGACGAAGGACGGGTGCTGCTGGAACAGCGGCCCGGCAGTGGTATCTGGGGCGGGCTGTGGTGCCCGCCGGTGATCCCGCTGGGCGAGGATCGCGACCACATCCTGCGCAGCCGCTTCGGCGTGTCTTTGTGCGAGGAAGAGAGCGGCGAGACCATCGAGCACCAGTTCACGCACTTCGACCTGAGTCTGCATCCGCTGCGAGGCCGCGCACTCGCGCGGGGCGATCGCCTGGCAGAAGCCCCGTCGTTCGACTGGCATGCGCCGGCCGCGTTGCGCGATGGCGTGGTGGCGCTGCCCACGCCGGTCGCCCGCTACTTTGCAAGGGGCGCCGGTCCACGGGACTTGCTGGGGCACCCAGCCGCTGCCACCATCCGCCGCCGCAAGTCACGTCCACCCAAGGTCCGCACATGAGCCGCACCATTCATTGCATCAAGCTCGGCGCCGACGCCGAAGGGCTGGATCGCCCGCCGCTACCCGGTGCGCTCGGCCAGCGACTCTACGACCACGTCTCCAAAGCCGCATGGAAGGACTGGATCGCCCACCAGACCCGTCTCATCAACGAACAACGCCTGATCCTGGCCGACCCCAAGGCAAGGGCCCTGCTCACGGCAGAGCTTGAGGCCTATTTTTTTGGTAGCGGGCAACTGACGCCGACGGGCTACACACCGCCAGTTGGTTGACGCGGCGTGTCCGCTCCGTTCTAATCCGCGCCCCTGATGCAGGCCGACCCGGCTTGGTCCGGAGCCCCGCAGCGGGAAACCGGACTCATTCATGCAAAAGGCCAAGTAGCTCAGTCGGTAGAGCAGGGGATTGAAAATCCCCGTGTCGGCGGTTCGATTCCGTCCTTGGCCACCATCTCATCAGCCCCGTTTCAAGTCCGGCGATTTGGCTGCCCGCGCCCCAAGATCTTGCACCCCCCTCTGCGCCTGCGGATGGGAAATTCGGATGGCCTTCGATGGAGCCCGGTGTGGTGGCGCGTCGGATCAAACCGACATGACGCCGCATGTTGCGAAACAGCAAGGCCGGAATCACGTCGAGAGGGCATCGCGAGTGTGTCCCGAACCGAGCGCTCGGATCGACACAGCACCGCGCTCGGTTTGCTCGCCGTGCACTGGCGCGCGGAGACTCCCGGGAGTTCGCGGTTGCTGCGGCAGGCTCACTTCGCAAGGCGTGCTCCCGGCATAATCCGCGCCACATCGCAGATCGCAGCCCTGTAAGCCGGTTGCTGCTGCTGCTAACCCAACCCCACTGCAGTCAAACAGGAATTCGTCATGGACGTTCGCGCCGCCGTTGCCTTTGCTGCCGGCAAACCCCTTTCCATCGAAACGGTTCAGCTCGCTGGCCCGCGTGCGGGCGAGGTGCTGGTCGAGATCAAGGCTACAGGGCTCTGTCACACCGACAAATACACCCTGAGCGGAGCCGATCCAGAGGGCTTGTTCCCGGCCATCCTCGGCCACGAGGGTGCGGGCATCGTGGTGGATGTGGGGCCAGGGGTGAAAAGTCTGAAGAAGGGCGACCACGTCATCCCGCTCTACACGCCGGAGTGCCGCGAGTGCGAGTACTGCCTCAACCCCAAGACCAATCTCTGCCAGAAGATCCGCGCGACCCAGGGCCGTGGCCTGATGCCGGATGGCAGCTCGCGGTTTTCCATCGATGGCACGCCGATCCTGCATTACATGGGCTGCTCGACCTTTGCCAACTACACGGTGCTGCCGGAGATCGCGCTCGCCAGGGTGCGCGAGGACGCACCCTTCGAGAGCATCTGCTACATCGGCTGCGGCGTGACCACGGGCATCGGCGCGGTGATCTTCACCGCCAAGGTGGAGGCGGGTGCCAATGCGGTGGTGTTCGGGCTTGGCGGCATCGGCCTCAACGTCATCCAGGGTCTAAAGATGGTGGGTGCCAACAACATCATCGGCGTGGATATGAACCCGGCGCGAGAGCAGATGGCCCGCCAGTTCGGCATGACCCACTTCGTCAATCCCAAGGCCATCGAGGGCGATCTGGTGGCGCATCTGGTGGAGCTGACCGGCGGCGGTGCGGACTACAGCTTCGAGTGCATCGGCAACGTGGAGGTGATGCGCCAGGCTCTGGAGTGCTGCCACAAGGGCTGGGGCGTGAGCACGATCATCGGTGTGGCCGAAGCCGGCAAGGAGATCAGCACCCGGCCGTTCCAGCTGGTCACCGGTCGACGCTGGCAGGGCAGCGCCTTCGGCGGTGCGCGCGGTCGTACGGATGTGCCCAAGATCGTGGACTGGTACATGGACCGCAAGATCAACATCGATGATCTCATCACCCACAAGCTGAAGCTGGAAGAGATCAATCACGGCTTCGATCTGATGGCGCGAGGCGAGTCGATCCGCAGCGTGGTTGTCTACTGACGGCGCTCGATGCTGTCGGGTGCTTTGGCGCAGGCCTCAGGTATAATCTCGGCCCCTGAAGCGGCTGCGGTCGCTTTCAGAATCAAGCGAAAGGCCAAGTAGCTCAGTCGGTAGAGCAGGGGATTGAAAATCCCCGTGTCGGCGGTTCGATTCCGTCCTTGGCCACCATTGATTTCGATACCGGTTTGACGACAAAGCCCCGCAAGGGGCTTTTTTGTTTTTCGGTCCCATGGGTCACCGCGGTGGCATCGGTCATTGCCGCGCCCTTTTGGCGGTGTTGCGGCTATCGAAAGTATGGATTGCCCAAGCCCGGCAAACCCACGATATTGCGGGCGCTGGCACCAGATGTGCCTCCCCAGGTTTGCCCGCCCCACCACACCGAGTCCGCCGCCGTGACCGAACCCGTGAAAAAACTCCTGGTCGCCAACCGTGGCGAGATCAGCATCCGCGTCATGCGCGCCTGCGCCGAGATGGGTATCCGCACCGTGGCCATCTACGCGCATGAGGATCGCTTCGCGCTACATCGCTTCAAGGCGGACGAGAGTTACCTGGTGGGTGTTGGCAAAAAGCCGATCGCGGCCTACCTCGATATTCACGACATCATTCGTGTGGCCAAGGATGCGGGGGTGGATGCGATCCATCCTGGATACGGGTTCCTGTCTGAAAACCCGGACTTTGCCGATGCCTGTGCGGCTGCCGGCATTCGCTTTGTCGGCCCCAAACCGCAGGTGCTGCGTACATTGGGTGACAAAGTGGCGGCCCGCGCCGCGGCCGACTCTGCCCAGGTGCCGACGCTGCCCGCCACTGGCGAGCTGCCCCGTGATCTCGAAGCCTGCAAGCCGCTTGTCGCCAGGGTGGGATACCCGGTGATGATGAAGGCAAGCTGGGGTGGCGGCGGACGCGGCATGCGGGTGATCGAGACCGAGGCTGATCTCGGGCCGCAGATGGAATCAGCCCGGCGCGAAGCCCTGGCGGCCTTCGGCAACGATGCGGTGTATGTCGAGAAACTCGTGAAGCGCGCCCGCCACGTGGAAGTGCAGGTGCTGGGCGACGGCTACGGCAATCTGGTGCATCTATTCGAGCGCGACTGTACGGTGCAGCGGCGCAACCAGAAGGTGGTCGAGCGGGCTCCAGCGCCGTATCTCGACCATGACCAGCGGGAGGCGCTGTGCTCGGCCGCACTGCGACTCTGTGCCAGCGTGGGCTACTCGCACGCAGGTACCGTCGAATTTTTGATGGATGCCGACACGAGCGCGTTCTATTTCATCGAGGTCAATCCGCGGATCCAGGTCGAGCACACCGTGACCGAGATGGTGACGGGCGTGGACCTCGTCACGGCGCAGATCCGTGTCAGCGAGGGGGCGCGCATCGGCGATCCCGGCCTGCCGGAACAGAAAGACCTGCGTCTCTCGGGACACGCCTTGCAGTGCCGCGTCACCACCGAAGACCCCGAGAATGGGTTCACGCCGGATCACGGTCGCGTCAGCGCCTATCGCAGCCCGGCCGGTTTCGGCATCCGCCTCGACGGCGGCACGGTGTACTCCAACGCGGTGGTGACGCCGCACTATGACTCGCTGCTGGTGAAGGTCACGGCCTGGGCGCCGACGGCAGACGTTGCGATTCGCCGTATGGATCGTGCTCTGCGCGAGTTTCGCATCCGTGGCGTGTCGACCAACCTGCAGTTCCTCGAAAACGTCATCGCCCACCCGCTGTTCGCCAATGGCGAGGCGACGACGCGCTTCATCGACACCACGCCAGAGCTGTTCCGCTTCACCGCGCGGCTTGATCGCGCGACCAAATTGCTCAGTTTCATCGGCGAGGTGGTTGTGAACGGCAACCCCGATATGAAGGGCAGGGCCAGGCCCATCGCACCCATGCCACCGCCGCTGCTGCCGCACACGGACCTCGCCACCGCAGTGCCGACCGGCCTGCGTGATCGACTCAAAGCCGAGGGGCCGAAAGCCTTTGCAGAGTGGATCAAGGCGCAGCCGCAAGTGCTGCTGACCGATACCACGATGCGCGACGCGCATCAGAGCCTCTTCGCCACGCGCATGCGCACGGCTGACATGCTGCCCATCGCACCGCATTACGCCCGCTTGCTGCCGGGGCTGCTGTCGCTGGAATGCTGGGGTGGTGCCACCTTCGATGTGGCCCTGCGGTTTCTGAAGGAAGACCCCTGGCAGCGCTTGCGCGCGCTGCGGCAGGCCGTGCCCAACATCCCGTTCCAGATGCTGCTGCGCTCGGCCAACGCCGTGGGCTACACCAACTACGCCGACAATGTCGTGCGCTACTTCGTGCAGCAGGCGGCCAAGGAGGGCGTGGACATCTTCCGCGTCTTCGACTCGCTCAATGCCGTCGACAACATGCGGGTGGCGATGGATGCGGTGATCGAGGCGGGCGGCGTCTGCGAGGGCACGCTCTGTTACACCGGCGATCTGTTCGACAGCGCGCGGCCCAAGTTCAACCTCGCCTATTACGTGACGATGGCCAAGGCGCTGGAGAAAAACGGAGCGCACATTCTCGGCATCAAGGACATGTCCGGCGTCTGCAAGCCGCGCGCAGCCTACGAGCTGGTGCGGGCGCTCAAGCAGGAGACGGGCCTGCCCATCCATTTCCACACCCATGACACCAGCGGTATCGCCGCTGCCAGCGTGCTGGCTGCTGTGGAGGCCGGTTGTGATGCCGTCGATGGCGCGCTGGACAGCATGAGCGGGCTCACCTCCCAGCCCAATCTCGGCAGCATCGTGGCGGCACTTAGCGGCCATGCGCGTGACCCAAAGGTGGATTCGGAGGCCCTGCAGAGACTCTCCGACTACTGGGAGGGCGTTCGCCGCTTCTACGCCCCCTTCGAGGCTGACATCCGCAGCGGCACTGCAGATGTCTATCGCCATGAGATGCCGGGCGGCCAGTACACCAACCTGCGCGAGCAGGCGCGTTCCATGGGACTGGAAGCGCGCTGGTCCGAAGTCTCTAGAGCCTATGCGGACGTGAATCGCCTGTTCGGCGATATCGTCAAGGTCACGCCCAGCAGCAAGGTCGTGGGCGACATGGCGTTGTTCATGGTGGCCAAGGGCCTGACGGCGACGCAGGTGGCCGACCCCGATCACCCGGTGGATTTCCCGGAGTCAGTCGTACAGTTGTTCCGCGGCGAGCTGGGCCTGCCGCCAGATGGCTGGCCGCTGGCACTGCAGACCAAAATTTTGCGCGGCAAGCCAGCGCTTACGGAGCGGCCTGGAGCCAGTCTGGCCGCGGTGGACCTCGCTGCCGAGCGCGAGAAGGCCGAAGGCGAACTGGAGATCAAGCTCTCGGACGCTGATTTTGCCAGCCACCTGATGTATCCCAAGGTGTATCGCGAGTATGTCGAACACCAGAAGACCTACAGCGACGTCAGCCGTTTGCCAACGACCACCTTCTTTTATGGTTTGGCCGAAAACGACGAGATCAGTGTTGATATCGATACCGGCAAGACGCTGGTCATCCGCCTGCAAGGCCGCACCGATCTGTCGGCTGAGGGTGCGAGCAAGCTGTTCTTTGAGTTGAATGGGCAGCCGCGTTCACTGCGGGTACAGCATGCAGGCATCAAAGCCGCCAGCGAGCGCCGCAAGGCTGTCGAGGGCAAGGCAGGTGAGATTGGCGCGCCCATGCCGGGTGCGGTCTCGCGGCTCGCGGTGCAGGTGGGGCAGAGGGTCGCCGCCGGCGAAACCCTGCTGGCACTGGAGGCCATGAAAATGGAAACCTTGGTGGCCGCCGCTCAGGCAGGCGTCGTCAAGGCGGTTCATATCCATGCGGGCGACATCGTGAAGGCCGGCGATCTGCTTTTGGAGCTTGAGCACTGAGCGCCTCTAGGATGTGAGCCCCCTGACCCGGCGTCGCCAAGTTGTGACGCAGATCGCACGGCGGCACGGCCTGCCGAGTTACTAGTAATCACTACGATGGGCGAGCACTCCCACGAGGAATACGGTGCGTGTACCGCTACATCAGGGTATGCGGACATAACTAAGAGAGCACGACCATGCACAAAAACACCATTGCAATCGCTTTGCTGTCCGCCATTGCCCTGCCTGCCACTGCGCAGGTGATTTCACTGCCGGTGTTGACCCCCGGCGGGCCTCTCGCCGCAGTCACCACGCAGGTTTTCTCGGCTCTTCCCTCGCCTTTGACGACGTCGGCACCACTGCCCGTCGACCTGACGGTGCTCGAAAACGGTGCCAATGGCTCCGGCATCAGCCAGGTGCTGGGCCTGGGCAGCAACAACATCACCTCGACGCTGATCGGCAACCAGCTCAACAACACGGTCGGCACGCCGCTGCTCGGTTTGCCGGTCGGTACTGCACAGCCCATCGACGTTGCGGTGCTTGGTGGCGACGGCGTGGGCAACTCCAATCTCACCGGCCTTGCTGGTGTGGCAGCACTCTCCGGCAACAACGTCGGCAACGGGGGCTTGGTGGGGCTCGGAGTGATCAATGGCAACACCACTGGTAACGGTCAGTTGCTCGGTGTGGCGGCGCTCTCGGGCACCGGCAGTGCCAATTCGACGCAGGGCCTCGGCGTTGGCGTGCTCAACCGCGGTGAGCCTCTGCGCGTGACCGCCGGTGGCAATTCGGTGCTGACACTCGCCACGCTGACCAACCCGGCGCGCGGTTCGCTACCCGGCCTCGACCAAGGCGGGCTCGCCATTGGTGGTAGCCAGCCGGTGACCAGCAGCAATCCGCTACTCAACGTCGGCCTTCTGGCTGGCGACAATGCGGGCGGTGGTGGTGCCTTGGGCGTGGCTGCACTCTCTGGCAACAATGCGGCCTCAGCACAGCTGGTGGGCGTGGGTTTGCTCAACCAGAGCGGTAGCGCCAAGGCGCCGGTTGCTGTCGATGTGTTGAGCGGCAATGGCAGCGGTATTTCGAGCAACGGCGTCGGTATCGCAGCGCTGTCTGGTAGCAACAGTGGAAGCGGTGGTGTGGTAGGCGCTGGGGTACTGACGGGAAGCAACTCCGGCTCCGGTGGCGTGCTGGGTGCCGGTGTGCTGAGTGGCGCGGGCAGCGGCACTTCGCCCATGGCCGGTGTGGCGGCATTGTCTGGTGCCGGCAGCGGTGCCGGTGGTGCCCTGGGCGGCAATGTCGCGGGTAGTGGCAACGGCGCGACGGGTGGCGGCGGCACGGGTGGCGGTAACGCTGGTGGTGGACTTGGCGGTGATCTCAGCAATGGCTCCACAACGAGTGCCGGCAGCGCATACGCCTACGGCGGCACCGACTTGGGTAATGGCCGGACCGTTGCCAGTGCGCAGAACGTCTGCAAGCTCGGCTACAAGGACTCGGCAGGCCGTGTCGTGCGTCCGGAGCAGTGCGAGGCCAAGGTCGCTCGCAAGGTTTAAATCCACAGCGCAGGCTTTGATTTCGTTTCACTGACATCGACAAGAACCGGACGCTGCCGTCCGGTTTTTTTTTAGCACCGCAGGTATCTTTGCGGCTCGTAAAACACCTCATATTAGAGAAGGGATTCCATGCCAATCGAGTTTCCACCCCCACCCACGCCGGTACAGGGCGAAGTTGCTAGCTTGCAGGCCGATGCCAACCAGGGCGCTGTCCAGGTGGTCGTGGCGGGTTACACCCTGTATGTCCATGCACCGGGCGTATTGGACGAGGCCGACGTCACGGCTGCCACCGCTGGGTTGGATGATCTCTCCAACGCTGTTCGCTCGCTCGCCAATGCCGCGCAGCGCAAGGGAGTGCTGGTTCCGAAGACGCTCTATGTGCGTAATGGCAACGACATTTACGTCAGCATCTACCCCGGCACTATTGGCAATGTGAGCGCACCGGAAGAACTGACCCCGTATTTCGATGATCTCGGCAAGGGGCAGCCGGTCACCATCGGTGCCTTCGAGAAGAAGCGCTTGCTCGCGGGTATCCATGCCAACCGCATGGGCACCGGCTATGTCCCCGTATTTGCGCCCGCAGAGGGCGATGCCTTTGATCTCACCCTCAAGCCCACCGCCGAGGGTGTGAACCCAGGCAGCGTGCGGGTCAATTTGAGCAACGTCGGCAACCGGTTCACCGGGCGCGAGTTCCTCGACCTCGACGCCCGCCGCGGCACGCCGGACGGTGACGAGTTTTCGGTGCTGGCGCGCACGGCCGCGAGTGTGATCAAGATCGATGACGTCGAGCCCGGTAGCGACTACCACGAGTATCAGCTGGGTTGGTCAAGGGTCACGCCGATCGGACTTTTTGGCGTGTCAGGTCGTTATCTCGACTACCGCCAGCAGATCCAGAGCACGGCTTTCAATGGGGAACTATGGACGGTGGATGCCGGATATACCGGCATTCTCCTGTCCAACACCACCAGCCGTGTGACCGTGCAGGGCAAGGTGGACTACATCTACAAGCGGCTCGAACTGGACAGCAGCGGCCAGGTTTTCCAGAAGGAGCCTTATCCCTCGGTCGAGATCGGCACGGCCTGGAGTACTAGCTTCAACGTGCTGTCGCAGAGCCTGCTCAGCGTAGCCTCGCTGACGGCCCGGCAGGGTGTGCTGGCCAGCGAGGGCAAGGCGCTCACTACCAAGGATCTCGATTACTGGCTGGTGAGGCCGGGCTACTCGCTGCGTTCGCAGGGTTCCCCCTTTGTCGGCGAGTTCCAGTTTGCGTTGCAGTACTCAGACGTCAGTGTGCCGGAGCAGCAACAGTGGATCGTGGGTGGCATCGGCAGTTTGCAGGCCTACGTGCCCGGTGTAGCCGTAGGCGACCGCGGCCTGCTCGCACGACTGGTTGGCGAATACGCCGGGGCCAGCCTTTATGGCGTCACGCTCAAGCCACGTGCCTTCGTGGAATTTGGTGCGGCGGAGTATTCAAACCCCTCGGCGGGTCTGCCGAGTGGCCAGCAGACCCTCACCGACGTGGGCGGCGAGATCGTGCTGGGCTTCGAGCCTTGGTTTGAAACCGCGCTCACGGCGGCGGTGCCGGTACAGCACTCCGGTGTCACCAAGCAGGTCCGTGACGATGCCCGGGCGGATTTCTTCTTCCGCCTGACAGCTAAGTTCTAAGCGGGCAATGGCCGTCCGGCGGCGTGAAGCTCACGCTGCCGGACCGCGGATCAATCAGGTGCGCAGGTCGAGTTCCATCTTGACCCGCGCGCCGACCTCGGCAGCGCTGCCGTGGCGCGAGGGGTTCGAAACCACCTTGCCCGCGGTGTCGATCAATACGACCCAGGGCACTCCGACGGCCTCGTAGCGCGCCATCAGCGCGTCGCCATCGGTCTTGAGCTGAAATCCATACCCCTTTCGCCTGAGGTAGTTCTGCGGAGCGTCTTCGCCTTCCAGGCTGACCGCTACGAACTCGACATTGCGGCCCTCGTATTCCTTGCGAAGGGCCTCCATCTGCCGCATCACGGGCGGGCAGTTGCCGCACCAACTTCCCCAGAACACCAAAACCTGCAGCGGCTCACCAGCGACGGTGGCGTTTGCGGTCGTAGTGCCCCCGAACAGCCCGAACGCCAGTACCAAGGCTGCGCGGAGTGAATGGAGCAGGGGTGTTGGGCGAGTTTTCTTGAACATGTCGAGAGCTTGTTCGACCGCCTCACGAGCTGGCAGTGACAAAAAAGTACCGCCCATGGAGAAATTCCCCCCGTGCGCTGTTCAACGGTGGGTGCCTCGCAGTACGGCGCCCCGCAGTCATCTGGCGCGATTGCCACGCCATCGCCATGAAGATCTTGTGAAGGCTGGCAGCAAGGGCTGGCGCAAAGTGTCTGAATTGCTTAGATTTCAAACATGTCCATTCCCGTGATCCTCAAGCTTGATGCAGGTGGCCTTCCGGTCGGCTGGATTCACTGGCAAACCGCCGTCACGCTCTACGCCCGCAACCGGGTGCGCTGGGAAACCGGCGAGGAGCGTTTCCCCATCGCAGGTGGCATCAACGCTCGAACCGGTGAGCGCTCACAGTTCGAGATCAGCTCCATCATCGCGGTGGCCGATCGCAGCAAGCGCTACACCCACGGTGTGCCGCTGCTCACCAATCGCACGCTGTTCCAGCGCGATCACAATCTTTGCCTGTATTGCGGTCTGCAGTTCAATCCGACGCAGCTCACCCGAGATCACGTGATGCCCGCCTCGCGCGGCGGCGAGACCACCTGGCTCAACTGCGTCACGGCCTGCCGCGACTGCAACCAAGCCAAGGACGCACGCACGCCGGAGGAGTCCGGCATGAAGCTGCTGGCCGTGCCCTATACCCCGAACCTGGCGGAGTATCTGATCCTTCAGAACCGCAAGATCCTGGCGGACCAGATGGAGTTCCTGAAGGCCTTTGCCCGCAAGAAGGCCCGATTCGCCGCCTGAGCCCGAATCGCCGCGGGTGATAATGCCCGCATGACACCATCCCCTCTTATTCTCGCTGCGCTCAGTGGCGTCGCGCTCGGCGCCCTGCTGGTCTGGCTACTGCTCCGTGGTCGTACCGGTGAAGCAGTTGCCGCCCAGGCGAGCGCCGCGGGCGCTTTTGCGCGGCTCGATCAGCAGCTCGCCAGCCTGGCCCAAGCCACCCCCGCAGAACTCGGCCGCGTGCGTGAGGCCCTGCTCGCCGCACTCTCGCAGCAGCGGCAGGATTTCAATAGCGCGCTGGCGCAGACCCAGCAGGGAGTGGCCCAGCAGACCGCGGGCATGGCACAACTGCTGGATACGTCCTTCAAGAACTTCGGCCAGCAACTGGCCCAGGCGGACGTGCGGGCCGAGTCGCTGCGCAGCGCGCTCACACAGCATTTCACCGAGCTGCGCACCGCCGTCGACGCCCGGCTCGCTGCCCTGCAAGCCGGCAACGAAGCCAAGCTGGAAGAGATGCGAAAGACCGTCGACGAAAAGCTGCATGCCACGCTGGAAGCACGCCTCGGCGAGAGCTTCAAGCTGGTCAGCGACCGGCTCGAACAGGTGCATCGCGGTCTGGGTGAAATGGCCACGCTCGCCACTGGCGTGGGCGATCTGAAGCGCGTACTCACCAACGTAAAGACCCGTGGCGGCTGGGGCGAGGTGCAGCTTGAAACCCTGCTGGAACAGACCCTCACCGCTGAGCAATTCGCCCGCAGCGTGAGCACCCGCCCGGGCAGCAACGAGCGTGTGGACTTTGCCATCCGGCTGCCGGGTCGCGAGGCGCAGGGCACGCCGGTCTGGCTGCCGCTGGATGCCAAGTTTCCGCGCGAGGACTACGAGCGCCTGATCGACGCCAGCGAACGCGGCGACCTGGCCGCCATCGAGGCCGCGGGCCGTGCGCTTGAAGTGGCCGTGAAGACGCAGGCCAAGTCCATTCGCGACAAATACGTCGAGCCACCGCACACCACTGACTTCGGCCTGATGTTTTTGCCCACCGAGGGCTTGTATGCCGAGGTGCTGCGCCGCCCCGGCCTCGCCGACACCCTGCAGCGCGAATACCGCATCACCATTGCCGGCCCAACCACGCTCACCGCACTGCTCAACAGCCTGCAGATGGGCTTCAAGACGCTCGCCATCGAGAAGCGCAGCAGCGAGGTGTGGCAGGTGCTGGGTGCGGTGAAGACCGAGTTTGGCAAGTTCGGCGAGGTGCTGGACAAGGTGAGCGAGAAACTCGAACAGGCGCAGAAGCAGATCGAGCAGACCGGTGTGCGCTCCAGAGCCATCCAGCGGCAGTTGCGGACGGTAGAGGCGATGCCGTCCGGCCTCGATGTGGATGCCTTGTTGGACGACTCAGCGCCGCGTCCATAGCAGGGCAGCCGCCAGCAACACGCTGGCAACCACGTCGGCCAGCACCACGCGGCGGATGGCGGTATTGCCGCCACCTTCCAGCGCTGCAAGGGCGATGAAGCTGAGCATGCTGACCAGCGCGGCGGGGGCCATCGGCACACGCCATGCCGGGATGAACGCGGCGGCCAACGTCGCCCCGCCCAGCAGGCCGAACAGCACGGCGCGATGCCGCATGAGGATGCGCAGGCTGGGGTCGTCGAATGCCATCCCGTACAGGCCTAGCAGCCGCGTCGCGCCGAGCACGCCCGCCAGCGGCAGCAGGTTGATGAGACCAGCCAGCAGCAGGGCGGCGGCGAGAGCGGTGGTGGCGTTCAGTGACATGGCGTTTAGGCTGCGGCGCGGGTGTTTGCCGTCTGCTGCTGGCGCGCCAGCAGCAGGTAGAGCAGCGGCCCGACGGAACCCAGTGCGAATGTGGCGAGGAGGTAGGGCCAGACCGTGCGGCCCGTGGACTGCGCATCGCGCCACATCCACACCATGGCCAAGGTGCAGGCGATGACCAGGTCCACCAAGACCTGCATGCCAGCGATGTGTGCATGGCTGGCAAAGATGCCGAAATAGCCGATCTGCGCCACGGCGTAGGTGGAATAGAGCGCGAACGGGATCAGGATGGCGAGGACGACGGGGCGGGGCAGGTGCATGGGGTTCTCCGTTGGTTGAGGTGCCCCGGCACTTTCCGCCGCCGTTGAGTCGGCCTCAATGACGTGCCAGGTAATACCACCCAATGCGGGGTCGGGCGCACACTGGACGGCATGAACAACGCCAACCTCATCGCCAGCGCGCCTGCCGCCGCCAACGACTTCTCCCACCTGCTGCGCGAGCGGCGCCGGGGCCATGGCTTCAGCCAGATGACGCTAGCCGCCGATGCCGGCCTGTCGCAGCGGCATCTGAGCTTTCTCGAATCCGCCAAGGCCCGCCCCAGCCGCGCGATGGTGCTGCAGCTGGCGGAGGCGCTGGCCCTGCCGCTGCGCGAGCGCAACCGCTGGCTCATCGCCGCGGGTTTCGCGCCCCTGTTCGCCGAGCGACCCCTGCACAGCCCCGACATGGCCTCCATCAAACAGGCGCTGGATCTCTTGCTGAAACAGCAGGAGCCTTACCCCGCCATCGTGCTCGATGCCGGCTGGAACATCCTGCAAACCAATGCCGCGACCGATCGCCTGCTGTCGGTGTTCGGTGATCCTGCCGCGCTGTGGAAGCGCGTCTGCGGTGATGCGCCCCCCAACTTGATGAAGCTCACCTTTCACCCCGAAGGCCTGCGCGGCTTCGTCAAGAATCTGGACGAGCTGGGGCCGGGTTTGCTGGCGCGGGCCATCCGCGAAGCGCGTGAGAACGAGGCCGCAGCCGCCGTGCTGGCCGAGGTGCTGGCCTATCCCGGCATCCCCGCCCGCTGGCGCCTGGCCGAGGTGTGGACGCCGCTCGCCCCGGTGCTGCCCACCCGTATCGGCCTGGGCGAGGTGACGCTGAGCTTCATCACCATGCTGGCGAGCTTCGGCACGCCGCTGGATCTCACGGCGGACAACCTGCGGGTGGAGATTCTGTTTCCTGCTGATTCGTTTACGGATGCCTTTCTGAGGCAGCCTGCGACAAGACCGTAGGGTGGGCAGGCTTCATCTGCCCACCCTTTGCGTGGTCCGCCTGGGCAAACGAGAAGATATTTGCCCACCCTACGTCACTTCCTGAGACGGTCTGCGCCAAGACCTTAAGTCTGAACAAAGGGCACTTCATTGCTCATTTTTCAAACCGAACATCATTAGCAGCGTGCCACCCAAGCTGTAAAAGCCCTCTACAAACCAGTAAAGCATCCCATCAACGTCGAGGTTTAGCAGCACCAATCGACGCCTACCCATAAACGGGACGCTTTCTGCCCAGAGGCCATACATGGCGACCAGAAGCAAGGCGGCACCTACGAACAGGAAAAGCCAATCAGTGAGAGACCTTTGCATGGATCAACCTGCAATTGGCGAAACCCCGATCAGCATCTTGTGCACGCCGCCGACGAACAGCACATAGATCGCCAGCCCACCCAGCACGACGACGAGATCATTCCAGCGTGAGGGCGGCGCACCCGGCGGCGGGGTCACGACTGTGCGGCGCTTGAGCGAGATGCGATCCGCCACCGCCCAGGCCAGAAAACCGCCAAACAGCAGCGCATCGTGCAGCCCGCCATTGGCGAGCAGATGCGAAAGCGCCCAGAGCTTGGTGGCGACCAGCATCGGGTGCTTGGCTTTCGCGCGGATGTGCCCCGGCAGGTAGGCTGCCAGCAGCAGCGGGAACACCGGCAGCATCAGCAGCAGGGCGATGTGGCGCATGGCCTTGGGCGGCTGCCAGAGCCAGACCGGGTTGCTGATGCGCGCCTCGCCGTAGCCGATGCAGATCAGTACGAAGCCTGTGATGGCAAGGAAGCTGTAGAGCCCTTTCCAGCCATTCAAGCCCATGCGCGCAACAGCTGCCGTTTTGATTTGCGGCGAGAAAATTGCGACGGAGTGGATGCCGAGGAACAGCGCGAGTCCCGCGATCAGATAGGTCATTGCATAACTTCAAATGGCTGTGTCGGCGCAGTTTAGACGCCCCCGACTGGTAAAATCGCGGTCTGCCCGCCGATGGCTTTTTGCCACCATGCCCCTGCACATTCTCCCCAGCGCCACCGTCCTCTCCGATTTTCGCGTGGCACGGCTGCTGGAGCGGCTGAAAACCCACGCCCCGCAGCTCACCGGCCTGGTGGTGCAGGATTTCTTCCTGGTCGATGGCGAGGCGGTTGCGAGCGACCTGCGCCGCCTGTTGGGCGAAGGCCCCGAGGCACTGCCCGCCGCCGACGGCACGCTCTACGTGGTGCCGCGTGTCGGCACGCTCTCGCCCTGGTCCAGCAAGGCGACGGACATCGCCAAGGTCTGCGGGCTGGAGGGCGTCAAGCGCGTCGAACTGGGTCGCGCGGTGCTGCTGAGCGGCGTCGGTTCGCTGCCCGAGGCGGCGCTGGCCGAACTGCACGACCCGATGATGGAATCGGTGCTGACGAGCGCCGTCGATCTCGGCAGCGTGTTCGCCACCGGCACGCCGCGGGCGCTGCGCAGCGTCGACGTGCTCAAGGGCGGCAAGGCCGCACTCGAGGCAGCCAACAAGGATTGGGGTCTGGCGCTGTCGGGCGAGGAGATCGACTACCTCGTCGACTACGCCGTGAAGGCCGGCAAGAACCTCACAGATGCCGAGCTGATGATGTTCGCGCAGGTCAACAGCGAGCACTGCCGCCACAAGATCTTCAACGCCGAGTTCACGGTGGATGGCGAGACGGCGCCGCTCTCGCTGTTCCAGATGATCAAGGAGAGCTACAAGGCCTCACCGACCGGCGTGCTCTCGGCCTACAGCGACAACTGCGCCGTGGTCGAAGGCCACACCGCGATGCGCTTTTTCCCCGAGGGCGACCACCACTACCGCGAGCATGCGGAGCCGGTGCATATCCTCATGAAGGTGGAGACGCACAACCATCCCACAGGCATCTCGCCGCATCCGGGTGCGGCGACCGGCGCCGGTGGCGAGATTCGCGACGAGGCCGCGACTGGCCTCGGCGGCCGGCCCAAGGCGGGCCTTTGCGGTTTCAGCGTGTCGAATCTGCGCATCCCCGGTTTCACACAGCCGTGGGAGACGGATCTGGGTCGCCCGAGCCGCATGGCGAGTGCGCTGCAGATCATGCTCGAAGCGCCCATCGGTGCCGCTGCCTACAACAACGAATTCGGCCGACCCAATCTCAACGGCTACTTCCGCACCTACGAGGCGCTGGTGCCGGATGGCCGCAACCGCGGCTTCCACAAGCCGATCATGATTGCCGGCGGCTACGGCAACATTCGCGCCGAGCATGTGCTGAAGAAGGTGGTGGTCGAGGGCGCAGCACTGATCGTGCTCGGCGGCCCGGCGATGCTGATTGGCCTCGGCGGTGCCGCAGGTTCCTCGATGGCGACCGGTGCGCAGACCGCCGACCTCGATTTCGCCAGCGTGCAGCGCGCCAATCCGGAACTCGAACGCCGCTGCCAAGAAGTGGTCGATGCCTGCTGGGCACTCGGCGAAGCCAATCCCATCCTGAGCATTCACGACGTCGGTGCGGGTGGCATCAGCAACGCGCTGCCCGAGCTGGTGCATGCCGATGACCGCGGTGGCCACTTCAAGCTGCGCGATGTGCTCGCCGCCGACCCGGCACTGTCGCCGATGGAAATCTGGTGCAACGAATCGCAGGAGCGCTATGTGCTCGCGGTTGCGCCCGAATCCGTCGCGCAGCTCAAGGCCTTCTGCGCGCGCGAGCGCTGCCCGATGGCCGTGGTCGGCACGGCCACCGCCGAGCGCACCCTGCGTCTTGAAGACACCTTGCTCGGCAGCGACACCGTCAACATGCCGATGCCCGTGCTGCTCGGCAAGCCGCCGCGCATGCGTCGCTCGGCGACCCGCGCACCGCAACAGTTCGCCGCGCTCGATACCGCGCGTATCGACCCCAAGGACGCCGCCCAGCGCGTGCTGCGCCACCCCAGCGTGGCGTCGAAGAGTTTCCTGATCACCATCGGCGACCGCACCGTCGGTGGGCTGACCGTGCGCGACCAGATGGTTGGTCCCTGGCAGGTGCCGGTGGCGGACTGTGCCGTGACGGCGACCGGCTTCGAGGCCACCACCGGCGAGGCCATGAGCATGGGCGAGCGTCCGGTGCTGGCGCTGCTCGATGCCCCCGCTTCCGGCCGCATGGCGGTGGGTGAGGCCCTCACCAATCTCGCCGCCGCGTCGATTGCGAAGCTCAGCGATGTCCGCCTCTCCGCCAACTGGATGGCCGCCTGCGGGCAGGGTGACGAGGATGCGCGCCTGTTCGATACCGTGAAGGCCGTGGGTGCCGAACTCGCCCCCGCGCTCGGCATCGCGATTCCGGTCGGCAAGGATTCGCTGTCGATGAAGTCGCAGTGGTCGCAGAACGGCGAAGCGAAGTCACAGACCGCGCCGCTCTCTCTGATCGTCTCTGCGTTTGCCCCCGTTGCTGATGTGCGCAAGTCGCTCACGCCGCAGCTCGCGGCCGAACCCTCAACGGCGCTGGTGTTGATCGACCTCGGCAATGGCCGCAATCGCCTGGGCGGAAGCATCCTCGCGCAGGTCTACGGGCAGGTGGGCGACATCGCGCCAGACCTCGACCAGCCGGCACAGCTCAAGGCCGCGTTCGGTCTGGTGCAGAAACTCAACGCCGAGGGCCGTGTGCTCTCGTATCACGACCGCAGCGATGGCGGCCTGTTCGCCGCCGTGGTCGAGATGGCACTCGCCGGCCGCAGCGGCGTCACCGTGCAGCTCGATGCACTCGGTGCCGATGCGATGGCCGCCCTCTTCAACGAAGAACTCGGCATGGTGCTGCAGCTGCGCGCGGCCGATGTCGCCACCGTGCTGGCCGAGGCGAAGGCACGAGGCCTCAGCACGGCTGTCATTGGCGAGCCGACGGCCGAGGACTACGTGCGCTTCAAACACGGCGCGCGCGAGTTGTTCGCCGATACGCTGGAACCGCTGCACAAGACCTGGGCCGAGACCAGCTATCGCATGGCGGCGCTGCGCGACCACCCCGATTGCGCGCGCGAGGAGTTCAATGCCACAGGCAGCCCGCACGATCCGGGTCTGAGTGTGAAGCTGGGCTTCATCCCGACCGTGCACTCCGCTCCAAAGGTGGGCAAGCGCCCCAAGGTCGCGATCCTGCGCGAGCAGGGCGTCAACGGCCACATCGAGATGGCCTATGCCTTCCACGCCGCCGGCTTCGAGTCGGTGGACGTGCACATGTCCGATGTGCTCGAAGGCCGCGTGCAATTGAACAATTTCGCGGGCTTCGCAGCTTGTGGCGGCTTCAGCTACGGCGACGTGCTGGGCGCGGGCCAGGGCTGGGCGCGCACGATTCTCTTCAACGAGCGTGCGCGCAACGAGTTCCAGCAATTCCTGGCCAACCCGGAGCGCTTTGCGCTGGGCGTGTGCAATGGCTGCCAGATGATGGCGGCACTGCAATCCATCGTGCCGGGTGCTGAGCAATGGCCGCTGTTCCGCAAGAACCGCAGCCAGCAGTTCGAGGCGCGTTGGGGCATGGTCGAGCTGCTGCCCTCGAAGAGCCTGTTCTTCCAGGGCATGGAAGGTTCCCGCCTGCCGATTGCCATTGCCCACGGCGAGGGCCGGCCCGAGTTCAAGGCAGCCGACGATCTCGCCACCCTGCAGGCGAATGGCCAGGTGGCGATGCGCTTCATCACCAATGCCGGCGCGGTCGCGAGCCACTATCCCGCCAATCCGAATGGTGCCGAGCAGGGCGTGACCTCCATCTGCAACGCAGACGGCCGCGTGACCATCCTGATGCCGCATCCTGAGCGCACCATCGCCGGTACCGTCGGCAGCTTCTGGCCGAAAGCCAACGGCGATAAGACGCCCTGGTTCCGGATGTTTGAGAACGCGCGCCAGTGGGTTCGCTGAGCGTCGCTTGAATACCCAAAAGGCCGCGATCATCGCGGCCTTTTGGGTTGCGAATCGCTAGCTACTCGTCGCCGTCGTCACCGTAGAGAAGCTTTGCAGGCGGCGCGCCGTCGTAGACCTTGTTGAGCCGCTGCTGAAGGTAGGCGGTACGCACCAGCACATATTTGTCCAGCGCTTCTTCCAGCAGGTAGTCGGCCGGCAGCAGGCGCGCGCGCGTATCAATGATGTCGGCCGCCAGCAAGGAATAGCCGGCAGCATCGTCCTCCACGTAGTAGCTGTAACCCGTGAAGTAGTCGCCGCCACGGCCGATGAGGTCGCGGTTGCTGCTGGGGCCGAGGAAGGGCAGCATCAGGTACCAGCCTTCGCCCACACCGTAGTAGCCGATGGTTTGACCAAAGTCCTCATCGTGACGGGGCATTCCGGCATCGGTGGCCACGTCCATCAGGCCCGCGAAGCCGGCGGTGCTGTTGAGCAGGAAGCGACCGGTATCCGAGGCAGCCTGCCGGAACTTGCCTTGCAACAGGCCGTTCACCACCGTGCGGGGCTCTTGCAGGTTGTGGAAGAAGTTGGTGACGCCCTTGCGAACCGGGTTCGGGGCGACGGCGTCATAACCCTTCGCGATAGGCCGAAGCACGTATTTGTCGGCCACCAGATTGAAGCCGAAAACCACCCGGTTTACCGGCTCCAAGGGATCGTGGGGCTCACCTGGCGGCGCATGGGCACAGGCCGTTAGCAGTGCCGTGGCCAGCAGCAGTGTCAGGTGATTTGCAGTCTTCATGCCGCCTCCGGTGTGAGTAGAGCGTCTTCAAGCTCGAAAAAAGTGATCAGGCCCAACAACTGCGCCGGGCAGCGGCTGAACCGCAGCGGCCTGCCTGCCTTCAGCGCGCGGCGTTTGAGTTCGAGCAGAAAGGCCACGCCGGCGCTGTCTGCCGTGGTCACCTCGGCAAGATCGATCTCGCCGCTCGCCAGCAGCTCGCCGGCTTGCCGCAGCAGCACCGGCGTGGTGGCCATGTTCAACGCACCCTTGAGTGCCATGGGACGGCTTACTTGCCGAGCTTGTTGGGGTCGGCCACGACCTGGCCGGACTCGACGCGCTGGATCAAGGCCTCGAGACCGTTCTTCTGGATCTCGACTGCATATTGGCTCTTGATGGAGGCCACGAGAGACAGATTCTCGATGGTGGTGTCGAAGATCTTCCAGTTGTCATCGACCAGGCGCATGGCAAACACGACCGACACCGGAGCGCCCTTCTTGCGGGTGAGCGTGCATTTCACCGAGGCATCGGTCGCGTCCGGCGCCAGGCGCACGGGCTGGAATGTGACTTCCACTGCGTCGTAGTTCTCCAGCAGGGCGTCGGCGTAGTTGCGGATCAGCGCGCTCTTGAAGGCGTTCTGGAACCGCGTGCGCTGATCTTCGGTGGCGGTGCGCCAGTGCTTGCCGAGCACGAGCTGCGAGATGTACCGCACGTCGAACAAAGGCACCAGCACCTCATCGACCTTGGCGTAGAACTGCGGCTTGTTGGCTGCGTAGGCGACGTGATTGGTCGCAATCAGCTCGCGCATGGTGTCGGTGCCCGTTTTAACGACCACATCCGGCGCCACCGGGGCCGCGTGCGCCGTCCCCAGGCCGAGTGCGAACAGAAGGGGTAGCCAGAACTTTTTCATGTTGTATCTCCTGAAAACTGCAATTAGGTAAGGGCCGCCGTTGCCGTTGCTTCGCAGCGACGTCACTTGCCGGGGGACGGATTCACGGCTGCGGCCAGCTTTTCCAGCGCCTCCGCCAGGCGAGGATCTTCCTTTTTGTCGCTCATCGATGCGACGAACTGTCCGATGAGGTTCTCAAGCACCAGGGCGGACTGCGTCAGCGAAATGCGGCTGCCATCCTTGAGTGATTCCTCGTCACCGCCCGGGTCAAGACCAATGTACTGCTCACCGAGCAGGCCCGCCGTCAGGATCTTTGCCGCCGAATCTTTCGGGATGTTCGGGTAGCTCTTGCTGATTTCAAGGGTCGCAATGGCCTGGAAGGTCGTGGGATCAACGGCGATCTTGCTGACACGGCCCACGGTCACGCCGGCGATCTTCACGGCATTGCCGGGGGCGAGCTTGCCGATGTTTTCAAAATTGGCGGTGACGAGAAAGCTGCCGTCCTTGCCACCGACATCTTTCAGGCTTGCGACGCGCAAGGTGAGCAGCAGTACGGCGGCAACACCCAGAACGACAAAGAAGCCGACGAGAATTTCGAGAGAGCGGGATTGCATGACAGTGATCCTTGAATTTTTGGCTTGCTAGAACATGAATGCAGTGAGGATGAAATCCAGCACCAGGACAGCGAGCGAGGAGATCACCACGGTGTTGGTCGTGGCGCGCGCGACCCCCGCAGAGGTTGGCGCGGCGTGATAGCCCTGATAGACCGCAATCCACGAGCAGGCGGCACCGAACACCAGGCTCTTGATCAACGCATCGCGGATGTCATCGCCATGCAGCACTTCGTGGATGCCAGCCCAGTAGGAGCCTGCGTCCACGCCCAGCAGACTCACGCCGATCGCATGACCGCCAGCAACACCGATGGCCATGACCGTAAAGATGAAGGACAGCAGGGGCATGGCAATGAAGCCGGCGAGAAAGCGCGGTGCGATGACCCGCTTGACCGGATCGACCGCCATCATTTCCATGCCGCTGAGCTGGTCGGTGGCCTTCATCAGGCCAATCTCGGCAGCCAGCGCCGATCCCGCGCGGCCCGCAAAGAGCAGGGCGGTAACCACGGGACCAAACTCCCGTACGACCGAAAGGGCAATCGCCACTCCCAGAGAGTCGCCAGCACCGAAGATCTGCAAGGTACGGAAGAACTGCAGCGCCAGCACCATGCCAACGAAGCTGCCGGACAGCACGATGATGACCAGCGATAGCACACCAACCGAGTAGAACTGTTGTGCCATCAGCCGGGGCCGCACCAGCGCCGAGGGGATCGCAGCCAGGATGGTGAACAGGAAGAACAGCGCCCGCCCCACGCCCTGTAGATAATTGCCGAACAGGCTGATCATGGCTTTACGTCCAGCAGGTCCTGCGCATAAGGCTTGGCCTTGTAGTGGAACGGCACCGGCCCATCGGGCTCCCCCTTGAGGAACTGCTGGACAAAAGGACTCTGGCTGGCCCGGACTTCTTCGGCGCTGCCCTTGCCCAGAACCTTGCCACCGGCGATGACATACGCGTAATCACTGATCGACAGCACCTCGTCCACATCGTGGGAGACCACAATGCTGGTCAGGCCCAGCGCGTTGTTGAGGGTGCGGATCAGACGCATCAGCACACCCATGCTGATCGGGTCCTGGCCGGTGAAAGGCTCGTCGTACATCACCAGCGCCGGGTCGAGCGCGATGGCACGGGCCAGCGCCACGCGGCGGCTCATACCGCCAGAGAGCTCCTCGGGATACAGATCGCGTGCGCCCCGCAGGCCAACTGCATTGAGCTTCATCAGCACCAGATCGCGAATCATCGATTCCGGCAGCTGGGTGTGCTCCCGCAGCGGAAAGGCGACGTTGTCGAATACGCTGAGGTCGGTCAGCAGAGCGCCGTTCTGGAACAGCATGCCCATGCGCTTGCGCATCTCGAAGAGTTGCGGACGCGACTGGCTGTGAACATCAACGCCGTCGAACGCCACCGAACCCGCGCTGGGTCGCCACTGTCCACCAATCAGGCGCAGCATGGTGGTTTTGCCGGTGCCGGAGGGGCCCATGATCGCGGTGATCTTGCCGCGCGGGATGTCGAGGTCGACACCGTCGTAGATCACGCGCGGGCCATGTGCGAACTTCAGGCCGCGCACCCGCACCAAGGCATCATTGGAAGTTGTGCTCATGCGAGGGTCTGTGGCGTCAAGGTCAACGAGGTAGCGCTAGAGGCGTTGATGTGGCTTATCGATAAGGTCGCGCGGCCGCTGATTCTAAGCCATGCCCGAACTTCGATTGTTCCGAGCCACGAAGGCTTCGCGGAGCACGGCAGGTCGATTGAATGGAAGTCCATGGAGATTCTGAGATGCGTCTGATTGCAAGCTTAACAACCCTGACCGCCAGCGCCTTGCTGGCCGCTACCCTGACCGGCTGTGCTGGCAATGCGCCGAAGCGCCCCACTGCAGAGCAGGACAAAAGCCTGAGGTCCTCCGCGCTCGACAATTGCACCGAATCCCAGATGCGTGGCACTGCGGCGCCAACCGCAGACTGCCCCTACGATGCCACCGAGCCGCGCCGCACTCGCCGCACCGCGCCCGGGTTGCAAGCCGATCCCACGCCACTGCCGGGCATGCCGGGGTTGGAGTTGCCCGCAACCGGTTCGATTCTCGGACGCTGAGCGCTAACGCAGCGCCAGCTGCAGACGCTGGGTCAGCACAGCGCTCACCGCGTCGAGGCTGGCATCACTGCCACAGTCCGCAAGTTGCGTCATCGCAAGCCCGCTGTATCCACAGGGGTTGATGCGGGAGAAGGGCTCTAGATCCATCTGCACGTTCAGCGACAGCCCGTGCAGGCTGCGACCTTTGCGCACGCGCAGGCCGAGCGACCCGATCTTGCGTCGCCTGCCGCGGAGATCGACATAAACACCGGGGGCGTCGGGGTCGGCATAGGCCTGAATACCCAGTGCCGACAAAGTGTCGACCATTGCGCCTTCGAGCCGGCTGACGAGGCTGCGCACGCCGTAGCCTCGCCGCGAGATGTCGATCAGCGGATAGATCACGAGCTGGCCGGGGCCGTGGTAGGTGACCTGACCACCCCGGTCGGTCTGCACCACCGGGATATCCCCCGGCATCAGCAGATGCTCCGGCTTGCCAGCCTGGCCTTGGGTGAATACCCGAGGGTGCTGTAGCACCCACAACTCATCCGGCGTGTGCTCGTCGCGCCCGTCGGTGAACTGGTGCATCGCCGCCAGGGTGGTGGCGTAGTCCACCAGCCCGAGTGGGCGGATCAGCGGATCGGCAATGCCGATCACGCAAACCAGAGGCGGATGGTGTCCCACAGGCGCTTGAAGAAGCTGCCCTGCGGGACCTCGGCCAGCACCACCAGCGGCTCTGTCTTCACCGGCTTGCCGTCGATCAGCACCGTCACGGTGCCGACCACCTGGCCCTCGGTGAGCGGTGCGATCAGCGTGCCGCTGACTTCAGGCTTGATCTCCGCCTTCTCGCCTGCGCCACGCGGCAATGACATGAACACCGGCGACAGCGTGCCGAGCTTCACTTCCTCCGCAGCGCCCTTCCAGACCTTCGCAGTACCGGCCGGTTGATCCTTGCCCAGCAGCTTCACGCTCTCGAAAAAGCGGAATCCGTAGTTGAGCAATTCCAGGCTGGCTTCGGCGCGGTAGGTCTTGCTCTTGGTACCCATCACGGCGGCGATCAGGCGGTGGCCGTCACGCTTGGCCGACGACAGTAGGCAGTAACCGGCGGCTTCGGTATGGCCGGTCTTGATGCCGTCCACACTGCGATCCATTGCCAGCATCATGTTGCGGTTGTCCTGCTTGATGCCGTGAAAGGTGAAGTTGGGCCGTGAGAACCACTCGTAATACTCGGGGAAATCCCGGATCAGCGCCGCGCCCAGCAAGGTGAGGTCATAGGCGGTGCTGTAGTGCTGTTCGTCCGGCATGCCGGGCGCATTCATGAAGCGCGAGTTCTTCATGCCCAGCTTGGCGGCGTACTGGTTCATGAGGTCGGCAAAGGCCGACTCGCTGCCGGCCACATGCTCGGCGAGTGCCACCGAGGCATCGTTTCCGGACTGCGTGATCACGCCGTGCAGCAGATCCTCCACCTTCACGCGCGAACCGATGTCGAGAAACATGCGCGACTCCGAGGAGTCGATACCCTGACGCCAGGCTTTTTCAGAGATGACGACATCATCGTCGACCTTGATACGGCCCTTTTTGATCTCGTCGAACACGATGTAGCTCAGCATTACCTTGGTGATAGACGCAGGGCCGGTCTTCAGGTCTGGTTCGCTGGAGACCAGCACCTCCCCGCTGTCGTAATCCAGCAGCACATAGCTGGTGGCGTCGAGCTTGGGGGCCTCGGGGATGGCGGCTTGACTCGCGACGGAGAAGGACAGACAGGCGGCCGCGGCCAGAAAACGGAAGTTCATTGAAAACCCAGGTCAGCAAAAAATGTGAAGTCTGAAGTGTACCGCGCGACGGCCTTCAATCGGCCACGGGAATGGCGGTGATGTCCTGCCGCGCCAGCTTGACCCGCGCCGCCTCCAGCGCGCTGAAGCTGCGGAACGGTCCCAGGCGGAGAATATTTTCCACGCCATCTCCCGCAGGGCTGGTGGTTTGCAGGAACTCGGTATCGGTGAAGCCCAGGCGAGTCAGCAGATCTTGCAGGGCCACGGCATCAATGGGGTCCGCGAAGCGACCCAGCTCCAGATAGCGGGGCTTGCCTGCAGAGGACTCCGCCACTGTCTCCAGCGAGGCCTTGGCCTGCTGCGGGGTGATCAACTCCAGCTCCACTTCAGCCGAGCCGTGCCGCAACAGATCAAGCTTTGCGGCAGCCGCATAGGAGAGGTCGATGATGCGTCCCGGATGGAACGGCCCGCGGTCATTGACACGCACTACCACGCTGCGGCTGTTGCTCTTGTTGGTCACTCGAACATAGCTGGGCAGGGGCAGGGTCTTGTGTGCGCCCGTCATCTTGAACATGTCGTACGCCTCACCGTTGGCGGTGCGCTTGCCATGGAATTTCTTGCCGTACCAGCTGGCACGGCCTTTTTCGCGATAGCCCTTCGGGGCTTGCTGCATCACTTGATACTGCTCGCCGAGCGCATCGTAGCTGTCGGGATTGCCGTAACGGCTCCTCGGTTCATCGCGGGGGATGGCGTCCGGCACGCTTTCGATGTCTGGCGGCACCTCATCCTTGGCAGGTGCAAAGTCCGGGTCGGGCGTTGGGCAGTTGGCGCAGCGCTTGGTGGTGGGTGCAGGCGCTGGCACTGGCTTGGAAGGGGCTTCCGTGGTGATCACCCGCGGGGCCGGCGCCCGGGGGCGAGGTGCCGGCGAGGTGGGTGCGCGGTTGGTGCAGGCCAGAAGCTGCGCGCACAGCAGCAGCGCGCCCAGCCTGGCCAGTCCCTGGCACCTCAACGGGTGGCTTCCTGTGCGGCCTGGAGCCCCGCAGCAAGTTCGGTCACCGCCATCGCGTAGAACACGCGCGGGTTGTAAGTCATGACGGCATAGAAGTTCGGCAGCGCCAGCCAGTATTCGGGCCCGGAGGTGCGTCGCAGTTCCACCAGCCCTGCCGGCAGATCGCCTGGCAGATCAACGGCAGGGGTCACGCCCGCCGCGATCCAGCCTGCGATGGTGGAATTCGCCGCCTTGGCGTTTCGGGGGGGGGCATCGCTCTTGAGGGCGACGGCGGTCACGGGCACGAGCAGGGGCTCGCCGCGACGCCAGTGGACCGCGGGGCGATCTGGTGGCTGATAGCGGGTGAAGTAGCGGGCGATCGAGCCGATGGCATCCGGCATCGACCAGAGGTCGGTCTTGCCGTCGCCGTCGTAATCCAGCGCCAGGCTGATGTAGTTGCTGGGCATGAACTGGGCATAGCCCACCGCGCCGGCGTAAGAACCCTTCACTTCGGTCGGCGCTTGGCCAAAGTCACGGCAGAACGCGAAGTACGCTGCCAGCTCGTTGAAAAAAAAGGTGCTGCGGGTGGGATGTTCGTAGCCCTGGGTGACGAGGGCATCCAGCACCCGGTTTTTGCCGGTGTACAAGCCGAATTTGGTCTCCACGCCGAGGATGGCGGCGATGACGACCGGCGGTACGCCGAACTCCGCTTCAGCGCGGGTGAACCATTGCTGGTTCTCAGCAAGTACACGCTGCCCATTGCTGATCTGCTTGGGGAACACATGCAGAGCCAGGTAGTTGTCCCACAGCGGCGTGGTGACCTCCTTGTTCTGGCGTTCTGCTTCCACCAGCTGCGGTTGCCGCTCGGCCTGTGCCAAGGCCTCATCGACCTTGGCCAGATCATCGGGTGTGAAGGCGTAATCGGTCACCAGCTTCTGGTGCAGGGCGGTGGTCTTGGGGTGGTCCCGGTAGTCGGCCAGGGCCTGCGATGCAGCGCACAGCGCGAGGGCAAGGGCTGCAAGGGCTTTCATGAACTGAGGAGTTTCCGGTGGGTATAGATCGACATGAGCATACCGAAGCCCGCCAGCAAGGTGACGGCCGAGGTGCCGCCATAGGAAAACAGCGGCAACGGCACGCCAACGACCGGCATCAGTCCCATCACCATGCCCATATTGATGAACACGTAGATGAAGAAGGTGAGCGAGAGGGCACCTGCCAGCAGACGCTGGAAGCTGTCATGCCCCCGCAGTGCGATGTAAAGGCCGCGCCCAACAATGCACACATACAGCGTCAGTAGTGCCACCACGCCGATCATCCCGAGCTCCTCGGCCAGCACGGCAAAAATGAAATCGGTATGCGATTCCGGCAAGAAGTCCAGCTTGGCCTGGGTGCCGTTGAGCAGCCCCTTGCCAAAGGCACCACCACTGCCAATCGCGATCTTGCTCTGGGTGATGTGGTAGCCGGTGCCGAGCGGATCGCTTTCGGGGTCCAGAAACGTCAGCACGCGGTTGCGCTGGTAGTCGTGCAGCCGGTACCAGAGCACGGGTGCCGCGGCGGCCAGAGCGGCGGCGGCGCCCAGAATCCATCGCCAGGACAGTCCCCCGAGATACAGCGCGAAGCCACCGCCCGCGATGATGAGCAGTGCCGTGCCCAGGTCTGGCTGTACCATCACCAGCCCGGCGGGCAGGCCGATGATGAGGAGGGCCACCAGCACATCGCGCCAGGTGGGCGGCAGCGGCCGGCCATGCAGCCAGGCGGCGACCATCATGGGCATCGCGAGCTTCATCATTTCGCTCGGCTGGAAGCGGATCACGCCGAGATCCAGCCAGCGCTGCGCACCCTTGGCGTGGTCGCCCAGCACCAGTACGAGCAGCAGCAGCACGGTGGCCACGCCGTAGAACCAGGGGGCGGCCGCACGGTAGTAGTCGGGCGGCACCTGGGCCAGGGTAATCATCACCAGGAACCCGAGCACCAGACGTTGGAACTGGGCGAATACCTCTGTGCTAGAGCCGCCAGAGGCCGAATAGAGAACGGCCAAACCCATGCAGCCCACGCCCGCGAGCAGCCCGACCATCCAGATGTCGATATGCAGGCGCAGCAGGCGCTCCATCCAGTTGGATGCGGGCGTGTGCGGTGAGGGGGTGAGGGCGGAGGTCATCGAGTGGGCGGCGCCGCAGGTTCGGGCTGTTCGTCATCGGGCGGGATCCGCTCGCCCGCATCGCCCACCGACGGCGGCGCGTTGGCCGGCGCGACAAATCCCGCCTCGGGGTTGGGCGCATCAATCGCATCGGCCGGATTGTCACTCGCGCTGACTGCTGGCCTGCTGCTGGGTGTCGCGACCGGCACGCCTGGCACCGGGACTGCGGGTGCGCGTTCTTCCGGCGCGATGTAGCCGTCGAACTCGCTGCTCTCCTCGCTGGCGAGTGGGTCTTCGACAGTGGCGGCGAGCGTTGGCGTGCCGTAGAGCACGCGGCCCAGCAGGTATTGGTCCATCACCTGGCGCGCCACCGGGGCGGCAACACTACCGCCATGGCCCGCATGCTCGGCCAGCACGGCAATGGCGATGCGAGGCTTGTCGGTCGGTGCAAACGCCATAAACCAGGCGTGATCGCGCAGGTGCCTGGGCGTGGAATCCAGCGTGGGCGCTCCTTCCTCCGTCTGCGAGAGTCCGGCGACCTGCGCGGTGCCTGTTTTGCCGGCAATTCGGTAGGGCGCGTCCTTGCCGACCCGGTAGCCGGTGCCGCCGGCCTCGTGCATCACGGCCTCCATCGAGGCCACCACGGTCTCGAAATCCTTGGGACGACCATCGTCGATGCGTGGCAGCGCCTTGGGCGTGACGCCGGTGATGGTGCCGGTGAGCGGGTCTTCAAACGCGTGGACCATATGGGGCTCGAACCCACCCCCTCGCATGGCGATGCGGGCCGTGGCCTGTGCCAGTTGCAGCGGCGTGACCTGCCAGTAGCCCTGGCCGATGCCGATATTGAGTGTCTCGCCAGGGAACCAGACCTCCTTGCGTACCCGCTGCTTCCACTGGCGGGAGGGCAGCAGGCCACTGCGCTCGTGTGGGATGTCGATCCCGGTGGCACTACCAAAGCCGAACTTGCCGAGTGCTTCGGTGATGTGATCGATGCCCAGCCCGAGCGCCAGTTGGTAGAAGAACACGTCGCAGGAGCGCGCCATCGCGCTCCTCATATCCACAAAGCCATGGCCTGTGCGCTTGTGGCAGCGATACTTGCGGCTGACGTTGGGCAGATAGAAGGTGCCATTGCAGACGGCATGGCTGTCGTCGTTGGCCTCTTCGTAATACAGACCGGCATAACTCATGAACGGCTTGATGGTGGAGCCCGGTGGAAACGAACCCTGCAGCGCACGGTTGTAGAGCGGACGCGAGGGATCATTGAGCAGTTCGCGATACTGCTTGGTGCTGATGCCGCCCACGAAGGGTTCGGGATCGAATCCTGGTTTGCTGACCAGTGCCAGCACCTCGCCGGTCTGAGGGTCGATGGCAGCGATGGCCCCGTCGAGATCGCCGAGCGCGGCCTCGGCGACCTGCTGGAGCTTCGCATCCAGCGTGAGGTAGACGTTCCGGCCCGGCGCGCCTGGCCGCTGTTCCAGTTCACGCAGCGGCCGGCCGGCTGCGTTGGCTTCCACGATGCGGGCACCCGGTGTGCCGCGCAGATCGTCCTCGTGACTCTTCTCGATGCCGAGTTTGCCGATGAGATTCACGCCCTGGTACAGGCGCTCATCGAGCTTGGCGTAGTCAGCCTCGCTGATACCGCCGACGTAGCCCACCAGGTGGCTGGCTTCGGCACCCAGCGGGTAGTTGCGGGTGAGGCCGGCGGTGATGTCCACGCCCTTGAAGGCGAAGCGGTTGATCTCGAAGTGCGCAACTTCCTCCGGCGTCAGGTTGGTTTTGAGCGCTACGCCGCGGTAGCGCGGGGTCTTGCGGGCGCGATCCTTGAAGCGTGCGAGATCGCCCGGTGTAAGCCCCATCACCGGTGCAAGATCGGTGAGCAGGGCGTTGAGGTCATCCACCTGATCGCGGGTGATTTCGAGGTCGAACGAGGGGCGGTTCTGCGCCAGTAGCGCGCCATGCCGGTCGTAGATCAGCCCACGCACTGGCGGCATGGCCACCACTCGCATGCGGTTGTCGTCGGCCCTGGTGCTGAAGTAGTCGTGCTGCAACAACTGCAAATCGCCCAGGCGTGCGAGCAGCAAACAGATCATCAGCAGGCAGAACAGGATCGCGACGACCACGCGGCGGGTAAAGCTGCGTTTTTCCTCGTAGAGATCTTTCAGGGCGTCGAAGCTGTCGAGAACCATGGCGCGCTACAGGTCGCGTTACATCGACATGCGCTTGCCGCGCAGGCCATCGAGTGTGAGCATCACCAGTGGCCAGCACAGCACGGACGTGGCCACGGGCAGGAACCGGCCCAGGGGCTCAGAGGGGTGCTTTGCCATACCGTCGAAAAGGAACATCAGCAGCGTGTAAAGCCCCCAGACCGGCGCCAGCAGCAGCGTGACTTGCCATCCCGGATACAGCCCCAATACCGAGCGCAGGCGGATGAGGGTGTAGGCCAGCAGCGTCAGGCCGACGACGTGCTGCCCTAGCGGGGTGTTGTAGAGCGTGTCCGAAACCAGCCCCAGCATCAGGGCGGCGCTGATCACGGCGACGTTGGGCCCATACAGCGCCCAATAGCCCAGCACCATCGCAAGCCACAGTGGACGCGCGGCGGACAGACCCTGCGACAGCGGCAGAAACTGCAAGACCAGTGCGATCAGCAGACTGAACATGAACAAGCCGCTGGGGCCGCGGATGTTCATGGCTTCGGTGCGGGCGCCGTGGCCGGAACGGGTGCTGACGCCGGCTTTTGTGGCGTCGATTCCGGCTTTTTCACTGCCGGCGTGACGCTGGTGCCCTCCGTGGCCGCCTTCGGTATTTTGGGCTTGGCTGCGGCGGGCTTTCTTGCGGCGTCGACGTAGCGCAAAGGCGGATTGGGCACATCGCCGCTGACGACGGGAGCCACCGGGGGCGCTGTGACCGCGCCGGGCCAATGCAACATCGCAGAGGCTGCGGCACTGGCGGCGAGGGTGGCCGGCGCCGTGGTCGGGTCTTCAGCAGTGGTGAACACGGGGGCGCTGCTCCACACCAGCAGTGCCTGCCGACCCTGATTGAGGCGAGCGCTCGGGTAGGCGCTGGCCTCCATGAAGTGCTCGCCGGTCGTGCGGCGGATGTCGAAAATTTCGCCCACCGGGTAGCCGGCGGGGAAGCGCCCGCCAAGGCCTGACGACACTAGTAAGTCGCCAACCTTCACATCGGCATTGCCGGGCAGAAAGGGCAGGGTTAGAACCCGACCGTCACCGCCACCGCGTGCGACGGTTTGCAGGCCGGTGCGATTAATCTCCACCGGGATGCCGTGGCTGGGGTCCGTGACCAGCAGCGCCACCGAGGACGTTGGGTTAACCCGGATCACCTGACCCATCACGCCATAGGCATCGACGATGGCCTGACCGAAATAAACGCCTTCTTCCGCGCCCTTGTTGAGGCTGATCTGATGCCGGTAGGGCGCCTGGCTGGTCGCCACGATCTCTGCGATCAGCACTTTCTGGTCGAGGGCAGAGGAACTCGCCATCAGTTGGCGGATGCGACGGTTCTCGGCTTCGAGGGCATCGAGCAGCAGCAGACGGGCCTGTGCTTTGAGGGCCTCCTGCTTGAGCTGGCGGTTCTCTGCCAACAGCGCTCGGTAGTTCTTCAATTCGCTGCCGGCGCTTGCGGCATCGCCGGGCAAGTTCGTGGCCCAGCGTAGCGGCTGCAACAGCCAGTCAACCGAACCGCGGATGGCCGTCAGCAGGGGCAGGCCGCGCTGGTCGGCAAACCACACGCCCAGCGCCAGTAGCAGCACTAACAGCGTGCGCGCGCCAACACCGGGGCCACGGGGAAACAGCGGATTGGCTCGGCGGCGGGCCATCGGGATTACGGCTGCGAGGAGCGAAGTGACTGGGACGAGCGAGACAGCTCAGGCCACATCATTCAATCGATGTTGAACTTGTCGCCCTGCTGGTCAAGCATGTCCAGCATCATGCCGCCACCACGGGCCACGCAGGTCAGCGGATCGTCGGCGATGATCACCGGCAGGCCGGTTTCCTCCGAGATCAGCTTGTCCAGGTCGCGCAGCAGCGCGCCACCACCCGTCAGCACGATGCCGCGTTCGGCAACGTCCGAACCCAGTTCCGGCGGCGTGCGTTCGAGCGCCTGCTTCACGGCCTTGACGATGCCGGCGAGCGGTTCCTGCAGCGCATCGAGCACTTCGTTGGAGTTCATCGTGAAGTTGCGCGGTACGCCGGCGGCGAGGTGACGGCCGACGATGTCGATCTCGTGCACTTCGTGGCTGGGGAAGGCGGTGCCGATTTCCTGCTTGATGCGCTCGGCGGTGGCTTCACCGATGAGCATGTTGTACTGGCGGCGCACATAGCTGACGATGGCCTCGTCGAACTTGTCGCCACCGATGCGAACACTTTCCGCGTAGACGATGCCGTCGAGCGAGATCACCGCCACTTCAGAGGTGCCGCCACCGATGTCCACCACCATCGAGCCGCGGGCTTCGCTGATCGGGATGCCGGCACCCAGTGCGGCGGCGATGGGCTCTTCGATGACGTAGACCTTGCGCGCGCCAGCATTCTCGACCGACTCGCGGATGGCGCGGCGTTCAACTTGCGTCGAGCCGTAGGGCACGCAGACGACCACGCGGGTCATGGGCCGCATCATGTGGCGGCCCTTCTGCACCTTGCGGATGAAGTGCTGCAGCATCTTCTCCGTCACCGTGTAGTCGGCAATCACGCCATCGCGCAGCGGGCGGATGGTGGTGATGTTGCTGGGGGTGCGGCCGAGCATGCGCTTGGCGTCGATGCCCACGGCTTCGATCTTTTTCGCGCCGCGGGAGTCGAGGCGGATGGCGACGACGGAGGGCTCGTTGAGCACGATGCCTTCGTCACGGACGTAAACGAGGGTATTGGCGGTGCCGAGGTCAATCGAGAGATCGTTGACGAACAGGCGGCTGATGGCTTCTAGCATCGACACAAAAATCCAGAAAAAGTGACTACGACGGGCGGAGAGGCACGATCAGTCAGGGCGGCCGCTTGGTGCTTTCAGGTGCAGCAAATGGCTGCACCGACTAAGATTGTGCAGCGCACATCTTACGTCATTTCTGCCGCAATCTCCCCCCAAAATGAGCCTTTCCCCTGAGCAGGTTCTCAAGGTCGCGCAGCTTGCGCGACTTGAAATAAAGCCTGAAAAAACCGCGCTCTACGCGCAGCAGCTGTCCAACATCCTGGCCATGGTCGATCAGCTCACCGCCGTGGATACCGCTGGCGTGATGCCGATGGCCCACCCCTTGGAGCTGACCCAGCGCCTCAGGGCCGACGTGGTCAGCGAGCCGAACCGCCGCGACGCCTATCAGGCGCATGCGCCTGCCGTGGATAGCGGTCTTTTTCTCGTACCGAAGGTGATCGAGTGAGCCTGCACCAGTTATCTCTGACGGCGATGGCCGAGGGTCTGGCGACCCGTAAATTCAGTTCGCGCGAATTGACCCAGCACTATCTGGCCCGCATCGCCCAGTTCGATGGACAGCTCAACAGCTACGTCACCGTCACGACGGAAACGGCTCTTGCCGCTGCCGACCGTGCCGACGCATTGCTGGCTCAAGGCGGTGGCGGACTTCTGGCGGGCATCCCCATCGCGCAAAAAGACATCTTCTGCACCGAGGGCGTGCGCACCGCCTGCGGTAGCCGGATGCTCGACAAGTTCGTCGCGCCCTACAGCGCCACCATTGTCCGCAAGCTGCATTCCGACAGCGGCATGGTGATGTTGGGCAAGCTCAACATGGATGAGTTCGCCATGGGCTCGTCGAACGAGACGAGCTTTTATGGCCCGGTGAAGAACCCCTGGGATGTCACCCGCGTGCCCGGTGGCTCCTCCGGCGGCTCGGTGGCCTGCGTTGCGGCCGGTCTCGCACCGGTGGCCACCGCCACCGACACCGGCGGCTCCATCCGCCAGCCCGCGGCCTTCACCAATCTCACCGGCATCAAGCCTACCTACGGCCGCGTGTCGCGCTACGGGATGATCGCGTTCGCCAGCTCGCTCGACCAGGCCGGCGTCGTGGCCCGCTCGACCGAGGATGCGGCGCTGGTCCTGCAAGCCATGTCCGGCTTTGATCCGCTGGATTCGACCAGCATCGAGCGGCCGGTGGACGATCTGGTGGGCGGCCTTGGCAATTCCATTAAGGGCCTGAAGATCGGCCTGCCGAAGGAATACTTTGCCGATGGCATGGCACCGGGCGTGCGCGCCTGCGTTGAAGCCGCCATCGAGCAGCTGAAGAAGCTTGGCGCGGTGGTGAGCGAGATCAGTCTGCCCAATGCGCCCCTGTCCGTCCCCACCTATTACGTGGTTGCACCCGCCGAGGCCAGCAGCAACCTGGCGCGCATGGATGGCGTGCGCTTTGGCCACCGGAGCCAGGAGGCCAAGAACCTCGAAGAGCTTTACAAGAAGTCGCGCGGCGAAGGCTTTGGTGCGGAGGTGCAGCGCCGCATCATGATCGGCACCTATGTGCTTAGCCACGGCTACTACGACGCCTATTACCTGCAGGCGCAGAAGGTCCGCAACCTGATCTATCAGGACTTCAAGCGCGCCTACGAGACGGTTGATGTGATCCTTGCACCCACCACGACCGGCACTGCCTTCAAGTTCGGCGACAACAGCGACGACCCGGTGGCGATGTATCTCAACGACATCTACACCATCGCCGCCAACTTAGCAGGGCTCCCGGCCATGAGCCTGCCCTGCGGCTTCAGCGAGGGCCTGCCGGTGGGCTTCCAGCTCATGGGCAACTACTTCGACGAGGCGCGCCTGCTCAATGTGGCGCACCAGTATCAGCAGGTGACTGACTTCCACACCAAGACGCCGAAGGAGTTCGTGTAATGGCGCAAGCTCAATGGGAGGCCGTGATCGGTCTCGAAGTCCACTGCCAGCTGATGACGCAGACCAAGATTTTCTCTGGTGCGGCGACCGCGTATGGCGCTGAACCCAACACGCAGGCGGATGCCGTCACGCTGGGCCTGCCCGGCGTGCTGCCGGTGCTCAACCAGCAGGCGGTGAAGATGGCGGTGAAGTTCGGCATCGCCGTGGACGCGAAGATCGCGGCTCGCTGTGTCTTTGCGCGCAAGCACTACTTCTATCCCGATCTGCCGAAGGGCTACCAGATCAGCCAGTACGAGCTGCCCATCGTCGAACACGGTCATCTCGACATTGAAGTGGAAGGCCCCAAGCCCTACACCAAGCGCATCGGCATTACCCGCGCGCACCTCGAAGAAGACGCCGGCAAATCGCTGCACGAGGCCTATCCCGGCATGACCGGCATCGACCTCAACCGCGCCGGCACACCGCTGATCGAGATCGTCTCGGAGCCTGACATTCGCTCGGCCGCCGAGGCGGTGGCGTATCTGAAGAAGATGCACGCCATCGTCGTCTCGCTCGGCGTCTGCGACGGCAACATGCAGGAAGGCTCCTTCCGCTGCGATGCGAACGTCAGCGTGCGCCGTGGCCCGGATGCGCCCTTCGGCACCCGCACCGAGACCAAGAACATCAACAGCTTCCGCTACGTGCAGCAGGCCATCGACTTCGAGATCGCGCGGCAGATCGAGGTGCTGGAAGCTGGCGGCACCATCTACCAGGAAACGCGCCTGTTCAATCCGGACACGGGCGAGACGCGCGCAATGCGGCTGAAGGAAAACGCCAACGACTACCGCTACTTCCCCGACCCTGACCTGCTGCCGGTGATCGTGACGGCAGCCGACATCGCCGCCATCAAGGCCGACATGCCGGAGCTGCCCTCGGCGAAGAAGGCCCGTTTCGAGAGCCAGTACGGCCTTTCGGCCTACGACGCGAACCTGCTCACGGGTGAGACCGCACTGGCGCTTTACTTCGAGGATGTGGTGAAGCTCAGCGGTGCCGAAGCCAAGCTCTGCTCGAACTGGGTGACCGGCAGCGTGCTCGCCGCGCTCAATGAGTCCGGCAAGAGCATCGAGGATTCGCCGATCACGGCGGCTGCACTGGCCGGGCTGGTCGCACGCATCGCCGACAAGACCATCAGCGGCAACATCGCCAAGACCGTGTTCGAGGCAATGTGGAAGGGCGGAGGCTCGGCGGACGAGATCATTCAGGCCAAAGGTCTGGTGCAGATCACCGACGAGGGCGCAATCGTCAAGGCCATCGAAGAGATCATGGCCAAGAACCCGGGCCAGCTCGCCGAATACCGCGCCGGCAAGGACAAGCTCTTCGGCTTCTTTGTCGGTCAGGCCATGAAGGCGACGCAGGGCAAGGCGAATCCCGATGCGCTCAATCGCTTGCTGAAAGAAAAGCTCGCGGGCTGATCCACCCCAGAACTCTTGCCCACGCTCCTTTCGTCCGCTTTCATCTTCGAGCTTCAATGAATCTCTCGTTTCCTGAGTGCAGTCGGCAAGAGTTCCGGGGGCCCCGGTAATGTCGAATCGTCTCGTTCCATTCCTGATCGAGAACCGCGGCGTTCGCGGTTTCGCGGTCGAGATCACCGAAGGCATCCCGGAGCTGCTCGGCTGGCGTGATTACACGCCGGATATGTTCCGCCTGCTCGGCCATTCGCTGGCGGCGACGCCCCTGCTGGCAGCCGACATCGGCGACGGTGCGCGCTTCAACCTGCAGTTCCAGGGTGCTAACGGCCAGCCGCTGAAGATGCTGGTCGCACAGGTCAACCAGCAGATGCAGCTGCGCGGCATGGCCAAGTGCGATGCGGGCACCGAGGGTGACTTCCAGAAGCTCATGGGCGGCGGCACGCTGGCCTGCATGCTGGAGCCGAAGTCGGGCGGCGCGGATCGCTATCAGGCCCTGGTCGAAATCCTCGGCGAGAACCTCTCCGAGGCACTGGAAATCTACTTCGCGCAGTCCGAACAGCTGCGCACTCGCATCTGCCTGGGTGCCTCGGCGAGCAAGTTTGCGGGCCTGATGGTGCAGCGCCTGCCCGAGGGTTGCAGCGACGACGACTGGGTGCACGTCTATCACCTGTTCCAGACGCTACAGGAGCCGGAGTTACTGGCCGTGGACGCGGAAACCCTGCTGCGCCGCCTCTTCAATGAAGACACCGTGCGTGTCTTTCCCGCGCGGCCCATCGCCCTGCAATGCCAGTGCAGCCATGCACAGATCTCCGCGATGCTGCTGGGCCTCGGCGAGGAGGAGATGGAACCGGTGCTGAAGGAGCAGGGTCGGGTAGATGTGACCTGCGAGTTCTGCGGCAAGAACTACGGCTACCGCGAGGTGGAGGTACGCGAGTTGTTCGCTGCCGCCAAGCTGGGTGTGGAATCCAGCGTCAAACCGGGGTTGACCTTGCAATGATTCTGCCGCGCTACCGCGTTGCCGCCTCCGGTATCGCGGGTGCCGGCAAGGGGCTGTTCGCGGTGGACCCCATCGCCGCCGGCCGCGTGATCATCGCGCCGGATAACGTGCATACCGTGTGGTCAGAAAGCCGCCTTCGCACGTTTGCCGATGACTCCATCGAGGTGGAGTCGAGCGTGCGGTGGTTCGAAGACCAGTTTTCGCTGACACCCGAATGGAGTGACGAGTGCTTCGTCAACCACAGCTTTGCCCCGAACGCGCTCTGGCATCTCGGATTCGTCTTTGCCCTGCGTGCGATCGCCGTGGATGAGGAAATCCTGATGGACTACCGCCATGTCATCGGCAGCGGTGAGGTCATGCCGTTTCGGGACGGTGTGACGGGGCGGGAGATCATCGGCCTGCCCTGGCCGCAGGTACTGCATGATTCGGCATCACAACTCGCCACGTTGTTCCGGCCTGCAACCTCATGATCCTGATCCCCCACTACGTCGCCAGCAGCACCATTTCCGGCGCGGGTCTGTTCACGGCGGTGGACATCCAGCCGGGCGAGGTGATCTACCGCATCGATTACCGATTTCTCTGGATCATCTCGGATGCCGAGATCGAGACCATGCCACCGGCGGTCAGGGCGTCCACGCTCAAGTATTCCTACCGTGGCAAGGGCAGGGACAAGCTCCAGGGTGCGGTGTATTACTGCGCAGACGACTCGCGCTTCATGAACCATGCTGACCAGCCCAACACCCGCTCGGTGAACGGCGGCGATGTCTATGTCGCGGCCGAGTTCATCCCGGCGAACAGCGAACTCACTTGCGATTACAGTGAGTTCTGCGACCCCGCCGATCTCTGCTTCGATTTCGGATAAATCCGGGCGAGTCTGTTTCCAACGTCCAAACCCTTCTGTCGGGAGCCGCATCAGAGTGATGTGCAAATCACCCTCGCCAGCCTGGTTCCTTTCATGACGCTCGCCGATGCCTCGAGATCGGATGAGGTCGTCAGCATCGCAGCGGGTGCGGTTTGCAGACCGGTGCCGACCGCTGAGGAGGCCAGGCCGGGCGCGCAGGCCGATGAGCATCGCGATGTGCGAGCCGCTGCCGCCGGTGATGCCAAGGCCTTCGAGCGGCTGTATCGCGCGCACGTCGGCAAGGTCTACGGACTCTGTTGGCGCCTCTGCGACGGCGATGCCGCCAAGGCAGATCAGGCGGCGCAGGATGCCTTTGTCCGTGCTTGGGAAAAGCTGGGCAGCTTCCGCGGCGAAGCGGCCTTTGGTACCTGGCTGCACCGGCTGACGGTAAACGTGGTGCTGGGCGAGCACCGGCTGCTCAAGCGCTGGACCACTTTCGAAGATGCCGAGGATGCTGGCGCGCCTGAGCCCTCGCACCACCCCACGGCAGGGCTGGGGGAGAAGATCGACGTCGAACGCGCGCTGACCCGCCTCCCGAAAGGCGCGCGCGCCGTATTGGTACTGCACGACCTTGAAGGCTGGCAGCACGATGAAATCGCAGCTGCCACCGGCATTGCCGTGGGAACCTCGAAGGCGCAGTTGCACCGCGCCCGCAAACTGATGAAGGAGTGGTTGTCATGAGCCCGCAAGCGCAGTCTCGTGCAGGTGAAGCAATGGAAAGCCCGGTGGCTGGGCTCGAACAGCTGAGCCGTGAACGTCAACCGAGTCGCGATCTGTGGGCAGGTATCGAGTCACGCATTGCCAAGCCCACCGTGCGCCGCCGTGACCCCAGCCTCTGGCCCTATGGTTTGGCTGCGAGTATCTGCATCGCCCTGCTGGCCGGTGTGCTCTTGCGCGCCCAGCCCTCGTTGTCTGGCCCCACGGTGCCGGTCGCTGCCATCGTGCCAGGACAGCCAGCGGCACGGGCCGATGGCAGCCACCCGTACAGCAATCATGATGAGCCCTCGCGCGGCTTGGCAGCCCTGTCACCGCGCACCCTGCGCATGCTGCGTAGCGAGTCACTGGACAACGCACCCGCCCTGGTCGCCGAGCGTGCCGAGGCTTCAGGACTGATGAAGGCCACGTATTCCGGCCATGAAGGCCGCAATGCCCACGGACAGCAGGCCATCCTGCGCGCCAACCTGCGGTTGGTGTCGCAAGCCGAGCGCGAGGTGCGTCGCGCCCTCAAGAGCGACCCGGACTCTCCCAGCCTCAACAGCCTGCTCGCGGTGGCACAGCAAAAGCGCGATCTGCTCACCACCATGCTCGTTCACGAGCAGGACTGACCGGTTTTTTGCGTCCGATCGGTCCCGTGTTTTCAACTCACTGTTTCATGGAGAACCCCATGCGCACTTTTACTCTCGCCACCGCACTCAGTCTTGCCAGTTTCGCGCTGCATGCGGCCGCGCCACGGGACTTCGCCGATCATCGCGCGCTCAATGCAGAGGCCCGGCTCTCGGTCAGCAATCTGGCCGGCATGATCGAGATCGAGGGTTGGGACAAGGCCGAGTTCGATCTCGTCGCCTCGCTGGGTGAATCGGCGGAAAGGATCGAGATCAGCGGCACGGCTGCCGACCTGAAGGTCGAGGTCAAGAACCGCAAATCCAATTTCAGCTATGGCGACGGCGATACCCGCCTCAAGCTCAAGGTGCCGGTGGGGGTGAGCCTCAATCTCGACGGCACCAGCTCCGACATCCTGGTACGTGGTACGCGCGGTGCGCTGGCGGCCCGCAGCGTCAGTGGCGATATCGATCTGGCCACGGCTGCCAAGCAGGTGACGGTTCAGACTGTCAGTGGCGATGTACGCCTCGATACCCCGGCGGCCCGCGAGACCAAGCTCAATTCCGTCTCCGGCGATACCGATGTGAAGGGCGCCGCCGGTCAGCTTTTCGCCGAGTCGGTGAGCGGTGATCTGCGTGTGGAAGGCGGGGTGTTCACACAACTCGAACTGAAGTCCGTGTCTGGCGACATCGGTGTACACGCTGGTTTCGCGGCCGACGCGAAAGTGAAGGCCGAATCGCTCTCGGGCGATGTGCGCGTCAACGCGCCGGCCTCGCTCTCGGCCGAGGTCACGCTAAAGACGTTTTCCGGTGATCGCACTTGCGATTTCGACGCGGTGCGCGAGGCGAGCGACAGCAAGCGCAGCGTGCTCAAGATCGGCGAGGGTCGTGGCCAGGTTTCGCTCACCAGCTTCTCGGGCGACGTGACGCTCGACAAGCAGTAATCAAAGCTTGTTCTGCGCCCGCCAGGCCAAGTAATCGGCGCTGGTCTGTGCTGGCACTTCAAGCATCGGGCAGTGACCGATGTTGGGCATCATCAGCGTCGTTGATTTCGGGAGCAGCGCCTTCAGCGCTGCTGCGCCGTCTGGGTGCAGGATACGGTCCTTCTCCCCCCAGACGATGAGCGTGGGAATCTCCACGGCCGCGGTGTTGGGGATCAGAGTCTCCAGCATTGGTGACTTTCCATACAGCTGGTCGCGCACCACGCTGTAGTGGTCGGCGCGGGCGATGTCCTGTGACATCAGCACGCCCTTGAGTGGCCCCGGCAGCGGCGGCGGCGTGACGAACACCCAGCCCATGCGGGCCTCGAACTCCGCGGGTGTTCGTACGATCAGCGGCAGGGGATTGCCCTGTTCTGCGTAGAGGAGCATCTCGCTCTTCGCAGCGGTGGTGAGGCCAGCCGGGTCCAGCATCCACAGGCTCGCCACTTCGTTGGGATAGGCAGCAGCGTAGGCGCCGACGATCCAGCCGCCCATGCTATTGCCACCGAAATGCGCCCGGGTCACGCCCATCTGCTGCAACAGGGCGTGCAGGCGCTCGACCTGCGCCGGGATGGTGTAGTCCCCGGTGGCAGGTGCATCGCTGCTGCCGAAGCCGATCAGGTCCGGGGCGATCACCTGCATGCCGGGGGTAAGGGCGCGCGCGGTGCGGGTCCAGTGGTCGGCATTGCCGCCAAAGCCGTGGATGAGCACCAGCGGCAGCGTGCCGGGGGCGGCATTGCCACCGCGCAGCACATGCCACTGGAGGTCGCCGACAGTGATGGATTCTTCGGCGAGGTTCGAGGCCTTGCGCTCGCTGTTGAGCGCGAGCTTCAGTGCCTTCTCGGGAAAGAGGTAGACCGCAGCGATCAGGGCCGCGATGAGGACGACGAAGCCCAGCAGGATTTTCTTGAACATCTCAGATTCTTCCCTTGGTGATGTCTTGATCATGGGTGACGAGCGCCTTGCCCTCCCGCAGCTGCCGCGTGCGCCAGGCCACGCGCACGCCCACGTCCGGGCGGGTGTCGCTGGTGAGCGTGCACTCCAGAGTGTCGCCCGCGTCGAGCGTGATGGGGGCGAGCAGGGGCAGGTAAATCTGCTCCCAGTGGGTGGCGGGCGCGAACGGCGAGGTGGAGATCTCGACCCCCGGCACCAGCTCGGCCACCCACCACAGCGCGTAGCCGTGCACCGTGACGGCCCCCAGCGACTTGCCGGACCAGTGCACGCTCTCGCGGCGCAGCGAGGGGGCAGCATCGGCCTCGGCGGCAAAGCGCAGGTCGTCCCAGCACTTGGCGTGGGCCTCGCTGCCGCCGAGATCTGCCGGCTGCACGGCGCGCACATACATGTTGTTGAGGCTCATGGTACGCGCGGCGTCGAGATTCACGCCAAAGCCCACGCGCGGCCAGATATCGATCTCGTCCTGCAGGCGCGTGCTGAGCACGGGTGCCACGTACTGCTTCAGCCTGCAGGGGATCAGTACGCCGTTCTTCTTGAGATAGCGGCGGGCGTCGTTGAGCGTCTCCAGCAGGTTCTCTTCCAGTGCGTAATTGCCGAGCGTTTCGCTCACCACCACGTCCACCTTCTCCGGCTTCTTGATCTCCGCCGAATGGCCCTGGATGAAGCTCAGGCCGTCGATCTTGTTCGCGCGTGCGAGCTGGGTCGCGAGCTGGAGGGTGTCGGTGTACTCGATCAGCGTGCAGTGCTTGGCCCCCAGCTGGCGTGCGAGAAAGCTCAGGAAGCCCGTGCCCGCGCCCAGATCGGCGACGGTGGTGACGCCGGGCTTGATCACGGCCTTCAGCGCCGCATGAAAGGCGGCATTGCGCGGGGCATCGCCCAGGAGTTTTCGGTGGAGTTCGATTTCGCTCATCGGTGAATTGTCGCCTGCTGCGAGACAATTGCGTGATGCCATTGAAATTGCCCGCCTATCCCGCGCTCGAAGCCGTCCCCGCCTTGAAGGCCGCCTTGTGCGAGCAGGGTCGCGCCGTGCTGGCAGCACCCCCGGGCAGCGGCAAGACCACGACCATCCCCTTGGTGCTGCTGGACGAGCCCTGGCTTGCGGGCAAGAAGATCCTGCTGCTGGAGCCGCGCCGCGTCGCCGCCCGTGCCGCTGCCGCCCGCATGGCCTCGCTGCTGGGCGAGAAGGTGGGCGACACCGTGGGCTACCAGATCCGCTTCGAGCGGCGCATTGGCCCCACCACCCGCATCGAGGTGGTGACGGAAGGCCTGCTCACCCGCCGCTTGCAGGCCGACCCGGAGCTGCCGGGCGTGGGTCTGGTGATCTTCGACGAGTTCCACGAGCGCTCGCTGGATGCCGATCTGGCGCTGGCTCTTGCACTCGATGCGCGCGAGAACCTCAACCCCGATCTGCGCCTGCTGGTGATGTCCGCCACCCTCGATACCCAGCGTGTGGCCGCACTGCTGGACGAGGCCCCCATCGTCACCGCTGGCGGCACGCTGTTCCCGGTCGACGTGCGCTACCGCGCGCCGCGCGCCGACACGCCGATGGACGAGGCACTCGCCAACGCAGTGCTCACCGCACTCGGCGAGACGCAGGGCGACATCCTCGCCTTCCTGCCCGGAACCCGCGAGATTCGGGGTTCACAGCGGCGCATCGAGGCGCGCACGGCGAGCGTGGTGGTGCGGCCGCTGTATGGCGAGCTCTCGTCCATCGAGCAGGATTTGGCGCTGGCACCAGATGCGCAAGGCCAGCGCAAGGTCATTCTCGCCACCAACATCGCGCAGACCTCGCTGACGGTCGAAGGCGTGACGACGGTGATCGACGCCGGCTACGTGCGCTTCGCGCGCTTCGATCTCGGTGCGGGTGCCAACGTGCTCGAAACCCGCCGCGTCTCGCGCGCCAGTGCCGACCAGCGCACCGGCCGCGCCGGGCGACTGGGGCCGGGCACCGCCTATCGCCTGTGGTCGCAGGAGCAGCATGGCCGCCTGATCGCCCACGACACGCCGGAAATGCTGAGCACCGATCTCAGCCGCATGGCGCTCGACCTCGCCGCCTGGGGCGTGGCCGATCCGCAAACCTTGCGCCTGCTCGACCCACCGCCCGCCGCCAACTGGCGCTATGCCTGCGAGCTGCTGACGAACTTCGGCGCGCTCGATGGTGCCGGCCGCATCACTGCACATGGCCGCGCGCTGGGCCGCCTGCCCACCAGTCCGCGCCTCGCGCATCTGCTACTCAAGGCCCAACAAGGCGGGCAGGGCGAGCTGGCCTGCTGGCTGGCAGCGGCACTAGAAGAGCGCGAGGCCGAAGGCGGCAGCGATCTGGCCGAGCGCGTCGAGCGCCTGCAGGCCGGGCGCGGCGACCCTTCACAAGTGCGTCGCGTGCGCGATGCGGTGAAGCAGTTCGAGCGCCTGCTGGGTGAGGCGCCGCACGCTTTGGCGAGCACTACTCGCCGCGGCGCCGAACGCCCGGCCAAGGATGGCCGGGCAGGGGTCCGTGCGGAGATCAGCAGTCGCGCCATGGATGGCCTTCCACAGGCTGCGTCAGACTCGAAACATCCCGGAGTCGCCGAACTCGCTTCGCTGGCCTTCCCCGAGCGCCTCGCCCAGCGCCGCGAAGGCAGCCGCGATGGGCCGCGCGCGACCAAGGAAATCGCCTTTCTATGCGCCGATGGCGGCGAAGCGCGCTTGTCTGAAACCGACCCGCTCGCGCGCAGTGAGTGGCTCGCCATAGCGCATTGGGGCATCGAGACCGATACCCGCAGTGCCAACACGACCCGCCGCATCCGTCTCGCGGCAGCGATGAGCGAAGCCGAGGTGCGGCAGGCGCATGGGCATCGCATCGTCACTGCCCCCGCCGTGCACTGGGATGCGCAGACCGAGGCGGTGGTGGCCGAAACCCAGACCCGCCTCGGTGCCATCGTGCTCTCTGCCAAACCGCTGCGCCTCGCCGAGGCGAACGAGCAGGCCAAGGCGGCCATTGCCACCGCGATGATCGAGGGCATCCGCAGCATCGGCCTGCACGCGCTGCCATGGACGGACGGGGCGCGCGAGTGGTGTCTGCGGGTGCAGTCGCTGCGGCACTGGCAGCCGGAGGCCGATTGGCCCGACGTGAGCGAGGAGAATCTGCTCGCGACGCTTGAAGACTGGCTGGGTCCCCACCTCGATGGCGTCTCCCGTCGCAGCCATCTCGACAAGCTGGGCTTGAGCGACATCCTCAACGCCATGCTCGACTACCCGCAGCAGCAGGCCCTGGCCAAGCGCGCGCCGACGCATCTCACCGTGCCCACCGGCAATCGCTATGCGCTCGCCTACACACCGGGACAGGCGCCGGCGCTGGAGGTGAAGCTGCAGGAGATGTTTGGCGAGGCGCAAACTCCGACGGTCTGCGAGGGCAGGGTGCGGGTGGTGCTGCATCTGCTCTCACCAGGCCGCAAGCCCATTGCCGTCACCAGTGATCTCGCCAGCTTCTGGGCGCGCAGCTACTTCGAGGTGAAGTCGGACTTGCGCGGGCGCTACCCGCGCCATCCCTGGCCGGATGACCCGCTGGCCGCAACCGCGACCGCACGGGCGAAGCCGCGCGGCACCTGAGAACGGACAGATCGAGCCGTTGCGGCGCACTGGGGAGGTGGCAAAACGCTGGGCAAGTGGCTAATTTCTCAGCACGCGCAATCCGCGCGTTTTTGGGGATTAAAAATGAAAAATGCAACCGTCTTCGCTGCCGCCTTCACGGCGATCGCACTGCTGTCCGCACCTGCCTTTGCCGAAGGGGAGGCCGTGAAGAAAGAGCCCAGTGCCAAGCAATTGGCGCAGCGCGAGAAAATGAAGGGCTGCAACGCCGAGGCCAAGACGCAGGGGCTCAAGGGTGCCGAACGCAAGACGTTCATGAAGGGCTGCCTCTCTGGCGATGCGGCTGCACCAACTGCACCCAGCGAGCCGAAGAAGAAGTGAGGACTGGCAGGGGCAGAGTCTGATCGCCCCGTAGTGAAAAACCCGATGGCTCGTGGCCATCGGGCTTTTTTGTGGACTATTGAACCTTCAGCGTTCGTGCGCTGCAGCGGTTTGCGAGGCAGGTAAAAATCACGCCGAACCTGTAGTCTGCGCGCCCTCGCGTCCCGGCTGCCTGCCATGCTCACCCTCAAGAACATCGTCCTCCGCTTCGGCGGCCCGCCTCTGCTCGACAAGGTCAGTCTTGTGGTGGAGCGTGGCGAGCGGGTGTGCGTGCTGGGGCGCAACGGCGAGGGAAAGTCCACTCTGCTGCGCGTCATCGCCGGCACGCAGGTGGCCGACGATGGCGAGGTGATCAAGGCGCCGGGCATGCGGGTGGCGGAGATGCCGCAGGACATTCCACGCACCCTCGAAGGCACCGTGCGTGATGTCATCGCCTCGGGTCTCGGCAAGATCGGTCAGGCATTGGCCGACTACCATCACACCCTGAGCGACCTCGAACATGCAGCGCCAGAGCAGATGGATGCGCTGATGACGAAGCTGGGCAAGCTGCAAAGTCAGCTGGATAACGGGGATGGCTGGTCGCTCGATGCGCGCGTAGAGGCCATCGTCACCAAGCTGGAATTGCCGGGCGATACGCCGTTTGACTCGCTTTCAGGTGGCTACAAGCGCCGCGCCCTGCTCGGCAAGGCGCTGGCATTGGAGCCCGATCTGCTGCTTCTGGATGAGCCCACCAACCATCTCGATCTTGAAAGCATTGCCTGGATCGAGGAGTTCCTGAAAAGCTGGGATGGCGCGTTGCTGTTTATCACCCACGACCGGGCATTTTTGCGGGCGCTGGCCACACGCATTATCGAGCTGGACCGTGGCCAGGCTTCGAGCTGGCCCGGCGATTACGACAACTATTTGCGTCGCAAGGAGGAGCGCGCGGCCATTGAGGCCAAGACGCTATTCGAGTTCGACAAGAAGTTGGCGCAGGAAGAAGTTTGGATTCGCAAAGGCGTTCAGGCCCGGCGTACCCGCGACATGGGCCGCGTCGGTCGCCTGATGGAAATGCGCAAGCAGTACGCCGAGCGCCGCAACCAGGTCGGCAAGGCAGAGTTTGCGGTGATCGAGGCTGCCAATAGCGGCAAGCTAGTCGCCGAAGCCAAGAAGGTGAGCTATGCCGTGGGCGGCCGCACCCTGCTTAAGGACGTGAATCTCAACGTCATCCGCGGCGACAAGATTGGCATCGTCGGCCCCAATGGTGCCGGCAAGACCACGCTGCTGAATCTGCTGCTGGGTCGCTTGCAGCCCACCAGTGGCGATCTGAAGACCGGTACCAACATCGAGGTTGCCTGGTTCGACCAGATGCGTTCTGCGCTCGACCCTGACAAGCCCGTGTGGGAGAACATCGCGGGCGGCAAGGAATTCGTCACGGTCGGCACCGGTGAAAACGCCAAGCAGAAGCACGTGATGGGCTATCTCCAGGAGTTTCTCTTCACGCCGGATCGGGCCCGCAGTCCGACGCGGGTGCTCAGCGGTGGTGAGCGCTCGCGACTGCTGCTCGCACAATTGTTCAGCGAGCCCGCCAACCTCTTGGTGCTGGACGAACCGACCAACGATCTCGACGTGGAAACGCTCGACCTCCTGGAAGAGTTGCTGCTCGACTTCGGCGGCACCGTACTGGTGGTGAGCCATGACCGCGCGTTTCTCGACAATGTGGCGACCCGGACCATCGCCTTTGAGGGCGAGGGCAGGGTGGCGGACTATGTCGGCGGCTACACCGACTGGCTCAAGCAGCGTCCGGGCGCCAAGGTGGTCACCAGCAAGCCGGGCGCGAAGCCTGCTGCATCCGGTGGTGGCGCCAAGCCTGCTGCCAGCAGTGGCCCGGCGCTCAATAGCAAGGAAAAGCGCGAACTCGAAGGGCTGCCGGCGCAAATCGAAAAAATGGAGACGGAGCAGACATTGATCGGCGGGCAGTTGGCAGATCTATATGGCAAAGATCCGGCGAAGGCGGCAACGACACAGAAGAAGCTGAACGCACTGCAAGCCGACCTCAATGCGCTGTATCTGCGCTGGGAATCGCTGGAAGCGCGCAAATAGTGTCCAAGCGAGCGATTTCTCTTGACACGACGAGGTCGCATCAAGACAATCCGCGGCTCGCTGAATCGAGGTTTGATTAGCGGAGAGATACTCAAGCGGCCAACGAGGGCAGACTGTAAATCTGCTGACTTATGTCTACGAAGGTTCGAATCCTTCTCTCTCCACCAACAGCGAGGCAGTAAGCGGTCAGCAGTCGGAGTCAGAAAGCGGGTGTAGCTCAATGGTAGAGCTGTAGCCTTCCAAGCTACTGACGTGGGTTCGATTCCCATCACCCGCTCCAATGTGTCACGCGGTTTACCAGTTTCGCTCACATAGCTCAGTCGGTAGAGCACTTCCTTGGTAAGGAAGAGGTCATCGGTTCGATTCCGATTGTGAGCACCAGTTGCAGAGGTGATTCCGCTTCAGGTCGGAATCGAGGCGATGATCCCAGATGATCATCGACGGCATGGGCCGGGCTCACGCCGATTCGATTCGGGCGCGGAGCGGTCGCTCGGCAGATATGTAGTTCCCATTCACACGCTCTTTTAAGTAAACGCAGTCGGAGATCAAGATGGCCAAGGAAAAGTTTGACCGCAGCAAGCCCCACGTCAACGTTGGCACCATTGGCCACGTGGACCATGGCAAGACCACCACGACGGCTGCGCTGACCAAGGTGTCTGCGGACAAGTTTGGCAACACCAAGTATGTGGCGTATGACGAAGTGGCCAAAGCCTCCGAGTCGCAGGGTCGTCGTGACAGCACCAAGATCCTCACGATCGCGACCTCGCACGTCGAATACGAAACCGAAGCCCGTCACTACGCCCACGTCGACTGCCCCGGCCACGCCGACTACGTCAAGAACATGATCACCGGTGCCGCCCAGATGGACGGTGCCATCCTGGTCGTGAGCGCCACCGACGGCCCCATGCCCCAGACCCGCGAGCACGTCCTGCTCGCCAAGCAGGTCAACGTCCCCAAGATCGTCGTCTGGCTCAACAAGTGCGACCTCGTCGACGACGTCGAACTGCTCGACCTCGTCGAGATGGAAGTCCGTGACCTCCTCGAGAAGTACGGCTTCAGCAGCGACACCCCCGTCATCCGCGGCAGCGCCACCAAGGCCATCAGCGGCGACGCCGAAGGTATTGCCAACCTCCAGAAGCTCTACGACGCCCTGGACACCTGGATCCCCGAACCGGCTCGCGAAACCGACAAGCCCTTCCTCCTCCCCGTCGAAGACGTGTTCTCCATCTCCGGCCGCGGCACCGTCGCCACCGGACGTATCGAGCGCGGCATCATCAAGGTCGGTGAAGAGTGCGAACTCGTCGGCTTCCGCGACACCGTCAAGACCATCGTCACTGGCGTCGAAATGTTCCGCAAGCTCCTTGACCAGGGCCAGGCCGGTGACAACGTCGGCTTGCTCCTGCGCGGCACCAAGAAGGAAGACATCGAGCGCGGCCAGGTCCTCTGCAAGCCCGGCAGCATCAAGCCCCACACCAAGTTTGAAGGCGAGGTGTATGTGCTCACCAAGGAAGAAGGCGGCCGTCACACCCCCTTCTTCAACAACTACCGTCCTCAGTTCTACTTCCGCACCACTGACGTCACGGGCGCCTGCCAGCTGAAGGAAGGCGTGGAAATGGTCATGCCGGGCGACAACGTGCAGATGACGGTCGAGTTGATCGCCCCGATTGCGATGGAAGAGCAGGTGCGTTTCGCCATCCGTGAAGGTGGCCGCACCGTCGGTGCCGGCGTGGTGACGAAAATCTTGGCCTGATTTTTGACTTTCACTCGAAGGGGCGCGTATCATCGCGCCCCTTTTGGTTTGAGTCGCAAAGCATTTTTCGAGTCGCAGGGGGATAGCTCAATTGGTAGAGCGTCGGTCTCCAAAACCGAAGGTTGGGGGTTCGAAGCCCTCTCTCCCTGCCAGTCGCGGTCTTAAGGCGAGTGGTTCCACAAGTAGTGTTGAAATCGAAGGTTGATGATGGAATCCCAAGTCGTTGATGCAGGCTCCACCCGCAAGGATTCGTTGTTGTTGGCGGTTGCAGCCACTCTGTTTGCTGGCGGTCTGTTCGCTTTTTATTACTTCGATCCGCAGCTTGCAACCGTTGTCCGGTTGCTGATTTTGCTGGCCGCTTTCGGCGCTGCTGGCGCGGTCGCCTACCAGACCACAACTGGGCGTGATGTTTTGGCTGCCATCACCGGTGCCCGGACCGAGCTCCGCAAAGTGGTATGGCCGACCAAGCAGGAAAGCGTTCAGACCACCCTCATGATTGCCGTGGTGGTCGTCATCATGGCGCTGCTGATGTGGGGCCTCGATAGCGCCCTTCTGTATGGCGTCGAAAAACTCACCGGACGGGCTTCATGACCATGCGTTGGTATGTTGTTCACGCGTACGCGCAGTACGAAAATAGTGTCGCCAAGGCGCTCAAGGAGCGCATTTCGCGCGCTGGCCTCGACGAGCAGTTCGGCGAAATCCAGGTCCCCACTGAAGAGGTGGTCGAGATCAAGGATGGCCAGAAGCGCACCACCGAGCGCAAGTTCTTTCCTGGCTACGTATTCGTGAGCATGGAGATGAACGAAGACACCTGGCACCTCGTCAAGTCCACGCCCAAGGTGCTGGGCTTCATCGGGGGCACGGCAGAAAAGCCTGCGCCGATCAGCGACAAGGAGGCTGATGCCATCCTCAATCGCGTCAAGGCGGCTGTCGACAAGCCCAAGCCCAAGTTCCTGTTCGAGCCGGGTCAGCAGGTGCGTGTCAACGATGGTCCGTTTGCCGACTTCACGGGTGTCGTCGAAGAGGTCAACTACGACAAGAGTCGTTTGCGCGTTGCCGTGATGATCTTTGGCCGCGCTACCCCGGTCGAGCTGGAGTTCTCACAGGTCGAAAAGACCTGAGAGCGCAGATTTTTACCTCTTGAGCCCGCAGGCTTGAGAGCCGCTCTCTCCCCCGATTTGCCATCGGTGGGGAGTTTCCGGGGAGCTACCAGCGAAAGCTGGAGCGTTTGCACCCATCTAGCAGGAGTTACACATGGCCAAGAAAGTCCAAGGCTACGTCAAGCTGCAAGTTCCAGCTGGCAAAGCCAATCCCTCGCCGCCCATTGGTCCCGCACTGGGCTCTCAAGGCGTGAACATCATGGCGTTCTGCAAGCAGTTCAACGCAGATACCCAGAAGCTCGAAGTCGGAATGCCGATCCCGGTGGTCATCACCGTGTATTCGGACAAGTCCTTCACCTTCGTGATGAAGACCCCGCCTGCCACCTTCTTTATCAAGAAGGCGCTGGGCCTGGAGTCTGGTTCGTCCAACCCCAATACGAAGAAGGTTGGCAAGATCAGTCGCAAGCAGTTGGAAGAGATCGCCAAGGCCAAGTGGCCTGATCTCACCGCCGCCGATATGGACGCCGCCATTCGCACCATCGCCGGCTCTGCCCGCTCGATGGGCGTCGATTCTGACCTCAAGTAAGGAGCCCGCAAATGAAAACCACCAAGCGCGAAAAGCTCTTTGCCACCAAGGTTCAGCCCGGCAAGACCTACGCTGTCGATGCGGCATTGGACATCCTTAAGGAGTGCGCCAAGGCCAAGTTCAAAGAGTCCGTTGACGTCGCTGTCAACCTCGGCATCGATCCCAAGAAATCCGACCAGAACGTCCGCGGTTCCACCGTGCTCCCGCACGGCAATGGCAAGACGGTCCGCGTCGCCGTGTTCACCCAAGGCAACAAGGCTGCTGAAGCCCTGGCGGCCGGTGCCGACGCCGTCGGCATGGATGACCTCGCTGCTGCCATGAAGGGCGGCGATCTGAACTATCAGGTCGTCATTGCTTCGCCGGACGCGATGCGCGTGGTCGGCTCTCTCGGTCAGGTGCTGGGTCCCCGCGGCCTGATGCCGAACCCGAAGACGGGCACCGTCACTGCCGACGTCGTTCAGGCTGTGAAGAACGCCAAGGCCGGTATGGCCAAGTTCCGCGCTGACAAGGCCGGTATCCTCCATGCCTCCGTCGGCTCGGCTGATTTCGACAACAGCAAGTTGCTCGAAAACCTCACGGCGGTCATGCGCGACATTCGCAAGGCCAAGCCGTCGTCGGCCAAGGGTGTCTACATCAAGAAGGTGACGCTCTCCACGACGATGGGCCCCGGTGTCGTCGTCGATCTCGGCAGCTTGCCGGAGTAATCGCCTCATTGCCGCTGCGCCGCATGGCGCAGCGGCACATCAGACCTTTGTGGTGTGGCTCTCAAGGCCATTCCATCAAAGACCGTCAGCGCCAGGTTTTCCTTCAGTCACCTGATGGAAGTCTCCTGGATTAAAGCCCCTGAACCAATGGGCACTGACGCAGATGGTGTGAAGCCTGAAAGCCCACTGGCTAGAAGGATGCACACCGAAAGCCCAATACGCGTCCGCCTCAACGGATGGCGTATTGGTTTCGCAACGCAACCAGGAGCTGTATCTCAATGCCTCTCAAGTTGGAAGACAAGAAGGTCCTGGTCGCGGAAGTCAACGACGTCGCCAAGCGCGCGCTCTCGGCAGTGGCTGCCGAGTACCGCGGGCTGACGGCTGGCAAGTTCGATCAACTGCGCGTCAAGGCCCGTGAAAACGGGATCTACCTGCACGTGGTGAAGAACACGCTGGCCAAGAAGGCCGTGAAGGGCACTGATTTCGAGTGCCTCACGCCTGCGCTGGTGGGTCCGCTGGTTCTCGGGTTCTCGCTGAACGATCCGGGTGCTGTGGGCCGCGTCATCAAGGACTTTGCCAAGGAAAACGACAAGCTCGTCGTCAAGGCGCTCGCAGTCGGCGGAACGATGTATCCCGCCGCCGACATCGACCGCCTGGCCACGCTGCCGACCAAGGATCAGGCCATCTCGATGCTCATGGGCACGATCAAGGCACCGGTCACGAAGTTCGTCGCCACCCTGGCAGCGCCGCACACCAAGCTGGTTCGCACGGTCAAGGCCGTTGCCGACAAGTCTGGCGAAGCGGCCTGAAGCCAAAGACTTTCGCTACCTCTCTAGCTGTTAAACACATTTCATTTTTGTAGGAGTTTCAAATGAGCAAAGAAGACGTTCTCGAAGCCATTGCCAAGATGTCCGTGATGGACGTGGTCGAGCTGGTCAAGATGATGGAAGACAAGTTCGGCGTCACTGCCGCCGCACCTGTCGCTGCTGCTGCCGGCCCCGCCGCAGCCGCTGCCCCGGCTGCCGAAGCGCAGACCGAGTTCACCGTGATCCTCTCCGGCATCGACGCCGCCAAGAAGGTCAACGTGATCAAGGTGGTTCGCGAGATCACCGGCCTCGGCCTCAAGGAAGCCAAGGACCTCGTCGAAGGCGCCCCGCAGACTGTGAAGGAAGGCGTGAACAAGGCTGATGCCGACGCCCTCAAGGCCAAGATCACCGAAGCCGGCGGCACCGTCACCGTCAAGTAAGCACTTGACCCGACTCGCTTCAAGGCGATTCAAGCAAGGGCTGGGAGTCGAAAGGCTCCCGGCCCATTGCTGTTTTCACTACGGCATTTTTCACCGCTGAAGAATTCAGTCGTTTGCGCGTTGCCGGCCAGAGCTTCCGGCGCAACGTGTAAACGACCGCATTCCCACTGTGCGGCTTGATTGACTCTTAAGAGGAACACGACCGATGGCCTACTCGTTTACCGAGAAAAAGCGCATCCGCAAGGATTTTCGCAAGCAGACTGAAACCATGGAGGTCCCGTATCTGCTGACGACGCAGATCGACTCCTACCGCGACTACTTGCAGGCCGGGATCATCCCGTCCAAGCGCAAGGACGCCGGCCTGCAGGCCGCGTTCAAATCCGTGTTCCCGATGACGGCCTACAACGGCTCGGCAGCGCTCGAGTTCGTCAAGTACCGCTTTGAAGAGCCGGTGTTCGACGAGAAGGAATGCCGCATCCGTGGTCTGACCTACGCCGCCCCGCTCAAGGTCACCACGCGCCTCGCCATCTTCGACCGCGAGTCGAAGGAGAAGAAGGTGAAGGACATCCGCGAGCAGGAGGTCTACATGGGCGAGATCCCGCTCATGACCGGCAACGGCACCTTCATCATCAATGGCACCGAGCGTGTCATCGTCTCGCAGTTGCACCGCTCACCCGGCGTGTTCTTCGACCACGACCGCGGCAAGACGCACAGCTCTGGCAAGCTCTTGTATAGCGCCCGCATCATTCCGTACCGCGGTTCCTGGCTCGATCTCGAATTCGATCCCAAGGACAACCTCTTCGTGCGCATCGATCGTCGCCGCAAGCTGCCGGCCACGATCCTGCTGCGCGCCTTGGGCTTTGACAATCAGAAGATGCTCGAGACCTTCCACGAGCAGAACACATTCACGCTCGCCGCCGACGGTGCCGAACTGAAGCTGGTTGCCGAGCGCCTGCGGGGTGAAACCGCGCAGTTCGATATCGTCGCCAAGGGCAAGGTGCTGGTGGAGGAGGGCAAACGCATCACCGCCCGCCACATCAAGCTCATTCAGGAAGCAGGGCTCAAGGCCCTGGCGGTGCCGGACGAGTATCTGATCGGCCGCATCCTCTCGCACGACATCATCAACGCCGAGACTGGCGAAGTGCTGGCCCCGGCCAACACCGAGATCAAGCCCGAGCACCTGGCGAGCTTCCGCAGCGCCAACATCAGCGAGCTGCGCACCCTCTATGTCAACGACATGGACAAGGGCCCCTACATCTCGACCACACTGAACATCGATCCTTCGAAGACCCGCCTTGAGGCGCTGGTCGAGATCTATCGCATGATGCGCCCCGGCGAGCCGCCGACGAAGGACGCGGCCGAGACGCTGTTCAACAGCCTGTTCTTCTCGCCCGACCGCTACGACCTCTCGGGCGTGGGCCGCATGAAGTTCAACCGCCGCCTGCGTCGCGACAGCGTCACCGGCCCCGGCATCCTCGACACGGACGACATCATCGCGGTGATGAAGGAGATCATCTCCATCCGCAACGGTGAAGGCCAGACCGACGACATCGACCACCTCGGCAACCGTCGCATCCGCGCCGTCGGCGAGATGACCGAGAACGTGTTCCGCACCGGCCTCGTCCGCGTCGAGCGCGCCGTGCGCGAGCGCCTCGCCCTCGCCGAAGCCGAGAATCTGACCCCGCAGGACCTCATCAACGCCAAGCCCGTGGGTGCTGCGATGAAGGAGTTCTTCGGTTCCTCGCAGCTCTCGCAGTTCATGGATCAGAACAACCCGCTCTCCGAGATCACCCACAAGCGCCGCGTGTCGGCCCTTGGCCCGGGCGGCCTCACCCGCGAGCGCGCCGGCTTCGAAGTCCGCGACGTGCACCCGACCCATTACGGTCGCGTCTGCCCGATCGAAACGCCGGAAGGCCCGAACATCGGCCTCATCAACTCGCTGGCCTGCTACGCCCGCACCAACGAATACGGCTTTCTCGAAACCCCGTATCGCAAGGTCGTCGACGGCAAGGTCACCGACCAGATCGACTACCTCTCGGCCATCGAGGAAGGCCGCTACGTGATCGCGCAGGCGAACTCGGAACTCGACAAGAAGAACGCTTTCACGGCGGATCTCGTGTCGGTGCGCTTCTCGAACGAATTCACGATGATGACCCCGGATCGCGTCCAGTACATGGACGTCTCCCCGCGCCAGATCGTGTCGGTCGCGGCCGCCCTCATTCCCTTCCTCGAACACGACGACGCCAACCGCGCGCTCATGGGTTCGAACATGCAGCGCCAGGCCGTGCCGACGCTTCGCGCCGACAAGCCCCTCGTGGGCACCGGCATGGAGAAGCGCGTGGCGGTGGATAGCGGCAACGCCATCCAGGCCAAGCGTGGCGGCTTCGTCGACAAGGTCGACGCCGGCCGTGTGGTGATCCGTGTCAACGATGACGAGACCGTCGCCGGCGAAGCGGGTGTGGATATCTATAACTTCATCAAGTACACCCGTTCCAACCAGAACACCTGCATCAACCAGCGCCCCATCGTGAAGCCGGGTGACGTCGTGGCGCGCGGCGACGTGATCGCCGACGGCCCCTCGACGGACCTGGGCGAACTCGCCCTCGGCCAGAACATGCTGATCGCGTTCATGCCCTGGAACGGCTACAACTTTGAAGACTCCATCCTGCTCAGCGAGCGCGTGGTGGAAGAGGATCGCTTCACCACGATCCACATCGAAGAGCTGACCTGTATTGCCCGCGAAACCAAGCTCGGCACTGAGGAAATCACCGCCGACATCCCCAACGTCAACGAGTCGGCCCTGCGCCGCCTCGACGAGTCGGGCATCGTCTACATCGGTGCGGAAGTGAAGGCCGGCGACATCCTGGTCGGCAAGGTCACGCCCAAGGGTGAAACCCAGCTGACGCCGGAAGAGAAGCTGCTGCGCGCGATCTTCGGCGAGAAGGCTTCGGACGTGAAGGACACCGGCCTGCGCGTGCCGGCCGGCATGGACGGCACCATCATCGATGTGCGCGTGTTCACCCGCGAGGGTGTGAAGAAGGACAAGCGCGCATTGAGCATCGAAGAGAGCGAGCTCGCCGAGGTCCGCAAGGATCTCAACGACCAGATGCGCATCTTCGAGGACGACATCTACGATCGCGTCCGCCGTCTGCTGGTGGGCAAGGTGGCCGATGCTGGTCCGATGAAGCTCAAGAAGGGCACCACCATCGACAAGGCCTACATCGACGGTCTGGAGCGCGAGAAGCTGTTTGAAGTGCGCCTCGCCGACGATGCCGCACAGAGCGACCTCGAAGCCGCTGCCAAGCAGCTGAAAGAAATGCGCGTCGAGTTCGACAAGCGCTTCGACAGCAAGAAGAAGAAGATCCAGCAGGGCGACGAACTGCAGCCCGGCGTGCTGAAGATGGTCAAGGTGTATCTGGCCGTGAAGCGCCGCATCCAGCCGGGCGACAAGATGGCCGGTCGCCACGGTAACAAGGGCGTGGTGTCCATGATCGTGCCGGTCGAGGACATGCCGCACCTGCCGGATGGCACCCCGGTCGACATCGTGCTCAACCCGCTGGGCGTGCCTTCGCGCATGAACATCGGTCAGCTGCTGGAAGTCCACCTGGGCTACGCCGCCAAGGGCATCGGCAAGAAGATCAACGCCATGATCGAGCAGCAGAAGGCCGTGGCGGAAATCCGCAAGTTCCTCGCCAAGGTCTACGCCATCGGCAAGGGCGTGGGTGCCGACCTCGACCAGCTCGACGATGCTGAGATCGTCACGCTCGCCAAGAACCTTTGTGGCGGCATGCCCATGGCCACGCCGGTGTTCGACGGTGCGGCCGAGAGCGAGATCAAGGATCTGCTTGAGGTCGCCGGTCTGCCACGCTCGGGTCAGGAGCAGCTCACCGACGGACGCACGGGCGAGGAATTCACCCGCCTGACCACGGTGGGCTACATGTACATGCTCAAGCTCAACCACCTCGTCGACGACAAGATGCACGCGCGTTCGACCGGTCCGTACTCGCTCGTCACCCAGCAGCCGCTGGGCGGCAAGGCGCAGTTCGGCGGTCAGCGCTTCGGCGAAATGGAAGTCTGGGCGCTGGAAGCCTATGGCGCCGCCTACACCCTGCAGGAAATGCTGACGGTGAAGAGCGACGACACCAATGGCCGCACCAAGATGTACAAAAACATCGTCGATGGCGACCACAAGATGACGGCGGGCATGCCGGAGTCCTTCAACGTGCTGGTGAAGGAAATCCGCTCGATCGGTTTGAACATCGAGCTGGAACAGAACCAGTAGCGGCTTACCGCTGGCCTCAGTCGAGGCCAGCGGGACTTAAAGGACACGAATTAGGAGTAAGACATGAAAGACCTTTTCAATTTCATCAAGCCGCCGGAAGAGTTCGAGGATTTCGACGCCATCAAGATCGGTCTGTCGTCACCGGAAACGGTGCGCAGCTGGTCCTTCGGCGAAGTGAAGAAGCCGGAAACCATCAACTACCGCACCTTCAAGCCCGAGCGTGATGGCCTGTTCTGCGCCAAGATCTTCGGGCCGATCAAGGACTACGAGTGCCTCTGCGGCAAGTACAAGCGCCTCAAGCATCGCGGCGTCGTCTGCGAGAAATGCGGCGTCGAAGTCACCGTCGCCAAGGTGCGCCGCGAGCGCATGGGTCACATCGACCTCGCCAGCCCCGTCGCTCACATCTGGTTCCTGAAGAGCCTGCCGAGCCGCATCGGTCTGTTGCTGGACATGCCGCTGCGCGCCATCGAACGCGTGCTGTATTTCGAAGCCCACATGGTCGTCGAGCCCGGCATGACCCCGCTGGAAAAGGGCCAGCTCTTGACGGAAGAGGACTACCTCGAAGCCGTCGAGAAGTATGGGGATGACTTCGACGCCCGCATGGGCGCCGAGGCCGTGCACGATCTGTTGAAGCACATGGATCTGCAGAAGGAAACCGAGAAGCTGCGCGAGGACATCGCCGCCACCGGCTCCGACACCAAGATCAAGAAACTCGGTAAGCGCCTGAAGCTCATCGAGTACCTCATGGCCTCGAAGAACAAGCCCGAGTGGATGGTGTTCACCATCCTGCCCGTGCTGCCGCCGGACCTGCGTCCGCTGGTGCCGCTGGATGGCGGCCGCTTCGCCACCTCGGATCTCAACGATCTGTATCGCCGCGTCATCAATCGCAACAACCGCCTCAAGCGCCTGCTCGAACTCACCGCGCCGGACATCATCGTGCGCAACGAAAAGCGCATGCTGCAGGAGTCGGTGGATGCCCTGATCGACAACGGCCGTCGCGGCCGTGCGATCACCGGCACCAACAAGCGTGCCTTGAAGTCGCTCGCCGACATGATCAAGGGCAAGCAGGGCCGCTTCCGCCAGAACCTGCTCGGCAAACGCGTCGACTACTCCGGCCGCTCGGTCATCGTGGTCGGCCCGACGCTGAAGCTGCACCAGTGCGGTCTGCCCAAGAAGATGGCGCTGGAGCTGTTCAAGCCCTTCGTGTTCTCGCTGCTGCAGCGCAAGGGCCTCGCCACCACGATCAAAGCCGCCAAGAAGATGGTGGAACGTGAAGAGGCCGTGGTCTGGGACATGCTGGAAGAGTGCATCAAGGAGCACCCGGTTCTCTTGAACCGCGCCCCGACCCTGCACCGTCTCGGCATCCAGGCTTTCGAACCCATCCTGATCGAAGGCAAGGCCATCAACCTGCACCCGCTCGTCTGCACGGCGTTCAACGCCGACTTCGACGGTGACCAGATGGCCGTGCACGTGCCGCTCTCGCTCGAAGCGCAGATCGAAGCCCGTGTGCTGATGATGGCGACCAACAACATCCTGTCGCCGGCTTCCGGCCAGCCCATCATCGTGCCTTCGCAGGACGTGATCTTGGGTCTGTACTGGATGACGCGTGAGCGCCTGGCCGCCAAGGGCGAGGGCATGGTGTTCGCCGATCTCTCGGAACTGCATCGCGCCTATGAGAACCGCGTGGTGGACCTGCAGGCCAAGATCAAGGTCCGCCTCAGCGACTGGGACGACGAGACCGAGTCCAAGGTCGTGCGCCTGATCGAGACCACCGTCGGCCGCGCCCTGCTCAGCGAAGTGCTGCCCGAGAAGATTCCGTTCTCGGTCATCAACAAGACGCTGACCAAGAAGGAGATCGGCCGCGTCATTGACACGGTCTATCGCCGCACCGGCTCGAAAGACACCGTCGTGTTCGCCGACCAGTTCATGTATGCCGGCTTCCGCAACTCGACCAAGTCCGGCATCTCCTTCTGCATCGACGACATCATCATCCCCGATGAGAAGGCGAAGCTCCTGGAAGTGGCCGAAGACAAGGTCAAGGACATCGACAGCCAGTATCAGCAGGGCTTGACGACCCAGACCGAGCGCAAGAACCAGGTCATCGACATCTGGTCGAAGGCCAACGACGATATCGCCCGCGCGATGATGACGCGCATCGGCAAGGAGAAGGTCACGCTCAAGGACGGCACGCAGGGCGAGCAGCCCTCGTTCAACTCCGTGTTCATGATGGCCGACTCCGGTGCGCGTGGTTCGGCCGCCCAGATCCGTCAGCTCGCCGGTATGCGCGGCCTCATGGCCAAGCCCGACGGCTCGATCATCGAGACGCCGATCACGGCGAACTTCCGCGAAGGGCTGAACGTGTTGCAGTACTTCATCTCGACCCACGGTGCGCGCAAGGGCCTGTCGGATACCGCGCTGAAGACCGCCAACTCCGGTTACCTCACCCGCCGTCTGGTGGACGTGGCGCAGGACGTGGTCATCACCTCGCAGGATTGCGGCACCGAGCAGGGTCTGCTGATGACCCCGGTGGTGGAAGGTGGCGATGTGCTGGAGCCGCTGCGCGACCGCGTGCTGGGTCGCACGATCCTGCGCGATGTCGTGAAGCCTGGAACCGAAGACGTGCTGGCCGATGCCGGCGTGCTGATCGACGAGAAGACCGCTGACCTGCTCGACAAGAACGGTGTCGACGAACTCTGGGTGCGCAGCTCCATCACCTGCGAGATGCCCTTCGGCGTCTGCGCCAAGTGCTATGGCCGTGACCTGGCGCGTGGTCATCGCGTCAACATCGGTGAGGCGGTCGGCGTCATCGCCGCGCAGTCCATCGGCGAACCCGGCACGCAGCTCACCATGCGTACCTTCCACGTCGGTGGTGCGGCCAACCGTGCGGCGGCTGCCGACGGTGTGGATTCGCGCAACGCCGGCACCATCCGCGAGCACAACGTCAAGACGGTCATCAACCGCGAGAAGCAGCGCGTGGCCGTGACCCGCACCGGTGAAATCGGTGTGGTCGATGCCCAGGGCCGCGAGCGCGAGCGCTACAAGATTCCGTACGGTGCCATCGTGCTGGTGAAGGAAGGCGATGCCGTCAAGGCAGGCCAGCGCCTCGGCAAGTGGGACGCCCACACGCACCCGATCATCACGGAAATCGCGGGTCAGATCCGCTTCCAGGACTTCGAGGACGGCGTGACGATCTCCCGCGAGACCGACGATGTGACCGGCGTGCAGACGATGGTCATCACCGATCCCAAGACCCGCGGCAGCGCCGGTAAGGATCTCAAGCCCGTCATCGCGCTGTTCGACGCGCACGGCAAGCCGGTGAACTTCGCCGGCACCGAAATCCCCGCTGCCTACGCACTGCCGCCGAAGGCGATCGTGTCGCTGGAAGACGAGGGCCAGGTGCAGGTGGGTGACGTCATCGCGCGTATCCCGCAGGAGTCCGCCAAGAGCCGCGACATCACCGGCGGTCTGCCGCGCGTTGCGGATCTGTTCGAGGCCCGCAAGCCGAAGGACCCGGCGTTCCTCGCCGAGGCCAGCGGCACCATCAAGTTCGGCACGCCCACCAAGGGCAAGCAGCGCATCAAGATCGTCCAGGCCGATGGCGAGGAAGTCGAGATGCTGGTGCCGAAGTGGACGCAGATCACCGTGTTTGAAGGTGAAACCGTGTCGATGGGTGAGCAGATCTCCGACGGCGAGCCGAGCCCGCACGACATCCTGCGCCTGCAGGGTGTGACGGCGCTGGCGAACTATCTCGTCAAGGAAATCCAGGACGTCTACCGCCTGCAGGGCGTGAAGATCAACGACAAGCACATCGAGACGATCATCCGCCAGATGCTGCGCAAGGTGGAGATCGCCGAAAAGGGCGATACCCGCTTCCTGCAGGGCGAGCAGGCGGAAATCTTCCATGTGCTGGCGGAGAACCGCAAAGCCCGTGGCCAGGGCATGCAGCCGGCCAAGTACAACCGCCAGCTGCTGGGTATCACCAAGGCGTCGCTGTCGACCGAGTCGTTCATCTCGGCGGCGTCGTTCCAGGAAACCACGCGCGTGCTCACCGAGGCTTCCGTCCGGGGCAGCCGCGACGAGCTGCGTGGCCTGAAGGAGAACGTCATCGTCGGCCGTCTCATCCCGGCCGGCACGGGTCTGGCGCACCACGAGCAGCGTCGCAAGATGCGTGGCGGTTCCTTGCTCGAAGATCTCCAGACCCCGCGCGCCTCGAATCCCATCACCGATATCTTCACCAGCGAACGTGGTGAGACCATCGGTGGCGGCGACGACGGCGACGACGCGGGCTCCGACGAGTAGGCGGCATGTGACACCCAAGAGGCCGGGCTCGATGCCCGGCCTTTTTTTGTGTCTGCCACTGATGTCGGTATCTGCCGCTGATGCCGGTGGCCGAGGTGGCGATCCCTGGCTTTGAGGGGGTTGACCACGAATATCTCGATGCCAGGCTGATGCCATCGATATGGCAGGTGCATTCGTGAATGACGGGCTGGCTGGATTGGGGGTGCTTTTCTCCACCGGGCTGTTTTGGGGCCGCACCCGCAGCCGCGTACCGCTTCGCTACACTGGAGCGAGAAAAATGCCGATAACAATGAGGAGACCGCATGGCAAGCACGATCAAACTCAACCCGCTCGACGCCGCCTGGCTGATGGTGGAGTCCACCGAAACGCCGATGCACGTCGGTAGCCTCACGATCTACTCGCTGCCGCCGAAAGCGCCCGAGTCGTTCCTCAAGGATTTGGTCGCCACCATGCGCGAGCACCGCAATTTTGCCGCGCCGTTCAACCTCAAGCTCGCCAGCCCCAAGCTCAAGGGGGTGCTGCCGGCCTGGGTCGAGGATCACAAGATCGACCTCGATTACCACTTGCGCCACTCCGCCCTGCCGGCACCCGGTGGCGAGCGCGAACTGGGCGTGCTGATCTCGCGGCTGCACTCGCACGCGCTGGATTTCAACCGGCCGCTCTGGGAGATGCACATCATCGAAGGGCTGGAAAACAACCGCTTCGCGCTCTACATGAAGATGCACCACTCCCAGGTGGATGGTGTTGGCGGCATGAAGATGCTGGAAAAGATGCTCTCGCCAGATCCCAACACCGACGAGATGCTGCCGCCCTGGTCCATCGGCCGCGGCAGCGGCGGTGCCGGCAAACGCAAGGGCCCCAAGCCCACCTTGCAGGAACAGTTCAAGGCCCAGGCCTCGACGCTGCCCGGTGTCGTGGGCGCATTGCGCGAGGTCGTAAGCAACACCTTCAATCACAAGGACGCCGCCAACGCTGCACCTTTTGTGGCGCCCAAGTCGATCCTCAACCGCAAGATCGGCGGGCAGCGTCGCTTTGCCACGCAGTTCTACGAACTGGCGCGCATCAAGGCGGTGGCCAAGGCAACCGACACGACGGTGAACGATATCTTTCTGGCGCTTTGTGCGGGCTCGCTACGTCGATATCTCGACGAGATCCAGGCGCTGCCCAACCAGCCGTTGACGGCTGGTGTGCCGGTGAGCATTCGCCCCGCCGATGACAGCGAAAGCGGCAACGCCATCAGCTTCATCATTGCCAATCTCAACACCCAGATCGGCGATCCGCTCAAGCGGCTACGCGGCATCAAGGAGTCCATCACCATCGCCAAGGACAAGTTGCAGGCCATGCCCAAGGCGGGTCTCGCCAACTACACCATGGTGTTCATGGCGCCCTATATCCTCAGCATGCTGCTGGGCCTGGGCGGTCGCACCAAGCCGATGTTCAACATCACCATCAGCAATGTGCCGGGTCCTTCGCAGGCCCTTTATTTCAACGGCGCGAAGCTGGAGCAGATGTACCCCATCTCGCTGCTCTCGCACGGGCAGGCACTCAACATCACGGTGGTGAGCTACGCGGGTCAGTTCAACGTCGGCTTTACCGGCTGCCGCGACACCCTGCCGCACATGCAGCGCCTGGCCACCTACATGGCGGAGGAACTGGAGGCGCTGGAGGCCGCGGTGAGCAAGAAGAAGACCAAAGCGGCCGCCTAAAGCGGCCGTGTCATGAACACGCTGTGGGGATCGGGCCGGTAGTCTGCGAACGGCCCGCATTCCACGAAGCCGTATTTGGCATACAGGCGGCGCGCAGGTTCGAAATAGGGGTGCGAGCCGGTTTCCAGACTGAGCCGGTGGTAGCCGCGTTCGGTAGCCACCGAGAGCAGGTGCTGCATCAGCAGGGAGGCGACACCACGCCGACGATTGGCACCTGCGACCCGCATCGACTTGATCTCCGCGTGCCCCGCATCGTGCTGCTTGAATGCGCCGCAGCCCGCCAGCGCCGTGCCGTCCCACACGGTCCAGAATGTGATCTCGGGTTGGCGCAGGCCGTCGAGATCCAGCGCATGCACGCTCTCGCGGGGCGAGGTGGCGTGCATGTCGGCGAGGTGTTCCTGCAGCAATGCGGCGATCTCGGGGCCGCGAAGGTCATCAATCCGGATGTTCATGGCGCACCGCTTCCTCAGGGCATGAAAATCGTGGCGGGATTTTCCAGCAACTGCTTGAGCTGCTGGATGAAACTCGCGGCATCGTAGCCGTCGACGATGCGGTGATCGAAGCTCGATGAGAGATTCATCATCGTGCGGATCACCACTTGCCCCTGCCGCACCATCGGCCGCTCCACCATCTTGTTCACGCCGACGATGGCGACTTCGGGCGCGTTGATGATGGGCGTGGAGACGATGCCACCCATCGTGCCGAGACTGCTGATGGTGATGGTGGAGCCCGTCAGCTCCTCGCGCCGGGCCTTGCCGCTCTTGGCTGCTTCTGCCACGCGCTTGAGTTCGGCGGCACTCTCCCAGAGGTCCAGCCGCTCCGCATGCTTGGCCACGGGCACCATGAGGCCCTGCGACGTTTGTGCCGCTACACCGATGTGCAGCGCGCGGTGACGATGGAAGATGCCAGCCTCGTCGTCGTAGGTGCCGTTGACGTTGGGGAACAGCGGCACGGCCTTGACCATGGCACGCATCAAAAACGGCAGCAGCGTCAGCTTGGGCTGATCCGGCCGCTTGGTGGCGTTCAGATGGACGCGCAAGGCTTCCAGCTCGGTGACGTCGATCTCCTCGACGTAGGAAAAGTGCGGGATGCGGCGCTTGCTGCGCTCCATGCTCTCGGCGATCTTGCGGCGCATGCCGATGACCTTGATCTGCTCGACACCCGTGTTGCTGGTCACCGGGTTGGCCGCAAGCACGGTGGCCGTCGCTGAGACTTTCGACGCGCTGCCGTGGGCATCCAGGTCCTCGTGGCCGATGCGCCCCCCCTTCTTGCTGCCGGCGACCTCAGCAAGGTCGATGCCGAGTTCGCGGGCGCGCTTGCGCACGCTGGGCGCCGCCAGCGGCTTCTCGCCGCTCGCGCGCGGCGGCGCTGCGGGTCTGGTGACGGTGGCGATGGGTGCTGCAATCGTCTTGGCGGGAGCACTGGGCGCTGTCGATGTCGCAAGAGCCGATTCAGCCGGTGCTGCCGCACCCGCGGCGGTCTCGATCAGCAAGAGCACCGCACCGACAGCGACCTTGTCGCCAGCGTTGCCATGCAGCGACTTCACCACCCCCGCGACTGGCGAGGGGATTTCCACCGCCGCCTTGTCGGTGAGCATGTCCACCAAGGGCTGGTCTTCTTTCACCACATCGCCAACGGCCACGCGCCAGGTTGCGATCTCGCACTCGGCAATGCCTTCGCCGATATCCGGCAACTTGAATGTGAAAAGTGACATGGCTTCTAGTCCTCCATCACTTTCTTGATCGCGCGCGAGACGCGATAAGGGCCTGGGAAGTAGTCCCACTCGTAGGCATGCGGGTAGGGTGTGTCCCAACCGGTCACGCGCTCGATGGGCGCTTCCAGGTGATAGAAGCAATGCTCCTGGATCAGGCTGACCAGCTCGGCGCCATAGCCGCAGGTCTTGGTGGCCTCGTGCACGATCACGCAGCGACCGGTCTTTTTGACAGACGCCACGAGGCAGTCGAGATCGAGCGGCAGCAGGCTGCGCAGATCGATCACCTCGGCGTCGATGCCGCTTTCTTCCGCGGCGGCGAGGCACACATGCACCATGGTGCCGTAGCAGATCACGGTGACCTTCTCGCCCGGCCGCACGATCTTGGCCTTGCCGAGTTCGATCTTGTAATAGCCCTCCGGCACTTCGCCCAGATCGTGCTTGGTCCAGGGCGTCAGCGGGCGGTCATGATGGCCGTCGAAGGGGCCGTTGTAGATGCGCTTGGGCTCGAAGAAGATCACCGGGTCGTCGTCTTCAATGGCGCTCAGCAGCAGACCCTTTGCGTCGTAGGGGTTGCTGGGCATGATCGAGGTCAGGCCGCAAACGTGGGTGAAGATCGCCTCCGGGCTCTGGCTGTGCGTCTGGCCGCCGAAGATGCCGCCGCCCACCGGTGTGCGCACGGTGAGCGGGGCGGTAAAGCCACCGGCCGAGCGGTAGCGCAGGCGGGCGGCTTCGCTCACCAGCTGGTCGAAGGCCGGGTAGATGTAGTCGGAGAACTGAATTTCGACCACGGGCCTGAGACCGTAGACGCCCATGCCGACCGCCGCACCGACGATGCCGCCCTCCGAGATCGGTGCATCGAAGCAGCGGGTCTTGCCATACTTTTTCTGCAGGCCCGCAGTGGCGCGGAACACGCCGCCGAAGTAGCCCACGTCTTCGCCGAACACCAGTACCTTGGGGTCACGCGCCATCGCGATGTCCATCGCGGAGTTGATGGCCTGAATCATGTTCATGCGGGCCATGTCAGTGCTCCCCAACTTTTGCCCGTGCGGCCATTTCCCTGCGGATCTGCAGCATCTCTTCACGCTGCATCAGCAAGCGTCCCGGCACTTCGACCAGCACATCCTCGAACATCGATCCGGGGTCGTCCGGTGGTGGGTTGCCCAGGGTTCCGTAACTTGAGGCTTCCTTGAGTTGTTCGGCCACGTGCGACTGCATGTCGGAAACCAGTGCGGCGTGCCGCTCCTCGCTCCATTCGCCGATGGCGATCAGGTGCTGCTTCAGGCGCTCGATAGGCTCGCCCAGGGGCCAGGCCTTGGCCTCTTCAGCCGGGCGGTAACCCGCCGGATCGTCGCTGGTGGAGTGGGGTGCGGCGCGGTAGGTGTAGAGCTCGATCAGCGTTGCGCCCTGATTGCGGCGGGCGCGCTCGGCGGCCCACTGGGTGGCGGCGTAGACGGCGAGAAAATCATTGCCATCGACGCGCAGTGCGGGCAGGCCATAGCCCACAGCGCGGGCCGCAAAGGTGGCCTGCTCACCGCCAGCCATACCCTGAAAAGTGCTGATCGCCCACTGGTTGTTGACGACGTTGAGTACTACCGGTGCGCGATAGACCGAGGCAAAGGTGAGTGCGTAGTGGAAGTCGCCCTCGGCGGTGGAGCCATCGCCCACCCAGCCGGCGGCGATGCGGGTATCGCCCGAGTAGGCCGAGGCCATGGCCCAGCCCACCGCCTGCGGATACTGCGTGCCGAGATTGCCGCTGATCGAGAAGAAGCCGTAGTCCGGCTCGCTGTACATGATCGGCAGCTGACGGCCTTTGAGATTGTCTTTCGTGTTGCTGAAGATCTGGTTCATCAGCCGCACCAGCGGGCAGCCGCGTGCCACCAGCAGGCCCTGCTGGCGGTAGCTGGGGAACAGCATGTCCTGGTCATCCAGCGCCATGGCTTGAGCCACACCAATCGCTTCTTCACCCGTGCACTTGATGTAGAAACTGGTCTTGCCCTGGCGTTGCAGCTTCACCATGCGCTCATCGAACTCACGGGTAAGCACCATGTGTCGCAGGCCGGTGCGCAGCGTGTCGGCCGAGAGCTTGGGGTCCCATTCGCCCACCGCCTGATGGTCGTCGCCCAGTACGCGGATCAGGGCATAGGCGAGATCGCGCATGGCACCCGGCTGGGTGTCGATGGCGGGGCGGGGCACGAGCCCAGCGGCTGGAATATGGATGTCGCTGAAATCAACCAGGTCGCCGGGGCGCGTCTTGGGCTCCGGGATATGCAGACTCAAAGGGGTGGTTTTCATGTTCTCCTCAGGCATGGTGGCGTGACGCCGGCCGAGGGGCGTGCGTCAGGCGCGATGCAGCATGGTAGCGGCAAGCCAGCGCAGATTTTGGAGTTGGATTGACCTACATCAGGGTGCCGCCATGGGGTAGCCGATGAAGCCTTCCAGGCGCCAGACGTGATAGTCCAAGGACCAGCCCGGCACCACGGGCACGCTCAGGTCCGGCAGGCGGGTCGCCGTCAGAAAGCTGTCCGCCATGCCTGAAGGCAGACTGGTATCGCGACTGACGAACAGGAAGTTGCGATTGCCGTGGCCTGCCATCGTCGTGACCAGCTCGTAGTGATTGGTCACCTGGTGTCGCGGGTTCCACAACACCGCACCGGCGCTGAATGGCCGCGCGTAGTAGGCGAGCTCGCTCATGGTGTCGCGCTCGTTGGCGAGCAGCAGGGTGCCAGGTTGTTGTGCCAGCAGGGCCGACACCCGCTGTCCCAGCACATCCCATCCCTGTACGCGCTTGTAGTAGTCGGTTTTGCTGGTGAGCTCGCGACCGATCGCCCCGGCGATGGTGTGATAGTGGTAGGCGGTGACCATGGCCATGAGATTGACCACGAGCGCAACGATGAGCACGCCGCGGCGATTGGCTTGCAGTAGCCAACCCACCACCCAGAGCGTGCCGGCAGCGTAGGTCATGGCCGCCCAGTTGGCGTTGGCGCGGCCCAGCAGGGCCTGGGCGCTGATCAGCAGCAAAAAGGGCAGGGTGAAACAGGCGAGAAATCGGCTGCGTTCGTCTGGCCACCAGTGCCTGAAGCGGGCGATGAGCACCAGGAGGGCGATGAACAGCACTGGCCCCATGATGGCGGCCTGGCCAGCGAGAAACTCCTGCAACTCATCCCAGTGCAGGCCGGGGCCGGCTTCGAGGTTGCTGATATCGGCGGTGTGCTGGAACGTCGGCCAGCCGTGGGTGTGGTTCCACCACAGGTTGGGCGCGAAGATCAGCGCAGCGACGATCGCGGTGAGGTAGGGCCCGGGCTTGCGGAATTGGCTGCGCAAGGCTGGCGTGATGGCAAACCAGAGCACGGTGCTGACGGCGAAGATGCCCATCGTGTATTTGGTGAGCAGCCCGATGCCCGCAGCGACGCCCAGCAGCAGCCACCACAGCCAGTCCTGTCCGGTGACGGCGCGGTGCAGGGCATAAAGCGCCGATATCCAGCACAGGAACAGCGGCACATCGGTGGAGATGATGAGCGAGGAAAACGCGACCCCCGGCAAGGTGAAAAAGGTGAGTGCGGTCCAGAAGGCTACGCGCGCATCAAACAGCCGTCGCGCAAACGCGTAGAGCACCAGCGTGCTGATCGGATAGACCAGCATCGCCCCGCACTTGATGGCCAGTTCGCTGTTGCCGAACAGGCTGGTGGTCGCGGCGATCAGTGCGGCGATGACGGGCGGCTTGGAGTAGTAGCCCCAGTCCAGCGCCTGTGCCCAGGTCCAGTACTGGGCCTCATCCACGTAAAGGTTCAGGCCTGACCAGTGCAGGGCCAGGGCGCGGTAGACCGTACCGAACAGAAGGATCAGCAGAAGCCAGAGAAATGGTTTGTCGGTGAAGCGTGGCGCGGCGTCGTTCATCGGGAAGCAGGGTGGCGATATGCTCTAATTCTCGCTTATGCGAAATCCTTACGAACTCTACGCGGGCCTGCGCTATACGCGTGCCAAGCGTCGCAACCACTTCATCTCCTTCATCTCGCTGGCGTCGATGCTGGGCATTGCCATCGGCGTGATGGCGCTCATCACCGTGCTCTCGGTGATGAACGGCTTCGAGCGGGAATTGCGCACGCGCATTCTCGGCATGGCGAGCCACGCCACCATCTCGGCCCTGCGCGGTGGGCTGGAAGACTGGCCCAGCGTGGCCAAGCTGGCGCAACACAATCCCGAGATCGAGTCCCTCGCGCCATACATCGAGGGCGAAGGCATGTTGAAAGCGGGCAGCGACCTCACCGGCACGCTTTTGAGAGGCGTGCTGCCCGAGGAAGAAGCCAAGGTCAGCGAGATTGCCGAGAAGATGAAGGTGGGCCAGCTCAGCGACCTCAAGGCCGGCGAATACAACATCGTGCTCGGCAAGGAGTTGGCGCAGACGCTGGGCGTGGACGTGGGTGACAAGGTGGACCTGATGATCCCCCAGGCCAGCGTCACGCCAGCGGGCGTGTTGCCGCGCTTCCGGCGCTTTACTGTCAGCGGCGTGTTCAGTGTGGGGATGTACGAGTTCGACCGCGGCCTGGTGCTCATCCACCTGGCCGATGCCCAGGCGCTCTATCGCATGGGGAGCGACGTGACCGGGGTGCGCCTGAAGCTGCACGACCTCTTCAAGGCGCCGCAGGTCTCGCGTGAGCTGGCGGGCGAGCTACCGGGCATCTACTTCGTCAGCGACTGGACGCGCCAGCACGCCAATTTCTTCCGCGCCGTGAAGACCGAGAAGATGGTGATGTTCATCATCCTCTCGCTCATCGTCGGTGTGGCGGCCTTCAACATCGTCAGCACCCTGGTGATGGTGGTGCAGGACAAGCAGGCCGATATCGCCATCCTCCGCACCCTGGGGGCCACGCCGCGCAGCATCATGGCGATCTTCATGGTGCAGGGCTCGATCATCGGCATCGTCGGCACCGCACTGGGTGTGGTTGCGGGGGTGGCGCTGGCGCTCAATGTGCCGGTGCTGGTGCCGCTGCTGGAGCAGCTCACCAATCAGCAGTTTCTCTCGCCGGATGTCTATTACATCTCCGACCTGCCCTCGGAGCTCAAGGCCAACGACGTGATCCGCATCGGGCTGCTGTCGCTTTCGCTGGGTCTGCTCTCCACCTTGTATCCCGCCTGGCGCGCCTCGCGCACCCAGCCTGCGGAAGCCCTGCGGTACGAGTAGGCCATGACCGACATCATTCTCAAATCCGCCGGCCTCACCAAGACCTTCGACGATGGCCGTCTCAATCTCACCGTGCTCAACGGGGTTGACCTGCAAGTCGCACGCGGTGAGCGCATTGCCATCGTCGGGGCCTCGGGCTCCGGCAAGTCCACCTTGCTGCACCTGATGGGTGGGCTCGACGCCCCCACCGCTGGGGAAGTGTGGGTGGTAGGGGAGAAGATCAGCGCGCTCAGTGATGCTCAGCGCGGCGTGCTGCGCAACAAGGCACTCGGCTTTGTCTACCAGTTTCATCACCTACTGCCGGAGTTCACGGCGCTGGAAAACGTCGCCATGCCGCTGCTGATCCGTCGTACGCCGGTCAAGGAAGCAAAGCGCCAGGCGGCCGAGCTGCTGGGCCGCGTGGGCCTCGGCCAGCGGCTGGAACACAAGCCAGGGGAGCTCTCCGGTGGCGAGCGGCAGCGGGCCGCCGTCGCCCGTGCACTGGTGACGCGACCTGCTGCCGTGCTGGCCGACGAGCCCACCGGCAATCTCGACGCCAAGACGGCCGAGACGGTGTTCGAGCTGATGCTCGAACTCAACCGCGAACTCGGCACCAGCCTGGTGGTGGTGACCCATGACATGAAGCTCGCCGCCCGCATGGAGCGCCGCTACACCCTGCGCGAGGGATGCTTGTCGGAAGTCGGCAGTGATCCGTTAATCTAGGCTTGACCGCTATTCGCAGAAATCAGCCAACTCAAGGGGATGTGCCGTGGAAAAAGAGAAGACGCAGGACTTCAGCAAGACCGTGATGTGGAAGAAGCAGATCGCAGCGGATAAGGAGCGTCAGCAGCGCTGGACCGGCAAGGTCTCACTGGTGCTGGGCACGGTCGGCTCCATCGCCATTGTGCTGATGATCATTTATTTCCTGCTGAGGTAAACAGACTGGCCGTTTCGGTATCCGGTGCTTCGGTGCCGTTGTATTCGGGCGGCCCAAAGACCCACCGCAGCTTGCTGCCCAGGCCCCTCGCGTTCCAAGCGTGAGCGAGCATGTGCGCCCACTCGTGGGTGATGACCTTGAACGGGTTGAAGCTGTCGATGTTCTTCACCAGCCCGTAGCGCACGGGCACGGTTTCCGGCGCGAAGGTGCCGAAGAGCTTGTCCCAGACGATCAGCCAGCCGCCGTAGTTCTTATCGATGTATTCCGGGTTGCTGCCGTGGTGCGCTCGGTGATGGCTGGGTGTGTTCATGAAGCGCTCGAACACGCCGATGTGGCGCACCGATTCGGTGTGGATCCAGAACTGCCATAGCAGGTTCAAGCCGGCGGCGAGGGCCACCGCGACGGGGTGAAAGCCGATCAAGACCAGCGGCAGCCACAGCACCCAGGCCCAGGCCATTTCGATCACCGGCTGGCGTAGTGCGGTGGAGAGGTTGTAGTGCTGGCTGGAGTGGTGGTTGACGTGATCGGCCCACATGAAGCGGACGCGATGACTGGCGCGGTGATACCAGTAGAAGGTGAAGTCCTCCGCCAGCCAGAGGATCGGCCAGGTCCACCACACCAGGGGTGACAGCTCGAACAGGCGGTGCTCGTAGACGGCAAACGAAACCCAGATGGTGAGGGCCGCGAACGCCGCGCGCATCACCAGGTTGAAAATGCCAAGGCTGATGCTGGTGGCGCTGTCGCGCCAGTCGTAGCCCTTGAAATGCGCAGCCTTGGCGGAGCGCAGCACCCAGACCTCGTAAGCCATCGCCACCAGAAAGTAGGGGATGGCCAGGTAGTAGAGATTCTCGGTCAGCCAGTTCAGACGATCCATCAGAGTTGCTCCTCGCAGCGTGGCGCTGGCGCGCTCGGTCTTTGCTCCGCATTCTACGGCGATGCTGCGATTGATCCTCGTCTACACCGTTGCCGTGCTCGCCACGCAGGCGCTGCCAGCGCTGCCGCCCTGGTGGGTGGGTGCGCTGCTGCTGGGCGTGGCCGCGCTACCTTGGAGGTATCGCCCCCTGATGTTCGCGTTCGCAGTGGGTTTCGCGCTCACCCTCTGGCGCGCCGAGACGCGCCTGTCGGAGCGCTGGCCCGAGACACGGCAGGGTGAGGAACGGACCGTCACCGGCTACATCGCCTCGCTGCCGGAGCGTGCGCAGGCGCAGTGGGCAGCGCGCCACCCGGGCGATGCCACGGCGCCCGAAAACAGCTGGCGCTTTACCTTCGCACCCGATCAGGCCGGCCTGCCATCGCGGATCCGCAGCAGTTGGTATCGCACGCCCGAAACGCCGCGCGGCGGCGAGTGCTGGCGCCTCACGCTCAAGCTCAAGAGCCCACGCGGTTCTCAGAACCCGGAGGGCTTCGACTATGAGGGCTGGCTGTTCCGGCAGGGTATTGGTGCCAACGCCACGGTACGGGCGGCGGAACGCTGCGGGGCGGCGAGTAACTTCCCGGTGCTGCGATGGCGGCAGGCGATTCGTGACCGGCTCGAAGCCACGCTGCCGGGGTCTCCAGCCCGGGCCGTGCTCACCGCTCTGGTACTGGGCGATGCCAGTGGCCTGCGCGATGAGGATTGGGACGCCTTTCGCCTCACCGGCACTTCGCATCTGGTGGCGATCAGCGGCTTCAATCTCGCCATCGTCGCGGGCTTTGTGTTTTTTGTGCTGCGCTGGCTCTGGGGCGCATGGCCCATGCTGACCAACCGCCTGCCAGCACAACAGGCAGGCGCGATGGGTGCAGCAGTCGTCGCCACGCTGTACGCGCTGCTGGCGGGCTTCGAGCCACCGGTGACCCGCGCGCTGGCGATGCTGCTGATTGGTCTGGTGGCGATCTTCCTGTATCGCACCGCGCATCCCTTCCGCGTACTGGGTCTGGCCTGGGGGGCGATCCTGCTGCTCGATCCGTTCGCGGTGTTGAGCGCGGGACTGTGGCTGTCGTTCGGGGCGGTCGCTGCCATCCTGTGGCTGGGCAGCGGGCGCTTGGCCAAGGTATCCGCCTGGCGCATGGCCATCCGGGTGCAGTTGCTGCTCACGTTGCTGCTGGCGCCACTGACGCTGTTCTTTTTTCAGGGCACGGGCTGGATCGCGCCCTTCGTCAATCTCGTCGCCGTGCCCTGGTTCGCCCTGCTCACGCCACTGGCCCTCGTCGCGGTGCTGCTGCTCTGGATCGCACCGGCCATGGCCACGCCGCTGCTGCAACTCACCGAGGCCGCGCTGGCCGCCACGCAGACCGCCCTGCATGCAATGGCCCAGAGCCACGCCCAGGGTTGGCTTGCGGCCGCACCACCATCGGCGGCACTGGCGCTGGCCCTGTTCGGCGCGGTGCTGCTCACGGCACCGCGCGGGCTGCCACTGCGTTGGCTGGGCCTGCTCTGCCTGCTGCCATTGGCGGTGCCGCCGCAGACCTCGCCCTTGCGCGGCTTCACGCTCACGGCGCTCGACGTGGGGCAGGGGCTGGCTGTCGTCGTGCGCACCGCAAACCACACGCTGCTGTTCGATACCGGCCCGGCCTACGACGACGGTTTTGACGCCGGCCGTGCCGTGGTCGTGCCCTACCTGCTGGGGCAGGGCGTGCGGCAGCTCGACACGCTGCTGGTATCGCACGGCGACCTCGATCACCGCGGCGGCGCACCGGCCGTACGGGCGGCGCTACATCCCAGGGAAGAGCGTGGCGCCGCGGGAACGCCCTGCCAGGCCGGGCAGCATTGGGAGTGGGACGACGTGCGATTCACCGTGCTCAACGGCCCGACAGATGCGGTGGGCGAATCCTCGCCCGACAACAATGGCGGTTGCGTGCTGCGAATCGAGACCGGTAAGCATGCGGCGCTGCTGCCCGCCGACATCGAGCGCGATGCCGAAGCGCGCCTGCTGCGCGGCAACCCCGCGATGCTCAAGGCGGATGTGCTGCTCGCTGCCCACCACGGCAGCCGCACGTCTTCCACCGCAGCCTTCGCCGAGGCGGTGAACCCCGAGCTGGTGATCTTCTCTGCCGGTTACGCCAACAGCTACCACCACCCCCGACCAGAGGTGGTCAGCCGCTTTGAGCGGCTGGGCAGCGCTCTTCACATGACCGGCCACGAGGGCGCACTCACGGTGCAGGTCGATCCCGAAACTGGCGTCGGGGAGGTGAAGGCCTGGCGGCAGCAATGGCCGCGCTACTGGTGGGCCCACCCACTGCCGGTGCCACACACCGAGTAGCTCGCGTACGATGCGGCCCCGCATCTGCTCTGGCATCCCATGCACTACGACGCCCTCATTCTCGGCGGTGGCCATAACGGCCTGGTCTGCGCCTGCTACCTCGCCCGCACGGGCCTGAAGGTGCGGGTGCTGGAGCGACGCGCCGTACTGGGTGGCGCGGCCGTGACCGAAGAGTTTGCACCTGGCTTTCGCAACTCCACCGCCAGCTACACCGTGAGCCTGCTGCACCCCAAGGTGATCCGGGAGCTGAAGCTGGTCGAGCACGGCTTGAAGATTGTCGAGCGGCCGTTCTCCAACTTTCTGCCGTTGGGGGACGCGCCGGGGCAGGGGATTCGCATCGGCGGTGGCTTGGCTGCGACACAGGCTGAGGTGGCGCGCTATTCCCGGCGCGATGCCGAGCGTCTGCCGGATTACTACGCGCTGCTGGAGCGCGTGGCCAATGTGCTGCGCGCCATGCTGCTGCAGACCCCGCCCAACGTCGGCGGTGGGCTTGGCGCGCTGCTGGAGGCCTGGAAGAGCGCCAAGGTTTTCAAGAACCTCGACCTTGCTACCCAGCGCGATGTGCTCGATCTGTTCTCCTTGAGCGCCGGCGATCTACTCGACCGCTGGTTCGAGTCGGCAGCGCTCAAGGCCTGCTTCGGCTTTGACAGCATCGTCGGCAACTTTGCCTCGCCGTACGCACCCGGTAGCGCCTATGTGCTGTTGCATCACGTCTTCGGTGAGGTCAATGGCAAATCTGGCGTGTGGGGCCATGCACGGGGCGGCATGGGGTCGATCACGCAGGCGATCGCTGCCGAGGCCCGGTCGCTGGGTGTCACGCTCTCCACCCATTGCGCGGTGTCGCGTGTGCGGCCGCTGGGCAAGCGGATTGAAGTGCAGCTGGAGAATGGCGAGGTGCTCACGGGAGCGAAGGTCGCCAGCAACCTCAACCCCAAGTTGCTGTTCACGCAACTGCTCGACGCCAACGAGCGCGATGCGGAGACCACCCAGCGCTTTGGCGACTACCAGTGCGAGAGCGCAACGCTGCGCATGAACGTGGCGCTCAGCGAGCTGCCGGATTTCCGCTCTGCACCGGGCAGGCAGTTACAGGCGCATCACCAGAGCGGCATCATCCTCGCGCCGTCACTCGCCTACATGGATCGTGCCTACTCCGAGGCCCGCGAGCAGGGCTGGGCAAAGCAGCCCATTGTCGAGATGCTCATCCCCTCCACCGTGGATGACTCGCTGGCACCGCAAGGCCAGCACGTGGCGAGTCTGTTCTGCCAACACTTTCGCTATGCCCTGCCAGATGGTCGCCATTGGGACGACGAGCGCGATGCGGCGGCTGACGCCGTGATCGAGGTCGTCAACCGCGCCGCACCCAACTTCAAGGCGAGCGTGATCGCGCGGCAGGTTCATACCCCGCTCGATCTGGAGCGAAAGTTCGGACTGGTGGGCGGGGACATCTTTCACGGCAAGCTGTCACTCAACCAGCTCTTCAGCGCGCGGCCGCTGCTCGGCATGGGCGACTACCGCACGTCGATCCAAGGGCTGTATCTCTGTGGCTCGGGCACGCACCCTGGCGGCGGCGTGACGGGAATCCCGGGACATAACGCGGCGCGGGAGATGTTGCGGGGCTAGGCCGGAATCGAAGGCGTCGCTCAGTCGGGAGTCAGCCAAGCACCTCAGCCTGTAGCGGTGACCTTTCAGCCAACCCAAGACGCAGGAGATTGCCCGTGTATAGCCACTACAGCGCAGTTGCCGGTTTGCCCGTTTCAATGTCGATGGTGCTGGACTCGGCCTTCGACGCCATCGAGGAAAACTTCTGGGACGACGAAGATCTGGTGAAGCGCCCCCTTGTACTGGGGGCCAGCGAGCAGGCGCTGGATCTCGACGACGAACCCGTGCAGGAAGACACGCCCGTCAGGAATACGTCCGACAAAAAAGCCGCAGCCCGTCGGAAAAAGCCCGCAAAGAAGCGCTAGCCGGTGATCAGAGGATCGTGGGGTTCGGCACGTCGCCGTAGACCTTGAGGGGGTCGAACATCTTCTCGCTCTCCTCGAACTTCAATTCGCGCACCCCGCCTTCGCCGGTGGGGATGCTGCGGTAGAAGCAGCTGCGATAGCCGACATGGCAGCTCGCGTCGCCTGGAATCTGCACCCGCAGCCAGACGGCATCCTGGTCGTCATCAATGCGCATCTCCAGCACCTTCTGCACCAGGCCCGATGAAGCGCCCTTGTGCCAGAGCACCTTGCGGCTGCGACTGTAGTAGTGCGCCTCGCCGGTCGTGATGGTCTTGGTGAAGGCCTCACGGTTCATGTAGCCCAGCATCAGCACCTCGCCCGTATTGGCGGCGGTGGTGACGCAGGGGATCAGGCCTTGCTCGTCGAATTTCGGCGCCAGCTCATGGCCTTCTTCCACCTGCTCGATGGTTACGCGGTTGAAGAGCTTTACGTCGTCGGTCATGGCGAGCTTCCTGGTCAGTGGTGCGGCCCAAAAAAGGGCGCGAAGAATACCACCGCAAGCCACGCGTCCTGTCGGGGGCAGGATGTGACCGTTTCAGGTGGCGGCTTGAGCTTTCACGATGGCACACCAGACGATTTGTGCGGTGATGGCGGTGTCCGAATACGCCGACGGAGGAGATGAGGCGGCCTGACGTCAAGAGAAGGTGCTAGAAAAATGCTGCACTTTTCACTATTGCGCTCACACGACGAAAGGTGTTTTTATGCTCGTCAAGTGGTCAATGAAGACTGCCCGATGTGCACACCCCACAAGAACAAGGACGTTTCCAATGCGAAAACCATTCGCGTTTGCTGTTTCGGCGCTGGCTTTTTCCCCGGTTTATGCAGCTGATGCTCTGCCTGCTGAAGCAGTGCAGATCGACGAGGCGAATCAGTATTTCGCCGTGCTGCCGGGCTACTTCGGGGCGGACAAGGATCGCGGAGCCACCCGCCGCGGCATCACGGGCTCTGGCATCTATGGCTATCGATTGACGCCGCATTGGGGCGTGGAACTGAATCTGACCGGCAGCACCATCGAGACCGGCAGCAACCGCGGCACGGATTTTTACCAGCAGGGCGGCACGGTCGATGTCGTCTATGGCTTCAAGGATCGCAGCCAGTCCTGGACGCCGTTCGTGTTGTTGGGCATCGGCGCAGTGCAGAACGACGTGGTGCCAGATTCTTCTGACCAGGTCGGGTTTCTCGCCAACGTGGGTGCTGGCGTGGTGAGCTCGCCCTTGACCAGCCTGGGTTTCAAGCTGCGCGGCGAAGGCCGTTATCAGCGCGACGAGTTCCAGGGCGGCTACAACGACTATCGGCTGCTGGCAGGTATCGAGTTCCCTTTCGGCAAGCAGACAGTCACGCTGCCGCCGCCTGCCGCACCGGTGGTCGAGGTGCGTGAGGTCGTGAAGGAAGTGATCGTGCCCGCTCCCTTCGTCGATACCGACAAGGATTCCATCGAAGACAGCCGCGACAAATGCCCCGACACCCCGGAAGGCTTGAAGGTGGATTCCGATGGTTGCGTCATCGAAGGTCAGAGCCTTGAGTTGCGCGGCGTCACGTTCGCCTTCAACCAGGCCGTGCTGCAGCTCAACGCGCAAACCGTGCTGGATTACGTCGAGAAGGGCATGAAGGGTCAGCCGAGCATGACCGTGGAGATCGCCGGCCATACCGACTCGGTGGGCTCGGCAGCGGTCAATCTCAAGCTCTCGCAGAAGCGCGCCGAATCGGTGCGCAGCTACCTGGTGGGCAAGGGGATCGACGCAGCCCGCCTCACGGCCAAGGGTTACGGCAAGAGCGAACTGCTCATCAATCCCGAGAAGAGCGATACCGACAAGGAACGCAACCGTCGCGTCGTGTTCCGCGTGCTCGGCAAATAAACCACTGACCTGTCGCGTCCGCGCGAAGGGAGACCCCATGCAAACCAAGACCCCTGATTTTTTGCGTCTCACGCGCCGCCTGCTTGGCTCGGCGCTGGCGGCATTGCTGCTCGTCGGCTGCTCGGCCGACAACGGCCCGCCCGGTGCGCCGGGCAGCGTGCTGACCATTGGCGGGTTCACCGCCACGCCCAGCACCGTGGCGCCGGGTGGTACCACCACGCTGAGCTACACCACCGTGGGCGCTGTGGCCTGCACGGCCACCTCCAACGCGCCGGGCAGCACCTGGAATGGCTCGGTGCCAACCAGCGGCAACACCACCGTCACGGTACCAACCACGCCCGGTGATTACGTCTACACGCTGACCTGCAGCGACACCGGCGGCCAGCAGACCACGCAGACCGAGACCGTGCGTGTGCCGGCGCCGGCGGGCTCGGCCCCGGTGATCAGCACGTTCACGGGTACGCCCACCACGGTATTGCCCGGCGGCAGCACGGTGCTGACCTACACCACCAGTGGCGCTGAAAGCTGCACGGCCACCTCGTCGGCCGCCGGCAGCACCTGGACTGGTTCCGTACCCACCAGCAGCACGGGCACGACGGTGGTGGCACCGCAGACGCCCGGCAATTACAGCTACGCCCTCACGTGCACCAATGCCACCGGCCAGCAGACGACGCAGTTCGTCACCATCACCGTCACTGGCGGCAACGGTCCCGGCGACGTCACGGGCGGCGACATCCTGCCCAACGACGGCACCGTACCCACCGACGTGACGGACGGCGGCACGCCGATCGCCGGCCGGTTTGTCTGCACCAGCAGCGCGCGCATCTACGGCGACAGCCCCACCACCACCGTCACGGTCAATGGTCTGCTGGGCCCCGCGCTCACGGATCTGCTCAACTTCCTCGGCGGCGGCAGCGTGACCCAGCTGCTCAATAGCGTGTCCGCCAAGGAGAATGTGGTGGATCGCAATCTGGATACCTTTGCCCAGTTCAACCTGACGGCGGGGCTGCTGACGCTGCCGGTGCTGGGTAATCTGGTGTCGTCGGTGGATCTCAATGCGGGTCTCAACAGCCCCGTTCCGGTGGGCAAATACGCGGTGTTCGGTCTCACCTTTCCCACCGCGACGGTGGAAGCGACGCTGACCAGCACACTGTTCGTCACCACCTTCAATGGCAACACCGTGGCCGAAACCCGTGCCATCGACCTGACTGCGCTTGACCTGCTCGGGCTCGGTCTCACCGGGCAGGAGGCGCTCTACGTCGGACTCAAGACCACCCAGCCCTACACCAGTGTGTCCATCGGCCTTGATCCCTCGGTGCTGTCGGCTAACGTCGGCAATGCCATGAACGTGCATGAGCTCTGCACCGACGGCATGTTCATCACACCGCCCTGATCGGTCCCTTGCAAGGTCTTGCTAAAACCCGGTGGCGATCACTCGCCACCGGGTTTTTTCGTTCAGGGCCGATGCGCCATCGCGCCTTTCATCACGCCCTCGTAGGCGCGCACGCTGACTTGTCGCCCCGGCACGGTGGCCGCAACGCGGGTGGCGAGGTGCTCCGCGATTTCTTCGACCGTGCTGTCCGTATCCTGACCCAGCAGGTAGCAACGGCTTTTGGGCAGCGCCAGCTCAAAATGTCCTTCCGGCGCGTTATAGGCGAGGGACAGTCGCTCGCCGTCGTCCACCAGCACATGACTGCCGGTGACCAGGTAAATATCTCGGAAGGTTTCGGCCCACGTCGCTTCCAGGCTGGGGTCGCGTACGCCATCCACCAGAATGCTCAGGCGTGAGCGGTGCCCGTGCGCGATGCGCTGGCAGTTGCCGAGATGCTTCTGCAGGCCGTGCGTGTAGTGGTAGCTGGCACCATCGATGTGCTCATGCCGTAGCTGGATGCCAATGCGCGCGACATTGGCCGGTACGATGGCTGCGAGCTGTGGCTCGAGGTGTGCGATCAGCGCCTCGGGGGTGACAGTCGGGGCGTCAAGCAGCGTCAGTGCAGCCGCGGGTGCGGTGTGCTCGATGCCACCCGCCTGGGACATGAACAGGGTCCGCACGCGGCCATCGGCCAAGGTGCTGGTCTGCTGGGCCGGGTAGTGCAGGGGCACGATCAGGGTGTGGTCGGGGCCGTCGTCGATGGCCCGCTTCAGTTGTTTCTTGACGGCACCGAAGTCCAGCACCATCGATTGCTCGTCGAGTGCCCCCTCCAGCTCCAGGTCCACGATCCAGCTTTCGCCCACCAGGCCGCGACGGGGACAGAGGTAGCTGGCGTCGATGACGGTGAGTTGTTCGACAAAGAGAGTGGTCATGGCACGGCCCCGAAAAACGACGCGGATTGTAAGAGCCCGGCCACGCGGACGCGCTGTGGGGTCAAAACCGATTAGTGCGTATTCACCATGGGCTGCTGTGCATCAGCTCGCCGCCAACGGCATAAGCTTTGCAACCTCGGCAACAACGGTTGCGCGAGTCACCCCGCTGCACTCCTTCGGTGCTGTGGGGTTTGTCGTTTCTGGGCCTCGCCAATTCTCAAGGTTTTGTCATTTTTCGATCCGGTCATCGTTCCATGAAATCCAAAGACTTCCGCAGCGCCACGCTGGTTGGTGCCGCACTTGCAGTCAGCGCCTACAGCGCCAGCGCGGCATTGCCCAATGTGGATGCGTTCCGCAACGAGGTGAGCAACCGCGCGGTTGCCGTCCCCACCGGCCTGGATGGACGCCTGCAGAAAACCATTTTTGATCGCCAGCTCGGCAAGCCGACGTTTCTATGGGCCAGGCCAGATGCCGCCGCGATCGCTGTCGGTCCGCTTGCCTCCACGCGCGACATCCTGATCGCACAGGCCCGCACCGTGCTGCGTGGCGAAGCCATCCCGCTCGGCCTCACCGAGGAGATGATCTCCACCGCCAAGGTGTTTGATGCCCAGTACAACGGTGATGGTCCCGCGGTCGTGCGCTTTCATCAGGTGATTGCCGGCCGCGAGGTGTTCAGCCGCCGTCTCAACGTGATGCTGGACCGCGCCGGCAAGCCGATCTCGGTGTCCGGATACTTCGCGAGCGGGCTGGATGCAGCCTCCCTGGCCGGCCCCGCGTTTTCGCGCACACCCGCGCAGGCGATTGCCCTGGCTGCGGTGAGCCTGGGCGACCTGGGCACGGCACTCGATACGGCGCTGATCCAGCCGCTGAATGCCGCGCTCGACCCCCTGGCTGGCGACTTCCAGTGGTTCAAGGCACCGGCACTGATCGGCGGCAGTCAGGTGTGGGAGCGCATGCCGCGCGCCAAGGCCATCTATTACCCGCGCGCCGACCATCGCGTCGAGCCCGCCTACTACATCGAGCTGTTCACTCTCGGCAAGGACAGCCGCGAGCTCTCGGGCTACGGCCTGGTGGTGTCGGCCAGCAGCGGCCAGGTGCTGCACCGCCGCAACCTGGTTTCCAGCGCCACGCCCTTTACGTACACGGTGTTCGCAGACGGCGAGGGCAACAACTTCCATCCCTTCGACTCACCGCTGGGCAATGGCTACACGCCGTTCCCCGGCGCCGACCCGCTGGCCAAGCTGCCGCGCGTCGGCTCGCTGACCACCGCGCCCAAGGTGACGCTGGTCGCCACCAACGGCCTACAGGATCCCTGGCTACCCGAGGGGGCCACCACCACCACCGGCAACAACACCGATGCCTGCATCGACGTCTTCGATTCGCCGACCTCCTCGCTGCTCACCACGCCAGCCGATGTGGTGACCAACACCTGCCTTGCCGCCACCGGCGACATCCGTCCCCCGACGACCTCGGCCAACACCTTCGACTACGCCGTGGCGCCGGATGAGGACCCCAGCCACGACAACGCCAGAAATGCGGCGGCCGTGAGCCTGTTCTACATCAACAACTGGCTGCATGACTGGTGGTACACGCACGGCTTCAACGAAGAGGCCGGCAACGCCCAGACCAGCAACTACGGCAAGATGGGTGAAGAGGGCGACCCCATCAAGGCACAGGGCCAGGATGCCTCCGGCCGCAACAACGCCAACATGGGCACCCCGGCGGACGGTTCGTCGCCGACCATGCAGCAGTATCTATTCGACGGCCCGACCATCGGGTTTACGCGTCAGACGGCTCCCGCCACCATCGATTACGTGTTTGGTGCAGCCAGCTTCGGTCCAGACAGCTACGACATTCCGGCCACCACTGCCGTGCTGGCAGACGATGGCTCTGCCACGCCCAGCCTCACCGACGGTTGCGGTGAAGAAGTGCCACTGCCGGACCCGACCGGCTTGGGGCTGATCCCCACCAATCTGCCGGCGGCACCAGACCCGGCGCTGGCCGGGCTGATCGTGCTGATCGACCGCGGCACCTGCAACTTCACCACCAAGGCGCGTTTCGCACAGCTATCCGGTGCGGCGGCGATGGTGGTGATCAACAACTCCGGCGGCGAGCCGATCAGCATGGGCAACGCCGATCTGCCCATCGATGTGCCCGTGCCACCGCTACCCGATCCGCTGCCGCAGGTCCCTGGCAACACCAGCTTCACCTACACCATCCCGGCCGTGATGATCCGCAAGGCCGACGGCGATGCCATCAAGGCGCTGCTGGCTGCCGGCAAGGAAGTGCAGCTTGCCCTCCACAAGGAGCCGGCCATCGACCTCGACGGCACGATGGACAACCAGATCGTGGCGCACGAGTTCTTCCACTACGTGCACCACCGCCTCACCGATTCGTCCAACCAGCAGTCCAGCGCGATGAGCGAGGGCTGGGGCGATATCGATGCCTTCATGCTCTCGGCTCGTCCCGAGGACACGCTGATCCCCGGCAATGACAAGTGGCAGGGTGCCTACGGACTGGCAGGCTATGTCATCAACGGCTTCTACTCGGGCATCCGCCGTGCGCCGTATTCGACCACGATGGAAAAGAACGCCTACACGCTCAAGCACCTCTCCGACGGCGTGATGACGCCAGACGGCGGCCCCGGCACGAGCAACTCCGAAGTGCACAACGCCGGTGAAATCTGGGCCAACCAGATGTGGGAATGCTACGCCGGGCTGCTCAACCGCTATCCCTTCGCCACTGCTCGCACCCGCATGCAGGACTACATCATCGCCGGCCTCAAGGCCACGCCGCAGGATGCGACGTTCATCGAGGCGCGCGATGCGATCCTGGCGGCGGCCAAGGCCGTCGACAACTGCGACTACCTGATCTGCGCCAACGCCTTTGCCAAGCGCGGTTCTGGCCCGAATGCCGTGGCGCCGGCGCGCGACAGCACGGACCTCGTGGGCGTGACGGAAGACTTCATGCCCTTTGGCGAAGCCTGCCCGGCCCTCGTGCCGCCGGTCACCAATCCACCGGTCACCAACCCGCCGACGACCCCGCCGACGCCGCCGGTGATCACGCCCAACGCGCCGACGATTGACGGCGGCCGGTTCGGTGGCGGCGCGCTCAACCTCGTGCTGCTGCTGCCGCTGTTCGGGCTGGGCCTGCTGCGTCGCCGGGCCTCGCGGTTGCACTGACTGCGCCCGCACAGGCTGCTGATCAAGGCCGCGACGCCGTCGCGGCCTTTGTTCTGACCCCCTGGCGTTGAGGGGGCGGCGTGACGCTTATTTGCGCCCTTTTGTCAGCGTCAGGGTGTCGATCGCGTTACAGAAGGCATCACCCGCCAGGGCAGGATTCCTGGCCACCGCGTTCGCCCCATCGAAGGGGCGTCGGTTGTTTTCAGCGCAAGGATCGCGCGTCTGTCCTGATCACTCTTCCCGCTGTCTGCATTCCGGATCCGATCCCATGAACAAGCACTTGGTATTCCTGGCACTCCTCGCAGCGCCTCTGGCCCTCATGGCCTCGGACCCCGCCTCGCAGGATGTCACCGTCTCCGCCACGCCCGAGTCCGTGACGGTCATCGAGTGGACGGGCACTGCGCTGCCCGGCAGCACCGGGGCTGCCACCAACAGCTGCCAGATGGCGGTGGATGACTCCCACGATGTGGTGCTGACCGTGCCGGATGGCACCTATGACGCCGTTGACGTCATCGCGGATTTTCATGTGGAGTGGGATGCCGGCACCGCCACGCCGCTCGCCACCTTGCCGGACCTCGTGCTCACGGTGTATGCCGGCGCAACCGAGGCCGGTTCCAGCGACGGCGGTGCACCGGAGGAAAACGTGCGTCTGGTCAGCCCCGCCGCCGGCACGCTCACCGCCGTGGTCTGCCCGTATGCCGCGACCTCGCCCACCAGCTACCGGGGCAGGCTCACACTCACCACCAAGGCCGTCGCGGCCTGCCGCGTGGCACCCAGCAAGGCACTGGCGCACTCGACGCTGCTGTCCGCCGGCAAGGGGGCGGACGATGAGGAGGCACTCATCAAGCTACCTGATTTCGACCGCTACCGCCTCGATACCCGCAGCACGCTGGCCGCGGTGCCCAATCATTTCCAAGATCGTCGGCAGTCGACGCTATTCGACCGCCGCATGGGGCTGCCAACGTTCCTCTGGGCGCGCAACGATGCGCCGGCGGCTGCGGTTGGCGCACTCGCACCGCGCGAGTTGCTGATCGAACGTGCGCGCGCCCACCTGCGCAGCGAGGCCAAGACGCTCAAGCTCACACCGGCAATGATCGATCAGGCGCAGGTGTTCAACGCCCAGTACAACGGCAACGGCCCGGCCGTGGTGCGCCTGCGGCAGATGGTGAACGGCCGCGAGGTCTACCACCGCTCGCTCAACGTGCTGCTCGACCGCAACGGCAAGCCGGTAGCGGTGTCCGGCTACTTCGCCACCGACTACGACGCGGCGGCGGTACCGACGCGCTTTCCGCAGACGGCAGCCCAAGCCATCGCCAACGCCTGGGGCGGCCTGGGCGGCACAGTGTCTGCCGCGCTGTTCACACGCACGCAGGTCAAGGATGGCTACGAGTGGTATTCCACCCCCGCGCTCGCCGGCCATTACGTGTGGGAGCGCGCACCCCGCGCCAAGGCCGTCTACTACCCCCGCCAGGGCCGTCTCGAACCGGCGTATTACGTCGAGCTGTTCGCTCGCGCCAAGACCAATGGCGCGTTGCTCTCGCACGCCTTCGTAGTGTCGGCGGTGGACGGCGGCCTGCTGGTTCGCAACAACCTCAAGGCCCAGGCCACGCCATACAGCTACCGGGTGTTTGCCGACCCCAATGGCATCCATCAGCCGGATGACGAGCCGACCGGCAACGACCTGCTGCCGTTCCCCTTCGCCAATCCGGATACGCCGATCAACCCCACCAGCGCCACCGCCAACCTGGTGACACTGGTCAGCGGCCCCATCGCCAACGGCGACCCCTGGCTGCCCGAGGGTGCGACCGAGACCACCGGCAACCATGTGGATGCCTGCATCGACGTCTACGATCTTCAGGGCGTACCGATTGCGGTGCCGCCGCCGGTCAATTCCTGCGTGCCCGACCTGGAGCCACGGGCGATGACCACCGGAGCGAATACCTTCGATTACCCGATCAAGGCCTTTGACGACCCTTCCACCGACAACGCCAAGAACGCGGCGGTGGTGAGCATGTTCTACGTCGTCAACTGGCTGCACGACTGGTGGTACGACCACGGCTTCGACGAAGTGAGCGGCAACGCGCAGACCAGCAACTACGAGCGCGGCGGCATGGAAGGTGACCCGCTGCTGGCGCAGGGGCAGGATGCCTCGGGCCGCAACAACGCCAACATGGCCACCCCCGCCGACGGCAGTTCGCCGGTCATGCAGCAGTATTTGTTCAACGGCCTGATCAACGGCGAGGTCAACGTCACCTCCAATCCCGCCATCGGCAGCATTCCGTTCAACGCGGTGGAGTACGGCCCGCAGACTTTCGACTACACCGGCGAAGCCGCCGTGGTGAACGACGGTTTCGATCCCACCAATGATGGCTGCACGGGGCTTTCCACCCCAGCCGGCCCGGCAGTGCCGGTATTCGGCTCGCCCACCGTCGCCATTCCGGTGCCGACACCGGACGTGAACCTCGCCGGCAAGATCGCCGTGATCGTGCGCGGTGGCGGCTGCCCCGGCTCCTACAAAGTGCGTCTGGCCGTGCAGTCCGGCGCGACCGGCGTGCTGCTGGTGCACAACGGGGATGGCCCGCCGCCGTATCTCGCCAACGGCGACATTCCCATCGACGCCCCGGTGCAGCCGACCAACAACGTCTACCAGGTGCCCATCGCCGTCATCAAGCGCGACGACGGCCAGAAGATCATGGACGAGATCGCCGCCGGCAAGCCGGTCACCGTGCGCATGCTGCGCGGCCCCACCATCGACCTCGACGGCACGCTCGACAACCTCATCATCGGCCACGAGTACTTCCACTACGTCCATCACCGGCTGACCGACTCCAACAGTCCGCAGTCGGATTCCATGAGCGAAGGCTGGGGCGATATCAACGGCTTCATGATGGCGGTGCGGGCCGAGGATCGCGGCGTCACCGGCAACGACCTCTACCAGGGCGCATACCCCGGTGCCACCTACGTGACGCAGAGCTTCTTCTACGGCATCCGCCGCGCACCGCATTCCACCGACTTCGCCAAGAACGCCTTCACCTTCAAGCACATCTCCGATGGTGAGCCCACGCCCGACGGCGGCGATGGTTCGATCAACTCCGAGGTGCACAACTCCGGCGAGATCTGGGCCAACATGGTGTGGGAGTGCTATGCCGGCCTGCTCAACGAAAAGCGTCACAGCTTTACCGAGGCACAGCGCCGCATGCAGGACTACATCATCGGCGGCCTCAAGATGACTCCGGCAGACGCCACTTTCACCGAGGCCCGCGATGCGATCCTCTCCGTGGTGCTCGCCAGCGACTTCGCCGATTACGAGGCCTGCTCCAATGGTTTTGCGAAGCGCGGTATCGGCCTCAATGCCATTGCGCCGGACCGCGACAGCACCGACCACGTGGGTGTGGTCGAGGACTACGCACCGTTCGTCTGCAAGGCCGGTGGTGGTGGTCCTGGCAACCCGGTCCCGCCGCCGGTGATCACGCCGGTGCCCGTGCCCTCGACGGGTAGCGCGGTGAGCGGTGGCCGCTTCGGTGGTGCTTTCAACCTCGCGCTGTTGCTGCCGCTGCTGGGTGCCGGACTCTGGGCGCGTCGGCGGCTGCGGGTCTGAGCAGTTGAGGGATAACCCCAGGCCGTCGAGCGGCCTGGGGTTTGCACTCAGGGGCGGTGCGGCTGGCGCAGGTATTCGAGCGTGCGCATCTCGATGAGCCGGGACTGGGTGCGCTCGAACTCGAACACCAGCCGGTCGCCGCGATAGAGCGACTCCACCGGGGCATCGGCCGCGACCACGACCTTGACGTTGCGGTCGTACAGCTCGTCGATGAGCGTGATGAAGCGCCGCGCCTCGTTCTCGTCGGCGACGGTCATCACCGGCACCTGCGAGAGCATCAGCGTCTGGTGCGTGCGCGCCAGCTCGATGTAGTCGGCCGCGCCGCGCGGGCCCTCGCACAACTCGCAGAAATCGAACCAGACCACGCCCTCGGCATGGCGGCGGGCGATCAGTTCGCGGCCGTGGATGGTGAGCGTCACGCCGGCACTGCCCTCGGTGCCGGCAAAGCGCTGGAAGTAGTCCGCCAGCTTGCGCTCGCAGGCCGGGTCGCAGGGCGTGAGATACAGCTCGGCGTCGGTGAGCTGGCGCAGGCGATAGTCGATGCCGCCATCGACGTTCAGCACTTGCACATGGTTCTTCAGCACGGCGATGGCGGGCAGGAAATTGGCGCGCTGCAAGCCATCCTTATAAAGACCGTCCGGCACGATGTTGCTGGTGGTGACCAGGGTCACGCCCCTGGCGAACAGCGCCTCCATCAGCCGGCCCAGAATCATCGCGTCAGCGATGTCGCTGACGAAGAACTCATCGAAGCACAGCACCCGAGTTTCCGCCGCGATTTCCTCCGCCACCTTCAGCAGCGGGTCGCGCAGATTCGGGTAGCGGTGGCGTCGCTCGTGCACATCGAGCATGAAGCGGTGAAAGTGCGTGCGGCGCTTGCGGCTGAAGGGCAGAGCCTCGTAGAACACGTCCATCAGGTAGGTCTTGCCGCGCCCGACACCGCCCCAGAAATACAGCCCCTTCACGGGTGGATAGCGCAGGCGGCTGGAGGTGAGGCTGCGCTTGGGCGGCTTGGCCAGCAGCTCGTCGTAGAGCTTCTGCAGGGCGGCGACTGCGAGCGCCTGTGCGTCGTCCGCTGCGAAGCCCTGGCGCTGCAGATCGGAGGCATAGCGGGCCGCAGGGGTGAGGGCTTCGCTCAAGGCTGACGTGCGCCCAGGAGGCCGCTCAGGTAATCGTTGAGGAACACGCCATGCGGATCGAGCCGGCTGCGCAGGGCGAGAAAATCTGCCCAGCGCGGATACAGCGGTGCCAGCGCGCTCGCACCCTTGCCATGCGCCGAGCCCCAGTGTGGCCGCGCATCGTAGCGCTCCATCACATCGGCAAAGGTGCTGGCGATCGGGGCCTGCTCAATGCCGCGGAAGCGCTTGAGCCGCACGAAGGCCGAGTCGCGGCCAAAGGCCGGTGAGAGCCAGACATCATCGGCGGCGATGAAACCGACTTCCAGCGCGAGGTACCCGCGCAGGTTCAGCGCCTTGAGCAGGTGTTCGAGCTGCGTGAGTGCAGGGCCCAGGTCTTCGACCGCCAACTGGTATTCCAACAGCTCGGACTGCCGCAGCAGCGGCTGCGAGGCCGGGGCCGGGGCTGCCTCGATGCGCTCGGACTCCGGCAGCAGTTGCAGCGCCAGCCGCTGGGCGCGGTGGGCAAAGCGGGGCGCGCGGTCGCTGGCGTGCGCCAGCATCCAGTGGCCGGCGTTGCGCATCAGCCATTCGCGACCGGTGGCCGTGCTGGGCTCGCTGCGGGGCGGGGCATCGGTGGCCATTGCGGTACGGATGCGGGTGACACCGGTGCCCGGAAACCATTCGAACGAAAGCTGTGTGGAGTGCGCCCGCAGCTCCGGCAGGCGGGCGAGGGTGTCTTCCAGCGCGCTCTTGAAGCGCCGCACCCGCATGGGTTTGGCCAGGTCGCATTCCAGCTCGACATGGCTCACCACGCCCAGCGCGCCGAGCGAGAGGCGGGCGGCGCCAAAGACATCGGCGTCCGTCTCCGCCGTGACCCGCCGCAGCACGCCGTCGGCCGTGATGAGGCCCACGGCGGTGATGTGCGCGGAGAGGTTGCAGAGCTGTGGGCCCGAGCCATGCGCGCCCACGCTCACCGCGCCGCCGATGGTCGCGCCTTCGGGCCATCCATCCATCGGCAGGGCGAGCTGGTTGCTGGCCAGGGACTCGGCCAGTGCACCCAGCCGCGTGCCGGCCCGTACCCAGACGCGACCGCGTTCCAGGTCCGCCGACTCGATGCCGACGAAGTGGTCGAGCGTCAGCAGGTTTTCGTCGGTGCGCCACAGCGCGTTGACGGCCGTGCCGCCGCCGGCCACGCGCAGGCGCTCGCCGTCCTCCGCACAGCGCAGCACTTCGGACTGGATGTCCTCGACACTCACCGGTCGGGCGATGTGCGCCGGGTCGGCCAGGGCCGCACCGCGGGTGAAGCGCGGCCGACGGGCCGATGGGGGGAGCAGCTTGCGATCCATGGAACTCAGACCTCTGACGATGGAGATTCGGTGGCGACAGTTGCAGCATCCGGCTCGCCGCAGCGGCCGAGGATTGCGGCCCGCACGCCGTCGCGCAGACGGTTGGCGGCCTCGCGTCCTTCACCGACCGGTGCGATGGCTGGCAGGATCTCGATCTCGATCCGGGACCATCCCGGCAGGCGCATGCCTTCGCCGAACAACTGACGGGTGCCGCGCAACACGGCCGGCACCACCGGCACACCGGCTTTGCTCGCGATGACAAAGGCACCGCTGTGAAACGCGAGCAGGCCCCTGGGTTGTTTGAAGGTGCCTTCGGCAAAGATCGCGAAGCTCTCGCCGGACTGGATACGGCGCAACAGTTCGCGGGTGGCGAGTGCGGCATCGCGTGCCGAGCCGCGGTTGACGAAGCTCACCCCCATGCGCTGGATGGTCTTGCCGGCCAGCGGCCAGGTGGCGGCACCGTGCTGCACCAGAAACGTGAAGCGCGCGGGCAGGGCCGCCGTGAGTACCAGGCCATCGACATAGCTGGCGTGATTGGCCACGCAGATGCAGGGGCCGGGTGGCAGATGCTGGAGGCCGCTCACCCGTAACGGCTGCCCGATGGCCAGCATGGCGAGCTTGACGCCGGCTCGACCGATGGCCCGGCGGATGCCCAGCGTCGGGCCGCTGATGATGAGCAGGCAGAGCGGGATGATCACCACCGCCAGCATGGTGCTGGCATAGAGGCCGTAGAGCGTTTGCAGGGCGTGGCGCAGGGGACTTTTCCGCATCGTCCTATTATAGGTTCGTGACCCATCCAGACTCTGCCGAATCCACCCTGCCGATGGCTGCCGAAGACGAGGCGGCGCTTGCGACGTTTGGCGAGGTGCTGTTCATCGAATACGGACTGGGCCAGCTCACGCTCGACGCCTACCAATCCGACCTCAGCCTGCTCGGTCGCTGGCTGGCAGCACGCGGGCAGTCGCTGCTGAGCGCCAGCGATGCAGACCTGCGCGAGTATCTGGCCGACCGTCAGCGCCGGGCGGCCGAGGGCAAGGCCGGCTTTGCAGCCCGCTCACAGGCACGGCACATCACCGCCGCGCGGCGCTTCTATCGCTGGCTGGTGCGCGAGAACCGCCGTACCGATGACCCGACCCGGCTGCTGGAAACCCCCAGGCTTGGCCGGCCCTTGCCCAAGACCCTGAGCCCGCAGGACGCGGTGCGCCTGATGCTCGCGCCGGATGAATCGCCGATGGGTCTGCGCGACCGCGCCATGCTGGAACTCATGTACGCCAGTGGTCTGCGCGTGAGCGAACTGGTGGACCTGCCGCTGCCCCGCATCAATCTCTCTCGCAACGTCGTACTCATCCTCGGCAAGGGCGGGCGCGAGCGCCTGGTGCCGATGGGCGTACCCGCGCAGCAGGCCGTCCAGCGCTATCTCGATGAGGCGCGGCCGGGGCTTGCGGCCGGGCATGGGCGCAGCGATGCCGTGTTTTTGAGCAATCGCGGCGAGGCGATGACGCGCCACAATTTCTGGTACCGCATCAAGCTGCATGCGCGCGCGGTGGGCATCGTCGCCACGCTCTCGCCACACACGCTGCGGCATGCCTTCGCCACGCATCTGCTCGAAAACGGCGCCGACCTGCGCTCGGTACAGAGCCTCCTCGGCCATGCCGATCTCTCCACCACGCAGATCTACACCCATGTGGCCAAGGCACGGCTCAAGGCGCTGCACGCCAAACACCATCCGCGCGAAAAGAACAGCGCCGCGGTGAGCGAGTAGCCTCTGACGGCGAACGTCAGTCAGATTGATTTGTCATACTCGCGCCGCTTGTCCAACCCCGTCCAGAGTCATGAATCTCAGCCACTTGTTCCGTCTTGGTGTTCTTTCTGTTTCCCTGGCGGCCACCACCGCCTCCTGTGCACCGCCCATGCCGGACAAGGGCGCGCAGAAGAAAGCCAAGACGGCACCGGTCGCCACTGCGGCGGCAGCCCCTGCCGCTGCTGCTGCCGGTCCCGCGCTCGACGCCGAGGCCATGAAGGCCAAGCTCAATGCGGCGATGCCCGAACTGCAGCTGGAGGCCGTGCGCGCTTCGCCGATCCCCGGCGTTTTCGAGGTGCAGCGCGGCTCGCTGTTCGGCTATGTCACTGCCGACGGCCGGTACCTGATCTCGGGCGACCTCATCAATCTGGAAACCGGCGAAGAGATCACCGAAGCCTCGCGCAAGCAGATGCGCGTTGACCTGCTGGCGACCCTGGGCGACCAGTACGTGGCCTTCGACCCACCCGCCGGCAAGGCGCAGAACATCGTCACGGTCTTCGTCGATGTCGATTGCGGATACTGCCGCAAGCTCCACGACGAGCTCCCCAGCTACAACGCATTGGGGATCGGCTTCCACTACGTGTTTTTCCCGCGCGCGGGTCTGGGGTCGGACTCGGAGCGTCAGCTCAATGCGGCTTGGTGCTCGCCGGACCGCAAGGCGGCCACCACCCGCGCCATCCATGGCGAGAAGTTCACCGCCGCCGCCTGCGAAACGCCGACCAAGCGGCACTACGAAATCGCTGCCAAGCTGGGCGTACGCGGCACGCCGATGATGATCCTGCCGACCGGCGACACCGTGAACGGTTACGTGCCGGCGCAAGTGCTGGCCGAAAAGATCGTCTCTGCCACCCTGCCGCCCGTACCACCCGGCGGGGCCTCGGCCGCCACGCCCAAGAGTGCGCCCTGAACAGGCGCGCGATCGCGCATTGAAAAGCCCGCCGTGCGCGGGCTTTTTGTTGGGCTCAGTCCGGTACCCACTCAATGAGCTGCGCCTCGGGTGTCCAGATCACCGCCGCACGCACGGCGCGCCCCGGGAACAGCTTTTGCACCGCCGCAACATAGCGTTGCAACTGGGCATGGGCACCTTCGAGCACGGTGTCGGCTGAAGCGCTGCGATGGGTCTTGTAGTCCAGCACCCACAGGGCCTCGCCGGTGTCGACGAGACGATCCAGCACGTTGACTTGCGTGCCGTCGGCGGTTTCGAGGTGCAGCGCCACTTCATTCCAGCTGCGGTGTTCGGCTGCAAAGAAGGGTGCCAGCGCGGTGGCGCCGCGTACCTGACGTGCTTCGGCCAGTGCCGCCAGCCAGAGGGTTGTCGGCAACTGCAGGGCCAGTTGCTGCTGCACGCGGGCGCGCAAACCCGCGTCGGAGGTCTCGGGCGATCCCCCCAGCGTCTGGAGTAGCGCGTGGATGATCTGCCCGCGCAGCACGCTTTCGGGGTCGCGGGCCCCGTTCGTTGCAGTGGCGGCGGGCGCTGCACCCGGCAGCGGATGCAGCAGACGTTGGTCGAGTGTGATGGCGGACTGGCGCGGGGCGGCGGTGCCCTGGAGTGCGGGTGCGCTGCCTTCGGCATAGCTCCAGAGCTGCGCAGGCTCGGCGGGTGCCGGCAGCAGGCTGGCCAGGGCCTGCCGGCAGCGCGCGTGCCAGCTCTCGGTCTGCACCGCCTTGCCGGACTGGAAGCCCGACACGAACAGGTATTGCTGGGCGCGCGTTACAGCGACGTAGAGCAGGTTCAGCGCCTCACGATCCTCGTGATGTTTCTCGGCCTCGATCAGGCGGAGCGACAGGGCCTCGCGTTGTTCGGCCTTGCCGGCATGTATGACGATCTGCGGGCGCTCGGCGGATGCCGGCCACGCCACACGCCAGCCGGCTTGCGCGGCCCGGACGGTGGGCGCGCTGTTCACGAGGAACACGGCGGGTGCTTCCAGCCCCTTGGCAGCGTGAATGGTCATGACCCGCACGCGCGCCTCGCTGCTGGGCGGCGGTGCTTCGTCGGGGCCTTGCCCTTCGGCCAGCGCCGCACAGTGGCGCAAAAAGCCGCCGAGGGTGGGGTAGCGACCATGGTCGCTATCCAGCGCCAGTTGCAGAAGCGCGGAGAGGTTCGCACTCAGCAGCGTGTCCTGCGGCCGCGCGGCGCGGCAGCGGCGCAGCAGATCACCTTCGCTGACGATGCGGTCGATCAGATCGTGTGGGGGCAAGCGCTGGGCCAGTGTGCGCCACTGGGTCAGGAGGCGATGCGCCCGTTGCAGGCGCGGCGCGCTATCGGCGGCGGCCAGGCTGGCAAACCAGGTCTGGCTGCTGGCGCGCGCAGACGCGGCCAGCTCCAGCAGTTCCTCATCACTCGCCGAGAACAGCGGCGAACGCAGGGCATGGGCGAGGTCGAGGTCGCGATGCGGGCTGTCGAGTACCGCCAGCAGCGCGAGCAGATCCTTTGCGACGGCGGTGTCCAGCAGGGTGCCGCGGGTAGCGCTGCTGTAGGGGATGCCATTGGCCCCAAGGGTTTTTTCCAGCACGCCGAGATGCGTGCGATGGCGGGCCAGCACCATCACATCGCCAAAGTGCATCGCGCGCGTGTGGCCATCCCGCTCGGTGACCGGTGTGGCCTGGTCGATGAGCTGACGCAGGCGGTCCACAACCCACTGTGCCTCCTCGGCGGCACGGCGGTCTTCGCCGATGTCGCGCGGTGTGGTGAGCGGGTTGCGCAGGGCCCCGTCGTTGGCGGCATCGGGCCGCGCCTCGGCCACGATGAGAGGTGCAACCTCGACCCGGCCGTGGAGATCCTGAAGGGCGGTGCGATGTGCCGTGAAGTCGATGCGAGCGCCCGCGTCGTGGCAAACAGGGCGTTGACGAAGCGGATGATCGCAGGCGCGCTGCGGCGTGATTGGTCGAGCGACTCCGTCACCGCCGCCAGCTGCCCCCGCAGCCAGTCGCCGGCAACGCCCAGCAACGCGGGTTCGGCGCGGCGAAAGCCGTAGATGCTCTGCTTGCCGTCGCCCACCAGGAATACGGTGCGGCTCGCATTGCCGGCGCGGTCGCGCTGCTGCACGAATTCCTGCAGCAGCGGCAGCAGTAGCCGCCACTGGGTGGCGCTGGTGTCCTGAAACTCGTCGAGCAGCACATGCTCCAGCTGCTGGTCGAGTTTGTAGCGCACCCAGTCCGCCGTGCCGGCGCGGCGCAGCAGCCGCACCGTCTGCCATTCCAGCTCGGCAAAGCCGAGTTGATGACTGCGGTGCAGGGCCTGGGCGAAGGCGTCGAGCACGGCGAGCCCGAGCGTGAGCGCGGCGGTGGTGCGCTGATAGGTCGCGGCCCGCAGCAGTGCCTGCCGCACCCGCACCGTGGCGTCGCTCACATCGCGGAAATGCGCGCTGACCGTCTCGGCCTGGGCTGCCGTGTACTTGGATTTTGCCGGCTTGAAGGCATAGGGCTCGCCATCGCCGCGCAGCAGGGCGGCGGCCAGTACGGCGTAGCGTGCAGCGCCGGTACTCTCGCCGGCGGGTGCCAGCCGGACGGCCTTGACGGAGCCGACATCACCCTGGGCCTGCAGCAGGCGCAGCAGCATGGTGAGCTTGGCGCTGAGTGCAGGCGCGTCGGTGGCACCGTAGAGGTCTTCGTCCGCACTCCAGGGCAGCGCCGACGCCAGTTGTGCCCTGAGTGCTGCGAGTGGTTCGCTGGTGCCTTCAGTGGCTGCCCACAGCTCGGCCCGATGCTCGAACACCCCGTGCAGCACGCCTCGAACATCGAACTCGCTGAATCCCTCGCGCGACAGGGCATCCAGCGCCTTGGCGAGCTCGCCGCTGGCGTCCCGATGGGCTTGCCGCAGCACCGTTTCGATGGCTTCGCTGCGCAGCTCCCGTTCGTTCTCGATCAGCGTGAAGCCTGCCGGCACCTCGGCTTCCAGCGCGAAGCGGCTCAGCACCTCGGCGCAGAACACATGCAGGGTGCTGGCCCGGAGCGGCGTGGTGGCGTAGGTGTAGGCCTCGAACAGCGCACGGGCACGCTGGCGGGTGGCGTCGTCGTCGGCTGCGCCGATCTCCTGCAGCAGCATGCCGAGCTTCGAGTCGTCGGCGAAGGCGAGGGTTTGCAGGCGCGAGGCGACGCGCGCGCGCATCTCGGCCGCTGCCTTGCGGGTGAAAGTGAGGGCGAGGATGCCGCCGGGCTCTGCGCCTGCCAGCAGCAGCCGCACGATGCGCGCCGTGAGCGTCCAGGTCTTGCCGGTGCCAGCGCTGGCCAGCAGGGTGACGCTGTGAGCGGGATTCAGGGCCTGGCTCATGCGGTAGCCAGGTCCTGCTTGCGGCAGACGCCGATGAAATCGCAGCGCTCGCAAATCGGGGCCGCCCCGTTGGCGGGCAGCGCCGCCCCGCGCTCCAGCGCGGCGGCCAGCAGGCCCAGCCGGGCAGTCATGGCAGGCAGCAGGGCGCTCAGCTCGTCATCGTCGAGCCCGAGGACTTTTTCATCCTTCAGGTTCCAGTACTCGACCTCGGTGACTGCCGCCGCCAGCAGCGCATAGTGCGGCAGCTGCACGGCCTCACCCGCGATGAGATCGGCCTTGCTCGGCGATTGGCCGCTCTTGTAGTCCACCACTCGGCAGCGCGTCGCCTCGTCGTCGATACGGTCGGCGCGGCCCCGCAGCAGCCAGCCCTGCTGGTTGGCGCTGAGATCGGTTTCGACCCGCACCACTGCATGCGGCCAGCTGGCGAGCTGGTCAACCAGCCAGGGTGTGCGGGCTGCAAAGGCCTGCAGCCAGAAGCGCGCCAGCGGACGCTGCGCCAGATCTTCGGCGAACACGGCCTCTGCGATCCGGGTGAGATGGGCGGCCATCGCGGGCCGGTTCGCCTCTTCACGCGCGCCGGTATAGGGCGGCGGCAAACCGCTCATCTGCGACTCGAAAGCATGCAGGATGCGATGCACGCGTTCGCCGTAGTCGCTGCGATCCACCGGCGCATCGGGTTCATCCGGCCGTGTGAGCCCCAGCGCGTAGCGGCTGTGAAAGGCATAGGGACATTCAATGAGCGACTGGTGACCCGCGGCAGACAGTGGCCTTGCCAGCAGGGCCGGAATGGCCTTGGGTGCCGCGCGTCGGCTCGCGTCCGGCAGACTGGACTGGGCCGCGATTTCGGCCAGCGGCGCCCGTTCGGCCAGGCCGAGATCCACCGGCAGCGGGTGGCCGGAGGCCCGTGCGAAGGCGATCAAAGCCAGTAGCGGTGCGGCGGGCTGTGCCTCCTCACCGGCCTGCTCGGGGGCAAACAGCAGACGCACCCGGGGCGCAGCCTGCAGCAGGTGGCGCAGGCGTGTCAGGGCCAGCGCCTGGGTTTGTGCCGCCGCCGGCAGACCCAGTTCGCGGAGCACACCGGCATTGAAGAACGGCGATACGGTGCTGGCAAACAGCGCCGGCGTCGCACCCGTGAGAATCACGGCATCGGCGGCGAGCCCCTGGGTCTGGTCGAGCGTGAGCAGCTGCACGCGGCTGCCACTGCTGGGGGCGGACGGGAAGGTGGCGTCTTCCAGCGCCGAGTCGAGCAGGGCGCGGAAGGCGCGCCACTGCAGCTTGAGCGCCGTGCCGGCCAGCGCATCGCGCAGCTCTTGCAGGCGGGCCAGCAGTCGCGCGCCAGCGAGGTCGCTGGCCAGCACCTCATCCAGTCCCAGCCGGTGCAAGCTTTCAAGCAGGCCATCGGCATGGTCGGTGGCGGGGTGGCTGTCGCCGAGCGTCTGCACCGCCCGCGCGGCGTGGGTGAGCTGGGCCCATTGCGCCGCTTCGCTGGATTGCACGGCCTCGCGCCAGCGCGCCGCACCGCCCGCGATGCCCTGCTGGTAGGCGTGCGGCTCCAGCGCATCGGCCCAAGCCATGCCACCCGGCAGAAACCCGGACTTGAGCAGCGCAAACAGCGGGCGAAACGGGAAATCCTGCTCGACACAATCCAGCCAGCTATCGAGCGTGGCGGCGGCGCGGCTGGTGGACAGCGGCCAGCCGCCGCGGTCGGCGAGCGCGACCTGGGCACGCTCCAGCCGGGCGCGCAGGCGGCGCGCGAGGCGGCGGTCGTTGCAGACCACCGTGACCTGGCGCGCGCCATCGAGCAGGGCTTCGCGCACAGCGAGATCGGCGCACTGCGCCTCGTGCTCGGGGTCGGCGGCGGGTACCAGGGCGAGGTCGCCGAGATCCAGGTTGAGATCGCCCAGTGCCAGCGCGCGGGCGTGGGCGCTGCCGTCTTCGGCAAAGGCTGCATCCAGCCACAGGCTGCGGTCGCTGGTGCTGGATTCGACCCGTTGCGGACTCGCCTGAAGCGCCGAGAAGAGTTGCATCGTGGCCGCACTGTCGCGGCCGGTCTGGCGGCCCTGGGCGATGAAGCGGGTCGCCGGCTTGGCGAGCGCCAGCCGAAAGACGGTGGCCTCGCTCGCGCTCAACACGTCGAAGCCGACGAACCAGAGCGGCGACAGTGCAGGCCAGTCGTGCAGCACTGCATGCAGGGCCTGGCGTTGGGCGACGGCGGGCGCGGCATCGCCCAACTCCTCGCGAAAGGCCCTGTGCAGGCGGTGGACGATCTGCGCCTCGCGCGACAAGGCCGCGAGGGGCTCGGCGGCGCCGTAGGCCGTCTGCAGCAGGGCTTCGAGGCTGGCTTCGTCCCCGGGCAGGTCGACGGCCTGGCGTTCCAGTTCGTCGAAGAGGGCGTAGAGCGCATCGGCCACCCGCAGCGGCGTCTGCCCCTCGAACAAAAACCGGAAACGCGACATGGCCTCGGCGAGGCGAAGGCGGCAGGCAAGTGCGGAGGCGGGTGGCGTGGCGGGGGTTGCAAAGGCCGCCAGGGTGGTGATCTGCGGCATCAGCAGCACGCCACCAGCGGCACGCAGCAGCGCTTCGCGCAAGGCGGCGGCCAGCGCCTGCTGTGGCACCACGACGGTGAGCCCCGAGAGATCCGGCAGCGCCTCGCGATGCGCTTTGATCAGGTGCAGCGCAACAGCGCGCGGAAAATCGCCGCCGGGCGGGAGCAGAAAACAGCGCGCGTCAGTCATGGCGCGCGAGCGGTGTCAGCGTTCGAGCAGCGCCAGCTTGTTGGGCTTGCCATCCCAGGCCTTGGCATCCGCCGGGGCCCCCATGCGCTCGGTCAGCACCGGCCAAAGCTTGGAGAGCTCGGCATTGAGCGGCTTGAAGTGCAGCTCGTGTTCCTTGAGGTCGTCCTCGGCCTTGATCGCATTGGCCGGACATTCCGGCTCGCACAGCGTGCAGTCGATGCACTCTTCGGGGTCGATGACCAGGAAGTTCGGGCCGACGTGGAAGCAATCAACCGGGCAGACCTCCACACAGTCGGTGTATTTGCACTTGATGCAGTTTTCGGTGACGACGAAAGTCATTTCAGGCGACTCAGCAGCGGGCATTGGGGGCGACGGCCCCAGATTTTACGGTAGACCGGCGTCGGCTGGCTCACGCGTTTGCGTGAATCTGCCGAATCCGGGCCCGCCTCGTCGCTGGCCAGCGTCATCACCAGTCGCCGCGCTGCGCCAGCAAGGCCGCCAGCAGTGCGACGGGTGCGGTCTCGGTCCGCAGGATGCGCGGCCCCAGCCCCAGTCGATGCCAGCCATGCCGCTCGGCGGTGTCGAGCTCCACGGCACTGAAGCCACCCTCCGGCCCGATGAGTGCGGTGATGTGGGTGTTGGTGGCCAGCTGCGCAAGGCCCTGTTGGCCTCCCGGTGCCAGGATGAGTTTCAGACCCTCGTGCGCGGCGACAATGAACTTGTCGAAACTCACGGGTGCGTCCACGCGGGGCACCCTGTTGCGGCCGGACTGCTCGGCCGCACCCACGACCACGCCGCGCCAGTGCTCCACTTTTTTCTCCCAGCGCTCGCCGTCCATCTTCACCACGCCGTGTCCGGAGAGCACTGTGGCGAAATGGGCCGCGCCGAGCTCGGTGGACTTCTGCAGGGCGTAGTCCATGCGGTCGCCTTTCGACACGCATTGGGCAATGGTGATGTGCAGGGGGGCTTCCCGGTCGACCGGATCATATGCACCGATGCGCAGGGTCGCGCCCTTGCGCGAGGCAGTGGCGAGCGTGGCGGCATATTCGCCACCCTCGCCATTGAACACGGTGAGCGATTCGCCGGCCTCCATGCGAAGCACTTGAACCAGGTGGCGAAAGGCTTCGTCTGGCAGGTTGATGGTGGCGTCGGTGGCCAGTGCCTCTGGCAGGTAGAGTCGGGTCATCGCGGGGTCTTCAATCGCGCGTTGCCACATCCACTGCCTCGCACAGCACCTCGCAGAGCATTTCAGCCTCCTTAAAGGTGAGCACGTAGGGCGGCATCAGGTACAGCACATTGCCCAGCGGCCGCAGCACCACGCCCTTGCTCAAGGCATGGCGGTAGGCGATGAGCCCGCGCCGCTCGCCGGCGGGGTAGGGTTGCTTGCTGCCGGTGCGCTGCACCATTTCGACCGCCAGGATCATGCCGGTCTGCCGCACCTCGGCCACATGCGGGTGGCTGCGAAGGCTATGGGTCTGTTTCCACAGGTGCTGTGCCATCAGGCGGTTGGCAGCCAGTGCATTACCCTCGCCGAACAGTTGCAGCGAGGCCACGGCAGCGCGGCAGGCCAACGGGTTGCCGGTGTAGCTGTGGCTGTGCAGAAACGCCTTTTGTGCCGCGTAGTCGGCGTAGAAGGCCTGATAGATGTGCTCGCGGGCCAGCACCACGGCGAGTGGCAGGGTGCCGCCGGTGATGCCTTTTGAAAGGCACATGAAATCCGGGGTGATGCCGTTTGGCAGGCCCTTGCCGTAGCGGGCAGGCGGCGCCTGTTCGCAGGCGAAGAAACTGCCGGTGCGGCCAAAGCCCACCGCGATCTCGTCGGCGATGAGGTGCACGCCAAAGTGGTCGCAGGCCTGCCGCAGCAGCGTGAGGTAGATCGGGTGATACATGCGCATGCCGCCTGCGCACTGCACCAGGGGTTCGACGATCACCGCGCTGATCTCGTGTGCCTGCTGCTCCAACAGCCTTTGCAGATGCGAGAAGACGCGGCGGGTGTGGTCCTCCCAGCTCTCGCCGGGGCCACGCTCGTAGCAGTCGGGGCTGGGGGCAAAAATCGGTTCGAGCAGCAGCGGCGCGTAGGTATCGCGATACATCGATGGCCCACCCACCGCCAGCGCACCGAGCGTTTCGCCGTGATAGCTGTTGGTGAGTGCCACAAACTTGCGCTTGGCGGGCTGCCCGATGTTCTGCCAGTAGTGGAAGCTCATCTTGAGCGCGGCCTCGACCGCGCTCGATCCGTTGTCGGTGAAAAAGCAGCGCTCCAGGCCGCTCTTCGCACACAGCGCTTCGGCCAGTTGCACGCCAGGTTCGTGGGTGAAGCCGGCGAAGATCACGTGGTCGAGCGTATCGAGCTGGTCCTTGAGCGCGGCGACGATGTCGGGGTGGCGATGGCCCCAGAGATTGGTCCACCAGGACGACACCGCATCGAGGTAACGCTTGCCGTCCGCGTCTTCCAGCCAGGCCCCTTCGGCCCGCACGATGGGGACCAGCGGAATCGCACCGCTGGCATGGTCATGCATCTGCGTGCAGGGGTGCCAGATGCGGGCCTGGGAGCGTTGTTGCAAGGTGGGAGGGAGGGACAAAGGCGGCGACTCGGTGGCGGACGAAAGCGGCTCTGAATGTCACCGCAACAGGATAAAAAGATGATGGCGCATCCACGCCGAGGTCAGTATTGTGTTTCGACGCCGCTCATCACACCACACATCGAGATTTCATCCATGTCTTCCGTGCTCATGCCCTGCATCATGGCGGGCGGTTCCGGCACCCGGCTCTGGCCGCTGTCGCGCGAGCAGTATCCCAAGCAGTTTCTCAACCTCACCGAAAAACAGAGCCTGCTGCAGGTCACCGCACGGCGTGCCGCAGGCCTTGGTTCGGTCACCCCGCCGGTGGTGATCTGCGGCGAGGATCAGCGCTTTCTCGTGGCGGAGCAGTTGCGCGCCGGGGGCTTCAAGGAGGCGACCACACTGGTGGAGCCCGCGGGGCGCAACACCGCACCGGCGGCGGCCTGCGCTGCCCACCTGGCGCTGCGCCGCTATGGGCCGGACGCCATGGTGCTGCTGATGGCGGCCGACCACATGATTCCGGATGAGGCCGCCTTCGCGCGCGCCGTCGAGGTGGCGAGCGTTGCTGCCCAGGCTGGCAAGATCGTCACGTTTGGCATCAGGCCGACGCGTCCTGAAACCGGCTACGGCTACTTGCGCGCCGGTGCTGCCGCTGGTGACGGGGTCTGGCAAGTGGCTGCCTTCATCGAGAAGCCGCTGCGCGAAAAAGCCGAGGCCTTTCTCGCCGAAGGCGGCTATTACTGGAATGGCGGACTGTTCCTGTTCCGTGCCGACGTGATGCTGGCAGAGCTGAAGCACTATGAGGCAGCGATGGCGGCGCTCGCTGAAAAGGCGGTGGAAAACGCCAAGGGAGACCTCGATTTTATGCGGCTGGAGCCGGAGAGCTTCAAGGCCTGCCGCAACGAGAGCATCGACTACGCCGTGATGGAAAAAACCGACAAGGCCGCCCTCGTGCCGCTGGACGCCGGCTGGGACGATATCGGTGCCTGGACCTTCATGGACACCCTGCCGAAGGATGCCGATGGCAACGTCAAGCGCGGTGATGTGTTCATCGAAGGGGGGCGCGGCAATCTCGTCCACGCCGATTCGCGGCTGGTGGCATTGGCCGGTGTGAGCGACGTGATCGTGGTTGAGACCAAGGACGCCGTGCTCGTCACCAATCGCGACAACGTGCAGGACGTGAAGAAAGTCGTTGCCGCGCTGAAGAAGGCGCAGCGCAGCGAGGCCGTGAACCACCCCACGGTCTACCGGCCCTGGGGCAGCTACGAAACCATCGCGCTGGATGACCGCTTCCAGGTCAAGCGCATCGTCGTCAAGCCGGGCCAGAAGCTCAGCCTGCAGATGCACCACCACCGCGCCGAGCACTGGATTGTGGTGAAGGGCACGGCCGAGATCACCAATGGCGAGAAGGTGTTCATGCTCACCGAGAACCAGTCCACCTACATCCCGCTGGGCACCACGCATCGTCTGGTCAATCCCGGCAAGGTGCCGCTGGAGTTGATCGAGGTGCAGTCCGGCAGCTATCTGGGCGAGGACGATATCGTCCGCTTTGATGACGTCTATGGCCGCGCACCGGAGAAGACGGCTTGAGCAAGCTCGCTGCCTTCAAGGCCTACGACATCCGCGGCCGGGTGCCGGATGAGCTGAACCCCGACATCGCCTACCGCCTTGGCATCGCGTATGCGGAGCTGTTCCAGCCGAAGAAAGTCGCGCTGGGTCGCGATATTCGCCACTCGTCACTGCCCCTGCTGCAGGCGCTCGCGCATGGATTTGTGGCCCGCGGCGTCGAGGTGCTCGATATCGGTTTGGGGGGTACCGAAGAGGTCTACTGGGCAGCCCAGCAGCCGGGCGTGGATGGCGGGATCATGGTCACGGCCAGCCATAACCCGATGGACTACAACGGCATGAAGCTGGTGAAGGGCGGGGCCATCCCCATCAGTGGTGACTCCGGCCTGCGCGAGCTCGAAGCGCGCGTGCTGGCGCTGACCGAAACCGCACCGGCCGGCGCACCCCGGATGACGCCGATGGACTACCGCGCCGGCTATGTGCAGCACCTGCTGGGTTATGTCGATGCGGCCAAGCTCAAGGGCCTGAAGATCGTCGTCAACAGCGGCAACGGCACCGCGGGGCTGGTCATCGACGCACTCGCACCGCATCTGCCCATCGACTTTGTGCGCGTGCACCACACGCCGGACGGCGACTTCCCCAACGGCATCCCCAACCCCCTGCTGCCGGAGATGCGCGCCGACACCATCAAGGCGGTGCGCGACTCGGGTGCAGCGTTCGGCGTGGCCTGGGACGGCGACTTCGACCGCTGCTTCCTGTTCGACGAGCATGGCGGTTTCATCGAGGGCTACTACATCGTCGGCCTGCTCGCCGAGGCGCTGCTCAAGAAGGAGCCGGGCGGCAAGATCATTCACGACCCGCGGCTCACCTGGAACACCATCGACATGGTCAAGGCCGCCGGTGGTGTGGCCATCCAGAGCAAGACTGGCCACGCCTTCATCAAGGAGCGCATGCGGCTGGAAAACGCCATCTACGGCGGCGAGATGAGCGCGCACCACTATTTTCGCGACTTCGCCTACTGCGACAACGGCCACATTCCTTGGCTGCTGGTCGCTGCGCTCGTCGCCGAAACGGGCAAGACGTTGTCGCAGCTCGTCGAAGAACGCCAGGCAGCCTATCCCGCGAGTGGCGAGATCAACAGCAAGGTGGCGGACGTGAAGGCCACCATCGCCAGCATTGAAGCGCGCTATGCGCCGAGTGCCGCGGTGATCGACAAAACAGATGGCTTGAGCTGCGAATACGCCGAGGGCTGGCGCTTCAACCTGCGCGGTTCCAACACCGAGCCGGTGCTGCGCCTCAACGTCGAATCACGCGGCAACACCGCGCTGATGGAGACGAAGACCAAGGAGCTGCTCGCCTTGATCGGCGGCACGCTGGCGCACTGAGCTGTCTGGCGCAGGCCGGGTCATCAAGCTGGCCCGCGATCGAGTTGCGCGCGATTTAGTCGAGCGCCTTCACCAGCACCAGCGAGTTGCGGCGGTAGTTGTAGATGCGCTGCTTTTGCACCGGCAGGTCCTCGATCTTGCCTTCGACAAAGCCGTGCTCGATGAACCAGTGCTCGGTGGTGGTGGTGAGCGCGAACAGCTTGGTGAGGCCGAGCTTGCGCGCCGTGTCTTCGCTGCGCTTCAGCAGCGCCTCGGCGCGGCCTTCGCCGCGGTAGTCGGGGTGTACCGCAACGCAGGAGAACTCGCCCATCCTGTATTGCGGGTACGGGAACAGCGCGCAGCAGGCGATCACCAGGCCATCGCGCACCATCACGTCGAACTGGCTGATTTCGAGTTCGAGTTGTTCACGCGAACGTGGCACGAGCACGCCGGCATCTTCCAGCGGTTTGATCAGCGCGAGCACGCCGCCGACATCCTCGATGCTGGCTTCGCGTACGGCCTCGTAGTTGGCATCGGTGTAGAGCATCAGGCCGACGCCATCGCGGGTGTAAAGCTCCCGGAGCAAGGCCCCTTCTTCTGCAGCACCGATCAGGTGCACGCGCCGCACGCCGCCATGCCCGGCCGCGAGTGCGGCACTCAAGTGCGCGCGGTCGCGGTCGGAGAGGTGTGTGGCGTTCTCGGCCAGCCTTGCGCCCTCTTGCAGAGAGAGCTGACCAGCGTCGCCAGTGTCTTCGGCCAGCGTCCAGCTATCGGGATTGCTGTCGACCAGAAATACCAGCTTGTCGGCCTTGAGCGCGCTGGCGACCGCCGTGGCGACGTCCTCGTAGCGCAGGTTGAAGGTCTCGCCAGTGGGCGAGTAGCCGATGTTGCTGACCAGTGCGATGCGGCCCTGGTCGAGCACCTGGCGGATGGTTTCGGCATCGACCCGACGCACTTCGCCGGTGCTCTGCAAATCCACTCCGCCCCGCACGCCGGCCGGCTTGGCGACGATCCAGTTGCCGCCCGCCACCTTGATGCTTGCACCGCCCATGGGTGTTGACGCGAGGCTGGTACTGAGCTTGGCCTCGATGCCCATACGCAGGCTGCCGGCGGCATCTTTCACGCACTCCAGCGTGGCCGCGTCGGTGATGCGCTGGTTGCCGTGGTGGCGGCTTTGCAAGCCACGCGCGGTGAGTCGGGTCTCGATCTGCGGGCGCGCGCCGTGGACGATGACGGGCTTCACTCCCAGCGATTGCAACAGGGCGATGTCGTAGAGCAACCGTTCAAAGTCGGCGCGCTCGCAGATCTCGCCGCCAAAGGCGAGCACGAATACGCGCCCCACATGCGCGTGGACATAGGGCGCAGCGGCCCGCAGGGCGCGGACGAAGTCGGACGGATTCATGCGCGGATTATAGGCAGCGCAGGGCTCGCAGAGGCCTGCGCCGTATAATGTGGGCATGACAGCCATCACCCCATACGCCGCCCTCAACAGCGCCCTGCAGAGCGCCGGATTCACGCAGGATGCGGCCGAATACCACGGCGCACTCTGCGGCGCGCTGTGCACCCGCAAGCCCGCCGAGATCGACCCGATGACGGTGCTCGAAGGGGCTGACCACGACGTTGCCGGGGCCTCGCTGCTGAAGGCGGTGCGCGACCAGACCGCGCAATCGCTGGCGGATACCGATGGCGACATCCGACTCGTGCTGCCGGATGACGAAGCCCCGCTGCAAAAGCGCGCCCAGGCGCTCGGCGAGTGGTGCGAGGGCTTTCTGTTTGGCCTGGCTAGTAACGGCAAGCTGGACTTGAAAAAGGCCGCCCCAGAAGTGCGGGAAGTGATCGAGGACCTCGCCCAGTTCACCCGCGCCAGCTTCGACGAGGGCGGCGACGAGGAGATCGAGGAAGAGGCCTACGCCCAGCTGGTTGAATATGTGCGCGTCGGTCTGCAGCTGCTGTTCATGG
>Ga0255091_1000006_pt1 | contig 192737 bp, 171 predicted proteins | sample Colum_Yuk_RepB_8_2_FD_188439 | JGI IMG/M metagenome (GOLD analysis project Ga0255091, IMG submission 188439) | Freshwater microbial communities from Columbia River, Oregon, United States - Colum_Yuk_RepB_8d | ecosystem: Environmental > Aquatic > Freshwater > River | place: USA: Oregon... | reverse complement strand
CACGCATAGCACTCCAGGTTTCTCCCCGTCGATCTCTCGATAGGGAGTCTGGCGCCTGCTCAGTTTTACGTGATCAGGACGCCTTAAACCTGCTCAGCTTTGCGTGAGAATTCACAGCCGGGTGTTGCCGGTGCCGCCCTGGCGGTGCCCTAGCCCTTCGCTTTGGGCTTGAGCTTTGCGATATCGGCAGGGCTTGAGCTTGGCGGGATGATTAGCACCGCGTCTCGAAACATGGTGTCCGTCCACTCTGGCAAGTGCTGCGGCTTGGTCATCGCCTCGGGCTTCGGCTCGGGCTTCGGCTTGGGTTTCGATCTTGCGGGTTTCACGAAGCGATCAGCGGCGGATCACAGCAAGTCGGCGAATTGCTGCGGGGTCAATCCGGCGTTACGGATCAGGGCTTTTAAGGTGCCCTCAGCGACGGGCTTTTTCGCCGGTACTGTGAGAATCAGCACGTGACCAGGCTTGGTCATTGTGATGTGGCTGCCTACCTGGCGTGACACGGAAAAGCCACACTGTTCAAAGGCTTTAACGACTTCGCGGTATCCGACGTTTTTGAGACTAGGCGGCTTTTTGCTGGGCATATTGACCGGCCAAATAAGACACCGGCACCGGCACGCCGACTTCCACCATCTTGGTGCGGTGCTGCACGGGTTGCCACAGCGTTTCGGGGTGCGAGGCGGCGTGCTGCATGAGCTGCGCGAAGGTGCCTTGCTCTTTGCTGATTTCAAGCACACTTTTCACGACAACGCCGAACTCCTTTCGGGCGGCGGCTTCGGTGTCCATCTGCACAACGACACCCAGCGCGGGGCAATCGGCGATCCAGGTTTTACCCTCACGCCACATGCGGGTTTTTACAGTGAGCATTATTTCGACGGCATCCATGCGATGAATATAGCACCGGCTATTTCTCGCCTTCATCCAGGCGCTACTTTTTGTCGCCAGCGGCGTCGAGTAGCGCGGCGGCGCGCTTGGTCAGCACGTTGTCGAGTAGCCCGATGAATCGGGCGCCCATGTGGCCAGCGACACCGGCAAGCCCCACAGTGACGCCGATGGGCGCATGGTCGATCACCAGGGCGGCGCAGATGGTGGGGGCACTGAAACTCACGGTGATCTCACCGACGAGGGCGAGAATCGAAAAATGCACGCCTGCTTTCATCTTCATCAGGTACTGCGCGATGCCGCTGGCCACGCTTATCAGGCCGATGAGGGCGAAGGCTTCCAGGTTCTTGGTTAGCCACGGAAACATGGGTTTAGTCCGGCTGGGGGGCTTGGTCATTGGCGGGCGCTTCCTGCGTCAGTGAGGTGAGCACGTTTTGCACGGCTGCCACGATGGGCGCGGGAACGTGCAGCACCGACACCGCCAGCAGTGCGGAGAGGCTGACAGCGGCGGCGGCGATCTTCTTTGCTTTGGGCTTCATGGCCTGCCCTACTTGCTGCGCTTCTTGGTCTTGGCAGCCTTGGCGCAGCCTGCGGCCATGCGAGCCAGAAACGCGGCTTTGCTCAGGGGCTTTTTCGCCCCATTACCTTTCTTCGCGGGCTTCTTCGCGGTTGGTTTGGCATTCGCCTTTGATGGCGTCATCCAAGTAGCCGCAATGCATGCGCTTGATCATTGTGTCTTGTGATCGCTGGAAGTCTGCAAACAAACGACGCAGCGGGATTGCTTTTCGTGTCTCTAGACTCAGATGAGACGGCAGCAGCCGAACACGGGCGATCCTGAATGCTTTTTCTGCCCACAGCATCGATGCAAATGTAGGTTGTGGAATCTGCGATGCTGGTGCGAAAGAATCCGCCGGCTGCACCAAGGCGCCAATAGACGGAGTGAGAATGCAGATTAAAAGCGGAACAGCGACTTTCGGTGCCAGTCTCGCTGTGACTGTGGCACTGCTGCTCGCGGGCTGTGGAAATTCGTCGCCGGTCGCTGTCGGCGCCAGCGCGGTCGGTGGTGGCACCGCTCTGCCCGGCCCAGTCGTGTCCAGCTGTCTTGCGTCTTATAGCGCCGAGCCGAGCGGTCGCGCGAATCAAGGCACTTTGATGAATGGCGAGTTCGTCGGCACCGACGAGATCCATTTCGCCCGTGGTGCCAACGCGGATGGGATGCACCACGAGCAGTACTACGCACCGGGTGGCGTGCCGCCCGAGCCGCAGCCCTTTCCGGTCGAAAACGACGACGTCTATCGGCAAGTCACCTGGGGTGCTTTTGGTACCGACCGCGCCGCACACAACGGTGACTATTTGCTGCCGACGGACACGACACGTTGGCCGGACTTCACGGCGGACATGGCCTTTCTGCGGCTGAAAGCAGATGCGACGGATCTGTTCATCCAGCTGCGATTCGTCTCGTTCCCCGCACCCGATGCGCAAATCGCCACCTTGACCTTCACGCCCCAGAGCGCCTCGCCGGCAGTGGTCGCCTGGCCGCGCAATGCCGGAATCCGTAGTGCCTACATGCAGGCTCTGACGCTATGGGGCAACGGCGGCGAACTGGCCACGGCCGGTGGTGCGGTCTCGAATCTGCTCGCGCTAGGCGGCAAGGTCTGTGTCTCCAATCACGCCATCGAGGCCAGGGTTCCACTCGCCGCGCTGCCCGCCGGGCCTTGGAAAATCGGCGTCGGTTCAGGCCTCGCCGACCCCGTAGACACGACCCGCTACTGGACCGTCCCTGCCGGTGCACCGACTGCCAGCAGTCCGGGCACCGATTCGTCCGGCGCCCCTGGTAGCAACGTCTGGGATCTCATGTTCACGCCCCACGATCCGAACTATCACGACGATCATGTGCAGGCTGACCTGCTGTTGGCCGGGGATGTCAGTGCCGCGGTCGTCGAGGTGAGCCCCGCGCAGTTGCAGGCGCATGCCTCGGTGCCGGCTCCGGTCATCACCGGACGAATCGCCTACACCTACGAGTCTGCCTTCGATTTTGGCGACGGCATTGCCCGCGGCTCGCCTGCCATACCGCCCATCCCGGTGTCGCAGGTCGGGGTCAAGCCGCGCGATACCGCAGTGAACTACGAGTATCTGGGCGGCGTTCAGCCGTACTTTGCGTACATCCCCAAGGCCTACCCTACGAGTACGCACGCCTGGCCGCTGATCCTGTATTTCCACGGCCTCAACAACTACATCTGGGAGCCGTTCGGGCTCACGCTCGGCTTGGAAGATCAGCTGGAGGCGCGCGGCTATCTGTTTGCCTCCCTACTAGGACGCGGCGACATTTCCTATACCGACCGGGGCGAACTGGATCCGCTGGAAGTCATCGCACACATGAGTGCGCGGTATCGCATCGATCCGCAGCGCATCTATCTGATGGGACACTCGCACGGTGCCGGCGGGGTGCTCAATGTCTCCCGCCGCAATCCAGACCTTTTCGCGGCCGTGGTCTCGGCACAAATCAGCAATGCACCGGCGCAACCGGAAAACCTGCTGCATGTCCCGACCATCCACATCGCCGGACAAGCAGACCCGATCGACAGCGGCGCCGGTGCGCGCGGGCGCTATGACGCCCTGTCGGCCTTGGGCTATGACACCCAGCTCTACTACTACACGCTGAAGACGCACGAGAACTCGTCGATCTACGACACCCTGCCGCAAATCTTTGATCTGTTTGACCGCAGCACCACGCCGGTCAATCCCGCCACCGTGGTCTTCACGCGCGGCGGCGATGATTTCAACGTGGCTTTGGGACTGCTCCACGATCACGCCTACTGGGTCTCGCAAATGGTCGCGGTAGATCCTGCGCAGGACATGCACATCACGGCGGAGTCGTTTGCCATTCCACACCGGGCGCTGAGACCAGCACTGGCAGCACGGTCGGGTGACCAGATGGTGGACCGCGGTGGCCCCAGTGGCCGCACGGCGGCCACCTATGCCAGCACCACGCCCGGCTACGACGCTGCTGCGGTGCTGGCGAACAGAGCGAGCATTACCAGCCGCAATCTGACGGCGGTCACGCTGGACATTTCGCGCATGGGCATCAATCTGGCTGCCGGGGATGCTCGATTCACGCTGGCTCTGGATGCCGATCTTTCGCTTTCCCTGAGGGCTGTCGCTGGGACCACCCTGCCCTGGCAAATTCTGGATGCAAATAACTCGGTGGTGCGGAGTGGCACGGCGACATTGGTCAACGGCGCTTTTCGAATTGAGATCCCGTCCAATGCGGTGGCGATGACTTTTAGTCGCTAAGCAATCCTCTTGCCGAGTCAGGATTGATCACTTCAGAGGGCTCTCAGCGTCCGTCGATACGGATGCCACAACGACGTTGTGGGCTGCATCTCAACGATGGTCAAAAGCGTGTCGATGCCAATAGCAGCCGCCTGCTCCTGGCCAATAGCGCGGTAATCATTGAGGGGCCTGCAAGCTGTTTGGCATTCGGCAGTCATCTGCGTCTAGAACGGAACGGAAGCCGCAGACTGTGCTTCCATATTTGACGTCATTCACCCCGTGGGCCGCGCTGCCTAGACTGCTAGCCTTATCTAACAATTCAGCCTTTGTCCTCCGATGTCCACTCACCGTCAGTACCCCGACCGCATTGGGCAGTTCCAAATCCTCGGTCTGATTGGCGAAGGCGCCATGGGGCGGGTATTCCGGGCGCAGCAGCATTCACCGCGACGGCGCGTCGCACTCAAGCTGCCGCGGGACGGCGCGGCGCAGCAGGTATTCCAGCGCTTCCAGCGCGAGACCGCACTGCTCGCGGCACTGGAGCATCCACATATCGCGCGGCTTTACGAGTCCGGCACCGCCGAAACTGAGCAGGGCAGCACACCGTACCTGGCGATGGAGCTGGTGGAGGGTCAGGTGCTGACCCTTGCGGTGGCCTCCTGGCCGCTGCGCCGCAAGCTCGAGTTGCTCGCCAAGCTCGCCCGCGCCGTGCACTACGCGCACGCCCGCGGCGTGGTGCACCGCGACCTCAAGCCGGCAAACGTGCTCGTCACCGACGATGGCGAGCCGAAGATCCTCGACTTCGGCGTCGCCCGGGCCCGCGACGAGGAGGGCAGCAGCACCCAGCTCACGCTGGCCGGTGAGATCGTCGGCACGCTCGCCTACATGGCTTGGGAGCAGTTGGCGGGCAGCGCGGCCGCTGCCGATCCGCGGATCGACGTCTACGCGCTCGGCGCTATCGCCTACGAACTGCTGTGTGGCCAGCGTCCCTACCCCGACCTGCCCACGCACTCGCTTGCCGCCGCGGTGGAAATGCGGCGCACGCAGTCACCGGTGGCGCTCTACCGGTGCCTTCCGGCGGCGCGCGGTGATCTCAACACCATCGTGATGAAGGCGCTGGAGCGCGATCCGCAGGTCCGCTACGACTCGGCGCTGGCACTGGCCAGCGATTTCGAACGCCATCTCGCCGACCTGCCCATCGAGGCGCGGCCGCCGACCGCCGGCTACCTGCTGCGCAAGTACGTGCGCCGGCATCGGGTACTCACCGCGGCGGCGACCACGGTCAGCCTGGCGCTCGTGATCGCAGCGGTCGTCTCGGCCCGCTTCGCACTCAGCGAACAAGCGGCCCGCCTGCACGCAGAGGAACAGACCGCCGCTTTCGAGGCCACCAACCGTTTCCTCGAAGACCTGCTCACCGCCGCCGATCCAGAGAAGGCCCAGGGCCAGCCGATGTCGGTGCGGCAGATCATCGACCGCGCCCGCGTCTCTCTTTCGCAGCAGCAGAACCTGCCGCCTTCGGCGCGCGCGCTCGCCGCAGCGGCACTTAGCCAGACCTACACCCAGCTCGGCGACCCCAGGCTGGGACTGTCACTGCTCGACGAGGCAGAGCAGCGTACCGCCGGCCAGCCGATCAATGCATTCGCCGCCGCCAAGCTGCGGCTGACACGCGGATTGGTGCAGACCCAGCTGCCGGACATGGCCGGCGCCTACGCGACACTGCAGCCGCTGCTGACGCCAGAGCCGCCGGCTGACAAGGCGCTGGCGCGCATCTGGATCGACGCCCGCGCCACCGCTGCCAACGCCCAGTTCGCGCTCGGCCACCTCGACGAGGCCGGACGCACCATGGCCGGGCTGGGCGATCTCTCCACCCGCCTGCTCGGGCCCAACGATGCCAGCACCTTCGCCGCGCGTGCCAACGAGGTCACCCTGCTCTACCAGAAGGGCAAGCTGCCGGAAGCACGCACGGCGCTGGACGAGATGCTGCCGCGCATGGACGCCAGCATCGGCGCACTGCACCCCTACACCCTCATCATGCGCCAGCAGCAGGCGCTGGTCCTGCGCGACCAGGGTGAGATCGATCCGGCCATCGCGCAGATGCGCAAGGTAACGGCAGACCGGCGAACGCTGTTCGGGCCTGATCACGATTTCACACTTGCCTCCGAGCGCCTGCTGATCCAGATGCTGCGCGCAAAAGACCCGGCCTCCACGGAAATCTACGCCATGACGCGCGAGATCACCGGGCGGCTCCAGCAGCTCTACGGACTCGACCATCGGGCCACCCAGCAGGCCTTCGACGATCAGGCCCGTGCAGCGATGGCGCTCGGCCGCTACGACGAGGCCGAGGACCTCTACCGGCAGGTGCTGGCCGCGCAGGCGCGGCTAAACCTGGGCGACGACTTCGAAACCCTGGCACGCCATCAGGGTCAGGCCGAGCTGATGCTCAAGCGCGGCCAAGCCGCTGCCGCCGAACGGCGCCTGCGCGAACTGCACGCACGCTCGGTGAAGGCGCTGGGCGAGGACCACCCGCGTAGCTTCGTGATTCTGAGCGTGCTCGGCGAAGCTGCGGCGGCGCAGGGCCGGTTCGCCGAGGCGCGCCAGGTGCTGACGCGTGCCCTGGAATTAGCGGTGGCCAAGCTCGGCGAAGGCCACAACCGCAGCCAGGCGATTCGCAAGACACTCGACGCGCTACCGGCCTCGCCGTGACCCCGCTGCTGCTGGCCCTGACGTTGCTGTGCCTGTCGCTTACGGCGGCGCTGATCGCCTTGCGCCGGCAGCGCGCTCGGCCGCCAGATCGCCCTGCGCAGGACTTGCACGCGCGACAGCAGGCGCTCGCTGAGGAGCGCGAGCGCATCTACCAGGACCTGCATGACGACCTCGGCGCCAAGCTGCTGACCCTCGCCCACACCGCACCGAACGCCGAACTGGCCGACCTCGCCCGCAGTGCGCTGCAGGACCTGCGCGACGTGGTCAGCCGCACCCGCGGCGAGCCCGGAACACTGCAGATGGTGCTCGGCGAAATCCGGCAGGAGGCCGATAAGCGCCTCGCCGCTGCTGGAGGCCGGCTGGCCTGGGAGGAAGCTGGCGACTTGCCCGACCCGGAACTGGACAGCGGCCAAGCCCTGCATCTCTACCGCATCGTCCGCGAGGCACTCAGCAACGCGCTGCGGCACGGCCAGGCCCAGACCATCCGCATCCGCGTGCGGCGCCATGGCGGTACGCTCTATCTCGATGTCACCGACGACGGGCCCGGCCTGCCGGAGCAGACTGGCCAGGGCCAGGGCCAGCGCAGCATGCAGCGGCGCGCAGAAGCGTTGGGCGGTGGCATTGACTGGGGCGCCGGCACAGTCGGCGGCACCAAGGTGACGCTGCAGTTTCCGATCCCCGACGGCCCCCCCCTCCGCAGATAGGGACTGCCCGCCGCGATACGTGGCTTCGAGAATCCGTCCCGGCACAGCGCTGCTCCCAGCGCGGCTCACTCCGAGGACGACATGGACTTCTCTACACACGCACGGCCGCACCGGTTGGCCCCCTTCCCTTGCAGCAACATCGCCCGCGGCCTGTCGGCTGCGGCACTCCTGGCCCTGGCCGCCTGCGGCCAGGACGGCGGCAACCAGATCGACACCGGGCCGGCCCGCTTCACGGTCACGGCCGCCAGTAACACCGGCGGCTCGGTGAGCCCGGCCAGCCAGTCGGTGGCTGCCGGCCAGACCGCCCAGCTGCAGATCAGCGCCGCCGAGGGCCAGCGTGTCATCTCGGCCAGCGGCTGCGGCGGCACCCTCAACGGCAACCGCTACACCACGGCACCGGTGACGGCCGACTGCCGCGTGACGGCGACCTTCGAGCCGGTGACCGTGGAGCCGGCCCGCTTCACCGTCAGTACCAGCGCCGGCAGCGGCGGCAGCATCAGCCCGGCTAGCCGTCTGGTCGACGCCGGTACGGTGACGAGCTTCAACGTCACCGCCGACAGCGGCTTCGTGATCCAGGACGTCAGTGGCTGCGGCGGCGCCCGCAATACCGGCGGCGTTTACACCACCGCAGCGATTACCGCCGACTGCACCGTGGTCGCGAGCTTCGTCGCCGAGCCGCCGCCGCCCCTGGTGACGGTCAGCGCCAGCGCTGGTGAAGGCGGTCGCATTTCTCCCGCGAGCCAGCAGGTGCGGCAGGGCCAGACCGCGCAGTTCCTGGTCACTGCCGACACTGGTCGCCGCATCCGCACGGTCGCCGGTTGCGGCGGTCGCCTGAGCGGCGACACCTACACCACCGGCGTGATCGTCGATCCCTGCACGGTGAGCGCCAGCTTCGAGGTGGAGACTCCGGCCCCATCGGCGCGACGCCTCAACGACACGGGCGTGGTCTATTGCTCCCGCGAGAACGGCCGCAACGACGGCGACAACCGGGTCGAATGCAGCGACCCCGCCGTTGCCAGCGCCGGGCAGCAGGACGTCGGCCAGGGCCGCGATGCCCAGGCGCTGTCCGGCACCCTGGTCAAGACGGGTGCCAGCACCCTCAACGCCGGCACCAAGGCCAACGGCTTCGACTTCACCAAACTCGACCAGGCCGGCAACGTGCTGGCAGCGGATGCGACCTTCTGGCGCTGCACGCGCGACAACGTCACCGGCCTGATCTGGGAGAACAAGACCGACCAGGCCGACCCGAGCAACCCCACCGACGGAAGCCTGACCCAGGCGGACCTCGAACTGCACGACAAGGACAACACCTACAGCTGGTTCAACAGCGATGCCAACCGCAACGGCGGCAATGCCGGCACCGCTGCGAACGGCGTCTGCAACTTGGCCGGCCAGTGCGACACCGAAAAGTTCGTCGCCAGCGTCAACGCGTTGGGCCTCTGCGGTGCCAGCGACTGGCGTCTGCCGACCGTCGACGAACTGCAGAACATCGCCGACCGGGGTCGCCAGTTCGGCACCCGGCCGGAGACGAGCATGGCCATCGACCCCGGCTACTTCCGTTTCACGGACTTCTCCCAGCCACAGGCCTACTGGTCCAGCAGTCCGGCCGTGCTGGCCGAGGAAGTCTGGGTGGTCACCTTCCGCGACGGTACCCGCGGCGACGAGCTGAAGCGTCGGAACTATTCGATTCGCCTAGTCCGTGAGCCGGCCGCCGCTCGCTGACCTGGACGCCCCACCCGAACGCATCCGAACCGGAGTAAGACCATGACCACTTTCCGCAACACCCTGCTGCTCATCGCCCTTTCCGCCCCCACGGCCCAGGCGCAACAGGTCTGCAACGCCAGCCTCGACGCCACCCGCCCGGACAGCCAGTACCGCCTCAGCGCCGATGGCGCCGAAGTCACCGATCAGGTGACCGGACTGACCTGGAGGCGCTGCGTCGAGGGCATGAGCTGGGACGCCGACCAGAACCAGTGCACAGGCACACCGACCGGCATGACCTGGCCGGCAGCACTGACCCACGCCGGCAGCCAGACCGGCGGCTGGCGCCTGCCCAGCCTCAACGAAGCGCTGAGCCTGCTGGAGTCCACCTGCAAGACACCGGCGCACAACCCGACGCTGTTCCCCTCGCCGACCACGGCGACCCAGCTCTACTACCTCAGCACTAGCACGCCACACGCCGACAGCGACGGCGATCGCTGGGTGGTGGACTTCCAGGCCGGACTCGATGCCCAGAGCACCAAGCGCTTCGGCGCCACGCTGGTTCGCCTCGTGCGCGGCCCGGCCGCGCCCTGAAACCAGGGCTTAGTAGTGACCGATCAGGCCGCGGCGGCTGGCTTCCATCGTCGCCTCGGCGCGTGAAGTGACGGCCAGCTTGCGGTAGATGGTCTTGATGTAGGTGGCGGCGGTAGAGCGGGTCACGCCCAGGCTCTGCGCCACCTCCGGCAGGTGGTAACCCTTGGCGATGAGGGTCAGGGTCTCGCGCTCACGCGGGCTCAGCTCCTCTTCGTCCGGCTGCCGGGCCGGCGCAGCAAATACCCGCAGCAGTCGGCGGGCGATGCTCGGAGACAGCGGCGGCTCACCGCGGTCGATGCCGCGCAGGGCCTCGCTGATGCGATCCCGGCTCTCGTCTTTCAGCAGATAGCCCTGGGCACCGGCGCGCAGGGCGGGAAACAGATGGCCGTCGTCGGCGTAGATCGTCGCCACGACCATCACGCAGCCGGGGTGCAGTTGCCTGAGCTGCTCCAGCAGTTCGATACCGCTGCCATCCGGCAGGTCGAGATCGATCAGGGCGAGGTCGGGACGGTAACCGGCCAGCAACCTCGCCCTTGCTTCCGAAAGGCACCCGTCGGCCAGCGCCACGAGCCCGGGGAAGGCTGTTGTCGCCGCGGCCTGGACGATGGCGGCGGTAGCGGGGTGATCCTCGACGATCCAGGCGGTCTTCATATACCGGGGGCAGGAAATGCAACGATGCGATTAGCGCACCGCAAGAGCGGGCATGAATCGCTCATCTCAAGCGCAATTTTCTAGCGATCAGGATGGTGGATAGAAACAGAAACGGCCCTGAAAGGGCCGTTTCTGTTTGATGCTTGGCGGACAGGGCGTCCGCATTCTGAGGTGTCACGACGTCTTACGTCGACTCTAACCCTATAAATGTTCGAGATATTCTGAAATCGCTCGTATCAGATCGTCTCACAAGAACTTGGGAGGTCGTAACTTTTATGGCGGGTAGGATGGCGGGTAGATTGATGGCAGCAATTTGAAGTTCTTGGCTGTTCGAAAATCTTAGTTTGCCGCCACAGACGCGAGACTTCCTGAGACATCACACTGCGCTCTTCAGGGTCTCGAACTCCCACGGCTTGAGTGCCGACACGAGACGCTATGAGACCTCCTGAATAGATAAATCAGTAACTCGCATGATATGCAGGGCTATCATGCAAGTAGACGTGATGAAACGTCTTGAGACGTCCCGGAGGTAACTCGCATGATATTGAGCACTATCGTGCGAGTTAGGCAAAACCACTCCTTATTAGAGGTGTAATCGCCCAACTCGCATGATATGCAGCCCTATCGTGCGAGCTGAAGGTTTCAGTGCCTCGGTGGGGTTTCGGCCTGGAGCCATCTGATTCACATTAACAGATGAACCCTAGCGCTCCCGCTCATGGTGCCGTAGTGACAATGCCCATCACCCGCTCTGCTGTCACGTGAGCGCGCAACTCAAAAGATACTTTCGTATGCGAAGAGCTCCATCGCGGCCGTCTGACAGCACCACTTCGATAGGTTTCAAGCCTTCAAACGCCCTGTTTGGAGTTAGCGGCCATGCGTCTCTCAACTTGGGCCGCTGGGGAAAAAGCTCAGAAAGTAGGCTTTCGATTTGCAACAACTGCATGGTGAGCGACGCGGTAGAGCTCTCATCGCACGATCGCAGGGTCGCTACTTGAGCGGCGTTCAGACCCCACTTCTGTGCAATTTCGTCGATGGCCGCCATGTGCGCCTCCCTTCAAATCAAACATGAGTGAGCTAGGCATCTTTTGAGTCAAGAGCCTTCAACTCAATCTTCACGCGCTCAAGCACTTCCTCAACGGACTTGCGATCGCGCCTCGCGAACGTCGCCGCGATCAGTGTGAGCGCATGCACGCCCAACTCCGCGGCAATTTGATCGATCTTCTCGAGAGTTGGGCTGTTTAGCCCTCTTTCTAGCGAGGAGATATACGTCCTGCTGGTGACGTCTCCCAAAGCTTCCTGACTGATCCCTCTTCGTTTGCGCGTCATTCGCAGCACTTGGCCGAAAGCCTTTCGGGTGTCCATCTAGCACTCCGTTTTTGGAGTGTTAGTAAGGATTGTTGAACAGTATTACGCTACACGATATACTGTTCATTCTAAAGTAAGTCTTGTGTTCTCGGCGGGCAACTGGCTAAGGGAAATGCTGGGGGAGATCACTCTCAAAAACGTGACCAACGCTCGTTGTTGGTCGACCAAGAGCTGATGCTCAGGAGAGCCGTGATGACGAAGATTGAAACGTGGGTAGACCGAGTCCGCGACGGCGACGAGCACGCCGAGATTGTGATCGACACCTCGTGGGGCAAGAGAGATCTCGCCCAGGACGCCATAAATCAACTCAAGAAGGGAGCACTCAGCTTTCTCAAGTGTGCAGGTATCCACGTTGAGGCGTCCGAGCTGATGTCACAGCGCCGCTACCACGCCCCCCCGGCGCTTCGAATGGGCCGTCTGGATGACTACGAGACCGAGTTGCTATTCGAGGAAGCGGTCTTCTTGAACAAAATGGGTGTGGGATATGGGCACTGCTCACCGGTCGTCATCACGACCTATCCCCAAAACCTGCGCGGCGCATGCCTGAGTGGGCTGGCTTACGCACGGATGATGGAAGGCAAAGCGCCCGTAATTCTCGCAGTACTTGATCGCACGGGAGCACAAAAGCCGAAGTTTCTGGCTTGGGAAAAAGAAGCCATACGGCTCAACGTGCCTACGACACAAGGAGATCGCTGGACCCTTTACGCGGACCCTTTAGACCAACCGATCAGATCCATCATCTGATGCCCATAATCGCAGGCCCGTCGGCACCTAAAACGAATGACTGGGGATTTGCGCATTCGAGCACACTCGAAACTGTGATCGAGCAGGGGGCTCTTCGCTTAGCAGTTGATGGATGTAAGGCTGATCAAGCCCATATGCGCCTGCCGAACTATTCTCATTAGCCGAGCCTTCGCTTAACGCCGAGCGGGTCGGTGCGTTGAACGACTCGAGGACGGTGGTTTAGCCTACGAAACATGCCGAAGAAAGCGAAAGAACTTGGCCCGCTCGTCGTTTCAAGACTCACAACGCCGGGCATTTGGGCCGTGGGTGGCGTTGCTGGCCTTCAGCTGCAAGTCACCGAAGCAGGTTCGAGAAGCTGGCTGTTGCGTGTGAAGGTGGGCGGTAAGCGCAAAGAGATGGGCCTGGGCGGCTTCCCTGGTGTCACGCTAGCCGCTGCGCGGGAGAAGGCTCGCAAGGCGCGACAGGATATTTCTGATGGTCGAGACCCGATATCAGATCGGAAGGAAGCGAACAGTTTGTTGCTGTCAGAGAAGCAGTTTGCACTGACCTTCAAGCGCGCAGCTAACGATTACATCACTTCCCATACGCACAGCTGGAAGAACGCAAAGCATGCGAAACAGTGGTCGAGCACCTTGGAGACCTATGCGTTTCCGATACTCGGCGACATGCTCACCCGCCATATAAAGCCCGAGCATGTTCGCGATGTGCTGCTGCCTATTTGGGACAGCAAGACGGAGACAGCGCGGCGACTGAGAAGCCGAATCGAGCTGGTTTTGGAGTTCGCCGGCGCTCTTAATGCTCACCGTGGTCCTAACCCTGCCCGATGGAAGGGTAATCTCAGCGCAGTCCTGCCCAAGGCAGCCAGAGTCGCGAAGGTTAAACATCATGAAGCAGTGCCCTATTCGAAAGCGCCTGCATTTATGGTCGAACTACGTGCTATGCGTGGCATCGCTCCGAAGGCACTGGAGTTCGCAGTTCTCACCGCCACCCGATCTGGCGAAGTGCGCGGCGCTTGCTGGTCAGAGATTGATGAAGAAAAGGGGATCTGGACAGTCCCCGCCGCTCGCATGAAAGCAGGCAAGGAGCACGCAATTCCACTGTCCCCCGCCGCACAACGACTAATCAGCGAGTTACCGAGAAAGGGCGAATTAGTATTTCCAGCTGCTACCGGCGCTCAACTCAGTGATATGACGTTACTGGCCGTGATGAAGCGGATGGGCCTCACCGCGGTACCTCACGGCTTCAGGAGCACCTTCAGAGACTGGGCACTTGAACAGACCCACCATACGCGAGAAATCTGTGAGATGGCGCTCGCACACAGCGTTGGAGATGCCGTCGAGCGCGCATACAAAAGAGGGGAAGCAATACAGAAGCGGCGATTGCTGATGAACGATTGGGCGGCGTATCTCGATACCTAGCAAGGTCAGCATCGACCCTCAGGAATACGCTGCGACGGAGTGGAATAGATCGCCTACTTCTGGCTCACTTGGCCTGTTCCTGCTCACGGCACTGGCCGAAATCGTTGGTTGCTATCTGGCGTTGCTGTGGGCCAAGCGCGGCGCGGGGGCCTGGGTGCTGGCGGCTGCCGCACTCAGCCTCGCCGCATTCGCCTGGCTGCTGACACGCCATCCTGCCGAATCGGGTCGCGTCTATGCGGCTTATAGCGGAGTCTACACCTGCTCAGCGCTGGCCTGGTTGTGGATCGTGGATCGCGTCACGCCGACCGCCTTCGATATCGCGGGTGTCGTCACCATCGCTGCCGGTTGCGCCTTGATCGTGGCGGGTTCTCTGCGCTGAGCCGTCGGGCTGCGGCCCACCGATACCGGCAGGCCCTCAGTGCCGATGCTGATGGTGGGAGTCCGGGAAGTGGGCGTGTGAGTGGCGCATCGGTGCGTGGCGGTGGGCGTGTGTGTGCTTGCCGCCAACGGGCGCGGATTCGTCGTGCTCATGCTCATGATGCTGGTCATGGGTGTGCCCGTGGCTGTGCTCCATCGCCTCGTGCAGATGATCGTGCTGATGCTGCTCGGTGACATGCAGCCAGATGCCAAACAGCATGAGGGCGGCGGCGATCAGTAGCGGCAGCGTGATGGCATCGCCCAGCAGCACCGCTAGCAAGGCGCCGAAGAACGGAGCCACCGAAAAGTAGGCACCAGTGCGCGCGGTGCCGAGGTGACGCAGCGCCAGCACGAAGAGCGTCAGGCTCAGGCCGTAGGCCAGCACGCCGACCAGCATGGCGCTCGCCACGCTACCCGCTGCGGGCCAGGCCGCACCCTGCCAGGCGGCCAGTGCCAGATTCACACTGCCCGCGACCAGCCCTTTGACCGAAGCGATCCAGCTTGCATCGGCGAGCGACACCTTGCGGGTGAGGTTGTTGTCGAGCCCCCAGCAGAAGCAGGCTGCGAGCACGGCCAGCGAGGGCCACAGCGCCGCGAGCTGTAGGGCCTCTCCACGCGGCCAGCTCAGCACCAGCGCACCCGCGAGAATCGCGGCCATGCCTAGCGCGATGCGGCGATCAAAGTTTTCCTTGAAGGCGAACCAGGCCAGCAGTGCCGTGAACACGCCTTCGGCATTGAGCAGCAGCGAGGCCCCTGCGGCGGGCATTCCCGTCAGGCCAAACATCAGCAGCACGGGGGCCAGCACGCCACCGGTGACGATGGCCCCAGCAAACCACAGCCACTCCGCGCCGGACAAACGTACGTGTGCGGCGCGATTGAAGCGGCGAATCACTGCCATTCCCAGCCCGGAGCCGAGATACAGCAGGCCCGCCAGCAGCCAAGGGTTCACCGTTTGCAGCAGCAGCTTGGCGAGTGGCGTGCCCGCGCCAAACAGCAGCGCCGCGCCGAGTGCCGCCAGCACGCCAGAATGGGTGAGACCGAGTTTCGTGTTCATGACAGGGTGTCTCCACGCCACGCGCATCGAGCAGCAGCAGGTCTTGCACCGCAGGGGTGTGATCGGATGTCTGGTTGCCGCCTTCTCTATGCTTTCGCTTTGGTCGGTCGTCGTTTTGCTGTAAGGCTGTTGATTTATTTGGCCAGCTTTTCTGTCCTAGGCAGCCCGACATAGATGCGGTAACCCGCCAACAAAAGCCGAACCCTGCGACGTGGTCCTGGACTGTTCGTCGATAGTTCAAGAATCCGGCCCAACACATTTTTCCGTGAAACGGTCCAGCTAGAAGCGAATGCGCTGCCATCGCTTAGCTTGGTGCTTCAGGATTTTCAGAAGCCCTCCAACAGCGACACCGACGGTACTGTGTTGGCGCGCGTTGAAACACATCGCGAATTTGGTGAGTCGAAAAGTTCGCATATTTCACGAACTTGGATCGGCCTCTACCCTTCCCTTGCTAGGCGAGAAAACCAGGTAGGACCAAACCATTTTAAGGGCCGAGAATATGCCATCTACTCAACTACTTTTGCGTTGATATTTTATTTCAGTAATGTAGCATCGAAGTAATGAATACCAACGATAGAATGAAATCAGTCGATGTAAGCATGCCCAGTTGGCGGCTTGGAATACCTGCGTTGTCTAGCCAGGATGTTCTGCTGATGCGGCTTTTGCGGGTGGCCAGTCAGGGAATTACGGCCTGCGTTGACCCGGTGCTGCGCCCTGCCGGGCTGACCGAAAGCTCGTATCACACCTTGATCATCGTTATGGCTGCCGGGGTCGAAGGCACGACTCCGACAGCGCTATGCACGCAGGTAGGTCAGGCGGCTGCCAACATGACGCGCATCCTGGAAGTGCTGCGCAGAGAGGCACTGATCGAGATCAGGCTTGATCCTCGAGATGGTCGGCGACGGCGAGTCTTCATCACCCAACGCGGCACCTTAGTGGTACAGGACTACGCCAAACAGCTCACGCCGATTGTGAACACAGCATTGTCTGGAGTTTCGGCCGAGGACAAGGTTTCGTTCGAGCGACTCTTGCGCGCCATCGTGGCATCGCTGGACAAAGCTGAAGCGATGGCAGGCGGCGGCGCATGAACACGCTAGGGCATCCTCTATGGAGTGGCCGCCGCACGCCACTTGGCGCAGCCCGCGTCACCGACAATATCCGTTTGTTGGCATCCCCTTTACCAGTCTTCGCGCGTGCACTGGTCTGGTCGACCACCTGTTCTGCGCTGAGGCTGATCAGTCGATCATCGCGCAATCCACGAGATGCCCACTTGAGCATCTGGCACTCGCAGTTTGGGCCAGCTTGGACGCTTGACTGAAATGCGAAATACCTACCTCCAGTACCGATTTTTCGGTGCTTTTGAACCGACGATGGCCCACTTGGCTCGCCGTACCCTGCTAGCCCTATCTGCGGCCTTAATGCTCGCCGCGTGCGGTGAGGATCCTAAGCCCGTTGCTGCAGTTGCCGAACAGCATTTCAATGCGGTAACCGAACTGGTGCTGCGACGCGAACTGCCCGCGGTCTACACCAGCACCGGCAGCGTGGTGTCGGACGAGCGAGTCGACATCACTTCGCGGATTGCCGCCTATGTGCGCAGTATCGAGGTGCGCGAAGGCGAACGGGTCCAACAGGGCCAGCGGCTGGTGACGCTCGACAGCAAGGAAGTCGACGCCAATATTCGCGCGGCGCTCGCCAATCGTGATCAGGCAGCTGCCCTAAAGAAGGATGCCGAAAAGGATCTGGAAACCAGCGAAAGCCTGTTTGCCGGCGGCGTGGTGACCACCACCCATGTGCGCAAGTCACGGCTGCAGCTGCAGGCGGCCACCGAAAGTCTGGCTGCTGCAGAGGCTGTACTGGCACGCGGACATGCCGAGCGGCATTACACCAGTATCCTCAGTCCGGTCGCCGGCGTCGTGATCGCCCGACAAGGACGGGTGGGTACGGTGGCGGCACCCGGTGTGCCGCTGGTCACGGTTGAATCCGATAGCGCGTTGCTGTTCGCTACCCAGGTTGCCGAACAGCGGGTTGCCGGTGTGCATGTCGGTGACCCCGTCAAGATCACCGTCGATGCGCTCCGTCAGACGCTGACTGGCGAAGTGCTCCGCGTGGTGTCGTCCAGCAGCGCCGTAACCCGCGGCTTCGAGGTCAAGATCGCACTTCCAGCAACCCCGGGACTGACGCCGGGGATGTTTGGTCGCAGCGAGTTCCAGATCGGTAAACGTCCGGAGATCGCCATTCCGCCCGCAGCATTGGTTGATCGTGGCGGACTGAGTGGCGTCTATGTCGTTGATGCCGACGACCGCCTGCACTTCCGCTGGGTTCGGACCGGGCACCAAATCGGTGACGCGCAGGTCGTGCTGGCCGGACTCGATGAAGGCGAACGGATTGTCAGTGCGCCGACCAGCCGCATGCGGGAAGGCGATCGGATCACAGCGGCTGCAGGGCCGTCCCGATGAACACTGCGGCCACCTTGGCGCCGAGGCTTGCGCACCATGTCTGACGGCCCGCTGAACTCGGCAGGGCGGGTCGCCAAAGTTTTCGTCGATTCCAAGCTGACGCCCCTGTTCGTGGTCGCCGTATTGCTGCTGGGTGCGTTCGCAGGCCTGATCACGCCGCGCGAGGAGAATCCGCAGATTCTGGTGCCGGGTGCGCAGGTCGCCTTCTATCTGCCGGGCGCCACGCCGACCGAGATAGAGCACCTGATCATCGCGCCGATGGAAGCGGTAGTGCGCGAGATCAAAGGAGTCGACCATACCTCGACGATCGCCACCGCCGGTATGGGCCAGATCCAGGTGCAATTCCATGTTGGTGTCGACAAGGACCTTGCGATCACTCGGTTCAGCCAGCGGATCGCCGCCAATCGTCATCGTCTGCCGGCGACCACGCGGGACCCAGTGATCCAGCAGGTCGATGTCGACAATGTCGCCATCGTCACCGTCACGCTGGCTTCCAATACCTACGACGACTACGCGCTGCGGCGACTGGCCGAGCGGATGGCCGAGCGGCTGAACACCATCGAGCAGGTGTCGGTCGCCGAACTCCACGGCGGCCGCAAGCGCGAAATCCGGGTCAACCTCGATCCGGCACGGCTGCAGGCCTATGGTCTGACCCTGAATGACGGCGTGGCGATGATCTCGGCCAGCAACGTTTCTGCCGTTGTCGGCCAACTGGTTGATGATGGCAGGAACAAGACGGTCTACCTAAACGGCCAACTTAAGTCGCTGGAGGATGTGCGCCATCTGCCCCTGCAGGTTCACAAGGGCCAGTTGATCTACCTCGATGACATCGCCGAAGTAGTCGATGGCCCGGCCACCGAGCGCGATCAGATCACCCGGTTCAGCTTTGGGTATGGCGATCCGCGTCACGGCAGCACGAATACCAGCGGCGAAATGGCATCAGTCACCCTGTCGGTGGCCAAGAAGCCGAATACCAACTCGGTTGCCGTCAGCCGCGAAATCCTGGCGATGGTGGCGAAGATGCAGGCCCAGTTCGTCCCGGCCGAGGTCAGCGTGGTGACCACCCGCAACGACGGCCGCGATGCGGATCACACGGTCAACAGCCTGATCTTCGACCTGACGGTCGCGATCAGCTCGGTGCTGATAGTGCTGGTGCCATTCCTCGGCATCCGCCAGGCCATGATCGTCTGCCTGGTGGTGCCGCTGGTGCTCGGCCTGACCCTGGCCGTGGACATGCTGTTCGGCGTGACCATCAATCGCATCTCGCTGTTCGCCCTGATTCTGGCGCTGGGCATGCTGGTCGACGATGCCATCGTGGTGATGGAGAACATCCATCGCCATTACGAGATGGGTAGCGACGACCGCAGCGCCACTGCCGTGCTGGCCACCAACGAAATCGGCAAGCCGACAACCATCGCTACCATCACCATCATCCTGGTGTTCGCGTCGCTGAACATCCTGTCCGGCATGAATGGCGCGTTCTTTCACCCGATCGCCTTCAACGTGCCGGTCGCCATCGGGGCGTCGCTGGTGGTGGCCTACGTGGTGGTGCCCTGGGCCTGCAATCGCTGGCTGCATCAGGGACAGGGTGCGCCGGCAGAAGCCAGGCATGAACCCGACGCCCTGCATCGCCTCTACTACCGCCTGATCACGCCGCTGCTGGATCGCGCCCGGTTGCGGATGAGCTTGTTCGGCATGGTTGCGGTCGCGCTGCTGGCATCCTTCTTCATGCCGGCCTGGCAGTTCATCCGGCCTTCCGGCGTCGGCGGCCCGCTATCGGCCGTCGGCGTCAGCCTGGCGATCATGCCGAAGGAGAACCGCAACAGTTTCAGCATCGCGATCACCATGCCCGAGCACACGCCGATCGAGACCACGGATCGGGTCGCCCGGGAGTTCGGCGAAATCCTCGGCAGGCATCCCCTGGTCAGCAACTACCAGACCCATGTCGGGATTCCCGGCGTTGTCGATTTCACCGGCCTGGTCACCGGTGCTGCCAACCGGCGCGGACCGCATGTCGCCGACATTCGCGTGAATCTGGTCGACAAGACCCAGCGGCAGACCAAGTCCGTGCCCGTCGTCGAGGAGCTGCGTGCCGCAACGGCCGAAATCCGGACCCGCTATCCGGGAATGTCGGTTCGCTTCCTAGAGTCGCCGCCGGGGCCACCATCGGCCGCGATCGTGCTGGCCAGCATTCACGGCAATGATGCCAATACCCTGCGGGCGATCTCCGGGCAGGTGAAACAACAGTTCGAGCAGACCTACGGCATCATCGATGTGTTCAGCAGCCAAGCGGCCGATGTCGAGCAGATCAATATCGTCGTAGACAAGGAAAAAGCGCTGTTGTCGGGTGTCACCGTGGCCGACATCGAACAGACCGTTCGCGCCTTGATGGATGGGCTCGTCGTTTCCGAGGCCCATATCGCTGGCGAAAGGAATCCGGTGCCGATCCGGCTCAGAGTGCCCCGGGAGCGCGAGATCGACCCGCTGTTGCTCGACCGGATCACCGTGCGCAATCGCAGTGGCGATGCCATCCCGCTGTCCGAACTCACGAAGGTCGTGACGACGATAGTCGAGCACCCGATCCTGCGCCGCGACAACGAACAGGTCAGCTATGTCGGCGGCGATGTCAGCGCCGTCACCGCGCCGGTCTACGCCATCCTGGCGATGGATGCCCGACTCAACGGGCAGGAAGTCGCGGGCGTTCCGCTGCGGACCGACAACATCACCCTGAGCGCGGTGTCGCCGAACACATTGGACGGCTACCAGTTGCTCTGGGATGGCGAACTGCGTCTGACCCTCGATGCCTTGCGCGAGATGAGTGCCGTGCTCGGCGTCGTGCTGGTTCTGATCTTCCTGCTGCTGGTCGCCAGCTATCGCTCGTTCCTGATCCCGCTCCTGGGCATGACCGCCATCCCGCTCGGCCTGATCGGCATCTTCCCCGGCCACTGGATGGTCGGCATCCCATTCAGCATGGCCTCGATGATCGGCGTCGTGGCCCTGGCCGGCGTGGTGATCCGCAACTCGTTGCTGATCATCGATTTCATTCACGACTACCAGCGGCAGGGACACCCGCTGCGCGAGGCGGTGAAACTCGCCGGTGCGATTCGACTGCGGCCGATCCTGCTGACCTCCACGGCCGTCATCCTCGGCACTTTGGTCATGTACCGCGACCCCCTGTTCGCCGGTATGGCCACATCGCTGATCTTCGGCACCATGACCTCAACCCTGCTGACTTTGCTAGTACTGCCGCCGCTCTACTACCGGGTAGCCACCCACTTCCCGGCCTGGGGCAAACATTGATGATCAATCGATGCCACGGTCGTTGAGCAGTCCGTTACGGATTCGACACACCTCATCACCGCCCACGCTATCGCGGTGCTCGCTCACACTGCGGAATTGCCAGCATTTGATGAGCGCTGGTGTAGCGCTGTTTTGCAGTGATCGCGAAGTCCCCTCCCCTGACACCACCAAGGCACTGGGTGGTGGCTTTTATCGTTTGTAAATTCGGCTCTTGATGACTATCGGATGAAGTCAAACAGCTCGTTAATCACAGAACCATGACGCTCCATAGGTAGAAAATGGCTCGCATTGGGAATCGAGATGATTTTCGCACTCGGCATGCGGCGCTGAAATTTGCCATGCACTGACTGAGGGAATGTTGATCCCTTCGTTCCTGCTAATACCCGAACCTCGATGGGTAGTCGCTTGATCCTGTGCCATGGGCTCGATTCCGTGTGCTGAAAAGTCAGAGACTCCCATTGCGGCGAGCACGCCAACTGCACACCGCTACATTCGTTTTGATTGAAGCCAGCATCGACGTAAGCGCGAAGCCATTCATCCGTCCAACTTCGAAAAGCCGTCTTTGACCGGTAATTCTCCAGCGCCTCCTCTCTTGAAGGAAAAGTTGACCGGCGTCGTGCGGCACCTTTCGCAAGCCCGATTCTGTCTGCACGTCCGAGCCCACGCATCAGTCGAAGCAGCAAGCGGCTTTGCAAATCCAGAATTACAGGTTCGCAGAGCAACAAACCCTTGACTTTGTCGGGCCGCCGGCACGCCGCAACCAGGCTGCAGGTCGCGCCAATGGAGTGGCCCGCGAGCCAGATCGGTTCTGGCGACGCGTCAAGCATGGCGACCATGTCGCGATAGTAAGTCTCCCACCCTCTGAAACTTGCCTCCAGACCGGATTTGCTGCTGAGCCCATGTCCACGCATATCCCATGCGGTTACGTTCATCTCTTCAGCGAGCACATTGAGTATGGGAAGGTAGGTGAGCGCACAAAAACCGGTTGCATGCGCCCAATGAAGCATCGGCTTTCCTGATCGCGGAGGGCTGCGCCAAAGCACCAAGGCGGCCTGATCGAAGGACGTAAATGATTCTGCTGTGAAAATCATTGAGGGCTTGAGCCTGCAACAAGCAACTGCATCCGCATGACTGCGATGACGTTGACTGAATCATCCTGCCAGCACTCAACGTGAACGGTGATTACACGCTGGCCACTGCGTATGATCGTAGCCAGCGCGTAGGTATCCTTGGCCTTGCCGGATCGGAGATAGTCGATCGTGCTGTCGATCAACTTCGGCATACGACGCAGGGAGTCTAGGCGCTGGCAGGCGATCAAAGCCGAGATCTCCATCAGCGCACCAAGGGTCCCGCCATGTAGGGCCGGCAACGTCATGTTGCCGATTAGGCCACTTCGGTACGGCATCTTTATGTAACGGACACCAGAAACGGTTGCGACGCACAGACCAAGATGTTGGGCGTATGGAAGCCGCTCGATCAGCCGACTCAGGTCATCGCCTTCTTCATCATGCTGATTGGAGCTTTCGCCCGCAGGCCGGGCGCCGGCAGTTGCGATTGATTGTGATGACAATGACTTCGGGTTCTGATGATCGACATCTGTCTCCATGCCGGGGGATTTCCCTTTGGCTAAGGCAGCCTTCCAGACCTCTTGCCCCTTGCCTCCTTCTTTTGCTCGCATGAATACGCTGCTACCGATTGCAACTGGCTCCACTGTGCCTTCTGAATAAACGGAGCAGCGAACGAAAGCGATCTCTGTGGTGTGGCGATAGCAACTCGCGATTGCGGTCAATGCTTGATGCCCTGGCGCTGCTCGCAAATAGTCCATGCGTAAATCCAGCGTCGATATCGGCAGAAGTGTTTTCGTTGCAATGAAAACAGCCAGCCCAGAGCAAGCGTCTGCCAAAGACAGGTTGACGCTGTTAAAAACCAGATTTCTGCTGGAGTCGCCCAGTAGGCCGGGATGGGGCTTCAGCCTCATTGTGGCGAGCTCGTTGTCCATCGACACGATCTCGATACCGAGGTCTCGGTTGTGAGGGACGGAATCGCAAAAGTGGCGCGCAATTTCCAGGGTGTTCAGCGTCTTGGCAAGCATGATGTGTGCGGCCTCCTGCACATTCTATTTCAGTAGTCGTATTAGTATCGGAATGCTACATATTGTAAAGTAATGAGTGCCACTTATCGTTTTTTGACATCATCCCTCATCTTAGGCGTCAAGGCAGGATCACCCACGATTCCTTGCAGAAAGCGTTCTCTGCACAAAAACACTGAGGTCTATCCGTATTTCTGCAGATGAAAGCAACCCAGTCAGCCCATTGCCGAAGATGCTTCAGCCCCCTGCATACCAAAACGTGTCCGCTCTAAAATTGACATAGTGCGTATCTTTACTAGATGCTTATGGGGTTGCGCGATCTTGATCTGGCAATGTGACTAACTGCTGTCTACTTCACAAACAAAGCTGTCGGCATACGGGCCAGACAGAAACATGCACATGAGGAGAGCACTGGCATGAACCGAAACAAGTTGTTGATGGCTATCTCTGTCGGCTGTTTGGCCATTCCCCTTTCTGCGTTTGCTCAAGAACCAGAAAGTGGCAGCACAACGGAATCTTCAGGTCTCAGCGCATCTGTAGCCATTGCCGATCGCTTCTACATATCGCCGATGGCAACTTACACGCTGGCGGACTCTGATCGAGGTACCAAGAACGGGCTTGGCGGTACCGTTGCCATCGGCAAGCAGTTTCAAAAACGATTTGCTTTTGAATTGGCCGCTCATTACGCATCGTTCAAGCCGGATTCAAGCGACGCAGACAGTGCAAAACTGGTTGCAGGTGGCATCAGGGGCCTGCTGTTTCCGACGAGTGGAGGTCTCTATGGGCTCGCTGGGCTTGGCTATGGAAGATTCAAGGATCATCCCGGCCTTGACCCTGACTATCGGACTATTCTCTGGACTGTCGGGGTGGGCTACCTGCTCGGGCCTTTCGACTTTGGGGCGACCGGCATCTCGCTGCGTACCGAGGTCGCGTTCCGCAGTGATATGCACCGCGGTGAAATGACTTCCGATAAATACAACAACGCTCTCAACGAAGGGGTTGCAAGCGTGGGCCTCCTCATCCCTATCGGTGCAAATCCCGCCCCAGCCGCAGCACCAGCGCCCCTGGTGGCAGAGTCTGAGCCCGAGGCCGTGGCGGTAGTCGCACTGGCCGCGCCAACAGATACCGATGGGGATGGCGTGACAGACGACGCGGACCAATGTCCAGACACCACGGCAGGCGCTGCTGTGGACGCCACCGGCTGTCCACTGCCAGCAACAGAAGCCCCCGCCCCGCCTGGGCCCGATTGCAAGTCGCCGGAGAGTGGCGCGTCGGTGAGCCTCGAAGGCTGCAAGGCAGGCGACAAGATCGTGCTCCGCGGTGTGACATTCGAGTTTGATCGCGCGAATCTCATGCCCAATGCAAAAACAATTCTCGATCAGGCGGGCGATGCCTTGCTCAGCGCACAGAACATCCGAGTCGAAATCGCCGGACACACGGATGCCCGTGGCAGCGAGGCCTATAACGCCAGGCTCTCCAACCAGCGCGCTCAAAGCGTCATGAACTACCTGACCGAAAGGGGCATCGCAGCTGACAGGTTGTCAGCCAAAGGCTATGGAGAATCTGAGCCTGTGGCAGACAACGAAACCGATGAAGGTCGAGAGCTTAATCGCAGAGTCGAACTCAAGATTCTCGAATAGACCCATGGACGGAGGATCAACTCTCTCAATCTGACGAAGGGCCAAATACAGAGGCGCAAATAATGACTGAAAATACTTTTGATTACATCGTTGTGGGTGGTGGTTCCGCAGGCTGTGCGGCAGCAGCGCGGCTCAGTGCGGAGAAAAACTGCACGGTCTGCTTGATCGAAGCCGGTCCGGTCGACAGTAGTCCCCTCATCCACATGCCATTGGGCCTGGTTGGCCTGATTGGCAGCCCCAAGGTGAATTGGTGCTTCAATACCGAGCCCGAGGCCCAGTTGAATGGACGCCGCCTGTTCTGGCCGCGTGGGAAGACTTTGGGCGGCTCAAGCTCGATTAACGCGATGGTATACATCCGGGGCCATGCGAAGGACTACGACGACTGGGCTGGTCAAAACGGCAGCGCGTGGAGCTATTCCACATTACTGAAGTCATTTAAGGAGCATGAGGACAACGTCCGGGGTGCTTCCTCGTTCCACGGCAAGGGCGGCCCGCTCAGAGTGTCGGATGTGCTGGATCCGAATCCCCTGGCAGCCACTTTCATAGAAGCCGGAAAGCAGATCGGCATCCCTGAAAATCTCGATTTCAATGGTGCCGTGCAAGAGGGCGTCGGCTTCTATCAGGTGACACAGAAAGACGGTCGACGCTGGAGTTCGGCACGCGCCTTTTTGGGTATCGCGGAGGGGCGCCCCAACCTCACTGTATGCACCGCTGCCAGGGCAACCCGGATTGTTTTTGAGGCTCGACGTGCTGTAGGCGTAGAGGTAGATCGAGAGGGACGGCGGCAGATTTTGCGCGCCAAGAATGAAGTCATCCTGTGTGGCGGCGCAGTCAATTCACCGCACCTGCTGCTGCTCTCCGGCATCGGCCCTCGTGAGGGTTTGTCGAATCACGGTATTCCGCTCGTGCACGAGTTGCCGGGCGTCGGCCAAAATCTTCAGGACCATCTCGACATGACCGTGATGGTACGTGATCGCAGCAAGCAGGCCATCGGCCTCGCACTGTCATTCATCCCTCGCGCGATAATCGGTTTGTTTCGCTACCTGTTCAGTCGCCGTGGGCTTCTTGCCAGCAACGTTTCGGAAAGTGGTGGCTTCGTCAAGCTGCAGGCTTCGTCAGAGCGTCCTGAGCTGCAACTGCACTTTCTCCCAACGTTCCTGAAAGATCACGGCCGCAAACTGGTTGCTGGCTATGGCTGCACCTTGCACGTCTGCCAACTACGCCCGAAGAGTCGCGGCTTCATCGGCCTAAGGTCCGCAGACCCATTGGCGGATCCGCTGATCCAACCAAATTACCTGAGCCACCCCGATGACGCGAAAGAGCTGATTGAGGGCGTGAAACTGGCGCGTCGCATCTTCGCAGCACCTGCCTTCAAGGACATCAATGGTGGAGAAACCGAGCCAGGCGCAGAAGTGCAGACCGACGCGGATATTCTGGCCGACATCCGCAGCCGGGCTGAGACCATTTATCACCCTGTCGGTACGTGCAAGATGGGCAGCGATGCAATGGCCGTTGTTGATGGCCACCTGCGCGTGCATGGTATTCAGGGGCTTCGAGTCGCCGATGCCTCGATCATGCCTACGCTGATTGGTGGCAATACCAACGCGCCCTGCATGGTGATCGGCGATCAGGCTGCGCGGATGGCTTTGGCGGAGCGCGGAGTAGTACCGCTTTTGAGAGCTGCTTAGGAAAATGCTCGGTGAGTCTGGGCGCCGCACTGCACCTTGGCCTCCACGCTCTCATCCCTGCTCTGTTCGCCTGGTTCTTATTCCCCAAACGATTCCTGTGGGCTGCCTGCTGGCTGCTGGCGGGCTGGGCGATAGATGTAGACCACCTGCTGGCCACCCCCATTTATTCGCCAGGTCGCTGCAGCCTGGGGTTCCACCCCCTGCATACACTTCCCGCAATTCTGGTTTACGCCACCTTGGCGCTGACGAACAAGCCATTCAGCCTGCTGGGACTGGGCTTGCTCGTCCATATTGCACTGGATGGAATCGACTGTCTTCGTATGACCTGCATCGCCCGAAGTGACGCTGTGTCGACACAGCCTGACAAGGCGATCCGCCCGGATCCCACGCCAGCTCGAGCCATCTTGTTGAACCAATTCACGACGTGAGGATGCAGGAATGAGCAAAAGATTTGTGCCGCCCCTTGATCTGGGTTGGTTGCTACTTGAAAGCCGGGACACTCCGAACCACGTCGGTGGACTCATGATTTTCGAGCTGCCGCCGGAAGCACCAGCCACCTACATGCGTGACCTCACCACGCACCTGCGCTCCGTACAGTCACTGACAACGCCTTGGAATCTCCATCTTGCAGCTGGCGCTGTGGCGAAGCGCCTACCTCTGCTCGAAAATGAAGGGCAGCCTGATCTCGAATATCACGTCCGACGACTAGCATTGCCGCAACCGGGCGGCGAACGTGAACTCGGCGAGTTGGTCTCGCGCTTGCACGCCAATTCGCTGGATCTGCGCAGACCAATGTGGGAGTGCTACGTCATCGAAGGTCTGGAGGACAATCGCTTTGCACTGTTCCTCAAGATTCACCACGTCCTGCTGGATGGAGTGGCTGGCATGCGCATCATCGCGCAGGCGCTCTCGCCGGATCCCTCGGTGATCGGTGCGCCGCCTTGGGGGCATGTCAGCAAAGCCTCCAAAAAGCATAAGAATCCGGCCGCTGGCTCCACCCCAGAAACTTCTGATGCCGCGTCAAAGCAACGATTGAGCCGACCGACTCTCGTCAATCGGCGCGGCCTGTTACTGAAGTCCATCCGAAATCTATATCCGCTGATACTCCCGCGGTCACAACGGGTGGCGAACCTCGTTTCTGCGTTTGCGGCACCGCACACCGTCTTGAACGGACGCATTACCGGTCAACGCCGCGTATCAACCCAGCGCGTGCCGTTGGCAAGACTCAAATGCATCGCAGATCAGGCCGAAGTTTCTGTGAATGATGTAGTCCTCGCGTTTTGTGGCGGTGGTTTGCGTCGACTACTCGCCGAGGCAGGCGAACTGCCAGACAAGGCCACCACAGCCTGCATCCCCATTAACGTGCGGCCCGCCGGAGAAATCAGCGTTGGCACTGCAATCAGCTTCGGGTTCGCGGATCTGGCAACGGACGAAGCCGATCCACTTGAAAGATTGAAACGGGTTCATGCATCCACCTCCGCACTAAAAAAGCACATCAGCGCCTTACCTCGTACAACTGTCGGCGCATTTACGCTCGCGGTGATGGGGCCATACATCCTTCAGCAGTTGACCGGACTTGGCGGTCGGACACGTCCCATGTTCAATGTCACCATCTCCAACGTGCCCGGCCCGCAGCAGGAGCTTTTCCTGTTCGGCGCCAAGATGCAGGGGATGTATCCCGCGTCGGTGCTCTACCATGGTCAGGCTCTGAACATTACCTGCGTTCGGTATCACGACAATTTGAACTTCGGCTTTACAGCCTGGCGCGATGCACTGCCACACGTTCAGCGCATCGCGGTGTATTGCGGCGAAGCACTTGACGAACTGGAGGCAGCGCTCGGCATCGAGAAAATATACTGAGAGCTTGCCGCCAGTGGATCCGCTGACTCAGTGCAGGTGTTTGGCCTGAACATTGGCTGGCAGAAACTGGCTCTTGCTCATTGCCGAGTTGAAAACCGGCGCCGGCTCCTCGGACAAGAGACGGCTCGCGAAGTAGCGCCCATCCTTGACATCGTAAGTAATGACAGGGAAGCAGTTTGCCGACTGCACGCCATAGTGAGGCAGCACATGCCCCTCCTGAAAGCGCCACAGACGCCCCTCATGGTCGTAGTTCTCCACGAGAACAACGTTCCAGCTGTCTTCATCGAGATAGAAGACCCTAAGACCGAAGCTGTGCTTCTTTCCACCACGTTCGGTCGCCTCCACCACCCAGACACGGTGCCGCTCATAGCGCGCATTGTCGGGATTGAAGAAGTGCGGCGTGAGCTGCTGCGCATAGGTCTGACTGCCGTCAGAGAGTCTGTAGGCGTTGTAGGGCAACAGCAGCTCGCGCTTGCCAATCAGTTTCCAGACATATCGGTCGAACGGGCCGTTATACATATCGATCATGTCGACGAAATACATTGCCTCGGTTCCGGGGAACGGCTGGTCATAGCCTACTGGCGGTATGCGGAAGAGTTTTGGCGAGCCTGGCGGTGCTACCCAGATAGCACGCGCATCTTTCTCGCTGTTGGCGGTTTCGTGTGCCAGAGCCAGGAAATTGGCAAGACCAGCACCAGTGAACTTGAGCAGGTAGTACAGCAAGATGTTCTGCGAGGAAATATCTACCGGGTCGTCGGTATTGCCGTAGCGGAAAAAGGCGGACTCGTTGAGCCGATACTCCTGCGTCACCTTTCCAGCTGCGGTCACCACAGCTTGTCTGGACTGCAAAGCTACCGTGTTGCCGCGGTAGCGTACCCGGTGGTTCCAAAGTGCCTCCACCCCGTTCTCCGGCTTTGGGAAAGGAAATCCCAGACGCGCATTTTCAAGCGAGTCCGAACCGATCAGACGTGCCTTGCCGGTATTGGCTGCGGAGCTCTGGGTGATGGCCAGGGGATACGAAACGCTGCGATGAGTTTTATAGAGCGGCATTCGATATTCGGGATACCGAGCGAACAGGGCCTGATGACCCTTCGAAAGCAGATTTCGGAACTGGTCTACATTTTTCGCCGTGATGATCTGTGTCGGCCGCTCGCTCGAAAAAGGGTCGACAAGTCGCTGTCTCGCTCTGAATGAGGTCGGCTGCTGAGCCGGCGAAATACCGCCGGACCAAGCTGGAATGCTGCCGTCGGCATTGCCTTCAACTTCGGCACCGATCGCTGTCAGCGGCCCAGTGGCCCGGCTGCGTACAGCCGGGGTGGCGTCTGGAGCCTCGGTAGGTGATGTATCGCCATCGATTCGGGCATCAGTGATTTCGGTGTGCCCCAGCAGTCGCTCACTCAAGCTGACCGATTCGCTCTGCACGGCAGCAGCCTGTGCTGCGGCAGCAAGCGCCAGATCGCGCGCGCGCCCGGACTCTAGGTAACGAATCCAGTCAGAGGCCAGCTTCTGCTGTCCTGCGAAAGTCGCTGCTTGGCGAAAGGCACTCAGTGCACCTTCAATATCCGCCTGCTGATAGCGCACCAGCCCAAGATTGAGCAATAGGGTCCCGTTGGGTTTGCCAAGCTGTAGTGCCTGACTCAGCGAAGCCTCTGCCCGCGGGTAATCGCGCCGCTCGCGCAACAGCTGCGCCATCTGTTCGTAGATTTCTTGGCTTCCCTGGTTGGCAGCAAGCTCCTCAAGCACTTTCAACGCAAGCGTCTTCTCTCTGGCACGCACCCAAAGGGCCGCCAGCAGTTTTCGGTTGCCAACGCTCGGAGGCATCAAGCCCTGCTGCATCCAAGCCTGAAGCACCGATGCAGCCTCGAACGGGGCGCCGATTTGACCCGTCAGCAGCACGAGCCGCTCTCTGTCTTCTGCACTGCGCAAATATCCCAGGCGATTGGCGACCTCCATGGTTGCTTGGGCGCGCTCTGGGTTGCCCGCTTTCAGATACAGCGCTGCAAGCTGCATCCAAGCCTCTCTTCGATTCGGATCGCTGCGCAGAAGGGATTCGAGTTCAGCCGCAGCCTCCCCATCCCGCCCCGATCCCATCAGGGCGGCGACCATTGCCATCCGCCAGTTCGGGTCCGGACGTATCGTGGCGGCAATTCCTTTTTGAAGCAGTGGCACTGCCTCCTTGAACCTGCGTTGTTCCAGATAGGCGGCACCGAGTGCTACGTGGACTTCGGGACTCGCTTGACCGCTCTTCACCAGTGCTTCCAGCTGGGGAATTTGTTGCTTCAGGTTTCCCGATGCCATGGCGAGTGAGGCCAAGTCCTTGCGCAGCAGCTCGGCTGCGGGACCAGAGAGCACATTGAGATTTAGTGCCTGCTGCAATAGCTTTTGGGCCTTGGGATAGTCCTTCTGCTCTATGGCCTGTCCAGCCAACTCCTGCAGCAGCAGGGCACGGCCATAGGGGTCAGTGGTGGACTTGAGCAGGGTCTGCGCATCAACTGCGCTTTGAGGCGTCTTGGGGATGTCGATCTCCCGCACCTCGCTCCGATATTGATCTGCCCTGACCATGTCCAAGGGCAAAAAAGCCACGGCTACACTTGTCAGCACCACGAGCTTGATCTGTCGGCGCGCCGGCAGCGCGCTACCAGTTGTAGGCACAGTCTTCATGATTCATCGGCACACGCTGCTTCACTTGTGCTGCCTTGCCGGTGGCCGAATATAGCCATTTGGAAATGCTCTGGACTGCAGCGGCCTCAAATACCCCTTTGGGGTCTGCATCGAGAATGCGCACGTCCCGCACATGCCCGTTTGGCATGACCACGAATAGCGCCTCAACCCAGCCTGAAAGCTTTTGCTTGCAGGCCCACTCAGGCATTTGTGGACGCGCGGTCGATAGCGGCACGAGCGGCTTGCCCTTCCAATCCCGCCCACCACTACCCACGCCGCCGGAACCATTGCCGTTTCCGTTGCCACCTGCACCGCTACCGCTGCCGAAACCGGCGAAAGCACCGCCGCCCAGAATCCCTTCGCGGGAGCCGAACGCAAGTGGGACACTGATGTTGCTGAGATCCACCGCAGTCAGCGCAATGCTGGGAGTATCTAGCGGAGGCAAGTCAGGTTGACCAAGTGCGGGTGGGGCCGCTGGTGCAGGCTGGGGCGCGTTATCCGACAAATCAGGTGGATTGGGTGGCTCTGGCGGCGGTGGCTGTTCGCGTGCGATATGTATCGCATCAAGCACCCTCTGAGTGCCGAGGGCCTCGTCATCAGGCGCGCGAATGAGCCAGCCCAGCGCGAGAAATATCAGCGCCGTCAGCAGGATGCTCAAAGCCGAAAGCAGAAGCCAGCGCGTGGAAAGCGTCAGGTGATGACTGGAGGGCATTCGATCAATTCGGCGTTGCCGCCACCGAGACATCCGCGACACCAGCGAGCCTCGCCTGATCCATGACCTCCACCATCAGTCCCAATCGTGCGTTCTGGTCTCCCTGAATCACGACGGTGGCTTTCGGCTTGGCACGATGCAGGCGCTCGATCTCCGTGCGGAGGCGACGAATATCCACTCTTTCTCGATTTACCCAGATCTGGTTCTCGGCTGAGATGGCTACGAAGATGCTGGCGCGATCTTCTTCTTTCGCGGTCTTGGCGGATGGCTTGTTGACCCGGATTCCTGATTCCTGAACGAAGGCCGCTGCGATGATGAAGAAGATCAGCAGGTTCATGACAAAGTCGAGCATGGGCGCGAGGTCGATGCCGGTTTCTTCATGAACAGGATGATTGCGGCGAAGTTTCATTGTTTCAGGCAGGCGGAATCAGGTCGTTGAGGCGCTCTGTTTCGCTTCGCACTCGCGAGGTGAAGAGATTGCCAAAGAACAGTCCAATCACGCTCACCACCAATCCGGCCATCGTGGCAACCATAGCGTGGGAGATGCCGTCTGCCATTGCTCTGGTATCGCCGCCTCGAGTGAAGGCCATCGCATCAAAGACCTGCAACATGCCGATGACCGTGCCGAGCAGGCCAAGCAGTGGCGCCATTGGTACCATGACGCGAATCACTGGCAGGCCAGATTCCAGTGCCGCTCGCAACTGTGAAATCAGCGCTATGCGGATTCGCTGCGCAGCCCAGGAGCGACGGTCAACGCGCCCGTGCCAATCTGCCAAGGCCTCCCCACGCAATTTCGGATACACCTTCAGCAGAAACCAGGCGCGCTCCAGCACCACTGCGATCAGAACGCAGCAGGCCAACAATATCCAGCGTGTGACCCAGCCTCCGGAATCGAGGAACTCATTCAGGGTCTGATACGGCGCCAGAATCGGTTCAAGTAACAGGCTAAGCACTGGATTTCCCCGTTGCTTCAAGCTGCCGAGCCAACAGTCCGGCAGCCTGCTCATCAAGCACCTGGATGAGCGTTCTTGATCGCGTCGTGATGAAGGTGTTCACGAACAGCAGGGGGATGGCGATCATCAAACCAAGAGCCGTGGCGATCATTGCTCGCGAAATCCCAGCGGCCATCAGCTTGGGATCGCCTGCACCTGCCTCAGTGATGACCTGGAATGTGATGATCATGCCAACCACCGTTCCAAGCAGGCCCAGCAGTGGGCCCGCTGCAACGATCATCCTTAGCAGCGATTGGAAGCGCTCGAGTTTGGGGGTCTCTCGTAATACGGCCTCAGACAATCGCGTCTCCAAAACCTCCGGATCTTGACCGGTCGGATCCCCCTTGAGACTGAGGAGGACGCGACCCAGAGGATTGTCATCACGCGGCATCCCGATATCTCGCAGCTGATGAGCAACCTGGCGCCCAACCATCACCAGAAAGCCGAACTGCCACGCGGCGACGATCGCACCGAGGACGCCGATAGCGATGATCACGTAACCCACCTCGCCGCCTTGATGGATACGTTCCGCCAGCGTGGGCCGCTCGGCGATCAGGCGCAGTAAATCTCCTCGTGAAGGGTCAATCAGCACCTCGTGCAAGCCCTCGGTGGCTTCGGTGAAGGCTTTCGCGAGTTCAATGCCGTCCGTAGGCTGGCGCTCCAAAACCGACAGTTCGCCGGTCTCAGGCTGGAGTATGAGGTGGCCCTCCGCAGTCAACGCCGAAAATTGGCCAATGCGAACGACATCAGTCTGGATTTTTTCCCCCAGCGCATCGCGCACAGCAGTTTTGAATCGACTGATACGTCCGCTTTCAGCTGCCTCTTGCGCGTATAGAAACCACAGGCGCTCAATCTCAGAGATGTTGGGGATTTCTTCTGCAGTAGCCAACTTATCGAGCACCGCCAGACGGGCCGGAAACTGAGGTGTAGTCAGAGAAGACGCCAGTTGGCCGCGAAACTCACTGGCGGACTGCGCGATACCTGCATAGATCTGACCAGTATCCCCCACCTGCTCAGTGAGCTGCTTCTTGAGCTGGGCAACGTCTGCCTGACGTGCAGCGAAACGCCCCTTTATCGCACTCACTCGCGCATTGGCCGCGCCTAAATCTGCCTCGGCCTTAGCGAGCATTGCGGCCTGCTCATTCTTGTTGCGGAGGAATCGTGCCTCCCGCTCTGCATTCAACTTGCCGGACGCCTGCGAGGTCTGGGTGATATCACGCAGCAGCGCATCCATCCCCGATGTAGCCTGAGCATAAGCTTGGCAGCTTGCAGCGAGCAGCGTCGCCAACAGAATGAGCCTCATGGCCTCGCACCCGCTGCGAGAACCGGCAAACGCAGCAAATCTGGCGCTGCCGTTTCACGCGCCATCCTCAGGCCCAGGCGAATCTGGCTCGCATATTTTTGAGGCAGTACAGTCCACGCCTTTGATGACGAGTCCCAGATTCCGCAGCGTTTTCCATCCATCGAAAGGTAATAAAGCGCCGCCCTGCCCACACGCAAGACATGAACTTTGCGCTCGTCAATCTCCCCCTGCTCGATACCGAGAGAACGCCCATACTCCGCTTCGATCTGCCAGGCCTCCAGGGCCTTTTTAAACTTTTCAGCGCGATCCTCAGCCGGATCGGCATTCAGCTTCCTGAGTGCCTGCACTCGCTCCCGTCGCTCGATTGACAGGAAAGGCGCGTCGAGTGCAATGAATTTCTCAAGTCCCTCAATCATTCGAGTCAGCAAGGGCGAAAGCTCGCGTTCCGTGCGTTCCAATTCACCCAACTGCCGTTGGAGTCCAGCGCTCTGCGCATCAAGACTGGAGACTTGTTCTTCAAGCTGTTGTGCATAGGCCACGAGTTGCTGCGATTGCCAGCTGGCTGATAGATACCGCTCCAGCATCGCGCGCGTCTGGCTATCGAGCTGATCGATGCGCTGCTGCGAAGCGCGCGAAGCGCGGTTCGCAGTCAAGGTCTCGTCTATGGCCTTCGAGGCGGTGCCCTGTGCCGAGGCAAGAGCTGACATGCCTACCAAAGCCAAAGCGGTCAAAAGACCATAGAGTTGCGGATTACGGCCATGCAACGGAAACAAAGCTTTTCTCTCCTCGATATGGTGTATCGGCGGCGAGATTATCTGCCGCCCGATTCCACAGTGGTTATCACTTCGATACCGATCCCGCCAGAAGCTGGGACAAGGTTCCGTCACATCTTTGCTTAAAAAATATGGTGCATAGTGAATATATACACATCAGACATTGAATGACAGCGGTTTACGTCATGCGCACAGTGATCCGGCCACCCTAGAACTGATACTTGAAATAGAAACCTAGGTTGTCTCGATCTCGGTAGAGATTGTTTGATGCGCCTCCGAAGAACGTGTTGTAGGCAACGGTGAATGACAGCGCCTTCTCATAGCGTGTCTCCAGCAGAAGATTCAGGCTTTTTCGGCCCTGCACGAAATTGCCTGCGGGGCCCGGCGAATTACCTTGGATGTCGTGCATCAGAATGAAGATCGGCTGGACGCTAATCGATGGCAGTACAGATTCGTAACTGATGCGCCCAACCACGCGATAGCCCCAAGAGAAAGCATCTGCAAACGCGCTACGCCGCGCTTGAAAGGGATTGAAGCGCAATCCATCTGGGCCAACCGTGCAACTGGGATTAGTCGAACAGGCCAGCCTTGAGCCATCAGCGCCGCTCCCATCTGCTCCAGCGCTGGCGTGAGTCGTGGCGGTAAGAGGACCTTCGATTTGCAATTTATCGAAGTCCGGCATGTTGAGTACATGTGTCGCGGCCAGTTCATACAACAGGATGACCTGATCGGCGCGAATCCAGTTCTCGGAAGCTCCCAAGACCTGCGTTGCACCAATGTTGTACTGCGCAACTTTGCCTGGGATCCAGCCCTGAATATAGCTGTTGGGCGGATTCTCGCCGATCGTGCCTCCCCGGAATGGCGTGATGAAGTTTGGAAACGAGCGTGCCGATCCTGGTGCCGCACCAATCACTAGATTGACCGTATCAGGATAGGGGTTGTTACCGCTTGCGTCGGTGAAGTCATTGCCGTCGTAAACCACGTAGCTACCAGCTTCGTTGAAACCCAAACCTGCTTGAGAGCCTGCACAGCCGACGTTGGAGTCGTGACAACTGGTCAGCACCGGACCGAAGGACGCAAAAGCGAGGTCAATCAACGCGACCTGCAATGGCAGATTGGGTCTGTAGGCCACTTCACCTTGCAGGGAAATATCCCCCACCGTCGTCGTAAAGCTGAAGCCGAACAGCTTGCGGTCTTCTGGGTATTCCAGCTGTATAGCAGCGGTATCCAAAGGTACTGCATCCGATGCGGGCTGCCCCGGCTGTGGCAGTAGAAGATTCGCCAGTCCACCGAGCGCCGAGGGATCTGCGGCGATGCCGAGATCACCCAAGACCTGTGGGCGTTGCGCGGCCAGGCTAATCAGATCGGCACTGATCTGTGAGTTCGCACTCGGTGCGGTCAGCGGCAGATTGGGGCAGACATCCAAGAATTCCAATGTGTTCCGCGCATCGATTCCGCGGGTATTGCCAAGCCGACGGGCGCAACTGGCATTGGTCGAAAAAAAACTCACATATGGCAACTTGGAGTGGTAGTTCATGTAGTACAGGCTGAGGTCGGTTCCGTTGTTCAGCTCTTCAGCGTAGTACTTGAGCGAGATGCCGAACTGGCCTTGGCTTCGGGCGTTTTTATCTGGCCGACGATCCAATGTCAGCGTTGTCGGCGTGATCAGCGCCAACGGATTGTCCAGAGGGGTGCCGACCTTATTTGGGTCATCCGCCGCTCCGCCAAAGGCGGCATTGACCGTGTCACGCAAATCCCCAGTACCGATATCCACGAACGAGAAGTAGGCGCCAGGTGTGGGAATTTCTACAGGCTGCCACTCGTATTGATAGAAGCCCTCCACACTGACACCGCCAAACAGGGACGTACCCGCGCGTATGCTGCCGATGGGGACAAAAAGCTCCTCCAGCAAACCAAATCCAAGACGGTAAAGACTATTGGCATTGACTGGTTGTGCCTGGTTGAGACTGTTGATGACTGCCACCGTACTCTGGCCCCAGTTCACGCTTTGGCGCCCGACTCGAAAGGTCAATTCGCGTTCACCTGGTAGCGACGCTGTTCCGAAGAAGTTGGCATCGAGCAAATCAAATCGCAGACCGATCTGTCGGGCTTCATCATTCGCTCTTTCGCTCCGAATCGATGCACCCGGACCGTACACTCTGGGCAGATAGCGGTTAGAAGTTGTAGGACGATCGGCAATGCCAACCTGCCCTGCATTCTCGGCGGTAATCAGGTTGGGATGGTACTCGCGAAAATCAAAGCCATTGACGGGATCAGCAATCCCAATGCCACGCAGAAAGAATCCATAGTTTCCAAAGCTCACCGTCAGGTCTTGCGATAGCTTGAACGGAGCTTGGGTGATGTCGCCCTTGTCGTAATTGAGATTGCCATCATCAAAATTGACCGAGGCCATGCCGGGTGAACGGGCCAATTGCTGCGCGGGGAAGTTCTGAAGGCGATGCAGCCCTTGGCAAGATTGATATTGGCCCGAGCAAACGGTCGGGTTGAGGTTTGCCTTCCCGACCAAGTCGTCCGCGCGATCCTCGATTCGCCAGGATGCGCCGAAAGTTACTGTGTTGTTGAGAACAGCAGACACAGGGGTGTCCCCTGCTTGAAAATTGAAGTCAACGGCCAGCGCTTTCGTTGCCAGTGTGGCGAGCGCGGAGGCGTAAAAGATCTGAGTCAGGTTCAAACGTCGCATGATTGGCTGCTGAAGTGGGCACGGTAAGGAATTGGTCGTCACGGTTAGGCCAAAGGCACAAACCAAGCTTCTGCGAGGCTCAGGGTCCGCCGTCCTCTTCAACGATCACATTGACTTTTTGGATTGTTGATTCGATGGTCTTATGCCCGCCGTCTGCCCAAAACACCTTGAGGGTGTGTGAGCCAGCCTTAGCTGGCAGATCGAAGACGAAAAGGTATTTATCGCCACCGAGGCGAATAAGCTGATCGTTTACCGGCATCAGCGAGACCCCGTCCGTCTCGATGTGAAGATGCGTGCCAACCTTGGGCGCACTCATAGTAAGACGGCGCAGATCACCGGGTGTTTCAAAAACAATGGCTAGCTGAGTGCCGACCTTGGACCCTTCAGTTGGCATCAGGATGCGCAGTGCAGGCACTTCGTTCGGTGCGGGCTCCTCCCCTGCGGCAGGCTTTGAATGATGCTCGTGATGGTGTTCGTGCGCGGGCTCTGCCGAGAAAGTGGTGAACGGAAGCAACAATGAAGTCAGCAATACGACAAATGGTTTTTTGCTCATGCGTTAAATCCTTGTAGTGGGCTGTTGGGAAGAAAGTGTCAGTGCACGTGATCGTCAGGCGGCGGCTTGAGTTGAGGCTCTAGGTTCAGTTGTGCGAGTTGTATGTAGAGTTTTTCAAGCGGCTCCCATCCGTCTGGATCTGCCTCCGCAATCCAGCGCGCTCGCAAGTATCCGAAGCGATCAATCAGGAACTCGACGTGCTGCCACTCCATGCCAAGACGGTCGGGCGCACCGCGATTCGCGACCGTGCGCGACAACAATTCGTAAGACGACCAGATCGCCGCATCGCTCTTTTGAATGACGGTGAACGGCAGGCCTTCAGGTATCGGAAGCGTCGCATCGACGACCACCAGAACCATCGTATTGCGTGCCGCTAGCTGACCCTGAGCCTGAGCCAGTTGCGCAAGGCGGTCTTTGGCTGCCGCGCCTTCAACAAATACCAGCAAGACATTCTGCAAACCCCGATAGCCCTTCAGCTCCGTGGGGCCGTCTGTTTGCTCGATGTAGAAGTTCGGCGCGCCCAACCAAGGCCGCCCTGGGATCACCTGTGGCCGCAGTAGACGTGCTTCGAAGCCCTGCGAAAAGGCACGCAAGAAATTAATGACGTCCCAGCGATCGGTGACGGTCATGACTTGTTCGAACCCGGGCATGCCGCCGGCAGGGATCCCGTGCGTCAGCCACCAGAACATATCGCCTGCAGTGTGCAGTGCGGTATGTGGTTGACTGAGATTGGCTGGCACCCGTGGTAGCGATTTTGAGAGCGGGCCATCACCCAACCCACCGCTACCGTGACAACTCGTGCAATGGGCCTCGTACAGGGCGCGTCCTTCGGCAATCGAGACGGTCATATAGGGCACATCAGAGCGTCGAAAAGTATCCGGGTAGGCGGGTACAGCCAGTGCCCAGGACAAGGTTCCGACACTACCGAGACCGACGACCCACCCAAGAATCTGCAGTCTTCTGTTGCGCCCCAAGACCGTCAACAGCACCGCCACGGCGAGGCTGCCTGCTGCGCCGAGAATCCACACACGCAACATCTTGTCGATCCACGTCGCGTCCAACGACCAGCGAACCGGCAACCACCAGAAAGCCTTGTCATGCAGTGCTGGTGTGGTCTGGCCCAGCCAAGCGGCGCAGCCCAGCATGGCGGCTGCCAATACCATCTCGACACTGACATGACGCAAGGCCTGAGGTGTGGCCTGCAAAGCATCTTGCGCCGAGCGTAATGCTGGTAGAAAGCGCTGCCGCAACCGGTTGGCCAGCAGCAGTACACCGCACAGCAAGACCAGCTTCACCATCAAAATAGCCCCGTATCGGGTGCCAAAGAGATCGCCCTCGGTATCGATGTAAGTGTCGGCGATCACCACTCCGCTCGCGACAATAATTATCATCAGCCCAGTCGCTAGATGCGAGAACCGCGTTAGTGAATCGGCTAGTCTCGACTGCGAAGGCCAAGCTCGGTGCTGTGAAAATCGATGTACCGTCAGCGCCCATACGGGCAAGGCTCCAACCCAGAGCGAAACCGCAATCTGGTGACTCACATTCAGTAGCAAGGCCTGGCCCAAGTCCTCGGAGCCGGCCGCATGCCCTCCCCAAGGACCCAGACCGATGTAGAGCGCCACGAGAGCCGTCACCGATGTAATGGCTATAGGACGGGTCGACTCATATCGGGTCAGCAAAGCGGCAGGCACTACGAGAAGGGCAACAGCGGCACGCCCCATCCAGACCTGCCCCACATGGGTTTCGACGACGAATTGCACCCAACCCTGAATAGTGAGCGCGCGTTCGCCCAATGCATCGAACTGACCTGCAAGTGCGCCGATGTGCAAGGGAAGCAGAAGAACCGCAGGCAGCAGAAGAAGCAGAAGCTCGCTGCGAACATCAGCCCGTGCGGTATGCAGACTTAGATCACGCAGACAGAAAAAGCGAAACAGCACGGTGCCGATGATGACCGACCCGGATATTGCGGCCATCCACCGGCAGACGCCGGCGATGCTTTCAATCATTAACTACGCCAGCGGCTTGGATACGAAAACTGTAGCCGTATTCGACGACGTGACCATCGACCGAGAGCACCTTGTATTTCACCGTGTACCCGCCGTTCGCAAGCACCGGCAGAGGCACCATGAGGCAGCTTGCTTTGGACGCATCCCTCACAGGCGGTGGCAACATCACAGGCTTTCCTGCCGCATCTTCAAGCAGCACTTTGGAAAATGCGGCCTCAACATTCTCATTGAAACAGAGCCGGATTTGCTTTGGCACCACGCTCAAGACCGCACGTCGACCTGGTTCCGAACTGATCATGCCCGCATGAGCAGAGGCAGCGGTTGGCAGCAGCAGGAAGAGCACGACTGCCGCAGCACTGATAGCGAGGCTGGCCTGCGAAGTCGTGCGCATCCTCATGAATTGCTCTTTTCAGCTCTACGAGCAGTCAGATAATAAGCGAGACCGGCAAGTCCCAACGAGAAGATTGCGGCACCGACATAGCGTCCATAGTGGCGAACGCCGACTCGAAATGGAAAGACCGAATGTTCGACCTTGCCAGTCTTCGCATCGGTTGCCGTGAGAAATCCGATATACCAGCCTGAAGTATCGAAGACGTGATCAAACGTTAATGTGCCTCGCGGGTAAATGCCGGCAGGCATCTTTACGACGGTGGCTGCATCAATCTCTTCTGCGCTTCCCAAATCCTCGTAACGGCCCGCAGCCTTGCGATTTTTGGCATCACGTAGCACCCGAAACTCCACACTCTGTTCCCGGAGCGCTGGGGTGATGTAGTCGATGACGATGATCGCACGCCCCAATTCGGGGATGTCTTCACAGAATTCCTGTGTTGCCCTCAACTCCGGCTGATAACCGGTGAAGTGAGCCCGCATGCCAGCGATTTTGAGGATGCAGTTGTCATCCTCAATAGATACTCCCCCATGTGCATCCGCCCTGAGAGGCAAAAGTAAAATCAAGGCTGAAAAGGAAAGTGCAGCGAGCAGTTTCTTCATCACGGGAGCTATCCAAATACCGGGATCATCGGACCACCAAACTCGACCAGATAACGTTGGCCGGTATCGGTGTAAAAGTGAAGCAGACCTGCGACAACTGCGTCAGGTGACGAGATCATCGTGGTCATCCTTTCGGTCTCCCACATCGCGTCGTCCGCATAGAGCACCAGACGCTTGGTTTCGCCGGGTGCAACAGGGCCACCCTCAACACGTAATGCATCAGGCGCAACAAGATCATGCTCATCAAGAGGCTTGACCTTCAATACAGCCGAGTTAATGAAGCGCAGGTTTCCGGCAGCGAACTCACCGACAGTGATCGGTGCATCGCCGCGGTTGGTCACTTCGACCTCGAGGCGGAAACTGCGACCGGGAATTCGATAGCGCGCTTCGATGAGCTTGACGGACACGGGATTGGGCGCGCGTTCAACAGCCGGAACATCGACACGCCCCGTTTGCAATGGGGTAGTAATCGGGTATTGCTCCTGTGCATATAGGTACCCGCCGGCGATCAAGCTGAGTGTCAGCAACAGAAAGCTCCCCGCTATGCGGCGATCCCAGACTGTGATCATCTCATCGGCTTTCGTGCCCAACTCTTGTGCAGCCTTGAATCTCGGCACGATGATCGGGCACTTCGTCAGCCAGTAGATAAACCAGGCAAGACCTACAGAAAACCAGAGCGCTGACCAGAACACCACATTGGAGAAACCATAGGTTTCAAGGTCGATTTTCTTGCCGAGCAGTGTGGTTGTGCTGTTCTCGAAGTCAGCAAAGCTGCCTGTGACTTCGACCCAGATGCCTGGGCCAATGATCGGCCCGGTACCTTTGACGTTGATCACCGGATGCACGTGATAGCGCCCCGGTTTTCGAGCCTTCATTGTCACCTCGAAGTCATACAGCTCGCCGTAATGAAACGAGGTCGAGCGAATCATCGGCACTCCATTCACACGCGAGTCCAGCCTTACAAAAGAAGGACCTGGCACGCCAATATTCAGGTACGCGGTGTCCTCGATTGAGTTCACGTGATGAGGCCAATACTTCGAAGGCATGAATTGCCCCTTGACCGTAATGACCTCATTCACCGCCAGCTTGGCTGTGGAGACTTTGACGTCCAGCCAATGCACCGTGCGCATGCGCAACTGCGGCATCTGGGCGCGTTCACCATGAGCGACGGCTTCAAGCGGCAAGAGGCTGATCAAAAACACCAGCACGGAGATGCTCAGAGAAAGAATGGTTTTCATTTGAGGGCCCTAGACGATCTTACGAATCCAGATCGCTTTGGTACCGAGGTACCCGATCCAGAGCCAGAACCAGTAATTAAGGATGTTGAGAAACCCCGCGAACACCGCTGTCAGCGGCGTGACCGCCGCCCCGAAGGTACGAAGCGTCGACTCTTCGATGATCCGAACGTACTCAGGGATTGCTGTTCGGATGTATTCGTAGCCCAGCGTGTCAGCGACCGTCAGCATCGTGCCGTGCATTTCCACAGGCACTTGAAAGGGCGCAAGCATCGACCAGTTGAGCGGATACATGAATGCGCCAACCGCAAAACCGCCAAACAAGCCAGTCCAGAAAAAGCTTCGGGTCAACAGCAGCAGGCAATCCAGAATAAGACCTAGTCCGATATAGGTTGAGGGCCAGACAAAGTTCATCGGAAAATCGGCGAACAGATGGAAATTCAGATACCGACTTATCCAGGCCGCAAGGGTTAGACAAAGAATAGTCAGCGTACCCCCAAGAGGTAACCGCAGCTTGTCCCACAAGACATAAGAGAACACAGCAGGCAGCACGGTAATCGCCAGCGGGGTGACCAGAGGCCACCATCGGCGGTCACGCCAATCTACCCAATAGTCCCAGTCGCCGACCAAGAGTGCGAAGTGAAAACTGAAGATGCCGGCAAACAGTAATACCACCAGCGGGATAGCAAGTAGATCTACTTGAATGTAGGCCTTTCGCTGTTCCGCTGAGGTGGACATGCCCGGTATTGATGAAGATACAGCTTGCGAGCTCTTGCTCATTCTCGACTCCTAATTTGTTGGGCGCCCATCGTCTGCGTCTGACAACGACGCACGCTGCACCATCTAATTTTTATGGCGAGGCAAACCGCCAATCGAACAGCAGCTGCGCGCTCGCGAAAAGCTCGGCATCAAATCGACATCTTGTGTGTTCTTGCGAACTTGCTGCAGAACCGCAAGGTGAATCTTTTGCGGTCCTGCTCGCTGAGGGTTAAGAGCCTCTGTCAGCCAGACAACAGCACATCCTTCAGTGTCTCTGCCCTGTTCTCGGACACTAGACGTGTCAGCTCAACAATCCGCGACAACAATTGAACCAACAGACCGCCAGCCGCGAATGCCGACCAGCCGAGGAGGACGAAACCCCAGTGGATGGGGGCAGCGAAAAGCTCTTCGGCATAGAAAAAGGTGTGGCCCCACTCATTGAGACCAAGGTTCGGCATGATCATGATTGGTCCAGCGACCAAGAGTGCAAAGGGCAAAGACACACGATCTGCGAACTGCGGAAGCCGGGTTCGTGCGTAAACGAACGCTGCAACGCCCGACATGATGAACATGGGGATCGCAAAGTAGAACAGCACTATGTGGGTCGGCGTGAAATCGGTGTCACGGACCGTTACCTGGTGCCATGCGGCATCAGCCTCAGTGAAGGGTGAGGCGGTCAGGTAGGCAATGCATGCAAATAGCAGGACCTGGGAAAGCAGCACAAAGTAGCGCCGCAACTCCTCTGCCGGCTGCAACTTGTCCAGATTGCGATCCCTGGTTACCAGAAGCCAGCCGACAATGCCCGCTCCAGCCAACGTAAGTACTGGCAGCTGGATGTATAGCAGTCTCATCCAATACTGCTGAAACTCAGGCGAAAAATAGTCAAGGCCAACCGTGAACGCTGTCGCGTGCTGATAAACGCGGTATGCGCCAAAAATCATCGCAACCAACGAAAGCAACAGAAAGAAACGCGCCCAAGGTGTCTTGGGGGAACTGTATGCAGCTGTGTTCATGATGTCTTCTCCTCTCGATTATTACGACCTTTCCGCAAGGCGCTTGCGAAGGCGTGTCGCACAGTAGCTCCACATCCGATCTACGTCAATAGTGGATATCGCCACTCTTCATTTTGCATTTGACAGCCGAGCGCATAGTCGCGCATAGTGCATATCGACACTACGCGCTTCTTATGTGGGATTTTGTAGTGCCCTCCATTGCCGCAGTCGGGCGGATCATGCGAGTTGTTTTTTCATAAAAACCCGAAAGAGGAGCGCACCGAGCCGCTCTTCAAACATTTTGAGGAGGAAGTAGATCAATGACTGCCGACAACCCTCTCCCATGGGCTCAATACACGCCACCCGCTCCCGACCTCGATGTTGTGCAGAGTCTTGCTCAACAGATCGAATCTCATGCGCGCACACAAGGCGACAAGCCCGCAGCCGAGTATTTCGGTAGCACGCTGACATACGAGCAGCTGGATAGGCTGGGCAATCGGCTTGCACGTCACTTTCTGGCGCGCGGGATTGCCTGTGGCGAGGTGATTGCAATCCATCTGCCAAATGTTCCGCAGTATTTGATCGGTCTGGTCGCAGCCTCCAAGCTGGGGTGCCCTGTGACAGGACTCTCGCCACTGCTCACGGCTCCCGAGCTGGAGTATCAAATAAAAGACTCTGGTGCCAGAGCCCTACTCTCTCTCGATTCGCTGTATCGGCAGGCCGTGATGCCTGTGGGAGAGCATCTTGGCGGGCTTCGATCCGTGATCGTTACCGGCCCGATTGACTTCCTGCCGCCCCTGAAGCGAACACTGGCGTACGGCCTAAAAAAGCTTCCTCGCGTGAAATGGACAGCGATTCCGGGGCGAGCGACGGACCAATGGCTGGACGCCATGAAGCGCAGTAATGATACCCGCGTGAGTTCGCCGCTTTCAGCAAACGATACGGTCCTTATCCAATACACAGGGGGAACCACGGGGAAGCCTAAAGGCGCAGAGCTCACCCTGGGCAACCTGTGTGCAAATGCAGCGCAAGCCTCGTGTTTCCTGGGATATCGGCCTACCGATACCGTGGCTTCTGCGTTTCCCCTCTTCCACTTGGCCGGACTCGCCATTTCGTTGATGTCGCTACGAAGTGGTGCCCGGCAGTTGCTGATTCCGAATCCGCGCGACATCCCTCATTTCATCGCGGAGATGCAGAAATATCCGCCAACCATGATGGGAAATGTACCATCGATGTACCAGATGTTGATGGATCACCCGGATTTCATCCGTATCGATTTCAGCAAGCTGCGTCTCGCATTCTCCGGGGCGGCCCCGTTCGCGGTCGAGGGCATTCACAAGCTGGAATCGTTCATTGGCAAGAACAAGCTCTGTGAGGTGTACGGCATGACTGAAGCGAGTCCGCTGATGACCATCAACCCGCCAGATCGTGCGAAACCGGGCACTGTCGGAATCCCGGTGCCGGGATGCAATCTCAAGATCATGGATGTTGAAACTGGACAGATCGAAATGCCCCCTGGCGAACCAGGTGAGATCACGCTCTGTGGCCCGCAGGTGATGAAGGGCTATCGTGACGCTCCAGAAGCCACTGCCAAGACCATACGAACTCGTAATGGTGAGCGGTGGCTTTACTCGGGCGATGTCGGCTACCTCGATGACGAGGGGTACCTCACCATTTCAGATCGCGCCAAGGACATGTTGATTGTCGGTGGCTTCAAGGTGTTCTCAGTGGAGGTCGAGGGCAAGCTCAAGGAGTTGTCCTTCATCGAACACGCCGCGCTGATCGGTGTGCCCGATCCGGCCAAGCCTGGCAACGAGGTGGTACACCTTTTCGTGCAACGGTCCCAAGCGCATCTGGCTGACGATGTCACAGTGCTGCAGCAGAAAATACTGGAGTTCTGCCGCGCCAACATGGCGCCATACAAGATTCCAAAGCGAATCCACTTCATCGCAGCTATGCCGCTGACTGCGGTCGGCAAGCTCGACAAGAAGCTGCTCCGGAGCCAGCTGATGACCGAATTGCAGGAGAAATCCGCATGAATGCACCCCTGCGAAGCGAGGCCGTGCCGATGCAGATGATCGAGGCCGGCAAGGCAGCGATTTCGGACATGTTTGCAAGTCAGCGCAACACGGCGCTTCGTTGGCGCACATCAACGGCCGCCGAACGCATCGAACGTATTAGTCGTCTGCGGGATGCCGTGCAGAAGGCTGCGCCTGCAATCCGGCTCGCCGCCGCTGCAGATTTTAGGAAGCCGGAAGCAGAAGTTGATTTGACTGAGCTTTTCACAGTGGTGGCGGAGGCGAACATGGCCATCCGACGCCTGAAGCGATGGATGAAACCGCAGAAAGTGTCTACCAGCCTGCTCATGCTGGGTACACAGGGCCGGGTGGAATATCAGCCACGCGGCCGCTGCCTGATCGTGTCGCCTTGGAATTACCCGGTGAACCTCAGCTTTTGCCCGCTCATCCTCGCACTGGCCGCAGGCAACACGGCTATCGTCAAACCATCAGAACTGACGCCCCATCTTGCAGCCGTCATGCAGGGAATCATCGACGAGACCTTCCCTGTCGACGAAGTGGCGCTGATCCAGGGTGATGCCGAGGTGGCCAAGACACTGCTATCACTGCCTTTCGATCACATTTTTTTTACCGGCTCGCCAGCGCTTGGCAAGCAGGTCATGGCGGCGGCGGCGCGCAATCTCACCAGCGTCACGCTGGAACTGGGCGGCAAGAGCCCCACAGTAGTCGATGCCAGTGCCGACATCGGGGCGGCCGTCAACAACATCTGCTGGTCGAAGTTCATGAACAACGGACAGACCTGTGTCGCGCCAGATCACGTCTTCGTACATGAATCGATAGCCGACGCATTTCTGGAAGGCATGCGTGCCAGGATCACCGCCGTCTATGGCAGCGACGCGTCCGCCCGCTTCAACTCCCCGGATCTCGCACGGATCGTCAACGCTCGCCATACGGCCAGAGTGCGTCATCTGCTGGAGGATGCGCGTACGAGGGGCGCACAAATAGTGGTCGGAGGCGAGGTTCGTGAGGAGAACTGCTTCATCGCCCCAACCGTACTGGATCGAGTTCCCGCAGACGCCGCGATCATGCGTGAAGAAATCTTTGGCCCCCTTTTGCCGGTCATCCGGTTCAGCGAGCTGGACGAAGTGATCGAGCGCATCAATGCAGATGAGAAGCCCTTGGCTCTTTATCTCTGGGGACGAGACCGTCAGCGCATCCGCACCCTTCTTGATCGCACTTCTTCCGGCGGTGCCTGTGTGAACAACACGGTCGTGCAGGTCTTGCATCCCAATCTTCCGTTCGGCGGAGTCAATCATTCTGGCTTGGGCAGCACACATGGCGAGTTTGGGTTCCGGGCCTTTTCCCATTCTCGTGCAATTGCGGATACCCGCATCGCATTGGTCAGCCTGTTCTACGCGCCCTATACCGCGCGCGTTCGAACTCTCATCCGGCTGGTTCTCCGCTGGATGGCCTGAAGCACCGAGCGGGCTCTCCTCCCCCGCTCTTTTGGCGTCGGAATTACTTCCGGCGCTGTTTTTTATCTTCGCTTCTTATCTACTTTCAGGGAGACAACATCTTGAAGCATCAAACCGTCGTCAGTGGTGTGGGCATGGTGCCGTTTGCAAAGCCTGGCAGCTCTGCGCCCTACTTTGAAATGGGTGCCGATGCAGTGCGCCGCGCGCTGGCAGACGCGGGCATCGACTACCGCAAGGTTCAGCAGGCCTACGTCGGCTATGTTTACGGCGACTCCACTTGCGGACAGCGAGCACTCTATCCGGTGGGCATGACCGGCATCCCGGTCATCAACGTCAACAACAACTGCTCGACTGGCTCGACGGCACTCTTTCTTGCGAGGCAGGCGGTCGAGAGCGGTGCCGCCGAATGCGTGCTGGCACTCGGTTTCGAGCAGATGAAGCCCGGCGCGCTGGGTAGCTACTTCAACGACAGGCCTACTCCCTTCGAGCCTTTCGACCAGATCTGTGACGAGCTGGTAGGTGAGAATGAGATTCCGATGGCGATCCGCTACTTCGGCGGTGCCGGCATGGCGCATATGGAGAAATACGGCACCAAGGCCGAGACCTTCGCCAAGATTCGCGCCAAGGCCAGCCGTCACGCGGCGAACAACCCGGTGGCCCTGTTCCGCAAGGAAGTTAGTGTCGAGGAAGTGATGGCCTCACCCGTGCTGATGGGGCCTTTGACGCGACTCATGGCCTGTCCGCCCACCTGCGGTGCGGCGGCCGCCATCATTTGCTCCGAGGCATTCGCGAAAGCCAACGGTCTCGATCACCGCGTGAAGATTGCCGCGCAGGCGATGACCACCGACACGCCCAGCACCTTCGAGGCACGCAACATGATGCAACTGGTCGGCAGCGACATGGCCCGTGCAGCGGGTGACCTGGTGTATGCCGCCGCCGGCATCGGCCCGGAGGACGTGGATGTGGTTGAGCTGCACGACTGCTTTGCCACCAACGAGCTACTCAGCTACGAAGCGCTGCGGCTGGCCCCAGATGGGGGCGGTGAAAAGATGGTGGAAGACGGCGACAACACCTACGGCGGACGGGTGGTGACCAACCCGTCGGGTGGACTGCTTTCCAAAGGCCATCCGCTGGGTGCCACGGGGCTTGCCCAATGCACCGAGCTGGTTCAACAACTGCGTGGTCAGGCCGATGCCCGGCAGGTGGTGGGCGCGAGGATTGCCTTGCAGCACAATCTGGGGCTCGGCGGTGCCTGTGTCGTCACGCTGTATCAGGTCTGAGGCGCAGCCACCATGATCGATACCAAGCACATCGGGCGTCAGCTGCCGCCGGTGATCTTCGAGGTGGAAAAAGGCCGCCTGCGTTTCTTTGGCAAGGCCACTGGCGAGACCCGTCCGGAATATCTCGACGAGACTGCCGCGCTGGCCGCAGGGCATCCCTCCATTCCCGCGCCACCAACCTTTGTCTTCGCCGCTGAGCTCGATGCCGGCACGCTGTTTTCACTGCTGGAGGAATTGCAGGTGCCTCTGGGTCACATCCTGCATGGCGAGCAGCAGTTCACCTACAACGCCCCCGTGCATGCCGGTGATGTGCTGACAGTGCAGTCCACCATCGCGGACATCTACGCCAAGAAGAACGGTGAACTGGAGTTCGTCATCAAGGATTCCAGCGTCCGCAATCAGCATGGCCACCAAGTGCTTACAGCGCGTAGCGTGATCGTCGTCCGCAACCCTGGCGAGAAATCCGCATGAGTATTCCCAGTTGGGACGCCGTGAGCGTCGGCGACGCGCTACCGACGTTGGCATTGCCGGCCATCAATCGCACGACGCTGGCGCTGTTCGCTGGCGCTTCGGGCGACCACAATCCGATTCATATCGACAGCGATTTCGCCAGGGCTGCCGGGATGCAGGACGTCTTTGCGCAGGGCATGTTGCCGATGGCCTACCTGGCGCGCCTGCTCACCGCCTGGGCACCGCAATCGCAGCTGCGGCAGTTCCATGTTCGCTTCTCCTCGATGACTGCGGTCGGCACCAAGCTCGTCTGCAGCGGCATTGTCACCGAGAAATTGGAGCAAGACGGCGAGCGGCTGGCAAAACTGCAACTCGCAGTCTGTGACGAACAGGGTGTGGCCAAACTCAAAGGCGAGGCGCTGGTCGCACTCGCATGACATCCCACCTAAAAAATACTTCTGGAGATTCCGCATGAAATTGGCAGGCAAAGTGGCACTGGTCACCGGATCGGGACGCGGCATCGGCCGGGAAATTGCGCTCAAGCTGGCCGCAGAAGGCGCGGCAGTAGTTGTCAACGATCTCGATGCAGCCCCGGCGGCAGAAACGATCGAGGCAATCAAGGCGCTTGGCGGCACTGCCGTCGCCTGCATCGGCAGCGTCACAGAAAGCGGCTTTGCCGAGCGATTTGTCGGCACTGCCGTCGAGCAATTGGGCGGCCTGGACATCATCGTCAACAACGCGGGCTACACCTGGGACAACGTCATCCACAAGATGAGCGATGAACAGTGGCACGCGATCATGAACGTGCATGTCACTGCACCCTTCCAGATTCTGCGGGCCGCCTCCGAATTCCTGAGGGTGCAATCCAAGAAGGAGGCCATGCAGGGGTGCGAAGTATTCCGCAAGGTGGTCAACATCTCGTCCATCGCCGGCACAGGCGGTAATGCCGGGCAGGCCAATTATTCTGCGGGCAAGGCGGCGATCATCGGGCTGACCAAGGCGATGTCGAAGGAATGGGGACGCTACAAGGTCAACGTCAACTGTGTGGCCTTTGGCCTCATCAAAACACGGCTGACCGAAGCCACTGCAGATGGCAGCGCCGCGATTGATGTCGAAGGCCGCAGCATCAAGGTCGGCGTCAATCCTGATCTCATGAAGATGATGGAAGCGAACGTGCCGCTGGGTCGCGCCGGCACGCCCGCCGAGGCAGCTGGTGCCGTCTATCTCTTCTGCCTGCCAGAGTCGAACTACGTCAGCGGGCAGGTCTTGGTCTGCGGCGGCGGCTTCTCGATGTAGGCCCGGCTCATGAGCTATCAATCACCGTGGATGGATGCCGACCTCGCACTGTTCCGCGACAACGTCCGGAAGTTCATCGCCAATGAGATCACCCCTCACGAAGAGCGCTGGGACGGACAACAGCATGTTGATCGGGGGCTATGGAACAAGGCTGGCGCTGCCGGTCTCCTTTGCACGGACGTGCCTGAGCAATATGGTGGATCGGGTGCTCACTTTGCCTATGAGGCGGTGATTCTCGAAGAGCAGGCGCGTGCTGGCAACACCAGCTGGGCGAAGGGCGTGCACGAGATTGTCGTGCACTACATTCTCGGCTACGGCACTGAAGAGCAGAAAGCTCGTTGGCTGCCGAAGCTCGCCTCCGGCGAGATGGTGGGTGCCATCGCCATGACTGAACCTGGAACGGGCTCGGATCTTCAGGCGGTGCGCACGCGCGCCGAGCGGGAGGGCGATTTCTTCCGTATCAACGGTGCGAAAACGTTCATCTCCAACGGCCTGCACTGCGACCTGTTGATCATCGTCTGCAAGACAGATCCCGGCGAAACAGGCAAGGGTATATCCCTGATCGTTGCCGAGACCCGGAACTTGATGGGCTTCAAACGCGGCCGGTTGTTGCACAAGCTGGGACAGAAAGGACAGGACACTGCCGAGCTGTTCTTCGAAGACATGCTGGTTCCAGCGGAGAACCTGCTGGGAGGGCGCGAGTCACAGGGCTTTGTTCAACTCATGAAGCAGCTACCCCGTGAGCGGCTGATCATCGGCATCGGTGCTATTGCCGCTGCCGAGGCCGCGCTGCGACATACCCTCTCCTATGTCACCCAGCGGAAGGCTTTCGGCAAGGCGCTTATGGAGTTCCAGAACACCCGCTTCAAGCTCGCCGAAATGCAAACCGAGGTCATGATTGGACGGGTGTTTATCGACCACTGCATCCAGCAATTGCTGGTGGGCAAGCTCGATGCCGCCACCGCCTCGATGGCCAAATGGTGGGGTACGCAGAAGCAATGCGAAGTGGTGGATGAGTGTCTTCAGTTCTTCGGCGGCTATGGCTACATGCTCGAGTATCCCATCGCCCGCTTTTACGCTGACGCCCGCGTGCAGAAGATATACGGTGGCACTAACGAGATTATGAAAGAGCTGATTGCGCGCTCGATGGAATCTGCACCTTGACCAGTTTCTACGATCGTCATGTGCTTCCGCAGGTGGTCGATTTGATCTGCGGCATGCCCAGCTTTCAGAAGGCGCGTGCCGAGCTGCTGCCGCAGGCCTCTGGGACCATCCTGGAAGTCGGGATCGGCACCGGGCGAAACCTGCCCTTTTATCGCCCTGCACAGGTGCAGTGCCTCTGCGGCATAGACCCGAGCCTGCATCCCAAGGCGATGAAACGGGCGGCGCAGGCGGGCCTTATGCTCACTGCGATGCCGGTGACAGCAGAAAAGATTCCCGCCGACAACGACAGTTTTGACTGCGTGGTCTGCACCTTCAGCCTTTGCAGCATTCCAGACCCGGCTGCGGCATTACTGGAAATTCGCCGGGTTCTTAAGCCAGAGGGCAAGCTCCTGTTCGCCGAGCATGGCCGCGCAGCTGAGGACAGCGTGCGCCGTTGGCAGGATCGTCTGACACCGGCTTGGCGTGCCATCGGCGGAGGCTGTCATCTCAACCGTGATATTCCGTCACTGCTCGTGGCAGCTGGTTTCTCGATCACACACTTCAAGGCAGGCTATGTCCCCGGCCCAAGGTTTCTGAGCTATTTCTATTCCGGCATCGCCACCGTCCAATGAGCAGCATCGCCGAGATACCCTTTGGCGTCATTCCGCCGCCGCGAGAAAAAGCCAGCTTCAAGGGTCATGGCGGCATTCGACTGGTGTTCGACGAGACCGGAGACCCCACCGGACGGCCCGTCATTCTGTTGCATGGGGGTGGGCAGACACGCCATGCCTGGAATCGCACCCTTCAACAGCTTGGCGGCGCGGGCTATCACGCCCTCGCCTACGACACCCGTGGCCATGGGGAAAGCGAGTGGTCCGAGCCGGGCGACTACAGTCCTGATGCCCTCGTGGCCGATCTGCGTGAACTCATTGCTATCCAGCCGCAGCTGCCGGTACTGGTCGGCGCGTCCATGGGGGGAATGACATCACTCGTCGCCATCGGTGAGTCGCTCCAGCCGATCGCAGTCGGCCTGGTCTTGGTGGACACCGCCGCCCGCCTGGAAGCGGCGGGGGTGGAACGGATTCTGGAGTTCATGCGTGCCCACACAGACGGCTTCGACTCGCTGGAGGTCGCCGCCGCCGCCGTCGCGGCCTACAACCCGCAGCGACCGCGCCCCAACGACCGTCAGGGCTTGAAGAAGAATCTGCGACTGCACGCCAATGGACGCTGGTATTGGCACTGGGATCCACGCTTTCTCCAACACGCCACCCGCAATACCGATGGAGAAGCCTTGGTTCTGCAAGACCGGCGCGAGGCCGCTGCGGCTCGTGTGCGCGTACCAACGCTGCTGGTGCGCGGCGTGCAGAGCGACGTGGTGAGTATCGAGGGTGCCCGTGCCCTTCAAGCACTGATCCCGCAGGCTGAGTTGGTGGATGTGGCCGAAGCGGGCCACATGGTTGCAGGCGACCGAAACGACCAGTTCAGCATAGCCGTCATTGCATTTCTCGAAAAACACTTTCCCAGCCGTCGGAACAGCTGATGCCATCTCTGATCTATCCAATCGCGTTCTATGTGCTCTACATCTTCACCCTGTTCCTGATTGTTGCTTTCGTGCGAGTTCGCGGCGTCAAAAGTGGCGCGGTTCCACTGGATTACTTCGCCACCTACACCGGCCGAGGTCCACCCGAATGGATGGTGGTACTGGGTCGTCACTACGACAACCAGTTTCAGGTTCCCCTGTTGTTTCTTTTGACTTGCACCGCAGCACTGCATCTCGCAGGTGGGCGCGACGCATTGCTACTGGCATTGGCCTGGAGCTTTGTCGCCTCCCGCCTGCTTCATACCGCCATCCATCTTGGAGGCAACAACATCGTGTATCGCCTCATGGCCTATGCCCTCGGCTGGCTGCTGCTCATGGCGCTCTGGCTGCGGATACTGCTGCTGAACTGATCAGGACGCCGACGTCAGATTTCCCCACTTTCCACCTCAGGATTTTTCAATGAATCTCGATTTTTCACCAGAAGACCAAGCCTTCCGCAGCGAAATACGTGCCTGGATGCAGGTCAATGTGCCGGCGCCGTCCGGGCCTTCGTTGGGAATCCCCACGCACAAGAAAACCCAGTTCGCCTGGGAGCGCTGTCTTGGCCAGAAAGGGTGGCTGGCGTTTCAGTGGCCTCCAGAACACGGCGGGCCGGGCTGGACGGCCACGCAGCGCTATATTTTCGATACCGAGCGTGCGCTGGCGGGTGCGCCCGCCTCAAGTCCGTTCGGGCTGATGATGCTTGGCCCCGTGCTGATGGCCTACGGCACGCCTGAACAGAAGGCGCGCTATCTGCCGAAGATTGCCGCCGGCGAAGAGTTCTGGTGCCAGGGCTACTCCGAGCCGGGCTCAGGATCCGATCTCGCCAGTCTCAAGACCCAAGCCCTGCGCGACGGTAATCACTATGTCGTCAATGGTCAGAAGATTTGGACCACGCAGGCGCACTGGGCCGATTTCATGTTCTGTCTCGTGCGGACGAATTCTGAACTGCCCAAGCAGCAAGGCATCTCCTTCTTGCTGATCGATATGAAGTCTCCCGGCATCGAAATTCGCCCCATCACGACCATTGATGGTCATCACCATCTCAACGAGGTCTTCCTCACCGATGTGAGGGTGCCGGGGGAGAATCTGGTCGGCCAGGAAGGCCAGGGCTGGACGATTGCCAAATACCTGCTCAGCCATGAGCGTACAGGCCTCGCCGGCGTTGCCGACAGTCATCGCGAGTTGCAACTCCTGCAGGCAGCAGTGGACAGCGAGACGGCGCTGTCCAGCAGCCCCCTGGTGCGCCGTCGCATCGCCGAACTCAGAGTGGATTTGATGGCGCTGGAGTACACCAACCTGCGGACTCTGGATCGCGCTGCCAAAGGTCAATCTCCGGGGGCGGAATCGTCGGGGCTGAAGATCAAGGGGACTGAGTTGCAACAGGCCATCTCCGAGGCGGAAGTGGAGTTTGGGGGGCTCGCCGCCCTGCCCTGGCTGGCATCGGTGGACGACAGCCATCCAACCTTTCAGGGCGCAACCCAGCGTTACAACTTCCTCCGCGCCAGCACGATCTATGGGGGGAGCAATGAGATTCAGAAAAATGTTCTCGCCAAGATGATCGGGCTGGGCTAACCGAGAGCACTGACATGGACTTTTCACTTTCTTCCGAACAGCAACAACTCAAAGACAGCGCCGACAAGTTCGCGATCCGGGGGTACGGCTTTACCCGTCATCAGGCCACCCTGCGCCAACCTGGACATCTCGATCACAGCATCTGGGCACAGTTGGCCGAATTCGGCTGGCTGGCGCTGCCGCTGCCGGAATCCGCCGGGGGCCTGGGTGGTAGCAGCTTGGATGTATCGCTGGTCGCCGAAGCGCTGGGCGCCGGTATGGTGCTCGAACCCTTTATTTCGGGGCTTCTTCTGCCAGGCAAGCTGATCGAGCTGGCCGGCAGCCCCGCCCAGCAGGAGTCTCTGCTGATCCCTCTCGCAGAAGGTCGCATGCATCTCGCCGTCGCATGGGCTGAAATCAACGCTCGGCAAGATCCCTCGCACTGCGAGACGGTCGCCAAGCGGAATCAGGATGGCTGGCTTTTGACGGGCCGCAAGCTTTGCGTGCTCAATGCCCCCAATGCCGAGCGACTGCTGGTCAGTGCTCGTACTGCCGGAGCGAGCCGCGATGAAAACGGCATCAGCCTTTTCGAGATGAGCGCGAAAGCGCCGGGAATCGCCTTGCAAAGCTACCCTTTGATGGGCGGCGGTGTAGCCGCAAATGTTGTGCTCGACCATGTGCAGCTCGCTCCCGATGCCATGCTGGGCAGCGTCGACGAGGGGTTTTCTGCCCTCGATGCAGCGCTCGACCACGCCACAGTCGCTGCATGCGCCCAGGCTCTGGGGGCGATGGGGCAACTGCTGGATCGCACCCTGAACTACCTTCGGGTTCGCAGGCAGTTCGGCGTCGCCATCGGCAGCTTCCAGGTGCTCCAGCACCGAGCGGTCGAGATGTTCATCGAGCTGGAACAGAGCCGCTCGATGGTGCTGATGGCTGCTGTTCGAGTCGACAGCCAGGATGCCCGCGAACGCCGTCTTGCGGTCTCCGCCGCGAAGGCTTATCTCAGCAAGGCCGCCAAGTTCGTCGCACAGCAAGCCGTGCAATTGCATGGCGGCATCGGCGTCACCGAGGAGCTGGATGTGGGTCACTACTTTCGCCAGCTCACCGCTTTCGGCACCCTCCACGGCGACCGCGAGCGGCATCTGGATCGCTTTGCCGCACTCTCCCTCGCTGCCTGAAAGTCACCGTGAGTCCTGCGCCACAGGCCTACCGCGAGCAATTACGGCGCTTCGTGCAAAAAGAATGTGCCTCCAACATCGATGCTTGGAAGTGTGCCGGCGGGCGTCTGCGAGAATTTCAGCAAACAGCGGCCGAAGTCAGAATGCAATGTCGCGGTCATCGAACCGATATCTGATGAGCCCGATTCTGCACTTGCCGAGACAGAAACTGGATTACCGTTTCCGGCTCGGCTGCCCAACGCCAGTGACTTCGAGGGGTTTCGCAGTACAGCGTCTCTGCTGCGCATGCCAGATAGCGGGTGCATCCTGCCGAATCTGCGACCTCGGCACCCTGGCAGCGATTGCAAGCGGCCCACCACTGGGCAAGCGACTGGCCATAGCCCGGAAAATGCCGATCCTCCGCCCCATGCAAGATCAGCGCGGGTATCGGGGCAGAACAAGTCGCTTTGCCCAGATCAGCCGCCGTCCAACCAGTCCCGCTGAGCACCACTCCATTCGGCGGCGGTTTCATCGGGATATCGACGACGAGAGCCAGCGCCGAGGTTGCGCCGTCGGAGTGCCCTGCGAGATAGATCTGGCCCTCTGCGACACACCACTGCCGTGCGACATCCTTCGCCACATCTCCCAGCGGCGAGATCGTAGTCCGCCGCAGGCTGCCGGGGCTATTGGCGTAGGCGATCAGAAATCCATGTTCGGTCGCGGTGTGAGTCAGTCCGGAGAATCGTTCCGAAAGGGCGGCGTTCATCCCTGCAGGTGCCAATACCAGCAACAGCGCATGCCGCCGATCGGCCCGGTAGTTTGCTGGAGTAACCAGCGTATAGCGCTGTCCTTCCGGCGTGTGGAGACGGTGTCTTCCGATCCCTCCCGACGCCTCTCCTGGCGAGCAAGAACCCAGGGACGTTGCGTAGCTCGCATCTCCACTTTCCATTGCCTCGCCCCAGTGCAGCAGCGACAGGGCAAGCCCGAGCAGCACCGCCGCCATCAGTACCGTAAATCCCCAATACAACTTCATCGCCGATGGCAATTGCCGTATCGGCGTGGTGACGCCGCTTGCATCACGCTTCATTCAAGAAAACCTGGACTCGCCCATGACTGCGCCTGAAACGTTCGCGGCTTTCCTCAAACCTACTCAACTGCTGGACTGCCAGCACCCGGACATACTGGAATTCGTGCGCACAACTACCGCTGCGGATACTGACCCCAGAGCCCGTGCAGTGAGTCTCTATTACGCGATCAGGGATCAGGTGCGCTATGACCCCTACGCCTGCACCCCCGACCCGCGCTCGGTGCAAGCAAGTGCCGTTTTGCAGGCGCGTCGGGGCTACTGCGTCGGCAAGGCAGCGCTCCTCGCTGCTTGTGCTCGTACTGCGGGAATCCCGAGCCGACTCGGCTTTGCCGATGTCCGGAACCACCTGAGTACTCCGCGATTGCTGGAGTTGATGGGCACCGATATTTTCCACTACCACGGCTTCACAGAGCTGTGGATTGCCGACCGCTGGCTGAAGGCCACGCCGGCCTTCAACTTGGAGTTATGCGCCCGCTTCGATGTAGCGCCGCTGGAATTCAATGGCATAGAGGACTCGATCTTTCACGCTTTCACTGGCGATGGGCAGCAACACATGGAATATCTCGCCTATTACCCACCCACCGACGATGTACCGCTGGATGCACTATTCGACTGCTACCGCCGGTGCTATCCGAAGCTGTTTACTCTGAAAGCCAACGAATACCAGGACAGCCCCGCACAAGACGGCGGCTGGAGTGCGAGCAATGTCAGAGGCCTCTCAGACGAGACGCCGATCGTCGCGCATACCAACCACAGCAAGTGAGATCGCTCCGAATACCGCTACGACCGAACTGGCGAAGGCGAGGTCGATGAGACTGTTTGCAAGGCCGCAGCCGAGGCCATACCACGGCCTCCAGTGATCGCGGTGTTGAAATTGTAGGAACTATCCGTAGTGACGATTGGACGGCATATCGCCTATCGTGCTCGCTTTGCGGATACGGAGGATTGTGCGGCCTTACGATAGACCTTCTTGGCTACCTTGGCTGAAGCCGGCGCAGATTTCGCACTACCGTTTGCAGGCCCACGCTGCTGGCTCGCTTTTGCTGTTGCAGGTAGCTTGCGTCTCCGCATCGCGCTCTCCAGATAGCTCTGCACGTAACTGCCCAGACGACGCTGGTGCAGCAGTGTGAAGATCGAACTGATCGAGGGAATCACCACGTCCAGAAGTTTTCCAGCTTCGGATGGCGACATATCGTTGATACGATTTTTGAAAAGAACCAACTCTTTTGCGACAGCCTGCTCCACCAATTCGAAGATGAATTGAAGATCGCGTGGACTAAACGCTGTGGCCATGGATGGCGCTGCATTGCGAATGAGCAGCCACAGGCGGGTGATTTCGACATCGGAGACCGTCGCCGCACCGGAAGTCGCCAAGCCCAGGTCACGCAGTTCTTTCTGCTCCCGCCGCGACAGCCCCATATCCAGAGCCAATTGTGCGGGGTCCGTGCTGACGACCAGATCTTGGTGATCTGATGCCAAGTGCCGGCGCAACTCCTCTAATACATCGGTTTGCGCGTCCGAAAACTGGTAGTCGTCCGATCCCTGCAGCAGACTCTTGATGGCCTTTAAAGGGAGAAAACGCTCGTGTTGCAGCTTTTGAATGAGCAGCAGCAGTTCAAGATGCCGCTCCGAATACCACCCCATGTTGTGCGACGTCTTGATTGGTTCAGGGAGCAGACCCTGAGCAATGTAGAAGCGGATGGTTTGACGGCTGAATCCGGAGCGATCAGAAAGCTCTTTGATGCGATAACTCGCTCCAGACGGGGCTTCAGCTTTGCTTCTGGCCATGATGCCTTTTCAGTGAAATGAGTTGCACGACAAATGCCGAGCCAACCCACCCCACATCAGGATTTTGGCTTGGCGATCCCAACGGTCTTGAATCCATGATCCGTGGCGATCACCAGATTATGGCCCCAATACAGCGCACTAGTGAATAGCGCTGATTCACTGTTGTCGCCATTGACCGCGAACTTCAGACGCTTGGTGGCAGCGCCGGCACGAAATACAAATGCGGTCCCGACGCTACCGACTGCCACCAGATCATCGCCACCCAAGGACGTAAGGCCGAATAGGGTTTTCGTCGAACCCGTTTTCAACTGCTGCCACGCTCCTGCATTTACATCCTGCACTTCGTAGACATTGCCACGCATGCCCGCAACAACCGCTCCGTGCTCTCCACGCGCGGCCACGCTGAACAATGAGCCTTTGTAATCAAGGGGTACAACGCGCCAAGTGCTCCCATCGTCAGAAGCAGCAACCAGACCCGCCTCCCCGACCAACACTAAAGTGCCATCCCGCAGGCGAGTCAGAGCGTTGAGATGAGGCTGACGCTCTTCGAATATCGGATCGACAAAATCAGTCCATGTAGCGCCACCGTCAACCGTGGTTTTGAAGAGGCCATAGGCGCCCACCGCAAAACCTCTCTGCTTGTCGATGAAAATGACATCCATCAGCGGCTTGTTGAGGCCGGGGGAAAAACTCTGCAATTTCCAGCTTTTGCCCCCATCTTCGGTCGCAAGAATCGCCGCATCGTATCCAACGGCCCAGCCGCGCTGACTGTCCAAAAAGAACACGGCGTTCAGCAATACATCTACAGGCGACGGTGATTGTTTCCAGGATTTCCCATCGGCAGAAATCAGGATGATCCCGCGCTCGCCAACTGCAACGACGGATTGGCCGGCGGTCGCAAGGTCATTGATCTGGGCCGTAGTGGCCTTCGGGACAATTTCTGATGCGTTAGGCTGGACCACCGACGGTGCCGCATCCTGAGTGCCGCCGGCTGCACTCCCCTGTTCCTGCGCATAGCTGGGTGTCACGTACGCATTGGTCAGGCAAAGCGCCACTAGCGCGGCAAGTCGTGGGTTGGGATTGAATCGCATCTTGGAAGATCCTGTCGTTGCCGAAGTGTTGTGAACCTGCTGTGAAACGGAAGAGGGTCAGCTCAGAACTGGTATTTGACAAAGAATCCAGCGTTATCCCGATCCTGATAGACGTTGTCCTGTCCGCCTCCGAAGAAAGAGTTGTAGATCAGGTTGAACGAGAGTGCCTTCTCGTATCGGATTTCGAGAATCGAAAACAGCGTCTTCCTCCCTTCGACAAAATTGCCGCCAGGGCCAGGGGAATTGCCGCTGATATCGTGCTGCCAGATGAATAGCGGCGCTATGCTGATCCCAGGAAATACCGACTCGTAGCGCGTTAAAGCAACCAGCCGATAGCCCCACGAAAACTCCGTAGCAAAAGCGCTGCGTCTTGCCTGGAAAGGGTTGAAACGAAGACCATCGACACCGACGGTGCAAGTCGGCGTTGCCGCGCAGGCAAGACGCGAACCATCGGCACCGCTACCCTCCGCACCTGCGCTGGCATGTGTGTAGGCCGACAGCGGGCCTTCGATCTGCAATTCATCGAAGTCGGGCATGTTGGTCACCCATGTCGCCGCGATTTCAGGCAACAGAATCACCTGATCAGCACCGACCCAGTTTTCGGAGGCCCCCAACACGCGCGTCGCACCCATGTTGAACTGCAAGACCTTGCCGGGGATCCAACCCTTCACATAACTTTGTGGCGGCGTTTCGCCCAGTGGGACCCCACGATAGGCCTCCAAAAAGCTGGGAAACGAGCGACGAGATCCAGGTACGGATCCGACGGCGAGATTGATGGTGTCTGGACGCGGATTGGTCCCATCAGCGACGGTGAAGTCATTACTGGGATAAATCGAGTATTGACTGCCACCATTTTCGGTAAACCCAACCGTATTGGTCGAGCCTGCACATTGGATATCCGCATGGTCACATCGACTCAAAGTCGGGCCAAGGCCAGTAAAGAGCACATCGACCAGCGCAACCTGCAGAGGCAGATTGGGACGATAGGCGACCTCGCCCTGAAAGGAGTATTCGCCGAAAGTCGTATTGAAGCTCAAGCCGAACATTTTTCTGTTCTCTGGGTACTCCAGAAAAATGTCGGGCTGATCAAGTGGCACCACGTTGCTGAAAGGCTGTCCTGGTTTAGGGACTAGTAGATTCAGAAGCCCCACGGCGTTGATGCCTAGATCACCTGCCACTCCTGGACTTTGTGCCAACAAACTTGTCAGGTCTGTAGCAAGCTGCGCAACCCCCAGTGTCGAACTCGCCAGCGGCAGATTGTCGCAGCCTTGGAGTAATTCAAAGGTATTGGTTGCATCAAGGCCCAGAGCGTTACCTTCGCGCCGGGCACAACTTGCCGTTGATGATATGGCGCTCACGTAGGGCAACTTTGAATGGTAATTTGCGAAGTAGAGGCCGAAATTGGTACCGTTGTTTAGCTCTTCCGCGTAATACTTCAGCGAGATTCCGAACTGCCCCTGATCACTGGGATTTCGATCTGCGATCCTGTCGATCGTGGCGCTGGTATTGGCAATCGTGGTCAGCGGATTGTTCAGGGGGGTGCCCAGGCGCTCGGTGTCAACGGCTGAACCACCGAAGCTGGCGTTAACGTTATCGATCAGGTTGTAGGTGCCGACATCCGCAAAGGACATGAAGCTGCCGGGGGTCGGTATTTCGATAGGCTCCCACTCATATTGGTAATAGGCATCCACACTCAGGCCATCGACAAGCTCGGTTCCAACACGCAGCATTCCGATGGGGGAAAAAAGCTCTTCCAGCAAGCCAAACCCAACCCGATACAGACTGTTGGCGTTCACCGGATTGACCTGGTTTACGCTGTTGATGACTGCAACCGTGCTCTCACCCCAATTGATTTGCTGGCGACCGAGTCGAACCAGCAACTCACGATCCCCCGGAAGGTGGAAAGTGCCGAAAATGTTCGCGTCCAGCAGGTTATAGCGATATCCGATTTGGTCGAGTGCCTCACGATCTGTCCGCTCGGCGCGGGAAGATGCTCCCGCCCCGAATACGCGCGGCAAATACCTGTTCTCGATTAAATTTCCAGTCGGCCCCGGCGTACCCGTGAATGCCACTGAATCGGCGTTGTCAGGAGTGATGGCATTCGGCTGGTTTTGTCTAAAGTTGCGGTAATTCGGGTCGTCGTAGATCAGGATTGTTCGAACAAACAACCCAAAATCACCTGAAGTAACCGTGAAATCCTGGTTGAACTTGAAGGGGGCCTGCGTAATGTCACCCTTGTCAAAGTTAAGATTGCCATCATCGAAGTTGTTCGATGCCGCGCCTCTGGAACGACGTAGCTGTTCTGATGGATAGCTTTGGGTGCGCTGTAATCCCTGGCAGGCCTGGTAGACGCCAGCACAGACATCCGGATTCAGACTCCCCTTTCCGATGAGATAGTCCTTCCGGTCTTCAACCCGCCATTGCGCACCCAGGGTAGCGGTATTGTTGAGAACGGTGGCTATTGGAATACCGCCGAGGTTGAAATTGAATTCAACTGCACTGCTCACCGACGGCAACAACATACAGCCTGCTGCAGCGACGACTACCTTGAGGCTCTTGCCTTGATTTCTCATCCACATCTCTCCATAGCAACGTGGTGAATAGCCCTTCTTTGGGCCAGTTGGAGCGAAGTCCGCTGCGCCCAAGAGCTTCAGGCGTAGCGGCTCGGCTTCTTATTTAGTTTTACTTCGATGCTTTCTTCTGAATTGTCTCCGACTCGAAGAAATCGCCGCCGTAATTGACCGTGGTGTCGAACGGCTGGTCCTCATTGAAAGCGGCGGTAACGAAGTAGCGCCCAGAGTTGAAGTGATAGATCACCTCTGGCACGGTCGACGAGGAGAGGCTGGCGGCAAACTGCACGAGATGGCCTTCCTGGAACTGCATCAACTGCCCCTGCTGGTCGTAGTCATCAATCATCACGACGTTCCAAGTGTCTTCATCAAAATACATCCGACGCTTTTTGAAGGTGTGGCGCTGATCTGGCTTGTTATCAGCCTCGACGACCCAGACGCGGTGGAGTTCATATCGCGGCAAATCTTGGTTGGTATGCTTGGCCTTGGCGATATCGGCGTATTTCACGGACTTGCCAGCAATCTTGTAAGAGTTGTACGGAATGTAAACTTCTTTTTTTCCGACCAGCTTCCAAGTGAAGCGTTCCAACACACCGTTATACATATCGACCTGGTCATAGAACTGATGACCGTCAGTTCCCTCGTAAGGGTTATCGCAGCAGACAGCCGGCGCACGGCGAATACGCTTGAGTGCGGGTGCATAAAGCCAGGCCGCTCGCCCCTCAGGCCCGAACCCAGCCTTTTCATGTACCAGGATGTAAGTGCCGGCAATTCTCGGCGGGGAGACCGTCTGTGACAGGTACTTGAGGAACGGAACACCAGGCTTCATTTCCTCTGGGGTCACGTTGCTCAGGTTTGCATAATTGAACTGTACGTCCTCAATGACTTTTGTCAGTGAGAACTTGCCATCCGGCTGCACAATCATCTGGTTGTTGTAACGACGGATGTTCTCGCCGCGCCACTTTGCGCGATGATTCCAGACCGGCTCTGCGCCTGTCTTCGGAATGGGAAACGGAAACCCGACAAATGCTCCCCTGGGGTTGTCCACGCCTTCCAGTTCAGCGCGCGTGGCGTTCTTAACGGTTTCTTCGAGAATCTTCTCGGGGAAGTTGGCAACGCGCCGAGTTGGATACACCATCATCTTGTAGGTATCCGGGTATCGCTTGAACAGCTCCTTGTGGCCTTCAGAGAGCTTGTCCGAATACTTGGCCACGTCTTTGGCGGTAATCGTGAAAATCGGCTTGTCTGCTTCGACCTCTTTGTTATACGGGAACTCGCCCTTAGGATTCCCAAAAGCCTTGATTGGCATCCAGGCAGGGATCGTTCCTTCCTTGTTGCCAGCCCGCTCGGCGCCAACTGGAGTCAGCTCCTTGCCCAGTTTCGCGGCTTCAGCCGCAGACACCTTGGCCGCAACGTTCTGCGACACCCCGATCAACAAGGTCGTCGCCGACAGCAAATACACCAATCGCTTCATTTCTCTCTCCTCCAGCCGTGGGATCTCTCTTTAGGTTGTTCAGCCTGACTGCAGACTTTATGGGTCTACAAAAAGACATTATCACCATGCGCATAGTGACTCTATGCACTATAGACATGAAATTTGGTCAATGCAAGCCACTGTCTTCAACGGCCTTCCGATCTCAGATACTAATGTAAGCATTGAGGATGCAAAGCTCCCCTTAGGCTCTCCACCATGAGGGATGCCGTCATACCGCGCTAGCGGGCTCTTGACTCTTCTAAACATCGTAAATAGTATCGCTATTCACTTTTTACTGTAGCCTGTCGGCGGCTTCGCCATGGCGGATGAACAGCGAATAGACGCCGTTGTCGCTGCACGCAGCACCATAAAAAGCAGTCACTAAATAAACCCAAAGGATGAGAGATCAATGCACGGTGAAGCCAAGCGTGGATTCGCGAAGTGGTATGTCGATGTCACCGTGCCCCTCATCTATTACAAGAGGTCTCGCACACTTTTGGTGCTTTTCCTTGCCACGCTTTTTCTAGGCTGGCAGGCAACTCAGTTGCGTCTGGATGCAGGCTTCGAAAAGCAGCTGCCTCTGGGACATCCCTATATAGCGGTCTTCAAGCAGTACCAGAAAGAATTCGGTGGCGCGAATCTGGTTCTTTTGGCGATCACTCAAAACAAGGGTAAAGGAGACATCTACAACGCGGCATTCATGCAGACCCTTCGACAGGCGACTGACGCAATGTATTTCCTGCCGGGCATGGATCGTTCGCGGGTCAGCTCCATGGTTACGCCGGATGTCCGCTATCTGGAGGTTGTGGAAGATGGCTTTCAGGGCGGCAACGTCGTACCGGCTGATTTCACGCCCACCCCTGAAATGCTCAAGCGAGTACGCCAGAACGTCGAAAAGGCCGGCATCGTTGGTCGCCTGGTGGCGAACGATCAAACGGGCGCGATGATCTTCGGCGAACTTCTGGAGCGTGATCCTGTGACGGACACGAAGCTGGACTACTTTGCAACGGCTGCGAAGATCGAGGAGATCCGTCAGCGATTCATCAGCGCCAATCGTTGGGAATACCGCTTGAAACAGGACTCTCCACCGCTCAAGGCAGGTGATGTAGTCAATGTCTCGTATCAGAAACCGGGCAGCTTGCTGTTTGCGTTATCCAAGATCGAAATCACGTACAAGGACGAGGCTGGCAAGCTGAGCACCCGTCAATTCAGGGGTCGGGATTTCGATATCCAGCAATCCCAGAATCCGGAGTACAACGCCGATATCGACATACACATCATCGGCTTCGCCAAGATTGTCGGCGACATCGCCGATAAATCGGCAGAGGTTGTGGGCTTTTTCGCACTGACAATTGTGCTGGTTTGGGTGGTTCTGTGGCTCTATACCGGCTCACCATTGGTGGCCCTGCTACCCCTTTCCTGCGGCATCTTGGCAGTGGTTTGGGAGCTTGGCCTGTTGCGGCTCTTCGGTTTTGGGTTGGATCCGATGGCTATATTGGTGCCATTCCTAGTGATGGCTATCAGCGTGTCTCATGGAATCCAGATTTCCAGTTTTTGGTTGCTGGAAATTGCCGACAACGGACGCAACAGCTATGACGCCTCGATGGCCACCTACAAGCGTCTGGTCATTCCTGGAATTACAGCGCTCATTACCAATGTCATTGGTTTTGCAACTCTATTGCTCATCCCAATTGGCATTGTGCAGGAAATGGCTGTCAACGCTTGCCTTGGCCTGGTCGCAGTAGTGGTCTGCAAAAAAATTCTGCTGCCCTGCCTGCTGACCTATGTGCCGATCAAGAATCCAGAGATGTTCCGCAGGCATCAGCATGCGCGTGACAAGATTTTGGCCCCGCTGTGGCGTTCAGCCTCCTATCTGACACTGAAGCCTGTTGCGGCAGCTCTACTGGTGGTTTCAGCTTTGGTTTGGGGTGGCGCCGAGTACATCAAGAAGGATCTCGCCATCGGCGAGTTGCACCCTGGAACCCCCGAATTACGGCCAGACTCGCGCTACAACCTTGACACCGATGCCATTGTGCAAAACTTCGCGATCGGTGTTGACGTGCTGAAAATCATTGCCGAAAACAAGGCTGATGGCTGCATCGATCACTCGGTGATCAGCACCATCGATAAGCTGGCTTGGCGGATGGAGAACACACCCGGCGTGCAGTCGACGCTCTCGCTGCCGAAGATGCAGAAGTTGGTGTTCAACAGCTACAACGAGACCAACCCCAAATGGAATGCCCTACCCCGCGAATCTGGAGCCTTGGTCGTTACGGTGCAGCCCTTCCCCAGCTCTACGGGCCTACTCAACGAAGATTGCAGCGCGATGCCTCTGTTTGTCTTCACCTCCGATCACAAGGCAAAAACCATTGACGGCGTGATTCAGTCGCTCAATAAATTTATTGCCGAACAACCGGCCGATGCAACAGTCAAGTTCAAGCTCGCCACTGGCAATGTTGGTGTCATGGCTGCTACCAATGACGTGGTTCGAGAGACGGAGTCAACCGTTCTGCTCTTCCTGTATGCGGCCATTGCAATCAGCGTCTGGGTTTCATTCCGCAATTTTGCAAGCGTCATTTGCATCCTTTTGCCGCTCGCAGCGGTGTCTGTCTTCACATACGCAATCATGGTGTTCCTAGAGATTGGTGTGAAAGTGTCCAACATCGCCACGGTTGCTTTTGCAGCAGGTATTGGCGTCGACTACGGCATTTACATCTATTCGGTGCTTGAGGAAAACATCAAAGAGAAAGGAATGGGAATGCGCGAAGCCTATGAAAACACTTTGCACCAGACTGGTAAGGCAGTGGTCTTCACCGGCCTCGCGCTTGCTGCCAGCGTGGCGACATGGATGATGTCGGGCCTCCAGTTTCAGGTGGACATGGGCATCTTGCTCACCATCATGTTTTTGGCGAACGCAGCGGCCGCCATCCTTATGCTCCCAGCTTGCGCAGCATTTTTAGTCAAGACCAAAACGAAGATGCCGTGACGAACAACTGAGCTGACGCTAGTTCACGGGACGTGTTCCGCCGCAATGGAGGGCGGCGGTGCGTTCAGCAAAATCCACCGTCGGTTCAGCAAACACGAGGAGGGCGTCGGCTAACGAGAATATTTTTTGACCGCCGCAGGGTCTTTTTAAGACAGTGGCACACTTGGGCGATCTGCCGATGACCCGGCGAGGACAATGGACCGGACGACGGCCTTGCTAGCTAATCGGCACTTCGCCGGTGCTGCTGAGGGGGCTGACCGAACCAGCGCTTGAAGGCGCGCCTGAAACTCGCGGAATCGTGATAGTTCAACAGCGCTGCGATGGCCTCGATGGGCAACTGGCTGTCAGACAAATAGCAGGCCGCCTGCTGGGACAGAATCTCGTCGCGAATTTGCCGAAAACCGCTATTTTCCATCTCGAGCTTACGTGCCAAGGTGCGCTTGGTCATGAACAGAGAAGCCGCCGCCTCGTCTTCGCTGAGCGTTCCGGGGGGATGGGACAACATCATCGTCTTGAGCCGGGTCCGATAATCTGGCTTGTGCGTCTGAAGCCGCGCCAGCATGGCTTCGCACTGCTGCAAGGCCAATCGGTAATCTTCGTGATTGGCAGAGGCGTTCGGTTGCAGGCACAGCGCCATCGGCAACGTGAACATCAACCGATCCCCACCAAAGCGTATCGGTCCGGGAAAAAAGTCCATGTACATGGCACTGTGGGCGGGCGCTGGATAGTTGAAGCAAACCTCTGCCTCATACAACGGCCGACCGATGATGAACTCGCCGATCTCGAAGATGACCTGCACCACGGTCTCCGCCAGGCAACGCTCTACATCCTCGTCCATTGGCAATTGGAAGTTCACCATGCATTCCAGACGATCTTCAACTTGCTGCGAGCGCATTTGAATGAAGCTTGCTCGCGTGGGCAAGAACTTGTGAATTGCCTGCAAGGCGGCGAACAGATGAGGGCTGCTATTGGCCACGAACCCCATCGCCCCATGTGTCGCCGGGGTCAGACGCCGACCCAGCCTTAATCCGAACTCCGGCTTGCCGGATAGTTCGAGAGCGTTCTGCAGAACCCGGATCTGCTGGGGCGCGGTGAGCAGGCTGTCTTCGCTTAGCAGCTGCGAAACGTCGAACCCGGTACCGCGCAACAGCCTCGGCAGCTCGCGCGCCGCCAAGCCAAGCTCGCGGGCGATCAGCCGTGAGTAATTCGATTGAATATCGGCCACAGCGTTTAGCGCGCCCTCCACCTGCTGTGTCGCTGCCATAAGCCTACCTAGGTGATCGTATGATTGTCTTTAAATGTCCCCTCAATGTCAATAAATGCCCTCGTCTGGGTGCCGCCGCGTCGCCAACATGGATTCTCCTACTCATGACTGGAGAGAGACATGGGCAACATTACATTTGTCGAGCACGACAACACCGAACATGTGGTGAAAATCGAGGCTGGGTCCTCGCTGATGCAAATCGCCGTGCGCAACGCGATTCCCGGCATCGATGCGGACTGTGGCGGAGAGTGCGCCTGCGGCACCTGCCACGTCATTGTCGCCCCTGACTGGTTCGAGAAAACCGGTACTCCCGGTGATGCCGAAGAGCAGATGCTGTCGATGACGCCGGAGCGGGCGACAACCTCGCGCCTGAGCTGTCAGGTCAAAACCACCGAGGCAATGGACGGTATGACCGTTCGCCTGCCCGAATTTCAAATGTAAGCCGGGAGAACGCCATGTCAACGCAATTGCAGGCCATCGATATCCTCCAGACCAAGGTTGTCAACGCTACTTCCAAAGTAGTGCCGATGCACATGCAGATCCGGGCCTTGAAGCTGTTGGTGAGGGCCAAAAAGAAAATCTTCGGTCCACGGCGACCCGCGCCGAGCTTCGTCGAAACGCCCGTTCCCGACGTCAACATGCTGGCGCTCGCGGACATCGACCTGAGCAATCCCTTTCTGTATCGGTGTCAACAGTGGGGTGCCTATTCCAAGCGGCTGCGCGACGAAGCCCCGGTGCACTATCTGAAGAACAGCGCATTCGGGCCGTTCTGGTCGGTGACGCGCTTTGAAGACATCATGTTCGTGGACAAGAATCACGAGCTGTTTTCCTCGGAGCCGCTCATCGTTCTGGGCGACTTCCCGGAAGGCTTGCCGGTGGAAATGTTCATCGCAATGGACCCGCCCAAGCACGATGTGCAGCGCCGCTCGGTGCAGAACGTGGTGGCGCCGCAAAACCTGAAGGAGATGGAAGGGTTGATCCGCACGCGCACCGCTGAGGTGCTCGACAGCCTGCCCCGGAACGAAATCTTCAACTGGGTGCCGGCGGTATCCAAAGAGCTGACGGGCCGAATGCTGGCCACGCTGCTGGATTTTCCTTATGAGGAACGTCACAAGCTGATCGAATGGTCGGATCAGTTGGCCGGCACGGCTGCGGCCACCGGCGGCGAGTTCGACAATGACGAGAGCATGTTCGAGGCCGCCGCAGAGATGGCTTGGTCCTTCTCCAGACTGTGGCGCGACAAGAAGGCCCGTCGCGCGGCGGGTGAAGCGCCCGGGTTCGATTTGATCAGCCTGCTGCAGAGCGGTGAAGACACCCAGGATCTGATCAACCGTCCGATGGAGTTCATCGGCAATCTCGCGCTGCTCATCGTGGGCGGCAATGACACCACGCGCAACTCCATGAGCGGCGGCGTGCTGGCCATGAACCAGTTCCCGGCAGAATTCGCCAAACTGAAGGCGAATCCGAAGTTGCTGCCGAACATGGTCTCGGAAATCATCCGCTGGCAAACCCCGCTGGCGCACATGCGACGGGTCGCCACGCAGGACGTGGAGCTGCGCGGTCAGACCATCAAAAAGGGGGATCGCGTACTGATGTGGTATGCCTCGGGCAATCGGGACGAACGCAAGTTCGAAAAGCCCGATGACTTCATCATCGATCGCGAGGGCGCGCGGAACCATATCGCGTTCGGCTACGGCATCCATCGCTGCATGGGTAACCGCCTGGCCGAATTGCAGCTGCGCATCCTCTGGGAAGAGTTGCTCACTCGTTTTGACGCGATCGAAGTCATCGGCGAGCCCGAGCGCGTGCAGTCCAACTTCGTGCGGGGCTATTCCAAGTTGATGGTCAAACTGACGGCAAAAACACAACAAGCCGCCTGATTAAAATGTTGCCGGAACAATTCGACTACGTGGTGGTTGGCGCGGGCTCGGCCGGATGTGCCGTCGCCAATCGCCTGTCAGAAAGCGGCCGCTATTCGGTGCTGGTGCTCGAAGCCGGTCCGGAGAGCCGCCGCAATCCTTTCGTGAACATGCCGCTGGGTTTTCTGCAGCTGATGTTCAGTCGCCGCTACAACTGGCAGTTCAATACCGAACCGCAGCGTCATATGGGCGGCCGTGCGCTGTTTCAGCCGCGGGGCAAAATGCTCGGCGGTTCAAGCGGCATGAACGCGCAGGTCTACATCCGCGGACATGCCTGGGACTACGACGAATGGGCACGGCTGGGTTGCGTTGGGTGGTCGTACGCCGATGTGCTGCCGTACTTCCGCCGGTCCGAGAATTACGAGCCGACGCTGACGACGGACCAGGCGGCCTTTCACGGCCGAGGGGGACCGCTCAATGTTGCCGAGCGACGCTATACCAATCCGCTAAGCACGGCGTTCGTGACGGCGGCGACGCAGGCGGCGTATCGGCGCAATACGGATTTCAATGGCAGTGAACAGGAAGGAGTAGGTTTCTATTACGCCTACCAGAAGGACGGCGCGCGTTGCAGCAATGCGCGCGCGTATCTCGAACCCGCCGCAGGACGGTCTAATTTGACTGTCCGCAGCGGCGCGCATGTCACCCGTGTGCTGCTCGAAGGCACCCGCGCTACTGGGGTCGAATACCGAAGTGCTGCGGGGCTGCTGCAGGTCCGTGCCCGGCGCGAGGTTGTGCTTTGCGGTGGCGCTTTCAACTCGCCGCAACTGCTGATGCTGTCCGGGATCGGTCCGCGCGAGGAACTATCACGGCACGACATTGAACTGCGTCATGCGCTGGAAGGCGTTGGGCGTAACCTTCAAGACCATCTCGACGTGTTTGTGCGCGTCCGCGCACGCAGCCGCTTAAGCATCTCCATGCATCCGAGCTACTGGCTCAAGGGTTTGTGGGCCTTGCTGCAATACATCAGCGGTCGGCGCGGCTTGCTGTCAAGCAATGGCGCCGAAGCCGGCGGGTTCATCTTCTCCCGGCCTGGGGAGGCTATACCAGACCTCCAACTGCACTTCGCACCAATGCTGTATGCCGATCACGGACGGGATCTGAAGACAGCGATGAGCGGCTATGGCTACGCGGTGATGATCTATGGGCTGAGGCCTCGGTCGCGTGGTCGCGTCGGCCTGCACAGTGCAGACCCGCTAGCAGCTCCGCTTATCGACCCCAACGGCATGGCCGAACCCGCCGACGTCGAGCAACTCGTTCGCGGCGTGCACCTCGTACGCAAGATTTTGGCGCAGTCGGCCTTCGTCCCGCACCACGATGCCGAGGTCTCGCCTGGGTCGGAGCTGCAGAATGATGAAGACCTCGCCGCGTGGGTGCGGCGCAGCGGTGAGTCGGCGTACCACCCTGTTGGCACCTGCAAGATGGGGATCGATGCAATGGCGGTGGTCGATCCGCGTCTGCGCGTATACGGCCTGCAAGGCCTGCGGGTAATTGATGCCTCCATTATGCCGACGCTGGTTGGCGGCAATACCAATCAGCCGGCGACCATGATTGGCGAGAAGGGTGCCGCGATGCTGCTTGAGGATGCCGAGACCGCCGGCAGCTCAGCACCAACTGACGTGCGTTGCGAGACACGGTAACCATCGACGTGCCAGCCGACGTTTGGGTCGTATCTGCTGGCTTTTCAACTTCCTAGCGTCCTGCTCTTCAAGCACGGTTAAAGAGAAAGGTTATGGCAGACATCAAGCAGGAAGCGACGGTTATCGTGGGCGGCGGGCACGCGGCAGGCACTCTGCTCACGCTCCTTCTACAGAAGAAGTGGCCCCATGAGTTGCTGCTGGTTGGCGACGAGCCACACCCGCCATATCAGCGACCGCACCTCTCCAAAGAATTCCTAGCAAGGAAGGTGGACCGCGAGTCGCTGTACCTGAAGCCACGCTCGGTATACGAAAACGCCGGCTTCCAATTGCGGCTCGGCGAGCGCGTCGAGCACATAGACCGGGCCAACAGGATCATCAGGCTGTCAGACCAGAGCACCTTGGGATACGGTCGGCTGGTCCTGGCCACTGGCTCGCGAGTTCGGCGTCTGAAGGTGCCTGGCGCGGACTTGCAGGGAATTCACTATCTGCGTGGCATAGCGGACACTGAGGCTTTGCGGGATCGATTTTCCCCGGGGCAACGACTGGTGATCGTCGGGGGGGGCTTCATCGGCCTGGAGGTGGCCGCAGTCGCCGCCGAGCAAGGTCTCAAGGTCACGGTTCTCGAAACCGCCGACCGCCTAATGCAACGTGTCACAGGCCCCGAAATTTCCGCGTTCTTCCTGGCCAAGCACCGTAGGGCCGGCGTGGACGTGTGCCTGGACACGGCGGTTGTCGGCTTCGCGCCCGGTAACAACGGTCATGTGGCCGGAGTGGCGGTGGCGGACGGCCGCTTGGTGCCGGCCGACGTGGTGCTCGTCTCGATTGGCATCGTGCCAGAGACCGCGCTGGCTGAAGCAGCCGGCCTGCCCTGTGACGACGGCATTCTCGTTGACGAGTATGCGCGTACCGTCGATCCGGCCATTCTGTCGATCGGGGACTGTACCCGCCACCGGAATCTTTTCTTCGAGCAACCTCAGCGCATGGAGTCCGTCGCCAATGCGGTCGACCAAGCCCGTACTGCGGCGGCCACCCTGGCGGGAGATGCCAAACCATACGACGCTGTCCCCTGGTTCTGGTCGAACCAATACGACGCACGCCTGCAGATGGTGGGGCTGTCCAAGGATCATGATCGACGGGTCGTCAGGGGTAACCCGGCCGACGGGGTATTTTCGGTGTTTTATCTGCGCGAAGGCCATCTCATTGCCGTGGATTCGGTAAATCTGCCCATGGCCTTCTTGGTGGGTAAGAAGCTCGTCTGCGAACGCCGGAAAGTTAATGCTGAAGCATTAATCGACCCCGACTTCGAATTGAAATCCCTGATCTGAAGTCTGCGAGCGTACCGTCTGCGACCTGATGCTTTGCCGTGATCGCTCAGCGGAGTTTTGCGCGTTAACACGATCACTTTGGGCTGCGTGACCGCTGGCGGGCTTTCTTCAAGGTCGGCTCAACGGTCGTGATGTCGTGGCGGTTCAGCAGCGATCACGCAGGCATCGCCGGTATCGCAGGGGGTGAACTCGCATTGCAGGGTGCTGTGCCGGATGCCGAACTGCTCGCGTAGCTTGGCGCTGGCACTGATACGTAGCTGCTCCGCGTCTAGGGTCTTGAGCGCGTCAGCTCAATCCCGTGACCCAGGCAGTAATCGATGAGCTTGTCGTTGATGAATTCACTGCCATTGTCGACGTCCAAAAGAATTGGAAGCAATGGCTGCAGTCGCTTACCGCAGACGCGGTCAGAGGCCTCCCAGAGCACGATGAGCGCAGCCCGCACGGCCTCGTCGTAGAGCGGCGCGCGTGACCGCTTCGCGGGCTCCTTGAAAGCCGGATTCGTATTCAAGACCCGGATTGCAGACTTCTCGTGATAGCCGGTGATCGCGACAAACTCGTCCAGAATTCTGCGCTTGTCCTAGCCAGAAGCGGAGTGATATCGGCTGCGGATCGCAGCCGCGAGCTCTCTTCTGGCTGCGAGGTCCAACGTCGTGTCCATAACCTTCTCCTCGTGATGAGGAGGGCATGGTCACACCGGCCCCGCCGGTAACAAATCAGGTGAGGCAACGACAGAATTTAGTAACAGTTGGGCTGAGGCAATGCGACAACGCGCCTTCAAGAACGCCCGAACCCACATCACTCAAGCCAATACGATCATCTATCGGGCGAGTGAAATGGATTGCCGGGGCTGTCCACTAAAAAGTCAGTGCTGCCCGAATACGCCGATGCGGAAGATCACTCGAAGCGTGCATGAGGAAGCCCGCGATGTCGCACGGCGAATCCGGAAAACCCCGGAGTACGCCAGATCACGCCGGCTGCGGAAGAAGGTCGAGATGCTGTTTGCGCATCTCAAGCGGATTCTGAAAGTCACTCGCCTACGGCTGAGAGGTCTCAGCGGTGCCACCGACGAATTCACGCTGGCCGCCACCGCTCAGAACCTGCGTCGTCTGGCCATGCTGACATCGCAAGGACCACCGGGTCACAGGAGTGGTGCGTCTGCATGACGTGAAAGCAGCGATATTGAGAAGAAAACGGGCATCAAAGCCCACGAAGGACTCGCGTCGAGACGCGCATCAGTCTCAAAAAAACAGATCGCGATACCAAACCGCCAACGACAGCGAGTTTTTCAACAGAATTGGCACAACTGCGACCGTCGGCATTGACTGATTCGCACCAAAACCGCGGCGCTTCAATTGCCGCGCGCTGCTATGAGGTCCGACGAAGTGACTAACGCAGCTTTTGAGTGTCGATCTTCATCAGACTTTTCATAGCTTTGACACTTGCAGGCTGCTGCATTCGTATAACGAGGTCGTCGATACCCCTCAGCAACGCGAATGCCAAAGGCGACAAAATATAGGCGGCCGGCTTCCCTCGACGCGTGACCTTGATAGCAACGCACTCTCCCATCATTTCGGTCACTGCTCCAAAGCGATTGCTCACCTGCGTCGCCGTCATCGCTTTCATCTGAATTTGGACGGTCATCTTCACCCTCGACATCGCTAATTGTGGTTCGACGCGGCTGCATTTTGAGGCATCTCGACGGATCGTTCCTGGCACCAATGCGCCTGTCGTTGCTGCTTGAAACCCAAAATCTGCAATGTCGACCTAAAAGCGTTGACGCTGACGGGAATCGAGCAGGCTAGCTTCCTCTTTCTGCCAACCATTGGTCGATTTGCGACTTTGACCAACCGGCGGCGCGAATGCCTATTTTGTGTGCAGCTGGAAAGCTTCCTAGCTTAGATAGTCTGTATACGGAAGCTTTGCTCAGACCACTGATCCGGAGCACTTCGGGTAGCCGAAGCATGCGTTCTTCGTAGGTTTTGCCGTCTATCACTGGTCTCATTTGCCTTCGCCGCGTTCGGTCTCCTCCTCAGGTACCCAGCTTCTGCAGGTGGCCAGCGGTGACGCTCAAACGACGACTAAAAACAATAATTCCGAGCTCCATTTAATCCTAATGGTCACTTTTTGCCCCAATCTGCACTCGGGATTTTGAGACTTGTGCATCTGACCTCGGTCGCTGCAAATGCGGCACGCAGAGTGGGGCTGTAGCTTGTAGCGCAAAGGCGTAGGTTTACATACAGAGTGGTCAGTCCAGAGCCAACGTGGGCGCCCAGTCGTAGCGTATGTAGGGAGTTACAGCTGATTTACATACCCATCCAGAACCCATTCCCAGCTGTCGGACACGTCTGCTCGCTAGGTGTCGCTGTAGCCGGAAAAACAAGCGAACGCAGTCGTCGGGTGTCCCCATTGCCACCCATCCCGCGATGCGGCGAGCAACTGAAGAGCGGGCAGAGGTTCTCTATCAAGCCCGTTAGCCCAAGCGCAAATTGGTAGGCGGGTAGGATGGCGGGTAGAAACAAAAACGGCCCTAAGAGGGCCGTGGTTGTTTGATGCTTGGCGGACAGGGCGGGATTCGAACCCGCGAAACGGTTACCCGTTTACAAACTTTCCAGGCTTGCTCCTTAAACCACTCGGACACCCGTCCATATCGAGATTTTAACTTTTTGCGGCACCTGTTGCAGCTTCAGGCACCACAATTTCTGGCGGATAGTCGAGACAGGCCGTTCCCTTGCCTTTTTTGGGGAAGGGCTGCTTGGCGGCGGCTTGAGCGGCGGCCGTCAGCGGCGGAACTTTGAGTGCGGAAGCCGACTGCGGCAGGTTCAGGCCTTCGGCCGGTTGGATCGGCGGAATCGCTGCTGCCTTGCGGTAATCGGCATCCTCCATGTTGCAGGTCTGGTTGCTAGCGCAAGCGGTGAGCAGTGCGGCAGCAGAGGCAATCACGAACAGGGAGAGTTTCATAGGAGCGATCAGGCGACGAGTCCGGCAGCTTGGAGGGCGGCGCGCACGGTTGGTTCAGCAGTGGAGGACATCGGCACCAACGGCAGTCTGAGACCCGCCGGGATTCGCCCCATGAGGTTCAGCGCCCACTTCACAGGGATGGGATTGGGCTCGACGAACAGATGTTGATGCAGCGGCAGCAGTTGGGCGTCGATGGCAGCGGCTTTGGCGGCATCGCCGGCGCGAGCCGCTGCGCACAGCTCGTGCATCAGCTTAGGGGCCACGTTGGCGGTGACGGAGATGTCGCCTTTGAATCCCGCCAGAATCGCCTCACGGGCAGTCTCGTCGTCACCAGAGAGTAGGACGAAATCCTTCGGCAGCGGCATGGCCAGCAAAGCCGCTCGGCGCTCGGCAGTTCCAACCGCTTCTTTCAATCCAATGATGTTGGGGATTTTCGAGAGCCGCAGCACGGTGATCGGCTGCATGTCACAGCCGGTGCGACCGGGCACGTTGTAGAGAATGATCGGCACCGCCACGGCTTCGGCGATGGCTTTGTAGTGCTGGTACAAGCCTTCCTGCGGCGGCTTGTTGTAGTACGGGGTGACAACCAGGCAGGCATCGGCCTTGGCCTCGGCCGCAGCGCGGGTGAGTTCGATGGCTTCGCGCGTGGAGTTGGCGCCGGTGCCGGCGATCACGGGCACGCGGCCTTTCGCGACGGCGATCACGCGGCGGATGACCTCGATGTGCTCGTCCACGTCCAGCGTTGCGGATTCGCCCGTGGTGCCCACCGCGACGATGCCGTCGGTGCCCTCGTTGATGTGCCAGTCCACCAGCGCTTCGAGGCTTTTGTAATCCACGGCACCGTCGGCCTGCATGGGCGTGACGATGGCGACGATGCTGCCGCCGAGCCGGGTCTGAATGGTCATGTTTTGAGCGCGTTGCTTGAGATTGGAACGAAGCGCCGCAGTATAGCGGCTACACGCGGCGCAATCCCCCACTACACTTCTTCGTGCCGCCTCTCGCGGCCACCTCACGACACATGGCCAACCCTGAATATCTGAGCATCTCGGTGCTCGCGCCTCCCAAGCCCCAAATCTCGCTGGAACTGTTCCGCGCCATCCGCGAGCGAGGCGGTGAGGTGGAGGATTGCCGCATCGCCCCGCTGGGAGATCGCCTCACCGTCAACATGGTGGTCTCGGGTAACTGGAGCACCCTGGGCCGCCTCGAAACCGCTCTGCCAGGCATCGCCGAAAAGCTGGAACTGCAAGTGCGTTTCGAGCGCTGCGGCTCCCGCGAACAGAAACCGGAGTTCCGCCCCTACGCGGCCGACGTGATCGCACCCCAGCAACCAGAGCTTCTGGTGCATCTGCTGGAGTTCTTCCAGGCGCAGGATGTGTTGGTGCCCGAGATGAACTCGCAGAAGTATCAAAGCGGCCACACCGGCGCTTTCATGTGCAGCGTCCAGATGGTTCTGCATGTGCCGGTGAACCAGCATCCGCAGGCGCTGCGCGAATCATTCATGGACCTCTGCGATGATCTCAACGCAGATGGCATGCTCGATCCCATCAAGACTTGAGGACACACATGAGTATCGAAGTTGGTGACAAGCTCCCTGCACTCACTCTGCCGGCCAGCGGTGGCAAGACAGTGGTGCTGAATAAGGACTACGCCGGGAAGAATGTGGTGGTCTATTTCTACCCCAAGGACAACACACCAGGCTGCACGCTGGAGGGGCAGGATTTCACCCGCCTGTATCCGGAGTTTGAAAAGGCGAACACGGTGGTGCTCGGTGTGTCGAAAGACAGTGTCAAGGCGCACGACAACTTCTGCGCCAAGTTCGGTTTCCCCTTCCTGCTGCTCTCGGACACCGAAGAGGCCGCCTGCAACGCGTTCGGCGCCATCGTCGAGAAATCCATGTATGGCAAGAAATACATGGGCATCGACCGCTGCACCTTTCTTTTCAACGAAAAAGGCAAGCTGGTGAAGGACTGGCGCAGCGTCAAGGCCAAGGGCCACGCCGAAGAGGTGCTTGCCGCCGTGAAGGCCCTTTGACGCACCTTCGATCTGCCGCGGTTTCTCGGACGCCGGGAGCGCTCATGCGCCGCCGGCGTTTTTGTTTCCAGACCTTTCTGCCCTCAGCCTAAGCATGTCCAAGAAAAAGTTCTTCGTACTCGACACCAATGTGCTGATGCACGACCCGAGCAGCCTGTTCCGATTCGAGGAACATGACCTGTTCATACCGATGGTGGTGCTTGAAGAACTGGATGGCCTCAAGAAAGGTACCAGCGAGCCGGCCCGCACCGCGCGGCAGGTGAGCCGTACGCTGGATGGGCTGGTGGCGCACAAGGACCACGCCCAGATCGAGAAGGGAATTGCGCTGCCTACCACGCAGTCCAAGCGGAACGGCGGCAAGGGCACGGCACCAGCCAGCGGCCGCCTGTTCTTCCAGACCCAGCCGACCGAAGCCGCTCTGCCAGGCATCCTGCCCGGCAACAAGCCCGACAACTCGATCTTGCTCACCGCCCTGCAGCTGCAGGGCAAGCATCCGGGGCGGCAGGTCACGCTGGTATCCAAGGACATCAACCTGCGCCTCAAGGCCGCCATCGTCGGCGTGCACACCGAGGACTACCACAACGATCAGGTGCTCGAAGACAGCGACCTGCTCTACACCGGCTACACCACGCTGCCCGCGGACTTCTGGGACAAGCACGGTGACAAGATGGAAAGCTGGCAGGACGAGCGCGCCCGCGCCTGTTATCGCATCCGCGGCCCGCAAGTGAAGGAGTGGCATGTCAACCAGTTTCTGCACATCGCAGACGATGCCGCCGATGACGGCCTCGACATGGTGGTGGATACCGTCGATGAGCAGACCGCCAAACTGCGTGTCATCCGCAACTATCAGACTGGCAAAACGCCAGTCTGGGGCATCCACGCCAAGAACCGCGAACAGAACTTTGCGCTCAACCTGCTGCTGGACCCGGAGATCGACTTCGTCACCATTCTGGGCACCGCCGGCTCCGGCAAGACGCTGCTGACGCTCGCTGCGGGCCTTGCGCAGGTGCTAGACGAGCCGCGCTACCGCGAGATCATCATGACCCGCGTCACCGTGCCGCTCGGCGAGGACATCGGCTTTCTGCCGGGCACCGAGGAGGAGAAAATGACGCCCTGGATGGGTGCCCTGATGGACAACCTCGAAGTGCTGACGCAAACGAGCAACGCCGGCGACTGGGAGCGGGCGGCGACCAACGACATCCTCAGCAAGCGCATCAAGATCCGCAGCCTCAACTTCATGCGCGGCCGTACGTTTCTGAATCGCTACATCATCATCGACGAGGCACAGAACCTCACCGCCAAGCAGATGAAGACGCTCATCACCCGCTGCGGGCCGGGGTCGAAGATGATCTGCCTCGGCAACCTGGCGCAGATCGACACGCCCTACTTGAGTGAGACCACCAGCGGCCTGACCTACGTGGTGGACCGATTCCAAGGCTGGCCGCATGGCGGGCATGTGACGCTGGCGCGCGGCGAGCGTTCGCGTCTCGCGGCCCATGCTTCCGACGTGCTGTAAATCAAAAATCAAACTGATGAGGAGAACACCATGCTCGGAGCATTGGGTCGCGGCATGAAAGACGGTGTACTGGCCATGTCACTGAAGGCGCTGGTGAACGACAAGTTCGGCCAGTACGGCGATATCACCGATTGCAGCATCGACACCAAGATCAACAAGGTAGTCGTACAAGCCCTGCTCAAGGGCGAACGCGAGAAGGTGACCATCACGCTGGATCGCTACGAGATCGAGCGTGATGGCGAAACCAGCTACATCGTGCTGAGGCGGTTCGCCGCGTCGCGCGAATGGGTGGCGCTGTTGCTCAACCGCTTTCTGGTGGACAAGAAATACAAGCTGCCGGCAGCCGTCACCAAGCTGCTCTAAAACCTTCGTGGAGTGGACACTCGTCGCGCTGATCGGTTTCGCCTTTGTCGCCGGCTTTGTCGATGCGGTAGTGGGCGGCGGCGGCTTGATCCAGGTACCCGCGCTGTTCGTGCTGCGCCCTGAACTGCCGCCGGCGACGCTGCTGGGCACCAGCAAGCTGGCTGGCGTGGTGGGTACCAGCAACGCGGCGCTGCAATACGCGCGGCGGGTAAAGCTGCCCTGGCGCATCCTGCTGCTCACGGCGGGAACGGCTTTCGTGTTCTCGTTTCTCGGCGCGCGTGCCGTGAGCCACCTCAACCCCAATGCGCTCAGGCCGCTCATCATCGCCCTGCTGGTGATCGTGTTCGTCTACACGCTCGTCAAGAAGGATTTCGGCAAGCTGCACGCCCCGAAGCTGAGCGAGGCACAGCAGCGCTTCTGCGGCCTGGCGATGGGTGCGGTGATCGGCTTCTACGACGGCTTCTTCGGCCCCGGAACCGGCAGCTTTCTGGTGTTCGCCTTCGTCGGCCTGTTCGGATTTTCCTTTCTGATCGCCTCGGCCTCCGCCAAGGTGGTGAACGTCGCCACCAATGCCGCCGCACTCGCCTGGTTCATCCCCACCGGCCATGTGCTCTACCGAGCTGCCCTGCCGATGGCAGTCGCCAACTTCGCGGGGTCTTGGTGTGGCGCACACCTGGCACTGAAGCGCGGTAGCGGCTTCGTGCGATTGTTTTTCATGGGTGTGGTCGCGCTGCTGCTCGCGCGGATGATCTGGGACACCCTGCACTAGTCCCACACCATGCAGCGATCCGGCGAAGCGAGGCCACCAGCCAGGTGATGAAGACGCCTGGCTGATGCGCTTCGCGGTTCCGCCCTGCCGGTCGGTATCTGCTCAGCGCAGATTGGCGAGGATCGCGTTTTCCACCGCGCCGCGTTCGGCAGCCACCTGGATCAGCCCGGTCAGCCCCGACTGGATCACGATGTCCGGGTCCTTGAGTCCGTTGCCGGTCAGCGTGCAGACCACGGTCGAACCCTGCGCAATCTTGCCGCTCGCAATGTCCCGCAAGGCACCGCAGAGGGAGGCTGCCGAGGCAGGCTCGCACCAGACGCCCTCCTGCTCGGCCAGCAGGCGCTGGGTCGCGAGAATGTCGGCATCGGTGCACTCGTCGAACCAGCCGCCGGATTCCTGCTGCACCACCCAGGCGCGATCCCAGCTCTGCGGGTCGCCGATACGAATGGCTGTAGCCACTGTCTCGGGGTCCACCACACGCGCGCCGCGCACAAACGGCGCGGAGCCCGCCGCCTGGTAGCCCACCATCTTCGGGCGGTTGCGGTGGGTGGTGAGCGCCACCGGATGTGTGGCGCAGTGACCGTCACAGAAGGCGCAGGCCTTGGTACCCTGCCCGATCGCCTCGTTGTAGCCGATCCAGTGGGCAGTGATGTTGCCGGCGTTGCCGACGGGCAGACAGTGGTAGTCCGGTGCCTTGCCGAGCGCTTCGACGATCTCGAAAGCCGCGGTCTTCTGTCCTTGCAGGCGGTAGGGGTTGATGCTGTTGACGATGGTAACGGGGGCGGTCTCGGCCACCTCTTTCACCAGGCGCATGCCGTCGTCGAAGTTGCCCTTGATCTGTACCACCACCGCACCATGCACCACGGCCTGGGCGAGCTTGCCGAGCGCGATCTTGCCATCCGGAATCAGCACGAAAGCCGTGATGCCCGCGCGCGCCGCATAGGCGGCCGCTGCGGCGCTGGTATTGCCGGTGGAGGCGCAGATGATGGCCTTGCTTCCCTCATGCACCGCCTGCGTCACTGCCGCCGTCATGCCACGATCCTTGAAGCTGCCGGTGGGGTTCAGCCCCTCGAACTTGACGAGGATGCGCCCCTCGAAACCCTTGAGTCTCGGGATGTTGGTCAGCTCGATCAGCGGCGTGTTCCCCTCGTTGAGGGTCACGGCTTTCACGTCTGCCCCAAAGGGCATGCGCGAGCGGTATTTGTTGATGAGGCCGGTGTAATGAGACATGGGTGCTCGGTCAGAAGATGCTGCTTATTGCGAATCCCCGGCCTGGGAGAGCCGGTTTGTTGGCGAGGGATTCGCCAGCTTCATTTGAAATGCTCGACGCGCAGTCGCGAGGCGCCCTCGCGAACGAAGGGCAGCGCACGCATTTCGGCCACCGCGGCATCAAAACGATGCTCAACCACGCGGCTGGTGATGAGGGCAACGGTGGCATCCTCACCCCCGCGCGGCTCCTTTTGCAGGATGGCTTCAATGCTGATGTCGTGCGCTGCAAGGATGCCGGTCAGTGCCTTGAGCACGCCGGGCTCGTCCGCCACGCGCAGGCGCAGGTAGTAGCTGCTCTCGATCTGGCTGATGGGCAACAGCGGCACTGCGGCAATCGCATCCGGCTGGAAGGCCAACGCCGGCACCTGATGATGGGCAGCACTCCCCAGCGTCCGCGCCACGTCGACGAGGTCAGCGATTACCGCACTGGCGGTCGCATTGCCGCCAGCACCTCGTCCGTAGAATCCGATCTGGCCCACGGCGTTGCCCTGTACCACCACGGAGTTCAGCACCCCGTCGACCTTGGCAAGCAGATGGTCGTCCGGGATGAGCGTGGGGTGTACGCGCAGTTCAGCACCCTGCACCGACCGCTTGGCGATACCGAGCAGCTTGATGCGATAGCCCAGCGTATTGGCGAGGGTGATGTCCTGCGCCGTGACCTTGCTGATGCCCTCGCAGGCCACACCTGGAAACGAGAGCGGCATGCCAAAGGCGATGCTGGCCAAAATCGTGAGCTTGTGGGCTGCGTCGACACCTTCGACATCGAAGGTGGGGTCAGCCTCGGCGTAGCCCAACTTCTGTGCGTCGGCCAGCGCCTCTGCGTAGGGCTGCCCCTTCACCGTCATCTGCGTGAGGATGTAGTTGCAGGTGCCATTGATGATGCCGGCCAGTGACTCGATGCGATTGCCGGCCAACCCCTCGCGGATGGCCTTGATGATGGGGATGCCGCCGGCGACGCTAGCCTCGAAGGCTACGGGAATACCCGACTTTCGCGCCGCCTCGAAGATGACATTGCCGTGTTCAGCCAGTAGCGCCTTGTTGGCGGTAACCACTGGCTTGCCGCGGGCGAGCGCGGCGAGGATCGCGTCTTTTGCGGTCGTGCTGCCGCCGATGACCTCGACCACTACGTCCACGTCCGCTGTGGTGGCGATCTGCATGGGGTCTGCGACCAGGCTGATGCCGTCCAGCGCGATCGGACGAGCCTTGTGGATGTCGCGCGCGCTGGCGTGAGTGATGACGACCGGGCGACCGACGCGGCGGGCGATTTCCTCGGCGTTCTCGCGCAGCACGCTCACCACACCCTGGCCAACCGTGCCGAGGCCGATCAGGCCAACCCGAACCGGCGTCATACCTGAGCCTCCTTCAGAAATTTCTTGATGCTGCGGATCGCCTGCCGCGTGCGGTGCTCGTTCTCGATCAGCGCAAAGCGCACATGGGTATCGCCCTCGTGGCCAAAGCCGATACCGGGACTCACCGCCACATGGGCCTTCTCCAGCAAAAGCTTGGAGAACTCGATCGAGCCGAGTGCCTTGAACTTCTCTGGAATCTCGGCCCAGATGAACATCGTCGCCTTCGGCTTGTCGACCTTCCAACCCGCCGCGTTCAGGCCCTCGCAAAGCACATCACGACGGAGGCGATACATCTCGCAGATTTCCGCCACGCAGTCCTGCGGGCCTTCGAGCGCGGCAATGGCAGCGACCTGGATCGGCGTGAACATGCCGTAGTCGAGATAGCTCTTGATGCGCGCCAGGGCGGCCACCAGCACCGGATTACCCACCATGAAACCCACCCGCCAGCCCGGCATGTTGTAGCTCTTGCTGAGCGTGAAGAACTCTACCGCCACATCCTTGGCACCCGGCACCTGCATCACGCTCGGCGCCTTGTAGCCATCGAACACGATGTCGGCGTAGGCCAGATCGTGAATTAGCCACAGCTCGTGCTCCTTGCACATCGCCACAGCCTTCTCGAAGAAATCCAGTTCCACGCATTGCGTGGTCGGGTTACCCGGGAAGTTGAGGATGAGCATCTTCGGCTTGGGCCAGCTTTCCTTGATCGCCTTTTCAAGCTCGACAAAGAAGTCCACGTCCGGAGTCATCTTGACGTGGCGCACATCCGCGCCGGCCAGCACCACGCCATAAGGGTGGATCGGATAAGCCGGGTTTGGGCAGAGCACCACATCGCCCGGTGCGAGCGTGGCAAAAGCCAGATGCGCCAAACCTTCTTTCGAGCCGATGGTGGCGATCACCTCGGTCTCCGGATTGAGGTCCACCTCATAGCGAGTCTTGTACCACTTGGCCATGGCACGGCGCAGGCGTGGAACGCCCTTGCTGACGCTGTAGCGATGCGTGTGGGTGCCATCCTCGTCATGCAGCTCCGGCTTGACGTAGTCGCTCTCGGTGCCCCGCACCGTCGCTTCCACCAGCTTGTCGACGATGTGCTTCGGCGTGGGCTGATCCGGATTGCCCATGCTGAAATCGATGACATCGTCCCCGCGAGCTCGGGCCGCTTTCTTCATCTCACCAACGATATTGAAGACGTAGGGCGGCAAGCGCTGGATGCGCGGGAAATTAGTGTTCACAACTCTCTCGATGGTGACGACGCAAGGGACGAAAAAACGAAGGGGCGCAATTAGACCCCTTTCGCCCGCCGCGCTGCAACAAAATCCGGTCAGTGAGACGGGAGATAACCCAGCGGATCAACCGGCTTGCCGTTTTCGCGAATCTCGAAGTGCAGGATCGGCTTCTGCTCAGGCCCTACGCCCAGCTCGGCGATGGTCTGCCCGGCGCGGACCTCATCGCCCTCCTTCACTAGGCGACGACGGTTATGGCCGTAGGCCGATAGAAAGGTATCGTCGTGCTTGACGATGATCAGCTCGCCATAGCCCTTGAGCGCCGAGCCGGAATACACCACCTTGCCACTTGCCACCGCGCTCACCGGCTGCCCGAGCTCGCCCGTGATATCGATACCCTTGCTACCCGCCGCCATGTTGTAGGTCTTGATCACATCCCCCGTGGTCGGCCACTGCCAGCGCAGCGCCGAGCTGCCCTTCGGCATGGGCTTGGGTACGGGCGGCACGCTCAGCACCGGCACGGTGGGGGTTGCCACCGGCGGCAGTGCCACCGGACCCGGAATGCTTGGCACTGGTGGCGGAATGACCACTGGCCCCGGTGTGGAGGACGGGATCGGCGTTGGCTGGGCGATGATCGGCGCTGGCGTGGGGAGCGGCTTGGCGAGCACGGCGTCGGTCCCAGCGGGCGGTGTCAATCGCAGCACCTGTCCCGCGCGAATCCTGTAATCGCCACCGATGCCGTTCCAGGTCGCCACATCGTGGTAATCGAGCTGATTGCGAAAGCCGATGGAATAGAGCGTGTCGCCTGGTTGCACGATGTATTCGCCCGCAGCCGCCACCGGCGCCGGGGTACCACGGCCTGCTACCACGGTTCCGGTGTCGGAGGAAGACGGTGGATAGGCGACAGAGTCTTTTTCCCAGCCATAGCCGCAGCCTGTGAGTAGCAGAGCAGCGAGGGGCAGCAGGAGTTGCTTCATGGTTGTTCCTTGTTGCTGGTAACCGATTGGCGACGTAGCAGAAACCACAGGCCAAACACCGCGGTGAGTGCGACGGCGGCGTAGCCCAGCAGATGGGTGTACTCGGTGACGATGCGGATCACCGGCTCGCCCAGGTAGTAGCCCAGTATGACCAGCACGCCGCACCAGATCGTCGCGCCCAGCGTCGTCAATATGGCAAACGGCAGCAAAGCCATACCGAAGGTACCGGCCGGCAGCGAGATGAGATGACGGATGACCGGGATGAATCGCCCCACGAAGGTCGCGAGATTGGCATTGCGGGTGAACAGCGCCTCTGCCTCGCGGTATTTGTCCTCGTTGATGAGCAGCCACTTGCCGTAGCGCAGCAGGAAAGCTCGACCGACATAGCGCCCCAGCACGTAATTGGCCGAGGCCCCGAGCAGCGAGCCAAAGCCCCCGCAAAGCACCGCCAGCCAGGGGTTGAGATCCCCCTGGGAGGCGCGGTAGCCGGCTGGGATCATCACCAGCTCCGAGGGCACCGGAAAAAGGCTGGATTCCAGCGCCATCAAAAAGAAAATCTCGGTGTAACCGAGATGCTGCACCAGTTCGTTGATCCACGCCGTGAAGCCCGACATCAGGATTTTCCAGTCAGTAAAGGGACGAAGCTCACACCCATCAGGTTCTGCACGGTGCTGCCGGTGGCAGTGCGGGTGATGAGCTGCAGCACATGCGGCGAGTCCCCCGCCCGCTGCGCGCCCGGTACGGCCACGGGAATCACCAGTCTCCCCCCGATGGCGAGCTGTGCCACCAACGCCGGCGAGACGCGCTCGGCACCCGCCGTGGCAAGAATGCCGTCATAGGGTGCAAACGCGCCCCAGCCCTCCGTACCGTCGGCATAGCCAAAGTGGACGTTGCGGATCTGCAGGTCGCCCAGCCGCTTGCGCGCCGTCTCGCTCAGGGCCTTGATGCGCTCCACGGTGAACACCGTGCCGCACAGCGGGGCCAGCACTGCGGTCTGATAGCCGGAGCCCGTGCCGATCTCCAGCACCTTGTCGAGCTTGGCCGCCCCGCCCAGCAGCGCCTGGGTCATCAGGGCCACGATGCGCGCCTGACTCAGCGTCTGCGCGTGGCCAATGGGCACGGTGATATCCGGGTGGTAGGCCTGGCTTTGAAAAGCTGGCTCCACGAACTCATGGCGAGGCACCTTGGCCATCACCGCCAGCACGCGTTCGTCATGGATGCCCAGCTCTCGTAGCTTTTCGCCCAACTTGTTGCGCGCGGCCGCTGTCGGCGCGGCGCGTTGCGCGGCGGCATCCAGTCGGGACTGCGGCGGCGGCGCCTTCATCATCAGGTCTCGATCCATCGCTTCAGGCTATCGAGCGCCGAGTGCTTGGTGAGATCGACCAGCAGCGGGGTGACCGAAACATAGCCATTGTTGACGGCGTGAAAATCCGTGCCGGGGCCCGCGTCTTCCTCGGGCCCGGCGGCACCGACCCACCAAATGGGGCGTCCACGCGGGTCTTCGCTTTTTACGGCGGACTCGGCCGTGCGGCGATGGCCGAGGCGGGTCACCAGCATGCCCTTGAGTTCCTCATACGGCAGGTCCGGCACATTAACATTGAGGATGGTGTCGCGTGGCAGCGGCGCGCGCTGCAGACGTTCGATCAATTCCAGCGTGACCCGCGCGGCAGTGGGGTAATGCCGGGCGTTGTGCTCGACGCAGGACACCGCAATGGCCGCCGTCGCCAGCCGACGGCCTTCCATCGCCGCCGCCACCGTACCGGAGTAGATGGTGTCGTCGCCGAGGTTGGCACCAGCATTGATCCCGGATACCACCATGTCCGGGGCGTCCGGCAACAAACCCGTGATGGCGAGATGCACGCAGTCCGTCGGCGTGCCGTCGACACACCAGGCCTCGATATCGCCGTGGTCGTGCCGCTGAGGTCGCAAAGGATGCAGGATGGTCAGGGAGTTGGAGGCCCCGCTGCGATTTCGGTCGGGTGCGACGATCTGCACCGAGTGCTTTTCAGCCAGCAGGGCAGCCAGCACTCGGAGGCCGGGGGCGGTGCAACCATCGTCGTTTGAGACCAGAATTTTCATGACAACACGCGCCGTTGTCGCGCACGTTTCTTTTGGAGTGGATTAACCGCTATTTTAGCCGCATGCAGCGCGCCGACCGCCCCGATGAAGAATCACCAGAGGACTTTCGGTCCGCGCTCGCCGGCGTGAAGCGAATGCCGCCGTCGGACCGGCTGCCGCCGGTGCTCAAACCTCTGCCCGTCCCGCATCCGCGGCAGCGAGAGCTGGACGATGCTGCGGTGATGGCTGAACTGATGCTGGAGCCTCTGTATCCGGAAGACTTCGAGTCTGGCGATACGCTCAGCTATCGCGGCGAAGGCATTCAGGACAGCGTCTGGAAGAAATTACGACGTGGCCAGTTCCGCCTGCAGGCGGAGTGCGATCTGCATGGCCTCAATCGGGATGATGCCCGGCTGGAAATCTCGCGATTTCTTGCCCAGTGCGCCGATCAGGACCGGCGCTGCGTGCGCATCATCCACGGCAAGGGCAATGGCTCACCCAATTCAGGTCCGGTCATCAAGCGCGCACTCGACGGCTGGCTGCGCAAACGCAAGGACGTACTGGCTTTTTGCTCCGCCCGGTTACATGACGGCGGCACTGGTGCGGTTTACGTGCTGCTGCGGGCGCGCTGAAGCACGATTAGCGAGAGGTGCTGGTTGGTGCCGCGCCGTCGTCGCTAGAGAGCACCGTCACCCCGATCGCGAGTGCTGCCGCCACGCTGCCCACTGCCGGCAGCGTCGAGAGCGTGCTGCCGATCAGCGGTGAAGGGGGCGGCGAGCCCGTGACGGGCGCTACCGGAGCGAATGTGGAGGGTGCTGCCACCGCCTGTTGCTGCGCGACATTCAGCCAGTTTTCACCACCGATGAAGGCCGGCGCCCCCTGCAGCAGCACATGCGTGCCGCTTAGCGTTGTCAGTACGAACTGCCCCGGCATCACCACAACGGCCTTGCCGGCGAGCGACACCAGCTGGATGGAGCCCTGCTCCACCGTGGATACCAGACCGCCCAGTGCTGACTCGCCGGCAGGCAGGCCATCCTGCACCGTGCTGTCGGCCACGCAAACCGCATCGCAGAGCACACTCCAATACACCGTGCCACGGATTCCGATGGTCGCGACCGGGGTGCGCACGGCGTATTCCTCGCGATTCAGCTTGCCCACCAGGCCACTGATCGCGCGAAAGCCGCCACGGACAAGCCGGAAAAACGCCTGGCTGCCCACTGGCTCGCCCTGCTCTGCAATCTGCAATGCCGGCGCAGCGGGTGCGGAGGCCGTGGCCGCAGCGACTGGCTTGGTCGGCACCAACTGCACCGCAGACTCGACGATACCGGGCTTGAAGCGAAAGGATTCGATGGCGAATTCGGTATTGGGCCGGAGCACCATCGCGCCGCCGTCCAGCAAACCCACGCGGACGTAGCCGCCGCGTCCCGTGATGATGCGGTCACCCGAAAACACCGCATCGCCCTTGCTCAACAGCCGCGCGTTGCCATCGGCGGAGACCGCCGATACCGCACCCGCGACGATGGAGGCGGTTCCGGCCAGGTCAGCCGCGAAGGCCCTCGGAAGGACGAGCAAAAATTGCAGCCCGATCAGGCAAACAGCGTTTTTGAAGACTCGCATGGAGACAACCTCGACGGTTCCTGGGGCTGACATTAGCCGCCGGGTGAAAACGGTGCCAGCAGGACCACAGCATGGGCCGCGATACCCTCGCGACGGCCCAGGTGCCCCATGCCCTCGTTGGTCGTGGCCTTCACGTTGACACGACTGCTGTCGATCCCCAGATCCGCGGACAGCGACGCACACATCGCCGGCACATGCTTACCCACGCGGGGTGCCTCGGCAATCAAGGTGCAGTCGATGTTGACGGGTGCCAAGCCGGCCTCACGCACACGCTGCATCACGATACGCAGCAGCTTGCGGGAGTCGATGCCCCGGAACTGCGGGTCGGTATCCGGGAATAGTTTGCCGATATCGCCGGCGGCGATTGCACCCAGTAGCGCGTCGCAGAGGGCGTGGATGAGCACGTCGCCGTCTGAGTGAGCAATGATCCGGTATTCGCAGGCGATGAAGACGCCTCCGAGCGTCAGCCCCTCGCCCGGCTCGATGCGATGGATATCGAAGCCGTGCCCGATCCGCAGGTCGAAACTCAAGCGTTGCGCTCCTTTTGCGAGAGCCAGAACTCGGCCAGCGCCAGATCTTCAGGGAAAGTGACCTTGATATTGCTCTCGCGACCGCGCACCAGTCGCGGGTGGTAACCCGCACGTTCCATCGCACTGGCCTCATCGGTAACCGCCACATCACGGGCGCGGCATTCCTCCAGCGCCTGGGTCAGCAGATCCAGCCGGAACAGTTGCGGCGTCTGTGCGCGCCAGTAAAAAGCGCGATCCACCGTCTCGACCACTCGGCTCGATCCGCCAGCCTGCTTGCCGCGCTTGAGCGTGTCGGTACACGGCAGCGCCAGCAGGCCGCCGTGCTTGTCGTCGGCCTCGTCCACCAGTTGCTCAATGGAGCCGACTTCAAGACAGGGGCGCGCCGCGTCGTGAACCAGCACATGGACTTCCCTGAACGCCGTGGTGCGGGTCGCCACTTCGCGCAGGCCCGCCATCACCGAATCTGCCCGAGCAGCGCCCCCCGTGGTGACAACCAGCTTGGGATGCCGGGCCACGGGCAGCGTCGCGAACTCCTGGTCAGACTTGGCAAGCACCACCACCACGCCATCGACCCAACCACAGTCGAGTAATGCGCCAAGGCTCCACTCGATCAAAGCCCGGCCCTTCAGCGGTAGATATTGCTTGGGCCGCGGTAGCCCCATGCGGGTACCGCCGCCAGCTGCGGGTAGCACAGCCCAGTACCGCGGTGTCTCGTTGGCACTCAAGGGCGGTTCGTCGTCAGGTAGAACGTCTCACCGGGCAGGATCATGCCCAACTCGGAGCGCGCCCGGCCTTCCACCGCTGCCACGCCGGACTTGAGGTCATCAACCTCGGCCTGCAGGGCCGCGTTGCGGGCGCGCAGTTTTTCCACTTCGGCCTGCTGCTCTGCCACCTGCGACTGCATGCGTCGCTTGTCGGCATAACCGCCGTCACCGAGCCAGAAACGGTATTGCAGAAACAGCACCATCACCCCCAGTCCGATGAGCACAAGGCGGCGCATGGCTGGGGGCGTGGCCGCGACTTAGAGTTTGATCGGGAACGCCGCTGCACCCGGATACCAGGCGCGCGCACCCAGTTCGCGCTCAATACGCAGCAGCTGGTTGTATTTGGCCATGCGATCACTGCGGCAGAGCGAGCCGGTCTTGATCTGCGTGGCGGTGGTGCCCACGGCGATATCAGCGATGGTGGCGTCTTCGGTTTCGCCCGAGCGGTGGCTCACTACGCTGGAATAGCCGGCGTCGGTCGCCATCTGGATCGCTTCCAATGTTTCGGTCAGCGTGCCGATCTGGTTGGGCTTGATGAGGATGGAGTTGGCGATGTTCTTGGCGATACCCTCGCTGAGGATCTTCGTATTGGTGACGAAGAGATCGTCGCCGACAAGCTGCACCTTGCCACCGAGCTTCTTGGTCAGCGTGGCCCAGCCGGCCCAGTCACCCTCGGCCATGCCGTCCTCGATCGAAATGACCGGATACTTGGCAACGATGCCCGCCAGGTAGTCCGCAAACTGCTCGCTGGTGAAGCTCTTGCCCTCGCCATGCAGATGGTATTTGCCCTTTTCGAAGAACTCGGTCGAAGCAACGTCCAGCCCGAGGTAGATCTCTTTACCGGCCTTGTAGCCGGCCTTGTCAATGGCCTCCAGCAGGCAATCCAGCGCGGCGACGTTACTGGCGAGGTTGGGCGCGAAGCCACCTTCGTCACCGACAGCCGTGTTGAGCTTCTTGGCCTTGAGCACAGCCTTCAGGCTGTGGAACACCTCAGCGCCCCAGCGCATGGCCTCGCCGAAGCTCGGTGCGCCCACCGGCAGGATCATGAACTCCTGGATATCGACGTTGTTGTCAGCGTGTGCGCCGCCATTGATGACGTTCATCATCGGTACCGGCAGCGTGCGGCTGGAGATACCGCCGAGGTGGCGGTATAGCGGCAGATAGTTTTCTGCCGCAGCGGCCTTTGCAGCCGCGAGCGAGACGGCGAGGATCGCGTTGGCACCCAGCTTGGCCTTGTTGTGCGTGCCGTCGGCCTCGCACATGGCGGCGTCGACGCCGCCCTGATCCTGGGCATCCAGGCCGATCACTGCCTTGGCAAGCACTGTCTCGACGTTCCTGACAGCCTTGGTGACACCCTTGCCGCCATAGCGCGCCGACTTGCCTTTTACCGCACCATCGCGCAACTCGACCGCTTCACGCGAGCCGGTCGATGCGCCGGAGGGCGAAGCCGCGCGGCCGGTCGCGCCAGAGTCGAGTTCCACAACCGCTTCGATGGTGGGATTGCCGCGGGAATCGATGATTTCGAGGGCGGTGACTTTGGCGATTTTGGACATTGCGCGTCTTTCAGGTGGTTGAACAATCCGCACATTTTAGTGCCCGCGCTGTCTCCTGGTGTGATCTGCCGGGCACAACTTTTTCGCCCTGTTGCACGTCCAACTGCCTTGGTTCTGCCGCAGGATCATCATGCGTCCCTCTCCCTTGCTCCGACTGTTGCTGGCTGTGTTCATCGGCGCTGGTGCGGCCATGCCGGCGCAGGGCTACTCGGTGGTGAACGGTCGCATCGTCGATGCTCAGAACCGCCCGGTACAGCTGCGGGGTCTGAACTGGTTCGGCTTCGAGACGGATACGCTCGCACCCCACGGTCTCTGGGTTCGCAACTGGAAGGATCAGCTCGACCAGATGCAAGCGCTCGGCGTGAATGCCTTGCGCATACCGCTGTGCCCCGAAGCGATTCACGGCGGCCCGGTAAAGGGCGTGGATGCGGCGCTGAACCCTGATCTGGTCGGCAAGAACGCCGCCGAGCTGCTGGATACCTTCGTCACTGAACTGGATCGGCGCGGGATGTATGCACTGCTCGACCATCACCGCCCGGACTGCAGTGGCCAGAGCGAGCTCTGGTACACCAACCAATACCCGGAGTCAGTCTGGATCAGGGATTTGATCACCCTCGCCGAGCGCTTTCGCGCCCTGCAACATGTCATCGGCATCGACCTCAAGAACGAGCCGCGCGGGGCAGCCACCTGGGGCACCGGCAACAGCAGCACAGACTGGAATGCTGCCGCTGAACGCGCCGCGCGGGAGGTGCTGAAACGGGCGCCGCAGTGGCTGATCTTCGTCGAAGGCATCGAGAAAAATCCCCAGTGTTCGGGTGACCACCCCCATTTCTGGGGCGAGAACCTGGAGCCCTTTGCCTGCACACCCTTGGACATTCCGCCCGACCGGCTGGTGCTCGCGCCCCACACTTATGGCCCGGACGTCTACCCGCAGCCCTTCTTCGACGACCCCACCTTCCCCGCCAACATGCCGGCCATCTGGGAGCGTAATTTCGGGCAGTTTCTCAAGCAGGGCCGCGCTGTGATTCTCGGCGAGTTCGGCGGCCGCTATGGCGAGGGCGGCCACCCCAAGGACCGCGCCTGGCAGGACATGCTGGTGCAATACCTGATCGAGCGCCGCGTGAACTCGGCCTTCTATTGGAGTTGGAACCCGAACAGCAAGGACACCGGCGGTCTGTTGCAGGATGACTGGAAAACCGTGTGGCCAGAAAAGTTGGCGCTGCTCAAGCGGCTCTGGTCCGGTAGCGCCGCCCCTTCGCCCGCTGCGGCGCGCCAAGCGCCGGCCGCGACGGTTGGCGCAACCTCTGCGGGCAAGCCCTCCGTCACCACCACCGTCACTGCGTGGGACGTGGGCCAGAACTATCAGCTCAACAAGGTCAGTGACTGGGGGACCGGCTATTGCGCCGATGTTGAAGTGCGCAATCCCAGCCGCGTTTCACAAGCCTGGACGTTGACCCTGCCGGTGGACGGCCGCATCACGCAATCCTGGAGTGCCGCCATCACGAAATCCGACGGTAATACCCGCTTCAGCGGCCTGGACTGGAATGCACGGCTGCCTGCCGGCGGTGGCACGCATTTCGGCTTTTGCGCCCTGCGCGATACCGCGCCCCGGGTGCGAGACGACGCCAGTAACAAGCCCGAGATCGCTGACAACAGCGGCAGCATCGAGGCCCAGGTCGTCGTCGACAGCGAATGGCAACAGGGCTATTGCGCCCGCGTCATCGTCCGCAATCGTGGCGATGTGGCCGCTGCGTGGCGCGTGACGCTACCGATTTCAGGCCACATCCAGAACCTCTGGAAAGCCCGCTACAGCGTGAAGCAAGAACAACTCACTGCTGAGGGCGAAGACTACAACCGCGTTCTCAAGCCGGCCGAATCGCTGGACTTCGGGTTTTGCGCCGTCAAGTGATCCTGTGTCGACGGCGCGTCACGCTCAGGAGCAGCCCACCGGCTTCAACTCGGCATCCAGTCCTTCGCTGCTGCAAGCCCAGGTGACACTGCCCTGAGCGGTTTGGGTGGGCGTGTATACGAGTCGCGCACCCGGCAAGGCCGAACCGTCTGCAAAGTAGACGGCCACCACGCCACCTTCACCAACGGCATAGCTCACACCGGGTAACTCGTCGCCGCCGACTTTGAGTTCGTCGATGTGCTTGGGCCAATGCTGCTGGCTGGTCGCATAGTCCACGACGCCTTCCTGGAGTCGCGCGACGGATTCAGTTGCGGATTTCAGTTGCTCGGCCTTTTTCTGGCCAGAACAAGCCGTGATGGATACCGCCGCAGCGATCAAGATCAGCCCGGCGATCGAACGGGCACGAGTGGTGCGGGTCATGGTGTGGTCTCCTCTGATGTGATGCCCTGTCGCGCAAGGCTTGGCCCAGTCTAACGCCTTGCCTGAACAGACATGAATGGGGTTCTGGCAGCAGCAACCGCTGCCAGAACTTTCCGGCGCATCAGCGCGTTGGCGCGGAGGGCGCGTTCTGCAGCACCCAACACCCGCTGAAAAGGGCTGCGCGTAGAGCGTCAGGCGGACTGGAGCTTGGTTTCCAGGGGCGGGTTTCTCTTCACCAGGGCGTCGATGGCGACCAGCGTCTCCAGCAACTCGGCAATGTGCTCCAGCGGCAGCGAGTTGGGGCCATCGCACAGCGCGGAATCTGGATCGGGATGCGTTTCCATGAACAGGCCCGACACGCCCGCACCGACCGCCGCCCGGGCCAGCACCGGGATCATCTCGCGCATGCCACCGCTCGCCGTTCCCTGCCCGCCCGGCAGCTGCACCGTGTGCGTGCCGTCGAATACCACGGGGGCGAACTTGCGCATGATCGCCAAGCCGCGCATGTCCGCCACCAGATTGTTGTAACCAAAGGTGAAGCCGCGTTCGCACAGCATGAACTGATGTGGGGCGACAGCCTTCATCTTCTCAATCACATTGCCCATTTCCCAGGGCGACATGAACTGGCCCTTCTTGACGTTGATGGGCTTACCGGACATCGCCCACTTCTGCATGAAGTTGGTCTGACGGCAGAGAAAGGCAGGCGTCTGGATGACGTCGATCACAGCGGTAATCTCATCGACCGGCGTGTCTTCATGCACGTCGGTGAGCACCGGCACGCCGATCTGCTTTTTCACCTTCTCCATGATCTTCAGTCCACCGTCGAGGCCGGGGCCGCGATAGCTGGTGTGGCTGCTTCGGTTCGCCTTGTCGAACGAACCCTTGAAGATGTAGAGCATGCCCAGCCGGTCAGCGATGGCCTTGATGTGGCCCGCTACATCGAGCGCAAGCTGCTCGGATTCGAGCGTATCCGGCCCGGCGATCAGGAACAGGGGCTGGTCGATACCGATGTCGCGGCCGCAGAGTTTCATGTTTTATCCGGGGTCTGTGCGACCTGTTGGTGGGCGCTGTGATGCTCGCGCGCCGCGGTGACGAAACCGGCGAACAGCGGGTGGCCGTCACGCGGGGTGGAGGTGAACTCCGGGTGGAACTGCACGGCAACGAAGAACGGATGATCGTTCAGCTCGATCATCTCGATCAGCTCCTCGTTCTCGGACACACCGACGAAGGAAAGCCCCTTGGCGGAGAGCGGCTCGCGGTAGTTGTTGTTGAATTCGTAGCGGTGGCGATGGCGCTCGTGGATGACCTCGGCGTTGTAGAGCTTGCGGCTCAGGCTGCCGGCCTTCAGCTTGCAGGCCTGCGCACCCAGCCGCATGGTGCCACCCTTGTCGCTCTTGGCACTGCGCTTTTCCACCTTGCCGCTGGCGTCCCTCCACTCGGTGATCATGGCGATGACTGGGTTGGGGGACTTAGGCGCGAACTCCGTGGAGTGCGCATCTTTGAGCCCCACCACGTTGCGGGCGAACTCGATGCAGGCCACCTGCATGCCGAGGCAGATGCCCAGGTACGGAATCTTGTTCTCGCGGGCGTGCTTGGCGGCAGCGATCTTGCCTTCTACCCCGCGCTCGCCAAAGCCACCCGGTACCAGGATGGCATCGGCCCCCTGCAGCACGCGCGGGCCCTGGCTTTCGAGCTGTTCGGAGTCGATGTAGCGAATTTTTACCTTGGTCGCGGTGTGCAGGCCGGCGTGGATGAGCGCCTCGTTGAGGCTCTTGTAGGCGTCGGCGAGATCGACATACTTGCCGACCATCGCGACGGTGATTTCGGCGTCGGTGTTGAGCCGCTTCTCGACTAGGTCGTCCCACTCGCGCAGGTCGGCCTTGTGGCCTTCGGTGAGGCCAAAGTGTTCGATGACCAGTTCGTCGAGACCCTGCTGGTGCAGCCAGCTGGGGATCTTGTAGATGTCGTCCAGATCCACGGCGGACACCACGGCGCGGATCGGAACATTGGTGAACATCGCGATCTTGCGGCGCTCGCTCTCCGGCAGCGGCCGGTCGGTGCGGCAGAGCAGCACGTCGGGCTGGATACCGATGGTGCGAAGCTCTTTCACCGAATGCTGCGTCGGCTTGGTCTTCATCTCACCCGCGGCCTTGATGTAAGGCACCAGCGTGAGATGCATGAACATCGTGTCCTTGCGGCCCAGCTCCATCTGCATCTGGCGGATGGTCTCCAGGAAAGGCAAACCCTCGATGTCGCCCACCGTGCCGCCAATCTCGACGAGGCAGATATCTGATCCAGCGCCACCGCGCTTGATCGCATTCATGATCTCGTCGGTGATGTGCGGAATCACCTGCACCGTTTTGCCGAGATAATCGCCGCGACGCTCACGGGCCAGTACGTTTTGATACACCTGGCCGGTGGTGATGTTGGAGAGCTTCGAGGTCTTGGCGCGCAGATAACGCTCGTAATGACCAAGATCAAGGTCGGTTTCGGCCCCGTCTTCGGTGACGAACACCTCGCCGTGCTGGAACGGCGACATGGTGCCGGCATCGACGTTGATATACGGGTCCAGCTTGAGCATGTGTACCTTGAACCCACGGGATTCAAGGATGGCGCCCAGCGAGGCGGCGGCGATCCCCTTGCCGAGGGCGGAGACCACACCGCCGGTGACAAAGATGAATCGGGTGTGTCCTGGGTGTCCGGCTTGCGTGCGGTCGGTCATGGCGGTCGCGTCGTTTAGTAAAACGACATTTTACAGCAGCGCGACCGCCTTTCCCGGTGCGGCCGCACTCAAGCCGTCGGCAACTGGTGCTGCTTGAACTGCTGCCGAAGTTGCAACTTGCTGATCTTGCCCGTGGCGGTGTGAGGAATTTCCGAGACGAACACCACGTCGTCCGGCGTCCACCACTTGGCGATCTTGCCGGTGAAGTGCGCCAGCACCTCCTCGCGGCTAGGAGAATGACCTGGCTTGCTGACGACGACGAGCAACGGTCGCTCGTCCCACTTGGGGTGCGGAACCCCGATGACAGCGGCCTCCTGCACGGCCGGATGCGCCATCGCCACGTTTTCGAGGTCGATGGAGCTGATCCACTCGCCGCCAGACTTGATCACGTCTTTGCTGCGGTCCGTGATCTGCAAGAAGCCATCCGGGTCGAGCGTGCCGACATCACCAGTGGGGAACCATCCATCCACCGTCGGATCCGTGGTCAGCTTGTAGTAACCGCTCACCACCCAAGGGCCTTTGACCTGGATATCGCCAAAGGCCTTGCCGTCGCGCGGCAACTCCTGGCCTGCATCGTCGACGATCTTGATATCGACCCCGAAAATCGGACGACCCTGCTTGATCTGCACCGCGAACTGCTCGTCCGGTGGCAGTGCGAGGTGGTGATTTTTCAGGGTGCCGTAGGTGCCGAGCGGGCTCATCTCGCTCATGCCCCAGGCGTGACCGATACGCACGCTGTAGTCGTCGCGGAAGGTCTTCATCAAAGCCGGCGGGCAGGCCGAGCCGCCGACCGTGGAGCGCCAGATGGTGCTGAACTTGAGGTTGTTCTTTTGCAGGTGTTGCAGCAGCCCCAGCCAGACCGTCGGCACACCAGCGGAGAAGGTCACTTTCTCGCTCTCGAACAACTCGTACAGGCTGGCACCATCCAGACCGGCACCCGGCAACACCAGCTTGGCACCCATCATCCCGCAGGAATACGGCGTGCCCCAGGCGTTGACGTGGAACATGGGCACCACCGGCAGCACCACGTCGCGTGCGGAGAGGCACATCACGTCCGGCATGGAGGCTGCCATCGCGTGCAGGATGGTGGAGCGATGCGAATACAGCACGCCCTTGGGGTTGCCGGTCGTGCCGCTCGTATAGCAAAGCGAGGCGGCTTCGCGTTCGTCGAAGCTCGGCCAGTCATACCGGTCACTGGCGGCGGCGAGCAACGACTCATAGGCCAGCGGTTTGATTTGCTGCATCGCGGGCAGCCGCTCGGCGGTCGTGAGCGCCACCCAGTGCTTCACCTGCGGGCACTGCGAGGCGATGCCGTCGATCAGCGACGCAAACGTGACATCGAAGAAGATCACCTGGTCTTCGGCGTGGTTGATGATCCAGACAATCTGCTCCGGGAACAGCCTTGGATTGACGGTGTGCAGCACGCGCCGTGCGCCGGAAACCCCGTAGTAAAGCTCCAGGTGGCGATGGGTGTTCCAGGCTAGCGTGCCGACCGTGGCCTGCGAGGCAACGCCCAGGGTGTCCAGCAAGTCCGCCACCCGACGCGAGCGCGCAGCCACTTCACCGTACGTACTGCGATGGATGGCACCACCGGCATCCGGCAGACGCGAGACCACTTCGGTATCGCTATGAAAACGCTCGACGTGTCGGACGATGTCGGCCACCAGCAGAGGGTGGTCCATGATGAGGCCATGCATTGCGGTTCTCCTCCGCTTAACTGTTTGGAATTCTGGTTTGCCAGCTTAGCGGCAGGCCCGGCAAATCGGGAGCCTGCCATTGCAATTTCGGCGCATCGGCGCTTTGCCAATGGCCAGCCACGGAGACCAGAACGCCGTTGACGAACACCAGCGGCAGACGTGGTCGAAGCCAGGGCGGGATATCGAACTGCTGGCCGAGCTGCCGAAGACTGCGGCTATGCGCCTGCCCCCCGGGGCGGATACGCTCGCCGCCGCGGGCAAAGCAAACCTCGACCGGCGCAGCAAAAGCCTGCGCGCCCTGCAGTTGGCCGTAGCCCTCCGGCAGCCGAAGCGGCTGGCGGCCATCCCAATCCACGCGGAAGTCTTTCGCCAGCGCTGGCAGCGGTGCACTGGCATACAGGGCGTCGCGGTAGCGACGAAACTCGCCGCCTGGCCAGCACAGTAGCGGCGTAGCATCCGCCCTTGCGTTGAGCACGTCCGTTTCGAGTTGCTGAAGGGTGGCTGCAAAAGGCGCAGGCAGCGCCTTGGCGGCCAGCCAATGCCGTAACACCAAGCGACGTTCGGCTGGCGTCAGCCGAAGCAGCGACGCGACGGATAGGCCACCGTTCTGCAGGGCAGCCGCTGCATGCAGCCGCACCGCCAATCCCTCCAGCAGGATGGAGGCGTCTGCTGCGTGGTCAGCGGCGCGGGCGAGCTGGGCATCGGCATCCGGCCATCGGGCATGTAGGAGCGGCATCACCCGCGAGCGCAGCCAGCTGCGGGCATAGCGGGGATCGGCATTGTGCGGGTCGTCGATCCATCGCAGATCGTGTTGCCTTGCATACCCCAACAAGATTTTGCGGGAAACCGGCAGCAAGGGACGCCAAACCCGAGCTGAGTCGAGCGTGGCGACTGGCGCTATTGCCGCCAGACCCTCGATGCCCGTGCCGCGCAGCAATCGCAGCAGCACCGTCTCGGCCTGATCGCCTGCGTGATGGGCCGTCATTAGCACGGCATCTTCGGGAAGCTGCCCGCGTAATGCGGCGTAGCGCGCGGCCCGCGCGGCGGCCTCTGGGCCTTGACGATGCCTGGCATCCACCCGTACCCGCAGGATCTCTATCGGCAGATACCAGTCGCGACACTGCGCCTCGCAGTGCGAGGCCCAGCCATCAGCCGCTGCCTGCAAACCGTGGTGGACATGGACAGCGCTCAAGCCAGGCAAGCCGGTCGCACGTGCAAGGTGCAGCAGCACCGTCGAATCGAGGCCGCCGCTGTAGGCAACGACGTAACACCTTGCAGGCGGAGCGCTACTCAGCCGCTCGATCAGCTCCATCCCGTGAAAATCTGGGGCTTCAGCCAGCCTGCCGCATCGGCATGACGACCTGCGGCTCTTCCTGCACGCCGTGGTGCATGAACTTGTCGTAGCGTTCCGCCAACAGGCGCGTCATCGGCGTGTGGGCCAGCGCGTCGAGGTGCTCGATGAGCCGGCCTTTCACCCGCGCGATCATCTCGGGCATGTCACGGTGGGCACCGCCCAAGGGCTCGGGGATGACCTCGTCGATGAGCTTGAGGTTGAGGATGTCGTTCGCACCCACGCGCATTGCAGCAGCGGCTTCGGGTGCGCGGGCGGCGGACTTGAACAGGATCGAGGCACAGCCCTCGGGCGAGATCACGGAATAGATCGAGTACTGCAACATCATCACGACATCGGCAACACCAATCGCCAGAGCGCCGCCACTACCGCCTTCGCCCGTCACGGTGGCGATGATGGGCGTGCGCAAGCGCGAGAGCTCGAAGAGATTGCGGGCAATGGCCTCGCTCTGGTTTCGTTCCTCCGCACCAATCCCTGGATAGGCGCCGGGCGTATCGATGAACGTCACCAGTGGCAGGTTGAATTTCTCGGCCAGCTTCATGATGCGCAGGGCCTTGCGATAGCCCTCGGGGCGCGGCATGCCAAAGTTGCGGTAGACGCGCTCCTTGGCATCACGGCCTTTCTGCTGGCCAATCACCACGCAGGCGCGGCCGTCGAGCCGGGCGATGCCGCTGACGATGGCGGGGTCATCGGCGTAGTGACGGTCGCCGTGCAGCTCTTCCCATTCGGTGAAGATGCCGTGGATGTAGTCCAGAGCGTAGGGGCGCTGGGGATGGCGGGCGAGTTGCGCAATCTGCCAAGGGGTGAGGTTGCTGAAGATCTGCTCGGTAAGCGTCTTGATCTTGCTCTGGAGGCTCTCGATCTCGCTGCTCAGATTGACGCCGCTGCCCTGGGTGGAAAACCGCAGCTCGTCGATCTTGGCCTGCAAGTCGGCGACGGGCTGTTCAAAGTCGAGATAGTTGAGATTCATGCGCGCTTCCTGCCGATCAAGTTCCGTTCGTCTTACTCATCGTCGCCACCACCTGAAAACCCGCCAGAGGAACTGCGCTCGAATCGGCGCTCCTGGACCGGTGGGGTATACCGCCGATACTGCACTTTAACGCAGTCCGCGGACAAGAATTGCTGCAGCGCAACCAGGCCGGACTCGCTCAATTTCAGCTTCCAGTCGGCAGGCCAGTCCAGCACCGCACGCGCCTTTTCGTTGACCAGTTCGATCATCACCGGCATGCCGTCGGCATGGCGGAAGGGTGCCAAAAGATTGCGCAATGCGAGCACATCGGTAGCGGGGCGTTCCCACACCAGCCAGAGTCGCTGTGCGTAGTCTGCCGCGATGGCCGCCTTGGTGAAGAATTCCGCCCGGTACAGCCGCGGCTCACTGGCCCGGCCCTCGCGCGGCTCGCTCATCGACAATTCGCCCTGCACGAACACCACGTCGTCGAGTTTCACCGTATTTTTGGCGAGCGCCCACTTGTCGGCATCGATGAAGGTTGTAAGGCTCGTCCCGCCCTCCTGCAGCGTGACCTTGTAGCTATCCTGTGCCGCTTTGCCCGTCGCCCCGTCGCGTGCCTTGAAGTAGCGGATATCAGTCACCCAGGCTGCGAACAGGTGCTTCACGCGAGGCTGCCAGGGCCGCTTGCCCTTGGCGTCGGGCTTGGGCGGCGGCGCGAGTCGGCCAATGATCTCCGACATCCGTCCGCTGCAGGTCTGGTCGATCAGCGCCTTGTGCGATTCGATGGGATGGCCGGAGAGATAGAAGCCCAGCGTCTCCATTTCGCGCTGTAGCTTTTCATCGAGGGACCACTCCGCCACCCGCTCCGGCTCATGCTTGGCCTGAGCCTCCGCAAGCTTGCTGGCACCGCCGCTACCAAACAGATCGTTCTGCCCGCTGCTGGCATTGCTGGCGGCCCGCTCGGCGTGTTGCAGCGCCTTGGGCAGAGTCTTGAGCAAGGAGGCGCGATTGAGGCCCCACTCGTCGAAACTACCGCTGAAGATCATCGCCTCCAGCAGCTTCTTGTTCGCCTTCTTGAGGTCAATGCGGCGACAAAAGTCGAACAGGTCGGCGAATGGCCCGTTGCGGTCGCGCTCCGCGATGATGCCTTCCACCGCTCCCTCGCCTACGCCCTTCACCGCACCCAGGCCATAGCGCACCTGCCCATCGCCAGGCACGGTGAAGCGGTAGTTGGACTTGTTCACTGACGGCGGCAATACCTTGAGTCCCATGCGCACGGCCTCGTCGCGCATCACCACCACCGATTCCGGGTGCGCCATTTCGCAGCTCAACACGGCCGCCATGAACTCGGCCGGATAGTGGGTCTTGAGCCACGCCGTGTGGTAGCTCACGAGCGCATAGGCAGCGGCATGGGACTTGTTGAAGCCGTAGTTGGCGAACTTCTCCATCAGGTCGAAGACCTTGGTTGCCACCTCCTCGTCCACGCCGCGCTCGACCGCGCCCTTGTTGAAGATGGCACGCTGCTGCGCCATCTCGTCAGCCTTCTTCTTGCCCATCGCGCGGCGCAGCAGATCGGCGCCGCCGAGCGTGTAGCCTGCCAGGCGCTGGCTCATCTGCATCACCTGCTCCTGGTAGACGAAGATCCCGTAGGTGGCCTTGAGTACCGGCTCCATTTCGGGATGCAGGTACTGCACCTTGCTCGGGTCGCGCTTGTTCTCGCAAAACTGAGGGATGTTATCCATCGGCCCCGGCCGGTAGAGCGAGACGAGCGCGATGATGTCTTCGAAGCAGTCAGGCTTTAGGTCCCGCGACGCCTTCTGCATGCCCGGCGATTCCATCTGGAACACCGCGCTGCTCTCGCCGCTCTGGAAGATCTTGCGGTAAGTCACCGCGTCGTCAATCGGCAGCGCCAACATGTCCAGCTGCCGACCGGTGCGCTTGGCGATGGTCTGTACCGCCTCCTCGATGACGGTGAGCGTCTTCAGGCCCAGAAAGTCGAACTTCACCAAGCCCAGCACTTCGAGATCCTTCATGTCGAACTGGGTGCGCACGCCGCTGCCATCCGGATCGCAGTACAGTGGTGTGTACGTCATCAGGGGCTGGGGCGCGATGACCACGCCACCGGCATGTACGCCCACACCGCGGGTGATGCCTTCGAGTTCGAGGGCGAGGTCGAGCGCGGCCTTGGTATCTTCCTCGTCGGCGTAGGCCTTCTTGAGCTCCGGCACCGACTCCACCGCATCGGCCAGGGTCGCGCCGGGCGTCGGCGGGATGAGCTTGGCGATGCGATCGCCGAAGCCGTAGCCGTGGCCCATGATGCGGGTGACATCGCGCACCACGCCCTTGGCGGCCATGGTGTTGTAGGTGACGATCTGGCTGACGAACTGGCGGCCGTATTTCTCGGTGACGTAGTCGATCACCCGGTCGCGGTTGTCCATGCAGAAATCGACGTCGAAGTCGGGCATGGAGACACGATCGGGGTTGAGGAAGCGCTCGAACAGTAGGTCGTACGGCAGCGGGTCGAGATCGGTGATGCGCAGTGCATAGGCCACCAGCGAACCTGCGCCCGAACCACGCCCCGGCCCTACCGGGCAGCCGTTTTCCTTGCCCCAGCGGATGAAGTCGGCCACGGTCAGGAAGTAGCCGGGAAACCCCATCTTCTTGATCACGCCGATCTCGAACTCGAGCCGCTCCCAGTACTCGCTCTCCGGCCGCGACAGCTTGATCTCGCCGAAACGACGTTTGAGCCCCTCGCGCGATTCGTGCTCCAGAAAGCTGTCCGGCGTGTAGCCCTCCGGCACCGGAAAGTTCGGCAAGTGATAAGTGCCGAAACTGAGCTTGAGGGTGCAGCGCCGCGCGATGTGCAGGGTGTTCTCGATAGCCTCCGGCAGGTCAGAGAACAACTCTCGCATCTGCTCGGCGGACTTCAAATACTGCTGGTCGCTATAGAGCTTGGGCCGCTTGTCGTCGGCCAGGACTCGGCCGGAGGCGATGCAAACGCGCGCCTCGTGGGCATCGAACTCGCTCTGCTTCAGAAAGCGCACATCGTTGGTCGCCACCAGGGGCAGCCTGGCGTGGCGGCCAAAAGCCGCGGCCAGCTGCACCCAGTCCTCGTCGTCCGGACGATCGCAGCGGCAGACCTCCAGATAAAAGCGATCCGGGAACAAGGCACGCCATTCCGCCGCCAGCGTCTCTGCGGTTTCGAGCTGGTCGCTGAGCAGGGCGCGGGCCAGCAAGCCGTCCTTGCCACTCATGGCAATGAGGCCATCGCTGCCACCACGCAGCCACTCGCGCTTCACCAGCGCGCCGTGACGGGTCTGGTTTTCGAGCTGCGCCCGCGACAGCAGGGAGGAAAGGTTCTTGAACCCCGCCTCGTGCTGCACAAACAGCGTCAGGCGCTCGGGTCCTTCGTCCTTGCCGCGCTCTTCGAGCCAGACATCGCAGCCCGCGATGGGCTTGATGCCGGCTCCTTCGGCAGCCTTGTAGAACTTGACCGTCGCGAACATGTTGTTCGCATCGGTGATGGCTAGCGCCGGCAGCTTGAGTTCTGCCGCGCGCGAAGTGAGCGTGGCACCCTGCCCGCCACCCTTGCGCTTGGGCGGCTCGATGCGAACGATGCCGTCCGTCAGCGAGTACTCGGTGTGCAAACGCAGATGGACGAAGCTCATGGCGCGGCAACCTGCGCACCCTGAGGTGCTGATGCCGCCGCGTAGCGCAAAGGCGCCTCGGCACAGGGCGCGAAACTCATCCGATGGGCTGCACTGGGACCCTGGGCTCGCAAGGCAGCCAGATGCCGTGCCGTGCCATACCCTTTGTGCTGGGCGAATCCATAACCGGGATGCTCGCGGTCGAGCCGCAGCATCTCGGCATCGCGCGCTACCTTGGCCAGGATGCTGGCGGCCATGATTTCGGCATACAGGGCATCGCCACCGATCACGCAGCGGGTTTCGATGCCCAGCTTCGGATCGACATTGCCATCCACCAGACACCGCTGCGGTACCACCCCGAGTGCAGCAACCGCGCGTCGCATGGCGAGCAGATTGGCCTGCAGGATGTTCAGTCGGTCAATCTCATCCACGCTGGCGCTGGCCACGGCACATGCGGTGGCGCGGACCTGGATCAGAGGAGCCAATCGCTCCCGCTGCGAAGCACTCAGTTGCTTGGAGTCCTTGAGCCCGTGGATCCCGTGATCGGCAGGCAGGATGACGGCGGCGGCATAGACCGGCCCCGCAAGGCAGCCGCGGCCCGCTTCATCGACGCCCGCGATCAGTTCGAGACCATGTATCTGCATGCCGCTAGCCTGCCCTGTTTGCGGACTGATGTGCAGTCTTGACTCAGAGCCGTTGCGCGATGGCATCTGCAGCCAGTGCGCCGGCCTCGCGCTTGAGCTCCCCCCGCACCTCGGCGAAGCACTCGGTTTGCGCCTGCCGCGCGCGCGCATCCATCAGCAGGGGCCGCAACTGGTCCGCCAGAACGCGTGCGGTGCACTGCTCCTGCAGACATTCCGGCACGACCGTACGTCCGCAGAGCAGGTTTGGCAGGCTGACGTTATCGATTTTGAGCCAGCCCAGCTTTCGCAGCAGAAAACTCGTGAACGCCGCCACCCGATAGCCGACCACCATCGGCCGGCCCAGCAGCAGGCACTCCAATGTCGCCGTGCCGCTGGCCAGCAAGACGGCGTCAGCAGCTTGCATGGCCTGCCGGGACTGTCCCTGTACGAGCGTCCAGGCCACGGTCGGCGCATGTCGCTGAATCGCGGCCTGCATGGTTGAGAGCAGGCTGGGTTTCGCCACCGGCGTGATCACCTGCAAATCCGGGATTTCACCGGCAAGCAAAGCCACGGCCTGGGCAAAAGGTGCCGCAAGCTTGCTGACCTCCCCAGTGCGGCTACCCGGCAGCACCGCCAGTGTTGGCAACTGCCGCAGACCTAAAGCGGCCCGGCCATCGGTAGCGGCAATCCCGTCATCGAGCTGATCTGCGAGCGGATGACCGATGTAGGCGGCCGGGACTCCGTGCTTCTTGTAAAAGGCGATCTCGAAGGGAAACAGGCAAAGCATCAGATCAACTGATTTCTTGATGTCATGTACGCGCTGCTCGCGCCAGGCCCAGACACTGGGACTGACGACATGCACTGTCTTCAGGCCGCGTTCGCGCAACCGCCTTTCGAGGCCCAGATTGAAATCCGGTGCATCAATGCCGATCAGCACATCTGGACGGTCTGCCAGATAACGTGCGATCAGCGCCGCCCGAAACTTGAGCAGGCGCGGAATGGCCGGCAACACCTCGGCGATGCCCATCACCGAAAGCGTCTCGATGCTTCCGACCGCCTCGCAGCCTTCGGACAGCATGCGTGGGCCAGCGACCCCGCTGAAGCGCGCCAGGGGAAATCGCCCCTTCAAAGCCCGGATCAATGCCGCACCGAGAATATCGCCCGAGAGCTCGCCGGCAATGAGCGCGAAATGGATTGGCTGGTTGGTCATGGATTGATTTGGCCTTCCCTCGCGAAACAAAAACGACGGTGGGCTCACCAGGTTTGGCGAAGTCCTTCGACGTCATAAACCTGGAACACAGCCCCGAGGACTGCTTCCGGGTTCTGTTTCACCCTCTGGCCAGGGGCCGCTTGCCGGACTGCATGAAATCGCTCATGAGCTTTACGTGTGGTGACCGCTCGGCCATCACGGCCAATTCGGCCTTCACCTCGGCCATCACCTTGCCGCTGCGATAGATGAGTTTGAACGCCTCTTCGATCGGCTCGATCTCATCGGGGGTGAACCCGCGGCGACGCAGGCCCTCCTTGTTGATGGCGCGGGCGTCGGCCGGGGTGCCCTGCACCATCACGAACGGCGGCACGTCGCCGGAAAGACCGGATGCATAGGCCGTGAAGCCATGCGCTCCGATGCGGCAGAACTGATAGATCAGCGTGTAGCCACCGAGGATGACGTGGTCACCAATCTCGACATGGCCTGCCAGGCTGGAGTTGTTCGCAAAGATCGTGTCATTGCCCACCAGGCAGTCGTGCGCGATGTGGCTGTAGTTCATGATCAGGTTGCGGTCGCCGATGCGCGTCTCGCCACGCTTGGTCTCCCACTCCTTCATCGTGCCACGCTGGATCGACACGTATTCGCGGATGATGTTGTCATCGCCAATCACCGTGCTCGTGGGCTGCTCCGGTGTCGCGGTCTTGTCCTGCGATAGCTCGCCGACGCTGGCGAACTGGTAGACCTTGTTGCGCTTTCCAAGCTTCAGCGGGCCGCTCAAGACCACGTGTGGGCCAATCCAGCTGTCCTCACCGATCACCACATCAGGGCCGATGATGGAATACGGGCCAACCTGAACCGAGTGATGCAACTCGGCCTTGGCGTCGATGATGGCGGTGGGGTGAATGCGGTAGCTCAAGCGACGGCCTCCGGGCCGGGCTTGCTGTCGTCCGGGTGCTTGAGTACGCAAGTCAGCAGCGCCTCGCAGGCCACTTCGTGGCCGACGCGAGCAATGCTCTTGAACTTCCAGACGTTGCGCTTCTGCTTCTGCAACTCGGTGCCGAGGATCAGCTGGTCACCGGGAACCACTACGCGCTTGAAGCGCACTTCGTCGAGACCAGCGAAATACAGGATATTGCCGCTCTCGGGACGAACGCCGGAGTCGAGCACGGCTAGAAGACCGCTGGCCTGTGCCAGGGCTTCGAGCATCAGCACGCCTGGCATGGTGGGCACCAGTGGAAAGTGGCCGACGAAGAACGGCTCGTTGAGGGTGACATTCTTGAGCGCAGTGAGGGACTTGCCCTTGCGATATTCGGTCACCCGGTCCACCAGCAGAAACGGGTAGCGATGTGTCAGCAGCCGCATGATGTCGCGGATGTCGAAACTGGTCTTCTGGTTCAGCGTGCAGGGTGTTGACTCGTTACCGTTCCCGCTCATGCGTCTCTCTCGTTGTGGTCTGCTGTGGGGTCAGAGGGCTCGTCTGCGGCAGCGGTGATCCTTGCGGCCGCTTCGAGACGCTTGATACGAGAATCCAATTTGTCCAGACGCCGCACCCGCGCGACCGTCTTCCGCCATTCCGTGGCCGGGGCCAGCGGCAAACCGGAGCCATAGACGCCAGGCTCGCCAATGCTGCCGACAACCATGCCACGACCGAGGATGACCACATCGTCGCAGATCGTGAGATGGCCGCTGATGCCAACGGCGCCGCCGATCATGCAGCGCTTGCCAATCCGGGTGGAGCCCGCGATGCCGGTACAGGCGGCGATGGCGGTGTGCGCGCCGATCACGCAGTTGTGGGCAATCTGGATCTGGTTGTCGAGCTTCACACCGTCTTCAATGACGGTATTGCCCAGCGCGCCACGGTCGATGGTGGTGTTGGCACCGATCTCCACGTCATCGCCGATGACCACACTGCCGAGTTGGGGCACTTCTTCCCAACGTCCATCCGGGAGTCTGGCGTTGCCGAATCCACGCGAGCCGACCACCGCCCCGGGCTGGATGTTGACCCTTTCACCAACCGTGACGCCGGTGCCGATGGTAACGCTGGAATCCAGCCTTGCACCTTCGCCCAGCCTGGCCCCGCGCCGGATGATGCTGCCGGTACCAATACAACTATTCGCCCCAATGGAGACCTCGGCCTCGATCACCACACGGGCACCGATGCGACAGCCTTCGCCAATCTGGGCGCTGCCATCGATCAATGCAGAAGCATCGACGCCAGCCTCAAAGGCCATCGAATCATCGAAAAGCCGCGCGATGCGGGCATACGCCAGATACGGATCACGCGCCACGAGCCCCGGCGTGGCCAGCATCGCCGCGTCCCGCTTGCCTACGATGACCGCCGCAGCCCGGGTGCCGGGTAGCGCCGCACGGTACTGGGGGTTTGCAAGAAACGACAGATGCCCCGGCTCGCCCGGGTCAAGCACACACAGACCCTGAATGACGACACCGCCATCGCCGAGCAACGTGAGCTCAAAGCGCTGGGCGAGTTCCTGCAACGTATGACTTTTCATGCCTTGAAAATGGCAAAGGCCCGACTGCCTACGCAGCCGGGCCTCTGGTGACGTTTACTTGCCGCCGCCGGCGTTCAGACGCTTCAGCACGTCGTCGGTAATGTCGAGGGTATCGTCGGAGTAGACGGGATCCTGGACCACCAAGGTGATGCCTTTCTCCTTCGAGATGGTGGAAATCACGTTCTTGATCTTCGTCATCATGTCCTGGGTCAGCTCGCGATCGCGGTTCTGCAGATCTTCCTGGAACTTGCGCTGGGCGAAGTTCAAATCAACCTGGCGGGCATTGAGGTCCTTCTCCTTCTTGGCGCGCTGGTCTGCCGAGAAGGTATCGGCATCGCGGTTGTAGTTCTTCACATCCTCGCCAAAGGCCTTGGCCTGCGACTCAAGGTCGTTGCGGCGCTTCTCGAACTCGGCCTTCATCTTGGTTTCGGCCGACTTGAACTGAGCGGAGTCCCGCACCACATCCGCCGAGCGAACGACGGCGATCTTGGGGGCCACGAGAGCCTGGGCATGGGCGGTGATGGCGGTAGCGGCGAGTGCGAGGGCTGCAATGGCAAAACGGATACGCATGACGTTTGTTCTCTCTTTTTGAGGTTGTAGCGGTTGTTGTTGTAGTCGGTGCAGAAGCAGCGTGACTGGGGATTGTAGTGACAATGATTCAGAAAAGATCGGCCGCAAACGGCGATCAGAAACCAGAGCCGAAGCTGATCTGGAAGCGGTCAACCTCGTCGATGTTCTTCTTCTCGTTAAGCGGGAAAGAATACGAAATCTGCAACAGACCGAGGAAGGGCGTGAACCAGGAAGCAGATAAACCGGCCGAAGTCCGCAGCTCGGAGAACTGGAAGTCGTCAGGCTTCGCGAACACATTGCCGATGTCGTAGAACAGCGAGAAGCGCGTGGACTTGTTATCCGACTCCAGCGGCGTCGGAATCACGAGATCGGCCTGCGCCGTCGTGCGCAACGCACCGCCGTAAGGATTGCGGAACGGGGTGTCGCGCGGCCCGAGTGTGCCATCGCGGTAACCGCGCACCGTGCGTGGGCCACCGGCGAAATAGTTTTCGTACGGCGGCACGATGCTGGATTTACCGTAGGTATCGATGTAACCCAGCGTCGCGTTGGCGTCGATGAAGAACTTGTAGAACAGCGGAATGAACTGCTCGTGCTGCGCAAACAGGTTGTAGAACTGCACACCACTGCCCGGCACGGTGGCATCCAGATTCAGGCGCGTCAGTGCGCCGCGCGAGGCAAAGAAAGTGCGGTTACGGGTATCGCGCGTAATACCGGTTCGCAGGGTCACGTCCGTGAACTTGGACCCCGCCTGCACTACGAAGGCGAGCACTTCATCTGCCGACGCCGAGGGGAAGGTCTCGATAGTGGTCTGCGATACGCCGGCACCGGCACGCAGGGTGCTGAACTCCGAAAGGGGGATGCCGTATGTAAGGTCGGCGCCCACGACGTTCGAGTTGAAGCCGGAGCTGAAACGGATCACCGATTCGGACTTGCGGTAGAAAGTCGAGACCGTCTGGCTGATGCCGTCTGCGGTGAAATACGGATCGGTCCAGGACAGATTGAGCTGGCTGTAAATCGTGGACCGGTCGGCGGAGATTTCAACCCGGTTACCAGTACCCAGGAAGTTCGTGTGCGTCAGGCTGGCATTGATGAGAAAACCCTGCGCGCCTGAATAGCCGACACCAAACTGCACCGAACCCGGTGCACGCTCCTTAACCTTGAAATTGATATCGACCAAGTCATCCGAGCCAGGCACCGGCTTGGTATCAACCTCGGCCTCTTCGATAAACGGGAGGCGGGCCAAACGCACACGCGACCGCTCGACCGCCGACTTGGAGAACGGCGAGGCTTCGAGCTGACGCATCTCTCGGCGCAGCGTTTCGTCGTTGGTGCCGGCGTGCCCGGAGAAGGTGATGCGACGCACATAGGCGCGCTTGCCCGGCTCCATCGCGTAATTGATGCTGACCTGTTTTTTCTCCTCGTCGACTTCTGGCAGCGGTGTCACCTTGGCAAAGGCATAGCCCACGTCGGAGAGTGCAGCCTCGATACGATCGGCGGACTCGGTCGCTTCCTTGCGCGAAAAGGTGTCACCGGCCTTGGTGCTGACCAGTCTGGATAGAAAGGCTTCATTGAGCACGGTTTCGCCGCTGAAGCGGCGATCTTTCACCTGGTACTTGTCACCTTCATCCACGTTGACAGTGATGAAGATGTCTTCCTTGTTCTCGGACAGCGCCACCTGCACGGAGGAGACGTTGAACTTGAGGTAACCGCGGTCCTGGTAGTAGGACTGCAGCTTTTCGAGGTCGCCGCCCAGCGTCTGCTTGGAGTAACGATCCGATTTCTGGAAGGGCATCCAGGTGGTCGACTTCAGCTCGATCTGCTCCTTGAGCTCCTTCTGCGTAAAGATCTTCGCACCCAGGATGTTGATGTCCTTGATCTTGGTGACCTTGCCCTCGGTGACCTTGACCTTGATGCTAACCCGGTTGTTGGGGAGGTCGGTGACTGTGGTGTCGATGCCGACATCGTAGTAGCCGTTGGCGTAGTACTGGCGACGCAACTCCTGCTGAACCTGGTCTAGCAGGGCACGTTTGTAGGTCTCACCAGCCGTGAGGCCGACATCGGTGAGCGACTTCTTCAGCTCATCGCCACCAATCTTCTCGTTGCCGTCGATCTCGAAGTCCGCGATTTGCGGGCGCTCGACCACGCGGATGATCAGCGTGTCGTCATCGCGCAGCAGTTGCACGTCCTGGAACAGACCAGAGGCATACAGCGCCTTGATCGCCTGTCGCTCGGTGAGGTCGTTGAGTTCGTCGCCGGTGGTGAGCGGCAGATAGGTCAGCACCGTGCCTTCATCGAGGCGCTGCAAGCCCTGCGCCTCGATGGCTTCCACGGTGAACGGTTCCATCGCAAAGGCTGACGGCAGAAACAACAGCGATGCGTACGCGACCAGCGCGCGCGGCTTCAATAAGAAACTCAAGTGTGGCCCTTTGTGGATCGCGTGAAACTCGTCAGACGCAAGCTCTTGACCATCAAGGCTCTAGCCGATGAGGCGGGAAATATCATTATAGAAGGCGAGGCCCATCAGGAGCATCAGGAAGGTCAGCCCCACCCGCTGCCCCGCGGCCATCACCTGCTCCGACAGCGGTGAGCCCTTGACGATCTCGATGGCGTAGAACACCAGATGCCCACCGTCGAGCAGCGGCACCGGCAGCAGATTGAGCACACCCAGGCTGACACTCACCAGCGCCAGAAAGCTGATGAAGGAAGCGACACCCAGCATGGCCGTGAAGCCCGCCGCCTCGGCGATCTGCAAGGGGCCACTGACGTTCTTCACCGACACATCGCCGGTAAACATGCGGCCGAACATCTTGAGCGTCAGTGCCGACATGCGCCAGGTCTGCTCGATGGCGGCCGGTATCGCGGCGAAGGGGGAGAGCCGATCTTCCGCGAGCAGCGCCGCGTTCGTACCGCTAGGGAGCTCTATGCGGGCACCGAACCGGCCAAAGGTGACACCGCCCTCCTCCACCGTCGCGAGCAGCGGCTTGAGCGTCAACACCTGCCCGTCGCGCTCGAACGTGACGACCGGGATGGAACCGGCATGGGCACGCACCCAGAGTGCCCACTCCTGCCAGTCCTCAATTGCGATGCCGTCGCGCGTCAGCAACCGGTCGCCCGCCTTGAAGCCCGCCTGCTCAGCGGCGCCGCCAGGCTCGACGGCAGAAATGCGCGGCTCGATCTTGGGCTGGAACGGAGAAAGCCCCAGGTCGTCGAACAGGAACTCCGGGTCCATGCGGACACCGGCCAGGGGCACCGCAAGCTCGCGCCTCGTGGCGTCAGAGGTACTGGCCTGCAGTTCGAGTTCCAGCGTCTTTCGATCCACCACCTTTTCGAGCAGGGCCGTGCGCAGTGCATTCCAGGTCTCCACCGGCTCGCCGTTGATGCGGGTGATGACTTCGCCAGCGCGAACGCCTGCCTTTGCAGCAGCAGATGCGACGGGCGGCTCGGCCACCACGGGCTTCAGACCTGGCTGGCCGATGACGTAGACCATCCAGAAAAACAGGATGGCGAGCAGAAAATTGGCAAGCGGGCCAGCAATGACGATGGCAAAACGCTTGTAGGGCGACTGACGATTGAAGGCACGGTGCACTTCTTCCGGAGCCACCTCGCCTTCGCGCTCATCCAGCATCTTGACGTAGCCGCCGAGCGGGATTGCCGAGAGCGCATATTCACAGCCATCCCGCCCTGTTCGCAGCCACAGGGGCTTGCCGAAGCCGATGGAATACCGAAGCACCTTCACGCCCAGCTTGCGAGCCACCCAGAAATGCCCGAACTCGTGAAAGGCCACGAGAATACCGATGGCAACCACAAAGGCCCCGGCATTGCGTATGAGGTCCAGCATCTGTTGATCTCTCCTAGGCCGACGAGTGCGGCGACTCTAACGCCGCCGTCGCGGCACGTCGCGCCCAGCCATCGACCGCGAGAATGGCTTCTAGTTCGTCGCCGCCATCTGAAGGCGACGAGGTCGCAGCTGTCAGCACGGTTTCGACCAGGCCGGCAATCTGGTCGAAACGTAGGCGACCATCCAGAAATGCAGCCACGGCGACCTCGTTGGCGGCGTTGAACACATTGGTCGCAACACCGCCCGCCCTCAGGGCGTCGCGGGCGATTCGAACCGCCGGAAACCGCTGCACGTCGAGCGGCTCGAACTGGAAGCGCCGAAGTATCGACCAGTCCAGCCCCTTCACGCCGGAGGCCCAGCGCTCGGGCCAGGCCAGTGCGTGGGCGATAGGCACCCGCATATCCGGGTTGCCGAGCTGGGCGAGCGTCGAGCCGTCGTCATACTCCACCATCGAGTGGATGATGCTTTCCGGGTGGATCACGATGTCGATCTGCGGCTCGTCCAAGCCGTAGAGCACAGCGGCCTCGATCAGCTCCAGCCCTTTATTCATCATGGTGGCCGAGTCCACCGAAATCTTGCGACCCATGCTCCAGTTGGGGTGCCGTACCGCTTGCTCCGGGGTGACTGCAGCCAGCGCACTGAGCGGCGTTTTGCGGAAGGGCCCTCCGGAGGCCGTGAGGATGATCCGCGCGATGCCCTTTTGCAGTGTTGCGCCGCAGCGGGTGGCCGACGGTAGGCACTGGAAAATGGCGTTGTGCTCGCTGTCGATGGGCAGCACCATGGCACCGGACTGCGATGCGGTGGCCATCATCAATCGGCCCGCCATCACCAGCGGCTCCTTGTTGGCGATCAGGACGCGCTTTCCTGCCTTGAGGGCTGAGAGCGTGGACGACAAACCGGCGGCCCCGGCAATGGCTGCCATCACCTGCTCGGCTTCGGTGGCTGAGGCCAGCGCATCGAGCGCTTCTGCCCCGGCGTGCAACTGCGTGGCGAGACCGGCTGATTGAAGACGCTGACGAAGCGGTTCGTAACAGGCCGCATCGGCGATTACCGCATGCGCGGGCTGATGTGCCTCGCAAAGCTGGGCCAGACCTTCGACGTCGCGATGGGCGCTCAGGCCCCAGATGGTGAGGCGATCCGGATGCCGGGCCGCCACATCCAGCGTGCTGCGCCCGACCGAACCGGTTGCCCCCAGCACTACCAACTTCTGCGGCCCACTCATCTCACATTCCTAGCAGCGTGACGCCGAGATAGAACACCGGTGCGGCGGCGAGGATGCTGTCAATACGATCCAGAAAACCACCATGACCCGGCAGCAGGGTGCCGCTGTCCTTCAAGCCGCGTAGACGCTTGAACAGGCTTTCGGTGAGGTCGCCAATGATCGAAACCGCAGCCGTCAATACCGAGACGACAATGAGCAGAGCGAGCTGCGTCAGCGACTCGACCTGGAATACGTAGGAGCCCGCTGCGGCGGCCCAGAGTGCCACCAGCACCAAGCCGCCGATGGCCCCCTCGATACTCTTGCCCGGCGATACCGCCGGGGCCAGTTTGCGCTTGCCGTAGTTGCGGCCTACCAAGTAGGCCCCAACATCCGCTGCAAACACGATGAACAGCATGAACATCAGCCGCCACGGCCCATTGGCCTGGCGGTGCAGTGCTGCGATGGTAATCAGCGTCGCCGCGATCAGCAGCAACCCGAGCGGAGCCATGCGCAGGGGCCTCCAAGGACCATTCGGGAAACTGGCGGGGTAGCGCACCACGAGCACGCTCGCCCCGCACCACCAGATCAAGGACGCCAGCGCCGGCAGCGCGGCATCGGCAGCACCGGCGGTCAGCCACCAGACAGCTGCCAGCACGGCCGCCATCAACCCGGCATAGGCAGCGCGAAGTGCGATGCGCTCAACGCCCATGAAGCCGCACCATTCAATGGCTGCGATCACACCCACCAGCGAGAACGCCACATACAAGTTGGCTGTACCAAGGCCGAAGATGCCTCCCAACAGCAACGGCAGCAGGATCAGCGCGGTAATGACGCGGGGTAGCAGCACGGGCTAGGCCGATTCCGGCACACGGCCGAAGCGGCGCTGGCGGCCCGCAAACCAGACCATGGCCTGATGCAGGCTGTTGCCGTCGAACTCCGGCCAGAGCGTGTCGCAGAAATACAGTTCAGCATAGGCCGATTGCCACAGCAGGAAATTACTGATGCGCAACTCCCCGCCGGTTCGGATCATCAGGTCCACCGCCGGAAAGCCCTCGGTTACCAACCGCGATTCGATGGACTGCGGCGTGATGGCCACGCCATCAGCAGCCGCACGGGCGGCAGCCTGGGCGATATCCCAGTGGCCGCCGTAGCCGACTGCGATCAGTAGCGTCATCCCCTTGTTGTGGCGGCTGCGCGCTTCGGTCTCGCGCATCAACTCGCGCAGTTCGGGGGCAAACGCGCTGTGATCGCCGATGAACCGCCAGACCAGGCCATATTCGTCCAGGCTCTTGATCTCGCGCTTGAGCGTGGACACGAACAGGCTCATCAGCAGCGAAACCTCATCCGCAGGCCGGTGCCAGTTTTCCTGCGAGAAGGCGAACATGGTCAGTACCTCCACCCCAGCCTTCGACGCCGCCCGCACCGTCTTGCGCGCCGAGCGGATGCCTGCCCGATGGCCGAAGGTACGCGGCTGGTAGCGCTGTTTCGCCCAGCGGCCATTGCCATCCATGATGATGGCCACGTGCCGTGGCACCTGATCGGCTGCGATGATGGGGACTGCGGCAGTCACGACAGGATCACATCGTCAGCAGTTCTTTCTCTTTCACCGTGGCTGCGGCTTCAGCCAAGGCAATGTGCTGATCAGTGAGTTTTTGGATGTCGGTTTCAGCACGCTTCTCATCATTTTCACTGATCTTCTTGGCTTTGAGCAGTTCCTTGATCGCCTGCATCGCATCACGGCGGGCGTTGCGGATGGAAATGCGGGCTTCTTCAGTCTCACTTTTCACGACCTTGACCAAGTCCTTGCGGCGGTCCTCGGTCAGCGGCGGCAGATTGATGCGGATGGTCGCACCCGCCGTGTTGGGCGTGAGGCCGAGATTGGACTTGAGAATGGCCTTTTCGATGGCAATCACCATCGGCTTTTCCCAAGGGGTGATCGAGAGCGTGCGGGCATCTTCAACCACCACGCTCGCCACCTGCGAAAGTGGCACATCGGAGCCGTAGTAATCGACCTGCACGTGGTCGAGCAGACCGACATGGGCACGGCCGGTGCGCAGCTTAGTAAAGGCATTCTTCAGGGCATCGATGGCCTTCACCATCTTCTGTGTCGCTTCTTTCTTGATCGGATCAATCATGGCTTAACTCCTTCAAAATCTTTCAGGCAGTGACCAGCGTGCCAACATTTTCGCCGCGCACGATGCGCAGCAGCGCACCCGGGCGCTCCATGTCGTAAACCCGCAGTTTCATGCGGTGATCGCGTCCCATCACCATCGCGGTCTGATCCATCACGCCCAGGCGACGGTCGAGTGCGACGTCGTAGGTCAGCGTGTCATAGCGGGTGGCGCTGGCGTCTTTCTTGGGATCGGCGGTGTAGATGCCATCGACCTTGGTCGCCTTCAGCATCAGGTCCGCGCCGATCTCGACCGCACGCAGGGCGGCGGCAGAATCCGTGGTGAAGAATGGGTTGCCGGTACCGGCGGCGAACACCACCACGCGGCCGTTCTCAAGGTGGCTCACCGCGCGGCGGCGGATGAAGTCCTCGCAAACCTCATTGATGCGAATGGCGGACTGCACCCGAACTTCGAGCCCTAGCCTTTCGACGGCGTCCTGGATCGCCAGCGCGTTGATGACAGTCGCCAGCATGCCCATCTGGTCGCCGGTGACGCGATCCATGCCGCCCCGCGCCAAGCCTTCACCGCGAAAGATGTTGCCGCCGCCCACCACCACCGCCACCTGCACACCCGCATCCACCACCTGCTTGATCTCGCCGGCCACAAAGGTCATCACGTCGGGCGAGATGCCAAAGTTCAGCGTGCCCATGAGGGCTTCGCCGCTCAGCTTGAGGAGAATGCGTTTGTAAACAGGTGCGGGTTGGGCGTCGTTGGGCATCGGCAATCCGTTGGATTCAGTTAAAGCAAGGCCCCGTTACCGGGGCCTTGCAAAGTGCAACAATTCTACCGGTGAAGCTTCAGCCTTTGGCGGCTTCCGCCACTTCTGCCGCGTAGTCCGTCACTTTCTTCTCGATGCCTTCACCAACGGCGAGGCGCACAAATCGAGCGACCTTGGCGTTCTTGGCTTTCAGCGTCTTTTCCACCGGCTCGTCGCTCTTGTTGCCGTAGGCGTCGTTCTTCACGAACGGCTGGCCGAGCAAGGAAATTTCCGAGGTGAACTTGTTGATCTTGCCATCGATCATCTTGGCGACGATATCAGCGGGCTTGGCCTTGTAGACCTTGCCATCGGCTTCGGCATTGGCCTGGGCCTCAGCGGCCTCAGTGGCGACCAGACCCTCAATCACCTTGCGCTCGGCGGCGATGACATCGGCGGGCACGTCGGCTGCCGAAAGCACCTTGGGCGACATGGCGGCCGCATGCAGGGCGAGATCCTTGGCCAGCGTCTCGTCACCGGCTTCCATCGCCACGACGACACCGATCTTGCTGCCGTGCAGATACTGCACGATGGGACCAGCGGCCTTGGTAACGATCTCGAAGCGACGGATAGTGATGTTTTCACCAAGCTTGATGACCAGCGCGCGGCGCTGCTCGTCCAACGTGGCGTCGCCGTTCTTCAACGCCACCAGTTCTTCAACCGTGGCGGGCTTGTTGGCGAGGGCGAGCTTGGCAGCAGCGTCAGCCAGCGCCACAAAATCGTCGGCCTTGGCCACGAAATCAGTCTCGGAGTTGACCTCGACCAGCGCCACGGCATCGGCGCCAGTGGCAACGGCGATGCGGCCTTCAGCGGCGACACGGGTCGCTTTCTTGTCAGCCTTGACCATGCCATCCATGCGCATTTTTTCTGCCGCAGCATCGAGGTCGCCGGCGGTCGCCACCAGCGCCTTCTTGCAATCCATCATGCCGGCACCGGTGCGCTCGCGAAGCTCTGCCACCATCTTGGCGGTAATGTCAGCCATGTTCGATCAACCCTCGGTGGATTCGGTTTTGGCAGCCGGTGCAGCGCGGCCGCGGGTCTCGACACGGGGCGCGGCACGGCGCGGACCACCGCGATCATTGCGATCGTCGCGACGACCAGCGGGCTTCGAGCGGCTCTTCTCCTGCTCGCTACCTTCAACTGCTTCGGGACGCGGTGCGGTGGTGATCGTGCCCTTGCCTTCGATGATGGCTTCGGCGATGGCCTGGGTGTACACCTTGATGGCGCGGGTGGCGTCATCGTTGCCGGGGATCACGCAGTCAATGCCTTCGGGGCTGTTGTTGCTGTCCACCACGGCGATGACCGGGATGCCCAGCTTGCGGGCTTCGGCCACGGCGATCTTCTCGAAGCCGGTGTCGATGACGAACAAGCAATCGGGCAGCGAGGGCATTTCCTTGATACCGCCGAGCGACTTGCGGAGTTTCTCGATCTCTCGGGTAAAGGTGAGCTGTTCCTTCTTGTTGAGACGCGCAATGCTGCCGTCGTCGACCTGCTTCTCCATGTCCTTGAGGCGCTTGATGGAGACCTTGACCGTCTTGAAGTTGGTGAGCGTGCCGCCCAGCCAGCGCTGGCTGATGTAGGGCATGCCGCTGCGCTGGGCTTCGGACTCGATCACTTCACGGGCAGCGCGCTTGGTGCCCACAAAAAGGATCTTGCCGCCGTTGGCAGCGAGCTTGCCGGCGAAATTGCAGGCATCCTTCAACAGCGGCAGGGTCTGCTCAAGGTTGATGATGTGGATGCGATTGCGGCTGCCGAAGATGAAGGCTTCCATCTTGGGCGACCAGTAACGGGTGCGGTGGCCGAAGTGGGCGCCGGCTTCGAGCAACTGGCGCATGGTGAGCGTTGAGGCAACTGTTGATGACATGGTGAAGCTCCTGAGGGTTTGGGCTAACCGCGCGGTGCATGTCCGAATCGAAAACCGGACACACCCTGAGGACGCGCGGATGGATTTTTGCAGCAGACCGTCGAGACGATCAGTTTCCTTCGCTGGCTGGATTGCCATAAAAGGGCGCGCTTTATACCATGCGGCCCCTTCGCAAACAATGAGTTGTGTCGCTCAGCGACACCCATGACTATCTCAATCAAAACCCCCGCCGAGCAGGACGCCATGCGCGCCGCCGGCCGCGCCGCCGCCAGCGTGCTGGAATACCTCGCGCCCTTCGTCAAGCCGGGCGTCACCACCGGCGCCATCAACGATTACGCACATCAATATGTTAGCGAGGTGCTGGGGTGCATCCCCGCTCCGCTGGGCTACGGCGGCACCCGCGACCGGCCGCCGTTTCCGAAGTCCCTCTGCACCTCAGTCAACCACGTGGTCTGCCACGGTATTCCCGGCGACAAACCGCTGAAGAAGGGCGACATCGTCAACGTCGATGTGACGGTCATCAAGGATGGTTTTCATGGTGACACCAGTTACATGTTCATGGTCGGCGAGCCTGGCGTGCTGGCCAAGCGCCTGGTCCATGTGGCCCGCGAGGCCATGCTGGCCGGCATTCGCGTGGTCAAACCAGGTGCACGGCTCGGAGATATTGGCCACGCAGTGCAAAAGGTGATCGAGGCCAACGGCTTTTCGGTGGTGCGCGATTACTGCGGACATGGCATCGGCCGTATCTTCCACGAAGACCCGCAGGTCCTGCATTACGGCAGGCCGGGCACCGGTCTGGAGCTGCAGGAGGGCATGACCTTCACCATCGAACCCATGGTGAACGCCGGCCGCCACGAAACCCGGCTACTGCCGGACAGCTGGACCGTGGTGACCAAGGACCATTCCTTATCTGCACAATGGGAACACACGGTGCTGGTCACCAAAGACGGTGTAGAAGTGCTCACACTCCGTTCGGATGAAACCTTGTGACTGCTGATCTAGACCTCACCGAATCTTCTGCGGCTGAAGTGTTTTCCACCCGCAAGATTCGCGGTCGCCTGCGGGTGGCCGGCAAGTCCGCCATCGTCACGTTCAAAGACACGCTCGCCTGGGGGCGCGAGCGCCTGTTCGGGCTCTTCAACGATGGTGCCCCCGCCGACGTACTCGTGCATGCGCGCGCGCAGCTCATCGATGAGGTGCTCCGCGAGATCTGGGAGCGTCATCTCGGAGCAGCACAGGGAATCACTCTGGTGGCCGTCGGCGGATACGGGCGCGGTGAACTGCTACCGTATTCCGATATCGACCTAATGGTGCTTCACGCGCCCGAAGCCCTGCCGGAGCACCGCTCGCGGCTGGAACTTTTCTTCACCTTTCTCTGGGATATCGGGCTCGAAGTCGGCAGCAGCGTGCGGACGGTGCCAGATTGCGTGGCGATCGCGGGGGAAGACCTTACCGTCATCACCAATCTGCTCGAATCCCGCCTGCTCACGGGCGATGCCAGCCTGCACACTGCGCTGTTGAGCGAGATGGCACCGCAGAAGATCTGGCCCGTCGACCGTTTCTTCAAAGCCAAGCTGGAAGAGCAGCGCCGGCGGCACGCCAAGTACGATGACTCTGGCTACAAGCTGGAACCTAACGTCAAGGAATCACCCGGGGGCCTGCGCGACATCCACACCATCGCCTGGGTTGCCAAGCGCCATTTCGGCGCTGCCTCGCTGACTGAATTGCGGGACTTCGGCTTTTTGAGCAAACAGGAATGCGACGAACTGTTCGCCGGCCAGGATTTTCTGTGGCGGGTCCGGTTTGCACTGCACATGATCACGGGTCGGCACGAAGACCGGTTGTTATTCGACCATCAGGTTCGCGTCGCCAGCCTGTTCGGCTACATCGATGCGCCGACGGAGGGTGCGAAGCCCGACAACCGTGCCGTCGAACAGTTCATGCAACTCTACTACCGCACCATCAAGTCGCTGAGCTGCCTCAACGATATGCTGCTGCAGCTGTTCGATGAAGCGATTCTTGGCTCGGGTGCGGATGGAGCGGTCAACGTACTCAACGCCCGCTTCCAGATCCGCGGTCGCGTGATCGAGGCGCGTGACGATGCCATCTTCACCACCCAGCCTTGGGCGCTGATCGAGGTTTTTGCGCTGATGCAGTCGCACCCCGAGTTGACGGGCATTCGCGCGCAGACACTACGGCTGATCCGTCGCGACCTGCGTCTGCTCGACGCCACGGTGCGGGGCGATCTGCGCACCAAGTCATTGTTCATCGAGTTGTTCCGGCACGGTGGTCTGACGCACGGGTTGCGGCGCATGAACCGCTACGGTGTCCTCGGCCGTTACTTGCCAGCCTTCGGGCGCATCGTCGGGCACATGCAGTACGACCTGTTCCACACCCTGACGGTGGACGAGCACATCCTCTACGTGGTGCGCAATGCGCGTCGGCTGTCGATGCCGCAGTTCGCCTCGGAGCTGCCCTTCCCGTCCGAGGTGTTTACCCGACTCGCCAAGCCGGAGCTGCTGTACCTGGCTGCGTTCTTCCATGACCTCGCCAAGGGCCGCGGGGGCGATCACTCCGAGCTCGGCGGTGCCGATGCGGCACAGTTCTGCCTTGATCACGGCTTCTCGCACGCGGACGCAGACCTTGTGGCCTGGCTGGTGCGGCACCACCTCACCATGTCGCTCACGGCGCAAAAACAGGACGTGCAGGACCCTCAGATAGTCACTGCCTTCACCCAGACCGTTGGCACCCGCGAGCGCCTGGACTATCTGTACCTGCTCACCGTCTCTGATATCCGCGGCACCAATCCCAAGCTCTGGAACGGCTGGCGCGATTCGCTGTTGAAGGAGCTGTATCGAGCCACGGCGCGCGCGCTGGAACGCGGTCTCGACAGCCTTTTCACCCTCGATCAAAGGGCCGAAGCCAACCGCAAGCGCGCCCTGGAGCGGGTGGTGGCCAATGGCATCGACGGGCATGCCGCCGCACAGGCCTGGGCGCGCATCGAGAGCGAGTATTTTCTGCGACATACGCCGGATGAGCTGGCCTGGCATCTGCCGGAAATCCTCATCCATCCGGATGCACCACAACCATTGGTCCTGGTTCGCAACTTCGAGGATCGAGGCACCAGCGTCTTCATCTATTGCCGCGACCGCGATCACCTGTTCGGTCTCACTACGGGCGTGCTGGCAAGCCTCGGGCTCAACATTCTTGATGCCCGCCTGCACACCACGGCGGACGGCTATGTGCTCGACAGCTACGTGGTGCTGGAGGCCGACGGCACCGCCATCACCACTGAACACCGGGTGCAGGAAATCATCGAGCGGCTGGCCCGCGTCATCGCTGACCCGACCATCACCGTGGTGGATGTCAATCGCCGCATGTCCACGCGGCTGCGGCATTTCAACACACCGACCGCCATCCATATCAGCCAGGACAACACCCGTGCCCGCACGGTGCTGGAGCTGGTGGCAGCCGACCAGCCAGGTCTGCTCAGCATGATCGGTCGGGTGTTCCACAAGCGCGGCATCCTGCTGGACGCCGCCAAGATCGCCACCATCGGCGAGCGCGCCGAAGACGTGTTCTACCTCACCGACCGCCATCGCCAGCCGCTGCTCGACGAAGCCCTGCTGGATGAGCTACGCGAGGTGATCATCCGCACGCTCGACCGCCCGAATGACTGACATCCACCAACCACCCATGAACCTCCAACAAATCATCGAATCCGCCTGGGAGCAGCGCAGCACGCTCAACAGCCAGGATGCAGACACCCGTCGCGCCGTACTCGAAGCCATCGAGCTGCTCGACAGCGGCCAGGCGCGCGTTGCCCAGCCCACTGCCACGGGTTGGCAGGTGAACGACTGGCTGAAGAAGGCGGTGCTGTTGTTCTTCCGCCTGCATGACAATGCGCCGATGGCTATGGGGCGACTGATGGGCTACGACAAAGTGCCGCTGAAGTTCGATGGCTGGGGCGAGGTCGAGTTCAAGGCGCAGGGTGCCCGCGTGGTGCCACCCGCCATGGTGCGCAAGGGCGCCTACATCGCACCGGGCGTGGTCCTCACCCCAAGCTTCGTCAATATCGGTGCCTATGTCGGCAGCGGCACGATGGTCGATACCTGGGCCACGGTCGGTAGCTGTGCGCAGATCGGCAGCAATGTGCATCTGTCAGGTGGCGTCGGCATCGGCGGCGTGCTGGAGCCCCTGCAGGCCAGCCCCACCATCATCGAGGACGACTGCTTCATCGGTGCCCGAAGCGAGGTGGTGGAGGGCGTGATCGTCGAAAAGGGCTCGGTGCTGTCGATGGGCGTTTTCATCGGCCAGAGCACGCCGATCTATGACCGCGCCACCGGCGAGATCACCTATGGCCGCGTACCCGCCTACAGCGTCGTGGTGCCTGGCTCGCTGCCCAAGGATGGTGGTCGCTACAGCCTCACCGCCGCCATCATCGTCAAGCGCGTCGACGCGCAGACCCGCGCGAAAACGGCGATCAACGCCCTGCTGCGCGACGACTGAGCAGCGCCAGTACCGGGCTGGGGCATCGGCCCGATGCGCTGCCCGGCGTCGATGCAGAACCTCACCTGCTTCGTCGCGCGGCGTGCAGCACCCGAGGTGGTGAGGTTTACCGGCCAGGCGTCTGTTGCAAACCGCGACAAGGTGGCGGCGAGCGTCGCGGGGGCGAGCTCGACAGCCATCTCCAAGGCCTGCTCCGCCCCGCATGGCGTCAGGCGTGGCCCGCCAGCGCTTGCCGTCCCTGGCCCGGCTCGCCATAGTCGGTGGGGCAAACCAGATCGCATACCGCCATGACCGACACTCTCCACGACGACGCCGATGACCTGCTGCACTGGCTGGATGCCCACAGCGTCAGTATTTCGGACGGCATCCCTTTCTCGCTGATGCAGCAGAAATGGATCGCCAGCCAGCGACCCTATCCCCAGCTGCGCAGCGGTCTCGAATGGCTGTTTGGCCAGCAGTTGCTGTCGATGACGCCGGGGCTGGATCAGCCGCATGTGCGTCTCACCGGCAAAGGCTTCGAGCAGCTGTTGAAAATGACGGACAGCGCCCGCGTGCCGCCGGCCACAGCGACACCTGAACCTGCGCCCACCGTGCAGCCCGCAGTGGCGGTCCCTGCACCCGCCACGTTCAATCCCCCACCGCTGCCCGTTGCCGCCGTCACGCCAGCCTCTGCGCCTCCCATGGTGATGGCGCCCGCGATTGCGGCAGCGCCCCCCAGTCGTTTCGTCGATCCCGCCAAGCAGCCCACGGAGATCGGTCTTCGCAATCAGATCCTGACCATTTTCCGCGACCTGAAATTGGTTGCAGGGCAGCAACTCATTGCGATGACGCTCACCCGCTACTGGCAGGAGATGGGCCAGCGCGGCGAGCACCTGCGCGCCGGTATCGACGTGATGCTGCGAGACCACTACCTGGAACCTGCAGTCAAACGCTATGAGAACTACTGGATGCTGACCGCCGAGGGCCATGCCTATCTCGCCGGGCCGATCAGCCACCCAGCATTGCTGGCGCTGGCGCAACCTCTCCGCCGCGTCGAGGAGAGCCAGTCGGACGAAAAGCTGCGCGCCAAGGCGCTCGGACTATTCCGCAGTACCGCGTCGGTGCCGTTCGTGACCCTGGAGTCCAGTTGGCGGCTCAGCCGCGATTCGCTGATCCACGCGCTGGATCTGCTGATCAAATCCGGCGACCTGCAGCTCGCTGAACACGAACCGCTCCACTTTGAGCTAACCGCGAGCGGGGCCCGTCGGCGGTAGCTTCGGCTCGGCCGCGATGGCGGGCTTCTGCTCGGGCTCTGGCTCGCCGATGCGAAGGTAGTAGGTGGATAGATACACCTCGCGTAGCAGGCAGAGTAGTCCTGCCGTGAGGCTGACCATCGCCGCAATGAATAACACCGCGATGGCGGTGCGCAGATTGGCATCGAACAGCGAGCCGAGAAACAGCGCGATCACTACGGCGCTGATGAGCAGGGCGCTGCTGGTGCAAAGACCGATGCCGAAACTGGCCAGCCTCGCCCGTTTACCCAGCCGCTGGAGGCTGATGCGCAGGCCCTGGATGCGTTCGGGCTGCGCGAGCGGAAATTGCGACTCCAGCAGCCGGGCCCGATCGACGATGCGCGACAACCGGTTGCTCAGCACGTTCAGCAAAGCCGCAATACCCGAGAGCAGAAACACGGGGGCCACCGCCAACTGGATGACATGGGCGATGGAGGTCAGCGGCGAATCGAGGCCAGTGGTAAGCAGCGTGGGCAGCGGCATGGGGATCTCGGTCTTGGATGCGTCCAGATACAACCCCATGGTCGCATGAAGGGGCGGGAGCACCGATAATCGCGCCGCACATTCCTGCACGCCCTCGCCCCCTGATTCCATGGCTGATGACCTCGCCGCCGCCCCCGTACTGGCGCTGACTGCTGCGCTGATCGCCCGTCGTTCGCTCACCCCGGACGATGCGGGTTGCTGCGCCCTGATTGCCCAACGGCTGGAAGCGCTGGGTTTTCAGAGCGAATGGATCCACGAGGGGGGTGTGACCAATCTCTGGGCCACGCTCGGCAGTGGCGCACCGCTGACCATCTTCGCGGGCCACACCGACGTGGTGCCCACGGGGCCCCTCGATCAGTGGCACAGCGATCCGTTTGAGCCGGAGATCCGCGACGGCGTGCTGTACGGACGCGGCGCGGCTGACATGAAATCAGGCCTGGCCGCCATGGTTTGCGCCGTGGAGCGGCTACTGGCCGCGCCCGCCTCGTTGCGTGGCACCGTGGCCTTCCTCATCACCAGTGACGAAGAAGGTGTGGCACAGCACGGCACCCGTCATGTCGTGGAGCTACTCAAGGCCCGCGGCATCAGGCCGGACTACGCCGTAGTGGGCGAGGCCTCCAGCAACCAGCGCCTGGGTGACCGCATCATGATCGGGCGCCGTGGCTCGCTCAACGGGGTGCTGAAGGTGCTGGGCAAGCAAGGCCACATCGCCTACCCGCACAAGGTCGAAAACCCCATCCACCGGCTGGCACCGGCCCTGGCCACCTTGGTTGGCGAAGTCTGGGACGAGGGCAACGCCTACTTTCCGCCCACGTCATTCCAGGTCTCCAACATTCGTGCGGGTACTGGCGCCAACAATGTGGTGCCGGGCGAGTGCGAGGTGATTTTCAATTTCCGCTACTGCACCGAGTCCACCGAGGCCGGCCTGCGCGCGCGCACGGAGGCAATCCTCAACGCCGCAGGCTTTCGCTACGAGCTGAAATGGCAGCTCTCCGGCGAGCCGTTTCTCACCCAGCACGGCGCGCTCATCGCGGCGGCTGAGGCAGCCATCGTCGCCGAAACTGGACTCAAGCCAGAGCTCTTCACCGGTGGCGGCACCTCCGACGCCCGCTTTATCAGCCCCTGGGGGGCCGAGACGGTCGAGATCGGCCCGGTCAACGACTCGATCCACAAGATCAACGAGCATGTGCAAGTTGCCGATCTGGAGCGCCTGTCTGCCATCTACGAAGGTCTGCTGCGGCGACTGAATCTGGCGTAGACACCGGCGGTCTGCGCCGCGCTTGACCACGGGCGGGATTTCGGGAAACACTCAGGACGTAGACACTCGTCTACCCGAAAGGAGACGCCGCATGACCGCCCAGTCCGAAGCCATTACCGCGCCCATGCCGGTGCGCCGCGACCTGCACTTTCCGTTTCCGCCCGAACGCATCACCGACTGGCACGGTGAAGGCACGCACGTCACCCAGTTTTTCAACACGCTCTCGCTGTATTTTCCGGAGGGCGAGAAGTTCTTCATCCAGAGCGTGCGTCACTACCGGGACCAGATCACCGACCCCGTGCTGCAACAGGCGGTGGCAGGCTTCATTGGCCAGGAGGCCATGCACGGCCGCGAACACCGCGCCTTCAATGCGCTGATGGACGATGCCGGCCTGCCCGCCAACCGGATCGAGGCCTTCTCCACCAAACGGCTGAAGATGGCGCACAAGATCTTCTCCCCGGCGATGCAGCTCTCGATGACCATCGCGCTGGAACACCTCACAGCGATCATGGCGGCAGATTTGCTGAAAAACCCGGCAGTGCTGGCGGGTTCGCAACCGGACTACGCCCGCCTGTGGCGCTGGCATGCGCTGGAAGAAACCGAGCACAAGGCGGTGGCCTTTGACGTCTGGAAGACCGTCATGCCGCCGACGCTGGGCAGTTATCTCAAACGCTGCCGGGGGCTGATCCAGACCAGCTTCTTCTTTTGGCTGTTCACCGCGATCTTCCATGTGCGCATGGCGAGAGCTGCGCGACCGCAGGAAGGCCATCTGCGCGGCTACCTGCGGCTGGCCAAGTTTCTGTTGATCAAGCCGGCCGCCTGGCTCTCGCTGGCCCCGGCCTGGTTCTCGTACTTCAAGCCCGGGTTCCATCCCTGGCAGCACGATAACCGGGCGGCACTGGTCGAGCTGGATCAGCTCGCGTCCGACCTCGCGCTGCCACCCGCTCATTGAGCCCTTGTAGCCACAGGCCCTCAGACCATTCTCCATGTCCGACGCGGTAGCGGCTCCGGCGGTCCCTGACTTCTCACCCTCCTTCGGTCTGGGCGCCGCGTTCGTGCAGTCCATGCTGGCCAGCAAGCGGCCCGCGCAGCGCCTGTGGCGACGACGGGGGCTAGACCTCAACGCCGCCTCTACGCTGGTGGCGCTGGATACGGCCGACGAGCAGGGCATGCCGGTGCAACTCACCGGCTGGTTCGCCAGCCCTGCTGCCCCCCGCAGCCTGGTGGTGCTGATCCATGGCTGGGAGGGATCGCACGATTCCAGCTACCTCTACGGTCTGGCCTGCACGCTCCATCAGGCCGGGCATGCGGTGTTCCGGCTGAACCTGCGTGATCACGGCAGCACGCACCACGGGCTCAATCAAGGCATGTTCCATTCGGCCCGGTTGGCCGAAGTGCTGGGAGCTATCCGGCAGGTCCGCAGGCTTGCGGACGAGAGCCTGCCGTTGCACGTCGTCGGCTTTTCGCTGGGCGGCAACTTTGCCCTCCGGGTTGGACTGTATGGCCCAGATCACGACATCAGGCCCAGGCTCTGTGTCGGCATCTCGCCGGCGCTGAATCCAGGCTCCACCTTGCGGGCCATTGACCAAGGACCAGCGTTGATCAACCGCTATTTTCTCGACAAATGGCGCAAGACCATGGACGCCAAGGCCCGAGCTTTCCCCGCACGGTACGACTTCTCGTCGCTGCGAGACCTGCGCAATTTCACCGAGATCACCCGCGCCTTCGTGACGGCGCACACCGAGTTTCCAGACCTCGATTCCTATCTGGCCCGGTATACCCTGCGACCCGCGCAGTTGATGGCTTCGCCAACGCCACTGGCGATTCTCACCGCCCAGGATGATTCCGTCTGCCCGCCGGCCGATTTCGACGGCCTGCGGCTGGGCGGTAGCGTGCAGCACTACATCGCCACACCACGTGGCGGCCATTGCGGCTTCATCCGCAACTGGAAACTCGAGAGCTGGGCAGACGCTGTGACCACAGCCTGGCTCGCGTAAAGCCTCTGAACGGCGGCTGGATCGCCTTTCGTCGAATCAACGGTGCACTCCGTCGCGCCGCGCGGCAGGGGCCTTTTCTGCCCTTAGGCTTTGCGCGAACCGCCGTTCAGATGAAAGGAAAGCCGATGCCTGCCGCCCCCCCTCACCCGCAAGAGCTGGCGCGCCAGGCCGCGCTGCACCAGCTTCAACTCACGGGCGACGAGTTCGAGGAAGCCTTTGACCGGCTGACCCGCATGATCCGCTACGTGCTGGGCGTGGAGACGGCGCTGTTCTCGGTGGTGGACAACGACCGCCAGTTCTTCAAGTCGATGCAGGGTCTCGATGTGCGGGAAACCCCGCGCGACCTGGCTTTCTGCGCGCATACCATCCTCGGCGACGAACTAATGGTCGTGAACGACGCCAGCAAGGACCGACGCTTCCAGAACAACCCGCTGGTCACCGGCAATCCGCACATCCGATTCTATGCCGCCATCCCCATCCGGGCCCCCAACCGGCTGCCGGTGGGGACGCTGTGCGCCATCGATCCAAAGCCGCGCGAACTGCTGCCGGAACAGGCCAGCCTGATGGAAGACCTGCGCGACATGCTGGAAGAGACGCTGCTGCTGCGCTCGCTGTCGGTGCGGGATCACCTCACCAGCCTATTCAACCGGCGCTATTTCGACGAGTTTTTCGAGCGCGAATGGCGGCGCGGTTACCGCAGCACCCAGCCAATGTCGGTGCTGCTCGTCAATATCGACCACTTCAAGCCCTACAACGAGCACCATGGCCAGCAGGCAGGGGACCGCACGCTGAAACTGGTTGCACATCAGCTTTCCAGCCAGCTGCGTCGTGGCGGCGACATCGCCGCCCGCTACGGCGGTGACCAGTTCGTGATCGCCCTCCCGGAAACCTCGGCCTCCGACGCCGCGGGTGTGGCCGTGCATCTGCGTGAATCGGTGCAAAAGCTCGCCATTGCCAATGTGTCCAGCCCGGAGCAGTGCATCACCATTTCGGTCGGTGGTGCCAGCGTCCACGGCTCCGACGAATACCTGCTGGGGCATTCCACCCTGCTGGCGCGCGCCGACGCCGCGCTGTGCGAAGCCAAGTACGCCGGCCGCAACCGGGCACTGATGCGCTGAGGGTTAATTCGAAGGCTGGTTGCGGATACCCGACGCCACGTGTCCGGTCGGCGCAAACAACGCTGCCGAGTCGCAGTGCCGGGTCTGGTCGTCGAAGAAGAAATCCGGCTCGAACTCACGCAGGAAGGCCCCCTTGTCCAGACCGCCGAGAAACATCGCCTCGTCCACTTCCAGCCCCCAGTCCAGCAGCGTGCGGATCGCTCGTTCATGGGCGGGTGCGCTGCGGGCGGTCACCAGTGCGGTGCGCAGGTGGATCGGCGCATCCGCACTGCCCGCTCTCTGCAACTGGTGCAAAGCCTGTAGCAGTGGCTTGAACGGGCCGGGCGGCAGCGGCAGCGCCTGCTTGTCGGCCTCATGCGCCTGAAAGGCATCCAGCCCTTCACGCTCAAACACCCGCTCGGCCTCGTCCGAGAACAGCACCGCGTCGCCGTCGAAGGCGATGCGGATCTCGTCGGGATACTGCCCGGCCGCCCGAGCGGACTCCGGATAGACCCGCGCTGCCGGAAAGCCGGCGTCGAGCGCATCGCGTACATCCGCCTCGTTCATCGACAGGAACAGATTGGCCTTGAGCGAGCGCAGGTAGCGGAATGGCGGGCGGCCGCGGGTGAACACGCAGCGCTCCACCGCCAGCCCATGCGCCTTGGTCGAGCGCAGCACTCGCAGGCCGGAGACCGGATCATTGCGAGAGAGAATCACCACCTCTACCCGCTGCGCGGTGGCCGTATTGAAGGCGAGGAGCTTCTGCACCAGCGGAAAAGCCACACCGGGCTTGGCGGGCGACTCCAGCCGCGTCAGCTGCAGATCCATGTAGGCGCGGTCGTCGGTCTGCTCGAAAACGCGGTTTTCCTCCTCGAAATCGAACAGGGCACGGGACGACAGCGCGACCACTAGCTTGCCTTCGAGTGTTGCGGCCATCGGGATTGGTGTTGCGAGAGTGTGGACAGACCAGGGACTCTAGCAGGGGTGATCAATCGAAACGCAGTGCGAGACCAATGAGGCCAATAGCGCCTTCGCCAACCTGCTCGCCCTTGGTTTTGAGGTTGATCTCAGCACCCAGCCCGCCCGCAATCTCCACACTCGTCTGGCTGCCCGCCAGCGGCAGTCGGTAGCCGATTCTGGCCGTCGGTTGCAACACCGTGATGTCGGTGCTGCCGCGCCGGTTGCCAGGGTCGCGCCATTCCAGATCCAGCTGAAACAGCTCCGCGCGCAGGCCGTAGAACCAGCCAAGTCGCGCATCCGTGTAGAACCGGCGACCTTCAAAGCCGATGCCGAAGCCCTCACCAGATTCGTCATCGTGCCTGCCGGCATCGCCGCGATGCGCCCGGTTGTACAGCACCGACACCCCCAGCTCGTCCTGCGATCCCTTGGCGAACAGCGCGCCCGCACTGGCGATGACACCCGTCGGGTAGCCCCGCAGTTCGCCATACGTCGAGCTGGCCGACGCCGCCAAGGACCAGATCACCGTCGCAAGTGCGACGCCGAGGCAGGGCCTCATCACAGGGCTGATCATGGTCGTGCCTTTACGCCGGGATGGATTGCTGAGGGGTCGAAGTCCGGCGCAACAGCCACCGCTGGGCGATCAGTTGCACCAATTGCCGCGCGACGACTGCCTTTGCCGCCGATGGGATCTCCTGCTGGCCATCGGCCCAGAACACGCTCAGCGCGTTGTCTTCGGTGTCGAAGGCCTTGCCCTCCCCGACCCAGTTGGCGGCGATGAGGTCGAGTCCCTTGCGGGTCAGCTTGCCGCGGGCATGCGCTTCCAGCCGCTCGGTCTCGGCTGCGAACCCGACCAGGAACAGGTCCGGGTAGGTCGCCCGCAGCGTGGCAAGGATGTCCGGGTTCTTGACCAGCTGAAGGGTCATCGTGTCGCCAGACTTCTTGATCTTCTCAGTGGCAACCGTCTCCATGCGGTAGTCGGCGACCGCAGCGGCGGCGACCAGCAGATCGGCCGCTGCAGCGGCACTCAGGCTGGCGTCGAGCATCTGCCGCGCAGACTCGACATTGATGCGCTCGATGCCCGCGGCGAGCGACAGGGCACTGGGCCCTGCGATCACGGTCACTCGTGCCCCTGCAGCATGCAGCGCCTCGGCCACGGCGAAGCCCTGCTTGCCGCTGCTGCGGTTGGTGATGAAGCGCACGGGGTCGATGGGCTCGCGCGTGGGGCCGGCGGTGACCACCGCACGCGCACCCTGCAGAGGCCGTGAACTGCTCGACACTGCCAGGGCCTCGGTGACCGTGCAATGGATGAGGCTGACTTCAGCCAGTCTGCCCTCACCGGTCTCGCCACAGGCCAATACCCCGCTGGCAGGCGCAACGAATCTCACCCCCCGCTGTGCCAGCAGCGCACAGTTGGCGCGGGTGGCGGGGTGCGCCCACATGTGAGGGTTCATGGCGGGTGCGACGAACACCGGCTTGTCGGTGGCGAGACACAGGGTGGTGAGCAGGTCTGCCGCCAGGCCAGCGGCCATGGACGCCAGCAGATTGGCCGTCGCGGGCGCGATCACGATGGCATCTGGCCAGCGGGCGAGTTCGATGTGACCCATCGCCGCCTCGTGCGCCGCATCGAACAGCGCAGACCGGGGTGCGAGGCCCGTGAGCGCCTGAAACGATAGTGCGGTGACAAACTGGCTGGCGCCAGCCGTCATCACCACCTGCACTTCAGCGCCGTCCTTGACGAAAGCACGCGCAAGCTCCAGTGCCTTATAGGCGGCGATACCACCGCTGACGCCGAGCAGGATGCGCCTTGGCTTGGGTTCGAGACGCATGATCAGCGCCGACCGAGCCAGGCCAGCCACACCGAGCGGCGCAGCCAGAGCAGGCTGGCGCAGCAGATCCAGACCCCGCAGGCCAGTACGAAGAGCTCACCACCGTCGCTGCTGCCGTCGAGATTGCGCACAGCCACTCCAAGCGGCGTGAACAGGTGGAAGAAGATCGCGCCGGAGATCACCCCCAGCCCCATCGCCGCACCGAGCACCTGCACCGCCCGCAGATGAGTCAGCGCAGCACCTGCGAGCAACAACAGGGAGGCGATGAGCTCGGCCGTGCCGATGACGTGGGCCGAGAAAACGCCACCCGGCGCAAAGATACCGGGGAACCCGAGCGAGGCCGCCCAGGGATCGAGCTTGGTCTGAAAGATGTAGATGGTTTCGGGCGAGTCGCTGAACTTGAAGAACAGCGATTGCACGAACACAAAGACCACAAAAATCGTCAGCAGCCAGTGGCCGTGTTTCTGGAGCCAGTTCATGGGAGGGTTTTCCTGCGCAGGTGGGGTCGCACTATTTCTTCAGCAGGTCGGAGAACTTCGAGTCCGAGACCTTGTTGTAGCCCAGCGGGTCCTTGGTCCATTTCTTCTGCACGCTGCTGTCGTAGTTGAGGTAGAGCTTGCCGTCGAGCACCGTGAACTGCTCGGGTTCGATGGAGACCAGATAGCCCTGGCTGACCCCGTAAGCACAGTAGCCGCCATATTGCGGTGCGTATTTTGTCGGGTCCGCCTTGAAGAGGTCGAGATGCTCCTGGGAGGCGAAGAGCCAGTTCGCACCCATCCACTGGTACGCATGCGTTTCGCTGCCCTTCACGGGCTTCTTGTCGGTGAAGTACGCCACGGTGTCGTAGCCATTGATGGCCACGCCAGTCGGGGAGTCGCTGATGAGTCCCCGCTTGAGGGTGTTGTAGGGCGCCGCCGCCAGGGCCAGCGATGACGCAGCCAGCAGCAGGATGCCGAAAATGAATTGGAACGAACGCATGAGAATCTCCTTCGGGGATGGATAGCGCGCAGCAGTCAAAACCACTGATCGCCACGTTTGAGGTCTTCGCGGAACAAGCGCCACAGTGCCAGTGGTGAAGTGGTGGACGCACCCTGACGCACATTGGCGGCGCCAATCGAAAACGCCAGCGACCACTGACGAAACATCGCGTGGTAGCCCTTCAGCAAGGGAGTGTCTGGGTGATAGATGTGGGCGCTCTCGGCCGTAACGCCGTTGAGCTCCAGCACCCGCAAGCCCTCGCCGCGTTGCAGTGCCGCCGCACTGGGGCAGCGCAGGTCGATGCGTCCAAAGCCGTAGCCGGGTACGGCATCGGCCAGACGCGTCAACGTCGCGACCAGCGCCGGTGTGATGAGGTGCGTGGCATCCAGGAACACACTGCCACGGCAGTGGGCACCGATCTCAACCAGCGTGACGCACGCGCCGGCAGCGGGAACCCGCCCCAGTTCTTCGGCCCATCGCGCAAAGAGCGCAGATGAAATCAGCCTTGCCCGGGCGTCCAGCAGAATCAATTCCCGCAGTGTGTGCACCCCGTCGCCCATGACCTTGGGAAAGGTCTTGTGCACGATGGACAGCACCTCCACCGGCGCGCCTGGAGCGCGGGCGATGAACACCCCAAACTCCTCGCCATCGATGTAGCGCTGGGCGATGACATGCCCATTGAACCGGGCGAAGTAGTCATGCACGGCCACCTCGTCGCGCGCAATGAAGACACCACGCCCGCGCTGCCCGACATCCGGCTTGAGCACCACCGGAAACCCGATATGCGGCCGGGCTGCAAATCGCAGCGCTTCGGTCGCGCGGCGTCCGCGCATGCTGCTGTCGAGCAGGATGAACTCCGCCACCAGATCCGGAGCGGTTTGTTGCAAAGGGGCCAGCGCCTGGTGCTTGCGTTCACCCACCACACCGCCGGCGTCTAGCGCCGGGTTGGCGGCCGTAAATACGGTGGGACTGCGGTGCTTCAAGCCCAGCAGCAGAATCCACGTGACGATGGGCAGGTAATAGAGCCAGGCCGGCCAGAATTCCCAGCGGCGCGCTCGTTCGAGACGGATCGAGAGCCGGTCGCGGAGTGGCAGCGAGACCGGATCGGCGGCATCCCAGGGTCGGGTACCGGGCTGAGGGGTGTGGTTGCCGTCCATGGCGGATCAGGCCTGGCGCGCGTGGCGCACGGTGGCGGGGGCCTTGCCAAAGTCATCGCCCAGCACGATGCCGTCCGCCTTGCAGTGAAGCTGGATCAGGGCGTAGTGATGCACGGCATGGCTGGCCAGAAACAGCAACTCCCGGCTGAGCGAGGAGAAACTCACAAAGTTGTCCTCTCCTGCCAACCCGCCGCGCAGGTGTACCGCGATCGGCGCGGCGAGCGCTGCAGTATCGAGATTGGCCAGTTGCTGCTGCAGATGTCCGATCCGCTGCCGCGCCACAGTGGGGTCCTGTTCCAGTATGCGGTCGCGTGCACGGGTGTCGTAGTCGACCGAAAAGCGCGCTACGTTCAGGATGAAGGCCTCGTAGTGTTCCACCACGTGCCTCAGGTGCGGGCCGCTGTGGCTTGAAAAACGGCTGCCGGGCGTCGCCTCGTGAGCATCGATGACTTTCAGCGCCTGATCGAGCACGGCAACGTTGTAGTCGAGCAGCTTCTGCAGGTCGGGGCGGTTTTGCATGGGTGAGTCCTTTCAAATGCCGTGGGACACCGCGGTGTCCTCCACAGCTTCGGCGCGGGCAAGCGGAAGGGTTCGGCTAAGGAGCAGGCTGTAGCTGCTACAAAACAGCAGGTTCGGGATGACGCCGGCTGCGAGCGTGAGGGCGAGGTGGGGCGTGCCAATGGCGTGATGCAGTGCGATCAGCAGGACGTAGGTGAAACTCAATCCACCGGTCAAGGCGAGCAGCGCCCCCTCCAGCCGCCCCCGACCGACCCTGTAGCAGCGGCGCATCACGCCGGTGCCGGTGTAGGTCAGAAAAGTGCTCATCAGCCAGTGGCTCAGGCCAACGGTCAACGCCACTTGCCAGCCCGCATCCCAGTTGGCAAACGTCGCCCAGGCACCATAGACCCCGGCGCCGAGGACTGCCCCCCAGAAGCTGTCGATGAGCCGGCGGGCACGTTGCTCGAATTGCGGCAGGTTCATGTCTCACCCTCCGACTGCCGGCGATGATGACTGGCAAGCCAATGCACCAGGTCTTCCGGGTCTTCGCGGTGCCGGTAGTCCACGTCCACATGGGCACGCAACACGATCCCGTTTTCACCAATCACGTAGCTGGCAGCCACTGGCAGGGTCCATCCACCATCGGCATTGATCTCCGGTAGCGAGGTGGCGTATTCCCCCTCGAACAAGGACTTGAGCGCGGCGGGCAGGTCATAGGCCAAGCCATATGCCCGGGCCACGTGGCTACCAACGTCGGAGAGCAGCGGCAGCCCTTCGCCCACCGACTGCGCGGTGAGACTGTTGGCGATCGCACCCTGTGGCGAGATGGCCACCAGCGGCGAGCGCAGTGCCGCAAAGCGGGCCACCTGCTGCTGATAGCTGCGGAGGGTCAGTGAACAGAACGGGCACCAGTGGCCGCGATAGAACAAAAGAACGGTCGGACCCTGCGAAAGCAGACCGTCGAGTTCCACGAGCTTGCCGTCCTGATCGGGCAGCCTGAATGCCGGTGCACGCTCGCCCACCCGCAGGGCCTTGCCTTCAATCCCGGCACGGCGCAGACAGTCCATCGCCATGATCTCGATGGCGCTCGCCGGCGCCGGTTGCTCTTGCAGCCAGTGAATTCGTTCGCGTTCGAGGTGGTGATGCAAATTCATGGCCGGCTCCGGCACCGTGCAGATGGCATATCAATATGCGGTTTCGCTTGCGATGAGCATTGTGGGTAGCGAGTCGCGGTGGCACCAGCCGGGACATAACGATATGTTCTATTCGGTTGACGCATGAATGCCCCATAAAAACACGCCGTAAAGTCACTACATGGATCGTTTCGTCTTGATGCAGTGCTACGTACGCGCGGTGGAAACCGGCAGCTTCTCGGCCGTGGCCCGCGAGTTGGGTACCAGCCAGCCCACCGTCAGCAAGAACATCGCGTATCTGGAAGAGCATCTCGGTGTGCGCCTGCTGCACCGCTCCACCCGAAAGATGTCCCTCACCTCCGAGGGCGAAAGCTTCTATGCCGAATGTCGACGCATCCTCGATTCGGTGGCCGAAGCCGAAAACAATGCCCGTGGGCAAAAGGCAGCGTCCGGCCTTCTCAGGGTCTGTTGCCCACCCGCGCTGGCCCGGCATCGCGTCATGCCGCTGATCCCGCCTTTTCTCGAACAGCACCCGGGGGTGACCATCGACCTGCAGTTCAGCAACCGAGATACCGATCTGATCGAAGACGGTACGGATGTGGCCTTTCGCGTGGGTGAACTCAAGGATTCGAGCTATCGCGCGCGCCTCGTTGCCAACTACGCCCTTTGTTGCGCCGCCTCTCCCGCCTACCTCGCGAAACACGGGGTGCCACAGAAGCCCTTGGACCTGCTGCAGCACAACTGCATCGTGCTCGCCACCAACCGTGCCGGACCGCTCTGGACCTTTGCGGGCGAGACACTACGACCGCGGGGCAATTTGAGGGTGGACAGCCACGATGGCCTGCGCAGCGCCGCACTCTCCGGGCTGGGCATCGTCGTCGCCCCCACCTGGCTGTTTGCCGATGAGTTGCACGACGGCCGACTGGAATGCCTGCTCGAACCCTGGCCCATCGCCGCCCTGCCCGTGCATCTGGTTTATCCCGCCAAGCAGTTCCTGCCGACCCGCGCACGCGCCTTCATTGACTACATCGTCGAAGCATTCCTGCTCGATCCCTGCCTCAATGGCGAGGCCGTGGCGGAAATGGGGCTGGAGCCCTGCATCAAGGTCGTGAAATCCGCCCCGATATGCGCCTGAAAAACAGCATGGCCCTGCTGGCGTTCGTGGCGCTCTCAGGCTGCTCGCACCAATCCAACCCGCCCTATCCACGCGGCAGCATCGAAGCGCTGTATCCCGACCCGCCCAGACCGGCGATCCGCGAGGTACGCGTTGCGGGCCGCGCTCTGAGGCTGGCCAGCATGCAGGGCACAGGCACCACGCCGCTCCTGTTCATTCACGGCTCTCCCGGAGACTGGCAGGCCTGGGCTCGGTATCTGGATGCGCCAGCGCTGTCTGCCTACAACCCGCGCATCGCGGTGGACCGGCCGGGCTATGGTGGCTCGGGGCCCGGCAGCGTGATGACGGACCTGCGCGCCCAGGCGACGCTGCTGGCGGAACTGATCCCGCCGGGACAGCGGGCCGTCGTCGTAGGCCACTCCCTCGGCGGGCCCATCGTCGCCTGGCTGATGCTGGATCACCCGGACAAGGTCTGTGGCGGTGTGATGGTGGCGGGCTCCATCGCGCCAGATCTGGAGTCACCGCGCTGGTACAACCATCTGGCCCGGACCTGGCTCGCTGAATGGCTGGCGCCCAAGGAGCTCATCTGGTCCAACACCGAGATCATGGCGCTGCAGGGCGAGCTACAGAAGCTCGACACCGCCTGGTCTCGACTGCAACGCCCGCTGATCGTCGTACAAGGTGATCGAGACGAACTCGTCGACCCCAGAACGGCCGATTATGCCGAGCGCCGTCTGCCGACAGACTGGACGCAGATCCGCCGGATACCCAAGCAGGGACACTTCGTGCTGTGGAATCAACCGGAAGAGGTGATCGACGCCATCGAGAGCCTGCACTGCGAGGGCCCGCAAACACCCTAAAGCCGTGGCGGTGGGGGGATGGTGGAACCGAGATCACCCGTCGAGCGTCGCTTGAGCCAGCGTGCCAGGGTGTGGCGCAACTCGGTGGGGTCGATGGGCTTGGGGATGTGGTCGTTCATGCCCGCTACCAGGCAGCGCTCCCGGTCGCCGGCCATGGCGTTTGCCGTCATCGCGATGACCGGCAGGTTGGCGTAATTCGGATCCAGCCGAAGCTGCATAGTGGCGGTGATGCCATCCATCTCGGGCATCTGCAGGTCCATCAGTACCGCGTCGAAGTCCGACTGGGTGATTCTTTCGAGCGCCTCGCGACCATTGCTGGCCGTGGTGACGATGACCTGTGACTGCTTGAGCAGCTCGCCGGCAACTTCCAGGTTGATGAAGTTATCGTCCACCACCAGCACGCGGGCACCAATCAGCGGATCAATGCGCGACTCGCCGATCTCCAACGGTAACACCTCCCGCCAGCTCGGGTCGGCGCGGTCGAAGCTGAGCGTGGTGGTGAACAGCGAACCACTACCCGGCGTGGAATCAACCGTGATGCGTCCGCCCATGAGGGCCACCAACTCCTTGCAGATGGTGAGGCCCAGACCAGTGCCGCCGAACCGGCGCGTCGTGGAGTTGTCAGCCTGCGTGAAGGCGGAGAACAGCCGCGTCATCTGGATCGGGTCGATGCCGACACCGGTGTCCTGCACCTCGAAGCGCAAGGTCGCCGAGACCTCGTTGGCGCTGACGACGATGCAGTTGAGCGTGACCGAGCCGTACTCCGTGAACTTGACCGCGTTGCTCACCAGATTGAGCAGCACCTGGTGCACGCGCAGCGGGTCGCCCATGAGGTCGCGCGGCAACTCGGGTACCCGCCAGACGTTGAACATCAGACCCTTCTCGCTCGCACGCTCGGCGATGAGCGACTGCACCCGGTCGAGCACATTCCACAGATCGAAAGGAATGCGCTCCACGGTCATGCGGCCGGCCTCGATCTTGCTGAAATCGAGAATGTCGTTGAGCAGGCCGAGCAGGGCCTTGGCAGCGTCCTCCACGCGGTTGAGCTGGTCGCGCACCTTGGGCTCGTGCGTCTGCTGCACCGCCAGGTGGGTGAGGCCGATGATGGCGTTCATCGGCGTGCGGATTTCGTGGCTCATGTTGGCCAGGAAGCGGCTCTTGGCGTCGTTGGCGGCATCAGCCTCCAGGCGCGCGTTCTCCAGCGCCAGTTCGAGTTCCTTCTGGTCGGTGACGTCGATCCAGTAGCCATTGAGCAGCACGCCGCCATCCGGCTCCACCACCGTGGATGCGGCGGATCGAATCCAGCGCACCTCATTCGTGATGCCGTGGCTGATGCGATAGACGTGACTGAAGGCCTGACGACGCCCGATGGCATTGGCGACCACTGCGTTCAGATCAGAGAGATCATCCGGAAATACCAGGCCCGTCAGCGCATCGTAGTTGGCCAGCGCCCGGTCGCGCGGAATGCCGAACACACCCTCGATGCCCGCACTGACAAAACGCAGCGCCGGCGCCTTGAGTGGCTGCTGCACCACCTGATACACCGCGCCCGGCATGGAGTTGGTGATGTCGCGCAACAGGCGTTCGGCATTGCGCAGCGCATCCGTACGCAGCTCCACGCGCTGTTCCAGCTCGCGATTGAGTTTCTCCAGCTGCTGTTGCGCGCGCTCGCGGCGATAGGCCAGGCCAAGCTGCTGCGCCACCCCTTCAAGCAACTCCTGCTGACCAGCCTCCATGGTGCTGTTTTCGTCAGCGGCGAAAACCCAGACGCCACCGCCGCCACCTTCGGAATCAATCGGTGCAAAGAGACCGCGCTGGCTTTCACTGAACCCTGGCGACGCGCTCTGAAACTCTGCGAGGTTGATGCGGCAGCAAAGCTGATCCGGCTGTGGCCAGGCCTCCGGCAGCAGCATGGTGACGCGCTTGAGCATCTCGGTGAAGCTGATATCGACCCATCCCAAGGTATCGGCAACTCGATACAGCACCTGCTGCTCGCGCACGCGATCGCCCAACTCGCGCTGGCGGCTGACGAGGTGCTGCTCGCGCTTGTGCAACTGCTGTGTGAGGCTGGAAATGCCTCGTGCCAGTACGCCCACTTCATCGCCGCCATCTGCAGGTAGCAGCGGTGCGCCGCCCCCCGCAGCGAGCTGATCCACACTGCCAACCAGTTCTCGCAAGGGCTGCAGGTTGCGGCTCAGATGAAGGTGAAGCCACAACAGCGTGAGCAGGCCCAGCACGCCCATGAGGGTCAGCAGCGCCGGGATGCGCGGCCCGGCATCAGACGTATTTGGCAGCGGGGCCAGCAACAGGGTCCATCCCAGCGGCTGGACGCTGGCGACGCTGGTGAGCCGGTCGCTGCCATCCGGCCACTCCAGTGGCTCCACCACTGCCCGGTCGCTACCGAGCGCGGCGGCAATGAAGCGGGCCCGGCCGGTATTGGCGGGGGCCCAGTCGGTATAGGGCCGGCCCAGCAACTGCGGATCGGCGGCGTAGATGAAACGGCCCTCGGCGTCCAGCAGCAACCAGCTGCCAGCGTCCACCGTGGATTTCAGCACCGCCCCCAGCGCGCCGATACGCACATCTGCCACGGCCACACCCTCGAACGCACCCTGACGAAACACGGGCACCGAGTAGCTGATCATCCAGACCTTGCCGGCGCCCTCGTCGAAATAGGGCGGCGTCCACACCGGCGCGCCTTTTTTTTGCGCCAGCGTGAACCACTCGTGGTTGCCATCTGCCCCGTCGTAGGTGTCGGACGGATCCAGCTCCCGCACCACGGTACCCTCGCGGTAAACGTAGAGATCCTTGCGCTGGCCCGCCCGGTCGGCGGCCACGAAAGTGATCCCCGCCCCGTATTGGCTCGGGGTCGATGCCAGCTGTTCTCTCAGCAGCGCCAGAAAATCCTCGTCCGATAAGTCTGGCCGGATGGCAGCCACAGCCGCCGTGTTGACGGCGTTGTATGAAGCTGACATCAGAAAAGCCGTGATGCTGGTCGCCAGGCGCTGGGTGTCGGCGCGCGCAGCGCGCTGCTGCCCGATCTGCTGTGTCGCCTGGATACCCCAGACCACCAGGGCCGCGAACAGCATCAGCAGCACCGCTGTCGGCAGCAATAAGCCCGCGGTAATCTTGCTCTGCAGATTGAGACGCATCGCCTCGTGCATCCAAGCCATCGTTTAGTGGGCGAACGATGCCACAACCGCCATCAAACCGTTATGGATGCGCGCTACCTTTACTGCATGCCACTACTCACGCTCGTCCGCCACGCCAAGTCCGCCTGGGACTACCCCGAACTCACCGATTTCGAGCGCCCGCTCAACGAGCGTGGTCGCCGCGATGCCCCGCGCATGGCCTTGCGCGCGCAGGGACTGCCCAAGGTGACCCGCATCATCTCCAGCCCCGCAACCCGCGCACTGGCCACAGCCCGGATTTTCGCGGAACAGCTGGGTATCGATTTCGATGCCATCCAGATCGAACCCCGGCTCTATGAGGCCAGCCGCAAAACCCTGCTGGAAGTGGTGACGCACATCGAGAGCGCGCCCGCCCACATCATGCTGTTTGGCCACAACCCCGGCTTCAGCGAGCTGGCGCACACGCTCGGCCACTGCCCCTTCGACGAGATGCCGACCTGCGCCATCGCGCACTTCAAGCTGGATGTAAAAGCCTGGAAGGACATCCGCCCCGGCACTGGGACGCTGGTGAAATACCTCTTCCCCAAGGACGGCTTGGATGTCTGAAGCCATGCGCGCCCGCAACCCTTTCCGCCGCGTTGGCGTCGCCACCGCCTGCCTCTGCCTCGCCGCCTGCGGCAACAGCGGCGTGCCTACATCCCGTACGGTAAGCGCCGCGCCGCCGGTGCTAGTTCCAACGCCGATGCCCGCACCGGCCCCGCCCAGCACGCCCGCACCCATCGCCAGTCTCACCGACGGCCTGTGGATGAAGGGCGACCTTCACATCCACAGCCGCCACAGCACCGACTCCAGCAATAACCCGGTGGCCAAGATCATCGCCCTCGGCGAGAGCGTGGGCATGGACTACCTCGGCATCACCGACCACGACAACCACGTGAACGGCGACGTGGCTCGCAACACCTGGGCCGACCCCGAGTTCAAGTCTAGTTCCATGGTACTGCTCTACGGCGCGGAGCTGACCACTGCGCGCGGCCATGCCAATCCGCTTTCTGCGAAGCCCTACAACCACCAGCGGCTCTACGAAGCGCGTGAGGCGCTGGACGTCGACATCGCGAAGATCATCAAGGAAGAGGGCCTGCACTTCTCAGCCAACCACCCTAACGGCGCCGACCATTTCGGCTTCAGCTACGACATGGTGGATGCCATCGAGGTCTGGAACTCGGCGATCTGGGCTACAAACGACGGCTCGATGCTGATTTGGCAGGACATGCTCAACTCCGGCCGCAACATCACCGCGCGCGGCGGTAGCGATTCGCACCACGGCTACCCGGGCGTGGGCGACACACCGGGGCAGAACTCGATCCAGGCCGGTGGCAACAACGTGGGCACGCCCACCACCTGGGTGTTCGCCACCGCCCGCACCGGCGAGGCGGTGATTGCCGCCCTCAACAACGGCCGCGTCAGCATTAGTAGCAATCCCAACGCGCCCCGCGTGGAGCTGTATGCCGACCTGAATCAGGACGGGGTGATGGACATGATGATGGGCGACAACACCGCGCCACCCGGCACGTCGGTGGACTTCCGCGTCGATCTGGTCGGGGTGGGTGCGGCGGTCGCACCCTACACGGTCACGGTCATCAAGAACGGCTCTGAGTTGGGCAGCTACAGCGTGCTGCCCACAGAGCCCTCGGTGAGCTTCACAGACACGCCGGCCGCTGAAGGCCGCAGCTACTACCGCGTGCAGGTGGAAGGTCAGCAGGCCGCCTACCCGGAGATTCCGGGAGCTGCTGCCCTCAGTGCCAACATGATTGCCTTGAGCAACCCGATCTACTTCAACTTCAAGCGCCCACGGTAATCGGCCGGAGCTTGGCGGCAAAGCGCTGCGCGTTTTGCACGTAGCCCTTGGCCGAGAGTGTGATGAAGGCGATCTCCTGGGGATTCAGCTCCCGCTTGACCACACCGGGCGAACCGAGGATCAGCACGCCATCCGGGTAGCTCTTGCCCTCGGGAATCACCGAGCCCGCGCCGACGATGCTGTTCCTGCCGATCTGCGCCCGGTTGAGCACGACGCTCTGAATGCCGATGAGGGTGTTGTCGCCAATGCTGCAGCCATGCAACATCACCTGATGCCCCACCGTCACATCGCGTCCGATACGGAGCGGCACGCCAACATCGCTGTGCAGCACCGAGTTGTCCTGGATGTTGCTGTTCTCGCCGATGGTGATCGGCTCGTTGTCACCGCGCACCGTGCACCCGAACCAGATACTGGCACCCAGGTGCAGGATGACGTTGCCGACCACAGCGGCGTTGTCCGCAATCCAGTTGCTGCCGAGCAGCTGGGGCTCTTTGTCTTCGAGGGCGTATCGCATGAGGGCCTTTGGGGTTGGGGCCGCTAATCTAGCCGCCAAAACCTGAAAGCGCCCCTTGCAGGACGGTTGGCCTTACAAAAGCACCAGGTCTGGCTGCGCCACTTCGAGTGGCACATCGCTGCGATCATCCCAGCAGGGCGCGTACTTTCGCGGCGTCTGGCTGCTCGATCACACCACGCTCGCAGACGATGGCGTCGATCAAGGCCGCCGGCGTGACATCGAACACCGGGTTGAAGGCATCCATGCCGGTCGGGGCGATGGGCTGGCCCTTGAACTCTGTCAACTCCGCAGCCGTGCGGGACTCGATGGGAATCGCCTCGCCGTCCGGGCATTGCAGATCAAAGGTGCCAGAGGGCGCCACCACCATGAACTTCGCGCCGTGCGCCTTGGCAGCGAGCGCGAGCGCATAGGTGCCGATCTTGTTAGCGGTGTCGCCATTGGCGGCAATGCGGTCGGCACCCACGATCACCCAGTCGATCTTCTGCACCTTCATCAGGTGTGCTGCGGCCCCATCGGCAATGAGCTGGGCCGGAATACCCTCCTGCATGAGCTCCCAGGCGGTCAGCCGTGCGCCCTGTAGCCAGGGGCGCGTCTCGGTATTGAACACACCCGCGAGCTTGCCCAGCACATGCGCGCTGCGAATCACCCCGAGCGCGGTGCCGTGGCCGCCCGTGGCGAGCGCACCGGTATTGCAGTGGGTCAGCACCCGCGAGCCGTTCGCGATCAGTGCGGCACCCAATGCGCCCATCTTCAGGTTCTGCGTCAGGTCTTCGGCGTGGATGGCCTTGGCCTCCTGCAGCAGGGCGTCGGCCGTACGCGGCGTGACCTGCGCCATGCGTGCCAATGCCCAGCGCAGGTTGACGGCCGTGGGGCGCGAATCCGCCAGCACCTTCTCCGCCGCTGGATAGTTGCGGCCCTGCAGGGCGTCGATCACCAGCCCGTAAGCGGCGGCGATACCAATGGCCGGTGCGCCACGCACCGACATGGCGTGGATGGCATGGGCCACGTCCGCCGCCGAGCGGCATTCGAGGTAGCCGAGTTCGTGTGGCAGCACGCGCTGATCGAGCAGGCGCAGATGATCTTTTTCCCAGACGATGGGTTGCACGACAGAAGACATGGGGGAGTCCCGTAAAATGTGAAGCCACAGAATCCCGAGATTGTATTGCGCCCATGCAAGCCATTGACCTCCTCGTCCTCCCGCGCTGGATCGTGCCCATCGAACCTGCCGGGGTCGTACTGCAAGCCCACGCGCTGGCGGTAGACCAGGGCCGCATCGTGGCGCTGCTGCCGGTGGCCGAAGCGAGCGAGCGCTTCGCGCCGCGCGAGACTCTCGCACTGCCCGCACAAGTGGTGATGCCAGGACTCGTCAATGCGCACACCCACTCGGCAATGACCCTGCTGCGCGGTATCGCAGACGACCTGCCGCTGATGGACTGGCTGCAAGATCACATCTGGCCTGCCGAAGGCGCCCATGTATCGCGATCGTTCTGTGTCGATGGCGTCAAACTCGCGGCGGCCGAGATGATCCGCGGTGGAGTCACCACCGCCAACGACATGTATTTCTTCCCCGATGCGAGCGCGGAGGGCTTTACCGCCGCCGGCCTGCGCAGCGTGGTCAACCTCATCACCATGGACTTTCCCACGGCCTGGGCTGCAAATGCGGACGAATACATCCGCAAGGGTCTCGACGTGCGCGATGCCCTGGCCGGCAACCCCCTGGTCACCACCATCTTCGGCCCGCACGCGCCCTACACGGTGAGCGATGCCCCGCTGCGGAAGATCCGCACCCTGGCGAACGAGCTAGGCATCGGCATTCACATGCACGTCCACGAGACGGCCGGTGAGGTGGCAATGGCTGAAGGCCAGACCGGCAAGCGGCCCTGGCAGCGCCTGAAGGAACTGGAGCTGCTCGGCCCCGACTTCGTCGCCGTCCACATGACCCAGCTCAGCGATGCCGAGATCGCCGAAGCCGCCGAGCTCGGCGTGCACGTCGCCCACTGCCCCGAGAGCAATCTCAAGCTTGCCAGCGGCTTCTGCCCAGTGGACAAGCTGCTCAAGGCCGGCGTGAACGTCGCCATCGGTACCGATGGTGCGGCCAGCAACAACGACCTTGATCTGTTTAGCGAATTGAAAACCGCCGCCCTGCTAGCCAAGGCGGTGGCAGGCGATGCCCAGGCCCTGCCCGCCCACGCCGCCCTGCACATGGCCACCCTGGCCGGTGCCAAGGCACTGATGCTCGACGAACAGATCGGTTCGCTCGTGGCCGGCAAGCAGGCCGATTTCATTGCGGTGGATCTGTCGGCGCTCAACACCCAGCCGGTCTACAACGTGCTCTCACACCTCGCCTATGCCGTCAACAGCCGGCAGATCACGGATGTGTTCGTGGCTGGCAAGGCACTGCTGAAAGGCGGCGTGCTGACGACGCTCAAGACCGACGAAGTACTGGCCAAGGCGCAGGAGTGGGCGCGGCGGATCAAGCCATGAGCTTTTCGAAATTGCCTGCCCCACCTTATTACGCCGTGATCTTTTGCTCGCGCCGTCCCGAGGCGGATGACGGTTACGTCGAGATGGCCGACCAGATGGCGGAACTCGCCACCACCATGCCCGGCTATCTGGGCCGGGAGAGTGCGAGGGCAGCCGATGGCTTCGGCATCACCGTCAGCTACTGGCAGGACGAGGCGGCCATCGCCAACTGGAAAGCCAACATGGACCACAAGGCGGCGCGCGATTACGGACGCACGCGCTGGTACCAGCACTACGAAATCCGCATCGCCAAGGTCGAACGCGCCTACGGCAAGCCACTGAGTCCCGCATGACCCACCCGCAAACCAACGCAGACGCTGCCGAACTCGCCAATTTTCAGAAGCAGGCGGCGACCTGGTGGGACCCCAAGGGACCGATGCGTGCCCTTCATCACATCAATGGCCCGCGCGTGCGCTTCATCGAGCAGTGTGCGGGTGGCTTGAAAGACAAGCGCGTGCTGGATGTCGGCTGCGGTGGCGGTCTGCTGACCGAGGCGCTGGCGGCCAAGGGCGCGGATGCCACCGGGATCGATCTCGCCGAGGACGTGCTCGAAGTCGCGAGGCTGCATGGTCTCGAATCCGGCGTGAAGGCCGTTTACCGCTCCAGCAGCGCGGAAGATCTGGCCCGCGAATCGCCGGACCGTTTCGATCTGGTCTGCTGTCTCGAAATGCTGGAGCACGTGCCGGAGCCCGCCAGCGTGATCGCTGCGGTGGCCACGCTCGCGAAGCCGGGGGCAACCGTGGTGTTCTCCACCATCAACCGCAATCCCAAGGCCTTCGCGCTGGCCGTGGTGGGTGCCGAGTATGTGCTCAACCTGGTACCGCGCGGCACCCACGATTACGCCAAGTTCATCAAGCCCAGCGAACTCACCGCCTGTGCGCGCGCTGCCGGCCTGGAGCCAGTCGAAATCAAGGGCCTGCAATACAACCCGCTCACCCGTCTCGCCAAGATCAACGACGACATCGACGTGAACTACTTTCTGCACTGCAAGAAACCCCTATGAAGCCACTGGTCAAGCCGCAGGCGATTTTCTTCGACCTGGACGGCACGCTGGTCGATACCGCACCAGACCTCGGGGGTGCCGCCAACCACATCCGCAGCATGCTGGGGTTCAACCCATTGCCGCTGCAGGACTACCGCCCGCATGCCAGCGCGGGCGCGCGCGGGCTGTTGTTCAAGGCGCTGGACATCACCCCCGAGCACGCGGACTTTCCCCGTCATCGCGATGCCTTTCTCGCCCATTACGCTGAACATCTGGCAGACCACTCCGGCCTGTTCGAGGGCTTTGCCGACACCCTGGCGGGCTTTGCGAAACAGGGCGTGCGATGGGGCGTGATGACCAACAAGCCCAAGCGCTACACCGACGCGCTGATGGCTGCCTTGCAGCTCTCCGCGGGTGCCTGTGCCATCGTCAGCGCCGATGAAGTCGCCACGGCCAAACCTGCACCCGATGGCCTTCTGCTGGCTTGCAAGCGTGCAGGCCTCGCGCCGGAACACTGCTGGTACGTCGGTGACGACAAGCGAGACATCGACGCTGGACGCGCTGCCGGCATGCAGACCGTGGCTGCTGCCTGGGGCTATGAAGGCGAGCACGCGCTCGCAACCTGGGGTGCCGACCACGTCTGCGCGCACCCGACCGACCTCCTCCAACTGATCGCATGAGCCTGCCAGAACATCCCGTCCTCCCGAACGAGGCCCTGCGAGGGCGCGTCATCCTCATCACGGGCGCTGGCGATGGCCTGGGCCGCGCCACGGCCATCGAGGCTGCCCGCGCGGGCGCCACCGTGATTCTGCTCGGGCGCACCATCAAGAAGCTCGAAGCCACCTACGACGCCATCGAGCAGATCGGTGGTCCGCAGCCGGGCATCGTTCCGCTCAACCTCAATGGCGCAGCTTGGAACGACTACCAGACCGTGGCCGAAACGCTGGAGGCCGAGTTCGGCCAGCTCGATGGTCTGGTACACGGGGCCACCCATTTCACCGGTTTCATGCGTCTGGCCGAAGTACCGCCCAAGGACTGGCTCGACGGTATGCAGACCAACCTCACCGCCGCCTACGTGCTGACCCGCAGCTGTCTGCCGCTGCTGGAAAAATCCAGCGACGCCAGCGTGGTGTTCGTCACCGATACCGGCGGTCGCACACCCAAGGCCTATCAGGGCGTCTACGGCATCACCAAGGCTGCGCTCGAAGCCATGAGTGCCACCTGGTCGCTGGAGACAGCCACCCTCACACCGCAGCTACGCTTCAACACCTTCCACCCCGGGCCGATGCGCACCGCTGTCCGCGTCAAGGGTTACTCGGGCGAGAGCGGCGATGCCGCACCGAAACCCGATGCCGCCGCGAAGCGGCTCGTCTGGCTGCTGTCGGCCGCCGGCAAGCCACTCGCAGGAAAGGCGGTTTAGCGGCAAACGGGCACCGCTTCGAAGAGGCCCATGTGGCGGCCTCTTCGAAGTCGCCGACGTCAATCGTCGGTGTCTTCCTTCTTTTTGCGCAGGCCGATCTTCGGCTTGCCGGGCCGGGTCGCGGTGCCGTCCTTCACCACAAAGCGCTGTGTTGGGTTGGCAGCGCGCGGTGCAGGCTTGGCACCATAGGTCTTGCGGTCACCAGCGCCAAAGCGCGGACGCTCCGCGGCACCCGTGGCGCGCGGCTTGTAGGCCGGGCGGGTGGCATCTGCCGAACCATAAGCAAAGCGCGGTTTGAAACCCGCACCCTCGTCGCGGCGAGGACGATCCCCGTATGGCTTTCTGTCGCTGCCCGACTCGCTGCGGGGCTTGAACGCCGGGCGCTCGCCATCCCGCGGGGCATAAGCCGGGCGGTCGCCGCGCTCGGCACCCTTGCGGACATAGGGCTTGCTGACGCTGGGTTTGTCGGGACGCACAAAGCGGGGGCGCTCACCGTCGTCCCGCGCCGGACGATCGCCATAAGGCTTGCGAGCCGCACCACCATAGGTGGGTTTGTCGCCGTAGGCTTTGCGCTCGCCGTAAGCCGACCGCTGGTCGCCGTAGGGCTTGCGTGTCGCAGCCCCCTCACGCGGTGCATAGAGACGGCGCTCGCCATCGCCGGTATTGCGCTGGTAGCTGCGCGTGGATACCGCCGGGGCGCTGTCGCCGCGCTCGCGATAGCTGCGCTCGCTGCGCGCGCCAAAGCCCCGGGCCTTGAACTGCTGCGGGGCGGCATCGCTGCCGTCCGATACCCTTTCCAGTGACTCGACAGCCGCAATGCGGGTCTTGCCCCAGGGGCTGTCGGTGGGCGCGCGCGCGGGCTTGACCACGTAGGTGGATTCTTCGTTGTCGCTGCCGCCGCGGCGCTCGGCTCGCTCGACCAGCTTGCGCTCATCCTTGGTGGCTTTGACCCAGCGGGCGCCATCGTTCTCGCGGCGGCTCTCGCGCTTGAGCTTGGCAGCCGCGCGCACGGCCGTCTTGCTGTCGCCCCGCTTCGCGGGCGCTGCAGGGGCTGCACTGCTGCCCTCGCCCGCCGGCTTGTTGAGGCTGTAATCACTCTTGGTACGGTGCGACTCGCGCACACGCTCCGGCAGCATTTCCTTGGTGTCCAGATTCACGGCGGCGATCAGCTTGCGCAGCTCCTCGGCCGTCGCCTCCCGGTAGCTGCCGCTCTTGATACCGCCCCCGAGCGTGATCGGCCCGTAGGCGGTGCGGATCAGTCGGTTGACGGTGAGACCCTGGCTTTCGAACAGGCGGCGCACTTCGCGGTGGCGGCCTTCGGTGATGGTGACGATGAACCACTTGTTGGCGTGACTGCGGCTGCCTTCGCCCTCGCTCTCATCGTCCTCCACCTCGTTGTCGCCAAAGCGAATGGACTCGAAGCTCGCCTCGCCGTCCTCCAGCATCACGCCCTGGCGCAGTTTGGCAAAGGTGTCTTCCGCCACATCGCCCAACGCCCGCACTGCGTATTCGCGCTTCTGCTCGAAGCTGGGGTGCATCAGGCGGCGCGCCAGTTCGCCATGGTTGGTCATCAGCAGCAGGCCGCTGGTATTCACATCCAGACGCCCGACGGCGATCCAGCGTCCCGTTTCCAGCTCCGGCAGCTTGCGGAACACCGTGCGGCGACCCTCGGGGTCGTCGCGGGTCACCATTTCACCGGTGCGCTTCTTGTAGAGCAGCACTCGCATGGGCTCGTTGCCGGCTTTCAGGGACAGGCGCTTGCCATCGAGCTTGACGGCGTCACTCTCGTCGATCTTCTGGCCGACGGTCGCGGGCTCGCCATTGACCACTAGGCGGCCATCGGTGATCCACTCCTCCACTTCCCGGCGTGAACCGTAGCCGAGGCCGCTGAGGAACTTCTGGATTCTTTCTGACATAGGGGGTGACGCCTCCCGGCGTGTCGGTTCAGCAAAACAGCAAAGGGTGAATCAGTGGATCGTGGCGTCGCCGGGTGGCATCGGCGGGTCATCGGGTGCGGCGGCTTCGGTCAGGCGCGTGAGCGCAGCTTCGAGCTGCTCCATGTCCTTGATGGCCGGCAGCTCAGGCAACTGGTCGAGGCTTTTAAGGTTGAGATCATCCAGCAACTGCTGCGTGGTACCGAAGAGCGCCGGACGGCCGATAACCTCTTTCACCCCCACCTCGCGAATCCAGCCCCGCTCCAGCAGCGTTTTGAGGATGTTGCTCGACACCGCCACACCGCGCACATCTTCGATCTCGCCGCGGGTGATGGGCTGGCGATAGCAGATGAGCGCGAGGGTTTCGAGCAAAGCGCGGGTGAGCTTGGGCGGCTTCTCCTGCCAGAGACGGGCCACGATGTCGGCGTAGGCCGCGCGCACCTGAATGCGCCAGCCGCTCGACACTTCGCGCAGCTCCGCCGCGCTGCCTTGCAGGCGCTGGTCGAGTTGCTCCAGCGCGAGACGCAGATCGCGCTTGGCCACGGGGTAGTCGACCGCCACCAGCTTGACGAGCTGCTCGATGGCTATGGGTTGGTCCGCCGCCAGCAGCAGCGCCTCGGCCACCCGGGAGAGGTGCTCGTAGTCCAGCGTGGCTGGCGCAGGGTGCGGCAGCTCGGCGTCGGTCTGTCGGTCGGTGCCGGCGTCGACGGCCTCCACCGGCAGGCTGTCCTTGGGGTCAGTCATAACTCAGTTCTCCATCGCCCGCCGCCTCGCGCGGCCGGGCCTTGTCGAGCAGGATGACCTCAAACGGCCCCTCCTGTACCAAATCGATGAGGGCGAGCTTGGTGAGTTCGAGGATAGCCAGCAGTACGACCACGACGCCGCCCTTGCCCTCGCTGAGATCAACCAGGTCCATGAAATCCTTGGGCCCGCCCTGCACCTGTTGCAGCACGCGGCTCATCCGCTCACGCACGCTCAAGGGCTCACGCGCCACCTGGTGCTTGCTGAATAACTGCGCCCGCTGCATCACATCGCGAAAGGCCATCAGCAGCTCGCGCAGGCCGGGCACCGGCAACGGGTGCTCGGTCTTGATGACCTCCGGCTTCGCCGAGGCCAGGTGCAGTTCGCGCCCCATGCGCGGCAGCTGGTCGATCTGCTCCGCCACGTTCTTGAAGCGTTCGTATTCCTGCAGCCGGCGTACCAGCTCCATGCGCGGGTCCTCGACGCTTGCATCCTCCCGCACCGGCTTGGGCAGCAGGATGCGGCTCTTGATCTCCGCCAGCAGGGCGGCCATCACCAGATACTCCGCCGCTAGCTCAAGCCGCAACGCCGACATCAACTCGATGTAGGTGACGTACTGCTTGGTGATGGTGTGGACGGGAATGTCGAGGATGTCGAGGTTCTGGCGCCGGATCAGATACAGCAGCAAGTCCAGCGGGCCTTCGAAAGCGTCGAGGATGACCTCCAGCGCATCGGGCGGGATGTAGAGATCGTCCGGCAACTTGGCGAGCGCATGACCTTTCACCTTCGCCAAGGCGGGGGCGGCGACTTCCTCCGCTGCAGCCTCCGGGAACAAGGCCAGTTCACTCACGAAAGATTACCCCTCGAAAGGCCGCACCGCGCCGCTTCGCGTGACGGGACGGTAGCCCGTCGGAGCAGGGTGGGGGTCGGTCTGATCTTGTGCAAAGGGTTGTTCTGCCTGCGTTTGGCCGTGCGCCAGGGCCAGTCGATCTGGCGGCGGGCATTCTACCGGATGCGGCGTGCGGGCTTGAGCACCAGCACCAATGCAATGGCCCTTCGCAGTCTCGGCGAATGCACGAAAATACCCGCTCGAAAGGCAGCCGCCGGTCCGCAGAACCACCGGCATGTTGGTCCTTCATCCCCGCAGCATCTGGAGACCGCAAACCCCATGATGGAATTCATTGCCTGGATCGAGGCCACCTTTGGCGCTCATATCGACTGGAAGCAGGTCATCCTCGTTGGCCTCGGGCCGGTGTTCGGCATCGCTTTTCTGATCGAATGGCAGTGGATGCGGCAGCGCAAGTCCACCGCCTACATGCAGCGCCAGTTCGACTGGAATGATGCACTCTCCAACATCACTCTGGGGGGTGCTTACCAGATGTTCGAGCTCATCGTGCACGTGCTGTTCGTGGGCGCGGCGGTGTTCTGGTTCTGGGAGCATCGCTTCTTCACCATCCCCATTAATGGCTGGACGCTGCTGCCGATCTTTGTCGGCGTGGAGTTCTGCTACTACTGGTTTCACCGGGCCAGCCACCGCGTGCGCTGGTTCTGGAGGGCACACGTCGTGCACCACAGCGGCGAGCAGATGAATATGACCACGGCCATGCGCCAATCCATGCTGTATCCCATCACGGGCTGGTGGCTGTTCTTCATGCCGCTGGTGCTGCTGGGCGTGCACCCTGCGGTGGTGTTCGTGCTCTACGCCTGCGATCTTGCCTACCAGTTCTTCATCCACACCGAGGCCGTGGGCAGGTTCCATCCCTGGATCGAATACGTGTTCGACACGCCCAGCAACCACCGCGTGCACCATGGCCGCAACGCCCAGTACATCGACAAGAACTATGGCGGCGTGATCATCCTGTTTGATCGCTTGTTCGGCACCTACGTTGAAGAGGGTGAACAAGTCGATTACGGCATCGCCACGCGCCAGCCCAAAACCCGTCATGCCTTGATACTGAACTTTCACGAGTTCGCCGCGATGTGGCAGGACGTTCTCAAGCCGGGTCCGCTCTGGCAGCGTTTGAAGCATCTCTGGGCACCGCCAGAGCATGTTCGGCCCGATCGACAGCAGGCCTGAACCCCGCGATGACAGATCAGCGCAAGCCCTTGGTCGTGGCATCGCCACCCAGACCGCATCGCAGTCGCCAGCCGAGCCACGCGCAAGACGCCAGCACCCGCGTCGCCCCCCGGCATGGACGCGCCAGGTTGTCGAGCGGGCGACAACTCGCCTACAGCGAAGTAGGTGCCACTTCAGGCACCGCGGTTTTGTTCCTGCATGGCAATCCGGGCTCGCGCCAGGAGGTGCTGCGTCCCCGCTATGCCGAGGCCTTCCACCAGGCGGGCTTGCGCGTGGTGAGCATTGATCGCCCCGGTTACGGCGACTCGGATGCGCCGACCCAAAAGGGGCATCTGCCCTTTGTGGACGATGTCCGCTGCCTGATGGATCAGCTGGATCTCGACCGAGCAGTCGTGGTCGGTCACAGTCGCGGCACCCTGCCAGCCATCAGCCTCGGCGTGCTGCTGCAAAGACGGATCGCAGCGGTCGGCGTCTTCGGGCCAACCGGCCTGCCGGACGATCCCAATCTCCTCGCTGCGCAGTCTCGCGAGGCCCGATGGATGCTGAAGCTGGTCAAATCGGTACCGGTGGTGGCGCGACTGCTGATACGCGCCAACGACCGCCTTGACCGATGGTTTCCACACTCCGCCGCGATGCGCATGGCGCGCCTGATGTCATCCGCCGCCGACCGCGCGCAGCTGCGCGCCACCGGAGAGGAATACACAGGCACCCTGGCAGCTGGGACGCAGCGCGATCCTGCATTCGCGATTGATGACTGGCGCTCCTGGCTGGTCGACCCGCTCGGCTTTGATCCCACTGGTATCCCGGTGCCCTTGCTGCTCTGGACCGGCACCGAGGACGGCCTGTGCCCAGCGGCCCCCGTGCGCGACATGGCGCGGCGCATCCCCAAGGCCAGCCTGCGGGAGGTGCCGGGAGTCGGCCATCTGCATTCACCCGAAATACTGGTGGAGTTGATGCAGGAGACACTGAAGGCCGGCGGTTCAACTCCAAAAACACGGCTCAAAACCGGGCATGGGAAAAATCGGGCGATTTCTATAGATCGCTGAAATCAGCCGCAAATTCTTTTTTTGTTTGGTGCCCGAACCCGGACTCGAACCGGGATGACCTTGCGGCCTGCGGATTTTAAGTCCGCTGCGTCTACCGATTTCGCCATTCGGGCTTTGTTTCGCAGGCGCGGAGGATACCGGTTTGCGGCGCTGGCAGGGCGCACTGCTTGCCCAGCACAGGCACAGAAAATCACCTTAGGTGAGCGCGCTCCAGCGCAGCAGATCACGATGGACTTCAGTGACGGGGTCGACCCGCAGCAGTGCATTGGCCTGAGCCAGATTGCCGAGCATGTGCGATGCCTGGCCGCCGAGCGGATGCAGCTGGCAACGTCCATCCGCATCCAGGTGTTGCCGGGCACGCAGCCACAGCGTCTTCACCGGGTCGCGACGAAGTTGCGCCGCCACGGTCGTGGTGTGCCAGCGTAAGCCTGGTGCGAGCGACTGCATCGCATCCAGTGCTGCACGGACGTAGACCATGAGGTTGACCAGAACCGACGCCGGGTTGCCCGGCAGCCCAAACAGCAGGGCGCCGTGGTGCTCGGCCACATACAGGGGCATGCCGGGCTTCTGCGCCACCTTCCACAACAGGCGTTTTGCCCCCAGCGATTCGGCAACGGCGGGGATGTAGTCATGATCGCCAACGGAAACCCCGCCCGTGGTCAGCACGATATCGGCCTCGGCAAAGGCGCGTGCCATGGCGTCGCGCACGGCCTCGGCGGTATCGGCCACCGGCTCCAATCGGGTCAGCGGCAGACCCCATTCGGCCAGAAAGGCCACGAGCAGCGGGCCGTTGGCATCCGGCACCTGTCCCAGTTGCAAGGGTGCACCGCCCTGCACCACCTCATCGCCGCTCACCAGCACGACGATGCGCGGCAACCGCCAGACGGCGACCTGGGCGACGCCTGCCAGCGCCAGTGCGCCGATCAACCCGGGGGTGATGCGCTGGCCCGTGCTGGCCACCAACGCACCGGCCGGCATCTCTTCACCCGCATGGCGGATGTCGCTACCCAGCGCCACGGCGTCGAGCACGGTAACGGCATCGCCATGCCGCTGGGTTAGTTCCTGTCGCACCACGGTGTCAGCGCCCCGTGGCAGCAAGCCACCCGTGAGGATACGCGCGGCTGTGCCCGGGCCCAGCACCGGCTGCACCGGCTGCGCTCGGGCGGCAATGGGTTCGGCGAGCGGCAGTTGCACAGGCAGGCTCGCGAGATCGACGTGACGCAAGGCGTAGCCATCCACGGCGCTTTGCGTGAAAAGCGGCAGCGGGTGAAGCGCCAGTACGTCCTGGGCCAGCACGCGGCCACTGGCGGCGGCGAGTGGCAGGGAATCGATGCCCAGCGGACGGGCTGCCGACAGCACCCGGGCGAGGGCTTCGTCGACCCCGATCATCCGGCGCTACTCATAACCACCAGGGTGCGGCTGGCCCCAGCGGCAGGCCTTGATGAGATGGACGAGCCCCGGCAGCACGGCCGCAAGCGATTCTTCCGCACCCTTGCGCGAGCCCGGGAAGGTCATCACCACGGTGTTCTGCCCAGCCAGCCCAGCGATGCCGCGTGAGAGCATGGCGTAGGGCGTGCGCTGCTGGCCGAACTGCCGTGCGGCTTCCATCAGGCCCGGCAGTTCGGTAACCAGCAAGGGTTTCACGGCTTCGATGGTCTGGTCGCGCGGCCCCACGCCGGTGCCACCCACCGTGACGATGAGGGCGACGCCCTGCCCCAGCCAGTGCGTCACCCGTGCGGCAATCTGCCCTGGCTCATCCGGCATCACCTCGTAGGCGGCCATATCGAAGCCCGCCTTGGCGAGCCCTTCCGCCACCGACTTGCCGGCCGTATCCGGCTTGCGGCCCGCGGCAACGGTATCCGACATCACCAGAACGACGGCCGCAGCCCCGTTGACCGTGCGGGCGAAGTCGGATTTGCCGCCGGTTTTTTCTTTGAGATGAATGCCTTCGATGCCCAACTCGGCGGCCGGCACATGCGGCTTCATCATGTCGTAGACGGTGAGCGCCGCCGCACTGACGGCGGTGAGTGCCTCCATCTCCACGCCGGTCGATGCGATGGTCCGCACCCGTGCTTCGATGACCAGCGCGCTGTCCTGCAGCTTGAACTGCAAGTCTGCATCCAGAATAGGGATGGGGTGGCAATGCGGCAGCCAGTCGCTGGTGCGCTTCACCGCCATGAGACCAGCGATACGGGCGCACTCCTGCACATTGCCCTTGGCCACGCGCGCCTCTGCGATCATCGCCAGACCGGCGGCCGACAGACGCACCCGTCCCTCGGCGGTGGCGCTGCGCAGGCTCGGGGGCTTGAGTGTGATGTCGCGCATGTCTCAGATTCCGATGGATTCGATGGCCTGCACCGGCGTGCAGTGCAGACGTGATTCCGCGGGAGGTAGGTCTTCTGGCGCCACCAGCGTACAGCCGTTGACGAACGCGCTGCTGCCGTCGGCGTAGAACTCTTCTTTCCAGATCGGCACGCGGTGTTTCACGGCCTCGACCAAGGCCTGCATCGCGGCAAAGGTTTCAGCGCGGTGTGCGCCACGGGCAATGGCGAGGATGGCCGTCTCGCCGATGCTGAGGCCGCCGACGCGATGCACCACGCGACAGAGCGGCACTTTGAAGCGTGCTGCAATTTCCATTTCGATATCGCGGATCAGCTTTTCAGCCACGCGTACGTAGGCGGAATAATTTAGCGAGTGCACGGCGCGACCCTCGTGATGGTCACGAACGGTGCCGGCAAAGATCGCCAGCGCACCACAGTCGTCACGCTCGCTGCCACTGAGCAGTGCGTCGAGCGAGAGCGGTGCCGACTGGATCCGCGGGAAGTCGCTCATCGTGCTCAGCCCCCCGCCACGGGGGGCAGCAGCGCCAACTCGTCGCCATCCGCAAGCACTGTGCTGCGCGGCACGATGGCGTCACCACGGGCGCAGGCACAGCGGGGCAAGAGCTCGGCAAACTCGGGTGAACGCGCCGAGAGCAGCGCGAACAGGTCGTGCACGCTTGCCGTCGGCGGCAGCGTCACTTGAAGACTGGTCGCACCTGCCACGCGACTCGCAGCACCGCAGCACTCCACCGTGACCAGCATCTAGCCCCCCAGGTGATGCATGGTGATCGGCCGCTCGACGTAGCCCGGCTGCTCGGCATAACCCGCAGGCTTGCTCCAAACCGAGTTACGGATCAGCGCCAGCAGATCTGCATCACTCGCACCGGCCCTGAGCGGTGCGAGCAGGTCGGTTTCGGTCGATGAAAACAGGCAGGTATAGAGCCGCCCGCGGGCATCCAGCCGCAGACGGTCGCAGGTGGAACAGAACGGTTTGGAGATGGTGGAGATCACGCCGATGCGATAGCCGTCATCGTCCACGGCGTAGTACTGGGCGGGGTCGTGGCTACGCGCCAGCGGCTGCAGGTGAAAACGCGCGCCCAGGGCGGCGATGATCTCGTCTTCGCGAACCACCTTGTCACCAGCCCAGCTCTGTCGCCCGTCGAGCGGCATGAACTCGATGAAGCGCAACGGCAAGCGCCGCGCCTTGGCCCATTGCGTGAGCGGTAGCACCTCGGCCTCGTTCGCGCCCTTGATGACCACGCAATTGAGCTTGAGCGGCAGGCCTACGGCCGTCGCCGCCTCGATACCCGCCAACACCGGCTCGATCTGCCCGCGGGTCAGCGCCGTGAACACCGTCGGCGTGATCGCATCCAGGCTGACGTTGAGATCATCCAGTCCGGCATCACGCAGTGCTGCCGCCACAGCGGCAAGGCGCACGCCATTGCTGGTGAGCGCGATACGCTGCAGACCCTCGCCGCGCAACAACCCAAGCGCCCCGACAAGCTCGGGCACGTCCGGTCGCAGCAGTGGCTCGCCCCCGGTCAGGCGTAGCTCCGTGATGCCCAAGGTGCGGACGAAGAGACCCACCAGACGCAGCAACTCGGCGTTGCTCATCAAAGCCGCGCGCGGCAGCCAGCGCGGATGCTCGGGCATGCAGTAGTGGCAGCGCAGGTTGCAGCGGTCGGTGAGCGACACGCGCAGCTTTCGCTTGATGCGCCCGCGCGAGTCGACCACAGCCTTTGGCGCCGGCCCCGTCATGAGGCAGCATCCAGGGCTGCAAAGTCTTCGGCAGTATTGAGGTTGATCGGCACCATGCCCGGTAAGGGTACTGCACCTTGTGCCGCCAGCCAGCCCATCAGACCACCACTGCGGACGGCCGCCGCATTCGCACTCGCGGTGAGACTGCGATGCACGAGACAGAAGGTGGGATGGGCGCGCTCGCCATCATGCAGAAAGCCCGCGAGTGCTTTGGCGCTGTTGACCTGCTGCAGTAGCCGGCTGGCGAGATCACCCGGTAACACGGGGGCATCACAGGGCACGCACAGCAGCCAGTCGGTTTCGGTGGCAGTGAGCAAGCTCGCCAGGCCCGCCAGCGGGCCACTGCCGTCACCATCTCGCACCACGGGAGCGCCGAAGCAGGCATAGACATCCAAATTGCGATTGGCGCTGATGACTTGCCTCGAGGTCTGGGGTGCGAGCGCCGCCAGCACATGCTGCACGAGCGACTGACCCCGCCATCGCACCAGCCCCTTATCAGCCCCCAAAAGCCTGCGGCCCTCGCCGCCCGCGAGGATGCCACCCGTAATGGTGTGAATGTCGCCAGAAGCCAATAAGGAAGCCATGGGCGGAGTTTACTGCGGCGACGTTGGATGCCGACGCGTCACGACTTCAGCACGACGTCCAAACATTCGTGGCGAGAACTGGCCAATCCACCAGCAACAAGGCCCTTCAATCCGTCGCACATCGGCACCACGCCAAGTTCGGCCAACCCGCTGAAATACAGGGATGGAATACCAATACAAAAAAGGCCCGTATCGCTACGGGCCTTTATTTTGTTGGTTGGGAGACTAGGGCTCGAACCTAGATAAACAGTGTCAGAGACTGTTGTCCTACCATTAGACGATCTCCCATCTGAAACAAATCGCGCAAACATTTTACAGCCTTGACGCTGCCATATCCATGCGCCGAACGTCGGCGCATGGATGGGCGTCAGCAAATTAGCGCTTCGAGTACTGCGTGCCGCGGCGGGCTTTGTGGAAGCCGACCTTCTTGCGCTCCACTTCACGGGCATCGCGGGTAACAAGACCAGCGGCGCGCAGCGCGGGACGCATGGTTTCGTCGAAGTCGATCAGTGCGCGGGTGATGCCGTGGCGCACTGCACCAGCTTGGCCCGAGGGGCCGCCGCCGGCAACGGTGATGACGAAATCGAACCGCGTCGTCGCATCGACGGTTTCCAGCGGCTGACGCACCAGCATCTGGGACGTCTCGCGCGGAAAATATTCCGGCACGGTCTTGTTGTTGATGCTGATCTGGCCGGTGCCGATGCGCAGGAACACGCGGGCAGAAGCGGTCTTGCGGCGGCCAGTGCCGTAATTCTGTTGGATGGGAGTCTTAGCCATGTCTGGGGCGCCTTAAATAGTGAACGACTTGGGCAGCTGCGCGGTGTGCGGGTGCTCGGCACCGGCATAGACCTTGAGCTTGCGGAACTGGGCGTAGCCCAGCGGGCCTTTCGGCAGCATGCCCTTCACGGCCTTCTCGATGGCGCGCTCGGGGTGCTCGGCCAGCATCTTGCCCAGGGTGGTGGACTTGATGCCGCCCGGGTGCTGGCTGTGGCTCCAGTAAACCTTGCCATCCAGCTTGTTGCCCGTGGCCTTCACCTTTTCGGCGTTGATGACGACGATGTAGTCGCCCACGTCCATGTTGGGGGTGAACTCGGGCTTGTGCTTGCCGCGCAGGCGGCGGGCGATCTCGCTGGCGAGGCGACCGAGCACGAGGCCCTCCGCATCAACGATGTACCAGTCGCGTTTTGCAGTCTCGCCGTTGTAGAAAACGGTGGACGTTGTGAAGACCGTTGACATGGTCTGTAACTCCGATTGTGAGGCCCGATGAAACTTTTGAGGGCTAGTAGTTGTTCAGTGGCGTGCCGCTGCCACCTCGTTTGTTTGCCGCTCAAAAACAGCCTTGGTCGACAAACGGGCGCGAAGCGTAAGGGGGAGATTGCACAATTGCAAGCACAACGCTGGTTCGTCGAGACGGGACTGGTCTATGCTGCCGTCATGCATCGTCTGCTCGCCCACTGCCTCATCGCCCTTGTCCTGCTGTTGCAGGGTATCGGTAGTGCGTGGTCGGCATCGAGGATGGTCTCGGCCGAGGTGCAGTTTTCCGCTCATCTGGCCGAACTACCGCCCTGCCATCGGCAGGCGTTGAAAGAGAGCCGGGGCAAGGACGCCACGACGATGCGCTGCTGCGGCACCGCGAGTTGCCATTGCGTGATGAGTTGCGGTGGCCTGCCAGCCCTGCCCCTGCAGTCCACAGCAGCTTTCTTCGCCCGTCAGTCCGAGTTCATCGGTGAGCACACAGGGCTCAGCCCGCGTGCGATTCATTACGGGCCTGGTCTCAGGCCACCAGCCATCCTCCGCAGCTGATCGTCCGCGGGCCCGAGAGGCCTGCCCTGCGCTCGCTGGAGCGCAGCCGATTGGATTGATGGAGTCTTCCCCATGAAAGCTATTGTTGCGTGGCCGCTGCTGGCTGCGCTTTGTTTGATGAACACACCGTCCTCGGCAGATGGTGCAACCGAACCGGCACCGACCACGTTGAGCCTCGACCAGGCCGCGGCACTTGCCGTGCGGCGTCAACCTCAGCTCGAGGCCTTCGATGCCGAGGCCAGCGCCGCGCGGGCGCGGGGCGTTGCGGAGGGCGAACTGCCGGACCCGACGCTCAACCTTGGCATCAGCGACCTGACGCTCGAAGGGCGAGACCGCTTCACGCTGCAGAAGGAATCGGACACGCAGATATCCGCCGGGATTCGGCAGGCTTTTCCGCGGGCCGAGAAACGCAAGCTGCGCCGCGAGCGCGCGGATGAGGAGGCTCAGGCGCTGGACGCCGAGCGCAGTGCCGCCGAGCGCCTGATTACGCGCGAGGCCGGGATGTCTTGGCTCGATGCCTGGAAGGCCGAGCAGGCACTGCGCCTCACCCGCGCCAGTCTGGTTGAAGCCGAGCGCCAGGTGCAGGCGGTGACCATCGCGCTGTCGGCCAATCGCGCCAACCAGGCCGAGGTGCTGGCGGCGCGCGTGGAGGCCGAAGCCCTGCGCGATTTAGCCGATGGCAACGCCCAGTCCGCGCGGCACTACCGCAACAACCTGGCCCGCTGGATCGGCGAGGCGGCATTCCAGCCCCTGGGCACCGAGCTGCCCGCCGAGACGCCGCCCGATACGGCCACGCTGATCGCCGCCCTTGCCAGCCATCCGCATTTTCTGGCCGAAGCCCGCAAGGTGACGATGGCCGAAACCGATGTCGCCCTCGCCGGGCAGGACTACCGCCCCGACTGGGCGCTGACCCTTGGCTACAGCCACCGGCCCGCATTTGCCGACTACGCCCAGTTGCAGGTGGAAATCCCGCTGCCGATCTTCACCGGCAGGCGGCAGGACCAGCAACTGGAATCAGCCCGCGCCAAACAGGCCGCCACCGAGGCGCGACTTGCCGATGCGCTGCGTGAGCACAGCGCCGAGATCCGCATGAATGTAGAGGACTGGCAGCTTTTGCAGGCGAGGCTCAAGCGCTACGACGAAAGCCTGTTGCCGCAGGCGAAAGCCCGCATCGAGGCCGCGCTCACCGCCTACGGCAGCGGCACCGCGAGCCTGAAGGACGTGTTCGAGGCCCGCCGCCGGGCGCTCGACATCGCGATGCAGAAACTCGACCTGCAACTCGACAGCGCCCGCCACCAGGTGCAACTGCGCTACTTCGCGCCCTGAATCGATCGATCTCCTGAAGAACGCTCATGAAGACCAGAACCAGCATCGTCCTGATTGCCCTCGTCGCCGTCGCCGCCGCCTTCGGCGGGTGGTGGCTCGCCCAACCCGGGGCCGCGCACCGGCACACGCTCGAAAAGCGGGTGAACGCCGACGGCAAGACCTACTACACCTGCGCCATGCACCCCGAGGTGCGCCAGGATAAACCCGGCAACTGCCCAATCTGCGGTATGAAGCTGACCGTGCGCAGCGAGGCTGCCGCGACCGTCGCCCCGCAATCGAAGAAGCCGCTCTACTACTACGACCCGATGGTGCCCACGCAGCACTTCGACGCGCCCGGCAAATCCCCGTTCATGGACATGCAGCTGGTGCCCAAATACGCGGAAGACGCCAGCACGACCGGCGAGACCATCGTGCAGATCGACCCGCGCATGGCGCAGAACCTCGGCATGCGGGTGGCCCCGGTGAAGACCGGCACCTTCTGGCAGCGCATCGAGGCGGTCGGCAGCGTGGCGCTGGATGAACGCCGTATCGTGGTGGTGGAGTCCCGTACGGCGGGCTGGATCGAGCACCTCGATGTGCGCGCCGAGGGCGACCCCGTACGCAAGGGCCAGCGCCTGGCTGCCCTCTATTCGCCAGAGCTGTTCGCCGCCCGGCAGGAGCTAAAGCTGGCCCAGGACGCTGGCGATGCGGCGCTCGCCAAGGCCAGTCGGCAGCGCCTGCGCCTGCTCGGTGGCGGCGCTGGTGCGGGGAGCCAGTCCGGCGTGTTCTCGCCGCTCTCGGGCTTCGTGATGGAATTGATGGCGCGCGAAGGCGCGCAGCTCGCACCGGGTATGCCGCTGATGAAGCTGGCCGACCTGAGCCAGGTCTGGGTCAACGTCGAAATCCCCGAAGCCCTGGCGGGCTGGATCAGCACCGGCAAGTCCGCCGAGGCCAGGCTCAAATCGCTGCCGGACCAGATGTTCGAGGGCACGGTGGACTATCTCTATCCCCAGCTCGACAGCGCCACCCGCACCCTGCGCGCGCGGCTGGTGTTCGCCAACCCCGAGGGTCGCCTGCGGCCCGGCATGTTCGCGGACGTGAGTCTGTTTGGCGGTGCGCGGCGCGACGTACTCCTCGTACCCAGCGAGGCGGTCATCCGCACAGGCGAGCGCACCGTCGTGATGGTGGCTGAAAGCCAGGGCCGCTACCGACCTGTCGCCGTGCAGGCGGGGGCCGAGCGCAACGGCGAGACGATGATCCTCGCAGGGCTCTCGGCCGGGCAGAACGTGGTGGTGTCGGGCCAATTCCTGATCGATTCCGAAGCGAGCCTGCTCGGTGCCTATCAGCGACTGGGCACTGCGCCGGCCGCAAGCCCCTCTACCGAGCCAGTTCCATGATCGCCAGACTGATCCGCGCCAGCATCCAGAATCGTTTTCTGGTGTTGCTCATCGCCGCCCTGCTGGCCATTGCAGGCACGCATTCCGGCCTCAACACACCGCTCGACGCCCTGCCGGACTTGAGCGACACCCAGGTGATCATCCGTACCACCTACGCCGGCCAGGCTCCGCAGGTGGTGGAAGACCAGGTCACCTACCCGCTCACCACCACCATGCTGTCGGTGCCATACGCCAAGACCGTACGCGGCTACTCGCTGTTCGGCGAGAGCTTCGTCTACATCCTGTTCGAGGATGGCACCGACCTTTACTGGGCGCGCTCGCGGGTGCTGGAGTATCTCAGCCAAGTGCAGGGGCGCCTGCCCGCCAATGCGCGCGCTGCGCTAGGCCCCGATGCCACCGGCGTGGGCTGGATCTACGAATACGCACTGGTTGACCGGACGGGCCAGCACGACATCAGTCAGCTGCGCGCCTTGCAGGACTGGTTTCTCAAGTACGAGCTGAAGACCGTGCCCAACGTGGCCGAGGTCGCAACTCTCGGTGGTTACAACCAGCAGTATCAGATCGTGCTCGACCCCGATCGCCTGCGGGCCTTCAAGCTGCCGGTCGAGACGGTGATGAAGGCGGTGCAGGACGCCAACAGCGAAACCGGCGGCTCGGTGCTGGAACTCGCCGAGGCCGAATACATGGTGCGCGCGCGGGGTTATCTGAACAGCCTCGATGACTTTCGCCACATCCCGGTCGCGTTGGGTGAAAGCGGCACCCCGGTCCTATTGGGAGATATTGCGACCATCCAACGCGGCCCCGAGACCCGGCGCGGCATCGCCGAACTCGATGGCGAAGGCGAGGTGGTGGGCGGCGTGATCGTGCTGCGCTCGGGTGCCAATGCCGCCAGCACCATCGCTGCCGTCAAGGCCAGACTCGAAACCCTGAAAGCCAGCCTGCCCCAGGGCGTGGAGATCGTCGAGACTTACGATCGCTCGACCCTGATCCACCGCGCGGTGGAAAACCTCACGACCAAGCTGGTCGAGGAGTTCATCGTCGTGGCCCTGGTCTGCCTGCTGTTCCTGTTCCACCTGCGCTCTGCGATGGTGGCCATCCTCACACTGCCGCTCGGCATCCTCATCGCCTTTACGGTGATGCGGGCGCAGGGCATCAACGCCAACATCATGTCCTTGGGCGGCATCGCCATCGCCATCGGTGCCATGGTGGATGCGGCGGTGGTGATGATCGAGAACGCACACAAAAAGCTCGAACACTGGCGGCAGGAGCATGACAGCCGCGATCCGCAGGGCGAGGAGCGCCTCCAGGTGATGGCCGATGCCGCTGCCGAGGTCGGCCCGGCGCTGTTCTTCTCACTGCTCATCATCACACTCAGCTTCGTACCGGTGTTCACCCTGCAGGCGCAGGAGGGTCGGCTGTTCGCGCCGCTCGCCTACACCAAGACCTACGCCATGGCAGCAGCAGCGGCCTTGTCGGTGACACTCATCCCGGTGCTGATGGTGTGGTTTATCAAAGGCCGTATTCACGACGAGCGAAAAAACCCGCTCAGTCGCGTGCTGATCGCGGTCTACCGCCCCGGTATCCATCTGGTCTTACGCCATCCGCGCGCCACGCTTTGCACCGCTGCCGCTGCACTGGTGCTGTCCGTCTGGCCCGCCACCAAGCTCGGCAGCGAGTTCATGCCGCCGCTGGACGAAGGCGACCTGCTCTACATGCCGACTGCGCTGCCCGGACTTGCCGTCGGTAAGGCGGCAGAAATCCTGCAGCAGACCGACCGCATCCTGAAAACCTTCCCCGAAGTACAGCGGGTGTTTGGCAAGGTGGGCAGGGCCGAGACGGCGACTGACCCCGCGCCGCTGGAGATGGTGGAGACGACCATCCAACTCAAGCCACACCGCGAATGGCGCAACGGCATGACGACGGCAAAGCTGATCGAGGAAATGGACGCCGCGCTGAAAATCCCCGGCATGGGCAATGTCTGGGTCAATCCCATCCGCAACCGCATCGACATGCTCGCCACCGGCATCAAGTCACCGGTCGGCATCAAGATCGCCGGGCCGGATCTGCTGGAAATCGAGCGTATCGGCAGCGAGGTGGAACGGGTCATGAAGACCGTGCCCGGTACGACCTCTGCCTTCGCCGAACGAGTCTCGGGCGGTCGCTACATCGATATCGAACCCGACCGTCTTGCGGCGGCCAGGCTCGGGCTCTCCATCGCCGACGTGCAGCGTATCGTCTCGCTCGCCATCGGTGGCGAGAACATCGGCGAGACGGTGGAGGGCCTGCAGCGCTTCCCCATCAACCTGCGATATCCACGCGAACTGCGCGATTCGATCACCGACCTGCGGGAACTACCCGTCGTGACGATGCGCGGTGCGACCGTCATCCTCGGCCAGCTCGCAGAGATCAAAATCACCGACGGCCCGCCGATGATCAAGAGCGAAAATGCCCGGCCCAACGGCTGGGTCTATGTCGATATTCGCGACCGCGATCTGGGCGGCTTCGTGGCCGAGGCTCAGCGGGCGGTGGCCGAACAGATCTCGCTGCCACCAGGCTACTCCATCGCCTGGTCGGGCCAGTTCGAATACCTCGAACGCGCCAGCCAGCGACTGGAACTGGTGGTACCGTTCACGCTCGCCATCATCCTGCTGCTGCTGTATCTCACCTTTCGCGACCTTGGCGAGGCGCTGCTCATCCTGGCGACACTGCCCTTCGCGCTGATCGGCGGCCTTTGGCTGATCTACACGCTAGGTCACAACCTCTCCATTGCCAGCGGCGTCGGCTTCATTGCCCTGGCCGGTGTGGCGGCGGAGTTTGGCGTCATCATGCTGGTCTATCTGCATCAAGCCGTTGCGGCCCGACGGGACCGCGGTGAGCTACGGACCACGGCCGATCTCGAAGACGCCATCGTCGAAGGCGCGGTGCTGCGGGTACGGCCCAAGGCCATGACCGTGGCCGTCATCGTGGCCGGACTGCTGCCACTGTTCTGGGGCGGAAGTACGGGCAGCGAGGTGATGCAGCGCATCGCCGCCCCCATGGTGGGCGGCATGATCACTGCACCGCTGCTGTCGATGTTCGTGATTCCGGCCGCGTATCTCCTGATGCAGCGCCGCCGGTTGCCGCGCTGACTCAGATGCCGAAGTTGATCTTGGCTTCCAGATTGGTGCGCGAGTCGGCGTTGTTGAGTGCCTCGTCGAGGTCGATCAGCCCGTCGCTATAGAGCTTGAACAGGGAGGTGTCGAAGGTCTGCATGCCGCGGTCGCTACTGTTGGCCATGGCCTCCTTCACCTCCTCGATGCGACGGTTGAGGATGAGGTCGGCGATGTAGGGCGTGTTCACCATGACCTCCACCGCTGCACAGCGACGGCCATCCTTGCGACGCACCAAGCGCTGGCTGACGATGGCCCGCAACGTCATCGACAGATCCATGTAGAGCTGGTCACGCAACTCGTCGGGGTAGAGATTGATGATGCGCTGCAAGGCCTGGTAAGCATTGTTGGCGTGCAGGGTGGAGATACCCAGATGGCCGGTGTTGGCGAGCTGGATCACGGCGTCCATCGTTTCACGCACGCGCACCTCGCCGATCAGGATCACGTCCGGCGCTTCGCGCAGCGAGCTTTTCAGGGCGCGGGCATAGCTCTCGGTATCGGTGCCCACTTCGCGCTGGTTGACGATGCTGCGCTTGTTGGGGTGCAGGAACTCGATCGGGTCTTCGATGGTGAGGATGTGCCCTGCCGCATTGTCATTGCGGTGGTTGATCATGGCCGCCAGCGTGGTGCTCTTGCCGCTACCCGTGGCCCCCACCATCAGGATCATGCCGCGCTTGAGCATGATGAGATCCTTCAGCACCTCCGGCACGCCGAGCTTTTCGACGGTGGGAATCTCCGCCTTCACATAGCGCAGCACCATCGCGACGGTATTGCGCTGGGTGAACACGTTGACGCGGAAGCGGCCAAGGCCGCCAGCATCGGTGGCGAGATCGATCTCGAAGTGCTCGTCCAGGTACTGGCGCTGTTCCGGGGTGAGGATGTTCTCCACCAGTTCGCGGATCAGCGAGTTGGTCATCAGCGTCTTGCCCACGGCCAGCATCTCGCCCTCGATCTTCAACATCGCTGGCGCGTTGTTGGTGAAGAAGATGTCGGAGGCGTTCTTTTCGACGGCGAGTTTCAGGTACGGCAGGATTTTGAGCATGGGGATCTTTGGATTAGCGCCGCAGCACGGTGGCCTTGTCTTCCACCTGCATCGAAAGCCCCTTCACCGCCGGGTCATCGAGCAGGTTCTGGCGCGCGCGCTTGGACTCAAGTTTCACCTTCAGGCGCAGTTCGTTCTGGCTGTCGGCGTTGCGTAGCGCTTCATCAAAGCTGATCAGGCCCTCCTCAAAGAGCTTGAACAGTGCCTGGTCGAACGTGACCATACCTTGCTCGTTGCTGCGGCTCATCACGGCCTTGATCTCGTGCACCTCGCCTTTGAAAATCAGGTCCTGGATCAGTGGCGAGTTGAGCAGGATCTCGATGGCTGCACAGCGCCCGCCGCCTTCCTTGCGCACCAATCGCTGCGAGATGATCGACTTGAGGTTGAGCGACAAGTCCATCAGCAACTGCTCGCGCTTTTCCTCCGGGAAGAAGTTGATGATGCGGTCCAGCGCCTGGTTGGCCGAGTTGGCGTGCAGGGTGGCCAAAACGAGGTGGCCGGTTTCGGCGAAATTGATGGCGTACTCCATCGTTTCGCGGGCGCGGATTTCGCCGATCAGGATCACGTCTGGCGCCTGACGCAGGGTGTTCTTGAGCCCTGCATCCCAGCTGTTGGTGTCGGTGCCCACCTCGCGTTGCGTAATGATGCAGCCGATGTGCGGGTGCACATACTCGATGGGGTCTTCCAGCGTGATGATGTGCCCTTTCGAGTTTTTGTTGCGATAACCGATCATTGCGGCGAGCGAGGTGGACTTGCCGGAGCCCGTGCCGCCCACCATCAATACGAGGCCGCGCTTGGTCATCACGACGTCACGAAGAACGTCCGGCAAGCCCAGCTTTTCGAACTCCGGGATATTCGTCTCGATGGTACGCAGCACACCGCCCACCCGTCCCTGCTGCACAAAGGCATTGACGCGGAAGCGCCCGATCGTGGGCGGCGAGATGGCAAAGTTGCACTCGTTGGTGGCTTCGAAATCCTTCACCTGACGGTCGCTCATCAGGGCACGCATCAGCATCGCCGAGTTCTCGGGCGTGAGTGCCTTGTCCATCACGGGCGTGATCGCGCCCTCGGCCTTGATGGCCGGCGGAAACCCTGCGGTGATGAACAGGTCCGAGCCGTTGCGCTCCTTCATCAGGGAGAGCAGTTGCTGGATCAGTTTGATGGCGGCATCGCGTTCCATGGGTTTTCCTTACATCACCGAGAAGGTGCGGGGATCTGCCGATTTGGCGCGGGCTTCGTTCAGGTCCACCACGCCGCGCTTCACCAGGTCCTTGAGGCACTGGTCGAGCGTCTGCATGCCGTCCTTGTTGCCGGTCTGGATCGCCGAATACATCTGCGCGATCTTGTTTTCGCGGATGAGGTTACGGATGGCCGGGGTGCCGATCATGATCTCGTGCGCCGCGACGCGGCCACCGCCCTTTTTCTTGAGCAGCGACTGCGAGATGACCGCGCGCAGCGACTCCGAGAGCATGGCACGCACCATTTCCTTCTCCGCCGCCGGGAACACATCGACGATGCGGTCCACCGTCTTGGCCGCCGAAGAGGTGTGCAGGGTGCCAAACACCAGGTGGCCGGTTTCGGCAGCAGATAGCGCGAGGCGAATGGTCTCCAGATCGCGCATTTCGCCCACCAGGATCACGTCCGGGTCTTCGCGCAGCGCGCTGCGCAGCGATTCGGCAAAGCCCAGCGTGTCACGGTGCACCTCTCGCTGGTTGATGAGGCACTTTTTACTCGGGTGGACGAACTCGATGGGGTCTTCGATGGTGAGGATGTGACCGGCCTCGTTCTCGTTGATGTAGTCGATAATGGCGGCAAGTGTGGTGGACTTGCCCGAGCCGGTCGGCCCGGTCACCAGCACGATGCCACGCGGCGTATCGGCGATGTCCTTGAAGATCGAGGGGGCTTTCAAGTCATCCAGCGAGAGGATCTTGCTGGGAATGGTGCGGAATACCGCACCGGCACCGCGCGAGTGGTTGAAGGCATTGACGCGAAAGCGCGCCAGACCGGGGATCTCGAACGAGAAATCGGTCTCCAGGAACTCGTCCCAGGCCTTGCGCTGCTTGTCGTTCATGATGTCGTAGACCATGTCGTGCACGGTCTTGTGATCGAGCGGCGGCAGGTTGATGCGTTTGACGTCACCATCGACGCGGATCATCGGCTCGATACCCGCAGAGAGGTGTAAATCCGAAGCCTTTTGCTGCACGCTGAAGGTCAGCAGCTGCGAAATATCCATCGCCATGATGCGGTTCCCTCTCGGGCTCCCTGAAGTATTTTTTGAAGATGTGAGCTGCGAGTCTGCAAAGTAGCCAAGTCCCACTACGGCAGCAAGCCGTCACGAATGCCCCACATGTCGCTATCAGAACACTTTGCTGCCGTTGAGGCGCGCATCGCCGCCGCCTGTCGGCTTGCCAACCGACCCAGCGACAGCGTGCGTCTGCTGGCCGTAAGCAAGACCGTACCGCCTGCCCGCATCGCCGAGGCCGCCAGACTCGGCCAGATCGCGTTTGGCGAAAACTATGTGCAAGAGGCCTTGCCCAAGCTCGCGGCCCTCGCCAGCCTGCCGCTCGAATGGCATTTCATCGGCCCCATCCAATCCAACAAGACGGCCGACATCGCGACCCATTTCGACTGGGCGCAAGGCGTGGATCGCCTCAAGATTGCGCAGCGACTATCCAGCCAGCGCCCCGCTGGACGGCCGCCGCTCAACATCTGCGTGCAGGTGAATGTCTCGGGCGAGGTCAGCAAGTCCGGCTGCCAACCGGGCGAGGCGCTGACCCTCTGCCGCGACATACAGACCCTGCCAGGCCTGAATCTGCGCGGGCTCATGGCCCTGCCGGCGCCCGTCACGAGCGCCGCCGAAGCTCGAGCCTCGCTGCGCACCCTGCGCACCTTGTTCGACACGCTGCGCAACGAAATGCCTGCGGTCGATACCCTGTCGATGGGCATGTCAGATGACCTGGAACTGGCCATCGCCGAGGGCTCGACGCTGGTGCGGGTGGGCACTGCGCTGTTCGGTGCACGTGCCGCTGGCAAGACGACCACCGAGTAGGCAAGCTACCCCGATGAACCAGAACGAAGCCAAGAAAGCGGCCGCCGAAGCTGCCCTCAAATATCTCGTCCCCGGCGAGGTGCTGGGCGTGGGCACCGGCTCCACCGTCAATTTTTTCATCGATGCCCTGGCACCACACCGCCACGACATTGCCGGCGCGGTGTCCTCGTCCGAGGCCAGCAGTGCCCGTTTGAAGGCCATCGGGATCCCCGTGCTGGACGCCAACAGCGCCGGGCCGCTCTCGATCTACGTGGATGGCGCGGACGAATCCGACCACCAGCTGAATCTCATCAAGGGCGGTGGTGCCGCACTCACGCGCGAGAAGATCGTGGCCGAGGCAGCGCGGCAGTTCATCTGCATTGCGGATGAGTCCAAGCTCGTACCGGTGCTGGGCAGGTTCCCACTGCCGGTGGAGGTGATCCCCATGGCCCGCTCGCTGGTCGCCCGCAAGCTGGTGACGCTGGGCGGTGCGCCAACCTGGCGCGAGGGCGTGGTGACTGACAACGGCAACTGGATTCTCGACGTGCATGGTCTGTCCATCACCGATCCGGTGTCGACAGAAACCCTCATCAACCAGATCCCGGGTGTGGTTACGGTGGGCCTGTTCGCGCACCGCAAGGCTGATGTGCTGCTGCTGGGCGGGCCCCAGGGCGTGCGGCGGTTGACGCGCGCCTGACCGGAGCCGGGGCATGACGGACTTCGATCAGCAGACCTCAGAGTCCGCCATCCACTACCCCCTGCAACTGCCGCGCAGCCGCTGGCGCGCAGCCGTGAAACTGGGCCTGGGCCGCTGGCTGTGCCGGTTGTTGCCGCGCCAGGCCGAAGCGGTGCTGCGAGAAGGCGACCCGATGGACTTCGGCCGTCTGCAGAAGCTCCTCGTGGCCGGGCATCTCGACCGGGCACGCCAGACCGGCGACTGGGCCGCTCTCATCCCCATCCAGCAGCGATTCTGGGCCGGTCGTGGCGGCAAGCTGTTCAACTCGGTGCAGGGCGTGGCCGACCGGTTCCAGAGCTGGTTCCTCGGACCACATCAGGCCGTGGTCGAAGCACTGGCCCTCGAAATCGGCGATGGCCAGGGCTGGGAACAACTGGTGGAACTGGGAAGCGGCAACGGACTGGCGCTGGACTTTCTCAGCCGTCGGTTCCCTGCCCTGCCGCGACTCACCGGCGTGGATCTCAATGCCGAGAGTGCGATCAGCAATACCGCGCGCTATGGCAATCCGCGCCTTCACTTTGTCGCGGCAGAAGCCAGCGCCTGGGTGCATGGCCACGCACTGGGTCGGCAGGTCTGGTTCAGCAACGCCGGCGTGCTCGAATATCTCTCCGAGGCGCAAGTGCTGGGCATCTATCGCGACATCGCAGCGCAGCCAGAGGCTGCTGTATTTGCTCTGGTCGAGCCCCTGCAGCAAGGCCATGATCTAGCCACTGAAACCGCGTCGCGTGTGAACCTGCTGGAGCATTCGCACAGCCACAACCACCCGGCACTGTTGCAACAGGCGGGCTGGCAGATCCGTTACCAGCAGGAAACCACCACCACAAGCCTTCGCTGGCTGATGGTGGTTGCAGTAAAAGCTTGAGCGGTTCCCCCTTACAACAACATTCCGGAGTCAACCCATGAAACACCTACTGCTCGTCCTGCCCCTGCTGCTCGTCTCGACGGCCCAGGCCCAGGACTGGAAGAAATCCATCAAAGACGCCGCCAAGGTGCAGGCGCAGGGCAAGCTGGAAAGCTCGCTGGGTCTTGCCAAGGTCGCACCCGCTGGTGCCGCGGTCTACATCATCAACCTCAAGAACGGTGACACCGTAAGCAATCCCGTGCTGGTGCAGTTCGGTCTCAAGAACGCCGGTGTGGCACCCGCCGGCACCCAGGGGGACACCACGGGCCATCACCACATCCTCATCGACGACCCCACCGTCGACTTCACCGTGGCATTGCCGGCGACCGAGCAGATCAAGCACTTCGGCGGTGGGCAGACCGAAACCTCACTGACGCTCAAGCCCGGCAAGCACACCCTGCAATTGCTGTTCGCAGACTGGAAGCACCAGTCCTTCAACCCGGCAATTCTTTCCGAGAAGATCACCATCACCGTGAAATAGGGCGCAGCGCCGTATGCCACTGAACCCTCAGGATGCCGCCATCGAGGGCCCTCGCCGGCTCTATCCGCAGTCTTCGCTGCAAGCGCTGATCAGCTCACAGGCGGCACGAACGCCGGACGCCATCGCCTTTCGGCACCTGGAGGCCAATCTCAGTTATGCGGCGTTGGAAGTGGCCGCCAACCGCGTGGGCCAGTGGTTGAAGCGCGCCGGCATCGGGCGGGGCGATCTGGTCGCGGTTTTCACGCTGCGCGATCTTGATTGGCCGGTGGCGATCCTGGGCGTGCTCAAGTCCGGCGCGGCCTATGTGCCGCTGGATAGCCAATATCCAGACGATCGACTCGATTTCATCCTCAAGGACAGCGGCGCGAAGGCGCTGATCACCCAGACGGGTCTGCAATCGCGTTTCAGCAGTGTCCCGTCGCTCAAGCTCTGCCTGGACAAGCCTGCGGCCCTTGCAGGCCTGCCCGCCACCGACCCTGACGCCGAGACGCGCTTCGAAGATCCCTGCTGGGCGCTCTATACCAGCGGCTCTACCGGCAAGCCCAAGGGGGCTTTGCTGCACCGGCATGCCATCGGCAGCTTCTACGACTGGTTTGCCAGCACCTTCGGCATCACTGCCGAGACCCGCACGCTGCTCATGACCTCGCCGGGTTTCGATCTCACCCAGCGCATGACGCTGATGCCGCTCACGCGGGGTGCCACCGTGGTGCTGGCGCCTACCGAACACTACGACGCCGCCGCCCTGCTCGACACCATCGAGCGCGAGCGCATCGACGTGCTGAGCTGCACGCCCTCCGGTCTTTACGGCCTGCTGGATGACGCCAGTGCCCGCACCTGGCAGCAGTTGCAGACCCTGCGCCTCGTGGTACCGGGCGGCGAAATCATCCAGGGCACTCGCCTCAAGCCCTGGGCTTCTCAGCCGCTGTTCAAGGCGGAGATCCATAACTCCTACGGCCCCACCGAAACCCACGACCTCATCACCACCTACCGCCTGCAGCCCGAGGACTATGAACTCGCGCAGGTGCGCAAACTCGGCAAGCCGCTGGCCAACGTGGAATTGCGCATCCTCGACCAAGCCATGCAGCCAGTCCCGGTCGGCACCGTCGGCACGCTCTACGTGGCAGGCCTGCATGTGGGCCTGGGCTATCTCAACTTGCCCGGCAAGACAGCCGAAGCCTTTGTGCTCGACCCGATCCATCCGGGGGCCCGGCTCTACAAGGTGGGCGACCTCGTGCGCTGCAACGAGGATGAGGTCATCGAGTTCGTCGGCAGAGCCGACCACCAGGTGAAGGTGCGCGGCTGGCGTATCGAACTGCCGGAAATCGAGGGCGCGCTGCTCACGCATCCGCAGGTGCGCGAGGCGGTAGTGACCGCGCCAGCAGACGCCAGCGGCGAGCGCCGTCTGATCGCCTACGTGCAGCCGCTTGAAGGGGCAGCCTTGGATCCCGCGCTGCTGCGCGCCCACCTCGGCAAGACGCTGCCCGAATACATGCTGCCCGGCACGTTCGTGCTGCTGGAGCGCTTTCCGGTGAACGCCAACGGCAAGGTTGATCGCACCCATCTGCCGGAGCCTGTTCAGGGCCGCCCGGTGCTCACCACCGCGTATGCGCCCCCCATCGGGGCCGTGGAGCAAAAGCTGGCCACGATGTGGGAGGCCTTGCTGGGCTTCAACGGCATCGGTCGTGACGACCGCTTCTTCGAGCTGGGCGGCACCTCCCTGATGGCAACCCAGTTCGTCGGCCGATTAGGGCATCTTCTTGGCGAACGGCTACCAGTGGCCGGTTTTTTTGCCGCACCCACCTTGGCACGCTATGCCGAGCAGCTCCAGCGGAAACACCCTGAAGCGCTGACCCGTAGCCTGGGTCATCAGCCCGCCGTACCGCATACCCCGGAGGCGCGACCTAGCTCCTCTCTCTCACCGACGCCTGCACCCGACCAGCCCGCCATGACCGCTTCCATCGACATCGCCATCGTCGGACTTGCCTGCCGCCTGCCGGACGCCGACACGCCCGATGCTTTCTGGCAGAACCTCGCCGCCGGTCGCGAAGCGCTGCGCAGCTTGAGCGATGCCGAACTGATTGCCGCCGGGGTGGCCCCAGAGGTATTCAACGCGCCCGATTACGTGCGCCGTACCGGCGTGCTGGCCGATGCCTACGCCTTCGACGCCGGCTACTTTGGCTACACGCCGCGCGAAGCCCAGCTCATGGACCCGCAGCACCGGGTGCTGCTGGAATGCGCACATCACGCTCTGGAGCATGCCGGCATTGCTCCGGGTTCAGGTGCAAAGATCGGCGTGTTCACCGGCGTGGCTCACAACGCCTATTTCAGCCGCAATCTCGCCAGCCATGCCGACCTGCGAAGCGGTGATGGATTTTCAACGGTGATCGGCGGCGACAAGGATTTCACCGCAACCCGCATCGCCTTCAAGCTCGATCTCACCGGACCTGCCGTGGGCGTGCAAGCCGCCTGTGCCACCAGCGGTATCGCGCTGCATCTCGCCTGCCAGGCCATTCGCAGCGGCGACTGCGAGGCCGCCATCATTGGCGGCGCGCGCGTCAACACGCCGCAGGGTGGCTATGTACACGTGGATGGCGGACCAGAATCCAGTGACGGCCACATCCGTGCCTTTGCCGCCAAGGCCAACGGCATGGTGCTGACCAGCGGTGCAGCTTGCGTGGTGGTGAAGCGGCTCGACAAGGCGCTGATCGATGGCGATCGCGTCTACGCCGTGGTGAAGGGCACCGCCGTCAACAACGATGGTGCCGACAAGATCGCCTACACCGCACCATCCGAGGCGGGCCAGACCGCCGTGATCCGCGCCGCTCTCGCCGCTGCCGGCGTGAGCGCTGAAAGCGTCAGCTACATCGAGACCCACGGTACGGGCACGGCGCTGGGTGATCCCATCGAGGTTGCCGCACTGGCGCAGGGCTATATCGGCGCGGCGACGGGCAGCATCGCCATCGGCAGCGTCAAGACCAATGTCGGCCACCTCGATGCGGGCGCGGGGGCGATCAGTCTGGTCAAGACAGCGCTCTCACTCAGCAACAAGGCTATCCCGGCCTCGCTGCATTGCGAGACGCCCAACCCCGAATGCGGTTTCGAGCGCACCCCCTTCTTCGTCAACACCCAGTTCCGCGACTGGCGCGCAGCCGCACCTCGCCGCGCCGGCGTGTCGAGCTTTGGCTTCGGCGGCACCAATTTTCATGCCGTGCTGGAAGAAGCCCCGGTGCAGGCCACCACCGCCCCCCGGCGCAAGGCCCAGGTGGTGCGACTTTCTGCCAAGACCGACGCCACGCTCGGCACCCTCGCCAGCCGCCTCGCCGACCAGCTCGAAGCGCAGCCACAACTGACCTTGGCGGATGTGGCCTACACCCTGGATGTGGGGCGCGAACGCCACGCCCGGCGCATCGCCGTCAGCGCGGCCGACACCGCGTCGGTCATCGCACAGCTGCGGGCCACGCTTTCGCCGGCGACGCCTGCCGCGCGCCCCAGTCTGGTGTTTCTCTTCCCGGGCCAGGGCGCGCAGCACGTTGACATGGGACGCGCCCTTTACGAGCGCGAACCGGTGTTCCGTGCCGCCGTCGATGCCTGCGCAATCCATCTCGAACTGCCGCTGGGCCTTGATCTGCGCACTGTGCTGTATCCGGCGCCCGAGCAGGCAGCGGGCGCGGCCGAAACGCTCAAATCCACGCAGCTGGCGCAGCCGGCGATCTTCACCATCAGCTATGCCACCGCGAAGCTGTGGGAGAGCTGGGGCCTGGTGCCGGACGCGATGCTCGGCCACAGCGTTGGTGAATTTGTGGCTGCCACACTGGCGGGGGTGTTCGAGCTGGAACACGCCCTGCTCATCCTCGCCGAGCGCGCGCGCTTGATGAATGCCATGCCCGCCGGCGGCATGCTTGCGGTGCGGCTGCCGGAGGCAGATGTACTGGCGCAGCTGCCGGAAACGCTCGCCATCGCCGCGCTCAACGCGCCGCAGCTCACGATCGTCAGCGGCCCACAGGCGGCACTCGATGCCTTCGCCGCCACGCTCACCGCCGCGGGCGTCGGCACCAGTGCGCTGCACACGAGCCACGCCTTCCACTCCGCGATGATGGAACCGGCCGTCGCCCCCTTCGCCGCGGTGGTGGCGCAGTACCCACGTCGTGCACCGACCCGCAAGATCGTCAGCAGTCTCACAGGTACCTGGGTGGAGCCCGAGACGCTGCAAGACCCGCAATACTGGGCGCAGCAGCTGCGCAGCACCGTGCGCTTTGCCCCCGCCCTCGGCACCCTGCTCGCCATACCTGGACGGGTGCTGCTCGAAGTGGGACCGGGCCAGAACCTGAGCACCAGTGCGCGTCAGCAATTGCAGGGCACGCAGGGTGCAGCAGTGGCCTCGCTACCGCACGCCGGCCAGGCCAGCGCCGACGCGCAGGCCCATGTCCTTGAGGCGCTCGGCAAGCTCTGGTGTGCCGGTATCGAGACCGTTGCAGCGCGCTTCTACGCCGGTGAAAAGCGGCTCAAGGTGGGCCTGCCCGGCATGCCTTTCGCTCGCACCGTGCATTACATCTCCCCGGCGGTTGCCACGGCCGAAGTACATCCGCCGCAGGCAGCCGTCGCGGCCGCGTCGGCCTCCGCTGCGGTGGTCGAAGCCGTGGCTGACGCTCCCGTGGAAGACAGCAAGGCGTCCAAGACGCTCGCCCATCTGGTCAAGCTCATGGTCAACATGACCGGCCTCGACTTCGCGCCAGACAACCACGCCAAGACCTTCCTCGAACTCGGTCTCGACTCGCTGATGCTGACGCAGGTTGTCGGCAAGCTGAAGGCCGAGTTCAAGGTGGATTTGAAGTTCCGCCAGCTGATGGAGGACTACACCTCGATCAGCACGCTGGCGGCCTATCTCACGGCGCATGCCAGCGGCACACCGGGTCTCACCGCCACGGCGGCGAAGGCCGTGAAGGAATCCAATGCGCCGGATACGGTGATCAAGGATGCCGACGGCAAGCCGAAGACCTTCGGCGCGGGTGCCAAGATCAGCAAGGTCAAGGGCGAGCAACTCACCGACCAGCAGGAGGCCGCCCTCGCCGAACTCACTGCGCGCTACATCGCCAAGAGTGGCAAGAGCAAGGCCTATGCGCAGGAATACCGCGATGTGCTGGCCGACCCCCGCACCGTCTCCGGCTTCCGCCCGCTGCTGAAGGAACTGATCTACCCCATCGTCACGCCCAAGTCGAAAGGGGCGTATCTGTGGGACCTCGACGACAACCAGTACATCGACGTGACCTGCGGCTTCGGCAGCATGTTCTTCGGCCACCGCGCGCCCTTCGTGGTGGATGCCGTAGAGCACCAGATGCGGCACATGGGCTACGAGATCGGGCCGCAGTCGCCGTTGGCGGGCGAATGCGCCCGCATGATTGCGGAGTTCACCGGCCTGCCGCGCGTGGCCTTTTGTGCCACCGGCTCCGAGGCTGTGCTGGCCGCCATGCGCACCGCGCGCACCGTGACGGGCAAGAACCTGATCGTGATGTTCAATGGCGATTACCACGGCATGTTCGACGAGGTGATCTTCCGTGGCACCGCAAGCCTGCGCACACTGCCCGCCGCGCCCGGCATCCCGCCGGAGAGCGTGGCCAACACGCTGATCCTCGACTTCGGCAGTGAGAAGGCCCTGCAGATCATCGAGGAGCGCGCCGACGAGATCGCAGCGGTGATCGTCGAGCCGGTGCAGTCGCGCCGCTGCGACTTCCAGCCGCGCGATTTTCTGCTGAAGCTGCGGGAGCTGACCACCAGGATCAACGCCGCCTATGTGTTCGACGAGATCGTCACCGGCTTCCGAGCCAGTCTGGGTGGCGGTCAGGGCTACTACGGTATCCAGGCGGACATGGCGAGCTACGGCAAGGTGGTCGGTGGCGGCATGTCCATCGGCATCATCGCCGGTGTCTCCAAGTTCATGGACGCGCTGGACGGCGGGGCCTGGCAGTTCGGCGACGACTCGGTACCCGAGGTCGGTGTGACCTACTTCGCCGGTACCTTCGTGCGCCACCCGCTTTCGCTTGCCGCCTGCAAGGCAGTATGCGAGTTCCTGAAGGCCAACCCCGGCATCTACGCCGACGTGAACCGTCGCACGGCGCGGATGGTGGACACCATCAACTTCGATCTGCGCAAGGCCAATGCGCCGCTGCACATTGCGCACTTCACGTCGCTGTGGAAGCCGGAATACACCACCGACCAGCCCTTCGGCGATCTGCTTTACATGTATCTGCGCGAAGCCAACATCCATATCTGGGATGGACGCCCCTGCTTCCTGTCCATCGCGCACACCGATGCCGATGCCGAGGCCGTGATCGAAGCCTTTCGCTACGCCGTGGCCCAGATGCAGAAGGGCGGTTTCTTTACCGGCGGCTACAAGCCGACCGAAGTCTATTTCAGCAACCTGGCCAGCCCCTACCGCCCACCGCTGCCGGAAGCGCGCATTGGCCGCGACGAAGATGGCAACCCCGCCTGGTATGTGCCAGACCCCGCCGGCTCCGGCCGCTTTGTTCCCGTGGAGATGCGCTGATGATGCTGCCTGTCACCCTCAATCCGCGCCTCGGCACCCCGGTCGCGCACAATCCCTTCGCCGGCGTTGCACTCGAAGCCTTCGTCCCCATCACCGAATCGCAGCGCGAGATCTGGCTGGCCACCCAGCTCAGTGACGAGCTCAACCTCGCCTACAACGAGGGCCTCGAAATCACCCTCAAGGGTGCGCTCGACGAAGCTGCCCTGCGCGGCGCACTGCAAACCGTCATCAATCGTCACGAGGGTCTGCGCGGCTTCTTCTCACCCGACGGCAAGTGGATGATGGTGCTGAAGGAGTTGCCGCTGGATCAGGTGTATGAGTCGCACGATCTGCGCTCCACCACCGAGCCGCTGGCGGGTCTTGCCGCACTCGACGACCGCGAGATGACCCGTGCCTTCGATGTCGAGCGCGGCCCGCTGGTGCGCTTCACCCTGGTGCGCGTTGCCGAAGAGGACTACCGCCTGCTGTTCGTTGCCCATCACCTGATCTGCGACGGCTGGTCGGGCGCGGTGGTGATCACCGAGATCGGCGCCCTGTATTCCGCTGCCGTTGAAGGCCAGCCCGACCAGCTGAAACCGCCCACCCGCTATGGCGACTACTCGCTGATCGAGCAGGAGTTCCGCCGCTCGGCAGAGGGCATGGCGCACGAGAAATACTGGCTCGACAAACTGAAGGACGATCCGGTCACCGTCGACCTGCCGCTGGATCGGCCGCGTCCGGCCGAGCGCACTTTCGCCTCCGGCCGCATCGACTATCTGCTGAATGCTGAACTGGTGGCGGGCCTGCGCCGCACTGGGGCCACGCATGGTGCGAGCCTCGTCACCATCATGCTGGCGGGCTTTGCGGCGCTGCTGAACCGACTCACGGGGGCTGAGGATTTGGTGATCGGTCTGTGTGCCGCCGGACAGTCGCAGCACCAGATCAGCCAGCTGGTTGGCCATTGCGTCAACAAGCTGCCCCTGCGCCTGAAGCCGCAGCGCAATGCCCGCTTCAGCGACTTTTTGAAGGTCGTTCGCGGCGATGTGCTCGATGCCCAGGATCACCAGGGCGTCACCTATGGTTCGCTGCTGCCCAAGCTGGCCATCGAGCGTGACGACAGCCGCCCGCCGCTGATCGCCGTCACCTTCAACATCGATGTGCGCGACGACGACATCCGTCACGCCGGGCTGCAGGTCGCCTACCGGACGATGGTGCGCAAGTCCGATAGCCAGGAGCTGTATTTCAACGTCGTCGACAATGGCCGCGACCTCGCGCTGGAGGCCTGCTACAACGCCGGCCTTTTCGATGCCGAAACCATCCGCCGCCGCGTGGCCGAATACGAGGCCCTGCTGATCGATATCTGCCGCGATGCCAACACCGTCATCGCAGACCTGAAGAACGTCAGCGATGCCGATGCCAAGCTCATGGCGAGCTTCAACAACACCACAAAAGCCATCCCCACTGACAAGCCCATCCATCGCTGGGTCGAGGCACAGGCCGCGCGCACGCCCGATGCCGTGGCCGTGGTCAGCGGTGGCGAGAAGATCAGCTATGCCGAGCTGAACCGCCGCGCCAACCAGCTCGCCCACTGGCTGCGCGCGCAGGGCGTGGCAGCGGATGCCCCGGTCGCCGTCTGCGTGCAGCGCACGGTGAGTGCCATCGTGGCGCTGCTCGCCACGCTCAAGTCTGGCGGCGCCTATCTGCCGCTGGACCCGGAATACCCTGCCGAGCGGTTGGCCTACATGCTGGAAGACGCAGCACCCAAGGTGCTGCTGAGCAATTTCGGCGATGCCGTGCCGGAGGCTGTGACAGCCGTCCTGCGCAGTGCCACGCACACCCACCTAGATCTCATTCGCGATGCCAAGACACTGGACAGTCTGCCGGCTGAGGACGACAGCGCCGCGCAGTCGGCCAGCACGCTTGCCTATGTCATCTACACCTCAGGCTCCACGGGCAAGCCCAAGGGCACACGACTGGAACACCTCGGGCCGCTCAACCAGTATCTGCACTACATTCAGGCGCTGGCCATCGACGAGCGCAGCAAGTTCCTGGTGTTCTCCTCGCTCGCTTTCGATCTGACCCAGCGCAATCTCTGGTCGCCGCTGATGGCGGGTGGCACGGTAGTGCTGGTGGACTCCCCCACCTACGACGCGCTGGAGATCGCCGACCTGGCGAGTCGCCACGCCATCACCCACATCTGCTGCACCCCGAGTGCCTTCTATCCGCTAGTGGATGCGCAGGCTGGCGCTGACTTCACCAAGCTGCAGAGCCTGCGACGGCTGGCCCTGGGCGGCGAAGTGATCCAGCTCTCGCGACTGGCGGCCTGGCTGTTCAGTGCGCAGTGCCAAGCCGTGCTCACCAACTGCTACGGCCCGACCGAGGCCAGCGCCAACGTCGCGCTGTTCCAGCTCGACAAGGACAGCGTGGTGAGTGGCTCGGGCCTGCCCATCGGCCAGGCGATCACCAACGTGCAGCTGCATGTGCTGGACACCAACGGCGCGGTGTTACCGCTCGGGGTCACGGGCGAGCTGCACATCGGCGGCCTGCAACTGGCAAGGGATTATCTCGGCCAGCCGGCACTCACCGCCGAGAAGTTCATCCAGCATCCAACCCTCGGGCGCCTGTATCGCACGGGCGACCTCTGTCGCCGCCGCAACGACGGCCTGCTCGAATACGTCGGCCGTCTGGACTTCCAGGTGAAGCTCAGAGGCTTCCGCGTCGAGCTGGGCGAGATCGAGGCCGCGCTGGCTGCCCACGAGGCCATTGCCGAGGCTGCGGCCGACATCCGCCTGCGCGGCCCAGACGACCCCCGCCTCGTCGCCTGGATCAGCCTGCGCGCTGGTGCCGAGGAACCCACTGCCAGCGTGCTGCGAAGCCTGCTGCGCGCGCAGCTGCCTGCCTATATGGTGCCGCAGCAGTTCATGGTGCTGCCGGCGCTGCCCAAGCTCGGCAATGGCAAGCTCAACCGCAAAGCCCTGCCCGATCCCTTTGCAGGCAGCGGCGCGCGCGCCGTGGCACCCAAGGAAGCTCCGCGGGGGGCCACTGAAGAGGCCATGGCCCAGATCTGGCGTGATGTGCTCGGCACGGCCGAGGTGAGCCGTGATGACCGGTTCCTGGAGCTCGGGGGCCACTCGCTGCTCGCTGTGCAGCTGGCAGGCCGTATCCAGAAGCAGTTTGGTCAGCGCATGCCGCTGAAGATGGTGATGCTGGAGCCGCTGTCCGTGATGGCATCCCGCTTCGGACCTGCCCCGGCGACTGCCGGCGAGACCACACCGGCGATCGCGCCGCCCGCCGCGAAAGCCGATCTTAAAAAGCCCGCTGGACTGCCGGGCGTATCGCCGACCCTGCTGGCCGATGTCGCCATCCCGGCACGCACGCCACCAGCCCGGACGGGCGGGAGCTGGTTGGGTAAACTGTTTGGGGGCTGAGAAGTCCCTAGACATTCCAATCAGCAACACCGCCCCCATCGAGCGGACAGCGCACAACCGAACGGAGAGGGATGGAAGCGATTCATTTCGGCCCGATGACACGGCCCTTGTTCGGTTTGCATCACCGGGCACAGGGCGCACCGCGTCGCACGGCCGTGCTGCTGTGTCCCGCCTGGGGGCCGGAGTATCTACGTGCTTACCGTGGGCTGCAGGTCCTCGCCAAGGCCTTGTCGGCGCGAGGTTTCGAGTGTCTGCGCTTCGACTACTCCGGCACCGGCGATTCGGAAGGCGCAGCACTCGACGCCCGTCTACCCAACTGGATTCAGGACATCAAGAGCGCCGCGCAGGAACTGCTCGATCTGAGCGGCGCCGAGCGTCTGGCCATCATCGGTCATCGCAGCGGTGCGCTTGTGGCGGCCGAAGCACGACGCCAGGGCGTGGCTTTTGACACCTTGCTGGCGCTTGATGCACCACTGGATGGCGCCTCACACGTGGCAACGCTGCAGCGCATCGGCATCGCCGAAGACGCGCGCCGCAACCGCTATCGCAGTCTCGGTAACGAACTGCCGCCGGCGCAGGCCGATGAGCTGTGTGGCCATGCCTGGCCAGCCGACTTGGCGCGTGCCTTTACGGGCCTGCCTCGCCTCACCCCGGACCGCATGCGCTGGCTCAATAGCCGTGACCACCGTATTCCGTCGCCCGAGGGGGCACTGACCTATACCCTGCAAGACGACGGGCACTGGCAGCACCCGCAGTGGATCTACTCCCCCTGGTGCCCGACCCCGGCCCTGAACCGACTCGCGGAGGACTGCGCCGCATGGCTCGCCTGAAAGAACGCGCTCTGCGCTTTGGCGAAGACCAGCGACTGCTCGGCATCCTGACCGTGCCTGCCACGCCGTTGGCGGGGCTGCCTACAGTGATCATCCCCAACACCGGCATTGATCACCGTGTCGGCCCCAACCGCCTGCATGTGCAACTGGCTAGGGCCTTGGGGGCCGCAGGGTACTGCACGCTGCGATTCGACTTGAGTGGCCTGGGCGACTCTGACGCGCCACGCGGTGCCGCACCCGATGCGTCACGCGACCTGCAGGATGCCGTGAGCATGCTGCTGTCGCGCCAGCACGGGCCGCAGTTCCTGCTGATCGGCCTCTGCTCGGGCGCGCACGACATCCACCAGTTCGCCAAGAACAGCCTCGACGTCATGGGGGCTCTGTTCATCGACGGCTACGCCTACCCTACCCCTCGCTTCAAGCGGCGGCGCTTCATGCAGCGGCTGCTGCGCCTGCATCGCAAAGCAGCAGAAACGCTACCCAGCCTGCTGGGCGACGACGGTGAGTCCCTGGCGACGCAGGGGCCGGCTTCCAGCCTCGCGCCGGAGTATTTCCGCCAGCCTGCTCTGGAAGAAGCCAGCGCTGATTTCACGACCATGCTGTCGCGCGGCATCCACCTGGCCTTCCTGTTCACAGGCGACATGGAATCCGAATACAACTACGCCGAACAACACTTCGACGTGTTTCCACAACTCAAGGGCTATGCCGAAGTGTGGTACCAACCCAAGACGGACCATACCCTGAGCCGTCGCACCAGCCGCGAAGCCCTGGTGCAACACATCCGCGAGTGGATGGGCCGACTCAAGGATTAGTCAGGCTTGCAGCGTGCGGGGCCTTCAGCAGCAGCAGGGTTGTGATGCCGCTGTCGTCAAGCCACCAGTAACCCTCGGCTGCAAGACCTTGCAGAGCCACGCACGCCTCAGCCTGCCGCGCACAGGGTCGCCAGCGTCCGTGCTTGAGGCTGGCTGGGTCGAGCCAGTCGATCCAGACGGCATCCAGTTCGAGCCAGGCGCCGTTGAGCGGGTTCAGGGCCTTGTGCACGCACTCCTTGGCCGAGAACACCCAGCGCGCCAGTCGCTCGGCCGGATGCGCCACCCGCAACGCCAGTTCGCGGATGGCGGATTGATCCTCCACCGTCAGGACTTGCGTCAAGGCTTCGTCCGGTAGCGGCAGGTCAGGCTCGGTGTCGATGCCCAAGGCGAGCAACAGCGCGGAGGGTGCCACCACGGCAACCGCACGAAGATCGGTATGCGCAATGCTGCCGATGACGCCCGCCGGCCACACCGGGCAGCCATCATCACTGCGCCCTACTGCGCCACTAAATCCGCTGCGCTTCAGGGCCTCGGCCGCCGCCAGCCGTCCCGCCTGGTATTGCTGCCGGCGCGCCGCAGGCCAGGTCGGCAATTCGCCGCTCTCCGCCGTGCTCGACATCACCAGCGCGGTCAAAGGCATCACTGCGCACTCCGCCCCCTGCAAGCCGGCAAACTCAAGGCCCATTGCGAGCAACTGTCGCTGTAGAGGCTGACTGTCAGAGATTGCGTCACACATATGCGGAGCATGCAGCGCCGTTATCCTGGCGACAACGCCGGAGTCGAGAAACACCTGGCTACCCATCAAAAAACCAACCCTCCCGGAGAGCATCCGGGAGGGTTGGCCTTTGATCCGCCAGCAGACGCCGACCGTGTCAGGCGTGCGCAGGCTTGGTCATGAACTGCGAGAGGTCGATGCTTTCGCCAACGGCCAGATCTTCACGACCGGCGAACTTGGGCTTGACGATCCACACCAGCAGCGGCAGCACCACCAGCGACAGCACCATATTGATGAGCATGATCGCCACCAGCAGCATGCCCATATCGGCCATGAACTTGAGGTCGGAGAGGAAATACCAGGGCAGGATACCGACGAGCATGATGGTGGCGGTGAACATGATCGCCTTGCCGGTGGTGGTGAGTGCCGAGGTAATGGCGCGCTTCCAATCCTTGTCCTGCACGGTGTATTCCTCGCAGATGCGGGACAAGAGATAGATGCCGTAGTCGATACCCACACCCACACCCATCACCGCGACAATCACGGCGTTGATGTCGAGCCCAATACCGAGCACATGCATGGCGGCCATCAACATGAAGTTGGAGATATTCACCGGCACCAGCAGGATGAAGGCCGCCACCAGTGAACGGTAGGCGTAGGCCGCGATCACCAGAATCGCTACATTCACCAGGCCCAGGATGAGCCAGTGATAGCGCTCGACCACATGGTTCATGGCCTGCTGCAGCGCGATGAAGCCTGAGGCCATGCGGACCGTAAAGAACTCGTGATCCTTGCCGACGATGTCCACAGCGCGCTGGGCGCTTGCGAGAGCTGCATCCACTGTCTCCTGCTTGTTGTCCTTGTACCAGAACGACACCGTCGAGTTCTGCGCTTCAAAGTCGAGCACGTGACCGAAGTTCAGGGGGTTGGAACCAAACAGCACGGCGCTCGCTGCGCCGAAGGCGGCGCGTGGGTTGTTGTCGATCGGCAGCCATTGCGGGTTGCCGCCAGAGAAAAGGCGATTGCCTTCCATCATGTAGTCGGAGAATGACAGGGTCGCCCGCGGCGGCAACACAGGATCGGCCTCGACGATGGACTGCAGCTGTGTACGGATATTCATCGCCTCTGCCGTCATGCCCACCCGGTTCTTCGAATCCTCGGGATTCTTGGACTCGATGACGATTTCCAGCGTGTTGGTGCCAGGAAAGCTGGAGTTGATGGCCCGTACGGCGGTGTTGAACTCGGAGTCGTGGTGCAACAGACCACTGCCCTCAACCGGGTTGCCGATCTTGATCGTGAGGGCGCTGTAAATCGAGAAAATGGTAATCACCACGGTCAGCGCCGCGGTGTACTTCGCCGGCTTGCCATACGTGCACTTGGCAATGGCATTGAGCGCCCGGGTTTGCAGCGCGTGGTACCCCGATTGCTTCTTGTCGCCAGCGCCCACAATCTCGTCGATGTTTTTCGGCACCGGCAAATACGACAACAGGATCGAGATCAGGAACACGCCGGTCGGGATGATCCACAACGCCCAAGCACCGCAGAACAGGGCGTGGTCATACATCGTCACGATCGGGGCGATGGCGATGAAAATGATGCCGAACACGTCAGTCATGATGCCCAGCACGGAAGGTGCCATCATCACACCCATGGTCACTTCGGCAGCTTTACGCTTGTCCTTGAGGTGCGTGAGGATTTCGTAATACCGCTCGGTGTACTGAATGCAGTGCGAGAAGGTTCGGGCAACGAGTAGCAGCGGTACGATCATCAGCAGCGGTTCGATGGGTCGTCCCAGCCAGCCGATGAACCCAAAGCCCCAGATCGCCGCCGTCGCCGCGCAAACGATGGGGGTGACCACACCGGCGATATTGCGCATGTAAAGAATCAGCGCGATGGTCAAGAGGCCGAGGGTGACCCCGAAAATCTTGTAGGTCTGCTTCTGAAGTTTGTAGACCCAACCCGTCAGCGTGGGCTGACCGGCAAGGTAGATGTTGTGCTCGGCATCGCTGTTCTTCTCGATCAGTTCAGTGACGAACTTGAAAGCGACGCCGTAGTCGATGTAATCCTGGAACGTGGCGCTCAGGAGTGTGGAACGGCCATCGGCAGAAACATAGAAGTTGCGGGCATTGGGTGACTGCGCGACGCGGCGCTTGAAGTCGGCCACTTCAGCTGGAGTGACCGGCACGTGGTCCCCCATGAGCGGCAACACATCCACCCCCTGTGGTGTGGCCTCGACGTAGCGTAGTTTTTCCGTGGCGATGGAGATGATCTGGTCGTGATCAACCGCCGGCGTCAAATCGATGGCACGGGTCAAGTCCCAGATTTTCTGGAGCGTCACCGCGTTGTAGATATCACCCTCTTTCTTCTGCACCATGACGAACATGGTGAGAGGACTACCGAAATTGGGGTGGTCGTAATACACCTGCACGAAGGGGTCGTCCTTCGGCAGCAGATTCTTGAAGATAGTACGAATCTCCACCCGGGGAAATCCTGCCGCAAAGCCGAGCGTCACCAGGATGAAGCCGATGAGAACCGCGCCACGGCGATCCATGATCCATTTGGCGAGGCGAAAGCGAAAAGGTAACTTTTCCATGGTTTGACTTTGATTGGCTTGGAAGGGGGCAACTCAGGAGACACGGAAACCAACAGACTCAAGGTCTGGTGATCAGGCTAGGCACTACCGTCTAGTCACTAATTGGCACCCAGCCTGATCAAGGCGCTCTGGGTGAGGTACTTCTCAAAAATAGAAGGGTCATTCGCCGCGCTCATATGGCCCTCGATCTGTTTCACCTGCTCCAGCCGGGTGATGGTGCCGGTCTGGATGTCCGAGCAGGTCACATGTGCCCAACTCCAGTAGGGATGCGCACCATCCATCACTTTCTTGTTGCCGTTCTCGTAGAGCGAATACGCACCATCAAAAGAGCGATAGGGCTGACCGTTGCGGTCATAGGTCACCATGCCGATCACGGTCTGGTTACGCGCGTCAAACCAAACTCGCTTCTTGGAAATCGGTGCACGTGGAAACTTCACCGGCTCCGCCTCGACCACGATGGCTTCCGGTACCAGTTGTACGGTGGTATCCCAGAAAGACTTGCCCTTGGGCCCGCCGTGTGTGGTGTGTTCCCAGTTGCTGTGCTCGGAGTTCCAACTATCCGAGAGACCAGCCAGAAACGGTCCACGGCCAACAATCTTGTAGTTGCCCCAGGTATTGAGCGGATCACCCGCTGCCCAGGCGTCGGAGAGAAACAGCGTGAGGCCCGGCACCAGCGGCTCGAAGCGTTGATCGGTTGGGAACTGCCGCACCCGGCGGAAGTCCGCCACGTAGCCATAGAGCAGTGGAAACGTGTTGCTGTCGTAGTCCCAGATATTGAGGAATGAGGTGCCCCGGAATGCGGTAGGGGCGGAGAAGAAAACCGTGTTGAACCGCAGCTTTTCCTTGTGCAGCGGCCAATACGGCTTGGGATCCATGCTGACTCGGGCGACGGCGGATAGCTCAGCCCATCCCCCTTCGTAATTGAAGCGAACCGCGCCATCGGTGCCAGTGGTGGTCAGCTTCATGGCATAGAACGACGCGTCGTGACGCCCCCAGCTCAACGTTTGTGCAGCGAACAACTCGATGCCGTTTTGCGGATTCGGAAATGGATTTCCGCCGATCCAAGGCAGACCATCGGCGCTGTTGACCACATTGCCCTTGGCATCGAACTTGGCCTTGCCGGAGTTCTTGAGCGTGGCCTCGATGTATTCCCACGGGGAGAGTTTCATCACGTCCGTCGTGGTCTTTGCCATCTTCAGTTTGCGACCGTGCTTGACGATCTGCTCATAGCGGATGGGCTCCAGCAGGTCTTTGACCACCTCGACATTGGCGGCAGTGATCATGTCGCCCGCCTTGATCCGGCCTTTGGTGTAACCCTCGATCGAAAGCAACTCGTCCGGGTAGGCCTTGCTGATGTCTCCAGTCTTGGCAATCGCATCGGCAGTTGGCATCAATACGCCAGCCGTGAATATGCCCTTGGCGGCCTGCTCCAGAAAATGCCGCCTGCTGTAGCCACGGTCATACTTCAGCAAGATCATCCGATGCTCCGATTGAAAAAGCCGGCAGCCCGAACTGGCCGCCGGTGAATCCGCTGGTATGGAGCCATTGAGCGGAGGTTGTCAGCCATGTCAGCTCAGAACTGGTAACCGATGCGCACACCCACTTCCTTCGCGAAGTCGATGGTGGACACAAGATTGTCATTACGGTTCTTGCCGAGATCACCGTTCAGATAGTTGTAGAACAGGTTGAAGGTGATGTTGCCGCGTGGTTTCCACTGCACTGCAGGCTGCAACAACAAACCACCGCGGGGGTCGACCAACGCCGCTGCACTGACTTCGTAAATGTAGGCAGGCCAGGGCTGGAGGAACGCGAACACCAGATAATGAGCGCCCTTTACACCATCAGGGAGCTTGGGCTGACCAGGATCACCAAGATTGTCAGGCAGCGGGTAGGACCCCGGAGTGCCGCCATAACCGGTCAAGGGACGATCAACCAGATCACTCTTCTGTCGATAGAGATACTGGAACACCAGGTAGGTGGCCGGGAAGGAGGTGCTGAACCGCTGATACTTCTCCATCACCAATGCCGAGGTGAACTCGCTAGTGATACGTGGCTTCTGCGGAAGTCCGATATCGGAGTAGATAAACGTGCGATTTGGCGTGTAGCTGCCTTCGAGATTGATGATGAGCTGGTCGAGTATGGAACCGGGCTCGGCATCCACCACGTAGCTACCACCCAGTCCATAGATTTTCTGCTTGTGATACTCGCGCTTGAGGTGGCCATGCAGACCATTGGCGGCACCAAAGAAAGCATCCAGCTCGTTATTGGCGGCCTGCGTGTTGTCACCCACGGGCTGCGCGAGAAGCTGCTGTGCCGCGGGGAAATCCGTCACCGCAAAATTCAGCGCCTGGGTCCCACTCAGACGCACATCCGGTGCGTAGTAAAACCACTCCTCAGCAGAGTGGACGGCGCCTGGCGATGACTCGAAAGCTGTTTCGGCCAGCTGCGGACCACAGCCCTGGCCGGTCGGCGAGCCCAGAACCAGCTCGCAGTACTGGTTGAATGCAGCACCCAGGGTATTGTCATTTGGCAGCGGCTTGTTGATACCGGATTTGGTCCAACTGAAAACACCTTCAGCCTGATAGCGCTCTACAGCCATGGCCTGCAAGGAGAACTTGCCGTAGTCACCCTTGATGCGGATGCCGTAGTTGAACTTCTTGTCGTAGCCACTCTTGAAGTAGTTGTCGTGGACGGTGAACTGCGAGGGGATGACGTTATACGGCGTGTTTGGGTTGGGCAGGATGCTGGGCTGGAACTTCTGAATGAAGGCGTCTGCCACGATCTGATCAGTTGCCTGATATGTGGCGCGGAAGCCCAGTGCTGAGGCCCGCGAGTCCGCGTATTCCTCCAAGGCGCGTCCGAGAATGAGATGACGGCGGAAATCGATGCCGTTGGCCACATCAAACACGCGGAAGAAAATCGCCTGTCCCCAGGCAACCGTCTGGTTGCCGAGACGCAGTGTCAAACCACCAGTGTTGTACTGGGCAAACAGCGCCGGAAAATCCACCATGTAATTTCGACCGGACCATTCCAGCGGCACCGGATTCTTTTTACCGTCCACTTCATAAGCAAAGTAATTCGGCTTGCCTTGGTAGAGCGACGCCAAACCACCGTCGATACCACCGCGGTCGCCTTCGAGACTACGGGCGTCGAAGTCGGAGTAACCGAAACCACCCGGATCATAGAGCGCACGAAGGCGGGAAATGATGCTGAAATTACCCCAGGAAATGGTCGGCGAAAGCTCCATTCGCAGCGTGTGGTAATTCACGGTGGCTGGCTGGTACTTGATGCCCTCGCGATTTGAGACCGTGTTGGGCACAACGCCGTTGAGGTTCAACCCCGCGACCGAGTTGAGTCCGGTGGCGGCAGACACCGCCGAAATCACCGATGGCAATACCGGGATCGCTGAATCAGGCTGCAACTGAGTCTGCCAACCCGTCGCCGGGTTGCCGGGGCGGAGCGTGATTTCACGCTCGTTGAACAGATAGCCGCCCTGGTTGTAGGGGTTCTGCTTGTCTGTCGCTTTGGTTGCAGTCTCGAGGCGCAAGAGACCATTGAGCGTGACATCACCACCGAGAAAGGTGCCGGCAATGGCATCCGCCTTGACGACCCCGGTGCTGCATGAAAAAACCACGAACGCTGTGAACCCGCATGTCTTGCCGATCTTCCTCGCCATGCTCTCTCTCCTTAAGCCTTGTTATTTTTGGTGCCGTTTCTGAATCCAAGGCACTGCCTGCCATCCAATGCCCTAACTACCAATCTGGATGATCTTTCCCGAGTGCCCAACTGCCATCACCCGTCCGCTTCCACTCACTGTCTTGACGGCCTGATACCAGTCGGTCGTGGTATCGCCATCGCGAATTTCCTTCCACGTAGCGCCTCTATCGTGGCTGCGCAGCATCACTCGCATACCGGTAATCACCACCTGCCCCTGCTCGTTGGTGGTTACGCCCAGGAAGTTGCCCTTGCTGCCCGTCAAAACCGGCTGCCAGCTCGCGCCGGCGTCGGCCGACTTGAGAATCAGTCCGCGCTGACCCACGGCGTAGCTTTCGCCCGTATCGTTCAGGTGCAAGGCAAATACCGAGGGCGTGCCTGCACCACTCGGGTTGCTGACCTGCCAACTCGTTCCACCATGTCAATGATCACGTGAAGTAGAGCAGGTGTGATCACGGAAAACTGAGCAGGGGCTTTGAAGCTTTTCAGCTTCGCTTCTTGAATCGATAGGACTCGTTTCCGGTTTCGACGATGTCGCAGCGATGA